>OBXJ01000002.1_pt1 | contig 612201 bp, 521 predicted proteins | sample 1495401 | NCBI WGS metagenome assembly OBXJ01 (sample SAMEA2580149, study PRJEB22360) | human gut metagenome | biome: human gut; feature: human-associated habitat; material: faeces | place: Denmark | collected 2008/2010 | reverse complement strand
AGAGGAAATCTTCTGTGATGAACATGGCCGGGTACGGGTGAAGTTTCACTGGGACAGGTATAACCCGGCAACGGAGGCGAGTTCGTGCTGGGTGAGGGTGTCACAGGCGTGGGCGGGGCCGGGGTTTGGTAACCTGGCGATACCGCGCGTGGGCCAGGAGGTGATTGTTGACTTCCTGAACGGGGACCCGGACCAGCCGATAATCATGGGGCGGACGTACCATGAGGACAACCGTTCGCCGGGGAGCCTGCCGGGGACGAAGACGCAGATGACGATACGGTCGAAGACCTATAAAGGAAGCGGCTTTAATGAACTGCGGTTTGAAGACGCCACGGGCGGTGAACAGGTCTATATCCACGCGCAGAAGAACATGGATACGGAGGTGCTGAATAATCGGACGACGGATGTGAAGGCTGACCACACGGAGACCATTGGTAACGACCAGAAGATAACGGTGGGGTTGGGCCAGACGGTGAATGTGGGGAGCAAAAAGGAAGGTGGTCATGACCAGAAAGTGACGGTAGCGAACGATCAGCATCTCACGATAAAAAATGACCGGCACAAGGTTGTAAATAACAACCAGACAAGCAAGGTGACGGGAACTGATACCGAAGAAGTCGTCAAAAAACAGAGTATTAAAATAGGTGATAATTACGAACTGAAAGTTGAGCATGGTACAAATATCATATCTGGGGACAGTATTGAGCTAATTTGTGGGCAGGGAGAGAGCGGGACTTGTTCCATAAAACTGGAGAAAACAGGAAAGATAATAATACGGGGGACGGAGTTTCTATTTGAGGCTACCGGTCCTGTAGATATTAAAGGAAAAGATATTCATCTGAACGGATAGTGCAGGATATAAAACATGGTGATTGTATTTGCTTTATACGCCTGTGAATCACCATTTGTGATTGTTTAAATTAATCATAGCATGACTTATTCAGGAATCAATAAGCATGATAGAAATGAAAAATAACACGCCATTTCCTTTGTTGTCATTTGAAAAATATGGTCGTTATGGTCTTTTGTTTGATGTTATTGCTATTAAAATGTCATTGCGAATTAAAAATGGATTTTATGCTGATCTTGCTGAGTTTCAAAAAGAATTGTCCATGTCTGATGAATACTATGGGGAGTCTGAAACAAGTAGTCTAAAATCTGAAACAGACTTAGTTCTTTGTAAAAGAAATACAGATATTCACGTGACAGGTAGTGCTCATGCCCCTTCAGGGGATAAGTCTCAGTGGAAGGCTTGTGTGAGGGTTAATAGTTTTTCTAAAGAACTGAGTTTATCTGGTGTCCGCTACTTACAATATGAGCGAAATCGTTGGCAGATGAGCTTACCAGATAAAATTATTAATGTTCCTCTACGCTATGAGCTTGCTTACGGTGGTATTTGGCAACCAGATGGTATGGAGAAATTGGTTTTTTCAGCAAACCCTGTAGGTTGTGGATATTATCCTGATATTTCTCAACTTAATACAAGTTGTCAATATAAACTCCCACAAATAACCAGCTCTGCTTTGTCAGAAAACGCTACCATTTTTAATGGGGAATCTGACTTTTTTCAAGGTGTTGGCCCTGTATCTCGATGGTGGAAAAGTCGCCTCCAGTATGCAGGAACCTACAATGAAGTATGGCGTGAAAAGCGCTATCCCTATTTGCCGGATGATTTTGATGAGCGGTTCTACAATAGTGCTCATCCGGATATGATATACACGGGGTTTCTCTCTGGCGATGAAAACATCTCTCTTGAAGGTTTTTTTAAATTTGAACAGGTTGTTAAGACAAAATTGCCAGGTATACGACCTGTACTTATATTAAAAACCAAGCATAATACATCACATATGTTCTTACCTGTTGCGGATACAATGGTTATCGATTTAAGTCGACAGGAAATATACCTTACCTGGAGATTAACAATACCTGATTTTTTTGGAATGAAAGAAGGAGTGCTGAGTTGTATTATTCCTGAATGTATAGGGAAAAAATATTATGGGTAACTATCATATCGGGGATGGTGAATGTAGATTTAGAGTCGTGTGTTCTTCACCAGATGTATGTGAAGTAGGAGGTTACAAGGTTCCTTTTGACAGTTACCAGACTTTAGATAGTGAAAGACAGTACAGTTCAACGGTATGGGCGCGTGGATGCAGAGCTTTAAATGTTGGTTCAGTGATTGCTGGAACTCAAAGTAATGCCGGTAAAGGTGTCATATCCGGTACATCTCAAGGAACGGGTGACTGTGTTATTTTAACGGGAAGTCCGACTGTAACAATAGAAGGGAAACCTGTTGCTTATCATGGTTCAGTTGTTGGGATTAATAACCACAACTGCCTTGGTAAATTGTATACCAAAATAAAATCACCAATGATTTCTGTCATTGATAGAACTTTTAATTATGAAAGGACTGCTGAAGTAATACACGATTTACTGCTTCTGAAGGATCTCCTCTCTGTTGGTAATATTTTTGACGGAGATATTTCACCTGAGGTTAAAAATGATTTATTTCAAATAAAAGATCCTGACCAATCATGGGGGGAGTTTTTTTCAATAAAGAATATCAGAGAATCTCTCAGGAATGGTATTGAAGGAGATAAATCTCAGATCAGAGAATGGTTTGGAGAGAACACACTTACTCAAATGGGGAATGGAGCAATCACCACTTTACATGGTGTGGCGGATTTAGCCTTAGTTACATTCGATGCTCTGTTAGATACGGCAACGGCAACGGTTGCTTGCCCGATAGGCGAAGATGGGTTATGTGAACAGGCAAATATAAATTTAAATGAAAAAGAACAGGCTTTATTTAATATTAGTAATTCATTGATAAATGGGCAAGCATGGGATGCACTTAAAAAAATGATAATGGATACAAATAATGGTGATCAGATTGCTCTGGAGCATTTTGCCAGCTTTTTATGGGGCTTTATGATACCCGCAAAAATACCAGAAGAAAATATCTCTGGGAAAGTATTTGTAGAGCCAGTAGTTTTAGAAGGTGGTGCTGGTGGCAATTGGACAGTATTTGATGAGGTTTTAGATTCAAATGTAATAAAGCAATTGACTTTAACAGGCTGTGGAGCGGCCTGTGGGGAAATGTTGCTTAGGGATAGGTATATTTTTGTCACGCAAAATGTAATTGGAACAGAATTAACATCTATGACGTCGCTGGCAAACAAGCTTAATAAATTTGATGTCGGCTGGGAAGGGAATGCAGTGAGCGAATCTAGTTTATATGCCCTCAGTAATACTGGTTCATGGGGAGCAATGATGTGGGATTCTGGAAGTAAAGTAGGGCATTGGGTACTTGTTAAGGGTGTTGATGATGCTGGGAATGTGATAATATATGATCCATATCAAGGGAGTCGATATCTGATGACTGAACAGGAATTTAAGGAGGTATGGAATGGGCATAGTGTTTACAAACCATAATATTGATTTGTTATCGGTTGAATTTGATGAGATTACAAAAAATTGTAATTACACTTTTAGTGTAGATGGAGAGACGGCTATCTTTACTGCTAGAATATCAATAATAAGAAATATAAAGGGAATTAAATATAGCGAAGAACTTGATAAATTTATAATGTCAATAATGCCATTGCAGCCTAAAGTATCAAAAATTTTGGGAGGTGTTACTTGGGATTGTATTTGTGGTAAGGAAGTTGGATTTCCTGTGAGATTAATTGGTAAGTGAAGGGTGGTGAGGTATTTCTATATTTTTTTCGTGAAAGTCTTTAAAACTGAAATTATCTTGTTGGGAGCCCAAGGTGAGATCATAAAACGTATTATTTTATAAATATTGTTATGCAGGGAAAGGTCAAGTAATGCTGCTTTTTTGTACTAAATAATTCGCATTTTATGTTCAATAATTGAGGTGTTCCTTATTACCTAAAGCTGTTTTTCATTGCTTATACATGATCAAATACTCATTGCCTAATTAAGGGGGACAAAATGGAACTTAAAAAATTGATGGAACATATTTCTATTATTCCCGATTACAGGCAAGCCTGGAAAGTGGAACATAAATTGCCAGATATTCTATCTGTTAACTATTTGCGCCGTTATTTCTGGTGCATAATGCTGGGAAGATATAGAGGATTTGGGGAAACACATCTCGATTTTTTGAAGTGATATGGTGATTTTGAAAATGGTATTCCTGTTCACGATATCATTGCCAGAGTTGTATCCTGTATCAGTCCTGCAAAATTTCATGAGTGCTTTATTAACTGGATGCGTGACTGCCATTCCTCAGATGATAAAGATGTCATTGCAATTGATGGAAAAACGCTTCGGCACTCTTATGACAAGAGTCGCCGCAAGGGAGCGATTTATGTCATTAAAATCCGTCTTCATATTATTTGCGATGTCCCTGATGAACTTATTGATTTCACGTTTGAATGGAAAGAGCTGAAGAAATTATGCATGGCAGTCTCCTTTCGTTCAATAATAACAGAACAAAAGAAAGAGCCAGAAATGACGGACAGATATTATAGCATTTCTGCTGATTTAACCGCAGAGAAGTTCGCCACAGCGAACCGAAATCACTGGTACGTGGAGAATAAGCTGCACTGGCATCTGGACGTGGTAATGAATAAAGACGACTGCAAAATAAGAAGAGGAAATGCAGCAGAATTATTTTCAGGGATACGGAAGATCGCTATTAATATTTTAACGAAAGATAAGATACTCAAGGCAGGGGCAAGATGTAAGATGTGAAAAGCAGCTGCGGACAGAGACTACCTCGCGTCAGTCCTTGCGGGGGCGGGCTTTCGTATTCTTGCTCTGCAAGGGATGATAAAAAGTGCAACTTTATTCCACGCAGCTATTTAGACAGCGTACAGTAAACAAACGAAAGTTGTTATTTCAATGGTCAGGGCAAGAGCATGAAGTGTTTACTACACACTATGCTCTTGTCCTGGAGTCAGGTCTTGTTTGGAGGGATAAATGGTAGATATTGTCGAGGCCGATAAAACGGATATTTATTTCATTCAGGAGAGTGTTTATGGCAAAATCGGGTTGCCAGCTTTTGGTAATACAATAGGACCATCCGCACAGCAAGTTGTTAAAAAGGTATTCGCTGTCGTTAAAGAACGAGATAAGACACATGCAAAACAGAGATTATTGTTGGAATATAATGGTAACAAACTCTGGATGAATGCTATTGATGGCAGTGAAGCTATCCTACCAACAGAATTTTCTAAGCGATACGAACTTTCATTATTCAATACTACTAATTTTGGAGAAGATCCTTTTCCTGATGTTAATTTATATAATAATATGAAATCAAGTTTTTTTGTAAGGTTTGGTGGAACATCCCATCCCGAGGCTTGGGCTATTTATAATGCAAGTACGAAAGAGGTTAAATATATAGAAACTGCAAGAGAAATTGATAAAATATTCAGTGATTTTAACTTGAGTGGTACATTGCCAATTCACATTGGTCAATGATTTTTTAAATTGTGTGATTAAATAATTGAACATTAATGATGATTTATAGCATCATTATTATTCTATAACATGAATAAACGGATTGAATGTGTTATGTTAAAAATGAGTTTATACGTAATAATATTGTTATTTTCCCTTCAGTTTAGTGCAGCCATTACTGGCAAGGAAAGTGAGGTTGTTTCACCATTATTAATGGATGTTAATCCTTCACTAACAATGGAAAATATTTCTGAATTATCCACATCATCGGAACCATCGCAACAGGGGGTATTTCCTGTAATATGTACTCGACTTCATCCTGGCTCCGTAATGAAACGTCAGTTATTAACCGGCTGGGGGCCTGTTTTTATAATTGGTGATGATCCTTTTTCTCTGCGCTGGATGAGTGAACATCTGGAGATCCTTAAATCGCTAAATGCCCTTGGTTTGGTTGTTAATGTTGAATCAGTAGAACGAATGGAGGTATTACAGCAGCGGGCTGATGGGTTATTGTTATTGCCAGTTATCTGCGATAATTTTGTGCAAGCTCTGCAATTAAATGCTTATCCGGTATTAATCACAGAGATGGAAATATCACAATGATTAATAACATAATTACTGCTAATAATATGGTGATTTTGAAAATGGTAATCCTGTTCACGACACCATAATCAGAGTTATGTCCTGTATCCGTTCAGTAAAATTTCACGAATGCTTTATTAACCGGATGCGTGAATGTCATTCTTCAGACGACATAGACGTCATTGCGATTGATGGAAAAGCACTTCCACACTCCTGTGATAAAAGTCGTCGCAGGAGAGCGGGCTTTCGTAGTCTTCCCCGACTCTCCCCGGCCCTAAACACAACCCCCACTCACCACAACCTAAACTCATCCGCATCCCGCCATGCCGGAAACTTTTCTCTATATTCCCGCAATGCCATCATCGACAGCTCCGCATCAATGCGCGTTGCCTGATGCGCGTCGGCAGTAGCGATAATCTCGCCTTGCGGATTAATCACCCGGCTGTCACCGCGATAATGGCAGCCGTTGCCATCGCTGCCGACGCGATTGCATCCCGCCACATACGCTTGATTCTCAATCGCGCGGGCTGTCAGCAATGCCTGCCAGTGCAGAGAGCGCGGAGCAGGCCAGTTGGCGACGTACAGGGCGAGGTCATAATCGTTGAGATTGCGCGACCACACCGGAAAACGTAAGTCGTAGCACACCAGCGGCAAAATACGCCAGCCGCGCCATTCCACAATCACTCGCGCATTGCCCGCTTTATAATGTAGATGCTCATCTGCCATGCGGAACAGATGACGCTTATCATAAAAATGTACCGTGCCGCCCGGCTCAACCAGCAAAAAGCGGTTAACCGAACCAGACTCCGTTTGTAATGCAACACTGCCTGCAATCAGCGCATTGCACTGCTGCGCTTTAGCGGTCATCCAGTTCACTACGTCATCTTGTGCTAGCGACGAAGCTGCCGCTTCCATGGCAAAGCCGCTGGTAAACATCTCCGGTAGAACGATCACATCGCGCCCGGTAATACCTTCCAGTTGACGATCAAAATGGCGCAGGTTGGCAGGACCATCCATCCACACCAGTGGTTGCTGCAAAAGCGTAATCTTCAAACCAGGCACGGTGTACAACTCCTTTATGCGAAGGGTTTTATAACTCTAACACCTTATCAGGCAGTTGCCTTAGCGCAGAATAAATTGATAACAAATGCTGATATTGGAAATATCTGATTTGCAAATTATCGTGTTATCGCCAGGCTTTAGGGAGTTAATCACATGGGCAGGATAAGCCCGGGAGGAATGATGTTTAAGGCAATAACGACAGTCGCCGCTCTGGTCATCGCCACCAGTGCAATGGCGCAGGATGATTTAACCATTAGCAGTCTTGCAAAGGGCGAAACCACCAAAGCGGCGTTTAATCAGATGGTGCAAGGGCATAAGCTGCCTGCCTGGGTGATGAAAGGCGGTACTTATACTCCCGCACAAACCGTGACTTTGGGAGATGAGACGTATCAGGTGATGAGCGCGTGCAAACCGCATGACTGTGGCTCGCAACGTATCGCTGTGATGTGGTCCGAGAAATCTAATCAGATGACGGGGCTGTTCTCGACTATTGATGAGAAAACGTCGCAAGAGAAACTCACCTGGTTGAATGTGAACGATGCGCTTTCGATTGATGGCAAAACGGTGCTGTTCGCGGCGTTGACCGGCAGCCTGGAAAACCATCCGGATGGCTTTAATTTTAAATAATTAGCCGATAAAAAAACGGAGCCGAAAGGCTCCGTTATTCAATTACGCGGCTTCAACTTTCCGCACTTTCTCCGGCAACTTTACCGGCTTCGTCGCCAGCTCTTCTGGATCAAAGTCATCAACGTTAATACTGCGTAAACGGCTTTCTTCAGCTTTTACCAGAATAGCGGCTTCATCTTTATCAATCAGCCCCTTCGCCAGCGCGTTGTGCGCCAGTTCATCCAGACGGGTAAACGGCAGGTTTTTACCCAACTCTTTACAGATCCGCTGATGAATCGGGTCGGCGGCAATCACATCCACCAGCGCCTCTTCCAGTAAACCAACCGGGTTATGCTCGCTTGGCGTCAGGTACTGACCGCGACCAATACGTGAACGAGTGGCGTTCGGTACTTGTAAAATCTTCGCCACTTTATGATCCAGCTTGTCAGACGGTGCCAGGTAATGACGTCCGGTCGGGAAGATCACCACATTCAGCAGCCCGGCAACCACACGGTTCGGGAAGTTTTGCAGTAAATCGTCCATCGCCTGTTCTGCCTGATACAGCGCATCCTGTACGCCCCAGTGCACCAGCGGCAGATCGGCTTCATTACGGCCTTCGTCGTCATAACGCTTCAGAACGGCAGAGGCGAGGTAAAGCTGGCTTAAAATATCCCCCAGACGGGCCGAGATACGCTCACGACGTTTCAGGCTGCCGCCCAGCACCGCCATCGAGACATCAGAAAGCAGGGCGAGGTTGGCGCTCAGGCGGTTCAGGTGCTGATAGTAGCGTTTAGTGGCATCGCCGGTTGGTGTGCTGCTGGTTAAACCGCGCGTCAGGCCCAGCCAGAAGCTGCGAACTTTGTTGCTACCGACGTGACCGATATGTTTGAACAGCAGTTTATCGAACGCATTTACGTCATTGTTCTTCGCCGCTTCCATCTCTTCCAGCACGTACGGATGGCAACGAATTGCTCCTTGTCCGAAGATCATCATGCTGCGGGTCAGAATGTTAGCCCCTTCAACGGTGATGGCAATCGGTGCGCCCTGGTAAGCACGGGCCAGGAAGTTGCTTTGCCCGAGCATAATGCCTTTGCCCCCGGTGATATCCATCGCATCAATAATCGACTGCTGCCCGCGGTGGGTACAGTGATACTTAACGATAGCCGACAGCACGGCAGGTTTTTCACCGAGCATAATGCCGTAGGTAATCAGCGATGCCGCAGCATCCATTACATAAGCGTTCCCGGCAATACGCGCCAGCGGCTCTTCAATCCCTTCCATCTTACCGATAGAGATTTTGAACTGCCGACGAATGTACGCATACGCGCCCGTTGCCAGCGCTACCGATTTCACGCCGCCGGTTGAGTTGGAAGGCAGGGTGATGCCGCGGCCTACCGAGAGGCACTCCACCAGCATCCGCCAGCCTTGCCCGGCCATTTTCGGCCCGCCGATGATGTAATCGATCGGCACGAACACATCTTTACCGCGCGTCGGTCCGTTCTGGAACGGTACGTTCAGCGGGAAGTGGCGACGACCAATTTCCACGCCCGGCGTGGTGGTCGGGATCAGCGCACAGGTAATACCTAAATCTTCTGCACCGCCGAGTAATTTCTCCGGGTCGGAGAGTTTAAACGCCAGACCAAGCACGGTCGCAATCGGTGCCAGCGTAATGTAGCGTTTGTTCCAGGTCAGACGCATCCCCATCACCTGCTGGCCCTGCCATTCGCCCATGCAGACAATCCCGGTATCCGGAATCGCGCCCGCATCGGAACCCGCTTCCGGGCTGGTCAGTGCAAAGCAAGGGATCTCCTGACCACGCGCCAGACGCGGCAGATAGTGATTTTTCTGCTCGTCAGTGCCGTAATGTTGCAGCAGCTCGCCCGGGCCTAATGAGTTCGGCACGCCGACGGTAATCGCCAGGATCCCGCTCACGCCGGAGAGTTTTTGCAGCACGCGAGACTGGGCATAAGCCGAGAACTCCAGCCCGCCGTACTCTTTTTTGATGATCATCGCGAAGAAACGATGCTCTTTAAGGTACGCCCATAACTCCGGCGGCAGGTCCGCCAGCTCATGAGTAATCTGGAAATCATTCGCCATCCGGCAGGCTTCTTCTACCGGGCCGTCGAGAAACGCTTGCTCTTCTGCGGTCAGGCGCGGCTGCGGATAGTTATGCAGCTTTTTCCAGTCCGGCTTGCCCTGGAACAAGTCGCCCTCCCACCAGGTGGTGCCCGCATCAATCGCTTCTTTCTCAGTGCGCGACATCGGCGGCATTACCTTACGGAAACCGCGAAATACCGGCGCGGAAATCATCGACTTACGCATAGGCGCAAAGTTAAATGGCACGAGGATAATGGCCAGAGGCACCAGTACCCACGCCGACCACAGACCAGCAACGCCGAGTGCGGCTGTCCAGGCGAGCAAAATCAGACTGCTGATAAATAAGCTCACGCGGTGATAGAACAATGCGCTGAGCAGGACAACCGTAGCGAGAATACTCAAAATCATCATAACGAAAAGCCCCTTACTTGTAGGAGGTCTGACCACTTGTGATGATATGGTTGTAGTGGATGTAAAAACATTTAGCAATGTGTTTACAATATAATTACAACAAAGCTCACATTGTTGCTGTTTTTATCCGCACTTCAGGTCAAAAAGTCCTGGTCATAGCACCTGCCCGTACTTCTCGCTTTTGGTGGTATCCGGTACACTGCATTTTGTCTATTACTTTTATGCTGAAGGATATCCTCATGTACCAGGATCTTATTCGTAATGAACTGAACGAAGCGGCGGAAACGCTGGCTAACTTTTTAAAAGATGACGCCAATATTCACGCCATTCAGCGCGCGGCGGTCCTGTTAGCAGACAGCTTTAAAGCCGGTGGCAAAGTGCTTTCCTGTGGCAACGGCGGCTCCCATTGCGACGCCATGCACTTTGCCGAAGAGTTGACCGGTCGCTACCGTGAAAACCGTCCGGGCTACCCGGCGATTGCCATTTCTGACGTTAGTCATATTTCCTGCGTCGGTAACGATTTTGGTTTCAATGATATTTTCTCCCGTTACGTTGAAGCGGTAGGTCGCGAAGGCGATGTACTGCTGGGGATCTCCACTTCCGGTAACTCTGCAAACGTGATCAAAGCGATCGCGGCGGCGCGTGAGAAGGGGATGAAAGTGATCACCCTGACCGGTAAAGACGGCGGCAAAATGGCTGGCACGGCGGATATTGAAATTCGCGTTCCGCACTTTGGTTATGCCGACCGCATTCAGGAGATCCACATTAAAGTGATCCATATCCTGATCCAGTTAATTGAAAAAGAGATGGTTAAGTAAGTCTGGCGTAGGCCGGATAAGGCGTTTACGCCGCATCCGGCATTTGTGCTCTGATGCCTGATGCGACGCTGACGCGTCTTATCATGCCTACAATCTGCACCCGAACCGTAGGCCGAATAATGCGTTCACGCCACATCCGATCTGAAAATTCTTAAATCAATCTTCGCCGGGGGCCATGCGCTCCCGCTGTTGTGGAGGTTACCCATGTGCGAATTGCTCGGGATGAGCGCCAACGTCCCTACCGATATCTGCTTTAGTTTCACCGGACTTGTACAGCGTGGTGGTGGAACCGGGCCACATAAAGATGGCTGGGGCATTACCTTTTACGAAGGTAAAGGCTGTCGCACATTTAAAGATCCGCAACCCAGCTTTAATTCCCCCATCGCCAAACTTGTCCAGGACTACCCGATAAAATCCTGTTCGGTGTTGGCTCATATTCGCCAGGCTAATCGGGGCGAGGTGGCGCTGGAAAATACTCACCCGTTTACCCGCGAGTTATGGGGGCGTAACTGGACTTATGCCCATAATGGGCAACTGACGGGCTACAAATCACTGGAAACCGGCAACTTCCGCCCGGTCGGTGAAACCGATAGCGAAAAAGCCTTTTGCTGGCTCCTGCATAAATTAACGCAGCGTTACCCGCGCACACCGGGCAACATGGCGGCAGTGTTTAAATATATCGCCTCACTGGCGGATGAACTGCGGCAGAAGGGCGTTTTCAACATGCTACTTTCGGATGGGCGCTATGTAATGGCGTATTGCTCGACTAATTTACACTGGATCACCCGCCGCGCGCCGTTTGGCGTGGCAACGTTGCTGGATCAGGATGTGGAAATCGACTTCAGCTCGCAGACCACACCGAATGATGTGGTCACGGTGATTGCGACACAGCCGTTGACGGGCAATGAAACCTGGCAAAAGATTATGCCAGGTGAATGGCGCTTATTTTGCCTCGGGGAGTGTGTAGTTTGATGCCAGTTGTGGCTGCACAACTTCGTGGCTTAACGGCTTGCTGACCACGTAACGGCCATTGACCACAGAAACGGTCGGTGGCTTACGGGTTTGCTCAAAGTAGTCGTAGCCCGGCTTCAGTTGCTCCCAGAAGTCCTTAAAGTTGGAATATTTATGGCGCTTCATATTGGCGTCGGTCATGCGGAACGGATAAATACTCACTTGCACGCTCGGCTGACCAAACACCAGCGCACCAGTAACGAACTGGAAGATCTCATCAATACCCTGATTGGTCATCGCGTAGCAGCCGATGGAAACACAATCGCCGTGAATCATCAGGTATTTCCCTTCATAACCATGCGCACGGTCATAGGCGTTTGGGAATCCAATATTAATCGCTTTGTAGTAACGGCTGTCTGGTTTTAACTGATTACGCTGGACGCTATAAAACCCTTCCGGGCTTTTGAAATCGCCCTGACGCTGTTTTGGCCCTAAGCCGCCGGAATATTTACAGATTTTATAGCTGTCGAGCAGTTGATATTGCTCGCCCATTTTGACGTAGAGATCGAGCGTACGTTCTTCCTTGAAGATCTGGATGTAGACAGGGGATCCCATCAACTGCTGCTTATACTCTTTGCTCACTGGCGTGGTCGAGCTACTGCTGCCCAGCAAACCGGCAAACGAAACGCACGGGATCAACAACATCGCAAGAATTAATGCGATTTTACGCATACTGCTTATTCCTTGATAAAACGGTTACACACGCCAGGACGGCAAAATGAATCCCAAATCGGAATAGTCTGGATTTGGAAGGCTCACATTATCACCAAAAGAGTTTTACGCAAGCCTGTCGGCGCAGGGTTTACAAATTTAGCACAGGGGCAGTTTTCAAGAGTCCGAAAAGCGCATGGATTGTAGATTTATTTCTTATTTCCTAAGATTATGAAACCGCAATAGTAATATGCAAATAAGCAATTAATAATCCCGTTTACTCCTCCGGTCTTTTAAAATTCTCACCTTCATTCAGCTGGTTTATGTCCTTCATGTCTTCGTTCTTGCACGGCAGATTTCTGCATCCAGGCGTGTTTTCGTTATGCGTTTTGCTCCCTTTACTCGCCAGCGCCACCACATCACATATCTCTTTTAGCTACGCCGCCCGCCAGCGGATGCAAAACCGTGCGCGTTTATTAAAACAGTACCAAACCCATCTGAAAAAGCAGGCCAGCTATATTGTGGAAGGCAATGCCAAAAGCAGAAGGGCGCTGCGCCAGCATAATCGGGAGCAGATAAAACAGCATCCAGAATGGTTTCCTGCGCCGCTCAAGGCGAGTGACAGACGCTGGCAGGCGTTGGTGGAGAATAATCATTTCTTAAGCAGCGACCATCTACATAACATCACCGAAGTGGCGATTCACCGCCTGGAGCAGCAGCTAGGTAAGCCTTATATCTGGGGGGGCACGCGGCCTGATAAAGGCTTCGACTGTAGCGGGTTGGTTTTTTATGCCTACAACAAGATCCTTGAGGCTAAGCTCCCGCGCACGGCCAATGAGATGTACCACTACCGTCGGGCAACGATTGTGGCGAATAACGACCTGCGCCGGGGAGATTTGCTGTTTTTCCATATCCACAGTCGTGAGATAGCCGACCATATGGGCGTATATCTTGGAGACGGTCAGTTTATCGAGTCACCGCGCACCGGGGAAACCATTCGGGTAAGTCGGTTAGCCGAACCTTTCTGGCAGGACCATTTTTTAGGCGCGCGACGGATTTTGACGGAAGAGACGATTTTGTAGGCCGGATAAGGCGTTCACGCCGCATCCGGCGGTTGTGCGCCGGTGTCTGATGCGACGCTACGCGTCTTATCATGCCTACAAATCTGTGCATTTTTTGCGAGCCGCTTTCCCGATTTAACACAACATCATTGCCGACTTTTCCTTTTCTTCTTACCGTTGAGAAAAAGGAGTCGTTATGTCTGAATATCGTCGTTATTACATCAAGGGGGGAACCTGGTTTTTCACGGTAAATTTACAGAATCGTCGAAACCAACTTTTGACCACCCAGTTTCAGACGCTCCGTAACGTTATTATTAAAGTTAAGCGAGACAGACCTTTTGAAATTAACGCTTGGGTAGTTTTGCCGGAGCATATGCATTGCATATGGACATTACCTGAAGGCGATGATGATTTTTCCTCGCGCTGGCGGGAAATTAAAAAGCAATTTACCCATGCTTGTGGATTGAAAAATATCTGGCAACCACGTTTTTGGGAACATGCTATCCGCAATACCAAAGACTATCGCCATCATGTTGATTATATTTATATAAATCCAGTAAAACATGGTTGGGTAAAACAAGTGAGTGATTGGCCATTCTCAACGTTTCACCGCGATGTTGCGAAAGGGTTATATCCCATCGATTGGGCGGGAGACGTAACGGATTTTAGTGCTGGGGAGCGTATCATTTTATAGCTGTGCGCCGATGCCTGATGCGACGCAGACGCGTCTTATCATGCCTACAAAACCGCGCTCACCCGTAGGCCGGATAAGGCGTTCACGCCGCATCCGGCGGTTGTGCACCGGTGCCTGATGCGACGCAGATGCGTCTTATCATGCCGACAAAACCGCACTCACCCGTAGGCCGGATAAGGCGTTCACGCCGCATCCGGCGGTTGTGCACCGGTGCCTGATGCGACGCAGATGCGTCTTATCATGCCGACAAAACCGCACTCACCCGTAGGCCGGATAAGGCGTTCACGCCGCATCCGGCAATATGCACCGATGCCGGATGCCTACATCAACGCCCCCATTATCTTCAACTCCAGCTCATCCAGCACTTCGTTATACGACAGCACATGCAGCCCTGGTGCAAACAACCTTGCGTAGCGCGCCAGCAAAGGGCGCAGCTGCGGCGGCACCAGCAGCACCGGATCTTTCCCCGCCGCTTTCATCTGCTCCTTCACCTGCGGCATCGTGATCTGAAACTGGTTGAGCATATTCGGGTCCACCGGCACGCTATCGAGCATCACTTTGCCGGCCTGTTGCGCCTGATTCACCACGTTGGTCAGCAGATTTTCCAGCTCATTATTCAGCGTATACACCGTCAGCTCCTGCTTGCGAACGAACGGATGGGTAATGCTGCGCCGCAGCACCAGGCGCACATCGGCCGCCAGCAGAATATGATCTTTAGTCACCGCACTACTGGCGACCAACACGGTGGCGATGGTGACGATATCGCGCAGGGAAACGCCTTCAGTCAGTAGTGTGCGGTACACTTTCAGCAACTGGCTGTAATTGAGCGCCGCGCTCAAATCTTCCGCCAGTCGCGGTGCCATCGACGACAAACGGTTATGCAGCTGAGTAATATCGTCATAGTTAAACAAATCAGGAATATAGCTGCGCACAATCTTATTCACATGGGTGGCAATTACGCTGGCGCTGTCGATCACCTGATACCCCATATTCAGCGCCTTCGCTTTCTGCGCGGGCTGAATCCAGGTGACCGGCATCCCGTACGCCGGGTCGTTCCCCAGCACGCCGTCTATCTCGCCGTAGGTTTCGCTGGAGGGCAGGGCCATCAGTTTATCCGCCGGAATATCCGCTTCATCAGCCTTAATGCCGTTGATGAAAATAGCGTACTGGCTGGGCTTGAGGCGGAAGTTTTCCCGAATACGGATCTCCGGCAGCAGCACGCCGTTGCCGTCGGAAATCACCTGACGTACGCCGCGAATACGCTGGGTGAGCGGGTTGCCCTGCGCTTTATCCACCAGCGCCACCAGTTTGTAGCCGAGGCTTAAACTGATAGGTTCGATCAGCGGAATAGTTTCCCAACTGACCTGTTGCTCGCTGGTTTCTGTCATCGTACGGGTTAGCGTTTCGAGGCTTTTCTCTTCCGCCTCCGCCGCTTGCGGGCGCTTGCTCATCCGCCAGCCGGTAAAACCAAGCAGGGCGCTGAACATCAGGAACGGGAAATGCGGCATTCCCGGCACCACCGCCAGCACGAACATAATTCCAGTGGCGGTGTAGAGAACCGACGGGCTTGCCAGCAACTGATTACGCACGTCATGGGCGATATCACCGTTATCGCTGACGCGGGTGACGATAATCGCCGCCGCGGTGGAGAGCAGCAGGGAAGGGATTTGCGCCACCAGCCCATCGCCGATAGTCATCAGCACATATTGCTGGAAGGCGGCGTCGGCGCTCAGGTTGTATTTGAAGATCCCGATACAGACGCCGCCGATCAGGTTGATCGCCAGAATCATCATCCCGGCGATGGCATCCCCGCGCACAAATTTTGATGCCCCGTCCATTGCGCCGTAGAAATCGGCCTCGCTGGCAACATCTTTACGCCGGGTTTGCGCCTGCGTCTGGTTGATCAACCCGGCGTTAAGATCGGCGTCAATCGCCATCTGTTTGCCGGGCATCGCGTCCAGGGTAAAGCGGGCAGAAACCTCGGAAATACGCTCGGCCCCCTTGGTGACGACGATAAAGTTGATTGTCAACAGCGTCAGTAAATCCGAGCGTGAAAGCATTATCGCCGCGCTGCACGGGCAGTCGATTTTTAACGGTGGTGGGTTGTCGCCGTTAAATAAAATCAGCCCGTCTCATCTGCCAAAACCTGCCACCGTGGCGGTGCCGGAAGAGACGGAGAAAAAAGCGCGCGACGTCAACGAGAAAACGGCGCTGTTGAAGAAGAAATCCGCCACCGAGCTTGGCGAGCTGGCGACCAGTATCAATACCATCGCCCGTGATGCGCATATGGAAGCGAATCTGGAGATGGAGATTGTTCCCCAGGGATTACGCGTGCTGATTAAAGACGACCAGAACCGCAATATGTTTGAACGCGGCAGCGCGAAGATTATGCCGTTCTTTAAAACTTTGCTGGTGGAGCTTGCGCCAGTGTTAGACTCGCTCGATAACAAAATTATTATTACCGGGCATACCGATGCGATGGCCTACAAAAACAATATCTACAACAACTGGAACCTTTCGGGCGATCGCGCGCTTTCGGCTCGTCGGGTGCTGGAAGAGGCCGGAATGCCGGAAAATAAAGTGATGCAGGTAAGCGCAATGGCGGACCAGATGCTGCTGGATGCCAAAAATCCGCAAAGCGCGGGCAACCGGCGCATTGAGATTATGGTGCTGACCAAAAGTGCGTCCGATACGCTGTATCAATACTTTGGTCAGCATGGGGATAAAGTGGTGCAGCCGCTGGTGCAAAAGCTGGATAAGCAGCAGGTGCTTTCGCAGCGAGCGCGTTAAATGCTGAATCTTTACGCATTTCTCAAACCCTGAAATCACTGTATACTTTACCAGTGTTGAGAGGTGAGCAATGCGTAAAATCATTCATGTGGATATGGACTGCTTTTTCGCAGCGGTGGAGATGCGCGACAATCCCGCCCTGCGCGATATCCCTATTGCTATTGGCGGCAGCCGCGAACGACGGGGGGTAATCAGCACCGCCAATTATCCCGCGCGTAAATTTGGCGTACGTAGCGCTATGCCGACAGGGATGGCGCTCAAATTATGCCCGCATCTCACCTTGCTTCCAGGGCGCTTTGACGCCTACAAAGAAGCCTCAAATCATATCCGCGAAATTTTCTCGCGCTATACCTCGCGCATTGAACCGTTATCACTGGATGAAGCCTATCTCGATGTCACCGATAGCGTCCATTGCCACGGTTCTGCGACCCTCATCGCCCAGGAAATCCGCCAGACGATCTTCAACGAGCTGCAACTGACGGCGTCTGCGGGCGTTGCGCCGGTCAAGTTTCTCGCCAAAATCGCCTCCGACATGAATAAACCCAACGGTCAGTTTGTGATTACTCCGGCTGAGGTTCCGGCATTTCTGCAAACCTTACCGCTGGCAAAAATTCCCGGCGTCGGCAAAGTCTCAGCGGCTAAACTGGAAGCGATGGGGCTACGAACCTGCGGTGATGTGCAAAAGTGTGATCTGGTGACTCTGCTCAAACGTTTTGGCAAATTTGGCCGCATTTTGTGGGAGCGTAGTCAGGGCATTGACGAGCGCGACGTTAACAGCGAAAGGTTGCGAAAATCCGTCGGTGTAGAACGTACGATGGCGGAAGATATTCATCACTGGTCTGAATGTGAAGCGATCATCGAGCGGCTTTACCCTGAACTGGAGCGTCGTTTGGCAAAGGTAAAACCTGATTTGCTGATTGCCCGCCAGGGGGTGAAATTAAAGTTCGACGATTTTCAGCAAACCACCCAGGAACACGTCTGGCCGCGGCTGAATAAATCTGATCTAATCGCCACCGCGCGTAAAACCTGGGATGAACGCCGCGGCGGGCGCGGTGTGCGACTGGTGGGGCTGCATGTGACGTTGCTTGACCCGCAAATGGAAAGACAACTGGTGCTGGGATTATGATGTATACTATTTTGTATATTCTGGTGTGCATTATTATGAGGAGATCACTGTATGCATCGAATTCTCGCTGAAAAATCGGTCAATATCACTGAGTTACGTAAAAACCCAGCTAAATACTTTATTGATCAACCTGTTGCGGTTCTTTCTAATAATCGCCCCGCAGGATATCTCTTAAGTGCCAGCGCATTTGAAGCATTAATGGACATGCTTGCAGAACAAGAGGAGAAAAAGCCCATAAAGGCGCGCTTCCGTCCGAGTGCTGCAAGATTAGAGGAAATTACACGCCGCGCTGAACAATATCTTAATGATATGACGGATGATGATTTCAATGACTTTAAGGAATAAGGATGCGGGTATTCAAAACAAAACTTATTCGCCTGCAACTTACAGCAGAGGAACTTGAAGCGTTAACGGCGGATTTTATTTCCTATAAGCGTGACGGTGTTTTGCCAGATATATTTGGTCGTGATGCACTCTACGACGACTCGTTTACCTGGCCATTAATCAAATTTGAGCGAGTTGCTCATATTCATCTGGCAAATGTGAATAATCCATTTCCGCCACAGTTGCGCCAATTCAGCAGAACGAATGACGCAGCGCATTTGGTATATTGTCAGGGCGCGTTTGATGAGCAAGCATGGTTGCTCATTGCCATTCTGAAACCTGAACCTCATAAACTGGCTCGAGATAACAACCAAATGCATAAAATTGGGAAAATGGCAGAAGCGTTTCGCATGCGTTTTTGAATTTATATTATGAATAACATACAAATAAGAAACTATCAGCCTGGTGATTTTCAGCAACTATGCGCTATTTTCCTTCGAGCTGTTACGATGACGGCGAGTCAGCACTATTCTCCACAGCAAATTGCCGCCTGGGCGCAGATTGACGAATCTCGCTGGAAGGAGAAACTCGCGAAATCACAAGTGCGGGTTGCAGTTATTAATGCACAACCGGTTGGTTTTATTACCTGCATTGGACATTATATCGATATGTTATTTGTTGAACCGGAATACACCCGACGCGGGGTTGCCAGCGCTTTGTTAAAACCATTGATTAAGTCTGAATCCGAACTTACGGTGGACGCCAGCATAACCGCAAAACCCTTTTTTGAACGTTATGGTTTTCAGACAGTTAAGCAGCAGCGCGTTGAATGCCGGGGAACGTGGTTTACTAATTTTTATATGCGATATAAACCGCAACATTAAATCCAGCTTGCAATGAAAATAACGCCCGTCTAGTATGTGCGCGTTTTCTTATTCCACAAACTGCAAGGAGGTAAATCATGACAAATCCTTTATCAATGACTCTTTGCAGACCTTTCCAGGATTAATTCTTTTTTCTTGCCCTGGATTCGTCTGCCATTTCCTGATTTTTATTCATAAATGGAATGGTACATGGGCAAATATATTCGTCCCTTATCCGATGCGGTATTTACCATCGCATCTGATGACCTGTGGATCGAAAGTTCAGCGATCCAACAATTACACACCACGGCAAATTTACCCAACATGCAGCGCGTTGTGGGGATGCCAGATTTACATCCCGGACGCGGCTACCCGATTGGCGCAGCGTTCTTCTCTGTTGGTCGTTTTTACCCGGCACTGGTCGGCAATGATATCGGCTGCGGCATGGCGCTATGGCAAACAGATATTCTCGCTCGCAAATACAACGCCGATAAGTTTGAAAAGCGATTATCAGATCTGGATGACGTTGCTGAAGAAAGCTGGCTGGAGGAAAACCTGCCGTCAGCATTTGCACAGCATCCGTGGCGCAACTCGCTTGGCTCCATCGGTGGCGGTAACCACTTCGCAGAACTGCAACAGATTGATCAAATTATCGACGCGGAACTGTTTGCACTGGCTGGTCTGGATGCGCAGCATCTGCAACTGCTGGTTCATAGCGGCTCGAGGGGATTGGGGCAGTCTATTTTACAGCGGCATATTGCCTCGTTTTCGCATCATGGTTTGCCTGAAGGCAGTGACGACGCGCTACGGTATATTGCGGAACATGACGATGCGCTGGCGTTTGCGCGTATTAATCGCCAGCTGATCGCTTTGCGCATAATGCAACAAGTTAAGGCCACCGGAAGTCCGGTTCTGGATGTGGCGCATAACTTTGTTAGCGCGTGCCAAATCGGCGATCAACAGGGCTGGTTGCATCGTAAAGGCGCCACGCCGGATGACAACGGTCTGGTGATTATTCCCGGTTCACGCGGCGATTACTCCTGGCTGGTTAAACCTGTTGCGAACGAAAAAACGCTCCACTCGCTGGCGCATGGGGCGGGGCGTAAATGGGGGCGCACCGAGTGTAAAGGGCGTCTGGCAGCGAAATACACGGCGACGCAACTCTCGCGGACTGAACTTGGCAGTCGGGTAATTTGTCGCGATAAACAACTCATCTTTGAAGAAGCGCCACAAGCCTATAAATCGGCTGAAAGCGTGGTGCAATGTCTGGTGCTGGCTGGGTTAATTATTCCTGTCGCGCGACTGCGCCCGGTGCTGACGCTCAAAAACAGTGGAGGGAAAAAAGGATGATCTTGCTACAACTCTCCTCTGCTCAGGGGCCGGAAGAATGTTGTCTCGCAGTGAAAAAAGCACTGGACAGGCTGATTAAAGAAGCTACCCGACAGGACGTCGCGGTAACGGTGCTGGAAACAGAAACGGGTCGCTACTCTGACACACTGCGTTCGGCGCTGATTTCTCTGGATGGCGATAACGCATGGGCTCTAAGCGAAAGCTGGTGCGGCACTATCCAGTGGATTTGTCCGAGTCCGTATCGGCCTCATCATGGGCGCAAAAACTGGTTTCTGGGCATTGGGCGTTTTACCGCTGATGAGCAGGAACAATCGGATGCAATCCGTTATGAGACGCTGCGTTCGTCGGGGCCGGGCGGTCAACATGTCAATAAAACCGACTCGGCGGTACGCGCCACGCATCTGGCATCCGGTATTAGCGTGAAGGTTCAGTCAGAGCGCAGTCAGCATGCTAACAAACGGCTGGCGCGATTACTGATTGCCTGGAAGCTGGAACAACAGCAACAGGAAAATAGCGCGGCGCTGAAATCGCAGCGGCGAATGTTCCATCACCAGATTGAACGTGGCAACCCGCGACGAACGTTTACAGGGATGGCTTTTATCGAAGGGTAATGAAGGATGATACTGCCGGAAGGCGATTAAACGCCATCCGGCAGCAAATCAAATAATTACTTCGCCGGAATTTCTTTCAGCAGTTCAGTCAGCAGTGTCCAGTAATGGCCAACGCTTTCGATATGAACTTGCTCATCCGGGGAGTGTGGACCGGTGATGGTTGGCCCGATAGACACCATGTCCATTTCCGGATACGGTTTTTTGAACAGGCCACATTCGAGGCCCGCGTGGATAATCTGGATGTTCGGCGTTTTGTTGAACAGACGCTGATAGGTTTCACGTACCAGATGCATTACCGGAGAGTTAGCGTCCGGCTGCCAGCCAGGATATGCGCCTTTTGCTTCGGTTTTCGCACCTGCCAGTTTACCCAGCGAATCCAGCATGCTCACTACGTAGTCTTTACCGCTGTCGATCAGAGAACGGATCAGGCAGTGAATTTCTACGTTATTGTCGGTCATGGTCACCACACCGACGTTCAGGGAGGTTTCGACCACACCTTTTGCCACGTCGGAGTTGCGGATCACACCGTTCGGGGTGGCGTTCAGCAGACGAATAAAGGTATCGCGAGATTTCGCAATCAGGGCAGCTTTATCGTTCGCAACAGAGTCCAGCAGCAATGCCAGATTTTTCTCTTTCTCTGCCAGTTCGTTTTTCAGGATCTCCTGATAGGTATCCACCAGAGATTTCAGGGCGTCGACTTTATCAGCTGCGACAGCAATGGTCGCAAAGGCTTCACGCGGGATGGCGTTACGCAGTGTGCCGCCGTTGAAATCAATAAGACGCAGGTCCAGTTCTTCTGCATGACCCGCCAGGAAGCGCACCAACAGTTTGTTGGCATTACCCAGGCCAACGTGGATTTCACCGCCGGAGTGACCGCCTTTCAGACCTTTTAAGGTTAACTTGAAGGTTTCAAAACCAGCTGGAACCGCTTCACGATCTAAATGCAGGTTGGAGGTGAAGTCGATACCTCCCGCACAACCCATGTAGATTTCACCTTCTTCTTCGGAGTCGGTGTTAATCAGAATATCAGCCTGCAACCAGTTGCTCTGTAAGCCAAAAGCACCGTCCATACCGGCTTCTTCGGTCATGGTCAGCAGCACTTCCAGCGGGCCGTGAACCACGTTTTCGTCAGCCAGAACCGCCAGTGCAGAGGCCATACCAATGCCGTTATCCGCACCCAGCGTGGTGCCGCGTGCTTTAACCCATTCGCCATCAATATAAGGCTGGATAGGATCTTTAGTGAAGTCATGCACGGTGTCGTTATTTTTTTGCGGCACCATATCGAGGTGGGCCTGCAAGACGACCGGTTTACGATTTTCCATACCTGCGGTAGCAGGTTTACGAATCAGGATATTACCTACCTGATCGCGTTCGACATGGAAACCTTTCTCTTTTGCCCAACCAACAATGTATTCAGCGAGTTGCTCTTCATGATAGGACGGGTGAGGAATAGAACAGATTTTGGCAAAAATATCCCACAGCGGCTGTGGAGATAATTGAGACAGTTCAGACACGTTAAGTCTCCTTGTCGATCACCCGCAAAACAGTATTGCAGGTCACAGGGTTAGCAGAAAATGTTGTCAACACAAGACAGGCTTGCGAGATATGTTTGAGAATACCACTTTATCCCGCGTCAGGGAGAGGCAGTGCGTAAAAAGACGCGGACTCATGTGAAATACTGGTTTTTAGTGCGCCAGATCTCTATAATCTCGCGCAACCTATTTTCCCCTCGAACACTTTTTAAGCCGTAGATAAACAGGCTGGGACACTTCACATGAGCGAAAAATACATCGTCACCTGGGACATGTTGCAGATCCATGCACGTAAACTCGCAAGCCGACTGATGCCTTCTGAACAATGGAAAGGCATTATTGCCGTAAGCCGTGGCGGTCTGGTACCGGGTGCGTTACTGGCGCGTGAACTGGGTATTCGTCATGTCGATACCGTTTGTATTTCCAGCTACGATCACGACAACCAGCGCGAGCTTAAAGTGCTGAAACGCGCAGAAGGCGATGGCGAAGGCTTCATCGTTATTGATGACCTGGTAGATACCGGTGGTACTGCGGTTGCGATTCGTGAAATGTATCCAAAAGCGCACTTTATCACCATCTTCGCAAAACCGGCCGGTCGTCCGCTGGTTGATGATTATGTTGTTGATATTCCGCAAAATACCTGGATCGAACAGCCGTGGGATATGGGCGTCGTATTCGTCCCGCCAATCTCCGGTCGCTAATCTTTTCAACGCCTGGCACTGCCGGGCGTTGTTCTTTTTAACTTCAGGCAGGTTACAATAGTTTCCAGTAAGTATTCTGGAGGCTGCATCCATGACACAGGCAAACCTGAGCGAAACCCTGTTCAAACCCCGCTTTAAACATCCTGAAACCTCGACGCTAGTCCGCCGCTTTAGTCACGGCGCACAACCGCCTGTGCAGTCGGCCCTTGATGGTAAAACCATCCCTCACTGGTATCGCATGATTAACCGTCTGATGTGGATCTGGCGCGGCATTGACCCCCGTGAAATCCTCGATGTCCAGGCGCGTATTGTGATGAGCGATGCCGAACGTACCGACGATGATTTATACGATACGGTGATTGGCTACCGCGGCGGCAACTGGATTTATGAGTGGGCTACCCAGGCGATGGTGTGGCAACAAAAAGCCTGTGCGGAAGAAGATCCGCAACTCAGCGGTCGACACTGGCTGCATGCGGCTACGTTGTACAACATTGCTGCCTATCCTCATCTGAAAGGAGATGACCTGGCCGAGCAAGCGCAGGCTTTGTCAAACCGCGCCTATGAAGAGGCCGCTCAGCGTCTGCCGGGCACGATGCGGCAGATGGAGTTTACCGTACCCGGCGGTGCGCCCATCACCGGCTTTTTGCATATGCCGAAAGGCGATGGCCCGTTCCCGACAGTATTAATGTGTGGTGGTCTGGATGCGATGCAGACGGACTATTACAGCCTGTATGAACGTTATTTTGCGCCGCGCGGCATTGCTATGCTGACTATTGATATGCCGTCGGTGGGCTTTTCTTCAAAATGGAAGCTCACCCAGGACTCCAGCCTGTTGCATCAGCACGTTTTAAAGGCGCTGCCTAACGTACCGTGGGTGGATCACACTCGCGTCGCGGCCTTTGGTTTCCGTTTCGGCGCTAACGTTGCCGTGCGTCTGGCATACCTTGAATCGCCACGTCTGAAAGCGGTTGCTTGTCTTGGTCCGGTAGTTCATACCCTGTTGAGTGATTTTAAGTGCCAGCAACAGGTGCCGGAAATGTATCTTGACGTTCTGGCCAGTCGTTTAGGGATGCATGATGCTTCCGATGAAGCGTTGCGCGTGGAGTTGAATCGCTATTCATTAAAAGTGCAAGGATTGCTGGGACGTCGCTGCCCAACGCCAATGTTATCAGGCTACTGGAAGAACGATCCGTTCAGCCCGGAAGAGGACTCACGCTTAATCACGTCGTCATCTGCTGACGGTAAATTATTAGAGATCCCATTTAACCCGGTGTATCGGAATTTTGACAAAGGCCTTCAGGAAATCACAGACTGGATCGAAAAACGTTTGTGTTAAAAATTTGCTAAATTTTACCAATTTGGTAAAACAGTTGCATCACAACAGGAGATTGCAATGACGTTACCGAGTGGACACCCGAAGAGCAGATTAGTCAAAAAATTTACCGCACTAGGCCCGTATATTCGTGAAGGTAAGTGCGAAGATAATCGATTCTTTTTCGATTGTCTGGCTGTATGCGTCAACGTGAAACCGGCACCGGAAGTGCGTGAGTTCTGGGGCTGGTGGATGGAACTGGAAGCGCAGGAATCCCGTTTTACCTACAGTTACCAGTTTGGTCTGTTCGATAAAGCAGGCGACTGGACGAGTGTTCAGATAAAAGATGCCGAAGTGGTTGAACGACTGGAGCACACCCTGCGTGAATTTCACGAGAAGCTGCGTGAGCTGCTGGCGACGCTGAATCTGAAGCTGGAACCGGCAGATGATTTTCGTGATGAACCGGTGAAGTTAACGGCGTGAATGAAATGTGCCGGATGCGATGTTAGAGCATCTCTTCCGGCCTGAAATATTGGTTTTCGTAGTTTTCGTAGGCCGGATAAGGCGTTCACGCCGCATCCGGCAATATTCATTAAAACTGATACGTCATCCCAACCGCGACAATATCATCATTGTTGATATTCAGCTTATTATCGCTATCCAGCTGATTAATTTTATAATCAACAAACGCTGACATATTTTTGTTGAAATAATACGTAGCACCAACATCGACATAATTGACCAGATCTTCATCACCGATGCCCTCAATATCTTTCCCTTTCGATAAGACATAACCCAGCGATGGACGCAGACCAAAGTCAAACTGGTATTGAGCGACCGCTTCAAAGTTCTGCGTCTTATTGGCAAAACCGCCAGAGATTGGCGTCATTTTACGTGTTTCAGAATAGAAAGTTGCCAGATAAATATTATTGGCATCGTATTTCAGACCTGTTGCCCATGCTTCTGCACGCTTGCCTGTGCCACGGCTTTGCAGGTTCTGCTCGTTGGTGCGATCAGAGTTGGTATAGGCTCCACTGATGGCGAAATCGCTGCCACCAAAGTCATATGTCAATGACGTGCCGAAGCCATCGCCGTTTTGCTTTTTAACGTCGCGGTTTTCGTTTTTCCCTTGATATTGCAGGGTTAAGTTCAGGCCATCGATAACGCCGAAGAAGTCGGTGTTCCGATACGTCGCCAGACCGCTGGCGCGTTTGGTCATAAAGTTGTCGGTCTGCGCCGAGGAGTCGCCACCAAATTCCGGGAACATATCGGTCCAGGCTTCCACGTCATACAACGCGCCCAGGTTACGACCATAATCGAAAGAACCCAAATCTTTATATTTCAACCCGGCAAAAGCGAGACGCGTTTTTTGCTGTGCAGTATCACTCTCCGCTTTATTACCGGCAAACTCAGCTTCCCAACGACCATAACCAGTCAGTTGAACGTTAATTTGTGTTTCGCCTTTAAAACCAAAACGGATATAACTCTGGTCGCCATCTTTACTGTCATTATCACTCATATAATGCATGGCTTTAACTTTGCCATAGACATCCAGTTTATTACCGTCTTTGTTATATATTTCTGCGGCCTGTACGGATACAGATGCCACAATGCCCATCACCACTAATGCCAGAGTGCTCTTTTTCATTTTCATTCCTGATTTTAATTAACGCGCGAATATTCAGCGGGAGAGTCCCGTTGAAAACAGGAAAGTTTTTAACCTGAGATTGTTAAAGATATATTACAGATTAATAATATTCTTAAAATGTGGTAATTTATTAAATCTGTAATAAAAGCGTAAACAACTGCCGCTACGCTTGCTGATCCCGCGCAACAAAACGCCATGCTTTGCTCGCAGATGGTTGGCAACCGACGACAGTCCTGCTAAAACGTTCGTTTGATATCATTTTTTCCTAAAATTGAATGGCAGAGAATCATGAGTGACAGCCAGACGCTGGTGGTAAAACTCGGCACCAGTGTGCTAACAGGCGGATCGCGCCGCCTGAACCGTGCCCATATCGTTGAACTTGTTCGCCAGTGCGCGCAGTTACATGCCGCCGGGCATCGGATTGTTATTGTGACGTCAGGTGCGATTGCCGCCGGACGTGAGCACCTGGGGTACCCGGAATTGCCAGCGACTATCGCTTCAAAACAGCTGCTGGCGGCGGTAGGGCAGAGTCGACTGATTCAACTGTGGGAACAGCTGTTTTCAATTTACGGCATTCATGTCGGGCAGATGTTGCTGACCCGTGCTGATATGGAAGATCGTGAACGCTTCCTGAACGCCCGCGATACCCTGCGTGCGTTGCTCGATAACAATATCGTTCCGGTAATTAATGAGAACGATGCTGTCGCTACTGCAGAGATTAAGGTCGGTGATAACGATAACCTTTCTGCGCTGGCGGCGATTCTGGCGGGTGCCGATAAACTGTTGCTGCTGACCGATCAAAAAGGTTTGTATACCGCTGACCCGCGCAGCAATCCGCAGGCAGAACTGATTAAAGATGTGTACGGCATTGATGACGCACTGCGCGCGATTGCCGGTGATAGCGTTTCAGGCCTCGGAACTGGCGGTATGAGCACCAAATTGCAGGCCGCTGACGTGGCTTGCCGTGCGGGTATCGACACCATTATTGCCGCGGGCAGCAAGCCGGGCGTTATTGGTGATGTGATGGAAGGCATTTCCGTCGGTACGCTGTTCCATGCCCAGGCGACTCCGCTTGAAAACCGTAAACGCTGGATTTTCGGTGCGCCGCCTGCGGGTGAAATCACGGTAGATGAAGGGGCAACTGCCGCCATTCTGGAACGCGGCAGCTCCCTGTTGCCGAAAGGCATTAAAAGCGTGACTGGCAATTTCTCGCGTGGTGAAGTCATCCGTATTTGCAACCTCGAAGGTCGCGATATCGCCCACGGCGTCAGTCGTTACAACAGCGATGCATTACGCCGTATTGCCGGACACCACTCGCAAGAAATTGATGCAATACTGGGATATGAATACGGCCCGGTTGCCGTTCACCGTGATGACATGATTACCCGTTAAGGAGCTGGCCGATGCTGGAACAAATGGGCATTGCCGCGAAGCAAGCCTCGTATAAATTAGCGCAACTCTCCAGCCGCGAAAAAAATCGTGTGCTGGAAAAAATCGCCGATGAACTGGAAGCACAAAGCGAAAGTATCCTCAACGCTAACGCACAGGATGTTGCAGACGCGCGTGCCAATGGCCTTAGCGAAGCGATGCTTGACCGTCTGGCACTGACGCCCGCACGGCTGAAAGGCATTGCCGACGATGTGCGCCAGGTGTGCAATCTCGCCGATCCTGTGGGGCAGGTAATCGATGGCGGCGTACTGGACAGCGGCCTGCGTCTTGAGCGTCGTCGCGTACCGCTGGGGGTGATTGGCGTGATTTATGAAGCGCGCCCGAACGTGACGGTTGATGTTGCTTCCCTGTGCCTGAAAACCGGTAACGCGGTGATCCTGCGCGGCGGCAAAGAAACCTGTCGCACTAACGCTGCAACGGTAGCGGTGATTCAGGACGCCCTGAAATCCTGCGGCTTACCGGCGGGTGCCGTGCAGGCAATTGATAATCCTGACCGTGCGCTGGTCAGTGAAATGCTGCGTATGGATAAATACATCGACATGCTGATCCCGCGCGGTGGGGCTGGTTTGCATAAACTGTGCCGCGAGCAGTCGACAATCCCGGTGATCACAGGCGGTATAGGCGTATGCCATATTTACGTTGATGAAAGTGCAGAGATCGCTGAAGCCCTGAAAGTAATTGTCAACGCGAAAACTCAGCGACCGAGCACATGTAATACGGTAGAAACGTTGCTGGTAAATAAAAACATCGCAGATAGCTTCCTGCCCGCATTAAGCAAACAAATGGCGGAAAGCGGCGTGACGTTACACGCTGATGCAGCCGCGCTGGCGCAGTTGCAGGCAGGCCCCGCGAAGGTGGTGGCTGTTAAAGCCGAAGAGTATGACGATGAGTTTCTGTCATTAGATTTGAACGTCAAAATCGTTAGCGATCTGGATGACGCCATTGCCCATATTCGTGAACACGGCACGCAACACTCCGATGCGATCCTGACCCGCGATATGCGCAACGCCCAGCGTTTTGTTAACGAAGTGGATTCCTCCGCTGTTTACGTTAACGCCTCTACGCGTTTTACCGACGGCGGCCAGTTTGGTCTGGGGGCGGAAGTTGCGGTAAGCACACAAAAACTCCACGCGCGCGGCCCAATGGGGCTGGAAGCTCTGACCACTTACAAGTGGATCGGCATTGGTGATTACACCATTCGTGCGTAAATAAAACCGGGTGATGCAAAAGTAGCCATTTGATTCACAAGGCCATTGACGCATCGCCCGGTTAGTTTTAACCTTGTCCACCGTGATTCACGTTCGTGAACATGTCCTTTCAGGGCCGATATAGCTCAGTTGGTAGAGCAGCGCATTCGTAATGCGAAGGTCGTAGGTTCGACTCCTATTATCGGCACCATCAAGAAAATCAATAACTTAGCTTAACTTCTCTAAGAAATTGTATCTTCTGTTATCACTTACAAACGCCTATACGTTGTTATGGGCTTTGGTAGTGTAACACGTATGGGCGAGTAGTTCCCAGGCTCAACCTCGTAACAAGTTCCTTTGAAGCTGGAAGACGTGCCACCGTCTCTAAACCTTCTACCAAAACTCTTAGCAAGATGTTCCACACCTGGCGCGGTGTCCAATGATGCTACACGTCGTGAGACGTTGCAGAGGATAAACAGGCTAAATGATGGGAAGAGTTTTAAGTGCAATAGTGGATTAAAGCCCACCTCTTCAAAACCTAACTTGATCGGGAAAGAATCAAGCTCTAGCACGGTTTCGTCCACCGGAGTACAACGGGTGCCTGATAAGAGAAGAACTGCTAAGACTTCATAGCTTTTGTGAAAAAGCCCTTTTTAGTGGATACGCCTACGGCGCTTATTTTTTGGTATAACCATCAAAGGCGCTTTATGGCTCCTATTGTCTTGAAAATGTATCTTTACTTGTATTGTGTTTTATGCGTAGTCTCCCTGTGTAGTATGTAACTTGTTAATTTTCATATGAATACAGAGGCACACGATGAAAAACATTGCAGCTATCAAACGGAATAACCGCAAGATTCACGCTCGTAAGTTCCTGTCTACGCCAGAAGGAAAAGCCTGGTTAGAGCGTAAACAGAGAGAGAACGAAGAAAGAAAACTCCTTAGTGAGTTGAAATGGCTTAGAGAGGATTTCTGAAAATCTCCAGAACGCAACAGGACGCATTCTAACGCTGTTTTCATTACTCGGTATAGGGATGTATAGGTGATGTGTGTTTAATGCGTCTGTGAGCTTGTTTTGTGCCTTATTTTGCATTTTCATAATGCAGGAGAGAACACGGAAAGCCTTAAAATTAATTATTGGGGTATTTAAGGCTATTTTTAGTGTATTTAAGGGTATTAAACTTGATTTAATTGATTAAAATATAAACAGATAATTATTTATCTTATTGATTTATAAGGTTATTTTTAAATAAAGGTAAATAAAAAATAAATAGCCATAAATAGCTATAAATACATCTAAATACCTATAAATACATCTAAATACCTATATCCCTTCCCTTATGGCTAGATTGCGAGAGGTGCTTAACGCGATTTTCAGCGCCCCCCGATCTGGAAAATCCAGAATCCCCAAATATCAGCAAGGAATTTTCTTGCGTAATCAACATCGTTTTTACCTATTAAATCATTACACAGAAAGCCTTTCTGTAATGTCTCTCACTAAACTTTCACTAAACACGAGAATGATCGGTTTTATGTCGGATCAGATGCTAGAAACAGCACCACGTCTCACAAGGGCTGTAAGCGATGAAACCAGTTTTTATGCGGGTGCAGGTCAAAATATAGGCCAAAATACATTTAACATAATAAACGTAATATGCACTAAGGAACACATAGAACGCCTTGAATTGATGTATCAGGGGAAAAGTGATGGATTTTTTACGTAGGAGCACGAGAGGGCTTCTGTTGACTTTTGTATGCTATGAAATATAATTAAAGGTTTTTTTGTTTTTATCGTGTGATGTAGTGGATTACACAGGGGAATAGATTAAATGATGTTCTGTTTATACAGGTTTATTTGTTAGATCAACAAGTTGGCATTTCTAAACAGATGTTTGAACGTTGCCAAATGTCTTGACAACACAAGAAAAGGGCTTGCTATGCCACGCATTACACGAAATAAGGCTGTAAAAACAAAATAAATTTTAAAATTTGCACAAACGAGAAAACTCGTTCAGAAACAAGTAGAACAATTTTTAGCCAACAATTTCTGATAGTGCGCTGTAAGCCGCATTACACAAGGATTTGCGAAAGTGATGTAAAAGTGAAGAAAGTAAGAATTGCTCTTTTAAGCTACTTTTTCATTGAATTTTTAGTATGGAATTACACAGGGAATAGAGAGCATTATTCTATGATTTACACAGGGAATATAGGGGGATTATGGCACACACATAGAAAGGCATTACACAGAGTGAGTGCTATGTGACAAATGGATGTAACGAGAGGTTACATTCAGCTATCTGAAATGCTCTCTGTAAGAAAGTTGGTAGTAACGATATGTTACATCGACAGATGATTGGATGTAACGGTAGCTCACAGTGAACTAGGGGTAGGTCATAGTGAACTACCCCCACAGAATTCTGTTACCCCTATCAAGTCTGATACCCGATAAGTATAAATAACACCTAGGAAATGATTTCCGATCTATTTAGGAAGTAACCTAGGAAGTGGTTTCCTACCTACCTAGGAAATGAGTTCCACCAATACTATAATTAAATAATATAAATAATATTCTTTATACTATATAGCTCACTGTGAACTAGGGGGGTAGTTCACTATGAGCTAGGGGGTAGGTCATAGTGAGCTAGGGGGTAGGTCACTGTGAACTACAATAAGACTATTAATAAAACTATATTAGATTATTAATTAGATCATAATAATAATATTCTTTATATCTATATATATGATCTTTTGCCTTCCGGCGTTAGCTTCACTCTCTGGCAAGCAGCCTTACTCCGCTACCTTTCGGGCTTCGTGGCTGGCCCGTTCCGCTCACACCGAAAGCAAAGCGTTACTTTCTTCGTGTAACTATCGTGGCGGTAACGCCCACGAAGAAATACTATTGCGCTGTGCGCAGAAGAGTAATCACCTAACCAATCATACTGATTGCTTATGTGTTAACTCTCTCTAACTCTTAATTACCCTCCTACATTTAATAACTCTGTTATTCTCTGTAGTTGTGTAATTACTCGAAGAGAGAGCGGCTAAAGCTCAATTACACTCTGCTTTCCTCGTGTAATTTCACTAAGCCTCAATACAATTCCACTTCCTTGCATTCTGTAGTCGTGTAATTGTTTTCGGTGGAAAAGCCAGAGGCGACACCGAAAGAGAATTCTGATCTTATTAATCTTATCTATCTTAGTTATCTTACTTACTTATCTTACTTTATCTACTTTATTATTAATAATAGCTTTATAAGCTCTGTGTAGCTCTTTGACGCAAGAAACAGCATTCAGGAAGGGAATCACCTTAGAAAAGTGTTCTTTGCGTCATAATGTGTTTTATGAAGGATTCAGAGGTGTTTCATAACAGGAGTGTATAGAGGATACTTTAATTAATTAAAAATAAGGGGTCTAAATGCTTCTCTAACAGCATTAAGCAGGGTAGGGAATGGAAACGCATTGCCTACATATAATAAGCTCACTACAGAGCGTTTTATAAAGTGACTCTCTATCTTATATCTGCCATTACCTTTTCATATACCTAACAAATACAAAATAAGCCCCTTAAATAAGCCTCTGACGAGATAAATAGCCTCTACATAAGGGAATGTATTGCTTTTATCAAAACTTCGTTAGAACGCGTTTTAGAGCGTTTTAGACAATAAGGAGGAATAGCACTACACAGAAGAGCACGAATTGCTAAGAAAAAATGTAAGTGCATGAAAAAGATCAGATTTTTTATGAAAAGGTATTGACAAATGTTTCTTTATATGTAATAATAGGTATTAGAGGGACAGAAAAACATTCTTCTCTAAATAATCAAAATCAATGCACTTTGAAGCCGTCAGGCTTGCAAGGTGTTTTTTCTTTTAACTGAATAAGGAGTTTTTTATGAAATGGTTTACACCGAAACACGTCGTAGAGGCATTTAAAAAAGGTGAGCTTACACGCCATCAAGTAGTAATGAATCGTAATATGGCAAGGAGTCGAGGTTATCCAGAGCGAGCTGCTTGCTTCAATGAAGCACTCAAGATTATTGATGAACTAAGAAAAAATGAAAAAGAATCTGAAACAGAGTAAAGAAGAGAAGGAGAAAACTATGAGCGAAACTACAGAAAAGAAAAGACAACCACGCACTTGCTTTCATATTCCTGATGAAGTATTTCAGGTGTTATTTAAAGAAGCCAGAAGTAGACGGATCACTGTCACAGATTACATTCTTGATATGTTGAAAAGAGAGGCTGAAACACTCTCAAATAAAAGCAAGTGATTTTTATCACCATAGTAGCGCCATAGAGCGTGATTACATCAAGGAGATTTTTAATGATTAACCAACTAACTTTTACAAAACACTATGACACGTTTGATAATATATCAAAGATTTATTCTGATAAATTCCCTCAAGGAAAAGATTTAGATCTATTACATATTGTGCTTTATTTTCGATTCCTTAGTTATCAGGAAAACAACCTTAATTGTTATGAAAGTCACGAAACATTAGCTAAGATTTTTAAGTCTTCATCGTCAACAATTAAACGTAAGATAAACGATCTTAAAGAGATGGGATTATTAGAAACATCCCCACATCCTGATCCGTATATTTCATCTTTGATTTACAATGCTCTCCCTCTCACAGATGCACATATTACTCCCCCAGGAGAATCATCACTCTCTGATCTTTCTGAGGCAGAAGAAGCACAGGAACAACCTAAAGGCCATAAACAGCCTTCTTTTGATGTTCTTGATGATGATTGGGATACGCCTTTACCCTGGGAGACGGAAGAAACACCTGTTTCATCAAATGAAAAAGTAGCTAATGATAATGAGGAGGATGTGTTAGAGAATTTTGCATCTCTTATTATCACGCAGAAGAATACCAGAACAGGAGGGGCATCATTTATAGAATTTGCAAATTCACTAGCTTATAGACACGGGCTAAAACGACCAAATGGTATTGAGGCATATTTTGCTAAGAAACATCCCAAAGTATATGAAGACTTTGATATTCCATTTTAATAAGTAAGGAGGACTATTGATACAGTATTTAATAAAAAGCAAAGTAGACAGAATTCAGTGTAACGACACCGGAAAACGCATCTACGAAACACTTGCTTACCTCTATAAAGGAAAGCCAACACCGCTAAAATATAGCGATGTGTTACATCGAGCAGGGTGCTCTGAAGATGGTTTAAAATTCTGGCTTAGACAGCTATCAAATTTCGGTGTTATAGAGATTAAAGAATTATCTTTCTCTACATTCAATCTCAAAAGATTAGATAAAGAAATAGACTTCATCTATTCCACTCTCTAAAATCTCTCTATGTAATTAAAATATAAAAGGAAAACATTATTATGATAGTAGCTATGTATTGGTTATTGTTCTTTCTCACGTTAGAAGCATATTTCGGGGTGTTTTCCTTTAAAAGAAAAGGAAAAATAAATGGCAAAAAGAAAAAACAACGTTGTTAAGAAAATCGGTGATTCAGCTTCTCTTCTAAGTAAACCTAAATCTATTCTAAGACGTAAAGACTTTAAAGAGCTAGTTACGCTCTCCAAGCAAAATAGCGCCCCTGGCGAATGGAAAACAGAGATCATAGAACATTCTCCCTCTGTGCCTTGTGGAGATGAATATATCGCATTACAAGAAATCTTATCTTCAACACCTGGCGTATTCTGGAAACCTAGAAAAAGAAAAGAGTATATCGTTGATAGCTCTGATTTACGCAAATACCAGATTTTAGGATTTGAAGATTATAATCACTACGTTGGTTATCTCGCCACAAATGGCCTAAATAATTTAGTTCCTGAATTCCATTTAGATAATGCAGATCACTATGGAGACTTTTAATATGAACAAAAACACGTATGACACAATTTACTCACTAATTAATTATTATGAGGATGATTACCTCCTGCCTTTAAACCGTGCTGAACTTGAAGCATACAAAGAAAACACGCCAGCGGCACTAAATGAGGCGTTTAAACACTGGGATTTAGCTGTGAATGCCTTTGAGCACCTCTGTAAGCGTGTAGAGATGCTCTGTAAGCGTGAGAACGCATACCTGACAGCCGATCAGATATGGGAATTATCAAACTGGATAGAAGATATTGAATCTGATGTTCGCTATGTAGGAGATGGCCTTGTTGAACTAGCTCAACGCTTAGGCGCTGCTATCACAGAAGAATAAAAAAAGCAACAAAAAAGTTGTAAAATATCTTGACATTTCATATATTGTATGTTAATATAATTATATAGGGGTGATTATTTTTCCTTTATTGGTTCGATATTAAAAATTCTTCTTGTCGTTAAAGGGGAGTAAAATCTCCGCTCCCCGCTTCTCCTCCTCCTTAAGTAAATACTGTGTCATTATTACCTCTTTCCTTTGTTATGCATACATCTTGGAGTGTGCATAACATAGGGTAATTACAAAGGCGGCTTTAAATGCTGCCTTTTATTTTGCCTGTTATGCAACTTAAAAGTTGTATTTCTTACTTTAAACAAGGTAACAAGGTTTATATAAATGTTGTTCTTAAATGATAAAGAGCAAATCATCAAGTATAAAGATGAAATGCTGAAAATTAATCCACAAATTACCGAAATGGTAGCTAAATACGCTGGGTGTTCTGTAGAGGAAGTAGAAAGATGTGTTGAAAAATATTTTTCTCCTTCTTCTCCGTCTACACCTTCCCTTAATGAATTAATCAAATTAAAAGCTAAGGAGATTACTAAATGATTATTGATTTAGACACTCTTTTTCCAAGTCGGAAGACGTTTACAGATCTGGTGGCTTATTGTACTGATCCGTTTGCCTCTGTAGAAAACAAGGTTTTTGCTTCTCTTCCTGCTGATGTTGAATGCGGAGACTTGATCACCAGCACTGGCGCTAAATATGAATCAGGAGATGATATCTATGTTGTTATGAGTGAATTTGTAACGGCTGGAGAAAACAAGCCTGTAGATGTGCTACGTAGCAATGCTGGCCTTGTGTGCATCAAAGCTGATGCGCTGAATGCCGTAAGTGAAGCAGCAAAAACAGCATTAATTAAAAAAGGCTTCCAGCTTGAAGGCTTTAATACGGTTTTCACTTCTTAATAAAAGGAATAATAATAAATGATTCTAGGTAATGATTACGTTGATTTAGCCCCGCTTTTCCAGGCACACAGCACTAGAAACTATCTGCTCTCTACCCTTGATTTTACGGATTCTGTAGGGGTTACATCTCATAAAGTAGCTGTTTCCCAGCTTGTCGAAAGCAACGAATCTCTGTTCAACAAAGAAACCTCTCGTTTCTCTTCTGAACACAATGTTACTAAGCGAGAACAAGGTAAAGAATGGCTGATTGAAATCCCGTATTTTCTTCGTGAAGATGTGATCCGTCCTTCTGATGTTCAAGGCAAACGTAAGCCAGGCACTGATTTTCAGGAAACACTCACTGATATCTATGCGGAATATATCGCTAAACACAATGTTGCATTCCAGCGTACTAAAGAGAGCGTGTTGGCGGCTTCTTTGTTCTCTGGCAAAACTTACACGCCTAAAACTGATGATGTGTTAATTGAGTGGGGCAAGCTGTTTAATGTGACACCTATGAAAGCCACTGTGACCGCTTCCAGCACTGACACCACGAAGATTTTTAAAGAATTTGATCAGATTGCTACGAATATTATCGACAGAGCACAAAGCCAGGCGTCAGCGGTAGAGCGTATTGTTGTTTTCTGTAAGCCGGAAGCCTTCTCTGCAATTCGATTCTCTGCGGGTATGGCAAACGCATTCCAGTATGTAAGCCCACTGGAAGAGGGGAACGTTGTGTATCAGCGTCGTGACCTGCTGCCAGGGGTGACAGCGTTCACTATTCCAGGAACTAACATTGATGTTGTTAAACTGGTAGATCCGCTACACCTTGCACATATGACCGCAGACGCTGTAGCTGTGCCTAAATTCGCTAAAGGCTCTAACGTATATCAGAACATCTACGGGGCTGCTTCCAGCACCTTTGAACTGATTAATGCCACTCCTACTGAGGTGTACAGCTATAGCTATGAATCTTCTCGTGGTGATGCTGTTAACGTTGTTACAGAGAATAGCCAGATGGTTGTAAACCACGGTGTAGGCTTCTCCGTTCAAATCACTGTTAAATAATATTTTAACGTGTAATAGAGGCGTGGCGTGAATAACACGCTTCGCCTTTTTTTATTTATTTTTTTAAATTTTGAGAGGTGATTAAAATATGGAAGTGATTTTGAAATCAAAAAATGGTGTACACGTACATTTAGATGCTAATGATTCTAGAGGCTTGTTAAATCTGAAATATCTATGTTCTCTCTTGGATGTTCCCTATGAAGGCGTAAAAGCCCGTATGTTCAGATTAAACGAGAGTATTGATCAGGCTCTACACCATTTCTTAAGCAAAGAAGGTGGTAAGAATGATTAATAAGGGGATTTTAAATGTTAGAAATTAACACTTCTAAAATTAAGAACACAGTAACATTTAGTGTAGATAAAGACAGCTTAAAAAAAGCGAAAGACTCTATTACAGGCTTAAAGGAATTCGCAGAAAACATCAAGCCAGCTAAATTAAGATTTGATAGCGTCACTAAAGGCTATAAGAAAGCACAAAGTGAAGTAGACAAGATTGCTCAACAGAAAGCGAAAAACGAAAAACAGAATCAAAGAGCACAAGCTGCCGCAGCAAGAGCACAGGCAAGGCAACAGCAACAAATAGCAGCACGTAAAGAGAAAGCAGAATTAAAACTCCTTGATGTGTCAAGCTCTATCAGTGCAATGCACCGCCTCTCTGTAGCGGAACAATACAAAGCTATTGCACAGGCTAGAGAGATAGCAAAACAATATGAGCAAGGGGCTATCTCGCTTGCACGTATGAATAGCCAGATGAAACGCCTACAACAGCAACAACGTAAGATTAATGGCAACAGAAAAACTCAATTAGCCCCCGTTAAGGGAGGAGGATCAGGGAATTCCGCCACTATGGGCGCTCTGTTATTTGGAGGCGCTACGGCGGCTGCTGGCGTGATGGCTGCAAGCAAAACCGCCGAGTTTATGGCTAATAGCTTCGCTAACGCAGAGACCCAAGGGGAGCTAATTCAACGTGCGAAGCTGGGCGGTGTAGACGTTAACCAGATGTATAATATTACAGAATGGGCGTATAAAAACGGCGTTGACTCTATGATGGGTGATCAAGGGGCTAGGAAATACCTGGATCAGATGAAAGATGTTAGGGAACGTGCCGCAAAATCCTACAGTGAAGCTGAATTAGTGAAAGACAAGAAAACCGGAAAATCTGAATGGAAAGGCGGTGATAACGCTATTAATGAACTTCTAAACATCGGAGTTATTAACAAAAGCGACCTTAAAAAATTTGCTGATAATCCAGCCGGATTAATTTCTAAGGCTGTTAATGGAATGATGAAAAAAGGGTTTTCAGACTCCCAAATTGGACAACGTTTAGAAGACCTGGGCGATGATTTGATGCTTACATCAAAATATTGGCAACGTTCCGTTAAAGATGTACAAGAAAGTATTAATCAGCAAAAAGCCTCTGGAAAATGGCTAACAGAAACACAGCAAGACTCTATTGTTAAATTCAGAGAACTAAACAGACAGCTTTCACAGCTTTCTGATGCAAGGCAAGTAGCATTTGTAGACGGCTTTATGAAATCTCTTGATCCAAAAGTAACGGAAGAGTTTATGAAAAACCTTTCTAATCTCACTCCGTATTTTACGAAGCTGGGAGAAGCTACAGGAAGTCTCTTTGAAGCTATTATGAAGATTGTAAACTGGTTTAATCGTAATGATGATAAGACAGATGCTATTCAGAAAAATATGGGAGATGCACCGCCATTAAGCAATGAAGGAATGAAACAGAATCTTTCTAATCTCGTTCCTGATCAATATAAAGGCGCTGGCACTGCAACAACTACACCTGATAATAGTCATTCTCTCTTTAACACTATTAAGGGATTGCTTTTCGATGATAATGCTTCTTCTGTGTCAGATGTAAAAATGTCAGTCAGCGAAGCACCGATAACCAATCTCAAACAGGGTGCTTTAAATAATCTTGCAATGACAACTCCGGCTTATAATTTATCTCCTGTGTTTAATCTGAATCCTACATTTGAAGTGGTAACAGAAGTTCCTCTTACTATTAATTCTGACACATCCAGATTAAGCGATTATGTGGATTTTACAGCGAGAGCAAGTCGGGATAGCTTCTTGAAATCATTAACATTAACCAGCTTATCAGGACAATCTAACGGCGGGTAATTCCCGCCATAACATTACAAGGAAATTATTATTATGGCGACCGCCGGGATTTTAACCATACGAGCAGCAAATACTCAAGAACAAGATGTAAACTCTACAAAAAACGAAAATAGCAAAGCCAATAAAACAAAAGGGGAGAATGGATTTGCTATTGTCACCAGTGGGCTGGCATCTTCTGGTAATGACGTTTATGAAAATTATATGGCACTGGCCTTTGATAGTGTAGACGATGTGAACGTGAGACGTTCGGCAGATGTCACAAGCTACCCCGTAGAAAATGGTGCTACTGTGTCTGATCACGTTCAAATTAAAAACAATAAGTTTTCTCTTAAAGGAAGGATCACTGAAACACCGATTAAAAGCGATCCTGGCTTGTTAAAGAGTGCAGGGGTGAACGGGAACAGAAGATCATTAGCTATAGACTACCTGAATCAGATTATGGACAGTAGACAGCCTTTTCTTCTTGTTACAGAAAATAAAACTTTTGAGAACGTTGTTTTAACAGGCATCGAATACACAGAAGAGGCAAGCGAATCCCTGGTATTTGATCTTAGCTTTGAGCAGATCAGGCTCGTTTCGTATGGCACTGTAAACACTGTAGCTATCAAAACACAGCCATCTAAGAACATAGGGGCGAATATGAAAAAACGTGTTAACACTGAAAAATCAAGTAGTGAAGGTGAAGACACTATTACTCCTGCCTTTAAACAGGAATAGCCGTAAACACCTCTAAAACGCTCTGTAACGATGTAATTATAAAAGAGGCCACCAATCTATGTTGAAGCCTCTTTATTGTGTCTATGGCGTTGTTTTACGCCTTAAATTTGATTTTTTATTGATTGATAAGCCTTTCTCTATTTCAGGGTAGCGTAGAAGCTCAATATAGTTTTTAAGCTCTACTGGAGAAGCTGCATTCTTGCTATATGTGCGGAATGTTTCTGTATTACCGCGTGTATGGCCCAGGAGAAGGGCGATCCTGTCTTCTGGAATTTGATTTCGATCAAGAAGCTGTGCTACTCCGTGTCTCAGAGAATGAAACACCTTCCTTTCTGTTCCCTTTTCCCCTAAAGCCTTTCGTTTAGCTCTTGTAAATCTCTGCGTGTGCCACGTGGAACGCTTGCCGTCTGCACGTTCTGTGATGCTGGCGTGATAGAACAAAAAGCCATTATGAGGCTTTTCACGCAGCGACAACACCAACGGAGTGATAAGGCTATGTACAGGCACAACACGTGCCGCAGCTTTCGTCTTTCCCTGTGTGATTTCAAAACACAGCACACCTTCGATCTCTTTCACATCGTCTATGGTGAGACTTGCTATCTCATTGATCCGCATACCTGTATAAGCACCGATAAGACACAAAGCTATCATTTCTTTGTTTTCTGCTGAATTACCGGAAAATACTTGCAACACCTGCAATAACTCTTTGTTAGAAAATGCCTCGTAGCTCTCTCTACTTTGTGCCACATCAAGCCTATGCCCTCGCCAGGGGGAGAGCGCCCTTTCTGGCGCATCGTGGTAACGTGATGAAGCTAATTCCCATAGCTGGGCCATTGGGCTGATATAATTTGCAATTGATTGTTGTGAAAGGGTTTTTTGCATGTGTTCAATCCAGCCTGTAACAGTGGTTCGGCTCACATCTTGCAATGCAATATCAGGCTTTTTACGGTAGGAGAGAAACATCTCTACCGCTTTTCTTGCCTTAGCTAAAGTGGCTGGCTTCTTCTTCGTGCTGTTAATTGTCAGGTAGATTTCAAGAATTTTAAGCAATGACGGACACGAAGACGCTGTATCTTGCATTCTGGTAGCTGTTTTGGCGTATTTAGCCTTACTGCGTAACAGTTCCAGCGTGTTTTCTATTGTGCTGTTTACAGGGGCAACACTCTCCCGTAAGCAATGGTATTCATCTGCAATCTGATCACGCTTTCTACGTGCAACACGAAGGTTACTTGTATGCAGACTCCTGACAAACGTCCTTTTTCCTTCAAAAAAGGGCTGCATATACACAGGCAGCGTGATCCTTAAATAGTAGTTACCGTAAGAATCACAGATTATGTATTGATTGGGCTTGTATCTCATAAACTCCCCGGCTAAAGTGTCGGAGCGTTTGTAATGTGAAAATTGATTGTAACGCATAGAAAATGATGATTTTTTCTATAAGATTCAATCAATTAGTAATGGTCGTAGGTGATGGCATTAACACGAGATTAATCGAGTGTTTTACTCCTATTATCGGCACCATTCTAACGTCTCCCCAAGTCTACTCAAGTATTTAAAAACCTCTTATAATCAGTATATTAATGCCCCTTTTAGTCTTTTGACGTCTATTTAAGTACCCCAAACTCTACAAGCAATTGAGGGGATTTGCTGTTCAGTTTAGTGGAGATACCCCCAAGTGAAACTCAATGCCCGTCAAATAGACACTGCCAAGCCAAAAGAGAAGGCTTACAAGTTGGCTGATGGTGGTGGTCTGTACCTCCTGGTAAAACCTGGTGGAGGAGAATATTGGCGTCTCAAGTATCGTGTAGCTGGTAAAGAGAAGCTGTTAGCACTAGGTGTGTATCCTGAGGTCACCTTAGCTGATGCTCCTGCAAAACTTGAAGAAGCTAAAAGAGGTATCTCTGGGGGAATCGATCTGATGGAAGTGAAGCGAGAGGAAAAGATTGCCCGGGAAACGCAGTTAAACAACACCTTCAAAGATATTGCCCTTGAGTGGCACAGTAACAAATTATAATCACAATAATAGTGTATATAATTATACATTGTATGCTTGGTAATCATATAATGATAAAAGCTTCCGATAATCAGTATGAGATTTGTCCTTAAACTCCTGGACATGCTTTTCTAAATCTTCCAATGGTATATGTCCATTTATACAAATAAAATTCTAGTGATAAATACCTTCAGGTATGATTAGACAACATCTTTATTCGATGGGGGTTAATCTATATTTGATATCTTTCTTTTAAATAACAACGCCATTAAAAACGCTTTGTTTAATGACGTTTTTTTATTGTTTCCTATATAAAGCCTAACCAGCATAAACATTGGTGGCTCTTATGCTCATTGTAATTAAATGAGAGTGTGATTAATGTCTTTATATATTCTGGTAGTTATTCTCTCCAGAAGAATACATTGTAAGAAGATGACTGTTAGTATGTTTTAACATCAATTAACATTAAGGTTTGATAATAATTTTTTGTTGGCGAGTTCAAATGTTTTCATTTCATCATCTGATAGCCCGCTCCAGATTTTCTTTAGCATTACATTTTGAGTGTTTATTAGTTTTTGAGCAAGTGTAACTCCGTCAGGGGTTAAGCAAATACTTTTGCTTCGACGATCGTTTTTATTATTAATTCTTTTGGCAATATTCTTTTTTCTAATTTGTCTATGATGTGTGTGATGTTTGTTTTGGAGAATTGTAACTCCTTGTAAATATCAGAAGGGGACTGACAATAATCATCAGACATATATAATGAAACTAACACCATAAATGTTGAAGTGTTTATTCTATACTCGCTCAATTCATTTTCTATAATACTCTGGATTTTGTCATTTACTCTAATATATAAGTGTATTAACAGACTCTCCTGAGCCGGGTATGCCGGATTTTTGATTTTTTTGTAGTTTGTTATAGTTTTTAATAAATCTATATTATTCATAATTCCACCACACGGCAAAAGAAAACTCATGAAGATTACTCAACCTGAGTGTTACATGAAGTATCGTGAACGCCGGAAAATCTAAGTTCCAGCCTGTACCGTAATCAGATAATCGCAGCAAAGGGACAAAGCAATAGTCCCTTTGCTGCACAGCATCAGAATGAATAACGAATATTAGCGTTTATCGCATCATCTGTGTTGTATTTACCGAATGCAGAGCGTTCAACTTCCAGCCCCAGACGCGTATTGTCGCCAAACCGGGCATTTAACCCCACACCGTAAAGCATACGACCGTCTTTTCTGCCATTAATCTGATGTTCTCCCGCTGCATCCTTCAGGTGAACGTCAGCACTGTCCGTCAGATCGAACTCATAATGCAGGCCGGCACGGGCTGTCAGACTCCAGTCCTTACCACTGAAGGTTTTACCGGAAACAACGCCGGTTCTGCCTACCAGAGGATTAACGCTGTTACGACGCATTGAGACATCCATTCCACTGTCGTTCCAGTTAAATGTTTGGCCCTGCAGTCTTCCCCAGACCAGTTCCGCCTGAGGTTCAACAAACGTCGTATCTGTCAGATGATAACGGTATCCGACTTCTGCACCTGCATACAGTGAATGGCTGCGGAAATTCTGTTTACCAGCTCCGGCAAAGTTCAGGTCATATTTGTTTTCATTGTGAATATATTTGGCAATCAAATCAAAGTAAGCGCCGGACCGGAACAGACCACTGGCATAGAAACCACCACCCCATGATTTTGTTTTACCGCTGTACAGGCCTGCTGACGCATCTGTGTCAGTGTAGGTGGCCATCACGCCGGTAAACAGGTCCATACTTCCCAGTTCGTGCTTACGGTCAGCCCCCATCTGCAGCAGGGTATAGTGGTCAGTGAAACCGCCATCAGCAGAGCCGGAACCGTTCAGCAGACGCACCCACGTACCGGCTTCGCCGTTAATATCCCTCAAATCGCCCATGCGTTTGTTCAGGTTGTTAACTTCAGTGATGAAGTTGTTATAGCTGATGTGCATGAATGTGGCGGCAGCCTTACCCTGGCCGTCGTTACGTGCAACCTGGTAACCATCGAGGACCCACTCTTTTTTCCCGTCCTCTTTTCTGACACTAAGGGTGGGGGTGACATCACTGAATCCCACAACCCGTGTTGATGCCCTGAACAGATTATCAGCTGTCGCTTCAGGTGCGCTGACCAGTGGAATATCAAGCGTGTCCTTGTCAGAGGGTTTTTTCAGGAAGTTAACCCAGATGCTGTTGTCATGACCTGTTGCCGACTTGTTTATCACCAGTTTGTCTGCCTTGTTAAGGTCTGTACGCATGACAAATGCTGACTGAACCGCGTCCAGATTATCTGTTGTCAGTGTCGTGAACGATGATGTTCCCCCGTTAAAACCGACTATTGTCCGGTTAAGTTTCATATTTCCTGCCGTGGAGTTTCCGTTCATCGACCACTGGGTGTCTGTCATGCTGACGGTGGCATCCGGTGCATTCAGGCTCCCGCTCCAGGTATTGCGGTACCCGTTAAACAGGCTGTACAACATCTGATTCTGAAGAGTCAGGTCAGGACTCAGTTCCCCTTCCCCTCCGAGGGTGACAGTCCCTTTATCCTGAACATTGATATTACCTGACAACATACTGTACGGCCCCACGTTCAGGCGGGCATCGTCTCCCTTCAGGTTCCATGAACCGGCATAATCGTATACAGGTAAAAGTGTGTGAGATACCTCATCAGGACGGCTGTTCAGACTCAGGGTGGCATCAGAAATATTCACCGGACCGTCAGAAACAAAACTCTGACTGGCCAGAACATTTGCTCCCTTGTTCAGATTCAGGGCGGTACTGGTCAGCGTTGAGTTCTCCAGAACGGCACTGTCTGAGGAGATATTCACGGTACTGTTGTTCGCCTGTATTCCGCCATTGAATATCTCATTGATATTCAGCACTGACTGATTATCCAGGTTGACGGTGCCGTTGAAGACGCTTTTATCTGCATCTTTAGTTGCAACAGATGTGCCTTCTTCAAGGGTAAATGCTGTTCCCTGGCCATCTTTTTTGTCGATAAATACCCGACTGTCGCCCAGCGTGACGCTGGAGTTATCTGCCTGGATGGTTGTGTTCAGTGTGGCATTGCGGCCCAGACCAAAGTCTGTATCTTTTAACACGAGCGAACCAAAGCTGAACGTCCTGTTCTCCCAGTCATCCTGTGTAAATGAGGTGGGCTGTGTCAGAACGGAATTGTCGCCCAGAGACGAGACTGTATTTGCAATACTCTGAGACGTTGAAGCATGGATAACCGGGTGGCCCTGAATGGTCAGACGACCGTTTTCCTGAGTAAATGTACCGGACATATTCGCTGAGCCGTCCATAACCAATGCGCCGGTTGTACCCGGGGTTGCTTTATTTGAGAAATTAATATTTCCCAGCAACTTGCCATGATACAGATACCCTTTATTATTAATTCTGTTTGCAAGCAGCGCCTGTGCACTGTTCTGGTCATGTCCGACATATTCCCAGTGCTCGTTACTGACCTGACCGGTAGGGAACCAGCCATAACTACTTGTTTTCAGGATAAAATAATCGACGGTATGAGTATAGGGATTATTATAAATATATAATGAACCTACTGTTCCCCTGTTTGATGATGACCATTCATTAACTTTTACGTTTGCCGGACGCGTCTGATAATCCAGAGTGATATTAGCCGTTTTATCACTGCTGTTACCGAGAGTTGCGCCATAATCGGCGGCATTCAGCTTATGAAATGTCAGGTCATTCCCGTTAACATCCAGAACCCCCCCCCGGTAGCCCCAGGATATATTGTCCGGATTAACCTGCTGGTTGTCTGCCAGCACGACTGTCGGGCGGCCGCTGGCAATATTCACGCTACTGAATGCCTGAACGTGTCCTGAACTGTCAGCCTGCTGATTGAGGACAACGGTCCCATCCCCGACTTTCAGGCCGCCCTCATTAACACCGGTTCCCTGTACAACCAGGGTTCCTTCGCCGATTTTATGCAGGTTGTCACCTTTCACACCATTAACCTGCCAGTTTACGGAGGCATCCTTGTCCACAATAATACCGGCCCCGGTCCAGGTACTTCCGTTTGAAGTGGTGACAGTGTAGTCATCAGTAAATGTCAGTGAACCGGCACCCTGCGTGACAGAGTTTTCCAGGTCAATCTGACCATTATGTCCCAGGAATGTCAGATTTTTACCTGCGTTCAGGTCAGAACCTTTTTGCCCGTGCATGGCATATTCATCGGAACCCTGTTTCAGAGAGCCAGTGCCGGTGCTGCTGTCAAATTTCCATTGCAGGGGGGCGCCGGATGAGGCATTAAAAAAGACGGGAGCGTCATTATCCTCTGAATAGATCTGTGAGAGAAAACTCTGAGGAATAAGAGAATATATCAAATTGGTCCCCCCTCCTACTCCCGAGTAAACACCGACCAGTTCCCACTGCCCTTTGGCCGTATTCCAGCCAAATAATGGAGAACCACTGTCGCCGGCCTCTCCAAAAGAGGGCAGGATGCTATGATCATGTATGTTGCCCCCCATATACAGCTGAATGCCGTCTGAGCCGTGATAAAAGAATGATGTCGGGAGTATTCCTCCTGTCAGATAACCATACCCACCTGTTACCCAATGTCGCTTACCCTGACTATCCTGAATATACTGACTTCCCGAACCAGCCCTGTAGAATGCCGAGTATTTTGAAGGGTTCAATATATCAGCTGTTGATGAGCTGGTTACGGTAGCCGGAGCAACCTCAGTTACGAGCTTATCAAGTCTTGGTGTGTGGAGATCAGATGAACTGTGTTCATTACGATCCACAATATGGTAACTGTTCTGACCATCACCGAAGCTGACGCTCTGATATCCTTTATTATGTTTTACACTGGCTATATATTGCGGGTTAATTAATGTTGCAACGCCGGGATTTGAGCTTACATTCACACTGCTAAAATCAACCATGGGCGCTTTATCAAGATGTCCTACTAATTCCCCTTTATTATTAAAAATAGGAATGTTTGTTGCGCCAGCCTGAAACTGCCCTTTGTTTTCTGCAAAGTCGCGGTATGTCTGGTAAGGATTGTTGCCACCAACCGTTGATGCACCAGCAACGGTTGGGAGTAATGCAGATAGTGCCAGAGAGGTAAGTACTGAAAGTCTTTTTCCTCTGCGGGTACTCCCTTTACATACCCTTCGGGCTAGTTCAGAGACAACCTTTACTGTGTTAGTAATATAACAATATTTTAGAGCGTATATTTTATTCATAGTAAATGATTCCGGAACGTATATTCCAAAGTTACATTAATAACCATAGACAATTTCAAACGAAAGCATTGTTGAATTGCGCGCTAATTATTAATTAGCTATATAATTATAAATGTGACATATGTCACATTTATTTTTGCTTAAAACTACAATATTTTGTAGTTGCACGCATTCTTTGTCTGTGGTTTTCATTGGTGGTAATGAAAATGTTGTTTGCTTTTTCTCAGGTGTTTTGACTTATGACTTAAAGTCATAAAATATGCGACGCTAATACAACTACAGAAAAATGGTATATATGGATATCGACGATATTTGTTGATTTTTATTTTAAATTGCGTGGCGGTTCAGAGCGGATATATATATCACCATACCATCATCTGTTTTTCTGAAGTTCAGATTAGTTTTAACACACTGTTTTCCATCTTCGTTGATTACAACAGTCTTTTTAATGTATTTACGAATGGCATCATTCGACGTTCTAACGGATTTAGTCGATGGTGGGGTAATTAATAAAACATTTGCTGTAATCAAAAACGGTAATGTCTTCAATTGATAGAAGTTTCTGGTAATCTACTGGTATTTAAGGTTTTCCATGGCTACCGTTACTGTTCATCGTCCGCGCTGTAATTCCGATAAAGTTTATCGACATGGTCGTAGTTGTTCCCAGCATGAGCGTTTCCGTTGTCGTTCATGTAAACGTGTTTTCCAGCTCACTTACTCTTATGAAGCCAGAAAACCCGGCTTTAAGGAGCTGATCGTTGAAATGGCGCATAATGGCACAGGGGCCGTGATATCGCCAGAATACTGAAAATCAGCATCAATACCGTCATACGGACATTAAAAAGCTCTCGCCCCAGCGGATAACATCTGCGTCAGTCAGCTCACGCTGATGTTGCCCTTATCTGTGAACTTGATGAGCTGTGGAGCTTCGTTGGCAACAAGGCGCAACAACACTGGCTCTGGTATGCGTAGAACACTAAAACTGGCGGTGTGTTGGCTTACACTTTCGGGCCACGGAATGATGAGGCCTGTCGGGAATTGTTAGCCCTGTTGACTCCGTTCTGTATCGGCATGGTGGCCGCGATGACTGGGGCAGCTACGCCAGAGAAGTGCCGAAGGAGAAATACCTGACCGGCAAAATCTTCACGCAACGTATTGAACGTAACAACCTGACCCTCCGCACCCGCATCAAGCGGCTGGTAAGTAAAACAATCTGCTTCTCGCGTTCCGTTGAAATCCACGAAAAAGTCATCGGTTCCTTCATTGAAAAGCACATGTTCTACTGATTGGAAGCACTACCCAACGTTCAACTTATCATCATAAGTATAAAAATCACAAAATGGGAGGTAAGAGTCTTTACCTGGATTGTCTCGAAATGCAAAGTGTGCTTGCTTTACAACTAAATCTGGGGGTATCTAATGATTGCGTAATAGTTTTTTTATATACATATCAATGTCTTGCTTTTTACAATCTGTTTATATTATCCATTTTAAATCAATAGGTTACACATCGTTAATACCTTCCTTATTTTTTGATTGGGACAGATTTGGGACCGATGGGTTCAGGATCGAATCTATTTACCGTGCGTGTTCGGTAAGGTGATTAGGTGCGAGATGAGCATATCGACGAACCATTTCGAGAGTTTCCTATCCGCTCATTTTTAAGTGCAAGCAGGGAAACACCGGACCAAACCAATCAGCTGTTCGAAAATGGCAAGCGGATTAATATGCCATGGCGGCTTTAAGCCGCACGCATGGGGTGTGGCAAGCCTGATGGATGTTACTGTGCTTGTGGTGGCGTCTTTGCTGGTCTGGTTGTTGGTTAATCGCGAAAATCATTATGCCAGAGGAATACCACAGGACATTCAGGTTTTGCATAAAAAAGCCCACCATTAAGGTGGGCAAAAGGAATGATTTATATTCTCTGAGAGAAACATTACATTTCTCCTTGTCACTTCTAACATGAAAATATGGAGAAATAATGGAGCTTATATTAATTGGCGATTAGGTAACCATGTGGTTATACAAAACAATACAGTTCTTTACATTTGCCTTGTTTTATGAATACTCCTAAAGAGGTGTATAACATAATGGTACAAGCAGGGTAGATATGAATATATTTGAACAAACTCCACCAAACCGCAGACGTTATGGTCTTGCTGCATTCATTGGGCTGATTGCTGGCGTTGTTTCCGCATTTGTTAAGTGGGGGGCAGAAGTTCCATTGCCACCACGTAGTCCGGTTGATATGTTTAATGCAGCGTGTGGTCCGGAATCATTAATCAGGGCTGCAGGCCAAATTGATTGCTCCCGTAACTTTCTCAATCCTCCGTACATTTTTCTTCGGGATTGGTTGGGACTGACAGATCCAAATTCGGCTGTTTATACCTTCGCCGGGCATGTCTTTAACTGGGTTGGTGTAACGCACATAATCTTTTCGATAGTTTTTGCCGTTGGTTACTGTGTGGTCGCCGAAGTATTTCCGAAAATTAAACTTTGGCAGGGCTTACTGGCAGGTGCTTTAGCGCAACTTTTTGTTCATATGATTTCATTCCCTCTCATGGGACTTACGCCACCTCTCTTTGATCTTCCGTGGTATGAGAATGTCTCTGAAATTTTTGGACATTTAGTCTGGTTCTGGTCTATTGAAATTATTCGCAGAGATTTACGAAACAGAATTACCCATGAGCCAGATCCTGAGATCCCTTTAGGCTCAAATAGATAATGCTTTGAATGATAAAAATGGCGCAAATATAGCGCCATTTTTATAGGTTAAAAACGTTGCTTTTCATATTCTGATGCGGACAGTCAGTGATCATATCGCGCTACTTCAGGATGATGTAGATCCGGAGAACGCTACAGAAAAAGAGGCATTGTTGCTGGAAAATGGAAGAAGTTTCAGGTTTTGTTGTCCCTGAAAAACGAAGCCCCGCTATTACAACTGGCGGGGCAATGCAATTAATTATTGTATATTTATAACGGTGTTAGCCCATATTTAGCTCTTGCACGATTGCAAGCCTCATTGACTTCTCCGTTCTCACCAGACATGGCGAATTCTCTGCATGTGGACGATCGATTTTCATATATCGTGCAGCAGGCATTTTTGCCCGGTGTTCCTGCAAGGGCAATACATCGGGGATTTTTCTGATTAGTACCGCTCATGCATCGGTGAAAAGGGGATATTTGTTCAGTGAGCCTGGCGGGAATGGTACCGCCAGCATCGTCGGCTTCGGCCCAGTAAAAAGAGACGCGGAAAAATGCACAACAGGCACCACACGTCATGCATGGATTCAGATTGCTCATAATTCACCAGTACAGCTATAAATCGTAAAGAGAACTGCGGTACGTCGTATGCAGGGACGTATCGCGGTTGGCTGGTGTACTTTCGATAGTGTGAGTATTGAATGATTTCCAGCCGTTACCGATTTTACGTCCTAATTAGTGAAGAAACCACTCGTTAGCAGGCCGCCTGGTACCTTTCCGTGTCTCCTGAACACTGTGGTGTGCATATGAGAAAGCTCATCGGTGACATTGACGATCGCTTCCACATCATTTAAACGATTTTTGAGTCTCTGAGGTGGAATTCTTCCCTCGTCCGATGGATAAGTCTTAGTCCGCCGAAGGGGGCTTAGCCGGACAGGAATCGCTAATCTTAATGAATTTGTCGTTATAGACCAGATAATGATTCCCCGGCTGACGTAACTCAGGCTGATGAACCACGTCTCCCGGACGTAGATACCAGGCATCGCCTTCCTCTTCGGTCGAATCACATCCTGGTTTAATCAGTAGCTTAAACCACGTGTTGCCGGTGTTACTTACCGTTCCGGTCACCTGATCGAAGGACCATTTAAACTGAACCTGACGTGGTCGTACTACCAGAATGGTATCCATCACCACCACCGGCTCCGTGCTGACCTCACCGCCGCTTGGGCTGCGTTTTGTCAGGTTACGAGTGGGGACCTCGCGAAATGAGACCCGGTAGTAGCGCTCGCGGTTATCCCGTGGGCCATGATAGTAAAATTTAAAATACTCGCTCTCACCAGCCTGCAACGCCAGCTGGCGGGGGGCGAAAAGTAGTTCACCATCCACCGGTCGGGTGCGCAATTCACTGCTGCCCGGGCTATCAATAGCACTGATGGCAATACGGTATATCCGCGCGCTTTTGTTGTTATTCACGACACGTTTGCTGACAAAGTCAGTCTCGGACGGCAGTGAAAAAGTCAGATTGCCGACCGAAATCGCCTGTGTCAAAGGTGCCGCCAGCATACAGACCACTGTCAGCAGGGCCTTAGTTAATGTTACGCCACGTCGCCTGAACATGAATCTCTCCTGAAGCGCTGACTTCGCCAAACCAGCCGTTATCATCTACCGTACGCAGAGAAATGGCGTTATCCATTGGAATCGAAAATTTGACTGTGGTCTTATCCATCTGCCCCACTTCGCCAGAGATATCAGTCCACGGTGTGGTCAACCACAGCGCATCGGTCATATCCCGCCAGCTATCATCGCACCCGGCATCGTAGGTTTTTGTAGCTCCGTTGCGGGTAATAAAGGAAAGCGTCGCCGGGAACGGTACTTTCGCCTTACCGTCATCGGAGCTGAAGACACAATAGGAGCGCCCGCCAATCACCTGCGCGGGTCCGGTCACCTTGATCAGCACTTCGTCGGCAGCTGTTTTACCGCTGGTGGTTACGATATACCCGAAATCGAGTGCCGACTCGCCGCTGCCAACATATCCCTCCCGCGACGGTGTCTGAGTATATTCATCGGAGATAATACTGATGCTGAAATCACGGGGTTTGATAATCAGCGTGTTGGAGGTAGAAAATTCATACCAGCCAGACTCCGGTGATGTGGTGTTCTGAAAGCGAAAGTTGAATAGATCTTTGGTGTTGATATCGCTGATCCCGAGGTTCACCATCTGTTTAAAGAAGTTGCTCGAGAAGAAAACATAGATCGAGTCTGCGCTCTTCATCTCGTTGAAGGTGTAGTAATAGGCAGTATTGCTCACCGGTTTCCATGAACTGCCATTCAGACTGAACTGCATATCGTACGCCCCGACGGCCGAGGCTAACGACGAGTTGGCGATCGCCGGGAATATATGGATTGAGGTGTTGCTGAGTCCGTTTGTTTGCAGGGTATAGTTAACCATCTTACAACTTAATCCTGAACGGCTGCCGATGGTTTGCGTCCGGCAGTCGGCGTTCCCTTCGCCCAGAGTCGGTACTCCGTCGCTGTTGATAAATACTTCCGCCAGCGAGTGGGTATTTATCAACCGCAGATTTGCTGCTTTCGTATGGGTGACGTTGCGAACATACCAGTTGCCGGAGGCCTGATCCTTACAGCGTGCGCCGCTGTTGGCGTCATAGTTCACAGAGGTCTGGCAGGCATTGATGGTCATTGTAAAGCTGCTGCCGACGGGCATTTGTTGCAGATACTGGTAAAACGCGTCTGACAACATGCCGTGCATCCATTTCGCGCCGCCGCTGGTCACCGTCGCGCCATAAAATCCACTGGCGTCGGTGGTTTGCGGCAGGATAAGACTGGTGGTCATATTACACCCTGCGTACCAGTTGATGCAGCGCAAGCCAGTTAAAGGAGATGAAACTGGTGAATTTTCCAGCCACATATCAAACTTCCAGTTGGTATAAAGGCCGGTGTTGTAACCGTTATCAATGTAGCCGAGGCTTTGCTGATAGATGGTTCCTGAACCATTGTATTTTAAACCGGTCCAGCGGTTGGCACCGGTCAGGCGCGGATCCAGCGCCCCGCCAGGAGTGACGAAAAAGTTGTCGTCTGAGTTGTTTTCGACAAACACAAACTCGCGTGCCGGAGCATCCGCCCAGGTTGTTTTGCTCACTGCCGCTCTGAGCGCGGTTGCAGGCCAGATTAGCGCAAAGATTATCATCGCTATCAGTAGGTTAACTCTCATTCTCTTCTCCTGTCTGCGTCACCGCCGCCCACGATGAGAGGCCGCTGCAGACCACATCACCGACCCAGACGGCACCGCGCGCCTGGTTGAGTTCCAGTGCCACTTCGCAGGTTTTATTGCCACTGTAGCGAAAATCGATAGTGGGGTATTTCTTATCCACGTCCATGACAAACTCGCCGTTTTCATCGGTTCGGGTTCGGCCGATATGGTTGTTAATCCGTGCGTTAGCCAGCAGTGTGCCGTCTTCCGCACGGATACGACCGGAGACGGTAACCATCTGCTTCACCTCTGGCTCAATGACAGCGACATTGCCTGGATAGAGAGTCAGATGACTTTTGCGACCGCTGACGATATCGTAACTGTCGAGTGAGTTTTTGCTGTTCTGCAACTCCACCTCATATCTTCCATAGGGAGAGAGCGGGAGATAGTTACGCTTGCCGTTAAGCGGGAAAATCCGCCCGTTGATTTTGGCGCTGATCTGACCATCGTTCTCCAGGCCAGTGTCGAATATCACCCCAGCGTTGCCATCGGTCCGCCCGCTGGCAGCGATGTTTTTACCCTGCCAGCCGACGCTGCCGTTGGCGGTCAAATTAGTATTGATGTAGCCGTCCGCCGCGCTATTGACGTTCAGCGTTCCGCTGGCGTAACGAGCGTCGAACTGTGCATACGCCCCACCGCTGAGGGTTTTGTCATCACCGGTATCGCCGGAGATGGCTCGTGACAGATTGGCACCAACAGTGCGAATGGTTCCTTCATCAAACTGTTTGCGTGCTGACAGGTTTGCCATGGTGTAGCCGTTTTGATGGGTCATCCCTGCGCTAAACCAGTTGCCCAGTGGTAGCGAGAGATCGAGAGCGATATATTTCCCTGTATTGGCGCTGCTGTCGCCGTTGTTATAGCGCTGAATACCGGCCCGCAGGCCAAGCGAACCAAAGGTACCGCTGTAGACACTTTGATAGTAATCTGCCGTGTAATAATGGCTGTTGTAGCGGCGGTCATCATTGTAGCTGATGCTGAACGTACCCAGCTTCGACCACAGTGAGTTCAGGTTGAGTGTGCCGCCGATTGCACGGTTGTCGGCATCGCTACGTCGCAATTGATTGCCAATGCGGGTTTTTTCCTGGTTAACCCACAGCGAACTGAAGCCTCCAGGTAGAGTGGCGCTGATGCTGGCGATGTTGCTCCATGAGCTGTCACTGGCCAGCATGTTTTGCAGGTTAACGTTGATCGCCCCCCCAAGCGGCAGCGTCAGACGGGTTTCACCCACCGCCTGATTATCGTATCCATATCCCGTTGCCGCCCAGCTAAACGTACTCAGTGAGCCGGAGGTCGAGGCACCTGCCAGCCAACTCTCTTTGGCTGGTCGCGTCTTTTTCCCGTTTTCCGACCAGCGATCCATATGAAAGCTACCGCCCCATATCTGCCACGCCAGCGGTGCACCGACGCCACGTCCCCGGCTAAACAGCTTATTGACCCGCTGGGTGCGTTTGCTGATCACGCGACCGTTAACGATTACCTCAACTTCCACATCGTAAATACCGTACGGTAGACCCCGGGTATCCACTTCATGATTGCCCATGGTGAAGTTCTGAACGCTTAGTAGTCGCCCATCACGGGTGAGATGTACTTCGCCCGCCGCCGGTAAAAAGGCGATCACTGGCGTGGCCGATTGGCTGCTGTCGAAGATGGTGGAGCTGGCCTGGTTTCCCCAGGAAAGGCCGTAAATCTTCCCTGCTGAAATGGCGGTCATCGGCCCTAAGGACTGCAAGTTCCAGGTGTCGAGCATTCCACCGGCAAATCGGTGACCAGCAAAATCGCGTTCATACATCGCTTTATATAATTCACTGTCCTGTTGACCGCTACCAATCCCGTACAGTGAGCCGTCGAGCACCACGTGATGTTCGCGCAGCGCAGTAACGTTATTCAGCGACAGATAGCTGGAGGTGTTGCTCCCGCCGTTACGCAACTGGTTGTTATAGACGCCGAAGTTATAGCTCAGATTACTGCTGAGGGTGTTAACACTGGACTGCCCGATGTCTTCGCTACGTGAGCGTAGTACGGTGCCCAGCGCTTCGCGCTTGACCACCAGCTGCAGCAGCAGTTGGCGCAAGCTGAGATCCAACTGCGCGTTGTCAGTCAGGGGGATGGTAAGGGCCTCATTGAACGGGGCGTTGGCCAGAGTCATCAGTTGCTGTCGAGTTTGTTCGCTGACACTGGCGTTATCTTCACTCTCTTCCAGCTGTATTTTCCGGATGCGTAACTGTCCATCATCCAACCAGATAAAAGCGCTGCCGATTCGCTGATCGTCCTGGCGACCCTGGCTACCGGCGAGATGAATATAGAGCGGGACGCTCATGCCGTCCTGAAGCGCCTGACTGAAGGCCTGCGGAATAATCACCCCACCTATTTGCTGCGCACTTATGTCAGCAGCGCTGGCATCGGGCTGAACGAACAAAAAGACCATGCCGAAGGCAAACTGGGCTTTCAGTCCTGGGGAGAACCGTCGTAAAGGCATTGTCGTTATCCATCTGCACAGCTATCTATTTCACGGGAATGAACTTATCACCCTGCCAAAGTGCAACCCGTCCTTTGTTATCCGCCGTGTCCACGCGGGTAAAACGACGCGACTTGCCCGGCATCAGGTAGTAATTCTCTTTACACTCCTTACCATTGGCGGCTTTCAGGCAGGGGCCGTAGGCGAGGATCCGCAGCGTCGCATTTCCTGTATTTGTCAGGGAGCCGTTGGCGTACTGAAAGTGGTAGTTTGCCTGGCGGGGTGCGACGACCAGAATGGTGCCGATGCGGGCGGAAGCAGTGGCCACAGCGCTACGGTTGGCATTATCGCGCTGCGCATCACTGAGGGCCTGATCAAACCAGACAATGCGGTAGTAGCGCTCTTTTTCATCTGCTGGTCCCTTATAGAAGAAGCGGATCACTTCGCTGGCTTGGGCGGGTAGCAGCAAGCTGGCGGGAGTGAGTAGCAACTCATCCGGCTTGTCCATTGCGATAACCTGCCCGTCGTCAAGCGGTGAAGAGAGCCGTTCGAGACGGATATTGATGAGGCGGCCACTGTCGGTACTGTTTTGGATCGTTTTGCTTAGCGTGCTGCTGTCACTGTTCATAAACGATGATATATCGCCGACATCCAGCGCCTGGGCCGGTGATATTCCGGAAAACAGCAGAGCGAGAGGCAGAAGGTGCTTTTTCATAACAATTCCGTCCAGGAATAAAGCAGGGGGGTACCCCTGCTGGTACATCAGAGAGATTAACTGGTCCAGGTAGCGTCGAACTGTACGCTAACGTCGCCGCTCCAGATGCCTTCCGGTAGAGTGCTGTAATCGGTTACTGCGGTGGTACCATTGGTGGTGCCGCTGATGATGGAGAAAGTGAAACCATCCTGTGCGGTGGTACGATTGCTGGCATTGTAACCGTTAGCCAGTGGGCTAAGGTTGCCGCCCAGTACGCCGTTGGCGGTATCGATCATCACGGTATCGCCAGTTTTTTCGACTGCCGCGCCGTTATAATCCACGCCCACATTCAGTGTGGAACCTGAGGTATCCAACTGGGTTAAGGTGTTGGTGATAAGGCGTGAGGTCAGTTTAAAGGCGGTAGCCGTTGAGTCACCCTCGATAGCCACGTCAAATAGACCTTTTTGTGAGTTAAAACCTTTAATGCCTTCGGCATACTGGAACGCCAGGCTACCGAGTGGCGTCACAACCAGCTTACTGGTGGTGTCTTTTTTGGCTGTTGCTGACCAGGTCGCTACAGCCTGAGCTGTTACGTCAGCAGCCTGCGCTACACCTGTACCGGTAAACACCGTTACCAGAGCTATTGCCAGAACCTTTTTTTTCATTGCTTTTCTTCCCGAGTTGAATTGAGGACATGAAGTCCCGGTGAGTCATTTTTAAAACTAACTTGCCTGGAGTTTACTGAACCAACTTATATAATTTTGAGTACAGCTTGGCCTCTGCATTCCGCCGATGGGTATACACTGTCTTCACACTACAATTTTCAATTCTGGCAATCGATTTAGGCAGCATTCCCTGAGCCGTCATGCGGATAATTTCCATTTCCCGGTCAGTGATTTTATCTTTCTTAATATCTTTTCTCAGGAACCTGCCATTAATCACATAGGCCAGTTCTTTTCTAATATCACGACTCAGTCCAGCGTATACCACGCCCCTAATATTGCTGTTGTAATACCAATAATTTGCTAAGGCTTCTGACTTTCTGGCCGCAATCAATACGACCTGTTTCCCCTTTACCGCGGATAACCACTCATTATCACGGTTTATAAACTCAGTTAAAGAATCCGTATTGAGATTGATAAACACGAAATCTTTTCTGATTTTCTCCAGCGATAGATAAATTAATCTGTCGATATCCACAATCAGTTCAGATAGTCCTTTATAGAAGTAGGCGTCATGGGGAGACCAGATGTATTTATCAGAACGGTTTTGACATTCCATATGGTTTTTAACCTCATAGTCCCTGCTGTAATCATTTTGCCATGTCACTACTTTCCAAACCTGTAATTTTTACAGGTACATTCAGTTTCTTTAGTAAATCGGAAGTAAATAAGATACGTAGCACATATCAATATAGGTTAAACGAGATTAAGTTTTAATTATTTCGATTAGGTTTAAATTTATGTTTTTTTCCTGATGAGTGTCAATATGTGAACAGAAAATGAATTCCATGGTTAAGTCAATATTTACAAAAAATGAAAATATTGCTTTTTTGATAAGAAGAAAAAGACATTCAGTTTCATAAGGTTATTGGCAATATAACGTTCAATTCTTACTTGCATTTTATATTAGCCAGGAACTTTGCCCTGAGGTGTTAGGAATAGTCTTAATGTGTTGTGTAATGGACTAGTAAAAAAACAAGTTTAAATGACAAGAAATAGAATATAAAACTATCATAAGTCATAATTAAAGATGATTTGCCAATCAGTAAGGTGTTTTAATGGATTAACATGCCGCACAAAATGGTTATGGGTGTTCATCCCAATAAGTGATGAAAAATTAAACAGGTGTAAGTACGTCATCTGTCCGGTAAGCCCCCCAAGAGCCAAATTAAGTGAAGTTAAACGAAGACTGCCAGTTGTCACAGGAACGATGGCCTCTTTGCCAGGGCACTGCATTCAGTCATCTGTGCGCGTTACTCTAACTGGCACTCGAACGTCGGCGATGGGGTTACCGATGGATCTGGCCGTTCCTGTGGCGTAAACGTTTTTATGTCAGTACCAACAGATTTACCACATTTATCATCTTAACAGTTTGAGTGTAAATGCAGGCTGCGTCGCAAAGGGAGGAAACTGAGTGGCGTGTTCAGTCTAAAAGAGAGTTGATGCCAGCATACAGGGCGAAACTGGTCAACAAGTCAACATTAATATAATGGAATATTCGGAGAGAAACGTCAGGCAGTTGACCTTAAATGAACAGGAAGATACATCCCCAGGAAAATTAATGCTGGTGTAATAAATACACCAACATTAATCCGGTCTGATTATTAATCAGATAAATATCGTTAATTCGTCGAATTTTAAATCAACGTTTTTTCTTACGACCCTGAACGGCCTTAAAACGTGGATTAGATTTACAAATCACATACAGCCGTCCTTTTCGCTTCACAATCTGACAGTCTGGATGGCGTTCTTTTGCGGTACGCAGAGAGTTAAGGACTTTCATCATGCCCCCTTTTTCGTGCTAACAAAACGACCAAAACGTTGGGTGAACCGTGCAACATTTCCTTCTGATGCCACTGTTCTCAGCTTCCCTGTATAGAACGGGTGCGATTTCGAAGAGACATCAATTGTTACGTACGGATACGTTACGCCATCCAGCTCAATCTCACGGTCTGTTTTGATAGTCGAGCCGATTTTAAAGTACTCATCAACGCTGGTGTCGTGGAACACCACAGTACGATACTCAGGATGGATATTGGGTTTCATCATTTTTACCTGTTATGTTATAACATAACCGTAAAGATACATGCTCATCCGGATCATTTCAACACCCAATCACTGTGACTATTTGTGGGATGTGGAATTTCCGCAACGGGGAAGTCTGGCATTGTTAGCAGCCATTGGCGACGCTCCCATAAACGCCTGGATGAGTGATTGATGATGGTTTCGCTGAGAGTATGGATTTTTCGAGAATGGAGGCTATCTCCACTTTACTGGCCGATGATTTATTGCAGCATGATTGATTACCTGACAATGTGTATTCCTCTCCCACGGATATAATAATTACTTACAAAAAAGGGAGAGGATGCATATTTTAAATATCACTGAAGTGAACAGTTTATTGCCGTTATTAATAGAAATGGAGAAATAAATAGGCGTATTCTACAATTGCGACAAAAACAACGATATTAATCAGTTTATGACTGATTTGCTGTACTTTATTCTTTTTCATTGGTACTTCCTCGCTTTAAAAAAGAGTGCACTTCGTAAGTGCCCTTATATAAATAACGAGTTTGGTCAACCAATTTTTTGACATGTATCACAAATTTGAATAGATGTATTACATCGGCTATCTTTTATTGCCCCAACGTCATTGATATATGTCGCCTGAAATCAGTTACGGGAATGAGTCTGATCTCAAGACTGGCCCAGTCCTGGCGTTGATTGGCGCTGAGGAGCATATCGCATCTCATCGTAACGTCGTATCTCCTAGGGTGTTATACAAGATATCGTTGTAGGTAACCAGGGAGAGGAATTGAGTTTTATTAAACCGTCAACTATGCCGGATACATACTGGATTACACTGCAGGCACGCCTTACGAGAGAACGTGCCGCAGTGACGGGTTAATTATCTGAAAGAATTTGCGAGGCTGTATCGGTTACTCATTGATTTGATAGTTTTACTCTCGGGAGAGTAATCGATATTTAATCCATTAACGGAAACCAGCCAGTTCCTTTCGATGCCTGAATTTGATCCCATAGTTTATCCGGAATGGTTAATTCAGGAACGCGTTGTGGATTAAGGGCTGTTTGAATTTCATGACTTCTACCTGATTCAGCTAAAGTCACCCATTCTGGATTTATCACCAGCCCTTTACCGATCGCAACAAGTGGCAGGCCAGCGGAAATTGCTTCTTGAGCCTGAGACGGTGTGCGTATTTTACCTGCGGCGATTACCGGCACTCTGCCTGCAATATGATTTAAAATCAATTCAATAGTTCGGGGGCCATTTGGCGACTCAACAGGGTAGCTATCGTTAATACTGACCAGCGAGGTATGTATATACGAAATACCGGATGAAATGAGCCGATCAAGGAGTTTATAAGTATCCTCTATCCGCAGCCCCCCTGTTACAGATTCTTCAGGAGATATTCTGTAACCGATAGCAAAGGGCTTTGTCGCATATTCATAGACTACATTTTTTACTTCCTGTAATACGGCCAGCGGGAAGCGCATACGTCCTTCAAGATCTCCTCCCCATCGGTCATTACGCTGGTTAAATAGAGGGGAGAAGAAATTCTGCAGAAGGAATCCGTGCGCACCATGAAGTTCAACGCCATCAAAACCTGCTTTAATCGCCCTTTTTGTGACATCTCCGAATGCTCTAATGGTTTCCTGAATTTCGTTTTCAGTCATTTCCCTGCTTTGTACCACTCTCTTCATAAAGTCACCAGATTTTACGCTTGATGCGCTGGCACTAATAACATCGTTATTTGGCACAAGCTCTGGGATGGCTTTATTACCGGCGTGGAAAATCTGCAAAATAGCCGGAGCACCGCCACTTTTGGCTGCAGCTGCTAACTTTTCAAGGCTGTTAATGAAACGGTCGTCATACGCGGCAAATTCATGAGTAAACCCAATGCCGCTTGGCGTGACATAGGTACATCCTGTTATTACTAAACCAACATTTTGTGAGCGACGTTTATAAAATTCGAGTTCTTGCTCAGAGATGGTTCCATCAGGATTAGCTGACCAGGTTGTCATAGGAGCCATAACGATACGATTACGTAGCTTTATTTTTTCTGTCAGCATAAAAGGAGAAAACAATGATGGGTGTTTATTTGTCATAACAATACCTCAAATGTTTATCTGATTTTAATGCGTATAATCTTAATAAGTTGAGTTGCTACTTTTTGATGCTTTTTTCTTTAATAGAATTCTTTTTGAGTAATTTCATTATTGTCGTGTAGTCAATAAAGGATAAATGTCAGGGAGATAATGAATCTCCCTGCAAGGTTATTACAAATGTGTTTTGTAAAAAGGAATTAATTTATCGAGCGCCTGTTTCACAGGTTCTGGCTTATCATACAGGTCGTAATGTGAATAACCTTCAACCACGACCAGTTCTTTATGTTTTGAGGCTGCACGACCAATAATTTCGCAGCCGTCACGATAGGCACCAAAAGCGCCCACTCTATCGCCCACTACAACCATTAGTGGTTGAGTTAACAGGACTTCTGCAAGATGAAAAGCATCCCAGCCCACGGCAACAGTCTGATGTGAAAATAGCGAACGATTTACCCCATTAGGCGCACAGCCTCGTGGCGAACGATAATATTCTGTTGCTTCAAAAAGGTCTATTTCTGTTAATCCCGCTTCAAGAGCTGCTTCCGGAGAAGAAGGGAGCAAATCATCTACGCGAAGTTTTGCGCCGTTAGCTTCGTCTGTTCTTTGTTGCGCCATTGCTTCGAGTGCTCCGATAGGATTAAACGCTGTAAATCCCTCACGCATAAGACGCCCGTAGTTTGCACCCGTGACAGTACCAATGGCTTTAATCCGACGTTCTGTCATTGCGGCATTAATGGCATATCCACCTCCACCACAAATACCCAGTACACCAATACGCCCGGCATCAACGTAAGGTAAGGTGGTAAGGTAATCAACGACAATGCTGAAGTCTTTTACTCGCATTGTTGGATCTTCCAGATAACGCGGTTCTCCACCGCTGCTTCCCTGAAAACTGGCATCAAAAGCAATGACGATAAAGCCAGCTTTTGCCAGGGCGGCACCATACACACTACCCGATGTCTGTTCTTTGCAGCTTCCAATTGGATGGGCACTGATAATGGCAGGATACTTTTTTTCACTATTAAAATCGTCAGGGAAATAGATATCAGCAGCTATATCCCAGTAAGTGTGTTTTATCGAAACAGTTTTCATTTCAAGCTCCAGGGATTTGCCTAAACAGATTTAAATATCATTTCTATTATCCGCAACTGGCATTCGTGTTCATATCGCGAACGGCGTAATAGTATGACTTGTATTGGTTATCATCAATGGTCTAATATCTATCACAGTGTTAAGTTAAGGTTTACAATGATGAAAATAGAGCCTTCAATTTTGCCTTCTCTTGCCTGGTTTGCGCTGATTGTTCGTGCCGGCAGTTTTTCCAGAGCAGCCTCTGAAATGGGTATTACGCGGGCCGCATTGTCCCAGAATTTAAAATCTCTTGAGGAACGTCTTAACACCAAGCTGATATACCGTACGACCCGCAATATGTCGCTTACTGAGGAAGGACAGCATCTGTATGAAGTGCTGGTGTCGGCTTTGGGGCAAATTGATGATGCGTTGAAAGATGTCGGTGATACCCAACTTGAACCTACAGGACTGTTGAGAATAAATTCCTCCCGTGTTGCAGCAAGGATGCTTGTTGAGCCTCATATTGGCGAGTTTCTTACTCGTTACCCTAAAACAAAGATAGAACTCATTATGGATGACGGTTTATCTAACATTATTGCGGACGGCTGTGATGTGGGCATACGTCTTGAGCAAGGACTGGATGAGCATATGACTGCCGTTCCTGTTTCTCCGCTTATTAAACTGGTTACTGTGGCATCGCCAGATTATTTAAAAGAACACGGTATTCCTGAAACTCCTCAGGAATTGAGTAACCATAATTGTCTTCGGTTGCGGCATAAAAGTAGCGGTGCACTCTCAGCATGGGAGTTTTCGAATGTTGTGGGGGGTAATGAAGAGTTCGAAATAGAGGTGTCAGGTAAGTATATTTCTAATGATGACGAAAGCATGATACGAATGGCGCTGAATGGAACGGGTATCATTCAACATCTGGATTTTGCAATCGCTGAACATATCAATGCGGGCAAGTTACAGCCGATTCTTGAGGATTGGGCCGTTTCATTTCCTGGATTTTATATATATGTTTCATCACGGGTGAGAATGCCCTCTAAAGTTCGTGCTTTTATTGATTTTATGGTGGAGAAAAGAGTAAAAATAGAAAGTTAATGATGTGTGTCAGAATATCGGTAAGAAGAATGGCGCAATCGTGAGGATACGTTTATTCATAATAAATCTCCTGAAAGTTTAGAATTATTTTCGATACAGCCAGATTATCATTGTTACTAATAATGTGGTTAAAATAATAGCATCTATGCCCCCCTTCATGAGTGTGTGTGAAGAGGATGCTTCTACAAGGAAATCGCCAATGCTCAAAGAAAACTTCAACGAACTGCAAATCTTTCTTGTGGTGGCAAGAGAGCGAAGTTTTACCAAAGCAGCGGGCAAACTCGGCGTCTCTCAGTCTGCACTTAGCCATGCAATGAAGGCTCTGGAGGAAAGGCTCAATATCCGCCTCCTGACACGGACTACCCGCAGTGTGGCTCCCACAGAAGCGGGGGAGAGAATCATTGCCTGCCTTGAACCGCGTATTGACGAGCTTGAACAGGAACTGGAATCACTTATTCAATTGAACGGCACGCCCTCCGGGAATATTCGGTTATCTGCCGGGGAACATGCCGCGCGAAGTCTGGTCTGGCCGAAGCTAAAACCTTTTCTCAGAGAGTATCCCGAAATCAATGTCGAACTGGTGGTGGATAACGGTTTTGTCGATATTGTTGAAGGCCGTTTTGATGCCGGGATACGACTGGGTGAAAATGTTGATAAAGATATGGTTGCAGTCAGGATTGGACCAGATATGCGGATGGCTGTGGTGGGAGCTCCGGCGTATTTTGCTGCAAACCCTGCGCCTGAAACGCCTCACGAGCTACAAAATCATCGCTGCATCAACATGCGTTTGCCAACTGCCGGTGGGCTTTACCACTGGGAGTTCGAGCGAGAAGGGAAACCGCTTCGCGTTAAGGTTGATGGGCAACTGACGTGTAGTCCATTGCCAGAAAGAATTGATGCCGCGTTATCAGGGTTTGGGATCGCTTGTGTCCCTGAAGACATGGTTCAGGAGTATATAGAGTCAGGCAAGCTTATTCAGGTGTTACAGGAGTGGTGTCCAACTTTTCCTGGGTATTATCTTTACTACCCCAGCCGCAAGCAGCATCCGCCAGCTTTTGCGTTGTTGATCGATGCGCTTCGCTACACCGAATAACGGGTCCTTTATCCTGGACCCGTTTGGGTATTAGCGGCCTACGCGTGCCTGATGTTCAGGCGAGTAACGTTCACCGACGATTTTAATTGTTTCCAGCGCCTCGCTTATCTGCTGCGTATCTTTCTGCGAAAGAACAATGTCAGCAGCGGCCAGGTTTTCTTCCAGCCGGTGCAGTTTAGTGGTGCCAGGGATGGGAACAATCCACGGCTTTTGTGCTAATAGCCATGCCAGTGCAATTTGTGCAGACGTTACCCCTTTCTCCGCAGCCAGTTCACCTAACAAGGTGACCAGTTTTTCATTGGCTTCAATGGCTTGTGCTGCGAAACGCGGTACGGTGCTGCGGTAATCATCTTTGCCGAAAGTGGTTCCCGGCTTAATCGCCCCTGTCAGGAAACCTTTACCTAGTGGGCTGAAGGGGACAAAACCAATTCCCAGTTCTTCAAGCAACGGCAGAATTTCCTGTTCAGGCTCACGCCACCACATGGAATATTCGCTTTGCAGGGCGGTGACAGGTTGTACCGCATGTGCACGACGAATGGTTTGTGCTCCTGCTTCAGACAGGCCGAAATGTTTGACCTTACCTTCTGCGATGAGGTCTTTCACCGTTCCTGCAACATCTTCAATAGGAACATCTGGATCAACACGGTGTTGATACAGCAGGTCAATAACATCTGTTTTCAGACGACGTAATGATCCTTCAACGGCTTCACGGATATGTTCCGGACGGCTGTTTAAAATCTGCTGCTTATTATCATCGCCGAAGGTAAAACCGAATTTAGTGGCAATTACCACGCGGTCACGAAACGGTTTTAAGGCTTCGCCGACCACTTCTTCATTCAGATACGGACCATACACTTCGGCGGTATCAAAGAAGGTGACACCACGTTCAATCGCAGCACGAATAAGTTCGATAGCCTGACGGGTATCGGTCGCCGGGCCGTAGCCGTGGCTTAAGCCCATGCAACCGAGCCCAAGGGCGGAGACTTCGAGTCCGGATTTACCCAGATAACGTTTTTGCATTGAATGAATACCTCTTTTATCGCGGCTTAAACATCAAGTTTGCGGCCAGTCAGCCATTCCACCATTGCGGGATCGCGGTGAGAGAAGAACGCGCTGGTTGCGGTATCCAGGGCGGTAATTTGCAGCATATCTTCAGGGCTGAGTTCAAAATCGAGAATGTTGATGTTCTCTTCCATGCGTTCTTTTCGCACTGATTTTGCCAGTGAAACAATGCCTCGTTGGTAGATCCAGCGCAGAACTACCTGGCCCACGCTTTTGCCATACTTCTCGCCAATTGCCGTGAGAACAGGATGCTGGAACAGACCATTTTTCCCTTCCGCAAACGGTGCCCAGGCTTCTGGCTGAATGCCACGACTTTGCATCCAGGGAACGGCCTGTAGCTGCTGATTGAAAGGGTTAACTTCAACCTGGTTTACCGCCGGAACGACGTTATTAAAAGCGATAAGGTCTGCCAGTCGGTCAGGATGGAAGTTACTGACGCCAATAGCGCGAATTTTACCGGCCTGTTGCAGCTCTTCCATGGCACGCCAGGCCCCGTGGACATCGCCATATGGCTGGTGAATCAAGTACAGGTCAACGTAATCAAGTTGCAGTCGATTCAGAGAGCGTTCGAACTGGGCTTTGGCCCCTTCGTAACTGGTATCCTGCAACCAGAGTTTCGTGGTGACAAAGAGTTCGTTACGGGCGATACCGCTTTGTTTCAGGGCGTTCCCGACCTGGATTTCATTTTGATAAGAGGCGGCGGTGTCAATCAGTCGATAACCGCTGTTAATAGCGTCAATGACCGCTCTTTCGCATTCGGCGGCATCGGTCATCTGAAATACACCAAAGCCCAACAGGGGCATTTCAATACCGTTGTTCAGTTTTACTTTTTGCATGGTGTTATCCTTCCGTTATCGTTCATGAGAAGCATAACGTAAAGGGAAGAGCTCGATTAGACGGCAGGATTTGTCAGGGGTTATGAACAAAATTCATAAATCTGTTTGAGGGTTGAGATTAGTCGTGCAAGTTCGATATCCCCGGAATTTACAGTCCGATGAATAAAAATGAATGTCCATAAAAAATATATTGGTTTATCCCGGCGTATATACTTACTTCGACGTACTCCCAATAGCAGTTAATTAAAGGCGGGTCATTATTATTCACTCTGAATAATGAATTATTCACTGCCCGCAGAGTAAGAAATATAACTTAAGTATCTATTTAATGACTTGCACAAAAAGCTAAATTTTTACCCATAAATAAAAATATAATCCCGCGCCCAACCACCTGATGAGTGGCTACAGACACTGGATATATTAGGTGGCGGTGTACTTTCTTACATAAAGGTATTTCCTTTTCTGTGGAAAAGGAAACCGGGAAATCCCCGGTTTTTCTGACAAGCAGACGCCATTATTTGTGTCTGCCTATGTTCGTTAATTCGTTCATCAGGAAATTATCTCAATGTCACGTTATAAAACAGACAATAAACAGCCACGATTTCGTTATTCAGTTCTGGCCCGCTGCGTGGCGTGGGCAAATATCTCTGTTCAGGTTCTTTTTCCACTCGCTGTCACCTTTACGCCAGTAATGGCAGCACGTGCGCAGCATGCGGTTCAGCCACGGTTGAGCATGGAAAATACTACGGTAACTGCTGATAATAACGTGGAGAAAAATGTCGCGTCGCTTGCCGCTAATGCCGGGACATTTTTAAGCAGTCAGCCAGATAGCGATGCGACACGTAACTTTATTACCGGAATGGCCACCGCTAAAGCTAACCAGGAAATTCAGGAGTGGCTCGGGAAATACGGTACTGCGCGCGTCAAACTGAATGTCGATAAAAATTTCTCGCTGAAGGACTCTTCGCTGGAAATGCTTTATCCGATTTATGATACACCGACAAATATGTTGTTCACTCAGGGGGCAATACATCGTACCGACGATCGTACTCAGTCAAATATTGGTTTTGGCTGGCGTCATTTTTCAGAAAATGACTGGATGGCGGGGGTGAATACTTTTATCGATCATGATTTATCCCGTAGTCATACCCGCATTGGTGTTGGTGCGGAATACTGGCGTGATTATTTGAAACTGAGCGCCAATGGTTATATCCGGGCTTCTGGCTGGAAAAAATCGCCGGATGTTGAGGATTATCAGGAACGCCCGGCGAATGGCTGGGATATTCGTGCTGAGGGCTATTTACCTGCCTGGCCGCAGCTTGGCGCAAGCCTGATGTATGAACAGTATTATGGCGATGAAGTCGGGCTGTTTGGTAAAGATAAACGCCAGAAAGATCCACATGCGATTACCGCTGAAGTGAATTACACGCCAGTGCCTCTTCTGACCCTGAGTGCCGGGCATAAGCAGGGCAAGAGTGGTGAGAATGACACTCGCTTTGGCCTGGAAGTTAATTATCGGATTGGCGAACCTCTGGAAAAACAACTCGATACAGACAGCATTCGCGAGCGTCGAATGCTGGCAGGCAGCCGCTATGACCTGGTTGAGCGTAATAACAATATCGTTCTTGAGTATCGCAAATCTGAAGTGATCCGTATTGCTCTGCCTGAGCGTATTGAAGGCAAGGGTGGCCAGACGGTTTCCCTGGGGCTTGTGGTCAGCAAAGCAACTCACGGTCTGAAAAATGTGCAATGGGAAGCGCCGTCTTTGCTGGCCGCAGGCGGAAAAATTACGGGGCAGGGCAATCAGTGGCAAGTGACGCTCCCGGCTTATCAGGCAGGCAAAGACAATTATTATGCGATTTCAGCGATTGCCTACGATAACAAAGGCAATGCCTCGAAACGTGTGCAGACAGAAGTAGTTATTAGCGGAGCTGGTATGAGCGCCGATCGTACGGCGTTAACGCTTGACGGTCAGAGCCGTATTCAAATGCTTGCTAACGGTAATGAGCAAAAGCCGCTGGTGCTGTCTCTGCGCGACGCCGAGGGCCAGCCAGTCACGGGCATGAAAGATCAGATCAAGACTGAACTAACCTTCAAACCGGCTGGAAATATTGTGACTCGTACCCTGAAGGCCACTAAATCACAGGCAAAGCCAACACTGGGTGAGTTCACCGAAACTGAAGCAGGGGTGTATCAGTCTGTCTTTACTACCGGAACGCAGTCAGGTGAGGCAACGATTACTGTTAGCGTTGATGACATGAGCAAAACTGTCACTGCAGAACTGCGGGCCACGATGATGGATGTGTCAAACTCCACCCTGAGTGCTAACGAGCCGTCAGGTGATGTGGTTGCTGATGGTCAGCAAGCCTACACGCTGACACTGACAGCGGTGGACTCCGAGGGTAATCCGGTGACGGGAGAAGCCAGCCGCCTGCGACTTGTTCCGCAAGACACTAATGGTGTAACCGTTGGTGCCATTTCGGAAATAAAACCAGGGGTTTACAGCGCCACGGTTTCTTCGACCCGTGCCGGAAACGTTGTTGTGCGTGCCTTCAGCGAGCAGTATCAGCTGGGCACATTACAACAAACGCTGAAGTTTGTTGCCGGGCCGCTTGATGCAGCACATTCGTCCATCACACTGAATCCTGATAAACCGGTGGTTGGCGGTACAGTTACGGCAATCTGGACGGCAAAAGATGCTAATGACAACCCTGTAACTGGCCTCAATCCGGATGCACCGTCATTATCGGGCGCAGCTGCTGCTGGTTCTACGGCATCAGGCTGGACGGATAATGGCGACGGGACCTGGACTGCGCAGATTTCTCTCGGCACTACGGCGGGTGAATTAGACGTTATGCCGAAGCTCAATGGGCAGGACGCGGCAGCAAATGCGGCAAAAGTAACCGTGGTGGCTGATGCATTATCTTCAAACCAGTCGAAAGTCTCTGTCGCAGAAGATCACGTAAAAGCCGGTGAAAGCACAACCGTAACGCTGGTGGCGAAAGATGCGCATGGCAACGCTATCAGTGGTCTTTCGTTGTCGGCAAGTTTGACGGGGACCGCCTCTGAAGGGGCGACCGTTTCCAGTTGGACCGAAAAAGGTGACGGTTCCTATGTTGCTACGTTAACTACAGGCGGAAAGACGGGCGAGCTTCGTGTCATGCCGCTCTTCAACGGCCAGCCTGCAGCCACCGAAGCCGCGCAGCTGACTGTTATTGCCGGAGAGATGTCATCAGCGAACTCTACGCTTGTTGCGGACAATAAAACTCCAACGGTTAAAACGACGACGGAACTCACCTTCACCATGAAGGATGCGTACGGGAATCCGGTCACCGGGCTGAAGCCAGATGCACCAGTGTTTAGTGGTGCCGCCAGCACGGGGAGTGAGCGTCCTTCAGCAGGAAACTGGACAGAGAAAGGTAATGGGGTCTACGTGTCGACCTTAACGCTGGGATCTGCCGCGGGTCAGTTGTCTGTGATGCCGCGAGTGAACGGCCAAAATGCCGTTGCTCAGCCACTGGTGCTGAATGTTGCAGGTGACGCATCTAAGGCTGAGATTCGTGATATGACAGTGAAGGTTAATAACCAACTGGCTAATGGACAGTCTGCTAACCAGATCACCCTGACCGTCGTGGACAGCTATGGTAACCCGTTGCAGGGGCAAGAAGTTACGCTGACTTTACCGCAGGGTGTGACCAGCAAGACGGGGAATACAGTAACAACCAATGCGGCAGGGAAAGTGGACATTGAGCTTATGTCAACGGTTGCAGGGGAACTTGAGATCGAGGCCTCGGTGAAAAACTCTCAGAAGACGGTCAAGGTGAAATTCAAGGCGGATTTCAGTACCGGTCAGGCGAGCCTGGAGGTAGACGCCGCTGCTCAAAAAGTGGCAAACGGCAAAGATGCCTTTACGCTGACGGCAACGGTTAAGGATCAATACGGCAACCTTCTTCCTGGCGCTGTGGTCGTCTTTAATCTGCCTCGGGGCGTCAAACCGCTTGCAGACGGTAATATCATGGTGAACGCCGACAAGGAGGGTAAAGCGGAACTGAAAGTGGTTTCCGTGACTGCCGGAACCTATGAGATCACGGCGTCAGCAGGAAATGACCAGCCTTCGAATGCGCAGTCTGTAACGTTTGTGGCTGATAAGACTACGGCGACCATCTCCAGTATTGAGGTGATTGGCAACCGTGCAGTGGCGGACGGCAAAACCAAACAGACGTATAAAGTTACGGTGACTGATGCCAATAACAACCTGCTGAAAGATAGCGAAGTGACGCTGACTGCCAGCCCGGAAAATTTAGTTCTGACTCCCAATGGGACGGCGACAACGAATGAGCAAGGGCAGGCTATTTTCACCGCCACGACCACTGTCGCAGCGACATATACACTCACGGCGAAAGTGGAACAGGCCGACGGTCAGGAATCGACGAAAACTGCCGAATCTAAATTCGTCGCGGATGATAAAAACGCGGTGCTCGCTGCATCTCCAGAGCGTGTAGATTCTCTGGTGGCGGACGGGAAGACTACTGCAACACTGACGGTTACTCTGATGTCGGGTGTCAACCCCGTAGGAGGAACCATGTGGGTCGACATTGAGGCTCCGGAAGGGGTGACAGAGGCGGATTATCAGTTCCTGCCGTCGAAAAATGACCATTTCGCGAGCGGGAAAATCACGCGTACATTTAGTACCAACAAGCCAGGTACATACACATTCACATTCAACTCTTTGACATATGGAGGGTATGAAATGAAACCAGTGACTGTGACAATTAACGCCGTTCCTGCAGATACTGAAGGCGCTGAGGAGAAATAAAAACGACGATGTAATAAATAATAATGGCGTTGACATGCGCAGCGCCATTATTTACTGAATACCTACCCTGGCACCGATTAGACGGTGGCAGGGTAGGGTAAATCTTATGTGATGGAGTTACAGGCTAAACCGGGCGAACGGGGATAAAAATTTCGCAAACAATGTTATTGCTATCAATTTCGACGAAGTTTTCATTGTAATAAAATCGCTCAATATCACTGCCGTTCACTCTGGCTAACCCCCTGGCAGGTAATTCCATCAGATAGAGGTTTCGCGCCCATTCAGGGTAGTGCTCCCACTCACCTTCATAGCGGAAAGAGGCATACAGTCCTCGGTTAATTGTCCACTCTTTCGGCATCTCTGAATCGGTTTGTTTGCATACCGTACCGGCAAAAGTTTCAACTGTGAGCAAATCGACCGATTTTGTTGATGGTTCGAACGTGGAGACGAAATAGATATCCGTCTTAAAATTCTTCATACATCTGACTAAATGATGACGTCGCAGTTTGACTTCTTCATCCGGTAATTTATTCGACACTTCAATATCATATTTAAATGAATTGCCAAAAATAGGTGTCTCAGGAAAGTTGACTAATCTACACTCCGTCTTTTGCTGTTGACGTATTAAAAAAGAAGGGAAGATATTTGCGAGATCCCAATAATCACGGTGGCGGTATTCACGGGGAGAGCAGCCGAATAACTTTTTAAATTCGCGGCTGAATGACTGCTGTGAATCAAAATGCAAAGAGAGTGCAATATCAAGCATAGATTTCGCGGAGAGCCGGACAAGAATGGCGGCACGACAAAGCCTTCGTTTGCGAATGTATTCTCCCAAAGGCACATGCATGAAATTTCGGAACAGAAGCTGGATGTTGCGTCTGCTGTAGCCAGATTTCTGTGCGATATCTTCGATTGAAATAGGGTGCTCAAGATTGCACTCAATCCACTCCAGGAGCTGCTGTAGAATCTTCTGCCTGATCATCACATACTCCGTTAATTCTTTGTCATATCGCACATTTTCGTTATGTCCTGGGCCCTAAGTGTATCAAAAACAGCAAGTCCCAAGGCAAAAGCACTGATAGCGCCTGCTTCATTGCCCCAAAAATAGAGAGGTTTCAGTCCTACATTATTAATGAATTTTTTGCATAAGTGATATCAAAATCCACATACTAATTTGAGGTTACGTTTTAACGTAGACTCATTGTTCATACCTAATGGAGGGACTGACAGTGGAATTTTCCGTATTAAGTAACAATCTGAAAATGCCGATGATGGGATTTGGTGTTTTTCAGGTTACCGATAAAGACGTGTGCAAACAGTCAGTGTTGAATGCTATCCGCACGGGTTATCGACTCATCGACACTGCAGCGGTATACGGTAATGAAGATGCCGTCGGTGAAGCCGTTCGTGAAGCCATATCTGAAGGTTTATGTACCCGAGAAGAGTTATTTATAACGTCTAAATTGTGGGTGCAGGATATGTTGAATCAGGATATTGCAGCAGCAGGTATTGAAGCATCATTAAAAAAATCGGGGCTAGAATACTTCGATCTCTATTTATTGCACCAGGCCATGCGCGATTATTTTAGTGCGTGGCGTGCACTCGAAGATGCCTATGAAGAGGGCAAATTAAAAGCGATTGGGGTTTCCAATTTCTACCCTCATGTTCTGGCGAACTTTTGTGAAACGGTAAGAGTTAAACCGATGGTCAACCAGGTCGAGTTGCATCCCTATTTTGCCCAACCAGAGGCGCTGGCAACCATGAAGTATTATAACGTGCAGCCTGAAGCATGGGCTCCGTTAGGTGGTGGACGACATAAACCCTTTGAAAATAATCTGCTTCAGAGTATTGCAGATGCCCATCAAAAATCGATTTCTCAGGTCATTCTGCGTTGGAATATTCAACGGGGAGTGGTCGTTATTCCGAAATCGACACATCAACAGCGTATCGAAGAAAATTTTGCTATTTGGGATTTCTCACTGACAGAGAAAGAAATGGCGCAAATTAGTTCGCTTGATTTGGGTTATGTTGGGGAATCGGTAAAACATTTTAATCCTGAGTTTGTTCGTGGTTGTCTTGCTGTAAAAATACATGATTGATATTAATCACTTATTTTACCTGAGACGACAAGAATCTTTTAATAGGGGAGTGATATTGACCTTCACTCTGTCATATCTCCGGTAATATGGCGTCAGGCTTCATCATCAGAAAGGGAGCCTGACGCCTGAAAAAGTGAACAACAGACAGTGTTCGGATTATCAATATTCAGTTTTTAACGTTGAACTGGATTCATTACTGCGTTGTTTAAGAATATCCCGCGCCGAATCTGCCATTATCATGACAGCACCTGCCAGCATCAGAGTATCTTTCAATACCAGACGACCAGCACCGGATAAATAAGGGAAACCATGATGAGCGTCACCCAATGCGGGTACCCATGCCTCCGGGGTGGTGATTAAAAATGAGAGTGTTACCAGCGGCGTGGTAAATGCCATCAGCCCACCCAATAAACCTAACCAGCGATTGACAGGATTAGCCAAAACCAGCAGAGCAATAATCACCTCCACGACGCCAAGACCGTTGGAAAAACCATAGGTATTATTAGCCGTTTGCCATGCTCTTGCTTCTGGTTTGTATTCGCCTTCGTGAGTCAGATGCTGTTTATAGTCTTCCGGGTGTTCATAAAAGAACGACATTAGTGGACTGTTTGCGACGAATGGTGTAATGCTGTCTGCCTCGTAAGGGACAAACTTTAATAACCCAATCCACATAAAAACAATCGCAATACTCAGACGAATCAATGTCAGGCCAATTTTATCTCCCCGACTTAACAGGTGCAGGTATCTTTCCATTGTAAACATCCTTATTTATACAATACTGCTGTTGCGGTTGAATTATTATCAATTCGCATCGATGTAACTTTCCAGGATGAAGCATTATATTTTCTGGCCATATCAGCAATGGCATTCTCAAGAACTGTCGGTGATGCTGATACTGATGAGACGCTGATATGTTTCAGAATTATTTTATCATCTGCATTGGTGGAAAATGCCATAACGCCAGATAATAGTGTTGCAAATAAAACAGATTTTTTAAACATATAAAATACCATCAATGAAGTGATTAAGAAGTTATAAAGTAACAGGGAATTAATAAGATTCTTTTCTCTGAGACGCCAGAATATTTGTTCTGGCGTCTGATTTTGAGTTTATTTGACTAATGAAAATAGATCATTGAGTGATTCGCTCATCGACGGATGAGTAAATATCTGATCGCGTAATATGCTATAAGGCAGCCCGGCATCCATCACCATTTTCACTATATTGATCATCTCGTGGGAGTCAACACACAGCAGTGATGCCCCTAATATACGTTGGGTTTTATTATCAACAATCGCTTTTAATACCCCACGAGTATCATTCATCACTCTGGCACGCGGAATTGCAGCTACAGGCAATGTCACCACCTGAATATCAGCACCACTCTCTCTGGCCTGTTCTTCTGTCATACCAACCCTGGACAGTGGCGGTGTCATGAATACGGAATAAGGCACATTTTTCCGATCATCAGTACTACGTCTGCCTTCTCCCAGCAACTCATCACGCACAATGCGGTAATCATCCAGTGAAATATAAGTAAATTGCAGCCCGCCGGTAACATCTCCCATCGCCCAAATATTGTCTGCGGTGGTATGTAATTGCTTGTCAACGACAATTGCCCCGCGCTCGTTTACTGCGATACCTGCATTTTCTGGATGTAACGAAGCGGTAGCCGGTTGACGACCGGAAGCTATTAACAGTGCATCCACCGCCAGTTGGGCGTGCTCGCTATGCACTTGCACTTGATTTTCATGGTGACTGATTCGCTCCACATGGGCATTGAGGATTATATCGACACCCTGATCGCGTAAAATCGTCGCGATATTATCAGCAATATCCCGATCTTCCCGAGGCAAAAACAGCGAAGCTGCCTCTAAAATGGTTACTTTGCTGCCAAAATTAGCGAACATAGAGGCGAACTCAACGCCAATATATCCGCCGCCCAAAATACCTAAATGCCCAGGCAATTCTTTTAGATTAAGTAATCCGGTGCTGTCATATACACCAGGCGTGGTGGTAATTCCAGGAATTGGCGGAACCACGGCTTGTGCACCGGTATTAATAAAAATTTTCTCGCCATGAATCTCCAGATTTCTCCCTGGCCGATGAACACGCAGGCTATGATTATTGATAAACTCCGCCTGGCCGTCGATCACGTCGATATTGGGCATATCCGCAAGATTATGAAAATTCTTATTACGTAAAAAATTAACCACTTCATTTTTACGCTGTATGGCACGGACAAAATCTGTGTGCTGCTGTGCGTCATGAACCAATGTTTTGGTTGGGATACAGCCGATATTAATACAGGTCCCGCCATACATTGCATTTGATTGTTCGATGAGAGCCACACGCCAACCTGCTTTTGCCAGCGTGACGGCTAATGTTTTTCCAGCCTTGCCAAAACCAATAATAACTGCCTGATATTTATTCATGATGATTTCCTGTCGAAACGCGTTCATTTGACATCATGACTATAGACGCAAAAGAGCAAATAACATTTCTTCACAACGCTTGATATTTTGTCTTATCGTCTGGTATTTTCTTTTTCTTAATCAGAATCACAAAACAAAAATCATGATTAACTATTTGATGGTATTAGATTAATTATTGACTAAGATTGTTGGTGTTTGTAATCAAAAAACCACTCAGGAGTCTGATATGGATGCTCTTAGCCGTTTGTTGATGCTTAACGCTCCACAAGGAACGATCGATAAGAATTGCGTGTTAGGAAGTGACTGGCAACTTCCACATGGTGCCGGGGAATTGTCGGTTATTCGTTGGCATGCGTTAACGCAAGGAGCGGCGAAGCTGGAAATGCCGACGGGAGAGATTTTTACATTACGCCCGGGAAATGTGGTCCTGCTACCACAAAATTCAGCTCATCGCCTGAGTCATGTCGATAATGAATCGACCTGTATTGTCTGTGGCACTCTTCGGCTGCAACATTCGGCGCGTTATTTTTTAACGTCTTTGCCGGAAACGCTGTTTGTAGCACCAGTGAACCATAGCGTGGAATATAACTGGCTGAGGGAGGCGATCCCGTTTTTACAACAGGAATCCAGATCGGCAATGCCGGGAGTGGATGCTCTGTGTAGCCAGATCTGCGCTACATTCTTTACCCTCGCGGTGCGTGAGTGGATTGCACAGGTTAATACAGAGAAAAACATTCTCAGTTTGCTTCTGCATCCACGTCTTGGTGCGGTAATACAGCAAATGATGGAAATGCCTGGACACGCCTGGACCGTCGAATCGCTGGCCAGCATCGCCCACATGTCCCGGGCAAGTTTTGCCCAGCTTTTCCGTGATGTTTCCGGAACCACGCCGCTGGCTGTATTAACAAAGTTGCGTCTACAAATAGCGGCCCAGATGTTTTCCCGGGAAATGCTCCCTGTTGTGGTGATCGCTGAGTCAGTAGGCTATGCCAGCGAATCATCTTTTCACAAGGCGTTTGTCCGCGAGTTTGGTTGTACTCCGGGAGAATATCGGGAAAGGGTCAGACAGCTTGCACCCTGAATAAAACCGCCAGAAATCAGGGCAAAGATAATCCGCATTCCGGGAGTTGTGAGCCTTTCAACTATTTCTATTTCCAACGGTAGTTTTGGGCTTTATATATTTTTTTTGATGGACTCTAGCTCAGTTTTTAAATAAAAATGCAAACTAAATTGCTTCAATTAAATAAAATCCCGACTATTACTTGATACGTGATTATTGTCGGTGATTTTTTTGTGCACCATCAGTGTATATCTCAATAACCCCTGAATAAGTAGCTCTGAATAGGTATAAGGGGTGTAGCCTTTTTAAATGGATTTCTTATGCCAAAAATGATCGTCGATTTCCCCATAAAATGTGAGCGATGCCGAAAGAAATAAAATTAGTTATTGCATTTGAAGTTTAGATGAAAGATTATTATTTGTCATACAAATGAGGGGTGGTATGTTGCTAGCCAATTAAAAAAGAACGCCATATTTATTGATGATTGATCCCCCGGAAGGGGGGAACCATCGGGCATAAATGGGCATGAAGTAATGGAGTATTAGTTGTGAATGTCAATTTCTTTGTCACCTGCATTGGTGACGCCCTGAAATCAAGAATGGCACGAGACTCCGTGCTGCTACTGGAAAAACTCGGCTGTCGCGTAAATTTCCCGGAGAAACAAGGATGCTGCGGTCAGCCTGCGATCAATAGTGGTTATATCAAAGAAGCGATTCCAGGGATGAAAAATCTGATCGCCGCACTGGAGGATAACGACGATCCCATTATTTCACCGGCTGGCTCTTGCACCTATGCCGTAAAAAGTTACCCGACGTATCTGGCGGATGAACCTGAATGGGCATCACGTGCCGAAAAGGTTGCCGCGCGTATGCAGGATCTCACCTCTTTTATTGTTAATACATTAGGGGTAGTCGATGTAGGTGCCAGTTTGCAAGGGAGAGCGGTGTATCACCCATCTTGTAGCCTGGCCCGTAAGCTGGGGGTGAAGGACGAACCACTTACGCTGCTGAAAAATGTGCGTGGACTGGAGCTGTTGACCTTTGCTGAACAGGATACCTGCTGCGGATTTGGCGGCACGTTCTCGGTCAAAATGGCCGAAATATCCGGCGAGATGGTGAAAGAAAAGGTTGCGCACCTGATGGAAGTCCGCCCTGAGTATTTAATTGGTGCTGACGTGAGTTGCCTGCTGAACATCAGTGGACGATTACAACGGGAAGGGCAGAAAGTCAAAGTGATGCATATTGCTGAAGTGCTGATGAGCCGCTGAGGATATAAAGATGTCGATCAAAACCAGTAATACAGATTTTAAGACACGCATTCGTCAGCAAATTGAAGATCCGATCATGCGCAAAGCGGTGGCAAACGCGCAGCAGCGTATTGGGGCAAATCGGCAAAAAATGGTCGATGAATTGGGGCACTGGGAGGAGTGGCGCGATCGGGCCGCCCAGATACGTGATCATGTTCTGAGTAATCTCGACGCTTATCTGTACCAGCTCTCAGAAAAAGTGACGCAAAACGGAGGTCACGTCTATTTTGCAAAAACCAAAGAAGACGCCACCCGCTACATTTTACAGGTTGCCCAACGCAAAAATGCCCGGAAGGTGGTGAAATCTAAATCGATGGTGACCGAAGAGATTGGTGTCAATCATGTGTTGCAGGATGCCGGGATTCAGGTGATTGAAACCGATCTGGGTGAATACATTCTCCAGCTGGATCAAGATCCGCCCTCTCATGTTGTGGTCCCGGCAATTCATAAAGATCGCCATCAGATCCGTCGAGTGCTACACGAACATCTGGGCTATGAGGGGCCGGAAACGCCTGAAGCGATGACCTTATTCATTCGGCAAAAAATCCGCGAAGATTTCCTCAGTGCTGAAATAGGTATTACCGGCTGTAATTTCGCGGTGGCAGAGACCGGTTCGGTATGCCTGGTGACCAATGAAGGTAATGCGCGAATGTGTACCACGCTGCCTAAAACGCATATTGCAGTGATGGGAATGGAGCGTATTGCTCCCACGTTTGCAGAGGTAGATGTATTGATCACCATGCTGGCGCGCAGTGCCGTTGGTGCACGTTTGACGGGATACAACACCTGGCTGACAGGACCGCGCGAAGCGGGGCACGTTGATGGTCCTGAAGAGTTTCATCTGGTTATTGTCGATAACGGGCGTTCTGAGGTGCTGGCCTCTGAATTTCGGGATGTGCTGCGCTGTATTCGTTGCGGGGCTTGTATGAATACTTGTCCGGCATATCGCCATATTGGCGGTCATGGATATGGCTCTATTTATCCAGGGCCAATTGGTGCGGTGATTTCCCCGTTACTTGGCGGCTATAAAGATTTTAAAGATTTACCCTACGCCTGCTCTTTATGCACCGCTTGTGACAGCGTGTGTCCGGTGCGTATTCCGCTGTCAAAACTGATTTTGCGTCATCGTCGGGTGATGGCTGAAAAAGGGATCACCGCAAAAGCAGAGCAACGGGCGATAAAAATGTTCGCTTATGCCAATAGTCATCCAGGATTGTGGAAAGTTGGGATGATGGCTGGTGCTCATGCGGCAAGCTGGTTTATCAATGGCGGCAAAACACCACTCAAATTTGGCGCGATTAGCGACTGGATGGAAGCACGCGATCTTCCTGAAGCTGACGGAGAGAGTTTCCGTAGTTGGTTTAAGAAACATCAGGCGCAGGAGAAAAAGAATGGATAATCGGAGCAAATTTTTGAATAACGTTGCTCAGGCACTGGGGCGCCCGCTGCGACTTGAACCGCAAGCAGAAGATGCGCCGCTTAACAACTATGCTAACGAGCGGCTTACCCAACTTACCCAACAGCAGCGCTGTGACGCGTTTATCCAGTTTGCCAGCGATGTTATGTTGACGCGCTGTGAACTGACCAGCGAGGCGAAGGCGGCAGAAGCTGCAATACGTCTGTGTAAAGAGCTGGGAGATCAGTCGGTCGTGATTAGTGGTGACACGAGGCTGGAGGAATTGGGGATTAGCGAACGTTTGCAGCAGGAATGCAATGCCGTTGTTTGGGATCCGGCGAAAGGTATTGAGAACATATCACAAGCAGAGCAGGCTAAAGTGGGCGTCGTATATGCTGAATATGGTTTAACCGAATCGGGAGGCGTGGTTCTTTTTTCCGCCGCCGGGCGCGGGCGTTCATTGAGCCTGCTCCCGGAATCTTCTCTTTTTATCCTGCGTAAAAGCACAATCCTGCCGCGTGTAGCGCAACTCGCAGAAAAATTGCATCAGAAAGCGCAGGCCGGTGAACGAATGCCGTCATGTATTAACATCATCAGTGGTCCCAGTTCAACGGCGGACATTGAGCTTATCAAAGTCGTCGGGGTTCATGGTCCGGTGAAAGCGGTGTATCTGATTATTGAGGATTGCTGAGAGAGATATGTAGTCTGGACATAAACCTGAAGGCGGTATACGAGGTTGTGAATAGCGTTAAGGACAACCTGACTTAACCCCGTTCCGTCATGGTTATGCAGCTCTTCTGTAAATATCCTGACATTAATAATGCCAGGATATTTACAGTTAAAAAGACAGGAATCCATTCCTGAAGACGGGCTCCCTTCCCGGTCACTGTCACTATAGTTTTATACAGGCACTCTCTGTCAGAATGCTGTTTATTACTGCCCAGAGTTTTGTTGGTATTCATCTACCATTTTTTTGACAAGGCAAAACATCACAGAAATCACAATACTTAGAAAAAATCCCAGAGCCAGGCAAATGGCAGCAGGGTATTTATTTTTTATTTCTGGTGAGCTTATAGTGACACAGCCATCACCGTTCGGATACAGTGACCAGTTCCTGGTCAGGTATATCATTTTTGTATAAAGCTCACTGTTAATTGCTGAAGGCGTTTGTATCTCATCGAGAACTTGCCTGCCATTATGGTATTCTGACGCATACCATTTGATGATAGACGCCTGCACGCGAGATATTTCCGCTTCAGCAGTTGGTAAATCTCTCTTATTTCCTGACCATTCCAGCTTTATTTCTCTGTTCTTGACATCTGGGCTGGTCTGAAAAAATGTAGTAATTCGCTGAATAACATCTTCAGTCATTGTGGTCTGACAGGCAAAGTTATTATTGCTATCACAGCTAACAAGTATGCCTGGTGTTGTCTGGTTTATTTTTAGACTGTAAGTCACTTTTATATTATCTTTATTGATATACAGAAACAACAGCACCATTACCATACAGATAGCTATAATAAAAAGGATAACACGAATCTTTTTCTTCAGATAAAATAAAATCTCAATCAGATCGATATCCTGTTTGATTTGTTCATTCATAATATATCCAGAAAATGAAATCTGTCGCAGATAAGATTGTATTAATAGTCTGTATCAGGAATGTTCAGGGTAAATATCAGCAAAAAGCCAGCATCATGAATACTGGATATTTATAGCCTGCAGGCAGCATACTGCTGCCTGCAGGGGGTATAACAGTCGACAGGGGAACCGACTGCTTTATTCTTACCAGGTCACATTGATACCAACTACACCCTGTAGCGGGTTCTCAATGTCGTCACCTTTGGTGTAGTCAAGGCTTGCATATGCTCCCATGTTTTTGGTGATATCAGCCTGTACACCTGCACCCACGCGGAATGCTGCACCGTCAATGCTGGCATTGACAGACTCATCACCCAGACGGACTTTGTTGCCATCAGAGAATTCGTTCAGTGCGGCCAGATTCAGATAAGGTTTAACGGTCGCGTTGCCCACAGCGAAGTCATAACCCACGCGCGTACCGGCCTCACCCAGCACAGAGTTATAGCTGTCAGAATGAACGTCCACGCCGTTGAGTTGATAATCCACACCTTCCAGAGTCAGAGCAGACAGTTTGGCATATGGCTGAATAAACAGGCCATTACCGTCTTTCCATGTGTAACCGCCTTTAACCATCGCACCAAAACCATTGGTGTTAAAGTCAGCTTTGATGGTACCGCCACCATTCATCAGGCGAACATCTGCCGTGTTGCTGTAGTGACCAAACTGTGCAGCAGTATCAATGAAGATACCGTTGTTATACTGGCGGCTCAGGTAAGCGTGGAAGCTGTAACCTTCAGTGTCACCTTTGCTCTGCATGGTAGTCATGTCACCTTTCGCAGAAGACATCGCCACACCGGCCAGCCAGCTACCATCTTCAGTCATGAAGCGGGTATCACCACCCAGCATTACACCATTTACATCCAGGTCATAGGATGCATTTCCCGCGGTGGTATGTTTCTGTTTACCGCCAAAGTACTGAATCCATACGCCACCCTTGTCATTTTCGCTCAGACGGACAGCATCCTGACGGGCGGAGAGCGTGTCAGCCTGCAGATTAGCGACGTTAGCCGGAGCAGCTGCCATTGCCTGAATCACGGAGCTGGCGTTGGATGCTTTATGCGTGTTTTTTACGAAATAAAAGTTACCATCAGCTCCCTGTGTCAGGTCATATTGATACAGACCACCTTCCGTTGTGCCTGTGGCTTTTAGAGTGCTGTCTTTGCCGGTAGAAATAAATGCCGTTTGTTCATTGATAAGATCCAATGAACCCGCACTGTAAACACGCAAGTCACCGCTCGCTTTACCGCTGATATCCAGAGTGTTTTCAGAAGAGGCATCAACAATCAGAGTGCCGTTTTGAGAAGCAAACGTGCCAGTATTGACTGTAGCCTTCGTGATATTAACCGTACTGTCTTTTACTGCCAGAGCATCAACAGTTGAGGAACCCGTAACATTCCAGACAGACCCGTTTTGCAGAGATACACTGGCATCTCCTGCCCCTGAAACTTTGCCTTTCCAGACTGAACTATCGGAAAGATTTATATCCAGATCACTACCCGCTTTATCGCCGCTATTGAAGGTATAAGCATTACCTTCCCAGTAAGAGCGGGCAACGTTCATATTTACATTTGTTGTGGTACTGGCTGAATTCTCGCTTTCAGAAAGGGCCAGGACATCAGAGTAGATGGTTGAATCAGCAACAGACAAATTTAAATTTTGCGTTGCTGAACCTGCGCCTTGTGCCGAAGCAGAGGCATAAATTGTTTGTTTATTATTAGCCGCCCCAATTACTGAGCCATCCTTAATATTCAGGTTGACTGTATGAATTCCCGTCTTATTCCCGGCAGTAACTATTGTTTCAATCCCGCCATTAATAATATTTGAGTCAGCAAGGGTGATGTTGTCGGTTGCATCACCGTCAAAACCCTGCAACAAATTACCCTTTTGAGCAAAAATTGCCGTAGAGCCGTTGCTGTAACTCTTATTACCTTGAGCATTTATGGTTGTACCATTGAGCGTTAAATTATTTCCCGTGGTCGCTTCCAGAGATATCCCTGTCGCACTACCTTTTTCATTTTTTGCAACGAAATTACCGCCATTAACAACAACATCGCCAGTTGAATCAATGACCATTGCAGTCCGGACATAGGTGCCTTCACCTTGAGCTGTGATGGTGGAGTCTGTAGCATTAATCACAACATTTTTGTTACCACTAACTTTTACACCTTCAACGAAATCTTGGTTTACCGTTGATGCGGCGGTAATATCGTGACCGCCAAAAGTAACATTAAGGTCTTTATCTGAATCTGACGTTTCAATTGTTACGGCTGTAATCTTGTTATCACCGTTAATAACAACATCTTGATCCAGAGTCGTCTTCTCTGTATTCAGCGTAACCGGATCAGTTGATACCGTGCTATCAGTAGCGAATGCTGGTGCAGAAAGAGCCATAACAATAGCTGTCGCTAATGCGCTGCGGTAAAATGCCTTACTGTTTTTCATGAAGAAATTCTCCATTCTGGTAACTAATTTCAATTTCCCACTTATTTATATTTATGCAGAGATAAAGCCTGCGTCCCTGCATTTACCACCACGGAATACCTGTTGGTATTTCCGTTTTCACGCAATGTCATGGCATTCGTTGTTTCCAATGCATTTCCATCACCGTGAAAATTATTGCTGCTCAGCAGCAGGGCTTCCCGCAATGACATGCTGTCCGGTATTCCCCAACGCTTTTTTAGCGACTGCTCGGCAAGCCATATCTGTCTTATCCCCGTTTTGAGAAACTGCGCACTGTATTCCCAGCTGTGTCCGGCAAGAAGTAACGACAACACCTTCTTTTGCTTTTCCGGGAAGCGTTCTGACATGACGATTGTCTTTGTGCGGTTATTCACCTCTTTCATAAAGACAGAGTAACTGTCCATAACTGGCAAAATTTCTGCATGCTTCAGCCCTGAAAACCCACCAGAGGCATTTGCAATACTGATGACACGCTCTACTGACATTCCTGGTTTCAGTAACCTCAGGTTTTTGAGAACGCCAGAAATACTCACATCCGGTGGCAGAAAAAAGGGCGCGACGCACAACACCACCACGAATGAGTGATCCCGATAAAATCGGAACCACATTTCAGCGCATTCGGCAGGTCGCCCTGCCGATATCACGACACTCTGTGGCCTGTGCCGCAATTTATTGCGTAACTCCTCTTCTGTTCTGATGCAGGTAACATTGCCGACAGAACCGGTTGATAGAGCTGCGAACTGCGCTGGTACAATTCCTGAGGGACAGAAAAGAACGAAACGCATCCTTCCCTCACAGATGTCAGTACGCCAGCACGCTGTACAGGCTGTACAGCGTGCCTCCCAATCCTGCAGCCCAGAACAGTAGAAATATTTTGGCTCCTACACTGTAGCGAGTCCGTATGCGCCGCAGTGGGTGGTAGTAACAACGCTGCTGTGTCATAACAATCCTGGTCTTTTTTTAGATATATTTTTTCTTTGTCCGGAAAGTACTTTTCCGGAAATGGCGTCAGAATTTATTGATTCACCAACGGCAACTTTCTCTGGATAAAGGATTCCGGATACCATGTTCTGCACATACTGAGTGAGTCGATGAGCGGAATGTTGTCCGATATATTTTGCATGTAGCCGTATATTCCGTTTCACTCTGCTGTCACCGCATCCCGTATAGAGCAGCCTGAAATCGCTCAGTGTTCCCAGTCCAAGTTTCATTAAAGCCCGTGTGGCAATCGCATGCAGGGTCTTTGAACTGCGTTGTTCATAACGGGCAATCTCACTGAAACTCATGCCCTGCATCAGAATCTTAAGCACGCTCAACTCCCGTGCAGTCAGGAGCCAGAAATCGCTCATATCGCCGGGCAAAGGACGTAGTAACCAGCGGATAATTTGATTCTGATAACGACTCGCTGTCAGCATGGTGCCGATGCGTGGGAAGCCGTTATACAGACTTGCAGCAGGAGCATTATCGAACCAGTCGGAGTCACCGGTCAGGCAGACCTGCCATTGCCCGGCATCACTCCGCAAACGGGCGAGACAAGCCAGAAGAACCAACTCCCCCGAAGGAAGCGAAGGGATATCAGCTAACAGGTAGCCACAGGAGGTCTTTAAAACGAATTCAACCTCTGTAGTGACGTTGCTGTACACCCGCACGATATACCTGTCCGTTGGGATGAGAGACTCCAGTGCCAGCCTGGTGAACTGACAGGCACTGATAATAACCAGAGGCTTCTTCATTCAGACTCGTCCACGCCATTGCTACAAAACCTGACATTTTGATTCAAAATGTCAGGTTTGGTTTAATAGCCTGAATATTTAATTTTCTTGGAATATAAATCTAATTTGTTTGATTTTTATTGTTTTTAATTTTGTATTATTTAACAATATGGGCGAAAGTTAATCACTGGTATGACCTTTGTGATTAATCATTTCAAATCATGGGGTTATTTTACTTTAGCTAGAAATATCAACATGTTATGTGTTTTATTTAATTGAATGGGCTGTTTTTTTATGGAAGAATTGAGGAAAACGTAGGAATCTGACATTTTGAATCAGAAGGTACTGTTTTAACGAGGCTTTTTTTTCCACACCCCTTTAAAACGAGCAGCATTACTGGCTGTGTATCTGACAGTATGCTGAATATTTCGATGACCCAGGTAATCCTGAAGTAGTCGGGTATCGACACCATTGTCAGCCAGAGCAAAACCACAGGCATGACGTAACATATGAGGATGTGCTTTTACAGCTAATCCTGCACGTTTTCCAGCCTCACGAATGATAGAAAAAAAATGTTGTCTGCTGATAGGGCGGCGTTTCCGGGAGAGAAAAAGCCAGTCTCCTTCAACTCCGTTTTCAATTAACTTCCTCTGCTTAAGCCACAACTTGATCAAATTATATTCATCAGGAAGAAGAGGATGTGTTGTCGAGAAACCATTTTTAATACGCCGAATATTAAGTTGTTTTCCAGATGCATCAATATCGGATAAACGTAAATCAAGAAGTTCACTGGCCCTAAAACCGTGAATGAAAGCCATCATAATCAGACAGCGATTTCTTTCAGGAAAGGACATGCTCTGGGCTGCATCCATCAGCCTGTAGACTTCATCCTGTGTGAGATATTTTCTCGTCATACGCCACCGTGTACAGTTGTAAAAAAAAGAGAGGCACACCCAGATAAGTATGCCTGCAATCAGAACGTTATCGATGTAATCTCATTATCTCATTAATAAGATTTTTTGAATAGTAGTTCTACGCAACAGATTAAATATGAACTATTTATTGTGCAGCTTTTCTACAAGTCATTTTTAATGCGTGTTTTTATCTACTATAATGTGAAAAAAATAAATATTAAAACTATGAGTGACAGGTCGTGTGGGATGTGTATTACGTCTAATGCTTTAGTAATTTTTTATTATTTCTGAGATATTTAACATCATTTCCTGTGAGATTGTCTTGTTGTGTATCTAATTGATTTTAATTTTGTTTTTTTTTGATGCATAAATTTGGATGATAGAAAGTAAGATTAGCTTAATATCAATGATATGAATTTATAAATACATATTGTTGCAAGGTGTTCTTTACTTTTTTGGTCGTTAGTAAATCATTGTTAATGGGTTCTGTTCATAAATTAAAAATATTCATTTAAATGATTTTTACTTTTTGTATATCTCAATTTGTTTATTTTGCATTCATTTGATGGAGAGTATTCCAACACTTTTTATTTTTCGCAAAAAACTTATTAACAACTTTTTATTATCAATTGAAAATTAATGTAAACTAAAATGTTAGCGAAGCGATAATCTTGTGCTAAAAAATATTTAAGCATGATGATTAATTAAAGAAGAGTAAAAATAAATCGCTGCTAATAAATTATACGAACCGTGTTTAAAGCTCCATGTGGTTTTGGTCTGACTTATTTTTGTACTCGTTACAAGAACCCTTTTCGTACATGCTAACCGTGAGCGGGAATGAACAGGTAACCATAGCCAGGAACATTAGCGGCGTAATTCTTAAGCTGAGTGGTATTTCATCTGTAGTTTATCTGTGTATGCATAGCACCTTCATCAGCCAGATTGAGCAAGTCAGCTTAGAATTTGCTGGTGAGATTGTCACGATGAAGCATGAGAGTTACCTCAGTGTTTTATATAAGGATTCGGTCCTCATAGTAGAACGGTAACTCTCAATCTGATAGGTTCCTGAGTCAGTTCACATCACGACTCATTTTTTTCGCTCTCACCGGCATCCCATTTGCCACAAAATATCTTGCCGTGCTCCTCGGCAACGCATCCTTCCCGCGAATCATATCCGCCATTTTCTCGCCAATCATAATCGTCGTGGCGTTCAAATTGCCGGTGATAATCTGCGGCATAATTGACGCATCCACCACGCGCAGGCCTTCCAGCCCGTGTACGCGGCCTTCGGCGTCAACCACTGCCATCTCGTCATAACCCATTTTGCAGGTACCGCACGGGTGGAAGGCGGTTTCGGCGTGGTTACGCACGAACTCATCGAGCTGCTCATCCGTCTGGCATTCGACACCGGGGCTGATTTCGCGGCCACGATACTGATCCAGCGCCGGTTGATGCATGATCTCCCGGGTGATGCGAATTGCGTCGCGGAACTCCTGCCAGTCCTGCTCGTGCGACATGTAGTTAAACAGAATCGCCGGATGCTGGTGCGGGTCGCGGGATTTAATCCGCACATGCCCACGGCTTGGCGAGCGCATCGATCCGACGTGGCACTGGAAGCCGTGCTCTTTCACTGCGTTCGAGCCGTTATAGTTAATCGCCACTGGCAGGAAATGGTACTGAATATTCGGCCACGCAAATTCCTCACGGCTGCGAATAAATCCGCCTGCTTCAAAGTGGTTGCTGGCACCAACGCCGGTGCCGCCAAACAGCCACTCCGCACCGATTTTCGGCTGATTCCACCACTGCAGGGCAGGGTAGAGGGAAACCGGTTCTTTGCACTCATATTGCAGATACATCTCCAGGTGATCCTGAAGATTTTCGCCGACGCCAGGTAATTCATGCACCAGCGGAATATCAAACTCCGCCAGCAGTTCAGCGTTGCCGACGCCGGAGCGTTGCAGGATCTGCGGTGAAGCAATCGCGCCTGCACATAACAGCACTTCTTTATTCGCCGCCGCGCGGGTCGGAATGGTGCTGTCGCCTTCCAGCCACTCGACGCCCACCGCGCGTTTGCCGTCAAAAAAGATGTGATCGGTCATGGCGTGAGTACGAATGGTCAGGTTAGGGCGCGATTTGGCCTGATCGAGATAGCCACGCGCGGTGCTGGCGCGACGGCCATGCGGCGTGACGGTGCGATCCATCGGGCCAAAACCTTCCTGCTGATAGCCGTTGAGATCGTCCGTGCGCGGGTAGCCCGCCTGCACGCCCGCTTCAATCATCGCTTCAAACAGCGGATTGACGCCGGGTTTGGAGGTGGTGACGCTCACCGGGCCATCACCGCCGTGGTAGTCGTTCTCGCCCACATCGCGAGTCTCGGCCTTGCGATAGTAGGGCAGGCAGTCGAGATAACTCCAGTTCTCCAGACCAGGTTCTTGTGCCCAGTTATCGAGATCCAGCGCATTGCCACGGATGTAGCACATACCGTTGATCAGCGATGAACCGCCCAGACCTTTGCCGCGTCCGCACTCCATGCGGCGGTTGTTCATAAACGGTTCGGGTTCCGTCTCATAGGCCCAGTTGTAGCGTTTGCCCTGTAGCGGGAACGCCAGCGCGGCGGGCATCTGGGTGCGGAAGTCAAAGCGATAGTCCGGGCCGCCTGCTTCAAGCAGCAGCACGGTTGTGTTCGGATCTTCAGTCAGACGGGTAGCGAGAACGTTGCCGGCTGAGCCGGCACCAATAATGATGTAGTCAAATTGCAAATAAACCTCCTGGTTAGAATATGGACTGGAATTTAGCCATCTCAACCTGGATGGACTTCACCTGGGTGTAACTCTGGAGCGTCATCACTCCGTTCTCGCGACCAATGCCGGAGTGTTTGTAGCCGCCAACGGGCATCTCTGCCGGGGATTCGCCCCAGGTGTTGATCCAGCAAATACCCGCTTCCAGCTGATGAATGACGCGATGCGCGAGGTTCAGGTCCGCCGTCACGATACCCGCCGCCAGACCGTAGTCGGTATCGTTAGCGCGGCGAATGACTTCGTCTTCCGACTCGTAGGTCAGAATGGACATCACCGGCCCGAAAATCTCTTCTCGCACAATGGTCATATCGTCGCTGCAATCGGTGAACACGGTCGGTGCAACCCATGCGCCGTTATCGAAGCTATCCCCCTTCAGTACATCGCCGCCGCACAGTACGCGCGCGCCTTCCTCTATGCCTTTGGCGATATAGCGCAGCACGTTATCGCGATGCGGGAAGCTGACCAGCGGGCCGAAGTTAGTTTGCGGATCGAAAACGTCGCCCGCGCGAATGCGCTCAACGCGCGCCAGAATCTTTTGTTCAAATGCGGCTTTGCATTTCGTCGGAACGAAGACGCGAGTGCCGTTGGTACACACCTGACCGGAGCTGAAGAAATTCGCCATCATGGTGATATCGGCGGCGAGATCGAGATCCGCATCGTCGAAAACGATCAGCGGTGATTTACCGCCCAGCTCCATGGTCACTTCTTTCAGGGAGGAAGCTGCCGAGTTAGCCATCACTTTTTTGCCGCTGGCGACACCCCCGGTAAATGACACTTTGGCAATGCCCGGATGATCGGTCAGATATTGCCCGGTCTCCGCGCCCACGCCCGGCAACACGTTAAATACACCGTCCGGCAGGCCCGCTTCGCTGTAAATTTCAGCCAGCTTTAACGCGGTAAGCGGGGTGACTTCGCTCGGTTTGAAGATCATCGCGTTACCCGCCGCCAGCGCGGGGGCGGATTTCCACAAAGCAATCTGGATCGGGTAGTTCCATGCGCCAATCCCCGCCACCACACCCAGCGGTTCGCGGCGGGTATAAACAAATGACGTCTCACGCAACGGGATCTGGCTGCCTTCCAGCGCCGGGATCAGCCCGGCATAGTACTCCAGCACGTCCGCACCGGTAACGATATCGACGGTTGAGGTTTCCGAATATGCTTTTCCGGTGTCGAGGGTTTCCAGTTTTGCGAGTTCGTCATTGCGTTCACGCAGAATATCAACGGCCCGACGCAGAATACGCGAGCGTTCCATAGCGGTCATCGCCGCCCAGATTTTTTGCCCTTGTTGGGCACTCTTCACGGCGCGATCGACATCCTCACGCCCGGCGGCCTGCACGGTCGCCAGCACGTTACCGTTGGCCGGGTTAATGGTCTCGAAGGTGCGACCGCTGGTGGCGGAGGTATAACCACCATGTATATAAAGCTGCTGTTCTGCCATTCGGGACATCACGTTTCCTCGGTTAATCGGTGGGTAAATGCTGAGTAATAAAGTGACGGGTCAGCGAGTGTGCGAGAGGTTTATCCAGCGCTTTGCCGCTCAGTGCCGCGCGCAGCCATAATCCGTCAATTAGCGCGGCAAGGCCGTAGCCCGCTTCCTGTGCCTGTTGGCGCGGTAACTCGCGGCGAAATTCGCTCACCAGATTCGACAATAAGCGGCGGCTACTGACCTGCTGCAAGCGATAGAGCATCGGCTGATGCATACTGCTGGCCCAGAAGGCCAGCCAGGCTTTCATCGCCGCACTGCTCACCTGGGTTTCATCGAAGTTTCCGCCAACAATCGCCTGTAATCGCAGCTCTGCACTGCCCTGCGGAAGTGCATGTAATCGATTCAAAACCGCGTCACGCAGCTGACTGGTGATATCGCGCATGGTTGCTTCCAGCAGACCATTTTTGTCCCTGAAATAGTGGCTGATGATCCCCGTAGAAACGCCTGCACGGCGGGCGATCTGCGCGATCGTTGCATCGTGCATGCCCACTTCATTTATTGCTTCCAGCGTGGCGTCGATCAGTTGTCTGCGCCGGATCGACTGCATCCCCAATTTGGGCATTTTCGCCACTCCATTAATCAGCGTTGTTTATCTATTAAAGCGGTTATTGATTGGACGTTCAATATAAAATGTGTCTTAATTGTTACTAATTTGATTTTAAATGGTAACAATAACAGTGGGGATACTGGATGACAGACCTTTCACACAGCAGGGAAAAGGACAAAATCAATCCGGTGGTGTTTTACACTTCCGCCGGACTGATTTTGTTGTTTTCCCTGACAACGATCCTGTTTCGCGACTTCTCGGCCCTGTGGATTGGCCGCACGCTGGACTGGGTCTCTAAAACCTTCGGTTGGTACTATCTGCTGGCGGCAACGCTCTATATTGTCTTTGTAGTCTGTATCGCTTGTTCGCGTTTTGGTTCGGTGAAGCTCGGGCCAGAACAATCAAAACCGGAATTCAGTCTGCTGAGTTGGGCGGCGATGCTGTTTGCTGCCGGGATCGGTATCGACCTGATGTTCTTCTCCGTAGCCGAACCGGTAACGCAGTATATGCAGCCGCCGGAAGGCGCGGGACAGACGATTGAGGCCGCGCGTCAGGCGATGGTCTGGACGCTGTTTCACTACGGCTTAACCGGCTGGTCGATGTATGCGCTGATGGGCATGGCGCTCGGATACTTTAGCTATCGTTATAATTTGCCGCTCACTATCCGCTCGGCGCTGTACCCGATCTTCGGTAAACGGATTAACGGGCCGATAGGTCACTCAGTGGATATTGCTGCGGTGATCGGCACCATCTTCGGTATTGCCACTACGCTCGGTATCGGTGTGGTACAGCTTAACTATGGCTTGAGCGTGCTGTTTGATATTCCCGATTCGATGGCGGCGAAAGCGGCACTGATCGCCTTGTCGGTGATCATCGCCACTATCTCGGTGACATCCGGTGTCGATAAGGGCATTCGCGTGTTATCGGAACTCAACGTTGCGCTGGCGCTGGGATTGATCCTGTTCGTGTTGTTTATGGGCGACACCTCGTTCCTGCTTAATGCACTGGTGCTGAATGTTGGCGACTATGTGAATCGCTTTATGGGCATGACGCTCAACAGTTTTGCCTTCGACCGTCCGGTTGAGTGGATGAATAACTGGACGCTCTTCTTCTGGGCATGGTGGGTGGCATGGTCGCCGTTTGTCGGCTTGTTCCTGGCGCGTATCTCGCGTGGGCGTACCATTCGCCAGTTCGTGCTGGGCACGTTGATTATTCCGTTTACCTTCACGCTGTTATGGCTCTCGGTATTCGGCAATAGCGCGCTGTATGAAATCATCCACGGCGGCGCTGCATTTGCCGAGGAAGCGATGGTCCATCCGGAGCGCGGCTTCTACAGCCTGCTGGCGCAGTATCCGGCGTTTACCTTTAGCGCCTCCGTCGCCACCATTACTGGCCTGCTGTTTTATGTGACCTCGGCGGACTCCGGTGCGTTGGTGCTGGGGAATTTCACCTCGCAGCTTAAAGATATCAACAGCGACGCACCCGGCTGGCTGCGCGTCTTCTGGTCGGTGGCGATTGGCCTGCTGACGCTAGGCATGCTGATGACCAACGGGATATCCGCGCTGCAAAACACCACGGTGATTATGGGCCTGCCGTTCAGCTTTGTGATCTTCTTCGTGATGGCGGGGTTGTATAAATCTCTGAAGGTAGAAGATTACCGCCGTGAAAGTGCCAACCGCGATACCGCGCCGCGACCGCTGGGGCTTCAGGATCGCCTGAGCTGGAAAAAACGTCTCTCGCGCCTGATGAATTATCCGGGCACGCGTTACACTAAACAGATGATGGAGACGGTCTGTTATCCTGCAATGGAAGAAGTGGCGCAGGAACTGCGGTTGCGCGGCGCGTACGTGGAGCTAAAAAACCTGCCGCCGGAAGAGGGACAACAGTTGGGGCATCTGGATTTGTTGGTGCATATGGGCGAAGAGCAGAACTTTGTCTATCAGATTTGGCCGCAGCAATATTCAGTGCCGGGCTTTACCTACCGCGCACGTAGCGGGAAATCGACCTACTACCGGCTGGAAACCTTCCTGTTAGAAGGCAGCCAGGGCAACGACCTGATGGACTACAGCAAAGAGCAGGTGATCACCGATATTCTCGACCAGTACGAGCGGCACCTTAACTTTATCCATCTCCATCGTGAAGCGCCGGGCCATAGCGTGATGTTCCCGGACTCGTGATTGTTATTGCATAAAACCGCGCCATGTCTGCATATGGCGCGGTTTCTCTTACCTCTTGATACGTTATATCTGTGTACAGTTAAGCCCTTAGTATCGATTGATGATTGCCAGGCAACAGATAATAAAAAAGAAAAGAACTATTGAAGCCCAAAACCTACGTTTGGACTGTTGTGAATGTTCAATAAGCTTAGTCTTATTTAATGTAAATATTGGTGCTAATTTGAAATGACGCTTTATTCATGGGGAACGCGTAGCGCAAATCAACTAAAATCAATGTAACTGTTTGTTGTTTAAGGTTTAATTGTCTGTGTCTGATATTTTATCGATTGTTTTAAATATTGTTTTTATTGTCATTGTTATAATGTTGGCTATCTATTGCTGAATGGATTCAGTCTTAAGAAGCAGGTTGTTAAGGGATAGGCATAGAGTAATGACGTGTATGCATAACCAACATCTTTACTCATTATGTCATTGAATGTTGACGCTATGTGTTTATGAGGTTGAGGTATTTTCAGTTGATCTGGATTGTTAAATTCATATAATGCGCCTTTACTCATGAATGGGCGTCAATACGTAGTGGGAAATTATAAATATCGAAATAGTCCAACTACTTCTTTATTACCAAAAATGAGTATCTGAATTTTAATATTGCATTCTTGCGTGATTATCTCCTGAGTTTGACTTGTGATTACCTTTTTAAGGTATTTAGCGTAACTGTTTTTGAGCGAGCATCAGAGGTAAAGATAATCTTCTTGATAGTGATGTGGGATGTTATACGTATGGCATCGCTAATGTTTATGGTTACCCCTTATGTGTGCTCAGGAATCCACAGGTAATCACTCATACTGAACAGCGATAAAAGATAAAAGGTGTGTTCATGAATTCATGTGATTTTCGTGTTTTTCTGCAAGAGTTCGGTACAACGGTTCATTTGTCATTGCCTGGTAGCGTATCCGAGAAAGAACGACTGCTACTCAAGCTGCTGATGCAGGGAATGTCTGTAACAGAAATATCACAGAACAGAAATCGCAGTGCAAAGACCATTTCACATCAAAAGAAACAGCTCTTTGAGAAACTGGGGATTCAGAGCGATATTACTTTCTGGCGGGATATTTTCTTTCAGTACAATCCGGAGATCATATCCGCCACGGGTAATAATAGTCACAAATATATTAATGATAATCACTATCACCATATCGTCACGCCTGAAGCCATCAGTCTGGCGTTGGAAAACCACGAGTTTAAACCGTGGATCCAACCGGTTTTCTGCGCGCAGACTGGGGTACTGACGGGCTGTGAAGTGCTTGTCCGCTGGGAACATCCACAAACGGGAATGATCCCACCGGATCAGTTTATTCCTCTGGCGGAGTCATCCGGTCTTATTGTCATAATGACTCGCCAGCTGATGAAACAGACTGCGGATATTCTGATGCCGGTAAAACATTTGCTGCCGGACAATTTCCATATTGGTATCAACGTCTCGGCGGGCTGTTTTTTGGCTGCGGGATTTGAAAAAGAGTGTCTGAACCTGGTTAAGAAATTAGGTAACGATAAAATCAAGCTGGTTCTTGAGCTGACGGAACGTAATCCTATTCCGGTAACGCCAGAAGCCAGAGCGATATTTGACAGCCTTCATCAGCACAATATTACTTTTGCGCTGGATGACTTTGGTACGGGTTATGCGACCTATCGTTACTTGCAGGCGTTCCCGGTCGATTTTATTAAAATTGACAAGTCGTTTGTGCAAATGGCGAGTGTCGATGAAATCTCCGGTCATATTGTGGACAATATTGTCGAACTGGCGCGTAAGCCTGGTCTGAGTATCGTGGCGGAAGGGGTAGAAACCCAGGAGCAGGCGGATTTAATGATCGGTAAAGGCGTTCACTTTTTACAGGGCTATTTGTACTCTCCGCCAGTACCGGGTAATAAATTTATCTCTGAATGGGTAATGAAAGCAGGTGGTTGATGTAAACCGCTATTCACAGCGCATCGGGAGGTTGGCAGCGATTAATTCTCCCGATGCAGTAAATCCTGATAGATCCCCGTTAATATGCCATTTGGCGCAAATTGTTTTTTAATCCACTGCGTCACCTGACCGGTGGCAGAGTGCTGGGTTGCGAGTAACATGCGTGAATCCTGGCGCGGGTTATGGATTTGTCGGGTAACCAGCAAGGATTGCGCCATCGCCTCACGGACCATGTAATCCGGCAAAAAACCAATTCCTTCACCTAAAATCTGGCACTGACATTTGGTGTTGAAATCTGGCACCAGAATTGACTCCTGCCCATGCAGCAACCAGCCCACTTTTTTATTAATCGTATGCGCGGTGTCCTCCACCATGATATTAGGGTAGAGACGCAGCTGGCTTTCGGCGATCGGCTCCGGCACAAAGGCTAATGGGTGATCCGGGGCGATGGCAAAAGCCCAGCGAATCGCGCCAATCTCCGTGTAATCAATGCCGCCGCCGTCCAGCAGCGTGTCGGGCGCGCCGATGGCGATATTTGCCTGATTATTAATAATCGCATCCCAGACGCCGTTATACACTTCGGTCGTCACGGTAATCTGGCAGGTAGGAAACTGCTTTTTCAGCACCTGTAATAAGCGCGCGGTGTGTTTGGGCGTATAAAGCAGCTGATTAATACAAATGCGCACACGCGCTTCTATGCCCTGCGAAATAGTATCGATACTGCGTTTAATGGCGTGAAAATCATTCAGCAGGTCGGTAGCTTTGCGGAAAAAATAACGCCCGGACTCCGTTAACTCAATGCTGCGGGTACTGCGAGTGAACAGCACCACATCCAGCCCTGTTTCCATACGTTTAATGGTGTAGCTAATGGCGGAAGTGGTTAAACCCAACTCTTCTGCGGCTTTACTGAAGCTGCCAAAACGCGCAGCGGTAGTAAATGCCAACAGATTCTCTTCGGTAAAAATTGAGTTCATCGACTCGCTCCCGCCATTTTCGATTCTGAATTTCTCCAGCCATGACTGTAGAGGTATCCATTAAAGATGGATAATCATTTTTGAATAACTTTTAATACCCGTCGCTTTTGGTCGTCGCTTCGCTTAATTTTTGTCCGCCGTATTCTGAAATTATCCCCACGCAGTTACCCGCCAGAAAACCCAGTAATGTCACCGTCCAGTTCATCCCGCTGGCAAAAAATAGCGTCATGCCGAGAAAGCCTCCGGGAATAAAAGACAGTAACCAGAAACGCCCTTGCCAGACCACCACCGCCGAGAAGGGTACAGTCGTAATCACGCTCGCCCAGAACGCGGACAGTCCACTCACCGGGGCCAGCCAACCGGCAGCCAGCGCGGCGAAAAACGCCCACACCATCCCGGAATAATTAACCGCCAGGCTTTTGATAAACCCCGATTTACCGCCGCCTGCGGCATAAAAACTGCAAAAGGCGACGAAGCCAATGGTTCCTAATAATTCCCATCCCTGAGAGAGCCCGACATGTGAAGACACTAACTGCCAAAGCCCTGCACAAATACCGACGGTGACACCCGTTGCCGTGAGTCCGTTCATCTTGTTCCCCTCTGGTTAGACATGGACGAAAGCTACTCTTACATGTGCAGACTATAGAGAAATAAAACCTGATTGAGTGAAAGGGTATCGGGTCAAAGAAACAAATATTGCACTACCGCACACGGCGAAAAGATTGTTGAACATCATTCAACAAAAAGGCGAAATACGGCGAATTAAATTTAAGCGGGTTCTTTTATCAGATTATCGTTGCTATTCTCAATTCATCGAAAACAGCCACAAAAACCAGGTGAATGTGAATGACTATAAAAAATCTACCTGCAGACTATTTATTGGCTGCGCAACAGGGGGATATCGATAAAGTAAAAATCTGCCTTGCGCTGGGTGTCGATATTAATACCTGCGATCGTCAGGGGAAAACGGCAATTACGCTGGCAAGTTTATATCAGCAATATGCTTGCGTTCAGGCATTAATTGACGCCGGAGCGAATATTAATAAACAAGATCATACCTGTTTAAATCCTTTTTTAATTAGCTGTCTGAACGATGATTTAACGCTACTACGAATTATTTTACCGGCTAAACCCGATCTTAATTGCGTAACCCGTTTTGGCGGTGTCGGCCTGACGCCTGCCTGTGAAAAAGGCCATTTAAGTATTGTAAAAGAGCTTTTGGCGCATACGGAGATTAACGTTAACCAGACCAACCATGTTGGCTGGACGCCGCTACTGGAAGCGATTGTGCTTAATGATGGCGGGATTAAACAGCAGGCGATTGTCCAGTTATTACTGGAACACGGTGCCAGCCCGCATCTGACGGATAAATATGGCAAAACACCGCTGGAACTGGCGCGAGAACGGGGCTTTGAAGAGATTGCGCAGTTACTGATTGCCGCAGGCGCATAAACCGGGAGGCTTGCTATCAACACACCAGAAAGACGGTGTGTGTGGGCGCTAACTGCGGATGCTGATTTTCTGGCGCAGCGGGGGCAAGGACAGGTTGAACAGGTCTTTGCCAGAGCGGTAAATATCGCACTCCCGGCTCGCCAGCAGTTGCTGACGCTGCTTTGTGAAGAGTACGACAATGCGCCAAACAGTTGTCGGTTGGCACTCACTCACTTTAATGGTCTGTTCCGGCATGGTGATAAGGTTCAGTTTGACGATCAAGGCATTACGGTTGGTCAACATCTTCATATAGAGATGAGTCATTGCCAGCGTTGGCTGTCCCCAACCTTGCAAATGACCGCTCTGAATTTTCACCTTATCGCCTGGCAACAGTGGCACGACATTATTCATCAGCACCTGGGGGAAAATGAAACCCTGTTTAATTATCGCGGCGATAATCCGTTTTATCAGGCGTTAAATAAAGAACTACATATTAAACGACGGGCAGTTATTCAGGCCGTAAACGATAAACAAAATATCGCCGTAGCGGTCGCCAGTATGATGGGCTTAGGGATTGGCCTTACGCCATCAGCCGACGATTATTTAACAGGTCTGGCGCTTATTTTATTTCTTCCCGGACATCCGGCGGAAAAATACAAAGAGGAATTTTATCTCGGTCTGCAACGCGGCAGAAATAATACCACGTTATTAAGTGCCATCACGCTGGAAGCCGCATTACAACAACGCTGCCGGGAAAATATTCATCGTTTTATTCACAACATTATTTATGACATCCCTGGGAACGCAACTCAGGCAATAGAAAAAATTAAACATATTGGCTCCAGTTCCGGCTGCGACATGCTGTATGGCATGGCCGATGGTTGTGCGCTGAGTCAAACCTACGGAGGGAATTATGTCAGTTAAAATAGTCATTAAACCGAATACCTATTTTGATTCTGTCTCGCTGATGTCTATCTCCACGCGTGCAAATAAACTCGACGGCGTCGAGCAGGCATTTGTGGCGATGGCGACCGAAATGAACAAAGGCGTGTTGAAGAATTTAGGACTGCTGACGCCGGAGCTGGAGCAGGCGAAAAACGGCGACCTGATGATTGTCATCAATGGTAAATCGGGTGTGGACAACGAGCAGTTGCTGGCGGAGATTGAAGAACTGTTCAACACCAAAGCGCAAAGCGGCTCGCACGAGGCGCGTTACGCCACTATTGCCAGCGCCAAAAAGCATATCCCGGAAAGTAACCTGGCAGTGATTTCGGTCAACGGTCTGTTTGCCGCTCGCGAAGCGCGTCAGGCGCTGCAAAATGACCTCAACGTGATGCTGTTTTCCGATAATGTCTCAGTTGAAGATGAACTGGCGCTCAAACAGTTGGCCCATGAAAAAGGGCTGCTGATGATGGGGCCAGACTGCGGCACGGCGATTATCAACGGCGCGGCGCTCTGCTTTGGTAACGCCGTGCGTCGCGGCAACATCGGTATTGTTGGCGCATCTGGCACCGGCAGCCAGGAATTGAGCGTCCGTATCCATGAATTTGGTGGCGGCGTTTCACAACTGATCGGCACCGGCGGGCGCGACCTGAGCGAGAAAATCGGTGGCCTGATGATGCTCGATGCCATCGGGATGCTGGAAAACGATCCGCAAACTGAAATCATTGTGCTTATCTCCAAACCGCCTGCGCCTGCGGTGGCCCGCAAAGTGCTGGAACGCGCACGCGCCTGCCGCAAGCCAGTGGTGGCCTGCTTCCTCGGTCGTGGCGAAACGCCAGTGGATGAGCAGGGGCTACAGTTTGCTCGCGGCAGCAAAGAGGCGGCATTGAAAGCGGTGATGCTCTCCGGCGTGAAACAAGAACATCTCGACCTGCATACGCTTAACCAGCCGTTGATTGCGGATGTGCGTGCGCGTCTGCAACCGCAGCAGAAATACATTCGTGGTCTGTTCTGCGGCGGTACGCTGTGTGACGAAACCCTGTTCGCGGTGATGGAAAAACATGGCGATGTCTACAGCAATATCCAGCCCGATCCTGAATTCCGCCTGCAAGATATCAACCGCAGCATCAAACACACCTTCCTCGACTTTGGCGATGATGACTTCACCAACGGCAAGCCGCATCCAATGATTGACCCGACCAACCGTATCAGCCGCGTGATCGAAGAAGCGCGCGATCCAGAAGTGGCGGTGATCGTGATGGATTTTGTTCTCGGATTTGGATCGCATGAAGATCCGGTCGGTTCCACCATCGAGGCGATCAAAGAAGCGAAAGCGATCGCCGCTGCCGAAGGACGCGAGTTGATCATTCTCGCCTATGTGCTGGGCACCGATCTCGATACGCCATCATTAGAACAACAAAGCCAGATGCTGCTTGATGCCGGAGTGATTCTGGCGAGCAGCAGCACCAATACCGGATTGCTGGCGCGTGAATTTATCTGCAAAGGGGAGGAAGCCTGATGAGCCAGTCACTGTTTAGCCAACCGTTGAACGTTATTAACGTCGGTATCGCCATGTTTAGCGATGATCTGAAAAAGCAGCATGTAGAAGTGACCCAACTCGACTGGACGCCGCCGGGGCAGGGCAATATGCAGGTGGTGCAGGCACTGGACAACATTGCCGATTCGCCACTGGCGGACAAAATCGCCTCCGCGAATCAGCAGGCGCTGGAGCGCATTATCCAGTCGCATCCGGTGCTGATTGGTTTTGATCAGGCGATTAACGTGGTGCCGGGCATGACGGCGAAAACCATTCTTCACGCCGGGCCGCCGGTCACCTGGGAAAAAATGTGCGGCGCGATGAAGGGCGCGGTCACCGGAGCGCTGGTGTTTGAAGGACTGGCGAAAGATCTCGACGAGGCGGCTGAGCTGGCGGCTTCCGGGGAGATCACCTTCTCGCCGTGCCACGAACACGACTGTGTGGGATCGATGGCGGGCGTCACCTCGGCCTCGATGTTTATGCACATCGTGAAAAACAAAACCTATGGCAACATCGCTTATACCAACATGAGCGAGCAGATGGCGAAGATTTTGCGTATGGGCGCTAACGACCAGAGCGTGATCGACCGCCTCAACTGGATGCGCGATGTGCAGGGACCCATGCTGCGCGACGCGATGAAAATTATCGGCGAAATCGATCTGCGCTTAATGCTGGCGCAGGCGCTGCATATGGGCGATGAATGCCATAACCGCAATAACGCCGGGACGACGTTGCTGATTCAGGCGCTGACGCCAGGGATTATTCAGGCGGGCTATTCCGTCGAACAACAGCGGGAAGTGTTTGAGTTTGTCGCCAGCTGCGACTACTTCTCCGGCCCGACGTGGATGGCGATGTGTAAAGCGGCGATGGATGCGGCGCACGGCATTGAATACAGCACTGTGGTCACCACCATGGCGCGTAACGGCGTCGAGTTCGGCCTGCGGGTCAGCGGATTACCGGGGCAATGGTTTACCGGTCCGGCGCAGCAGGTGATCGGGCCGATGTTTGCCGGTTATAAGCCGGAAGATTCGGGGCTGGATATCGGCGACAGCGCCATCACTGAAACCTACGGCATTGGCGGATTTGCCATGGCGACCGCGCCTGCAATCGTCGCGCTGGTGGGCGGTACGGTGGAAGAGGCTATCGATTTCTCCCGCCAGATGCGTGAAATCACTCTCGGTGAAAACCCCAACGTCACCATTCCGCTGCTCGGTTTTATGGGCGTGCCGTCGGCAATCGACATCACCCGCGTGGGCAGCAGCGGCATTCTGCCGGTGATCAACACCGCCATTGCCCATAAAGATGCGGGCATCGGCATGATTGGCGCGGGCATTGTGCATCCACCCTTCGCCTGCTTCGAGAAAGCCATTTTTGGCTGGTGCGAACGTTACGGCGTCTGATCTGTAAAGTGCGCGTTGTTTCTGCCGGATGCGGCGTGAACGCCTTATCCGGCCTACGAGTGGCGCAAGAATCTGTAGGCCTGATAAGCGTAGCGCATCAGGCAGTCTGGCGTTGGTCATAACCCCATCACCCTCTGTCGCGGACATAACAACATGAAAGAACTTGTGGTCGTTGCCATTGGTGGCAACAGCATTATCAAAGATAACGCCAGCCAGTCGATTGAGCATCAGGCGGAGGCGGTGAAAGCCGTGGCCGATACGGTGCTGGAAATGCTGGCTTCCGATTACGACATTGTGCTGACCCATGGCAACGGGCCGCAGGTCGGGCTGGATTTACGCCGCGCGGAGATTGCCCACGAGCGCGAAGGGCTGCCCTTAACGCCGCTGGCGAACTGTGTGGCGGATACGCAAGGTGGCATTGGCTATCTGATCCAGCAGGCGCTGAACAACCGACTGGCGCGTCACGGCGAGAAAAAAGCCGTCACCGTGGTGACTCAGGTAGAAGTGGATAAAAACGATCCGGGGTTTGCCCATCCCATCAAACCCATTGGCGCATTCTTTAGTGAAAGCCAGCGTGACGAACTACAAAAGGCAAACCCTGACTGGCGTTTTGTTGAAGATGCCGGACGGGGCTATCGCCGCGTGGTCGCCTCGCCGGAACCGAAACGTATTGTCGAAGCACCTGCCATTAAGGCGCTGATCCAACAAGGCTTTGTGGTGATTGGCGCGGGCGGCGGCGGAATTCCGGTAGTGCGTACTGACGCGGGGGATTACCAAAGCGTGGACGCGGTTATCGACAAAGATCTCTCTACCGCGCTACTGGCTCGCGAAATTCACGCCGACATTCTGGTGATCACCACTGGCGTCGAAAAAGTGTGTATTCACTTTGGCAAACCGCAGCAGCAGGCGCTGGATCGCGTAGATATTGCCACCATGACCCGCTATATGCAGGAAGGGCATTTCCCACCTGGCAGCATGTTGCCAAAAATCATCGCCAGCCTGACGTTCCTGGAACAAGGCGGCAAAGAAGTGATTATCACCACGCCGGAATGCCTGCCTGCGGCGCTACGCGGCGAAACGGGCACCCATATTATTAAAACCTAAGGACGTAAGATGAAAGAAAACAATAGCCGCCGTGAATTTCTGAGCCAGAGCGGTAAGATGGTCACCGCCGCCGCGCTGTTTGGTCCCTCAGTGCCGCTCGCCCATGCGGGGGTAGCTGGCACCCTAAACTGCGAAGCGAACAACACCATGAAAATCACTGACCCGTATTACTATCTCGATAACGTGCTGCTGGAAACCGGTTTTGACTACGAAAATGGCGTGGCGGTGCAGACCCGCACGGCGCGCCAGACTGTGGAAATTCAGAACGGTAAAATTGTTGCCCTGCGCGAGAACAAGCAGCATCCGGACGCCACGCTGCCGCACTATGACGCTGGCGGTAAGCTTATGTTGCCCACTACTCGCGACATGCATATTCATCTCGACAAAACCTTTTACGGCGGACCGTGGCGCTCACTCAATCGCCCTGCAGGCACCACCATCCAGGACATGATTAAGCTCGAGCAAAAAATGCTGCCGGAACTGCAACCCTACACTCAGGAGCGGGCAGAAAAACTGATCGATTTATTGCAGTCGAAAGGCACCACCATTGCCCGCAGCCACTGCAATATCGAACCGGTTTCCGGCCTGAAAAATCTGCAAAATTTGCAGGCGGTGCTGGCGCGACGTCAGGCGGGCTTCGAGTGTGAAATCGTCGCCTTCCCGCAGCACGGTTTGCTGCTGTCGAAATCGGAACCCTTAATGCGCGAAGCGATGCAGGCGGGGGCGCATTACGTCGGCGGGCTGGACCCGACCAGTGTTGATGGCGCGATGGAAAAATCCCTCGACACCATGTTCCAGATTGCACTGGACTACGACAAAGGCGTCGATATTCACCTGCACGAAACCACTCCGGCAGGCGTAGCGGCCATCAATTATATGGTTGAAACAGTGGAGAAAACGCCGCAACTGAAGGGCAAGCTGACCATCAGCCACGCCTTTGCGCTGGCAACGCTCAATGAGCAACAGGTAGATGAACTGGCGCACCGGATGGCGGCGCAGCAAATTTCTATCGCCTCGACGGTGCCGATTGGCACGTTGCATATGCCGCTCAAACAACTGCACGACAAAGGCGTAAAAGTGATGACCGGCACCGACAGCGTTATCGACCACTGGTCGCCTTACGGCCTGGGCGACATGCTGGAAAAAGCCAATCTCTACGCGCAGCTCTATATTCGTCCTAACGAACAGAATTTGTCCCGTTCGCTGTTTTTAGCCACTGGCGATGTATTGCCGCTCAACGAAAAAGGCGAGCGTGTGTGGCCTAAAGCGCAGGATGACGCCAGCTTTGTGCTGGTGGACGCCTCCTGTTCCGCCGAGGCGGTGGCGCGTATCTCGCCGAGAACGGCGACGTTCCATAAAGGGCAACTGGTGTGGGGGAGTGTGGCAGGTTGATACGAACTTGATATGTCTGCAACGGTGAACAGTAAGAGATTTAAGCCCCAGGGAGTGGGGCATCAATGGTTTGCTAATGAATGATCCTGAACTTTATAATCTCCGGGCATAATTTCCAGGGGATTATTTGAGAGAAATACACAAAAGTGAGTTTTAACAAAGGTATTTATCAAGCCATAAATGTGACCTGCTTCGGATAAAAAGATTAAACATAGAAAAACCAATGATCCTCTTGCTGATGGTTATCAACAGTAATTAAGATGTGATTTGTTTTTCCGTAATCGCGAAAATATTCTCATGACCATAAAAGAAAAAATCTCACAAAAATATCCCCATGCTTCCTTTTGTACTTTTGGCGATTCAGCAGCGTTGGCCGATCACCTCGCAACGTTGATTGCGACTGGTGTTAAAACAGCTTCCTGTGGTTCGCTGGCGGGATGTATTGAAGACAACGCATTTCCGATGATTGGGGAGTATAAGATTGTAGAAAATAGCCGTGGTGAGCCTGTCTGTGTTATCAGAGTAATTGGCCTGCATTTACTGCGCTTTTCTGATGTCACCGCGGAGCTTGCCCGTAAGGAAGGTGAAGGTGACCTCAGTCTTGAATATTGGCGTAATGAACACCGTCGTTTTTTCCAGGCAGAAGGATGCTATTCACCCGAAATGGACGTTATCTTTGAAGAATATGCCCTTATTGACGTTGTGTAGATAACTATTTTTCTACGCGAAATAAGCTCACAAACATAAAGTATCGCTAATTTTGTTTATTTTGCTATTTTTTACGTGATGATTGTCACACTTATTGTTACTGCCCGTTTTGTCCATATTTATAACCAAATTTTTAATAGCTGCCTGAAATAGGGCTGTTTATTCTGCATAAAAATATTCGAAAATTCTTATTCTCTCCAGCGCGCTAATTTGGGCGAACACTTCCTGACTACCCTGCAATGAGGCTGAAATGATGAATAAACGTTTTGTTATCAATATGGTGTCTTCGCTGTTATTAGGCGCTGCGCTAATTTCTGCGCCGCTCCAGGCCGCGGAAAAAGTCGTGGTGAATATCTCTAAAGTCGATGGTATGCCGTGGTTTAATCGCATGGGCGAAGGTGTGGTTGAGGCGGGTAAAGCCTTTGGTGTTAATGCGTCACAGGTGGGGCCTTCAAGTACTGATGCTCCACAACAAGTTAAAATTATTGAGGATTTAATCGCCCGTAAGGTTAATGCAATTACAATTGTGCCAAACGATGCCAACGTGCTGGAACCGGTATTCAAAAAAGCGCGAGATGCCGGAATTGTGGTTCTGACCAACGAATCCCCCGGTCAGCCAAGTGCTAACTGGGATATCGAAATCATTGATAACGAAAAATTTGCCGCTGAATATGTTGAGCATATGGCGAAACGCATGGGTGGCAAGGGCGGCTATGTGATTTACGTGGGTAGTTTGACCGTGCCGCAGCATAACTTATGGGCTGACTTGCTGGTGAAATACCAGAAAGAGCATTACCCGGATATGCATGAAGTTACCCGCCGCATGCCGGTTGCCGAGAGTGTGGATGACTCACGTCGTACTACACTGGACCTGATGAAAACCTATCCTGACTTGAAAGCGGTTGTCTCCTTTGGTTCAAACGGTCCGATTGGCGCGGGACGTGCAGTGAAAGAGAAACGGGCGAAAAATAAAGTCGCAGTCTATGGCATGATGATCCCTTCACAGGCGGCATCACTGATTAAAAGTGGTGATATCACCGAAGGGATTACTTACGATCCGGCCTCTGCAGGTTACGCACTCGCGGCCGTCGCCAGCACGTTGCTGAAGGGTGAAGAGATCAAACCTGGATTAGAAATGCAGAATCTGGGTAAGGCCGACGTAGATATGGATAAGCGAATTATCCGTTTCCATAAGGTATTACTGGTCAACAAAGACAATATCGACTCACTTTATTAATCCATTTCTTCGGGGCGAAAGCCCCGATTCTTATTGCCAGGGGATGTTATGGAAACCTTCCTTTCCCTTCGTCATATCAACAAAACGTTTCATGCCACGCGAGCGCTGCGCGATGTTTCTCTCGACTTTATGTCGGGTGAAGTGCACTGTCTTGCCGGGCAAAACGGCTGTGGTAAATCGACGTTGATTAAAATTATGTCCGGTGTTTATCGCCCGGATGAGGGAGCGGAAATTACGCTTGGTGGGAAAAACTGGTCAAAGCTGACACCCGCCGCTTCGGTGGCGCAGGGGATTCAGGTGATTTATCAGGACCTCTCTTTATTTCCTAACCTGAGTGTCTGGGAGAATATCGCCGTGAATCACTATCACCACGGTCTGTTTGTTAACCGACGTCGTCTGCGTGAGGTGGCGCAGGCGGCAATGACCAGTATTAACGTCACATTGCCACTGGATACGCTCGTTTCTGAGCTTTCAATTGCCCGCTGTCAGCTGGTGGCAATTTGCCGTGCACTGGCGCAGGACGCACGGTTGATCGTGATGGATGAACCAACCGCTTCGCTGACCCATCAGGAAGTGCAAGGGTTATTACAGGTGGTGCATCAATTGCGGGAACGCGGGATCTGCGTGGTCTTCGTCAGTCATCGTCTGGAAGAAGTGATGGAAGTTTCCGACCGTATTTCAGTGCTGAAAGATGGTGAGCTGGTCGGGACCTTTCCGGCCGCAGAGATGACCACAAAACAACTCGGTTTTCTGATGACCGGCCAGGAGTTTGAATATCAGGTGCGAGAGTTGTGGCAGGGAAAATCCAGCACCCCGGTGCTGGAGGTGCGTAATTTAAGTCGTCATGGGGAATATCTAAATATTAACTTGCGGGTGGAAGCGGGCGAAGTGGTATCGATTGTTGGCCTGCTTGGTGCGGGGCGCACGGAATTATGTCTGAGTCTGTTTGGTATGACCCGACCGGATGCTGGCGAGATCCTCATCAACGGCCAGCTGGTTACACTGCATAGTAACCAGGACGCCATCCGCCACGGTATTGGTTATGTTTCGGAAGATCGCATGTCGCGCGGTTTGGTGATGGCGCAATCTATTGAAGACAACATCATTAGCACTGTTTTTCACAAGGTAAAAGATCGCTTCGGCTTTCTGAGTGAAGCTAAAGTGTGTGACCTGGTGGACAGGCTAATCAAGGCATTGACCATCAAAGTCTCTGATCCTCATCTCCCGGTGAATACGCTTTCTGGTGGTAACGCGCAGCGAGTATCGATCGCCAAATGGCTGGCGATTGGGCCACGACTGTTGATTCTCGATAGCCCGACAGTCGGTGTTGATATCGCCAACAAAGCAGGAATATACGGCATTATCAGCGATCTGGCGGCTCATGGCATTGCGGTATTGATGATCTGCGATGAAATTGAAGAAGCGTGGTATCAAAGCCACCGGATTTTGGTAATGCAAAAAGGTCAGATCACCCATAGCTTCCTGCCTGACAGCAGTTCTCAGGCCAGGATTGCGGAGGTGGTAAATGGCTGAACTGAAAAAACGCCATGAATTCTGGCTGGCATTACTGATTGTGGTGCTGTTTGTTGGCCTTGCCTGGCGCAGCGACGAGTTTCTGACATTCGGTAATTTGTACGATCTCGCCAATAACTATGCCATGTTGACTATTCTCGCCTGTGGTTTGTTTGTGGTGTTAATTTCCGGTGGGATTGATATTTCGTTTCCGGCAATGACCATCATTGCGCAATACGGCATGGTGCTGCTGCTGCAAAAAATTGGTGGCAACTTTGCTGTCGCGTTTGCCCTGGCGGGCGGCATCGGCATTTTACTTGGCTTAATTAACGCCTTACTGGTTAATCGCCTACGGGTGCCTTCTATCATCATCACTATCTCGACGCTGAATATTTTTTATGGCCTGCTGTTATGGTTGAGTAAAGGTGTGTGGCTGTACGACTTTCCGCCGTGGTTTGAGCAGGGGGTAATGTTGTTCAAGTACACCGATGCTGATGGCTATGACTATGGCCTTGGTCTGCCGCTGATCGCCATGATTACGGTGGTGCTGCTGACAGCGTTTATCATGAATTTCACCAGTGTAGGGCGCAAAATTTATGCCCTTGGCGGGAACCGCGAATCAGCCAGTCGCATCGGCTTTAGTGTGCTGAAACTGCAACTTTTCGTCTATGGCTATATGGGATTGATGTCTGGTGCTGCGGGTGTAGTGCAGTCGTGGACGGTGATGACTGTCGCCCCCGATTCTCTTCTGGGTTATGAGCTGACAGTACTGGCTGCGGTGGTGCTTGGCGGCACTAGTTTGCTCGGCGGGCGCGGCACGTTAACCGGTACTTTGCTCGGCGTGGTGTTGTTGGCAGTGATGCAAAACGGGCTAAATTTATTGGGAGTCTCGTCTTACTGGCAAACATTGATCACCGGCATCATCATCGTTGCCAGCATTAGCGCCACGGCGTGGAGTCAGCATCAGAACCGGAGTCTGCTATGAAAAAATCGTGGCGTAATAACGTTGAGTTTTACTTGATCGGCCTGCTGGTGCTAACTGTTGCCGCCTTCAGCATTACTATGCCGGAGATTTTCTGGTCGATAAGTAATTTCCAGTCCGTCGCTTCGCAAATGCCCGTGCTGGGCATTCTGGCGTTGGCTATGGCGGTGACCATGCTTTGCGGTGGCATTAACTTGTCAATTATAGCCACTGCTAACGCCTGTTCACTGGTGATGGCGTGGGTGGCGACTCAGTATCCACCAGGTATTGCTACGGTTGTCGCTACGCTGCTGGCGGGCGCTGGCGCGGCGGTGATAATCGGTTTATGTAACGGCGTATTGATTGCTGGTATTCGAGTGTCGCCAATTCTTGCAACACTTGGGATGATGACGTTGCTCAAAGGGGTTAATATTCTGGTGACAGGCGGTAGCGCCATTGCCAATTATCCCTCATGGGTGCTGTGGTTGAATCATGCACAGTGGTTCGGTATTCCGCTACCGATGTGGTTGTTTACCGCAGTGGCGCTGGGGCTGTGGATATTGCTGGAGAAAACGCCGCTCGGTAAATCCATTTATCTGATTGGTTCTAACGAACGAGCAACACTTTACTCCGGTATTAACACTCGTCGGGTGCTGATATGGGTGTATGTCATTTCCGCCTTGCTTTGTGCGGTAGCGGCATTTTTGATGATGTCGAAACTCAACTCGGCTAAGGCCTCTTATGGCGAATCTTACTTGCTGGTGTCAATCCTCGCGGCAGTACTCGGCGGGGTTAATCCGGACGGCGGCAGCGGGCGGATAATTGGTATGGTGCTGGCGCTGTTTCTTCTGCAAATTATTGAAAGCGGCTTCAATATTCTCGGTATAAGCCCCTACCTGACGATGGCCTTATGGGGAACGTTGCTGCTCTGTTTCATTCAGGCTCGCGGCATGTTAGGGCTGGATCGGGTGGTTTAAATATTGGCTATATTCAATGGACGCGTTTTGCCGCGATGACATATCAGGCATCGCCAAATACACATAGCTAATCAGGAGTAAACACAATGAAGATCAAAGCTGTTGGTGCATATTCCGCTAAACAACCGCTTGAACCGATGGATATCACCCGGCGTGAACCGGGACCGCATGATGTCAAAATTGAAATCGCTTACTGTGGCGTCTGCCATTCCGATATCCACCAGGTCCGTTCCGAGTGGGCGGGGACGGTTTATCCCTGCGTGCCGGGCCATGAAATTGTAGGGCGCGTGGTAGCCGTTGGTGATCAGGTAGAAAAATATGCGCCGGGCGATCTGGTTGGTGTCGGCTGCATTGTCGACAGTTGTAAACATTGCGAAGAGTGTGAAGATGGGCTGGAAAACTACTGTGATCACATGACCGGAACCTATAACTCGCCGACACCGGATGAACCGGGCCATACTCTGGGCGGCTACTCACAACAGATCGTCGTTCATGAGCGATATGTTCTGCGTATTCGTCACCCGCAAGAGCAGCTGGCGGCGGTGGCTCCTTTATTGTGTGCAGGAATCACCACGTACTCGCCGCTACGCCACTGGCTGGCCGGGCCGGGTAAAAAAGTGGGCGTGGTCGGCATCGGCGGTCTGGGACATATGGGGATTAAACTGGCCCACGCGATGGGGGCGCATGTGGTGGCATTTACCACTTCTGAGTCAAAACGCGAAGCGGCAAAAGCCCTGGGGGCCGATGAAGTTGTTAACTCACGCAATGCCGATGAGATGGTGGCTCATGTGAAGAGTTTCGATTTCATTTTGAATACAGTAGCTGCGCCACATAATCTCGACGATTTTACCACCTTGCTGAAGCGCGATGGCACCATAACGCTGGTTGGTGCGCCTGCGACACCGCATAAATCGCCGGAAGTTTTCAACCTGATCATGAAACGCCGCGCGATAGCTGGTTCTATGATTGGCGGCATTCCAGAAACTCAGGAGATGCTCGATTTTTGCGCCGAACATGGCATCGTGGCTGATATAGAGATGATTCGGGCCGATCAAATTAATGAAGCCTATGAGCGAATGCTGCGTGGTGATGTGAAATATCGTTTTGTTATCGATAATCGCACACTAACAGACTGAAAAAATTAATAAACATCCTGTGGTTTAACATATTAACTTCGCTCCACTTAACTTTTTAGTTAAGGAGAGCGAAATAATATCAAAGTAGTGGTAAACCTATAGCGTAAATTCAGATTGTTAAATTAACTCCACTACTTTACACGTTAGTTATGAGCGATTTCTGATAGTGTCTGGTTTAATCAGAGCTTTATTATCTGCGACGTTTATTTTTATTTAAGAGAGCCACCTGCAAGTTGTTATTCCACCAGAGAGTGAATCGCAAAGCAGGTCATCATTTCATCTGTATATCTGTATGCCAAATGGCATTCCCCCTCCTTTTTCGCCGATATTTTGTTGTGAACGGCGGAGTTTCGCTTAAAAAAGCACCAGTAGTGGTTTCGCAGCTATATGGTGTATAAAAAATGTTCTCATACAGATGTTTTGTGAATGTGTGGGTTGACATTCATATGAAAAAAATCATAATTCCATCATGTTTGTGTGGGGTCTTTTCTGTATCTTACGCATCGCACTCAAGCCTGACAGAAAATATGCTGTAAGGCTCATATCAAAAACCGCCATTAGCTCATCAGGAAGAGCAGACGACAACCAGGATTGTTGTATGGTACGGGGTTCGAGGCCTCGATGGCGGTCCAACTTTTCAAAACTCTTCTGAATCAGATCCCCTTATTTTCATCCCTGCAAAGTGGAACATTGCCATTGTTTGGCTATTCAGGACGGGTCAGAGCAATGAAAAAAGCCCACACAGGGGAGAGTGGGCTGAAATGGGAAGCTAAAGACTCAAGTAAACTTATCGGAAATAAGGACCACGCATTACGGGGGCTATCATCGCCGATGGTCGGGATTCGGCAAATCAGGTTGATTACGTAGAGAGTAAATTATCTGCTCACCGCTGCGTCACCCCTTCGTAAATCAGGCGTAGCGCGAATACACCAATAATTGCACCAATAACCCGACTGGCAACGCGTTGCATACGCCCATAAGCACGACGCACTGCGGGCAAAGAAAACGCCTGACTAAGAAAGACTCGCCAGATAATTGATGCGAGCACAATCCCCGCCCAGGCCATTAAACGTGCCCATGTTGGTGTTTCGGCATTTAATGTTACTGAGAAAATACTGATAAAAAATAAAACGGTTTGCGGGTTAGAGAGATCGGTAATTAATCCACGGCGGAAAAAGACATACCAGGGGGCACTAATCGGTTGTTGTAGTGTGCTCATCTGCGGTGTTGACTGGCGGCGCATGCTACACCACGCAAACCATAAGAGATAAGCGCCGCCGACGATTCTGATAAGCGAAAAAATCTCCTCACACTGCGTAATTAGCGTTGCAAGACCAAACAAACCCAACCCGGAATAAAACGCATCGCCCAGCGCCACGCCCAGTCCGGTCAGCACCCCTGCGCGTCGACCGGAAGCCAGGCTGGTTTGTACTACCACAAAGAGATTGGCTCCCGGATTAAAAAAAGTAATCACGAACAGTCCTACGGTCAGATAAAGGGCGTGCAAAGGATCCATAGTGATTTCATCCATAAATAAGTGAAGTAACTTCATCATATTTCTACCAAAAATAATCGGGTGCGAGAGAGATCACAAAGTGTCTTATTTCCGGTTACTGGCGTTTATGCCCTGACTGAACTAATTATTAATCAACCCAATAATGTGGGTGGGTGATAGTGTGATAACAACTCTGGAGCCGTAATATGAAAATAATCTCTAAAATGTTAGTCGGTGCGTTAGCGTTTGCCGTTACCAATGTCTATGCCGCAGAATTAATGACCAAAGCGGAATTTGAAAAGGTTGAATCGCAATATGAAAAAATAGGTGATATTTCAACCAGCAATGAAATGTCGACCGCAGATGCGAAAGAAGATTTGATCAAAAAAGCGGATGAAAAAGGGGCTGATGTGTTGGTGCTGACCTCTGGTCAAACTGACAATAAGATTCACGGCACGGCAAATATTTATAAGAAGAAGTAATTCTGAAACCTATGTAAACATCCCCGATGCGTAAGTTTATCGGTGATCATCATCTATTGAAATTTATGCCGGATAAAGCGTTCGCGCTGCATTCGGCAGTTCAGTTTTTCAGCCGCCGCCAGAAGGTCGTCCGGCTTATGCCTAAATAATTCGCCGCTGCTGTTTTATCGCCTTTAAATTTCTCCAGTGCCTGTTGTGGTGTCAGCAAGCGTGGAGCGGGAGTTTTCGCTGACTCGCGCGCCAGCTCCGGCAGTAGCAGCTGCAAAAATTGCGGCGTTAAATCCGGCGTCGGTTCCACACTTAAAAACAGCGCCAGTCGCTCCATCATATTGCGCAGTTCACGAATATTGCCCGGCCAGTCGTAGTGCACCAGCACGGTTTCGCTTGCCTGTAATCCCTGGCGTAATGCGGCAGAAAACGGGGCGGAGAGCGCCGCCAGAGACACTTTCAAAAAGCTTTCCGCCAGCGGCAGAATATCCGTCACCCGCTCGCGCAGTGGTGGCAATTGCAGACGCAAAATACTCAGCCGATAAAACAGATCACGGCGAAACTGCCCTTGCCGCATATCTTCTTCCAGATTGCAGTGAGTGGCGCTAATGACTCGCACATCCACCGGAACAGGCTGATGCCCGCCGACGCGGGTGACCTCTTTTTCTTCCAGCACCCGCAGCAGCCGAGTCTGCAACGGCAGCGGCATTTCGCCTATCTCGTCAAGAAACAGCGTGCCACCGTGGGCGATTTCGAACAGCCCGGCGCGACCTCCGCGTCGCGAGCCGGTGAACGCCCCTTCCTCATAGCCAAACAGCTCTGCTTCCAGCAACGATTCGGCAATCGCCCCGCAGTTGACGGCAACAAACGGATGCGACTTTTTGCCCTGTCGCGCATCGTGGCGGGCAAAATATTCCCGATGAATCGCCTGGGCCGCCAGCTCTTTGCCCGTCCCCGTTTCCCCCTCAATCAACACCGCTGCACTGGAGCGGGCATACAGCAAAATAGTCTGCCGCACCTGTTCCATCTGTGGTGATTGACCGAGCATATCGCCCAGCACGTAACGAGTACGCAGGGCGTTACGGGTGGCATCGTGAGTGTTATGGCGTAACGACATGCGCGTCATATCCAGCGCATCGCTGAATGCCTGGCGCACGGTGGCGGCGGAATAGATAAAAATTCCGGTCATTCCGGCTTCTTCTGCCAGATCGGTAATCAGCCCCGCACCGACCACCGCTTCGGTGCCGTTAGCTTTTAGCTCGTTAATCTGCCCGCGTGCGTCTTCCTCGGTAATGTAGCTACGTTGATCGAGGCGCAAATTAAAGGTTTTTTGAAACGCCACCAGTGCCGGAATAGTTTCCTGATAAGTGACAACGCCGATAGAAGAGGTGAGTTTTCCGGCTTTTGCCAGTGCCTGTAACACATCGTAGCCGCTCGGTTTAATCAAAATAACTGGCACTGACAGGCGGCTTTTCAGATACGCGCCGTTAGAGCCAGCGGCAATGATGGCGTCACAGCGTTCGCTTGCCAGTTTCTTGCGGATGTAGGTCACCGCTTTTTCAAAGCCAAGCTGAATAGGGGTGATATTCGCCAGGTGATCAAACTCGAGACTGATATCGCGAAACAGCTCGAACAGGCGCGTTACCGATACCGTCCAGATAACCGGTTTGTCGTCATTAAGCCGTGGTGGATGTGCCATAGCGCACCGCAAAGTTAAGAAACCGAATATTGGGTTTAGCCTTGTTTCATAATTGTTGCAATGAAACGCGGTGAAACATTGCCTGAAACGTTAACTGAAACGCATTTTTGCGGATTACTTCATGACTTTATCTCTAACAAATTGAAATTAAACATTTAATTTTATTCAGTCAATTGTGGCACACCCCTTGCTTTGTCTTTATCAACGCAAATAACAAGTTGATAACAAAGGATGGGCTATGTCTCTACACTCTCCAGGTAAAGCGTTTCGCGCTGCACTGTCTAAAGAAAATCCATTGCAGATTGTTGGCACCATTAACGCCAACCATGCGCTGTTGGCGCAGCGTGCCGGATATCAGGCAATTTATCTCTCCGGCGGTGGCGTGGCGGCAGGGTCGCTGGGGCTGCCCGATCTCGGTATTTCTACTCTTGATGACGTGCTGACAGATATTCGCCGTATCACCGACGTTTGTTCGCTGCCGCTGCTGGTGGATGCGGATATCGGTTTTGGTTCTTCTGCTTTTAACGTGGCGCGCACCGTGAAATCGATGATTAAAGCCGGTGCGGCAGGATTGCATATTGAAGATCAGGTTGGTGCGAAACGCTGCGGTCATCGCCCGAACAAAGCGATCGTCTCGAAAGAGGAGATGGTGGATCGGATCCGCGCGGCGGTGGATGCGAAAACCGATCCTGATTTTGTGATCATGGCGCGCACCGATGCGCTGGCGGTAGAGGGGCTGGACGCCGCGATCGAGCGTGCGCAGGCCTATGTTGAAGCGGGTGCCGAGATGTTGTTCCCGGAGGCGATTACCGAACTCGCCATGTACCGCCAGTTTGCCGATGCGGTGCAGGTGCCGATCCTCGCTAACATTACCGAATTTGGTGCCACGCCGCTGTTTACTACCGATGAATTACGCAGTGCCCATGTTGCAATGGCGCTGTACCCGCTTTCAGCGTTCCGTGCCATGAACCGCGCCGCTGAACATGTCTACAACGTCCTGCGTCAGGAAGGCACGCAGAAAAGCGTCATCGACACCATGCAGACCCGCAACGAGCTGTACGAAAGCATCAACTACTACCAGTACGAAGAGAAGCTCGACGACCTGTTTGCCCGTAACCAGGCGAAATAAAACACAACGAAAAATATCTCGACCCTACAAATGACGAGGACAACATGAGCGACACAACGATCCTGCAAAACAGTACCCATGTCATTAAACCGAAAAAATCGGTGGCGCTTTCTGGCGTTCCGGCGGGCAATACGGCGCTCTGCACCGTGGGTAAAAGTGGCAATGACTTGCATTACCGTGGCTACGATATTCTTGATCTGGCGGCACATTGCGAATTTGAAGAAGTGGCGCATCTGCTGATCCACGGCAAACTGCCGACCCGTGACGAACTTGCCGCCTACAAAACGAAACTGAAAGCCCTGCGCGGTTTACCGGCTAACGTGCGTACTGTGCTGGAAGCCTTACCAGCGGCGTCGCACCCGATGGATGTTATGCGCACCGGCGTTTCCGCGCTCGGCTGCACACTGCCGGAAAAAGAGGGGCACACTGTATCTGGTGCGCGGGATATTGCCGACAAACTGCTGGCGTCACTTAGCTCGATTCTTCTCTACTGGTATCACTACAGCCATAACGGCGAACGCATCCAGCCGGAAACTGATGACGACTCTATCGGCGGTCACTTCCTGCATCTGCTGCACGGCGAAAAGCCGTCGCCAAGCTGGGAAAAGGCGATGCATATCTCGCTGGTGCTGTACGCCGAACACGAGTTTAACGCTTCCACCTTTACCAGCCGGGTGATTGCGGGCACTGGCTCTGATATGTATTCCGCGATTATTGGCGCGATTGGCGCACTGCGCGGACCGAAACACGGCGGGGCGAATGAAGTGTCGCTGGAGATCCAGCAACGCTACGAAACGCCGGACGAAGCCGAAGCAGATATCCGCAAGCGGGTGGAAAACAAAGAAGTGGTCATTGGTTTTGGGCATCCGGTTTATACCATCGCCGACCCGCGCCACCAGGTGATCAAACGCGTGGCAAAGCAGCTCTCGCAGGAAGGCGGCTCGCTGAAGATGTACAACATCGCCGATCGCCTGGAAACAGTGATGTGGGAGAGCAAAAAGATGTTCCCCAATCTCGACTGGTTCTCCGCTGTTTCCTACAACATGATGGGTGTTCCCACCGAGATGTTCACACCACTGTTTGTTATCGCCCGCGTCACCGGCTGGGCGGCGCACATTATCGAACAACGTCAGGACAACAAAATTATCCGTCCTTCCGCCAATTATGTTGGACCGGAAGACCGCCAGTTTGTCGCGCTGGATAAGCGCCAGTAAACCTCTACGAATAACAATAAGGAAACGTACCCAATGTCAGCTCAAATCAACAACATTCGCCCGGAATTTGATCGTGAAATCGTTGATATCGTCGATTACGTGATGAACTACGAAATCAGCTCCAGAGTAGCCTACGACACCGCACATTACTGCCTGCTCGACACGCTCGGCTGCGGTCTTGAAGCTCTCGAATACCCAGCCTGTAAAAAACTGCTGGGGCCAATTGTCCCCGGCACCGTCGTCCCCAACGGCGTGCGCGTCCCCGGAACTCAGTTCCAGCTCGACCCCGTCCAGGCGGCATTTAACATCGGCGCGATGATCCGCTGGCTCGATTTCAACGATACCTGGCTGGCGGCGGAGTGGGGGCATCCTTCCGACAACCTCGGCGGCATTCTGGCAACGGCGGACTGGCTTTCGCGCAACGCGATCGCCAGCGGCAAAGCGCCGTTGACCATGAAACAGGTGCTGACCGGAATGATCAAAGCCCATGAAATTCAGGGCTGCATCGCGCTGGAAAACTCCTTTAACCGCGTTGGTCTCGACCACGTTCTGTTAGTGAAAGTGGCTTCCACCGCCGTGGTCGCCGAAATGCTCGGCCTGACCCGCGAGGAAATTCTCAACGCCGTTTCGCTGGCATGGGTAGACGGACAGTCGCTGCGCACTTATCGTCATGCACCGAACACCGGTACGCGTAAATCCTGGGCGGCGGGCGATGCCACGTCCCGCGCGGTACGTCTGGCGCTGATGGCGAAAACGGGCGAAATGGGTTACCCGTCAGCTCTGACCGCGCCGGTGTGGGGTTTCTACGACGTCTCCTTTAAAGGTGAGTCGTTCCGCTTCCAGCGCCCGTACGGTTCTTACGTCATGGAAAATGTGCTGTTCAAAATCTCCTTTCCGGCGGAGTTCCACTCCCAGACGGCAGTTGAAGCAGCGATGACGCTCTATGAACAGATGCAGGCAGCAGGCAAAACGGCGGCGGATATCGAAAAAGTGACCATTCGCACCCACGAAGCCTGTATTCGCATCATCGACAAAAAAGGGCCGCTCAATAACCCGGCTGACCGCGACCACTGCATTCAGTACATGGTGGCGATCCCGCTGCTGTTCGGGCGCTTAACGGCGGCAGATTACGAGGACAACGTTGCGCAAGATAAACGCATTGACGCCCTGCGCGAGAAGATCAATTGCTTTGAAGATCCGGCATTTACTGCTGACTACCACGACCCGGAAAAACGCGCCATCGCCAATGCCATTACCCTTGAGTTCACCGACGGCACGCGCTTTGAAGAAGTGGTGGTGGAGTACCCCATTGGTCATGCTCGCCGCCGTCAGGATGGCATTCCGAAACTGGTCGATAAATTCAAAATCAATCTCGCGCGCCAGTTCCCGACTCGCCAGCAGCAGCGCATTCTGGAGGTTTCTCTCGACAGAACTCGCCTGGAACAGATGCCGGTCAATGAGTATCTCGACCTGTACGTCATTTAAGTAAACGGCGGTAAGGCGTAAGTTCAACAGGAGAGCATTATGTCTTTTAGCGAATTTTATCAGCGTTCGATTAACGAACCGGAGCAGTTCTGGGCCGAGCAGGCCCGGCGTATTGACTGGCAGACGCCCTTTACGCAAACGCTCGACCACAGCAACCCGCCGTTTGCCCGTTGGTTTTGTGAAGGCCGAACCAACTTGTGTCACAACGCTATCGATCGCTGGCTGGAGAAACAGCCAGAGGCGCTGGCATTGATTGCCGTCTCTTCGGAAACAGAGGAAGAGCGTACCTTTACCTTTCGTCAGCTGCATGACGAAGTGAACGCGGTGGCCTCAATGTTGCGTTCATTGGGGGTGCAGCGTGGCGATCGGGTGCTGGTGTATATGCCGATGATTGCCGAAGCGCATATTACTCTGCTGGCCTGCGCGCGTATTGGCGCTATTCACTCGGTGGTGTTTGGTGGATTTGCCTCGCACAGCGTGGCGGCGCGAATTGATGATGCTAAACCGGTGCTGATTGTCTCGGCTGATGCCGGAGCGCGCGGTGGCAAAATCATTCCCTATAAAAAATTACTCGACGATGCGATAAGTCAGGCGCAGCATCAGCCGCGCCACGTTTTACTGGTGGATCGCGGACTGGCGAAAATGGCGCGCGTCAGCGGGCGGGATGTCGATTTCGCGTCGTTGCGCCATCAACACATCGGTGCGCGGGTGCCGGTGGCGTGGCTGGAATCCAACGAAACCTCCTGCATTCTCTACACCTCCGGCACGACCGGCAAACCTAAAGGTGTGCAGCGTGATGTCGGCGGATATGCGGTGGCGCTGGCGACCTCGATGGACACCATTTTTGGCGGCAAAGCGGGCGGCGTGTTCTTTTGTGCTTCGGATATCGGCTGGGTGGTAGGGCATTCGTATATCGTTTACGCGCCGCTGCTGGCGGGGATGGCGACTATCGTTTACGAAGGATTGCCGACCTGGCCGGACTGCGGCGTGTGGTGGAAAATTGTCGAGAAATATCAGGTTAGCCGCATGTTCTCAGCGCCGACCGCCATTCGCGTGCTGAAAAAATTCCCTACCGCTGAAATTCGCAAACACGATCTTTCGTCGCTGGAAGTGCTCTATCTGGCTGGAGAACCGCTGGATGAGCCGACCGCCAGTTGGGTGAGCAATACGCTGGATGTGCCGGTCATCGACAACTACTGGCAGACCGAATCCGGCTGGCCGATTATGGCGATTGCTCGCGGTCTGGATGACAGGCCGACGCGTCTGGGAAGCCCCGGCGTGCCGATGTATGGCTATAACGTGCAGTTGCTCAATGAAGTCACCGGCGAACCGTGTGGCGTCAATGAGAAAGGGATGCTGGTAGTGGAGGGGCCATTGCCGCCAGGCTGTATTCAGACCATCTGGGGCGACGACGACCGCTTTGTGAAGACGTACTGGTCGCTGTTTTCCCGTCCGGTGTACGCCACTTTTGACTGGGGCATCCGCGATGCTGACGGTTATCACTTTATTCTCGGGCGCACTGACGATGTGATTAACGTTGCCGGACATCGGCTGGGTACGCGTGAGATTGAAGAGAGTATCTCCAGTCATCCGGGCGTTGCCGAAGTGGCGGTGGTTGGGGTGAAAGATGCGCTGAAAGGGCAGGTGGCGGTGGCGTTTGTCATTCCGAAAGAGAGCGACAGTCTGGAAGACCGTGAGGTGGCGCACTTGCAAGAGAAGGCAATTATGGCGCTGGTAGACAGCCAGATTGGCAACTTTGGCCGCCCGGCGCACGTCTGGTTTGTCTCGCAATTGCCAAAAACGCGATCCGGAAAAATGCTGCGCCGCACGATCCAGGCGATTTGCGAAGGACGCGATCCTGGGGATCTGACGACCATTGATGATCCGGCGTCGTTGGATCAGATCCGCCAGGCGATGGAAGAGTAGGTCGGATAAGGCGCTCGCGCCGCATCCGACACCGTGCGCAGATGCCTGATGCGACGCTGACGCGTCTTATCATGCCTACAGGCCTGAACCGTAGGTCGGATAAGGCGCTCGCGCCGCATCCGACACCATGCGCAGATGCCTGATGCGACGCTGACGCGTCTTATCATGCCTACCCACTGTTTTTACACAGATAAGTTTCCCCCGCCTTTTTGCACTCATTCATATAAAAAATATATCCCCCTACGAAAACGATTGCTTTTTATCTTCAGATGAATAGAATGCGGCGGATTTTTTGGGTTTCAAACAGCAAAAAGGGGGAATTTCGTGTCGCAAGATAACAACTTTAGCCAGGGGCCAGTCCCGCAGTCGGCGCGGAAAGGGGTATTGGCATTGACGTTCGTCATGCTGGGATTAACCTTCTTTTCCGCCAGTATGTGGACCGGCGGCACTCTCGGAACCGGTCTTAGCTATCATGATTTCTTCCTCGCAGTTCTCATCGGTAATCTTCTCCTCGGTATTTACACTTCATTTCTTGGTTACATTGGCGCAAAAACCGGCCTGACCACCCATCTTCTTGCTCGCTTCTCGTTTGGTGTTAAAGGCTCATGGTTGCCTTCACTGCTGCTGGGCGGCACCCAGGTTGGCTGGTTTGGCGTTGGCGTGGCGATGTTTTCTATTCCGGTGGGCAAGGCAACCGGGCTGGATATTAATTTGCTGATTGCCGTCTCCGGTTTACTGATGACCGTCACCGTCTTCTTTGGCATTTCGGCGCTGACGGTTCTTTCGGTGATTGCGGTTCCGGCTATCGCCTGCCTTGGCGGTTATTCCGTGTGGCTGGCCGTTAACGGCATGGGCGGCCTGGACGTATTAAAAGCGGTCGTTCCCGCACAACCGTTAGATTTCAATGTCGCGCTGGCGCTGGTTGTGGGGTCATTCATCAGTGCGGGTACGCTCACCGCTGACTTTGTCCGGTTTGGTCGCAATGCCAAACTGGCGGTGCTGGTGGCGATGGTGGCCTTTTTCCTCGGCAACTCGTTGATGTTTATTTTCGGTGCAGCGGGCGCTGCGGCACTGGGGATGGCGGATATCTCTGATGTGATGATTGCTCAGGGCCTGCTGCTGCCTGCGATTGTGGTGCTGGGGCTGAATATCTGGACCACCAACGATAACGCGCTCTATGCGTCGGGTTTAGGTTTCGCCAACATTACCGGTATGTCGAGCAAAACCCTTTCGGTGATTAACGGTATTATCGGTACGGTCTGCGCATTATGGCTGTATAACAATTTTGTCGGCTGGTTGACCTTCCTTTCGGCAGCTATTCCTCCAGTGGGCGGCGTGATCATCGCTGATTATCTGATGAACCGTCGCCGCTATGAGCACTTTGCGACCACGCGTATGATGAGTGTCAATTGGGTGGCGATTCTGGCGGTCGCGCTGGGGATTGCCGCAGGCCACTGGTTACCGGGAATTGTTCCGGTCAACGCGGTATTAGGTGGCGCGCTGAGCTATCTGATCCTTAACCCGATTTTGAATCGTAAAACGACAGCAGCAATGACGCATGTGGAGGCTAACAGTGTCGAATAATGCTTTACAAACAATTATTAACGCCCAGTTACCCGGCAAAGAGGGGCTGTGGCAGATTCATCTTCACGACGGAAAAATCAGCGCCATTGATGCGCAATCCGGGGTGATGCCCGTAACTGAAAACAGCCTGGATGCCGAACAAGGTTTAGTTTTACCGCCGTTTGTGGAGCCGCATATTCACCTGGACACCACGCAAACCGCCGGACAACCGAACTGGAATCAGTCCGGCACGCTGTTTGAAGGCATTGAACGCTGGGCCGAGCGCAAAGCGTTATTAACTCATGACGATGTGAAACAACGCGCATGGCAAACGCTGAAATGGCAGATTGCCAACGGCATTCAGCATGTGCGTACCCATGTCGATGTCTCCGACGCAACGCTGACTGCGTTGAAAGCGATGCTGGAAGTGAAACAGGAAGTTGCGCCGTGGATTGATCTGCAAATCGTCGCCTTCCCGCAGGAAGGGATTTTGTCGTATCCCAACGGTGAAGCGTTGCTGGAAGAGGCGCTACGCTTAGGGGCAGATGTTGTTGGGGCGATTCCGCATTTTGAATTTACCCGTGAATACGGCGTGGAGTCGCTGCATAAAACCTTCGCCCTGGCGCAAAAATACGACCGTCTCATCGACGTTCACTGTGATGAGATCGATGACGAGCAGTCGCGCTTTGTCGAAACCGTTGCTGCCCTGGCGCACCGTGAAGGCATGGGCGCGCGAGTCACCGCCAGCCATACTACGGCAATGCACTCCTATAACGGGGCGTATACTTCGCGCCTGTTCCGTTTGCTGAAAATGTCCGGTATTAACTTTGTCGCCAACCCGTTGGTCAATATTCATCTGCAAGGACGTTTCGATACGTATCCAAAACGTCGCGGCATCACGCGCGTTAAAGAGATGCTGGAGTCCGGCATTAACGTCTGCTTTGGTCACGATGATGTCTTCGATCCGTGGTATCCGCTGGGAACGGCGAATATGCTGCAAGTGCTGCATATGGGGCTGCATGTTTGCCAGCTGATGGGCTACGGGCAGATTAACGACGGCCTGAATTTAATCACCCACCACAGCGCCAGGACGTTGAATTTGCAGGATTACGGCATTGCCGCCGGAAACAGCGCCAACCTGATTATCCTGCCGGCTGAAAATGGGTTTGATGCGCTGCGCCGTCAGGTTCCGGTACGTTATTCGGTACGTGGCGGCAAGGTGATTGCCAGCACACAACCGGCACAAACCACCGTATATCTGGAGCAGCCAGAAGCCATCGATTACAAACGGTAATCGGCTGGGTTACCGCGAGCGTAGTTTATGCCGGATGCGGCGTGAACACCTTATCCGGCCTACGTAGATCTCTGAAATTGTAGGCCTGATAAGCGGAGCGCATCAGGCAATTTTGCTTATTTAAACTGAAGACTCAACTTTAAAATCTTTGAAATAATATTGCTTATCCCGGTCGTTTATTTCGCGAATAACCCGACAAGGAACGCCAGCAGCCACGACGTTTGGTGGAATGTCTTTTGTGACGACACTACCCGCGCCAATAACAGAATTATCCCCGATGGTGACGCCTGGATTAATAACCACATGACTTCCGATCCAGACGTTATTGCCAATCGTTATCGGAAAAGAGTACATCTCTCCGTTTTTTCTCAATTCATGGTGTACCGGGTGTCCCGTAACGGAAAGAGTAACGTTGGGTGCAATCAGTACGTTATCACCGATCGTTACCGTGTAGTCGTCGACAATGGTTAAATTGAAATTTGCATAAAAATTGCGGCCTATATAGATGTTGGAACCGTAAGAGAAATAGACGGGGGGTTCTACCCAGGCGTTTTCCCCTACCGTGGCAAACATTTCTTTAATCAGACTTTCTCTTTTATCAACTTCTGATGGATGCGAGTGATTAAACTCATACATTAACGTTTTTCCACGAAGTCTTTTTTCAGGTAAGCCTTCGCACATATCGGTAAATAGCTTGCCTGCTTTTATTCTTTCTGTCATCGACATGTTCATTGCGATCATTCCGCCCTGATATGTTGGTCGGATAAGGCGCTCGCGCCGCATCCGACATTGATTGCTTAAGCGACTTCATTCACCTGACGACGCAGCAAGGAAAGCGGGCCGGGGCCGCTAAGCGTGAACACGGAAATTAAGGTGAAGCCCAGCGCCACCAGACCCAGTACCAGATAAGCGCCCTGGAAACCGATGCTTTCATACATATTGCCCGCCAGTACAGACATAAAAATCATCGCCAGTTGCTTAAAGAAGCAGAAACAGACCAGATAAATCGTCGCTGAAAAACGCACTTCAAACTGGCTGGTAATATATTTAAAGCAGCCCACCAGCAGGAACGGTACTTCAAACATATGCAGCGTTTTCAGAATAACCACTTCCAGCGCTGAGGTGGCGAACGATGAGCCAATAATACGTACAGACATAATAGTGCCAGCCAGCAGCAGGGCATTTTTCCCACCGATGCGATTAATGATCAGTGGCGCAAAGAACATAATCGAGGCATTAAGTAATTCGCCCATTGTCGTTACGTAGCCAAATACCCGCGTACCCTGTTCACCGGTAGCAAAAAACGAAGTAAAGAAATTAGCAAACTGTTGGTCAAAAACATCGTAGGTGCAGGAAACGCCAATAACATACAGTGACAAAAACCACAGTTTTGGCTGTCTGAACAGTTCCAGCGCCAGCTTAAGGCTAAATGCCGAATGGTTGGCACCTACCGCATTGGCAACCGTGGCTGAAGAGGGCGCATCCGTTTTGGCGAAAAAGAGTAAAACGGCGAGGATGAGTGCACAGCCAGAACCCAGCCAGAAAACAAACTGATTATTGATGGTGAACATGATGCCGACAATCGAGGCACACAGCGCCCAGCCAACACAGCCAAACATCCGCGCGCGACCAAATTCGAAATTACTGCGACGGCTGACTTTCTCGATAAATGCCTCTACTGCTGGCGCACCGGCGTAAAAACAAAAGCCAAGATAAATACCACCAACAATCGATCCTACTAAAATGTTGTATTGTAACAGTGGTCCGAAGATAAAAATAAAGAACGGCGCAAACATCACTAACATGCCGGTAATAATCCACAGCAGGTATTTGCGCAGCCCGAGTTTGTCAGAAAGCAGACCAAACAGCGGTTGGAATAATAGCGAGAACAGAGAAATAGCGGCAAAAATAATACCCGTATCACTTTTGCTGATATGGTTGATGTCATGTAGCCAAATCGGGAAAAACGGGAAGTAGGCCCCCATGATAAAAAAGTAAAAGAAAAAGAATAAACCGAACATCCAAAAGTTTGTGTTTTTTAAATAGTACATAATGGATTTCCTTACGCGAAATACGGGCAGACATGGCCTGCCCGGTTATTATTATTTTTGACACCAGACCAACTGGTAATGGTAGCGACCGGCGCTCAGCTGGAATTCCGCCGATACTGACGGGCTCCAGGAGTCGTCGCCACCAATCCCCATATGGAAACCGTCGATATTCAGCCATGTGCCTTCTTCCGCGTGCAGCAGATGGCGATGGCTGGTTTCCATCAGTTGTTGTTGGCTGTAGCGGCTGATGTTGAACTGGAAGTCGCCGCGCCACTGGTGTGGGCCATAATTCAATTCGCGCGTCCCGCAGCGCAGACCGTTTTCGCTCGGGAAGACGTACGGGGTATACATGTCTGACAATGGCAGATCCCAGCGGTCAAAACAGGCTGCAGTAAGGCGGTCGGGATAGTTTTCTTGCGGCCCCAGGCCGAGCCAGTTTACCCGCTCTGAGACCTGCGCCAGCTGGCAGGTCAGGCCAATCCGCGCCGGATGCGGTGTATCGCTTGCCACCGCAACATCCACATTGATGACCATCTCACCGTGCCCATCAATCCGGTAGGTTTTCCGGCTGATAAATAAGGTTTTCCCCTGATGCTGCCACGCGTGGGCGGTCGTAATCAGCACCGCGTCGGCAAGTGTATCTGCCGTGCACTGCAACAACGCCGCTTCGGCCTGGTAATGGCCCGCCGCCTTCCAGCGTTCGACCCAGGCGTTAGGGTCAATGCGGGTCGCTTCACTTACGCCAATGTCGTTATCCAGCGGCGCACGGGTGAACTGATCGCGCAGCGGGGTCAGCAGTTGTTTTTCATCGCCAATCCACATCTGTGAAAGAAAGCCTGACTGGCGGTTAAATTGCCAACGCTTATTACCCAGCTCGATGCAAAAATCCGTTCCGCTGGTGGTCAGTTGAGGGATGGCGTGGGACGCGGAGGGGAGTGTCACGCTGAGGTTTTCCGCCAGACGCCATTGCTGCCAGGCGCTGATGTGTCCGGCTTCTGACCATGCGGTCGCGTTTGGTTGCACTACGCGTACCGTTAGCCAGAGTTGTCCGGCGCTCTCCGGCTGCGGCAGTTCAGGCAGTTCAATCAACTGCTTACCTTGCGGGCCAACATCCAGAGGCACTTCACCGCTTGCCAGCGGCTTGCCATCCAGCGCCACCATCCAGTGCAGGAACTCGTTATCGCTATGACGGAACAGGTATTCGCTGGTCACTTCGATGGTTCGCCCGGATAAACGGAACTGGAAAAACTGCTGCTGGTGTTTTGCTTCCGTCAGCGCCGGATGCGGCGTGCGGTCGGCAAAGACCAGACCGTTCATGCAGAACTGGCGATCGTTCGGCGTATCGCCAAAATCACCGCCGTAAGCCGACCACGGGTTGCCGTTTTCATCATATTTAATCAGCGACTGATCCACCCAGTCCCAGACGAAGCCGCCCTGTAAACGGGGGTACTGACGAAACGCCTGCCAGTATTTAGCGAAGCCGCCAAGACTGTTACCCATCGCGTGGGCATATTCGCAAAGGATCAGCGGGCGCATTTCTCCAGGCAGCGAAAGCCATTTTTTGATGGACCATTTCGGCACCGCCGGGAAGGGCTGGTCTTCATCCACGCGCGCGTACATCGGGCAAATAATATCGGTGGCCGTGGTGTCGGCTCCGCCGCCTTCATACTGTACCGGGCGGGAAGGATCGACAGATTTGATCCAGCGATACAGCGCGTCGTGATTAGCGCCGTGGCCTGATTCATTCCCCAGCGACCAGATGATCACACTCGGGTGATTACGATCGCGCTGCACCATCCGCGTTACGCGTTCGCTCATCGCGGGTAGCCAGCGCGGATCATCGGTCAGACGATTCATTGGCACCATGCCGTGGGTTTCAATATTGGCTTCATCCACCACATACAGGCCGTAGCGGTCGCACAGCGTGTACCACAGCGGATGGTTCGGATAATGCGAACAGCGCACGGCGTTAAAGTTGTTCTGCTTCATCAGCAGGATATCCTGCACCATCGTCTGCTCATCCATGACCTGACCATGCAGAGGATGATGCTCGTGACGGTTAACGCCGCGAATCAGCAACGGCTTGCCGTTCAGCAGCAGCAGACCATTTTCAATCCGCACCTCGCGGAAACCGACATCGCAGGCTTCTGCTTCAATCAGCGTGCCGTCGGCGGTGTGCAGTTCAACCACCGCACGATAGAGATTCGGGATTTCGGCGCTCCACAGTTCCGGATTTTCAACGTTCAGGCGTAGCGTGACGCGATCGGCATAACCGCCACGCTCATCGATAATTTCACCGCCGAAAGGCGCGGTGCCGCTGGCGACCTGCGTTTCACCCTGCCACAAAGAAACCGTCACCCGCAGTTCATCGCGCAGCTCGCCGTACATCTGAACTTCTGCCTCCAGTACCGCGCGGCTGAAATCATCATTAAAGCGAGTGGTAACTTGGAAATCGCTGATTTGCGTGGTCGGTTTATGCAGCAACGAGACGTCACGGAAAATGCCGCTCATCCGCCACATATCCTGATCTTCCAGATAACTGCCGTCACTCCAGCGCAGCACCATCACCGCGAGGCGGTTTTCTCCGGCGTGTAAAAATGCGCTCAGGTCAAATTCAGACGGCAAACGGCTGTCCTGGCCGTAACCGACCCAGCGCCCGTTGCACCACAGATGAAACGCCGAGTTAACGCCATCAAAAATAATTCGCGTCTGGCCTTCCTGTAGCCAGCTTTCATCAATATTAAATGTGAGCGAGTAACAACCTGTCGGATTCTCCGCGGGAACAAACGGCGGATTGACCGTAATGGGATAGGTCACGTTGGTGTAGATGGGCGCGTCGTAACCGTGCATCTGCCAGTTTGAGGGGACGACGACAGTATCGGCGTCAGGAAGATCGCACTCCAGCCAGCTTTCCGGCACCGCTTCTGGTGCCGGAAACCAGGCAAAGCGCCATTCGCCATTCAGGCTGCGCAACTGTTGGGAAGGGCGATCGGTGCGGGCCTCTTCGCTATTACGCCAGCTGGCGAAAGGGGGATGTGCCGCAAGGCGATTAAGTTGGGTAACGCCAGGGTTTTCCCAGTCACGACGTTGTAATACGACGGCCAGAGAATCCGTAATCATAGTCATAGCTGTATCCTGTGTGAAATTGTTATTCGCTCACAATTTCACACAACATACGAGCCGGACACATAGAGTGTAAAGACTGGGGTGCCTAATGAGTGAGCTGACTCACATTAATTGTGTTGCGCTCACTGCCCGCTTTCCAGTCGGGAAACTTGTCGTGCCAGCTGCATTAATGAATCGGCCAACGCGCGGGGAGAGGCGGTTTGCGTATTGGGCGGAAGGGTGGTTTTTCTTTTCACCAGTGAGACGGGCAACAGCTGATTGCCCTTCACCGCCTGGCCCTGAGAGAGTTGCAGCAAGCGGTCCACGCTGGTTTGCCCCAGCAGGCGAAAATCCTGTTTGATGGTGGTTAACGGCGGGATATAACACGAGCTGTCTTCGGTATCGTCGTATCCCACTACCGAGATATCCGCACCAACGCGCAGCCCGGACTCGGTAATGGCGCGCATTGCGCCCAGCGCCATCTGATCGTTGGCAACCAGCATCGCAGTGGGAACGATGCCCTCATTTAGCATTTGCATGGTTTGTTGAAAACCGGACATGGCACTCCAGTCGCCTTCCCGTTCCGCTATCGGCTGAATTTGATTGCGTGTGAGATATTTATGCCAGCCTGCCAGACGCAGACGCGCCGAGACAGAACTTAATGGGCCTGCTAACAGCGCGATTTGCTGGTGACCCAATGCGACCAGGTGCTCCACGCCCAGTCGCGTACCGTCTTCATGGGAGAAAATAATACTGTTGATGGGAGTCTGGTCAGAGACATCAAGAAATAACGCCGGAACATTAGCGCAGGCAGCTTCCACAGCAATGGCATCCTGGTCATCCAGCGGATAGTTAATGATCAGCCCACTGACGCGTTGCGCGAGAAGATTGTGCACCGCCGCTTTACAGGCTTCGACGCCGCTTCGTTCTACCATCGACACCACCACGCTGGCACCCAGTTGATCGGCGCGAGATTTTATCGCCGCAACAATTTGCGACGGCGCGTGCAGGGCCAGACTGGAGGTGGCAACGCCAATCAGCAACGACTGTTTGCCCGCCAGTTGTTGTGCCACGCGGTTGGGAATGTAATTCAGCTCCGCCATCGCCGCTTCCACTTTTTCCCGCGTTTTCGCAGAAACGTGGCAGGCCTGGTTCACCACGCGGGAAACGGTCTGATAAGAGACACCGGCATACTCTGCGACATCGTATAGCGTTACTGGTTTCACATTCACCACCCTGAATTGACTCTCTTCCGGGCGCTATCATGCCATACCGCGAAAGGTTTTGCGCCATTCGGCGAGGCTGACGCCGAAGTGAGATTTAAAATGCTGACGCCAGGTCACAGGTGAGAGAAAACCCACGCCAATACACCTACGGCGTTTACAGGTATACTCGCTAAAAATTATTCAGCGGGTTTGGAAACAAAGATGGCAAAACTTACCTTACAAGAGCAGTTGCTCAAAGCGGGACTAGTCACCAGCAAAAAAGCGGCGAAGGTGGAGAGAACGGCGAAAAAATCGCGCGTTCAGGCGCGTGAAGCTCGGGCTGCGGTAGAAGAAAATAAAAAGGCACAGCTTGAGCGTGATAAACAGCTTAGCGAACAGCAAAAACAAGCGGCGTTGGCGAAAGAATATAAAGCCCAGGTGAAGCAGCTCATTGAAATGAACCGAATCACCATTGCCAATGGCGATATTGGTTTTAACTTCACTGACGGCAATCTGATTAAGAAGATTTTTGTCGATAAGCTCACACAGGCGCAGTTGATTAATGGTCGTCTGGCGATTGCTCGCTTGTTGGTCGATAACAATAGCGAAGGTGAATACGCCATTATTCCCGCCAGCGTTGCCGATAAAATTGCTCAGCGTGATGCCAGCAGTATTGTGTTGCACAGCGCGCTCAGCGCCGAAGAGCAGGATGAAGACGATCCGTATGCCGACTTCAAAGTGCCTGATGATTTGATGTGGTAAACATAGATAAGCCGTGCAGTGATGCCTGATGCGACGCTTACGCGTCTTATCAGGCCTACGGTTTACGGGCGAAGTGTAGGCCGGATAAGGCGTTCACGCCGCATCCGGCAGCCGTGCGCAGATGCCTGATGCGACGCTTTTCGCGTCTTATCAGGCCTACGGCTTACGGGTGAAATGTAGGCCGGATAAGGCGTTTACGCCGCATCCGGCAGTCGTGCACTATTATCAACGCATATTCAGTTTATTGGCGTGGTACGCAATATGCTCGCCAATAAAACTGGAGACAAAATAATAGCTGTGATCATAACCCTCGTGATAACGGATTAACGTCTTGATATTCATCTCCTGGCAGATCTTTTCAAGATTTGGAGTCCGCAGCTGTTCTGCGTAAAAATCATCACTCAATCCCTGATCAACCATGATTTCCGCAACGCGTTGACCTTGTGAAATAAGACTCACCGGGTCGTAATCCAACCAGGCATCTTTATTTTCACCAAGATATGCGGCAAAGGCTTGCTGTCCCCACGGTACTTGCGATGGGGAGACAATGGGCGAAAATGCCGAGACGCTGACATATTCATCTGGGTTACGTAACGCCAGCACCAGCGCGCCCAGCCCGCCCATAGAATGACCTGAGATAGACTTTCTGGCCGTTGCTGGAAAATGATGCATCACTAAATTCGGCAGCTCGTTGCGGATATAGTCATACATTTTGTAATGTTCATTCCACGGCGCTTGCGTCGCGTTCAGGTAAAACCCGGCACCTTGCCCGAGATCGTAACGGTCAGCATCTGCGACATGACTGCCTCGCGGACTGGTGTCCGGCGCAACAACAATAATGTTGTGCTCAGCCGCGTAACGCTGCATCCCCGATTTAGTAATGAAATTCTGCTCGTTGCAGGTCAGGCCTGAAAGCCAGTACAACACCGGCAATTTTTCATTCTCGGCTTTTGGTGGGAGATAGACGCCGACATTCATTTCACATTTCAGTGATTGGGAATAATGCCGATACACATTTTGCCAGCCGCCAAAGCTGGCATGTTTTTCAATGAGTTCCATCAGTCATTATCTCACGGTTAATCCCCCGGACGGCTGCCCGGGGAGAGTATTAAGAACCCCATCTGAACTGGACGGGGTAAACCAGCGGGAAATCAGTAACGAATTACGGTTCGAATGGATTTACCTTCATGCATCAGGTCGAAGGCGTCATTAATTTCATCCAGGCTCATGGTATGCGTGACAAACGGTTCCAGATCGATATCACCTTTCATCGCATCTTCAACCATACCCGGTAACTGGGAACGACCTTTCACGCCGCCAAACGCGGAACCTTTCCATACGCGACCGGTGACCAACTGGAATGGACGGGTGGAGATTTCCTGACCAGATCCTGCGACACCGATGATCACCGATTGACCCCAGCCGCGGTGCGCACTTTCCAGCGCCGCACGCATCACGTTGACGTTACCGATGCATTCAAAGGTATGGTCGATACCCCATTTGTTGATATCCAGCAGGACATCTTTAATCGGTTTGTCGTAGTCATTCGGGTTAATGCAGTCGGTGGCACCGAAGCGACGCGCCAGTTCGAATTTCTTCGGGTTGGTATCGATAGCGATAATCCGTCCCGCTTTCGCCTGACGCGCGCCCTGAACCACTGCCAGACCAATCGCGCCAAGACCAAACACGGCAACAGAATCACCTGGCTGGACTTTAGCTGTGTTGTGTACCGCGCCAATACCGGTGGTCACGCCACAGCCCAGCAGGCAGACGTGTTCATGGTTTGCTTCTGGATTAATTTTGGCCAGAGACACTTCCGCTACCACGGTGTATTCACTGAATGTTGAGCATCCCATGTAGTGATAAAGCGGCTGCCCGTTGTAAGAAAAACGGGTGGTGCCGTCTGGCATCAAGCCTTTGCCCTGCGTTTCGCGAACCGCGACACACAGGTTGGTTTTGCCAGAACGACAGAACTCACACTCGCCGCACTCTGCGGTGTAAAGCGGGATCACATGGTCGCCAGGTTTGACGCTGGTTACGCCTTCACCGACTTCAACAACAACCCCGGCCCCTTCGTGACCGAGAACCACCGGGAAGACACCTTCCGGGTCATCGCCGGAGAGGGTAAATGCGTCGGTATGGCAAACACCGGTATGGGTGACTTTAATCAGCACTTCACCTTTTTTCGGTGGTGCAACGTCAATTTCAACGATTTCCAGCGGTTTACCGGGAGCAAATGCAACGGCAGCACGTGATTTCATCTCTCGCTCTTCCTCAATATGGTAATAGATTCAGCTATTTAAGATAGGCACGAACCAGTTCAATAGTGTCGTCAACGGATTGGCTGACTTCGCGGCTGTAGCAGTCATTTCGGTCAAACGTTTCCCGGATATGGCTTTCAAGCACTTCTGCCATCAGTCCGTTAGCCGCGCCCCGAACGGCAGCGATCTGTTGGAGTATGGCACGGCATTCGGCATCACCCTCCAGCGACCGTTCCAGAGCATCAATCTGCCCCCGAATACGACGAACTCGAGTAAGGACCTTTTTCTTCTCTTCCGGAGTACTGGGCATTTCGCACCTCATCATCTGCACGCAATATACTATAGGGGGGTATGCTATATGTCAATGCATACCCCCCTATAGTATATAACACTGGAGAATAAAATTTATCCGGTGAATGTAGTCGGAAAACAAAGAGGAAAGGGGATAGGGGCTAATCGGCAGGGAAGGCCGCCCCGGATAGCGGGCGGCAGAAGGAATCAGAATTTCCAGGTCAGATGGGCTGCAAGTTGCAGACCGTTATAATCATCGGTTGGGGTGTCGTACCACACTTTACCTGCCGTCAACCCGAGATTAAGTTGCTCAGTCAGCGGTTGAATACGTTGCAAACTGATGCTCTTCATGCTGCCGTAGCGTGTTTCTGGCGTCCAGTCGTAGGTGTAAGCACCTGTTCCGCGGCTTAGCCATAGTTGCGTGTAACCAGTGCCGCGCGGGTCATTCAGACGCACGGAAATCATATTGCTGTAACTACCACCTGCATCGCTGGAGTCATAATGGGTATAGCGATAGCTGGTGATCACCGGGCCAGTATAGAGTGATATGCCACCTTGCCAGGCATCGACTTCGACATCATCGTAATATTTAGTGTAGCGATAACCGGTCGTGAAAAGCGTTTTTGGCAACAGGGCCAGGTTAATATCCTGACGAAAATCCTGGCGGGCAAAGACCGGCGTATTATCCGCAAAGGCAATACCCGTTCGGGTTGTCAGCCAGTTATTCCATTTGTACCAGACTGCACCCTGGCCGCGAGTGGCATTGAAATGTTCAGTTTCATAATCACGACGCCCCTGGGAAAGATTAAAAAGCAGCGTTGCGTTTTCAACTTTCGCCACCAGTTCAGCATACGCTAAATTACGGTTGCCATGATCGCCAGAATAATCGGTAAAATCGTAGCCCGCGGTAATGGAAGTTAACCCGGCATAAACGGGTAATGCGCTAAAAATTGCCGCCGCTAATAACGTCCGTTTTATCATTTTAATCTCCTGTACGGATAAGTTCTTGTCGGAGTGAATAAGTTCCGGTAGGTAAATTACGTTCTACAATCACGCGCGGGCCAAGTTGCGTGTTCGGGGAAATAATTCGCCCAGGCAAAATAATAACTTGTACGCCAAGGCGTGAACGCTGCCCGATATAACAACCTAATTTATCGCATCCGGTAGCGATAATTCCATCTGGAGTTCGAACAGACACGGGCTGTTCATCCAGACGATGATTACTGGTTCGTACTTGTGCGCCCAAATATGCCTGGTTTGCAACTACCGAGTCGGCAATAAAGCATTGCGGACCAATCGTGGCTTCCGCTTCAATAACCGCATTTTTAATTTCGGTGGCAAAACCAATTCTTACGCCATTGCTGATTATTGTGCCAGGACGAATAAACGCATAATTACCTATTAGGCAGTTTGCGCCAATCACTACCGGACCCTGAATAACGGCACCGTGGCAAATACGGGTATTCGCGCCGATAACAACCTCACCGGCACTTTCATCAATAATCACCTGGTCTGCAATCTGAATATTTTTCTCTTTAACATTAAGCTTCAGATAGTTTTTCAGTTCCTGTGACAGAAGGGTGGGAATAAGCGGTTGACACTTCCACCAGTGCGGAATAGCGGGTGGGTTTGTCGCGCTGAGGTTCGCGTCCAGTAAAAAAGGCAATAAGTCCATAAATAATCCAGATGGCATAAGCTAATAATACATACACAACGGAAAGCGGTGCTAAAGGCACCAACAACCAGCAACGATGAAACCAGGCGCTAAATGCACCAATAACACAAACTACGCCGACCCAGATAAGCGGGAACATTGCCAACACCACACCATGTGGCCCGGTGGTGATGAATTCATTAAACCAGGTAGTGAGATAAATACCAACGCCATAAAGCACAACCAACAGCATAGGAAATATACTGAAGATACCGAAGCGGCTAAATAAAAGTCTTTTATGCAGGCGCATACAGACCGCGTAGCCCACAATCCAACGCCGCCAGCGGCGCCACTCCTCACGCGGACTGTTACATTCCTGTGGGTATACGATGCAGCGATTCGCCTGCCGAATACGGTAGCCGTTTGCCACCAATGTCCAGGTGAGATCAAGGTCTTCGACTTTAGTACGATCCGAGAAACCGAACTTACGCAATACATCAGTACGGAACATCCCGCAGGCACCGCTGATGATAAACGGTGCGCCGCCCAGAAGCTGCTGTAGCGTGCGCTTCATAACAATCATCGGCAACTTTACGGTCGCGCGGATGTGTGGTAACAGACCCGCGCCTTTCAACGCAGTAGAGGGAATGCCGCCTACGGCATCAGCGCCACGCTCAATTTCCGCCAGCATATAGCCCATTCCGTCTTGATCGGGCGGAACATAGGTGTCGGCATCACTTAAAAAAACCTGATCGCAGGTGGCGTAATTGAGGCCATTCATCAGCGCACCACCTTTACCGGTATTTTTTTGCGTGACGGCAACAAAGCGGTCGCCCCATTTGCGTTTGACTTCCGCCATGACCGCTTCGGTATTGTCCATGGAGCCGTCGTTAACGCAAATTACCCGGCAAAAATAAGGGTTACGCAGCAGATTATCCAGTGACTGCGCCAGACACGGGCCTTCGTTATAAGCAGGTATAATGGCGTCAATACAGCCTTTCTTTTGGCTGGGCTTACGCCTTAACGTACTCAGAAACCATAGCAATATTGCTACGGCCATACATATAAAGATCCAGGTTTTCATGCAATTTGCTCAAAGAATCATTTTATGAATAACAAAACCTTCACCCAGATCGCTATTGACCTGTTGCCCGCGAAATTGAGCAACTGCACGCAGACGCTCCGGGCGCATATAATCTCGCTGGCTCTGACTTTTATGTTTTTTTAACGCAGTCAGTTTAAGAGAAAAATATTCTTCTTTCACGGATTCAAAAACCTGAGGCATAAATGAAAGCCAGGTACTTGGTGTTTCATAGCCGAGAATTTGCGGAATAGCGCGACAGGCAACCATTGAGGCTTGATAGACTGCAAGATGATCCTGATGGCGGTCAGCATCATGCATGGTATATACACGTATAATTTCAACATCAGAGGGAATTTGATTTTTTATGATGTTTTCCAGGGCAGAAATCATATCATTGAGCTGTAAATGAGCGCGGGTGTCAGCAAAATTAAGATGAATAGTTTGGTGGCACCCTAATATCTTTAGAGCGTTGCGTGATTCTTCGTGGCGATCGATTATTCCATCTACGCCAGAATTACCGGTAGTCATCACTACGGTAGCAATATAAATTCCTTTTTGCGCAAGGCGAGCTAGCGATGCGCCACAGCCTAATTCTATATCGTCAGGATGCGCGCCAATGGCAAGGATACCCTTTCTTTTATTTGCCGAAGAAAGGATCGCTGAATCTAAAACCTTATCCACTTTATGACACTCCATTTTATTTATTATACTACAAGCACAACGACGCCCCCAGAGACGTAACCTCTGACGCAGACAGATGCTAATTTTTAAGTGTTAAAAATAGCTGATAGCTGAAAAACAAGGGGCTGTCAGGTACGGGGGTAAGAGTGTGTAATCTTTTATGTAGTTCATATGTTAAGTGTTTGTGTGTTTGGTTTGTATGGTTATTTTATTTTATATGTTGTATTTAAATGTGATTTAGTTTGTCAATTAATTGCATATTAAAAATATGTTCTATGCACAAATATTGATTATATACATTATGTGAATACATTATGTGGTTGATTGAGAATGATACATTTATATATGCAATGTGAATATAATGGTTTCATTATATGTGTTGCTGTTAATAAAATAACAGACATTAGAACCTGCTTGTTTATGCATTAATAAAATGAAGTGCAGTAATTTACTGAGTTATCAGAGTGGGCGTAATTGCATATTTAATCTTTCCTTTGCCGCTTTTTTGCTAAGAATAAAATCATCTGTACGATAACGACTAATTCTTTTAATGAATGTTTTTATTCCTGAATACTGCTCCCATAACAAGACGGGGGAGCAGACAATCATGGTAATTTCATCGCGTAACACATTTCTTGCCGCACTGGCATTCATCGCTTTTCAGGCGCAGGCGGTGAACGTCACCGTGGCGTATCAAACCTCCGCCGAACCGGCGAAAGTGGCTCAGGCCGACAACACCTTTGCTAAAGAAAGCGGAGCAACCGTGGACTGGCGTAAGTTTGACAGTGGAGCCAGCATCGTGCGGGCGCTGGCTTCGGGCGATGTGCAAATCGGCAACCTCGGTTCCAGCCCGTTAGCGGTTGCAACCAGCCAACAGGTGCCGATTGAAGTCTTCTTGCTGGCGTCAAAACTGGGTAACTCCGAAGCGCTGGTGGTAAAGAAAACTATCAGTAAACCGGAAGACTTGATTGGTAAACGCATCGCCGTACCGTTTATCTCCACCACCCACTACAGCCTGCTGGCGGCGCTGAAACACTGGGGTATTAAACCTGGGCAAGTTGAGATTGTGAACCTGCAGCCGCCCGCAATTATCGCCGCATGGCAGCGGGGAGATATTGATGGTGCTTATGTCTGGGCACCGGCGGTTAACGCCCTGGAAAAAGATGGCAAGGTGCTGACCGATTCTGAACAGGTCGGGCAGTGGGGCGCGCCGACACTGGACGTCTGGGTCGTGCGGAAAGATTTTGCCGAGAAACATCCAGAGGTCGTGAAAGCGTTCGCTAAAAGCGCCATCGATGCTCAGCAACCGTACATTGCTAACCCAGACGCGTGGCTGAAACAGCCGGAAAACATCAGCAAACTGGCGCGGTTAAGCGGCGTGCCGGAAGGTGACGTTCCGGGGCTGGTGAAGGGAAATACCTATCTGACGCCGCAGCAACAAACGGCAGAACTGACCGGACCGGTGAACAAAGCGATCATCGACACCGCGCAGTTTTTGAAAGAGCAGGGCAAAGTCCCGGCTGTAGCGAATGATTACAGCCAGTACGTTACCTCGCGCTTCGTGCAATAAAAGGAGGCGCAGATGCTGCAAATTTCTCATCTTTACGCCGATTATGGCGGCAAACCGGCACTGGAAGATATCAACCTGACGCTGGAAAGCGGCGAGCTTCTGGTAGTTCTGGGGCCGTCTGGCTGCGGCAAAACTACGTTGCTGAATTTGATTGCTGGTTTTGTGCCTTATCAGCATGGCAGCATTCAACTGGCGGGTAAGGGTATTCAGGGACCGGGAGCAGAGCGTGGCGTAGTTTTTCAGAATGAAGGGCTGTTACCGTGGCGCAATGTACAGGACAACGTGGCGTTCGGCCTGCAACTGGCAGGTGTAGAGAAAATGCAGCGACTGGAAATCGCACACCAGATGGTGAAAAAAGTCGGGCTGGAAGGCGCAGAAAAACGCTACATCTGGCAGCTTTCCGGTGGTCAACGTCAGCGGGTGGGGATTGCCCGCGCGTTGGCGGCAAATCCCCAGCTGTTATTACTCGACGAACCGTTTGGTGCGCTGGACGCCTTCACCCGCGACCAGATGCAAACTCTGCTGCTGAAACTCTGGCAGGAGACGGGAAAGCAGGTGCTGTTGATTACCCACGATATAGAAGAAGCGGTGTTTATGGCGACTGAACTGGTTCTGCTTTCACCCGGCCCAGGCCGTGTGCTGGAGCGGCTGCCGCTCAACTTTGCTCGCCGCTTTGTTGCGGGAGAGTCGAGCCGCAGCATCAAGTCCGATCCACAATTCATCGCCATGCGCGAATATGTTTTAAGCCGCGTATTTGAGCAACGGGAGGCGTTCTCATGAGTGTGCTCATTAATGAAAAACTGCATTCGCATCGGCTGAAATGGCGCTGGCCGCTCTCGCGTCAGGTGACCTTAAGCATTGGTACGTTAGCGGTTTTGCTCACTGTATGGTGGGCAGTCGCGGCGCTGCAACTGATTAGCCCGCTGTTTTTGCCGCCACCGCAACAGGTACTGGCAAAACTGCTCACCATTGCCGGGCCGCAGGGATTTATGGACGCCACGCTGTGGCAGCATCTGGCAGCCAGCCTGACGCGCATTGTGCTGGCGCTACTCGCGGCGGTGTTGATCGGTATTCCGGTCGGGATCGCCATGGGGCTAAGCCCGACGGTGCGCGGCATTCTGGATCCGATAATCGAGCTTTATCGTCCGGTGCCGCCGCTGGCTTATTTGCCGCTGATGGTGATCTGGTTTGGTATTGGCGAAACCTCGAAGATCTTACTGATCTATCTAGCGATTTTTGCGCCGGTGGCGATGTCGGCGCTGGCGGGGGTGAAAAGCGCGCAGCAGGTTCGCATTCGTGCCGCCCAGTCGCTGGGTGCCAGCCGTGCGCAGGTGCTGTGGTTTGTCATTTTGCCCGGCGCGCTGCCGGAAATCCTCACCGGATTACGCATTGGTCTGGGTGTGGGCTGGTCTACGCTGGTGGCGGCGGAGCTGATTGCCGCAACGCGCGGTTTAGGATTTATGGTTCAGTCAGCGGGTGAATTTCTCGCGACTGACGTGGTGCTGGCGGGGATCGCGGTGATTGCGATTATCGCCTTTCTTTTAGAACTGGGTCTGCGCGCGTTACAGCGCCGCCTGACGCCCTGGCATGGAGAAGTACAATGAGTGAACGTCTGAGCATTACCCCGCTGGGGCCGTATATTGGCGCACAAATTACGGGGGCCGACTTAACGCGCCCGTTAAGCGATAATCAGTTTGAACAGCTTTACCATGCGGTGCTGCGCCATCATGTGGTGTTTCTGCGCGATCAAGCTATTACGCCGCAGCAGCAACGCGCGCTGGCCCAGCGTTTTGGCGAGCTGCATATTCACCCTGTTTACCCTCATGCTGAAGGGGTTGACGAGATCATCGTCCTGGATACCCATAACGATAATCCGCCGGATAACGACAACTGGCACACCGATGTGACATTTATTCAAACGCCACCCGCAGGGGCGATTCTGGCGGCGAAAGAGTTACCCTCGACCGGCGGCGATACGCTCTGGGCCAGTGGTATTGCCGCATATGAGGCGCTCTCTGTTCCCTTCCGCCAGCTGTTGAGCGGGTTGCGTGCGGAGCATGATTTCCGTAAATCGTTCCCGGAATACAAGTACCGCAAAACCGAGGCTGAGCATCAACGCTGGCGTGAGGCGGTCGCGAAAAATCCACCGTTGCTACATCCGGTGGTGCGAACGCATCCGGTGACCGGTAAACAGGCGCTGTTTGTGAACGAAGGTTTTACCACACGAATTGTTGATGTCAGCGAGAAAGAGAGCGAAGCCTTGTTAGGTTTTTTGTTTGCCCATATCACTAAACCGGAGTTTCAGGTGCGCTGGCGCTGGCAACCGAATGATATTGCGATTTGGGATAACCGCGTGACTCAGCACTATGCCAATGCGGATTACCTGCCACAGCGGCGGATTATGCATCGGGCGACGATTCTTGGGGATATTCCGTTTTATCGGGCGGGGTAAGGGGGAAATGCCGGGTTGGATAACCCGGCATAATGATCATTAACGCAGAATCTTCTTCTCAGCCAAATCCAGCGCAAAGTAGCTGAAAATCAGATCCGCACCCGCACGCTTAATCGAACCTAAGCTTTCGAGCACGACTTTCTCTTCATCTATAGCACCCGCCAGCGCGGCGAACTTAATCATCGCGTACTCACCGCTCACCTGATACGCGCCAATCGGCAATTCAGTACGTTCACGCAGCTCACGCACGATGTCGAGGTATGCTCCGGCAGGTTTAACCATCAGGCAGTCTGCGCCCTGGGCTTCATCCAGCAGCGACTCACGAATCGCCTCACGACGGTTCATTGGGTTCATCTGATAGCTTTTGCGGTCGCCTTTTAATGCGCTTCCGGCAGCTTCACGGAACGGGCCATAAAAGGAGGAGGCGAACTTGGTCGAATACGACATAATCGCCGTATCTTTAAAGCCCGCAGCGTCCAGCGCCTGGCGAATCGCCTGTACCTGACCATCCATCGCGGCAGAAGGGGCGATGAAGTCTGCGCCTGCAGCAGCTGCAACCACAGCTTGCTTGCCTAAATTTTCCAGAGTCGCGTCGTTGTCGACGCCATGCTCGCACAGAACACCGCAGTGACCGTGAGATGTGTATTCACAGAAGCAGGTGTCTGACATAACGATCATTTCTGGCACGGTCTGCTTGCAGATGCGCGACATACGCGCCACCAGTCCATCTTCCCGCCAGGCATCGCTGCCGGTTTCATCGGTATGGTGAGAGATGCCGAAAGTCATCACGGAACGAATACCGGCGTTGGCGATGCGTTCAATTTCGCGTGCCAGATGTTTCTCTGGAATGCGCATCACGCCTGGCATGGCTTCAACGGCTTTGTAGTCGTCAATTTCTTCTTCAACAAAGATCGGCAACACCAGGTCGTTAAGGCTAAGTGTTGTCTCTTCAAACATAGCGCGCAGCGCAGGAGATTTGCGCAGGCGACGAGGGCGTTGGATTAAATCTGTCATGGTCTGCCTGATGTTTGTGGAATCGAGGAGCATAGTATACCTGAAGCAGGCTGGGTGTGTTTTACGAAAGTTGTCGCGATGTTGACAAAAAGAGAATGAAAAAGAGGTCAGGACATCTTTGTAATAGAAATAGCAATAATTTCATATTCACTGAAAATATTTTTAATTTTTATTTATAGCCATAGATTATTGTTTTTGGGGATTTGGTGACGTTTCCAAAAAGTGAATAGCTTAAAGTTCATTGCTTATTGATACATTATTTGTCTGTTTTTGTTGTTTTATATTTTCATGGTCTATGTTTTAAAATTAACGCTTTCATTAACGTATTGAAATATTGTGTTTTTGTTATTTCTTTCTTTGTGTGTGTTCACGTGCTTTATATATGTCCGCAATCGGACTTAGGGGAAAGAATAATTGAACCATTCCTCTATAACGCCGCATAATCGTAAACGCGAAACATAATATGTTTTCTATGCATTGATAATTGATGGATCAACTTATTACGTCCCTGAGGAGGGATGACAAATGCACTCCTGGAAAAAGAAACTTGTAGTATCACAATTAGCATTGGCTTGCACTCTGGCTATCACCTCTCAGGCTAATGCAGCAAACTATGATACCTGGGGGTATCATGACAACACCACGACCGATTTAGTTTGGCCGTATGACACTGACAATGATGGAATTGCCGATGCTGGCGGCATGGACCCGATGGGTTCAGACGGTAACTACGTAACTTACAATGGTTTTGTTTACTATAACAATGCCAATGGCGATTTCGATACTGTCTTTAAAGGCGATACCGTTAACGGTACCATTTCTACTTATTACTTGAATCATGATTACGCTAGCGGTTCTGTTAACCAGGTAGATATCAGCAATTCAGTAATTCATGGGGCAATCACCTCTGAACTGCCATTTGGTTATTACAGCATTACTCCTGCAGAAGTTAATGCTAAAGGTGAAGTTGTAACTCCACAGACCTATAATGGCTATAATTTCTATAACGGAATCACTACTGACCTTGACTACAATTGGTACGATGGTGACGTATTCACTCTGAACGTATCCAATTCCACCATTGATGATGACTATGAAGCTCTTTACTTCACTGACACATATCTTGATGGTGATAAATCTAAGTCAACCAATGAAACGTTCTATACCGCTCTGGGTGTTGCAGTAAATCTTGATGTTGAAAGCAATATCAATATTACTAACAACTCCCGTGTAGCTGGTATTGCGCTGTCTGAAGGCAATACAAGCAACACGACTTATACTAGCGAATATCATCAGTGGGACAACAACATTAATGTGTCTAACTCCACTGTAACTTCAGGGTCACAGACTCCGCTGGAAGAAAGCAATGGCTTCTTCGGTAAATCTGCTGAACCAAGTGATTACGCTGGTAATGGTGGCGAAAATGACGTAGCTCTGTCATTCTCTGACAATGCTGGCTCAAATTATTCCATGAAAAACAATGTAAACTTTGACCATTCAACCCTGTTGGGTGATGTCGAGTTCACAAGCCACTGGAATAACGATGGCGTATTCTTCTATTCAACCGGCCATGACAGCAATGGTGACGGTGTCCTTGATACCAACGGTGGTTGGGTAGATGATGCTCAGAACGTTGATGAACTGAACATTACTCTGAACAACGGTAGTAAGTGGGTTGGCTCAGCAAACATGAGTGCTGAAGTAATTGCTCCGGCAGATATGTATGATGTTGCGCCGAACAGCCTGACCCCTGGTGCCACTATCGAAGCTAACGATTGGGGTCGTATTATTGACAACAAGGTATTCCAGAGCGGCGTATTTAACGTAGCACTGAACAATGGTTCAGAATGGAATACCGTTAATAGTTCAGTAATTGATACATTAGCTGTAAATAATGGCTCTCAGGTAAATGTTACTGATTCCTCTCTGGTCTCAGATACCATTGGTTTAACCAACGGCTCCTCACTGAATATTGGTGAAGATGGTTTGGTTGCTACAGACCACCTGACTGTTGATAGCTACAGTACCGTTAATTTAACCGAATCTACTGGCTGGAATAACTATTCTAACCTGTATGCCAATATCATCACCGTAACTAACGGTGGTGTACTGGATGTGAACGTTGATCAGTTTGATACTGAAGCTTTCCGTACTGACAAACTGGAACTGACTAGCGGCAACATCGCTGACCACAACGGCAATGTAGTTTCTGGTGTGTTCGATATCAACAGCAGCGATTATGTTCTGAACGCTGACCTGGTGAACGACCGTACTTGGGATACCGCTCAGGCTAACTACGGCTACGGTGTTGTTGCTATGAACTCTGATGGTCATCTGACTATCAACGGTAACGGCGACGTAGACAACGGTACTGAACTGGATAACAGCTCTGTAGACAACGTTGTTGCGGCAACCGGTAACTACAAAGTTCGTATCGACAACGCAACTGGCGCTGGCGCAATCGCTGATTACAAAGATAAAGAAATTATCTATGTAAACGACGTCAACAGCAACGCGACCTTCTCTGCTGCTAACAAAGCTGACCTGGGTGCATACACCTATCAGGCTGAGCAGCGTGGTAACACCGTTGTTCTGCAACAGATGGAGCTGACCGACTACGCTAACATGGCGCTGAGCATCCCGTCTGCGAACACCAATATCTGGAACCTGGAACAAGACACCGTTGGTACTCGTCTGACCAACTCTCGTCATGGTCTGGCTGATAACGGCGGCGCATGGGTAAGCTACTTCGGTGGTAACTTCAACGGCGACAACGGCACCATCAACTATGATCAGGATGTTAACGGCATCATGGTCGGTGTTGATACCAAAATTGACGGTAACAACGCTAAGTGGATCGTCGGTGCGGCTGCAGGCTTCGCTAAAGGTGATATGAATGACCGTTCTGGTCAGGTGGATCAAGACAGCCAGACTGCCTACATCTACTCTTCTGCTCACTTCGCGAACAACGTCTTTGTTGACGGTAGCTTGAGCTACTCTCACTTCAACAACGACCTGTCTGCAACCATGAGCAACGGTACTTACGTTGACGGCAGCACCAACTCCGACGCTTGGGGCTTTGGTTTGAAAGCCGGTTACGACTTCAAACTGGGTGATGCAGGTTACGTGACTCCTTACGGCAGCGTTTCTGGTCTGTTCCAGTCTGGTGATGATTACCAGCTGAGCAACGACATGAAAGTTGATGGTCAGTCTTACGACAGCATGCGTTATGAACTGGGTGTAGATGCAGGTTATACCTTCACCTACAGCGAAGACCAGGCTCTGACTCCGTACTTCAAACTGGCTTACGTCTACGACGACTCTAACAACGATAACGATGTGAACGGTGATTCCATCGATAACGGTACTGAAGGGTCTGCGGTACGTGTTGGTCTGGGTACTCAGTTCAGCTTCACCAAGAACTTCAGCGCCTATACCGATGCTAACTACCTCGGTGGTGGTGACGTAGATCAAGACTGGTCCGCGAATGTGGGTGTTAAATATACCTGGTAATATTCTTCACTCCGAAGAAATAGGTAATTTAATCTAAATAATGCCCGTCAAGGATTTGACGGGCATTACTGCAAAGGACGCGCAAATGTTATCTGTAGTTAAACCTCTTCAGGAATTTGGTAAGCTCGATAAATGTTTGTCCAGATACGGTACGCGCTTCGAGTTTAATAATGAAAAGCAAGTTATATTTTCCAGTAATGTCAATAGCGAAGATACTTTCGTTATTTTAGAGGGCGTTATCTCTTTGCGTAGAGAAGAAAACGTACTTATCGGTATTACACAGGCTCCTTATATTATGGGGCTGGCTGATGGTTTAATGAAAAACGATATACCATACAAATTAATATCAGAAGGAAACTGTACGGGATATCATTTGCCAGCCAAACAAACCATTACTCTTATTGAACAAAATCAACTCTGGCGAGACGCTTTTTACTGGTTAGCCTGGCAAAATAGAATTCTGGAATTACGCGACGTTCAGCTCATTGGGCATAATTCCTACGAACAAATCCGCGCGACGTTATTATCAATGATTGACTGGAATGAAGAATTGCGATCACGTATTGGCGTGATGAATTATATCCATCAACGTACACGTATATCGCGTTCTGTCGTTGCGGAAGTTCTTGCTGCTTTGCGTAAAGGCGGCTATATCGAAATGAATAAAGGCAAACTGGTCGCTATCAACCGTTTGCCTTCAGAGTATTAATCAGGATGCGGGGATAACCAACGGTTTATTCCCGCTTAGCTCGGTCACCAGGTCATTGATGCCATCGCTCATATTTTTAAAGCGCGTCAACGGCGAACGAGTGACCACCACAAACGCGCCAATATTCTTCTGCGGGATCATCGCCATATAGGTAATGAAACCGCCACCACCACCTGTCTTCTGAATAATCCCCGGACGACCCTCTTTCGGGGCCATATATACCCAGCCTAAACCAAGCGCATCCGCTTTGCCGGGGACATCCATGCCAATCACTTTTGTAAACTGCGCGCGCTGATAAATCAACGTCTGCATGCGATCAGCCTGGTTACTGCGCTGATAAAAATCAGATGACAAATACTGCTGCATCCAGCGCATCATATCGCCTGGCGTGGAATAGACGCCGCCGCTGCCAATTGCCGCCAGCGTGTTATTGCACGGACTGGCACCGCGCTCAGCAACCATTAAACGGCGGCACTGATCCGGTGAGGGGGTGTAGGTGGTGTCTTTCATCCCCAACGGACGGGTAATCTGCTCTTCAAACAACTGGGTATAAGGCTTGCCGGACGCATTCGCCAGTGCATCTGCCAGCAGATCGAATGCGAGGTTGGAGTACGCGGCCTGGCTGCCCGGCGCGGCTTTTAGTTTGGCAGTGGAAAGGTATTTCCAGCGTTGCTCGCGCGTTGGCCAGACAAATACCGGACGATGTGCCGCGCCACCGGGCTGTTCACGGGGCAGGGCGCTGGTATGGGTTGCCAGATTCACCAGCGTAATGGGCGTCCCATTGTAGGTCGGTACGCGTGCGCCTGGCGGAGCATATTTACTTAGCGGATCGTTTAACTTCACGGTCCCCTGGTCGAGCAATTTCACCAGCATCTCACTGGTCATTAACTTGGTGAGGGAAGCAATACGTATGACGGAATCCAGCTGCGGGCGAACGTTATTACCAGGTCGCGTTTCGCCATAACTGCGAAAGACGCGCTGGTTACCGTCGATAACAACCAGCGCCATCCCCGTGGCACCGCTGCCGTAAAAAATATGATCGGCATAACGATCGACAATATCAGAGGCAAACTCCGGTTCAGTGATCGGCTGCGCCGCATGGACGGAGGTCAATGACGCCGCATACAGCACGGCAGAAAAAAGCAGACTACGTTTCAACGGTGGTGTCCATAGATTGAATGAAGGTAACTGAGCGTATTTATACTACTCATTGATGGATTGCAAAGGGCGAATTAGTGCAATAATAGTGTTAAAAACGTAACGGCGCGTAAACACGATCTTTTTCCTGCTCACCAATGCCTGCATTTGTGATCCTGCGCGTGTTAATCCGCTTATGTAAACAATCTTTGGTTTGTGAAACCCGTCGAAACAATTCTTATGGTCAGGCTGGCGAACTAAGCGCCTTGCTATGGGTCACAATGGGCAGTTTCATTTGGCTGACGCTTTGTAGCGGTCATGCGGTTAATACACAGCAGTTGTTAAAACGATAAGAAGTTAGCAGGAGTGCATATGTTTAAGTCTTTTTTCCCAAAGCCGGGAACGTTTTTTCTCTCGGCCTTTGTTTGGGCATTGATTGCCGTTATCTTCTGGCAAGCCGGTGGGGGTGATTGGGTGGCGCGTATCACCGGCGCTTCCGGGCAGATCCCGATTAGCGCCGCGCGTTTCTGGTCGTTGGATTTCCTGATTTTTTACGCTTACTACATTGTTTGCGTAGGACTTTTTGCATTGTTCTGGTTTATCTATAGCCCGCACCGTTGGCAATACTGGTCAATACTCGGTACTGCGCTGATTATCTTCGTCACCTGGTTTTTGGTGGAAGTCGGGGTTGCCGTCAACGCCTGGTATGCGCCGTTCTATGATCTGATTCAAACGGCGCTAAGTTCGCCGCATAAAGTCACCATCGAACAATTTTACCGCGAAGTGGGCGTCTTTCTGGGGATTGCGCTGATCGCGGTGGTGATCAGTGTGCTGAACAACTTCTTTGTCAGTCACTACGTGTTCCGCTGGCGTACGGCGATGAACGAATATTACATGGCGAACTGGCAACAACTGCGTCATATCGAAGGGGCCGCGCAGCGTGTGCAGGAAGACACCATGCGTTTTGCTTCAACGCTGGAGAATATGGGCGTCAGCTTTATCAACGCTATCATGACGTTGATCGCCTTCCTGCCGGTGCTGGTAACGCTCTCCGCACATGTGCCGGAGCTGCCGATTGTCGGGCACATTCCGTATGGTCTGGTGATTGCCGCTATCGTCTGGTCGCTGATGGGGACCGGATTACTGGCAGTGGTAGGGATCAAACTGCCGGGGCTGGAGTTTAAAAACCAGCGTGTAGAGGCTGCCTACCGTAAAGAGCTGGTTTATGGTGAAGACGATGCCACGCGCGCGACGCCGCCTACGGTACGCGAGCTTTTTAGCGCCGTACGGAAAAACTATTTCCGCCTCTATTTTCACTATATGTATTTCAATATCGCCCGCATTCTCTATTTGCAGGTCGATAACGTTTTCGGTTTGTTCTTGCTGTTTCCGTCAATTGTTGCCGGTACGATTACGCTCGGCCTGATGACGCAGATTACTAACGTTTTTGGTCAGGTTCGCGGTGCTTTCCAGTACCTGATTAACTCATGGACCACACTGGTTGAGTTGATGTCTATCTACAAACGTCTGCGCAGCTTTGAACATGAGCTGGATGGTGACAAAATTCAGGAAGTAACCCATACCTTGAGCTAAAAAGGAGAAGTAATGTCGCGCGTCAATCCTCTATCTTCGCTGTCATTGTTGGCGGTTCTGATTTTAGCGGGGTGTAGTAGTCAGGCTCCGCAACCGTTGAAAAAGGGCGAAAAAGCGATAGATGTGGCGAGTGTCGTGCGGCAGAAGATGCCTGCGAGCGTGAAAGACCGCGATGCCTGGGCGAAAGATCTCGCCACCACCTTTGAAAGTCAGGGGCTGGCACCGACGCTGGAAAACGTCTGCTCGGTGCTGGCGGTGGCGCAGCAGGAGTCAAATTATCAGGCAGATCCGGCCGTTCCGGGCTTAAGCAAGATCGCCTGGCAAGAGATTGACCGTCGTGCTGAACGGATGCACATTCCTGCTTTTCTGGTGCATACCGCGCTAAAAATCAAATCGCCAAACGGCAAAAGCTATAGCGAACGGTTAGATTCGGTGCGTACAGAAAAGCAATTGAGCGCGATTTTTGACGATCTGATCAGCATGGTGCCAATGGGGCAGACGCTGTTTGGTTCGCTCAATCCGGTGCGCACCGGTGGGCCGATGCAGGTCAGTATTGCTTTTGCCGAACAGCATACCAAAGGGTATCCGTGGAAAATGGACGGTACAGTCCGTCAGGAAGTCTTCAGTCGCCGCGGCGGGTTGTGGTTTGGTACTTACCATTTACTGAATTATCCCGCCAGCTATAGCGCGCCGATATACCGTTTTGCTGATTTTAACGCTGGCTGGTACGCCAGCCGTAATGCCGCGTTTCAGAACGCGGTCAGTAAGGCCAGCGGCGTGAAGCTGGCACTGGACGGTGATTTAATTCGTTACGACAGTAAAGAGCCCGGGAAAACCGAACTGGCAACGCGCAAACTGGCGGGAAAACTGGGGATGAGCGACAGCGAAATTCGCCGTCAGTTAGAGAAAGGGGACAGCTTCTCTTTTGAGGAGACGGCGCTGTACAAGAAAGTTTATCAACTTGCCGAAGCGAAAACCGGTAAATCACTACCCCGCGAAATGTTGCCTGGCATTCAACTGGAAAGCCCGAAAATCACCCGCAATCTGACTACGGCCTGGTTTGCGAAGCGCGTAGACGAACGGCGGGCGCGTTGTATGAAACAGTGATCAAACAGGAATGTCACGCCAGATAAGGCGTTTTAGGCCGCATCTGGCAACGTAAATCTTACTGGCGGCGATGTCGCCAGTGCAGCCATAGCGCCACTACTGCAAAAATGAGGCAGCCTACTAAAAACGGGATCAGCCCAAAAATGGTGCCGACACCTAAACCAATTTCCACCCGTGGGCGACCTGTTTCCTGGACCTGCATTAAACGCTCATAGACGCCGGGCGCATGCACTAGCAGGTTCAGCAATTGCGCCCCAGCCCAAAAGCAAAACAGCACAAACAACGCATAGGCAATATTGCCAGGCGTTGAAGATGCATTGCGATATTTTCCGCTAAACAGCGATTTTGACAGGGTGAAATCAGCCATAAAAACCTCCGGAAGTCATCTGCTTCTCTTCTGGTGTGATACCAGCGGCTTATGGCAAGTCTGACAGGTCATTTCGATTGTCAATATCAGAATCATGGTAAATTGATGTTGGGAATATTCCCGAAGCGTGAATCTTCGTTGTGAGTCACAAAATAGCAACCTTAAGTTAAATTTATTAACAATTGCGAAAGTGTTGTCTACACCACAGACAGTTGTTACAGAATATGCAAGGATGTTGTTTTTCGTTAACGGAGCTGCCATGAATCTGCCTGTAAAAATCCGCCGTGACTGGCACTACTATGCGTTCGCCATTGGCCTTATATTCATTCTTAATGGCGTGGTGGGGTTACTGGGATTTGAAGCAAAAGGTTGGCAGACCTATGCCGTCGGTCTGGTGACGTGGGTGATTAGTTTCTGGCTGGCGGGGTTGATTATTCGTCGTCGCGATGAAGAAACTGAAAACGCCCAATAAGAATATTACCGGGCGTTTGAATATTACATTGTGGTTTTCAGTGCGTTATCCGCAGCGTGACGCTCCAGCGCCAGCTCAATCAAACGCGTGATCAGGTCGGTGTAACCCAGACCGCTGGCTTGCCACAGCTTCGGATACATACTGATGTTGGTGAAGCCAGGCAGGGTGTTGATCTCGTTGATCACTACTTCGTTCTCTGGGGTTAAAAACACGTCTACACGCGCCATGCCTGCGCATCCCAACGTCTGATAAGCCTGAACGGCAATCGCCCGGATCTTATCGTTGATTTCTGGCGCAATGGCTGCTGGAACTACCACTTTCGCGCCATCTTCGTCAATGTACTTGGTGTCGTAGGCATAGAAATCGCTGGTGAGTACGATCTCGCCACAGGTGCTTGCTTGCGGGTTATCGTTGCCAAGAACTGCGCATTCGATTTCACGACCTTTGATCCCTTGCTCAACGATCACTTTATGATCGAACTCGAACGCCAGATCGACGGCAATTGTGTACTGTTCTTCACTGGTTACTTTGCTGACACCAACAGAAGAGCCCTGATTAGCCGGTTTTACAAACAGCGGTAACCCCAGTTTAGACTCCACTTCGGCAAAACTGATGTTGTGACGATTAGCGCGCGTCAGGGTAATAAATGGCGCAATGTTCAGCCCGGCATCGCGCAGCAGACGTTTGGTGACATCTTTATCCATACAGGCCGCTGAAGCCAGAACATCAGAACCTACAAACGGTAAATTGGCGACCCGCAGCATTCCCTGCAAGGAACCATCTTCGCCCAGCGTACCGTGGACAATCGGGAAAATGACATCCACCGTCGGCAACGGCTGACCGTTTTGTGCGTCGATAAGCTGATGCTCATGTTTACCTGGCACCTGCGCAAGGCTGGTCGCCGAAGGACGCAACGCAATATGGGCAGGATCGTCTGCATTTAGCAGATAATTGCTGGCATCGCTGACGTGCCATTGCCCTTGTTTATCAATGCCCAGCAGCACAACATCGAAGCGACTTTTATCAATGGCATCGACAATGTTTTTTGCCGATTGCAGAGACACTTCATGTTCCGCTGATTTACCACCAAAAACGATTCCTACCCGCAGTTTTTCCATCTTAAAAACCTATCCCGTCTAACACAAAGTGCATACATTACCACGACAAAACGGGGGATTCGCGGCCTTCTGACAGAATGTTGCAATCTTCTGCTGACAAAGCGAGCAACGTACTGGTGAAGAAAGTGCGTTATCTCAAAGATGTGTGCAAGATCACAAAAATGATGAACGGGAAGCTAATTTATTCCTGGCTTAAATGACCATGTGGTGAGTTTTTTCTCTTAATTATAAGATAACGAAGAGAATATATTTCATAACTTTTATTTATAATAAAGGTTGATAATTAAAGGCCTGTATTTTATGTGGGTAATTATTTAAATAAGAGAAACGTTTCGCTGGTAATCAAACAAAAAAATATTTGCGCAAAGTATTTCCTTTGTCATAAAAATAATACTTCCAGACACTATGAAGTTGTGAAACATAATGTTAACTTCTCCATACTTTGGATAAGGAAATACATACATGAAAAATCTCATTGCTGAGTTGTTATTTAAGCTTGCCCAAAAAGAAGAAGAGTCGAAAGAACTGTGTGCGCAGGTAGAAGCTTTGGAGATTATCGTCACGGCAATGCTTCGCAATATGGCGCAAAATGATCAACAGCGGTTGATTGATCAGGTAGAGGGGGCGCTGTACGAGGTAAAGCCCGATGCCAGCATTCCTGACGACGATACGGAGCTGCTGCGCGATTACGTAAAGAAGTTATTGAGGCATCCTCGTCAGTAAAAAGTTAATCTTTTCAACAGCTGTCATAAAGTTGTCACGGCCGAGACTTATAGTCGCTTTGTTTTTATTTTTTAATGTATTTGTACATGGAGAAAATAAAGTGAAACAAAGCACTATTGCACTGGCACTCTTACCGTTACTGTTTACCCCCGTGACAAAAGCCCGGACACCAGAAATGCCTGTTCTGGAAAACCGGGCTGCTCAGGGCGATATTACTGCACCCGGTGGTGCTCGCCGCTTAACGGGTGATCAGACCGCCGCTCTGCGTGATTCTCTTAGCGATAAACCTGCAAAAAATATTATTTTGCTGATTGGCGATGGGATGGGGGACTCGGAAATTACTGCCGCACGCAATTATGCCGAAGGTGCGGGCGGCTTTTTTAAAGGTATTGATGCCTTACCGCTTACCGGGCAATACACTCACTATGCGCTGAATAAAAAAACCGGCAAACCGGACTACGTCACCGACTCGGCTGCATCAGCAACCGCCTGGTCAACAGGTGTCAAAACCTATAATGGCGCGCTGGGCGTCGATATTCACGAAAAAGATCACCCAACGATTCTGGAAATGGCAAAAGCCGCAGGTCTGGCGACCGGTAACGTTTCTACCGCAGAGTTGCAGGATGCCACGCCCGCTGCGCTGGTGGCGCATGTGACCTCGCGCAAATGCTACGGTCCGAGTGCGACCAGTGAAAAATGTCCGGGTAACGCTCTGGAAAAAGGCGGAAAAGGATCGATTACCGAACAGCTGCTTAACGCCCGTGCCGATGTTACGCTTGGCGGCGGTGCAAAAACCTTTGCTGAAACGGCAACCGCCGGTGAATGGCAGGGAAAAACGCTGCGTGAACAGGCACAGGCGCGTGGTTATCAGTTGGTGAGCGATACTGCCTCACTGAATTCGGTGACGGAAGCGAATCAGCAAAAACCCCTATTAGGACTGTTTGCTGACGGCAATATGCCAGTGCGCTGGCAAGGACCGAAAGCAACGTACCACGGTAATATAGATAAGCCCGCAGTCACCTGTACGCCTAATCCGCAACGTAATGACAGTGTACCGACCCTGGCGCAGATGACCGACAAAGCCATTGAATTGTTGAGTAAAAATGAGAAAGGCTTTTTCCTGCAAGTTGAAGGTGCGTCAATCGATAAACAGGATCACGCAGCGAATCCTTGTGGGCAAATTGGCGAGACGGTCGATCTCGATGAAGCCGTACAACGGGCGCTGGAATTCGCTAAAAAGGATGGTAACACGTTGGTCATAGTCACCGCTGATCACGCCCATGCCAGCCAGATAGTTGCGCCGGATACCAAAGCTCCGGGCCTCACCCAGGCGCTAAATACCAAAGATGGCGCAGTGATGGTGATGAGTTACGGGAACTCCGAAGAGGATTCACAAGAACATACCGGCAGTCAGTTGCGTATTGCGGCGTATGGCCCGCATGCCGCCAATGTTGTTGGACTGACCGACCAGACCGATCTCTTCTACACCATGAAAGCCGCCCTGGGGCTGAAATAAAACCGCGCCCGGCAGTGAATTTTCGCTGCCGGGTGGTTTTTTTGCTGTTAGCAACCAGACTTAATGGCAGATCACGGGCGCATACGCTCATGGTTAAAACATGAAGAGGGATGGTGCGATGAAAATTACATTACTGGTTACCTTGCTTTTCGGTCTGGTTTTTTTAACCACCGTCGGCGCTGCCGAGAGAACCTTAACCCCACAACAACAGCGTATGACCTCTTGTAATCAGCAGGCGACGGCGCAGGCGTTGAAAGGGGATGCTCGTAAGACCTACATGAGTGATTGCCTGAAGAACAGCAAATCTGCGCCTGGTGAAAAAAGTTTGACGCCACAGCAGCAAAAGATGCGCGAATGTAATAATCAAGCAACACAACAATCTCTGAAAGGGGATGATCGTAATAAGTTTATGAGTGCCTGCCTCAAGAAAGCCGCCTGATACCTGATAGTGCTAACGGGTGAGCTACGAAAATGGCTCACCCGAAATTTCATACTTCTGCCTTTAGCCCCGTCTCTATAATTTGGGAAAATTGTTTCTGAATGTTCCCAAAAATAATGAATGATGAAAACTTTTTCAAAAAAGCGGCGGCGCATGGGGAGGAACCTCCTTTAACTCCTCAAAACGAACATCAGCGGTCCGGGCTGCGCTTTGCCCGTCGCGTCAGACTACCCCGCGCGGTTGGCCTGGCTGGCATGTTCTTACCGATTGCTTCAACGCTGGTTTCGCATCCGTCGCCGGGCTGGTGGTGGCTGTTGTTGGTCGGCTGGGCGTTCGTCTGGCCGCATTTAGCCTGGCAAATAGCGAGCAGGGCCGTCGATCCGCTTAGCCGGGAAATTTACAACTTAAAAACCGATGCAGTATTAGCGGGAATGTGGGTAGGCGTAATGGGCGTAAACGCACTGCCTTCCACCGCGATGTTGATGATTATGTGTCTGAATTTGATGGGGGCAGGCGGCCCCCGTCTGTTTGTCGCGGGTCTGGTGTTGATGGTGGTCTCCTGCCTTGTCACCCTCGAGCTGACGGGCATCACCGTGTCGTTCAATAGCGCACCGCTGGAATGGTGGCTCTCCCTTCCCATTATTGTCATTTATCCTCTGCTGTTTGGCTGGGTCAGCTACCAGACGGCGACTAAACTGGCGGAACATAAACGCAGGTTGCAGGTCATGAGTACCCGCGACGGTATGACGGGCGTGTATAACCGACGTCATTGGGAAACTATGTTACGCAATGAATTTGATAACTGTCGGCGGCATAATCGCGATGCAACGTTACTGATTATCGATATCGACCATTTCAAGAGCATCAACGATACCTGGGGCCATGATGTGGGTGATGAAGCGATTGTGGCGCTTACCCGACAGTTACAAATTACCCTGCGCGGTAGCGATGTGATTGGTCGGTTTGGCGGCGATGAGTTTGCAGTAATCATGTCCGGTACGCCAGCTGAGAGCGCCATCACCGCCATGTTACGGGTGCATGAAGGGCTAAACACGTTACGCTTGCCGAATACGCCACAGGTAACTTTACGGATTAGTGTGGGGGTTGCGCCGCTGAATCCACAAATGAGTCACTATCGCGAGTGGTTGAAATCGGCAGATTTGGCGCTCTACAAAGCAAAGAAAGCCGGACGTAACCGCACCGAAGTGGCGGCCTGACGTCCGGCAAAAGCCATCAGGATTTGCTGAGTTTTTCTGATTTTTCCATACACTTCGTCATCGCTTCGATCACTGCGGCACGGAAGCCTTTCTCTTCCAGTACGCGTACCGCCTCAATGGTGGTGCCTCCCGGTGAGCAGACCATATCTTTCAGTGTCCCCGGATGTTCTCCCGTTTCCAGCACCATTTTTGCGGAGCCCATTACCGCCTGAGCGGCAAATTTATACGCCTGGGCGCGTGGCATCCCGCCCAGCACGGCGGCGTCGGCCATCGCTTCGATAAACATAAAGACGTAGGCTGGCGAAGAACCGCTCACACCGACCACCGGGTGGATCATCGGCTCAGCAATCACTTCCGCTTCGCCAAAGCAGCGGAAAATATTCAGCACATCAGCGGTATCTTCTGGGGTTACCAGCGCGTTTGGCGTTACGGAGGTCATCCCGGCATTAACCAGCGCGGGAGTGTTCGGCATGGCGCGGATAATTTTCCGGTCATGGCCCAGCGCGCGGGCAAGCTGGTCGAGCGTGATACCTGCAGCAATAGAAACGACCAGAGAGTCTTTATTCAGGCTGGAGGTGATTTCGCTAAGCACTTTAATCATGATGCCTGGTTTAACGGCGGCAAAAATGATGTCGGCGATTTGCGCTACTTCTTGCGCCGATTCTGCGGCGTTGATGCCGAACTGGTCATGCAGGACGGTGACTTTATCCGGGGAGGGGGTATATACCCAGATTTGCCCTGGAAGCACCTGACCGCTGGCAATCAGACCGCCGAGAATGGCTTTTCCCATATTGCCGCAGCCAATAAAACCGATTTTCTTTTCCATTGCCTCACTCCTGCCGTGAAATTCATTGTTTTGATAATCGCTGGCAGAAGCATAAACAGAACTATGCCGGAAGGCAAAAGCGCGACACAATAGAGGATTACCCAACAAAGGATGACTTTATGACAATTTGGGTGGATGCCGACGCGTGTCCCAATGTAATTAAAGAGATTTTGTATCGCGCGGCGGAACGTATGCAGATGCCGCTGGTACTGGTAGCAAACCAGAGTTTACGCGTGCCGCCATCGCGATTTATTCGTACGCTGCGCGTCGCGGCAGGTTTCGACGTTGCTGATAACGAAATTGTTCGGCAGTGTGAAGCGGGCGATTTGGTGATCACCGCAGATATACCTTTGGCTGCTGAAGCCATCGAGAAAGGCGCGGCGGCGCTTAATCCGCGCGGCGAACGTTACACGCCAGCGACCATTCGTGAGCGCCTGACGATGCGCGATTTTATGGATACCTTACGTGCCAGTGGGATCCAGACCGGAGGACCAGATAGTCTTTCACAACGTGACCGCCAGGCTTTTGCTGCGGAGCTGGAGAAGTGGTGGCTGGAAGTGCAACGTAGTCGTGGCTAAATGTAATTTATTATTTACACTTCATTCTTGAATATTTATTGGTATAGTAAGGGATGTATTGAGATTTCCACCTTAAGTGGAATTTTTTCTTTACAATCGAAATTGTACTAGTTTGATGGTATGATCGCTATTCTCATGACACCGGCTTTCGCCGCATTGCGACCTATTGGGGAAAACCCACGATGACACAACCTCTTTTTCTGATCGGGCCTCGGGGCTGTGGTAAAACAACGGTCGGAATGGCCCTTGCCGATTCGCTTAACCGTCGGTTTGTCGATACCGACCTGTGGTTGCAATCACAGCTCAATATGACGGTCGCGGAGATCGTCGAAAGGGAAGAGTGGGCGGGATTCCGCGCCAGAGAAACGGCGGCGCTGGAAGCGGTAACTGCGCCATCCACCGTTATCGCTACAGGCGGCGGCATTATTCTGACGGAATTTAATCGTCACTTCATGCAAAATAACGGGATCGTGGTTTATTTGTGTGCGCCAGTATCAGTCCTGGTTAACCGACTGCAAGCTGCACCGGAAGAAGATTTACGGCCAACCTTAACGGGAAAACCACTGAGCGAAGAAGTTCAGGAAGTGCTGGAAGAACGCGATGCGCTATATCGCGAAGTTGCGCATATTATCATCGACGCAACAAACGAACCCAGCCAGGTGATTTCTGAAATTCGCAGCGCTCTGGCACAGACGATCAATTGTTGATTTTCGAGCGCCTATACTTAACGTTCATCCCGTGAAATAAGGAAGAACGATGCCAACGAAACCGCCTTATCCTCGTGAAGCATATATAGTGACGATTGATAAAGGAAAGCCAGGACAGACGGTAACCTGGTACCAACTCAGAGCCGATCATCCTAAACCAGACTCGTTGATCAGTGAACATCCGACCGCTCAGGAAGCGATGGATGCGAAAAAACGCTATGAGGACCCTGACAAAGAGTGACCGCATCAGACTGCTCGGAAGGGATTCTGAGTGCCGCCACAAGGGATCTGCGTCACATTTTTCACAATTCATGTTTTTCAAATAATTAGAATATTAAACAATAACAATCCATTACTGGAATCATTTGGAATCTTTACATTATGCAGTGCAGGTCTGCTGCTACGCTTTTTGTCATTTGTAGCACAAGTAAGTGTCAGCAGTGGTGCTTAACACTTGCCCGGTAATTAACGACGAAATAAAAGTAAGGTGGAAGAACAATGAGTGCGTCGTTGGCGATCCTGACTATCGGCATTGTACCTATGCAGGAAGTTTTGCCGCTCCTGACAGAATACATTGACGAAGATAATATTTCCCATCATAGCCTGCTGGGGAAGTTAAGCCGCGAAGAAGTGATGGCGGAGTACGCGCCAGAAGCAGGCGAAGACACAATTCTCACATTATTAAATGACAACCATCTGGCCCATGTTTCGCGTCGCAAAGTGGAGCGAGACCTGCAAGGTGTGGTTGAAGTGCTCGATAATCAGGGTTACGACGTCATTATATTAATGAGTACAGCAAACATTAGTAGTATGACCGCGCGTAATACGATCTTTCTTGAGCCGTCGCGGATATTGCCACCGCTGGTTTCCTCTATTGTTGAAGATCATCAGGTGGGGGTTATCGTACCGGTTGAGGAGTTGCTGACCGTTCAGGCGCAAAAATGGCAAATTTTGCAGAAACCGCCAGTATTTTCATTGGGTAACCCCATTCATGATTCGGAACAAAAAATCATTGATGCCGGGAAAGAATTACTGGCAAAAGGTGCAGATGTCATCATGCTGGATTGTTTGGGATTTAACCAGCGTCATCGCGATTTACTGCAAAAACAGCTCGATGTTCCTGTCTTGCTCTCTAACGTATTGATTGCACGGCTGGCTGCGGAATTACTGATGTAATTTTGCGTGACAGCCAGCGCCTCTGGCCCCTATAGTGAAGTAGATGTTCAACTACCAGACAGGGCCAGTTTATGCTTCAAAGTAATGAGTACTTTTCCGGCAAAGTGAAATCGATCGGCTTTTCCAGCAGCAGCACTGGTCGCGCCAGCGTGGGTGTTATGGTTGAAGGTGAATACACCTTCAGCACCGCTGAGCCTGAAGAGATGACGGTAATCAGTGGCGCGCTGAATGTGTTACTGCCTGACGCGACCGACTGGCAAGTGTATGAAGCCGGTTCGGTGTTTAATGTTCCCGGTCACAGCGAGTTTCATCTGCAAGTTGCCGAACCCACCTCTTATCTGTGCCGCTATCTGTAATTCCTCGCCTTCCCCTTGAACGGGAGGGCATTTTTCTGAAATGTCCTCTCTTTAACCCATAATAATATTTCCTTTGCTGGGATTTTTTCGATTTCCGATATATTCATAATTCATCAAGGTTGATATAAATATCAGCGAAGATCTCCAGATATTGTTGCGGAACTGGCGACGATAAAAGATAAATCAGATGATGAATGGTGGCGTGCATTGCTGCAAAGTCGCAATGATCATTTGCGCCAAACGGCATTGCACAACGCACATACCCCGGTGTTGTTGTTAACGACATTGACTGAGCCTCAGGAGCGGTCGCTGGCTATTAATAATTCACAGCTGGCTGCCGATGTGAAAACGGCGTGGTTAAAAGAGGAGCCATCATTACTCTTATTTGTCGAACAACCCGATCTTTCGCTGTTACGTGATTTAGTGAAAACCGGGGCAACGCGAAAAATTCGCAGTGAAGCGCGTCACCGGCTTGAGGAAAAACAATGACACAACGCCCCTGGAGCAAGTTACAGCATAAAACGCATAATATTGCTGCGCTAAGAATTATTGCCCGCTGTAGCTAACGATTATATTCCTGGTGTGGCTTTGTACGCCGGATAAGACGCGGCAGGCGTCGCATCCGGCATTAAAGGTAAATCAGCAATTAACGTTGTGCTTCGCCACCTAATCCTTCAATCAGGTTTTGAATTAACGCTGCCAGTTCACCAGTCATCAGGATGAAATCGGCATCAAAGCGCTGGGCGAAATCTTCACGGTCGATATCTTCGTTTTGATCGCGCAGCTCGTCGCAGAACTTCAGACGCTTGAGCGAACCATCGTCGCACATCACAAACTGAATGCGCTGCTGCCAGTCAAGCGCCAGTTTAGTCACCACTTTTCCGGCTTCAATGTGGTTGGTGATCTCTTCGCTGGTCAGATCTTGTTTCTTCGCGCGGATCACGCCGCCATCTTCCAGCAACGATTTCAGCTCGGCTTCATCAAGCAGCTGGAAGCCCTGTGCCGCGCTGCCGGAACGTACCCATTCGGTCAGCGTCAGTTCAATCGGGTTTTCCATGCTCAATGGTACAACCGGTAACGACCCCAGGCTTTTACGCAGCAGTGCCAGCGTATCTTCCGCTTTTTTGGCGCTGGCGCAGTCCACCATAATCAAACCGTTAACCGTGTCGATCCACATCATTGTCTGGCTAAAACGGCTGAAAGCACGCGGCAGCAGAGAGTGCAGCACTTCGTCTTTCAGCGAATCTTTTTCGGTTTTCTTCAGCTTACGCGCCTGTTCTGCTTCCAGTTTGGCGATTTTCGCTTCCAGCGCCTGTTTAATCACCGGGGACGGGAGGATTTTTTCTTCTTTGCGCGCACAGATAACAATTTGACCATTGGCAACGTGCGTTAACGCATCGCTGTGCGATCCCATCGGAGGTACCCAGCCCATCTTCGCCATGTCCTGGCTGCCGCATGGGGTAAATGCCATCGAGGCTAGCTGTTTTTCCATCTCTTCTGCACGCAGCGAAATCTCGCGGCTAAGACGGTAAACCATTAAATTTTTGAACCACAGCATGATAATTTCCACGGCCTTGTCGTTAAATTTAGCGGGCATGATAACGAATTGTCGGCGGCCTTGCATTGCCAATCCGGTTGTCCGTCTCTACGCTATTGATATTGAAAAAAATAAGGAGAGTACCGTGCGTATAGGTATCGATTTAGGCGGCACCAAAACTGAAGTGATTGCATTGGGCGATGCAGGGGAGCAGTTGTACCGCCATCGTCTGCCCACGCCGCGTGATGATTACCGGCAGACTATTGAAACGATCGCCACGTTGGTTGATATGGCGGAGCAGGCAACAGGGCAGCGCGGAACGGTAGGTATGGGCATTCCAGGTTCGATTTCGCCCTACACCGGTGTGGTGAAGAATGCCAATTCAACCTGGCTCAACGGTCAGCCATTCGATAAAGACTTAAGCGCGCGGTTGCAGCGGGAAGTGCGGCTGGCAAATGACGCCAACTGTCTGGCGGTTTCAGAAGCGGTAGATGGCGCGGCAGCGGGAGCGCAGACGGTATTTGCCGTGATTATCGGCACGGGATGCGGCGCGGGCGTGGCATTCAATGGGCGGGCGCATATCGGCGGCAATGGCACGGCAGGCGAGTGGGGACACAATCCGCTACCGTGGATGGACGAAGACGAACTGCGTTATCGCGAGGAAGTCCCTTGTTATTGCGGTAAACAAGGTTGTATTGAAACCTTTATTTCAGGCACGGGATTCGCGACGGATTATCGTCGTTTGAGCGGACATGCGCTGAAAGGCAGTGAAATTATCCGCCTGGTTGAAGAAAGCGATCCGGTAGCGGAACTGGCATTGCGTCGCTACGAGCTGCGGCTGGCAAAATCGCTGGCACATGTCGTGAATATTCTCGATCCGGATGTGATTGTCCTGGGCGGCGGAATGAGCAATGTAGACCGTTTATATCAAACGGTTCCACAGTTGATTAAACAATTTGTCTTCGGCGGAGAATGTGAAACGCCGGTACGCAAGGCGAAACATGGTGATTCGAGCGGCGTACGCGGCGCTGCATGGTTATGGCCACAAGAGTAAAAAAACCAGGCAATTGGCGTATCATGCCTGATGCGACGCTTGCCGCGTCTTATCAGGCCTACAAAGTGAGCCGTCCGGTAGGCCGGATAAGGCGCTCGCGCCGCATCCGACAACAAATAACGCGCACAGTGGCGGCAACCCCCCAGTGCTCCGATGCCTGATGCGACACTGGCGTGTCTTATCAGGCCTACAAAATGAACAGTCCCGTAGGCCGGATAAGGCGTTCACGCCGCATCCGGCAACAAGCGATGCGCACTGCGACTGCTATCTACCCCAGTGGTTTCGCCAGCACCGAACTATCCGCCGCTTGCTGGCGCTTATAGCGACCATACAGCAGCAACGACGACATCGCAGCAAACGAAAGCAGGGCGGCGGGCAGCGCCACGTAATTATATGCCAGCCCCAGCGTCAGCATCATACCACCGCAATATGCGCCGACGGCGCTACCGAGGTTAAACGCTATTTGCCCACCTGCGGCACCTAATAACTCTCCGCCTTTGGCATTTTGCAGTAATAATATTTGTAGAGGTGCTGATAGGGCAAATAATCCCGCGCAACAAATAAAAGCAAAAATAAGCGACGTTGTTTTCATACCGCCGAAGAAAAAGAGCATCAGCAGTGCCAGTACAATGATAAAGTCAGTCACTGCTGCAATGCGCAGTGGTGAATAACGTCCTGAAATCCTGCCACTTAGCATATTCCCCAGCACCATCCCTAGCCCAACTAACATCATAATAAAGGTCATCGCCGTTTCCGAAAAACCGGAAATAAACATCATGTATGGCTTTACGTAGCTGAACCAGGCAAACACACCTGCGTTGCCAAACATCGTAGCGGCGAAAATTAACCACGGGGCAGGGCTGCGTAAAAAGTGAAATTGTTCGCGTAGTTTTCCTTTCGCCTCGTCGCGAATATCCGGCACCCAAAAATAGACCGATGCCATCACCGCAATATTAAAAACAGCGATCAACAAAAAGGTGTAGCGCCAGCTAAATTCCTGACTTAAATACGTTCCCAGTGGAATGCCCAGCAAATTGGCGACTGTCATCCCGGAAACCATCCCTGCCACGGCGGCGGTGACTTTGCCGGGTTTGATAATTTTTGATAACACGATCGCGCCGACGCCAAAAAATGCACCATGCGGAAAGCCGGAAACCAGCCGACCAATGGCGAGCATCAGGTAAGACGAAGAGAGCGTGAACATGGCGTTGCCAATGACGCACAACGCCACCAGAAACAACAAGATATGTTTGAGTGAGTAGCGGCTGGAAAAAAGCGCGATTATAGGCGCACCGACCACCACCCCCAGCGCATAATACGAGATCATATGCCCGGCGGCAGGAATCGAAATTCCTACGTTATGCGCCAGCTCCGTGAGCACGCCCATAATGCCAAATTCGGCCATCCCCAAACCAAACGTGCCCAGAGCCAAAGATAAAATAACTTTTTTCATACCACCATCACAACCACCAGAACGGCTACCAATCACCGTAGCCAATAAAGTGATAGATTGCAGGATAACGACCAGCGAGGCCAAGAGATAATTCGCCCCTCTGTATTCATTATCCTGCTGAATAGTTATTTCATTGCAAACGCACTTTCCAGTTTGCTGTAGCCCAGTCCATTGATCTTCTTCACTTTGATCTGCACCGGAATACGCTCTTTCATCGCCTCAACGTGGCTAATCACCCCGATGGTTTTGCCACTGGCATTCAGGGCATCCAACGCATCAAGGGCGGTATCCAGCGTTTCGCTATCCAGTGTGCCAAAACCTTCATCAAGGAACAGCGAGTCAATACGCGTTTTATGGCTGACCAGATCTGAAAGCGCCAGTGCCAGCGCCAGACTGACGAGGAAACTTTCGCCGCCGGAAAGGGTACGGGTATCGCGTACCGCATCAGCCTGCCAGGTATCAACAACCTCAACTTCCAGCGCTTCGCTGGCTTTGCGCTGTAACAGATAGCGCCCGTGTAGCCGGGTGAGTTGCTGATTAGCGAGATGGACTAAATTATCCAGCGTCAGCCCTTGGGCAAACTTGCGGAATTTATCGCCCTCTTTGGAACCTATTAGCGAATTCAGATATCCCCAGTCCTCAACCTGCTGCGTCATTTGAGCAATTTGCTGCATTAAGGTTTGTTGTTGCTGACGGTTATCTGCATCCTGCTTCAGCTGCTGGCGAATCTCGCCTTGACTCGTGGTGTTTTCACGCAACTTTTGGTGAGTTTGCGCTAACTCTTGCTGAATCTGCTCCACCGTCACAGTGAGAGACAACCCGCCAGGTCGGTGTTGCTGATGCTGTGTCAGCGTTTCTGCTGTCTGAGTGACCAGCGTTTGCGCCTGACGGCGCTGGTTTTCCAGATTCTGCTTGAGCTGTTCCAGCTGCGTTAGTGTTTGTTCATCCATTAGCGCCGCAAGGAACGCCTGCTGATCGTCAAAGACGCTCGCCTGTAGCGCGGTGTCAAACTGCGCCTGGGCTTTTTGCAGACTTTGCGCCGCCAGAACATCCTGTTGCTGTAACGTCTGCTGCTGGCTGTGTAATGCGAGACATTGTTCATGAACCTGCCGCCAGTTTTCCAGCGCCACAGTTTCTTCGCTGTGCGGGAGTTCATCACTTTGCGGCAACGTTTCCAGAATCGGCGTCAGTTGCTGAATACGGTTTTGCAGCGCGGTTAATTCGTTCTGGCGATGCTGCCAGCTCTGCGCTTCTTGCTGACGCGTCGCCAACCAGCTCTCTTCTTCATCTTCCTGTGGCAATGTCAGTGCATAACCCGCCAATGCCGTTAAGAGCTGCTGCTGGCGTTGTTCAATTTGCTGTTGATACTGGATAATTTGCTGATTATGCGCGGCAATCTGCCCTTGTAATTCATGCCGTTGGCTGAGTAACCGCAGCTGGCGTTCGTGCTCATCTTGTGCATCTAGCCACGGTTGAATATCGTCCTGTGGCTGCAAGGTGATATTGAGGCTGGCCGTGACGGCTTGCCATTGTTGAGTAAGTGCTTGCTCATCTTGTCGGAGGCTTTGCGCTTCGTTTTCATCACGCTGAAGTTGCTTTGTTAAGGCGTCCAGTTGCCCACGTAGCGTCGCACCTTCTTCGCCGAGCTTTTTCACTTCTTTTTCCAGCGTTAATAGCCGGGCCTGATTAACGCCCGGTTCCAGCGCCTGATACGCCTCGACCGCCGGGTGGCTGGTGGAACCACAAAGTGGACAAGGCTGACCCGCTTGTAACTGCGCGCGCTGGGCTTCCAGCGTTTTAATGCGAGTTTCCTGCTCGCAAATGGTTTTCACATCGGCAAGTTGTTGCGTTTTTTCTTTATAACGATGGCGCATTTCGTTAAGTGCGGCATTACGTTGCGTCTGTTCCAGAGTGACATTCTGGATAGCGACCTGTAACTGCGCCAGACGTTTTTGTTGGGGAACAATCTGCCCATGCAGTGCGACCAGGCGCTGACGCAGTGGGCGTTGCTCAGCATGTTGCGCCAGGGCGCTAGCAACTTCATCGGCGGTTAACGTCAACGTGATCGCCGCAAGTGCATTAAGTTTTTGCTCAGCATGAGTTAACTGTTGCTGCCATTGCCGCAGATGCTCGCGATCGCTGGTTTGTTGGGAGAACTGCGCACGCCAACCCGCCAGTTCGTTGTTCCACTGACGTAAGCGGTCGTGTTCCTGTAACCAGGCATTCAGGCTTTGTTGCTGCTGCTGTAATTCTGCTGACTGCTTCGCCGCGTGGTGGCGAATGCTCGCACGAAGCGCCATTGTGCTCTGTAAGCGAGTATTTACTTCTTCAATCTGCTGGCGAGTATGCGCCAGCGCCGTGCTGTATTCTGCGATGCGTTCCCAGTGCGGACGAAGATTTCGTGCCGGTTGTGCCAGACTGAGCGCCGCCAGTTGAGGTTGCGCTTTTTCTTCTTCGGCTAACGCCTGTTGCAAGGCCTGTTGACGGCGGCTGCCTTCTTGCTGCAATTCGTCCAGACGCGTTAACCAGTTTAGCGATTGTTGTTCTTGCTGCTGCGCGGTAATTAACTGTTTTTCTTCGTCAGTAAGTACCTGCAAACTCGCTGTCAGCGATTGCACTTGTTCTGGCGTGAGCAACGCGACGCCGCTGGCCTGCGCTTGCAGCTTCTCCAGCTCTGTGCGGGCCGATTTGTGCTGCTCAAAAACCATCGCCGAGATTTGCCCGTAGATTTCAGTGCCGGTTAACTCCTCGAGCAATTCTGCGCGTTCTTTGGGTTTGGCATTCAGGAAGGCAGCAAATTGCCCCTGCGAAAGCAGCATCGAACGGGTGAAGCGCCCGTAATCCAGTCCGGTTAACGTCGCCGTCAGTTCCAGCTTATCTTTCACTTTGTCGGCGAGAATTTTGCCGTCTGCACAGCGCGCCAGCTCTACGCGTGGCACCTGCAAATTACCGTCCGGCTGGTTACGCGCCCGATTCTGGCTCCAGAACGCGCGATACGCTTCACCTTTGACTTCAAACTCCACTTCCGCCAGACATTCGGCGGTATCGCGGGTCATGAGATCATTTTGCGATTGTGAAACGTTAGAGAGGCGCGGGGTTTCGTGATACAGCGCCAGACAAATGGCGTCCAGCAGGGTGGTTTTCCCCGCACCGGTTGGGCCGGTAATAGCAAACAGCCCGTTGCTGGCGAACGGCTCGCGGGTGAAATCAATCTTCCATTCGCCTTTTAATGAGTTCAGGTTTTTCAGGCGCAGGCTGAGAATTTTCATGCTTCGTGTTCTCCGGCGAGGCTATGCAACGTCGTGGCGAAAAGATGCTGCAGACGTTGCTGCTGTGATTCATCCAGTTCTTCCAGTGCCAGACGGCGATTGAACACCTCTTCGACGCTGAGTTCGCTGAGGGTTTCACGCTGTTGGCTGGCTAACACACGCTCGCGCTGTTCACGACTCCGGCGTACCAGCAATACTTCGACAGGCAATGATTCGGTTAATGCCTGGATTTTGCGCTGAATATCATGCAGATACTCATCAGTAGTGATTTCGATATCCAGCCAGACAGGCGGCTCCTGTGATATATCGCGCCACTGTTCCAGCTGTGCGGTAATCGACGCCAGATCGCCTTTCAGCACCGCCATGGGTTGCGTTACCGGTACGTTCAGGTTTTCCACGCTCTCTAATTTGCCGTTTGAAAATGTCACCAGATGGACATATTTACTCTTACCGTATTCATCAAAACTCAGTGGTATGGGGGAACCGCAATAGCGAACATGTTCCATGCCGCCAATAATCTGCGCGCGGTGAATATGCCCGAGCGCGATGTAGTCGGCTGGTGGAAAGTTTTGTGCCGGAAACGCGTCCAGCGTGCCAATATAAATGTCACGCACGGCGTCACTTTTACTGGCACCCACGGTCGTTAAATGTCCAGTGGTGATGATGGGCAGAGGCTGAGCGCCGCGCAGTTTGCAGGCATCGGCATAATGTTGTTGATAATAATCAGTAATAGCCGCCAGCAAATGCTGCTGTTTTTCAATACCGTTAAGCCCCGCCTGGCTGGTAATAATGTCACGCGGGCGTAAAAAAGGTATGGGACACAGCACCGCGCCTGGCGTCCCGTCGCGACGGGGCAATATTTGCGGCGCATGTCCGGCGCTGGCGACCACGGTAGTATTGAGGAACGCCATGATATCGCGCGATTCATTCAGCGTGGCGACCGAGTCATGGTTTCCTGCCAGTACCACCAGATGACAGCCAGTTTGCTGTAAATTGACAACAAAACGGTTGTATAACGTGCGGGCGTAACTGGGCGGCGAGCCGGTATCGAAAACATCACCGGCAACAATAATCGCATCCACCTGATGGGCTTGTGCTGTCTCCAGCAGCCAGTCAAGAAAAGCCTGATGTTCGGCTTCGCGGCTTTTACTGTAGAAGTTCTGGCCGAGATGCCAGTCTGAGGTGTGAAGGATGCGCATAACGGTTCCCTGGCGAAAAAGCATGGGCGCGATTATACCCAAACAGATGTGCCATTTGCTTTTTTCTGCGCCACGGAAATCAATAACCTGAAGATATGTGCGACGAGCTTTTCATAAATCTGTCATAAATCTGACGCATAATGACGTCGCATTAATGATCGCAACCTATTTATTACAACAGGGCAAATCATGGCGAGACGTATTCTGGTCGTAGAAGATGAAGCTCCAATTCGCGAAATGGTCTGCTTCGTGCTCGAACAAAATGGCTTTCAGCCGGTCGAAGCGGAAGATTATGACAGTGCTGTGAATCAACTGAATGAACCCTGGCCGGATTTAATTCTCCTTGACTGGATGTTACCTGGCGGCTCCGGTATCCAGTTCATCAAACACCTCAAGCGCGAGTCGATGACCCGGGATATTCCAGTGGTGATGTTGACCGCCAGAGGGGAAGAAGAAGATCGCGTGCGCGGCCTTGAAACCGGTGCGGATGACTATATCACCAAGCCGTTTTCTCCGAAGGAGCTGGTGGCGCGAATCAAAGCGGTAATGCGCCGTATTTCGCCAATGGCGGTGGAAGAGGTGATCGAGATGCAGGGGCTAAGTCTGGACCCGACATCTCACCGGGTGATGGCGGGCGAAGAACCGCTGGAGATGGGGCCGACAGAATTTAAACTGCTGCACTTTTTTATGACGCATCCTGAGCGCGTGTACAGTCGCGAGCAACTGTTAAATCACGTATGGGGAACCAACGTGTATGTGGAAGATCGTACGGTCGATGTCCACATTCGTCGCCTGCGTAAAGCACTGGAGCCCGGCGGGCATGACCGCATGGTGCAGACCGTGCGCGGTACAGGGTATCGTTTTTCAACCCGCTTTTAAGGCCTTGCTCATCGGACGTAGAGCAGGGCTTATGATTTCTTAACTGGAGTATCTTACGTGCTGGAACGGCTGTCGTGGAAAAGGCTGGTGCTGGAGCTGCTACTTTGCTGCCTCCCGGCTTTCATCCTGGGTGCATTTTTTGGTTACCTGCCCTGGTTTTTGCTGGCATCGGTAACAGGACTGCTTATCTGGCATTTCTGGAATTTATTGCGCCTTTCATGGTGGCTGTGGGTGGATCGTAGTATGACCCCGCCACCGGGGCGTGGTAGCTGGGAACCGCTACTATACGGCTTACACCAGATGCAGCTGCGAAATAAAAAACGCCGCCGTGAACTGGGCAATCTGATTAAACGCTTTCGTAGCGGCGCGGAGTCGCTGCCCGACGCGGTGGTGCTGACCACGGAAGAGGGCGGTATTTTCTGGTGCAACGGTCTGGCGCAACAGATTCTTGGCTTGCGCTGGCCGGAAGATAACGGGCAGAACATCCTTAACTTGCTGCGTTACCCGGAGTTTACGCAATATCTGAAAACGCGTGATTTCTCTCGCCCGCTCAATCTGGTGCTCAATACCGGGCGGCATCTGGAGATTCGCGTCATGCCTTATACCCACAAACAGTTGCTGATGGTGGCGCGAGATGTCACGCAAATGCATCAACTGGAAGGGGCGCGGCGTAACTTTTTTGCCAACGTGAGCCATGAGTTACGTACGCCATTGACCGTGTTACAGGGTTACCTGGAGATGATGGATGAGCAACCGCTGGAAGGCGCGGTACGTGAAAAAGCGTTGCACACCATGCGCGAGCAGACCCAGCGGATGGAAGGGTTGGTGAAGCAATTGCTGACGCTGTCGAAAATAGAAGCCGCACCGACGCATTTGCTCAATGAAAAGGTTGATGTGCCGATGATGCTGCGCGTCGTTGAGCGCGAGGCTCAGACTCTGAGTCAGAAAAAACAGACATTTACCTTTGAGATAGATAACGGCCTCAAGGTGTCAGGCAACGAAGATCAGCTACGCAGTGCGATTTCGAACCTGGTCTATAACGCCGTGAATCATACGCCGGAAGGCACGCATATCACCGTACGCTGGCAGCGAGTGCCGCACGGTGCCGAATTTAGTGTTGAAGATAACGGACCGGGCATTGCACCGGAGCATATTCCGCGCCTGACCGAGCGTTTTTATCGCGTTGATAAAGCGCGTTCCCGGCAAACCGGCGGTAGCGGATTAGGGTTAGCGATCGTGAAACATGCGGTGAATCATCACGAAAGTCGCCTGAATATTGAGAGTACAGTAGGAAAAGGTACACGTTTCAGTTTTGTTATCCCGGAACGTTTAATTGCCAAAAACAGCGATTAATTCGCCTTTGTCATCTTTTATTGCCATAAGCCAGCCGATGCTGGCTTATTTTCTTTGCAGTCGAAATACGGGCGTTAGATTTTACAACGGTTGGTGATTTTTTGTTCGCATGATTAGCCATGTCTTTTTCACGGAAATAGTGTTTTGTACTGGTTGGTGATTTCTTATCGCTATATACCTCTGGTTTTTAGATCCCTTCTTGCTTTAAAACGTTATAAGCGTTTAAATTGCGCTTCAGGTGCTGTCATACTGACTGCATTCACGCGGTAAATCGAAAAACTATTCTTCGCCGCGCCTGGTTGGGAGTATTTCCCGCTAAAATTGTTTAAATATACCGCTGTATCATCCCCAGGGATTGGCACAAAAATTTAACGTTACAACACCACATCCACAGGCAGTATGATTTATGACCCATCAATTAAGATCGCGCGATATCATCGCTCTGGGCTTTATGACATTTGCGTTGTTCGTCGGCGCAGGTAACATTATTTTCCCTCCAATGGTCGGCTTGCAGGCAGGCGAACACGTCTGGACTGCGGCATTCGGCTTCCTCATTACTGCCGTTGGCCTACCGGTATTAACGGTAGTGGCGCTGGCAAAAGTTGGCGGCGGTGTTGACAGTCTCAGCACGCCAATTGGTAAAGTCGCTGGCGTACTGCTGGCAACAGTTTGTTACCTGGCGGTGGGGCCGCTTTTCGCTACGCCGCGTACAGCTACCGTTTCTTTTGAAGTGGGGATTGCGCCGCTGACGGGTGATTCCGCGCTGCCGCTGTTTATTTACAGCCTGGTCTATTTCGCTATCGTTATTCTGGTTTCGCTCTATCCGGGCAAGCTGCTGGATACCGTGGGCAACTTCCTTGCGCCGCTGAAAATTATCGCGCTGGTCATCCTGTCTGTTGCCGCAATTATCTGGCCGGCGGGTTCTATCAGCACGGCGACTGAGGCTTATCAAAACGCTGCGTTTTCTAACGGCTTCGTCAACGGCTATCTGACCATGGATACGCTGGGCGCAATGGTGTTTGGTATCGTTATTGTTAACGCGGCGCGTTCTCGTGGCGTTACCGAAGCGCGTCTGCTGACCCGTTATACCGTCTGGGCTGGCCTGATGGCGGGTGTTGGTCTGACTCTGCTGTACCTGGCGCTGTTCCGTCTGGGTTCAGACAGCGCGTCGCTGGTCGATCAGTCTGCAAACGGTGCGGCGATCCTGCATGCTTACGTTCAGCATACCTTTGGCGGCGGCGGTAGCTTCCTGCTGGCGGCGTTAATCTTCATCGCCTGCCTGGTCACGGCGGTTGGCCTGACCTGTGCTTGTGCAGAATTCTTCGCCCAGTACGTACCGCTCTCTTATCGTACGCTGGTGTTTATCCTCGGCGGCTTCTCGATGGTGGTGTCTAACCTCGGCTTGAGCCAGCTGATTCAGATCTCTGTACCGGTGCTGACCGCCATTTATCCGCCGTGTATCGCACTGGTTGTATTAAGTTTTACACGCTCATGGTGGCATAATTCGTCCCGCGTGATTGCTCCGCCGATGTTTATCAGCCTGCTTTTTGGTATTCTCGACGGGATCAAGGCATCTGCATTCAGCGATATCTTACCGTCCTGGGCGCAGCGTTTACCGCTGGCCGAACAAGGTCTGGCGTGGTTAATGCCAACAGTGGTGATGGTGGTTCTGGCCATTATCTGGGATCGTGCGGCAGGTCGTCAGGTGACCTCCAGCGCTCACTAAATCACTGAACATTTGTTTTAACCACGGGGCTGCGATGCCCCGTGGTTTTTTATTGTGTTGATGGGTTAGGAATTGATGGAAAGTAAGAACAAGCTAAAGCGTGGGCTAAGTACCCGACACATACGCTTTATGGCACTGGGTTCAGCAATTGGCACCGGGCTGTTTTACGGTTCGGCAGATGCCATCAAAATGGCCGGTCCAAGCGTGTTGTTGGCCTATATTATCGGTGGTATCGCGGCGTATATCATTATGCGTGCGCTGGGGGAAATGTCGGTACATAACCCGGCAGCCAGCTCTTTCTCGCGTTATGCGCAGGAAAACCTCGGCCCGCTGGCAGGTTACATTACCGGCTGGACCTACTGCTTTGAAATCCTTATTGTCGCCATCGCCGATGTGACCGCTTTTGGTATCTATATGGGTGTCTGGTTCCCGACGGTGCCGCACTGGATTTGGGTACTGAGTGTGGTGCTGATCATTTGCGCCGTAAACCTGATGAGCGTGAAGGTATTCGGTGAGCTGGAGTTCTGGTTCTCGTTCTTTAAAGTCGCCACTATCATCATCATGATTGTCGCCGGTTTCGGCATCATCATCTGGGGGATTGGCAACGGCGGGCAACCGACCGGTATTCATAACCTGTGGAGCAACGGCGGCTTCTTCAGTAACGGCTGGCTTGGTATGGTGATGTCGTTGCAAATGGTGATGTTTGCTTACGGTGGGATCGAAATTATCGGGATTACCGCCGGTGAAGCGAAAGATCCTGAGAAATCGATTCCGCGTGCGATTAACTCCGTGCCGATGCGTATTCTGGTGTTCTACGTCGGTACGCTGTTCGTCATTATGTCTATCTACCCGTGGAATCAGGTTGGCACTGCCGGTAGCCCGTTTGTGCTGACGTTCCAGCATATGGGCATTACCTTTGCCGCCAGCATTCTTAACTTTGTTGTGCTGACCGCTTCGCTGTCGGCAATTAACAGTGACGTATTTGGTGTAGGCCGTATGCTCCACGGTATGGCAGAGCAGGGCAGCGCGCCAAAAATTTTCAGCAAAACCTCGCGTCGCGGTATTCCGTGGGTTACGGTGCTGGTGATGACTACCGCGCTGCTGTTTGCGGTGTATCTGAACTACATCATGCCGGAAAACGTCTTCCTGGTGATCGCTTCGCTGGCAACCTTCGCCACGGTGTGGGTGTGGATTATGATCCTGCTGTCGCAAATCGCCTTCCGTCGCCGTTTGCCGCCAGAAGAAGTTAAGGCGCTGAAATTTAAAGTGCCGGGTGGGGTAGCAACGACCATCGGCGGTTTGATTTTCCTGCTCTTTATTATCGGGTTGATTGGTTATCACCCGGATACGCGTATCTCGCTGTATGTCGGTTTCGCGTGGATTGTTGTGCTGTTGATTGGCTGGATGTTTAAGCGCCGCCACGATCGTCAGCTGGCTGAAAACCAGTAATCCTTGCGTTCTGTAAGCCGGTTCAGGAGGAAATCCTGATCCGGCTATTCCGAAAGTTATCCGCCCCCGTCCTCCTCCCCCAAATATCCTTCAGATGATGAGTGATCCTGCATTAGGCTATGGCAAGGTGATCAGATTTTCATCACAGGGGAATTATGATGTTAAATGCATGGCATCTGCCGGTGCCCCCATTTGTTAAACAAAGCAAAGATCAACTGCTCATTACACTGTGGCTGACGGGCGAAGACCCACCGCAGCGCATTATGCTGCGTACAGAACACGATAACGAAGAAATGTCAGTACCGATGCATAAGCAGCGCAGTCAGCCGCAGCCTGGCGTCACCGCATGGCGGGCGGCGATCGAGCTCTCCTGCGGACAACCTCGGCGGCGTTATAGTTTCAAATTGCTGTGGCACGATCGCCAGCGTTGGTTTACACCGCAAGGCTTCAGCCGAATGCCGCCAGCACGACTGGAGCAGTTTGCCATTGATGTACCGGATATCGGCCCACAATGGGCTGCGGATCAGATTTTTTATCAGATCTTCCCTGATCGTTTCGCCCGTAATCTTCCTCGTGAAGCTGAACAGGATCATGTCTATTACCATCACGCAGCCGGACAAGAGATCATATTGCGTGACTGGGATGAACCGGTCACGGCGCAGGCTGGCGGATCAACGTTCTATGGCGGCGATCTGGACGGGATAAGTGAAAAACTGCCGTATCTGAAAAAACTTGGCGTGACGGCGCTGTATCTCAATCCGGTGTTTAAAGCTCCCAGCGTGCATAAATACGATACCGAGGATTATCGCCATGTCGATCCGCAGTTTGGCGGTGATGGGGCGTTGCTGCGTTTGCGACACAATACGCAGCAGCTGGGAATGCGACTGGTGCTGGACGGCGTGTTTAACCACAGTGGCGATTCCCATGCCTGGTTTGACAGGCACAATCGTGGCACGGGGGGAGCTTGTCACAACCCCGAATCACCCTGGCGTGACTGGTACTCGTTTAGTGATGATGGCACGGCGCTCGACTGGCTGGGCTATGCCAGCTTGCCGAAGCTGGATTATCAGTCGGAAAGTCTGGTGAATGAAATTTATCGCGGGGAAGACAGTATTGTCCGCCACTGGCTGAAAGCGCCGTGGAATATGGACGGCTGGCGGCTGGATGTGGTGCATATGCTGGGGGAAGCGGGTGGGGCGCGCAATAATTTGCAGCACGTTGCCGGGATCACCGAAGCGGCGAAAGAAACCCAGCCGGATGCGTATATTGTCGGCGAACATTTTGGCGATGCACGGCAATGGTTACAGGCCGATGTGGAAGATGCCGCCATGAACTATCGCGGCTTCACATTCCCGTTGTGGGGATTTCTTGCCAACACCGATATCTCTTACGATCCGCAGCAAATTGACGCCCAAACCTGTATGGTCTGGATGGATAATTACCGCGCAGGGCTTTCTCATCAACAACAATTACGTATGTTTAATCAGCTCGACAGCCACGATACTGCGCGATTTAAAACGCTGCTCGGTCGGGATGTTGCGCGCCTGCCCCTGGCGGTGGTCTGGCTGTTCACCTGGCCTGGTGTACCGTGCATTTATTACGGTGATGAAGTGGGACTGGATGGCAAAAACGATCCGTTTTGCCGTAAGCCGTTCCCCTGGCAGGTGGAAAAGCAGGATTCGGCGTTATTCGCGCTGTACCAGCGAATGATTGCGCTGCGTAAGAAAAGTCAGGCGTTGCGTCGTGGCGGCTGTCAGGTGCTGTATGCGGAAGATAACGTGGTGGTATTTGTCCGCGTGCTGAATCAGCAGCGTGTACTGGTGGCAATCAACCGTGGCGAAGCCTGTGAAGTGGTGCTACCCGCGTCACCGTTGCTTAATGTCGCGCAATGGCAACGCAAAGAAGGTCACGGGCAACTGACGGACGGGATTCTGGCTTTGCCTGCCATTTCGGCTACGGTGTGGATGAATTAACGTCTTATAACGCCTTGCGTGACGCCTGCTCCATCATCCGCGGATAAAACTGCCAGAAGCGGGTTTCGAGAGCATCGTAATGGGCGTCTAAATCGTACCAGGAGTCACGCAGGGCATCCAGACGTGGGCGACGGCTTGCCATGCCGTTTAACACGCTCTGGATGAAATCCATATCGCGATAGCGCACCAACCACTGCTCTGACCATAAGTAGTTGTTCAGATTGATAAAGCGTGGCGGTGAGTCTGGAAGAATAGTCATCACTTGCTCCCGGGCATAACAGGTAAATTCCTGTAGCGGAAAATCGGGCGACAGCTGCGACCAGTGGCGGGACAGAAAGTGATCCCACATCACATCCAGCGTAATAGGCGCGACACGGCGCGTTTCATTACGAAACCACTCCCGCGCTTCGCGGACTTCCGGCAGATTGTCGGTTAATACGTCGATTCGCCGATGCATATGAATACCAGCCACGACGTCGGGCGGAAAACTTTCTTCAGGATTTCCGCGTACGAAATCAGCCAGTAAATTGCCGGAAAGCGAGCTTTCCGCGAGATGGGCTAAATGCAGGTGAGCTAAAAAATTCATATACACTTCATCCTTCAAACTGCCTCTTCGTTGGCTGCCTTCACTCACCCCAGTCACTTACTTAATGTAAGCTCCTGGGGACTCATTCAGTTGCCATCTCGATGCATCTTGAATGATTTTGTGTATAGATTATGTCATCCATCAAGGAGGGTAAAGGTTGCAGGGAGAGCGCCCCGGCACTAGACTACCCGCCTCTTATTTTAGTCTGAGTCAGTGTCATGCGCGTTACCGATTTCTCTTTTGAATTGCCCGAATCCCTGATTGCCCACTATCCCATGCCTGAACGCAGTAGCTGTCGTTTACTGTCGCTGGACGGGCCGACGGGCGCGCTGACGCACGGTACTTTCACCGATTTACTCGATAAGCTCAACCCCGGCGATCTTCTGGTTTTTAATAATACCCGCGTGATCCCGGCGCGCCTGTTTGGGCGTAAAGCCAGCGGCGGCAAGATTGAAGTGCTGGTTGAGCGGATGCTCGACGAAAAACGCATTCTTGCGCATATTCGCGCCTCGAAAGCGCCAAAACCTGGCGCAGAACTGCTGCTGGGCGATGACGAAAGTATTAACGCAACGATGACCGCGCGCCACGGCGCACTGTTTGAAGTCGAATTTAATGATGATCGTTCGGTACTGGATATCCTCAACAGCATCGGCCATATACCGCTGCCGCCGTATATCGACCGTCCGGACGAAGACGCTGACCGCGAACTTTATCAAACAGTTTATAGCGAAAAACCGGGCGCGGTTGCAGCTCCGACCGCTGGTCTGCATTTTGACGAGCCTTTGCTGGAAAAATTACGCGCCAAAGGCGTGGAGATGGCGTTTGTGACGTTGCACGTTGGTGCGGGCACCTTCCAGCCGGTGCGCGTCGACACCATTGAAGATCACATCATGCACTCGGAATACGCTGAAGTGCCGCAGGATGTGGTAGACGCGGTACTGGCGGCGAAAGCGCGCGGTAACCGGGTGATTGCGGTTGGTACCACCTCAGTACGTTCGCTGGAAAGTGCGGCTCAGGCAGCGAAAAACGATCTCATTGAACCGTTCTTTGACGATACCCAAATCTTTATCTATCCGGGCTTCCAGTACAAAGTGGTCGATGCGCTGGTGACGAACTTCCACCTTCCGGAATCGACGCTGATTATGCTGGTTTCGGCATTTGCTGGTTATCAACACACCATGAATGCCTATAAAGCGGCGGTAGAAGAGAAATATCGCTTTTTTAGTTACGGTGATGCGATGTTTATCACGTACAATCCGCAGGCAATTAATGAGCGCGTTGGGGAGTAATTCCGCGGCGCTGGTTTAAACGTTGGACTGTTTTTCTGACGTAGTGGAGAAAAAATGAAATTTGAACTGGACACCACCGACGGTCGCGCACGCCGTGGCCGCCTGGTCTTTGATCGTGGCGTAGTGGAAACGCCTTGTTTTATGCCTGTTGGCACTTACGGCACCGTAAAAGGGATGACGCCGGAAGAAGTTGAAGCCACTGGCGCGCAAATTATCCTCGGCAACACCTTCCACCTGTGGCTGCGCCCGGGCCAGGAAATCATGAAACTGCACGGCGATCTGCACGATTTTATGCAGTGGAAAGGACCAATCCTTACCGACTCCGGCGGCTTCCAGGTCTTCAGCCTTGGTGATATTCGTAAAATCACCGAACAGGGCGTTCACTTCCGCAACCCGATCAACGGCGACCCGATTTTCCTCGACCCGGAAAAGTCGATGGAGATTCAGTACGATCTTGGTTCGGATATCGTCATGATCTTTGATGAGTGTACGCCGTATCCTGCTGACTGGGATTACGCAAAACGCTCCATGGAGATGTCTCTGCGTTGGGCGAAGCGTAGCCGTGAGCGTTTTGACAGTCTCGGAAACAAAAATGCGCTGTTTGGTATCATTCAGGGCAGTGTTTACGAAGATTTACGTGATATTTCTGTTAAAGGTCTGGTAGATATCGGTTTTGATGGCTACGCTGTCGGCGGTCTGGCTGTGGGTGAGCCGAAAGCAGATATGCACCGCATTCTGGAGCATGTATGCCCGCAAATTCCGGCAGACAAACCGCGTTACCTGATGGGCGTTGGTAAACCAGAAGACCTGGTTGAGGGCGTACGTCGCGGTATCGATATGTTTGACTGCGTAATGCCAACCCGCAACGCCCGAAATGGTCATTTGTTCGTGACCGATGGCGTGGTGAAAATCCGCAATGCGAAGTATAAGAGCGATACTGGCCCACTCGATCCTGAGTGTGATTGCTACACCTGTCGCAATTATTCACGCGCTTACTTGCATCATCTCGACCGTTGCAACGAAATATTAGGCGCGCGACTCAACACCATTCATAACCTTCGTTACTACCAGCGTTTGATGGCGGGTTTACGCAAGGCTATTGAAGAGGGTAAATTAGAGAGCTTCGTAACTGATTTTTACCAGCGTCAGGGGCGAGAAGTACCACCTTTGAACGTTGATTAATATTAATAATGAGGGAAATTTAATGAGCTTTTTTATTTCTGATGCGGTAGCGGCAACGGGTGCACCGGCGCAAGGTAGCCCGATGTCTTTGATTTTGATGCTGGTGGTATTCGGTCTGATTTTCTATTTCATGATCCTGCGTCCACAGCAGAAGCGCACCAAAGAACACAAAAAGCTGATGGACTCCATCGCTAAAGGTGATGAAGTGCTGACGAACGGTGGCCTGGTCGGTCGCGTAACCAAAGTAGCGGAAAACGGCTACATTGCTATCGCACTGAATGACACCACTGAAGTAGTTATTAAACGTGACTTCGTAGCTGCCGTTCTGCCGAAAGGCACCATGAAGGCGCTGTAATTAAAATTTTTCCCTAAGGGAATTGCCGTGTTAAACCGTTATCCTTTGTGGAAGTACGTCATGCTGATCGTGGTGATTGTCATCGGTCTGCTGTATGCGCTTCCCAACCTGTTTGGTGAGGATCCGGCTGTTCAGATCACTGGTGCGCGCGGAGTCGCCGCCAGTGAGCAAACGCTGATCCAGGTCCAGAAAACGTTACAAGAAGAAAAAATAACTGCTAAGTCTGTGGCACTGGAAGAGGGCGCTATTCTTGCGCGCTTCGACTCCACTGACACCCAGCTGCGCGCTCGTGAAGCATTAATGGGCGTTATGGGTGACAAATACGTCGTGGCGCTTAACCTTGCCCCGGCAACGCCGCGCTGGCTGGCAGCTATTCATGCTGAGCCGATGAAGCTCGGCCTTGACCTGCGTGGCGGCGTTCACTTCCTGATGGAAGTGGATATGGACACCGCGCTTGGCAAACTCCAGGAACAAAATATCGATAGCCTGCGCAGCGACCTGCGTGAAAAGGGCATCCCGTATACCACCGTTCGTAAAGAAAACAACTACGGCCTGAGCATCACTTTCCGCGATGCTAAAGCTCGTGATGAAGCCATTGCGTATCTGAGCAAGCGCCATCCGGACCTGGTGATTAGCAGCCAGGGCAGCAACCAGCTGCGTGCGGTAATGAGCGATGCTCGTCTGAGTGAAGCGCGTGAATATGCGGTGCAGCAGAACATCAATATCCTGCGTAACCGTGTAAACCAACTTGGCGTGGCGGAGCCGGTGGTTCAGCGTCAGGGTGCTGACCGTATCGTTGTTGAACTGCCAGGTATTCAGGACACTGCGCGTGCGAAAGAGATTCTGGGTGCGACGGCAACGCTGGAATTCCGTCTGGTAAACACCAACGTTGATCAGGCCGCTGCGGCATCCGGTCGCGTACCGGGCGACTCTGAAGTGAAACAGACCCGCGAAGGTCAGCCGGTTGTGCTGTACAAACGCGTAATTCTGACCGGTGACCATATCACCGACTCCACTTCCAGCCAGGACGAATACAACCAGCCGCAGGTTAACATCTCGCTCGATAGCGCGGGTGGTAACATCATGTCTAACTTCACCAAGGACAACATCGGCAAACCGATGGCAACCCTATTTGTGGAGTACAAAGACAGCGGTAAGAAAGATGCAAACGGTCGTGCGGTTCTGGTGAAACAGGAAGAGGTGATTAATATCGCCAACATCCAGTCTCGTCTGGGTAACAGCTTCCGTATTACTGGCATCAATAACCCAAGCGAAGCGCGTCAGCTTTCACTGCTGCTGCGTGCCGGTGCGTTGATCGCGCCGATTCAGATTGTTGAAGAACGTACCATTGGCCCAACCCTGGGTATGCAGAACATTGAGCAGGGGCTGGAGGCTTGCCTTGCCGGTCTGCTGGTTTCTATTCTGTTCATGATCATCTTCTATAAGAAGTTTGGTCTGATTGCGACCAGTGCTCTGATTGCCAACTTGATCTTGATTGTCGGTATTATGTCGCTGTTGCCAGGCGCAACGCTGAGTATGCCAGGTATCGCGGGTATCGTCTTAACCCTTGCGGTAGCGGTCGATGCGAACGTACTGATCAACGAACGTATTAAAGAAGAGTTGAGCAACGGACGTACTGTTCAACAGGCAATTGATGAAGGTTATCGTGGCGCATTCAGTTCCATCTTCGATGCGAACATCACCACGCTGATTAAAGTCATCATCCTGTATGCAGTGGGTACCGGGGCAATTAAAGGGTTCGCGATTACTACCGGTATCGGTGTGGCGACGTCGATGTTTACCGCGATTGTCGGTACGCGTGCCATCGTAAACCTGCTATATGGCGGCAAGCGCGTCAAGAAGCTGTCAATCTGAGGAGTGCGATGTGGCACAGGAATATACTGTTGAACAACTAAACCACGGCCGTAAAGTCTATGACTTTATGCGCTGGGACTACTGGGCTTTCGGCATCTCTGGTCTGCTGTTAATCGCCGCTATCGTTATTATGGGCGTGCGCGGCTTTAACTGGGGGCTGGATTTTACCGGTGGTACGGTTATTGAAATTACGCTCGAAAAACCGGCTGAAATTGACGTAATGCGTGATGCATTGCAAAAAGCCGGTTTTGAAGAGCCGATGCTGCAAAACTTTGGTAGCAGCCACGACATCATGGTCCGTATGCCGCCTGCTGAAGGCGAAACCGGCGGTCAGGTGTTGGGCAGCCAGGTTCTGAAGGTGATTAACGAATCCACCAATCAGAATGCGGCAGTGAAGCGTATTGAGTTCGTCGGTCCGAGCGTGGGGGCAGACCTTGCGCAAACCGGTGCGATGGCGTTGATGGCGGCGCTGCTGTCTATCCTCGTGTACGTAGGTTTCCGCTTTGAGTGGCGACTGGCGGCAGGGGTTGTTATTGCGCTGGCGCACGACGTTATCATTACGCTGGGTATTTTGTCGTTATTCCATATCGAGATTGACCTGACCATTGTGGCATCATTGATGTCGGTTATCGGTTACTCGCTTAACGACAGTATCGTGGTATCGGACCGTATTCGTGAAAACTTCCGCAAGATCCGTCGCGGTACGCCTTACGAAATCTTTAACGTGTCCTTGACCCAGACGCTGCACCGTACCTTGATCACATCCGGTACTACCTTGATGGTTATCCTGATGCTGTACCTCTTCGGTGGTCCGGTACTGGAAGGCTTCTCGCTGACCATGCTTATCGGTGTTTCCATCGGTACTGCATCTTCCATCTATGTGGCATCTGCGCTGGCTCTGAAACTGGGTATGAAGCGCGAACACATGTTGCAGCAGAAAGTGGAAAAAGAAGGGGCGGATCAGCCGTCAATTCTGCCTTAATCAAGTTTCAGCTGATGTTGAAAATCCCGGTCAGAAGATCGGGATTTTTTTTGATGTAAGGTGATTGCGAAAATCCCCGCATCTTGGGAAACTGCGCGTAACCCTACATTTCATCCAGGTAACTTTTTCATGGCTATCATCCCAAAAAACTATGCGCGGTTAGAAAGCGACTATCGCGAAAAAGCATTAAAAATCTATCCGTGGGTCTGCGGTCGCTGTTCCCGCGAGTTTGTTTATTCCAACCTGCGTGAACTTACCGTTCACCACATTGATCACGACCATACTAATAACCCGGAAGATGGCAGTAACTGGGAATTACTTTGTCTCTATTGCCACGATCATGAGCATTCGAAATACACCGAAGCGGATCAGTATGGTACGACCGTTATCGCAGGGGAAGATGCGCAGAAAGATGTCGGTGAAGCGAAGTACAACCCATTCGCTGATTTGAAAGCGATGATGAACAAGAAGAAGTGATAAAAAATGCCGGATATGAAATCCGGCATTCTCACAATTAGAAGTTGTAACCTACTACCAGATAACCACCCCAGCCGGTAGAGCGAACGTTGAAGTTGCCGTTGCCGAAGTTCAGTTCTGCATCGTCATTCCACTGACCACCGTTATGCCAGTAACGGGCAACGACAGAGTAGTGCCAGTGATCGTAATTCAGCGCCAGAATATGGCTGGACGCAATAGAGTTATTGGTACGTGTTTTAATACCGTTGTTCGCATAACCGCTGTCATCGCCCAGGTCGGAACCCCAGTCGAAGTTGGTGAAGCCGATGTAGCTCAACTGGCCGCCCCACAGATCGGTAATCGGCACAAAGTACTTCACTTTGAAACGGTAACCGTCCCACTCGTTTTCGTTCGCTGCGCCGTAGTTCTGCCACTGGTATTTCGCATAGACGTTCATGGACAGGCTCATCGGCAGACCAGTATCGATGTCGGTACCCAGACCCATGTACCAGGTGCTCTGGCGGCCATCTTTATTACGACCCATGTCGTAAATGTAGTTGTTCGCGAAGTACCACTCTTTGAACGGACCGAAGCTAAGGTCAGTATTGGTCAGCTTGTCAATGGAGAAACGCGGTTCGATTTCCATAAACAGCGGAGAACCGTGGTTCCAGATACCTTTTGCATCGGAGTTACCGCCGAAGAATACCGGCGCATCCGCATAACCATAGAAGTCGAACCAGTCTTTTTTAGCGAATGCTTCGTACTCAAGGTAGGTATCGTTGCGGAGCTGCGGTCCGAAACGGGTGTGATAGCTTCCGACAACGTTAACGCTCTGGTGCCACCAGTCGGAAAGATACTGCGGTTTGTCGTTTTCAGCTGCGTTGACAGTAAAAGACGAAGAGAGCGCCAGTACCGCACCGGCTGCCAGTAATGTTTTTTTCATATGTATGCCACTGTTTGAAAATCCCTTGCGGGAGTGAAAAAGGCGCAAATTGCGTTTCTAAATATTTCGTATACAGAGGAGCCTATTATAAAAATCATTGCTCACAAAAATATGTTTCGTTTCACAGTTCTATCATTTACGTAATCGATTGCGTTCACGTTTACACACATTCGGGCGGGGATTGTACTGACTTTCACCCTTGTTGCAAACTTTTACTATCAATCCAGGTGATGTAAGCGGAGTAACAAAATGACGGGGAAGATGTTGCGGGACGCACAATATCGCCCCGCAATACGTTTACTGCATAACAGGTTGAATGTCGTGGATACGTACAAAGCCTAACTGATCCACAGACATACCCTTTAACTGTAACGGAATATCAACATCGCTGGGGGCGAGGACGCTGGCAGGTGCGTTAATCAATTGATTCTGCACATTGATTTCCTGAAAGTTGTCTATTGTTCCCTGAATTTGCCCATATTCAACGGTTCCGCTGAATGCGGGTAAAGGGTCATTAGATTCGCCCTGAATACGTAGCGTCAGGGTGGTGCCATCTGTATCAGGCGTAATATTCACCAGCGACATACGTAAAGTACCGATCTGGCTTTCCAGTCTTGCTGGTGTTTTTGCTCCAGGCAGAAGGTAAACCCCACTGCTGGATTTTGCATTCAGCCTGTTTTGCTGAGTGATTTTGACCGTTTCTTTATTGAGCTGCGTCATCTCCTGGTTCAGCGTGCTGACGCTGTGTTTCATCTGTCGCACTTCACTTTGCTGCACACAGGCGCTAAGGCTGAACAGGCTTCCCAGCAGGAGCAGTCGAAAAACGTTAGTATTCATAGGTCGTCCCTTTCTCGTCGCAATTAGCCTAATGGTAGAGGGTAAAAGCAGTGAAAGCATCGATCCTTTATCTCAAAAGCGTTGCGCCTTTGTTGTATCGTCAGTTCAGGGTAAAATAGATTTCTGTTAACCACCTGGTCAGGACGCCGTATGCATTGCCCATTCTGTTTCGCCGTGGACACTAAGGTAATTGACTCTCGTCTCGTGGGCGAGGGTTCATCCGTACGCCGCCGTCGGCAGTGTCTGGTGTGTAATGAACGTTTCACCACCTTTGAAGTGGCGGAGCTGGTTATGCCGCGTGTTGTAAAAAGCAACGACGTGCGTGAACCGTTTAATGAAGAGAAATTACGTAGCGGAATGCTGCGGGCGCTGGAAAAACGTCCGGTGAGTTCCGATGACGTCGAAATGGCAATCAATCATATAAAATCGCAGCTGCGCGCCACCGGTGAGCGCGAAGTGCCGAGCAAGATGATTGGCAATCTGGTGATGGAGCAATTGAAAAAGCTCGATAAAGTCGCCTATATCCGTTTTGCCTCTGTCTACCGCAGTTTCGAAGATATCAAAGAATTTGGCGAAGAGATCGCGCGCCTGGAGGACTAAGCCGTGCAGGACGAGTATTACATGGCGCGGGCGCTAAAGCTGGCGCAACGAGGACGTTTTACCACGCATCCCAACCCGAATGTCGGGTGCGTCATTGTCAAAGATGGCGAAATTGTCGGTGAAGGTTACCATCAACGCGCGGGTGAACCGCATGCCGAGGTACAGGCGTTGCGCATGGCCGGCGAAAAAGCCAAAGGCGCAACGGCGTATGTCACACTCGAACCCTGTAGCCATCATGGTCGTACGCCACCGTGTTGTGATGCATTAATTGCTGCGGGCGTGGCGCGCGTGGTTGCTGCAATGCAAGACCCCAATCCGCAGGTCGCTGGACGTGGACTTTACCGTTTGCAACAGGCTGGCATTGACGTCAGCCACGGGCTGATGATGAGTGAAGCTGAGCAATTGAATAAAGGCTTTCTCAAGCGGATGCGCACCGGCTTTCCTTATATTCAGTTAAAACTTGGCGCATCGCTTGATGGTCGCACGGCGATGGCGAGTGGCGAAAGCCAGTGGATCACTTCACCTCAGGCGCGACGCGACGTACAACGACTGCGCGCGCAAAGTCATGCCATTTTAACCAGCAGCGCCACGGTGCTGGCGGATGATCCAGCCTTAACAGTGCGTTGGTCTGAACTGGATGAACAAACTCAGGGGCTCTACCCGCAACAAAATCTCCGTCAGCCAGTACGTATTGTGATTGATAGCCAAAATCGCGTGACGCCGGAACATCGCATTGTGCAGCAGCCCGGCGAAACCTGGTTCGCGCGTACGCAGGAAGATTCTCGTGAGTGGCCGGAAACGGTGCGTACCTTGCTGATTCCAGAGCATAAAGGTCACCTGGATCTGGTTGTACTAATGATGCAACTGGGTAAACAGCAGATTAACAGCATCTGGGTGGAAGCGGGGCCAACGCTCGCTGGCGCATTGCTACAGGCGGGTTTAGTCGATGAGCTGATTGTCTATATCGCACCTAAACTATTAGGCAACGACGCCCGTGGATTATGCACGCTGCCAGGGCTTGAGAAATTAGCCGACGCTCCCCAATTTAAATTCAAAGAGATACGTCATGTAGGCCCGGATGTTTGCCTGCATTTAGTGGGTGCATGATCTCCCGGCTCGAAAGGGAAGCAGCGCACGAAATATTATGCTAAAATCCGCCCCCCTGCGGGGCCATACTCGAACCCGAAGGAAGAAAATGAACATTATTGAAGCTAACGTTGCTACCCCGGACGCTCGCGTCGCCATCACCATCGCGCGTTTCAACAACTTTATCAATGACAGCCTGCTGGAAGGTGCAATTGACGCACTGAAACGTATCGGTCAGGTAAAAGATGAAAACATTACCATTGTTTGGGTGCCAGGTGCCTATGAGCTGCCGCTGGCGGCGGGTGCACTGGCTAAAACCGGTAAATACGACGCGGTGATTGCGCTGGGTACGGTTATTCGTGGTGGCACTGCCCACTTTGAATATGTCGCTGGTGGTGCAAGCAACGGCCTGGCGCATGTTGCCCAGGACAGCGAAATTCCGGTTGCTTTTGGTGTTCTGACCACTGAAAGCATTGAACAAGCGATCGAACGTGCTGGCACCAAAGCTGGCAACAAAGGTGCAGAAGCTGCACTGACCGCGCTTGAAATGATTAATGTATTGAAAGCCATCAAGGCCTGAAATTAGTAAGGGGAAATCCGTGAAACCTGCTGCTCGTCGCCGCGCTCGTGAGTGTGCCGTCCAGGCGCTCTACTCCTGGCAGTTGTCCCAGAACGACATCGCTGATGTTGAATACCAGTTCCTGGCTGAACAGGATGTAAAAGACGTTGACGTCCTGTACTTCCGTGAGCTGCTGGCCGGGGTGGCGACTAACACCGCATACCTCGACGGACTGATGAAGCCGTACCTGTCCCGTCTGCTGGAAGAACTGGGCCAGGTAGAAAAAGCAGTACTGCGCATTGCGCTGTACGAGCTGTCTAAACGTAGCGATGTGCCATACAAAGTGGCCATTAACGAAGCGATCGAACTGGCGAAATCGTTCGGCGCAGAAGACAGCCATAAGTTCGTCAACGGCGTACTCGATAAAGCAGCACCTGTGATTCGCCCTAACAAAAAGTAATATCCAGGCCGGTAGATTCACGGAAGACCGTTCCGCGATCGCCGGCCTTTTCTTTTTTACCTGCTGAGGCGTAACGTATGGCATGTGGCGAGTTCTCCCTGATTGCCCGTTATTTTGACCGTGTAAGAAGTTCTCGTCTTGATGTCGAACTGGGCATCGGCGACGATTGCGCTCTTCTCAATATCCCCGAGAAACAGACCCTGGCGATCAGCACTGATACGCTGGTGGCGGGCAACCACTTCCTCCCTGATATCGATCCTGCTGATCTGGCTTATAAAGCACTGGCGGTGAACCTAAGCGATCTGGCAGCGATGGGGGCCGATCCGGCCTGGCTGACGCTGGCATTAACCTTACCGGACGTAGACGAAGCGTGGCTTGAGTCCTTCAGCGACAGCTTGTTTGATCTTCTCAATTATTACGATATGCAACTCATTGGCGGCGATACCACGCGTGGGCCATTATCAATGACGTTGGGTATCCACGGCTTTGTTCCGATGGGACGAGCCTTAACGCGCTCTGGGGCGAAACCGGGTGACTGGATCTATGTGACCGGTACACCGGGCGATAGCGCTGCCGGGCTGGCGATTTTGCAAAACCGTTTGCAGGTTGCCGATGCTAAAGATGCGGACTACTTGATCAAACGTCATCTCCGTCCGTCGCCGCGTATTTTACAGGGGCAGGCACTGCGCGATCTGGCAAATTCAGCTATCGATCTCTCTGACGGTCTGATTTCCGATCTCGGGCATATCGTGAAAGCCAGCGACTGCGGCGCACGTATTGACCTGGCATTGCTGCCGTTTTCTGATGCGCTTTCTCGCCATGTTGAACCGGAACAGGCGCTGCGCTGGGCGCTCTCTGGCGGTGAAGATTACGAGTTGTGTTTCACGGTGCCGGAACTGAACCGTGGCGCGCTGGATGTGGCTCTCGGACACCTGGGCGTACCGTTTACCTGTATCGGGCAAATGACCGCCGATATCGAAGGGCTTTGTTTTATTCGTGACGGCGAACCTGTCACGTTAGACTGGAAAGGATATGACCATTTTGCCACGCCATAAAGATGTCGCGAAAAGTCGCCTGAAAATGAGTAATCCGTGGCATCTGCTTGCTGTCGGATTCGGAAGTGGATTAAGCCCGATCGTTCCTGGCACGATGGGGTCGCTGGCGGCGATTCCCTTCTGGTATCTGATGACTTTTTTGCCCTGGCAGCTCTATTCGCTGGTGGTAATGCTGGGGATCTGTATCGGCGTCTATCTTTGTCATCAAACGGCGAAAGACATGGGCGTGCACGATCACGGCAGTATTGTCTGGGACGAATTTATTGGTATGTGGATTACGCTCATGGCGCTGCCGACCAATGACTGGCAGTGGGTTACCGCCGGATTTGTGATTTTCCGTATTCTGGATATGTGGAAGCCGTGGCCGATCCGCTGGTTTGATCGCAATGTACATGGCGGCATGGGGATCATGATTGACGATATTGTCGCCGGGGTGATCTCCGCTGGCATCCTGTATTTTATCGGTCATCACTGGCCGCTGGGTATTCTGTCGTAGTTGTGCACCGATGCCTGATGTGACGCTTGTCACGTCTCATCAGGCCTGCATACCTATTTAAATCCTACGACCGGATGCGGTTTATACGGCGTTTCCAGCTCGGCGATCTGTTCCGGCTTCAAGGTGATATCCACCGCGTTTAGCAGTTCATCAAGCTGTTCCTCCCGAGAAGTTCCGATAATCGGTGCGGCAATGCCCGGTTTACTCAACAACCAGGCCAGCGCAACTTGTGCTCGCGTTGCACCAAGTTCTTCACTGACGCCCGTTAAGCGTTCTACAATTTGTGCGTCATTTTCATTGCTTTCTTGGTAGAGATTTTTCCCCACTTCATCCGACACCAGCCGTGCGGTGGTTTCTCCCCAAGGACGCGTCAGACGGCCCCGCGCCAGCGGGCTCCATGGAATCACCGCTACGCCTTCCTGATAACACAGCGGCAGCATCTCGCGCTCTTCTTCACGATAAATCAGATTGTAGTGATCCTGCATACTGACAAACTGCGCCCAGCCGTGCTGTTTTTGTAGTTCCAGTGCTTGAGCAAACTGCGAAGCGTGCATGGATGACGCGCCGATATAACGCGCTTTCCCGGCTTTTACCACGTCGTTCAGGGCTTCCAGCGTCTCTTCGATCGGCGTGTTGTAATCCCAGCGATGAATTTGCAGGATATCGACATAATCCATGCCGAGACGGCGCAGGCTGTCGTCGATAGAGCGCAAAATTTGTGCACGGGATAATCCTTCCGGTAAATCACCAACGCGATGGAACACTTTGGTCGCAACGACCACGTCTTCACGACGGGCGAAATCCCGCAGTGCGCGACCGACGATCTCTTCGCTGCTGCCATCGGAATAGCTATTGGCGGTGTCAAAGAAATTTATGCCGCCTTCCAGCGCACGTTTAATGATGGGACGGCTGCTCTCTTCCGGCAGTGTCCATGCGTGATTACCGCGATCTGGCTCGCCAAAGGTCATACAGCCGAGGCAAAGTCGGGAAACACGAAGGTCGGTTTTTCCTAAGGGGTTGTATTGCATGCTGCCACTCCTGCCATGAATAATTTCTTAAGCATAGCAGGAGTAGAGTAGGGATTATGCCAGCCAGGCCTTGATTTTGGCTTCCATACCGGCGGCATCGAGGCCGAGTTCGGCGCGCATTTCTTCCTGAGTTCCTTGTGGAATAAAGAAGTCAGGCAGGCCAATGTTCAGCACGGGTACTGGTTTACGATGGGCCATCAGCACTTCGTTCACGCCGCTACCTGCGCCGCCCATAATGGCGTTTTCTTCTACGGTGACCAGCGCTTCATGGCTGGCGGCCATTTCCAGAATTAACGCTTCATCAAGCGGTTTCACGAAACGCATATCGACCAGCGTAGCGTTCAGCGATTCAGCGACTTTCGCCGCTTCTGGCATCAGCGTACCAAAGTTAAGGATCGCCAGTTTCTCACCACGACGCTTCACAATGCCTTTGCCAATTGGCAGTTTTTCCAGTGGCGTCAGTTCCACGCCAACTGCGTTGCCGCGCGGGTAGCGCACCGCGGACGGGCCATCGTTATAGTGATAGCCGGTATAGAGCATCTGGCGACATTCGTTTTCATCGCTCGGGGTCATAATGACCATTTCCGGTATGCAGCGCAGGTAAGAGAGATCAAAAGCGCCCTGGTGGGTTTGACCGTCAGCACCAACAATGCCCGCACGGTCGATGGCGAACAGGACCGGAAGCTTTTGAATCGCCACGTCATGCAGCACCTGATCATAGGCGCGTTGCAGGAAGGTGGAGTAGATCGCAACAATGGGTTTGTAGCCTCCAATCGCCAGACCCGCAGCAAAGGTCACTGCGTGTTGCTCGGCAATTGCCACGTCGAAGTAGCGATCCGGGAATTTACGTGAAAACTCGACCATGCCGGAACCTTCACGCATCGCCGGAGTAATCGCCATCAGCTTGTTATCTTTCGCTGCGGTTTCGCACAACCAGTCGCCAAAGATTTTTGAATAGCTTGGTAAACCGCCGCTACTTTTCGGCAGACAACCGCTGGAGGGATCAAATTTAGGCACGGCGTGGAAGGTGATTGGGTCTTTTTCTGCCGGTTCATAACCACGACCTTTTTTGGTCATGATATGCAGGAACTGCGGGCCTTTCAGGTCGCGCATGTTCTTAAGCGTGGTGATAAGCCCCAGCACATCGTGACCGTCCACCGGGCCGATGTAGTTAAAGCCCAGCTCTTCAAACAACGTGCCAGGCACTACCATGCCTTTAATATGTTCTTCGGTACGTTTGAGCAGCTCTTTAATGGGTGGCACGCCAGAGAAAACTTTTTTTCCGCCTTCGCGCAGTGAAGAGTAAAGCTTACCGGAAAGCAGCTGCGCCAGATGGTTGTTGAGCGCGCCAACATTTTCGGAAATCGACATTTCATTGTCGTTGAGAACCACCAGCATATCAGGACGGATATCGCCCGCGTGATTCATCGCTTCAAACGCCATGCCAGCAGTAATCGCGCCATCGCCAATGACACAGACGGTGCGGCGATTTTTGCCTTCTTTCTCGGCAGCAACTGCGATCCCAATTCCGGCACTGATGGAGGTTGATGAATGCCCGACGCTTAATACGTCATATTCGCTTTCGCCGCGCCACGGGAACGGGTGCAGGCCACCTTTCTGACGGATGGTGCCGATTTTGTCGCGGCGCCCGGTCAAAATTTTATGCGGATAAGCCTGATGCCCCACATCCCAGATTAACTGGTCAAACGGGGTATTGTAGACATAGTGCAGCGCCACGGTCAGTTCGACCGTGCCCAGCCCGGAGGCGAAGTGCCCGCTGGAACGGCTCACGCTGTCGAGTAAATAGCGGCGCAGTTCGTCGCAGAGTTTCGGTAAACTCTCTTTCGGCAACAGTCGTAACTCCTGGGTGGAGTCGACCAGTGCCAGGGTCGGGTATTTGGCAATATCAAAACTCATCAGGGGCCTATTAATACTTATTGTTTATTTATTACGCTGGATGATGTAGTCCGCTAGCGCTTCCAGTGCCGAGGTATCGAGTGACTGTTCAGCCAGTTGTTTCAGCGACTGACGGGCATCGTCGATCAGATCCCGGGCTTTCTTCCGGGCTTGCTCAAGACCCAGAAGTGCAGGGTAGGTACTTTTACCAAGTTGCTGATCGGCACCCTGGCGTTTTCCCAACGTTGCAGTATCTCCTACCACATCCAGGATGTCATCCTGAACCTGGAAGGCAAGGCCGATGCTCTCTGCGTACTTGTCGAGTACTGGCAGAGCACGACGCCCTTTATCTCCGGCGCTTAATGCACCAAGGCGAACGGCGGCGCGAATCAATGCGCCAGTTTTATGACGATGTATACGCTCAAGCGCGTCCAGAGGTACGCGTTTGCCTTCCGCGTCTAAATCTAATGCCTGACCACCGCACATTCCGGCAATACCGCTGGCGCTCGCCAGTTCAGAAATCATCGAAATTCTGTCGCGATCCGACACTTCCGGCATATCTGCATCGCTTAAAATCGAGAACGCCAGCGTTTGTAAAGCATCGCCAGCGAGAATCGCGTTTGCTTCGCCAAACTTCACATGGCAGGTCGGCAAACCGCGACGCAGATCGTCATCATCCATCGCCGGTAAATCATCATGAATTAATGAGTAAGCGTGGATACACTCTACGGCGGCAGCGGGTGCGTCCAGTGTGTTTGTGCTAACGCCGAACATATGACCAGTGGCATAAACCAGGAAAGGTCGCAGGCGCTTACCACCTAATAATGCGCCATACTGCATGGTTTCGACCACGGGAGTGTTCTGAAAGGGCAGTGGGGCGATAAAACGGCTCAGCGCCTGGTTGGCCTGCTTAACGCAGGCTTCGAGTTGCTGCGGAAAGTCCATTACTCATTGTCCGGTGTAAAAGGGGTTAGAGAGGCGTCTTCATTGTCAGACAGCAGAATTTGTACGCGCTGTTCGGCTTGTTGTAATTTGGCCTGCCCCTGACGTGCCAGCTGCACGCCGCGTTCGAACTCGTTCAGCGCCTCTTCCAGCGGCAGGTCGCCACTTTCCAGACGGGTTACAATCTGTTCCAGCTCGCTCAGCGCCTTTTCAAAGCTGGCGGGAGCCTCATTTTTCTTCGGCATAATGAATGTCTGACTCTCAATATTTTTCGCCCCGTCATGGTAACGGACTCAGGGCAAATAGCAAATAACGCGCAATGGTAAGGTGATGTGCGCAGCAAAGCGATGTTAGTGGTATACTTCCGCGCCTGGATGCAGCCGCAGGTGTGGGCTGCTGTATTTTTCCCTATACAAGTCGCTTAAGGCTTGCCAACGAACCATTGCCGCCATGAAGTTTATCATTAAATTGTTCCCGGAAATCACCATCAAAAGCCAATCTGTGCGCTTGCGCTTTATAAAAATCCTTACCGGGAACATTCGTAACGTTTTAAAGCACTATGATGAGACGCTCGCTGTCGTCCGTCACTGGGATAACATCGAAGTTCGCGCAAAAGATGAAAACCAGCGTCTGGCTATTCGCGACGCCCTGACCCGTATTCCGGGTATCCACCATATTCTCGAAGTCGAAGACGTGCCGTTTACCGACATGCACGATATTTTCGAGAAAGCGTTGGTTCAATATCGCGATCAGCTGGAAGGCAAAACCTTCTGCGTACGCGTGAAGCGCCGCGGCAAACATGATTTTAGCTCGATTGATGTGGAACGTTACGTCGGCGGCGGTTTAAATCAGCATATTGAATCCGCGCGCGTGAAGCTGACCAATCCGGAAGTGACTGTCCATCTGGAAGTGGAAGACGATCGTCTGCTGCTGATTAAAGGCCGCTACGAAGGTATTGGCGGTTTCCCGATCGGCACCCAGGAAGATGTGTTGTCGCTCATTTCCGGTGGTTTCGACTCCGGTGTTTCCAGTTATATGTTGATGCGTCGCGGCTGCCGCGTGCATTACTGCTTCTTTAACCTCGGCGGCGCGGCGCATGAAATTGGCGTACGTCAGGTGGCGCATTATCTGTGGAACCGCTTTGGCAGCTCCCACCGCGTGCGTTTTGTCGCTATTAATTTTGAACCGGTCGTCGGGGAAATTCTCGAGAAAATCGACGACGGTCAGATGGGCGTTATCCTCAAGCGTATGATGGTGCGTGCCGCGTCCAAAGTGGCAGAACGTTACGGCGTACAGGCGCTGGTTACCGGTGAAGCGCTCGGCCAGGTGTCCAGCCAGACGCTGACCAACCTACGCCTGATTGATAACGTCTCCGATACGCTGATCCTGCGTCCGCTGATCTCTTACGACAAAGAGCACATCATCAACCTGGCTCGCCAGATTGGCACCGAAGACTTTGCCCGCACGATGCCGGAATATTGCGGCGTGATTTCCAAAAGCCCGACGGTGAAAGCGGTTAAATCGAAGATTGAAGCGGAAGAAGAGAAGTTCGACTTCAGCATTCTCGATAAAGTGGTGGAGGAAGCGAATAACGTTGATATCCGCGAAATCGCCCAGCAGACCGAGCAGGAAGTGGTGGAAGTGGAAACCGTCAATGGCTTCGGCCCGAACGACGTGATCCTCGATATCCGTTCTATCGATGAACAGGAAGATAAGCCACTGAAAGTCGAAGGGATTGATGTGGTTTCTCTGCCGTTCTATAAACTGAGCACCAAATTTGGCGATCTCGACCAGAGCAAAACCTGGCTGTTGTGGTGTGAGCGCGGGGTGATGAGCCGCCTGCAGGCGCTCTATCTGCGCGAGCAGGGCTTTAACAATGTGAAGGTGTATCGCCCGTAATATGTGGTTGTAACGTCGCATCTGGTCAGATGCGACGTTTACCGCATCCGACACTACTCGTAATAATTATAAATCCCTGCCGCCATCACCAGTTGTGATGCCACTTCATGGGCTTTCTCGCGCCCAACCAGCAGGTCGATAATTTTCAGACCAAAGTCGATAGCTGTACCTGGCCCCTGGCTGGTCAGCAATTTTACCCGTGCATCCCAGACGACGCGCTTGTCCTGCCATTGTTCGGCGGGTATTTTGTCTTTCAGCGTCGGGAAGCCGGTCATATTGCCAATCGGGAAGATATCGTGCGGGACCAGCACGGTGGCTGGCGCGGCGCAAATAGCCGCGACGATACGCCCGGAACGGTGGAACTGTTTAACGGTTTCAACCAGCAGGGTGCTATCGCGAAAACACTCTGCGCCTTTGATGCCACCAGGCAGCACAATCACGTCATATTCGCCATCAGCCACTTCAACCAGCGGCGCATCCGCCAGCAGCTTCACGCCGCGCGAGCAGGTAATCGCCAGGTTACCATCGCTGGCGACGCTGGCAGTGGTGACTTTGATACCGCCGCGAACCAAGAGGTCGATAGTGGTGACGGCTTCAGTCTCTTCACTACCAGGGGCGAGGCAAACCAGTGCCGATGCGCTCATATTCACTCTCCTTTCTTTTTACCATTTCAAACAGGCGGGTGTTTTCCGGTACGGCAATCCCATGCGCGCGGGCGCGGCGTAAGAGAAAACCATTGATATAGTCGATTTCGGTGTGGCGCAGCGCGCGGATATCCTGCAACATCGACGAGATATTTTCCGCTGTGGCATCAATCACCTGCATCACGTAATCACGCAAATCTTCTGCTGAAGTATGATGCCCTTCGCGTTCGATCACTGCCGCGACTTCTTCGCATATCTGCATAATTTCTTGCGGATGATGACGTAATTCACCATTCGGGCAATTCCAGGTGGCGGTCAGTGGATTAATCACACAGTTGACTGCCAGCTTGCGCCACAGCTCGGCGCGAATATTGTTATGCCACGCGACGTCAGGCAATACGGTTTGCAAAATATCCGCCAGATAACTGTAATCGCCGTCCTGTTGCCGTGCCGGACCAATATGCGTGATACCGTTTGCCACATGAATAATGACATTGCCGTCGCGGCGAGCGGCATGGGTGGTGGTGCCCATCAGTAATGGCTGCTGAATGTTTTGCAACTCTTCGATGGTGCCCATGCCGTTGTGAATTAACAGTATTGGCGTGGTTACAGGCAGTGTGGACGCGAGGCTTTTGACGGCATCGGAAACCTGCCATGCTTTCAGCGTCACCAGGAGCAGATCGCTGGTGGCGAGAAAATCGGGATCGTTGGCGGTCAGAGACTCGTTAAATATCGAACCATCTGTCTCAACCAGATTCACGCTACAATAAGGTTGCGGTACGCGCAGCCAGCCCTGAACTTCGTGACCCTGTTTACAAAGTGCTGTAAGCCATAATTGCCCTAAGGCACCGCATCCCAATACGGTAATTTTCATTGTTCCTCCTCACCCGCAACCACTCCGGGTGTTCAATAAGGCTATCCCTTAATTGTGCATGCTGTTGCGACTATGCACAATTAAGGGATACGTCCTGGTGCGGGACTGTCGGTTATTTAACTTTGCGGGTATTATGCTTCGCATCAAAAATGAAGGGAGAGGAAAAGATGCCATCTTTCGATATTGTCTCTGAAGTTGATCTTCAGGAAGCACGTAACGCGGTCGATAACGCGAGCCGCGAAGTGGAGTCCCGTTTTGACTTCCGTAATGTTGAAGCTTCATTTGAGCTGAATGACGCCAGCAAAACCATCAAAGTGTTGAGCGAGTCCGACTTCCAGGTCAATCAGTTGCTGGATATTCTGCGTGCCAAGCTGCTGAAGCGCGGCATTGAAGGCAGTTCACTGGATGTACCGGAAAATATCGTTCATAGCGGTAAAACCTGGTTTGTGGAAGCGAAACTGAAACAGGGCATTGAGAGCGCGACTCAGAAGAAAATCGTCAAAATGATCAAAGACAGCAAACTGAAAGTGCAGGCGCAAATTCAGGGCGATGAGATCCGCGTAACGGGTAAATCTCGTGATGATTTACAGGCTGTCATGGCGATGGTACGTGGTGGCGATCTCGGTCAGCCGTTCCAGTTCAAAAACTTCCGCGATTAATCGCGACAACCTGCGCTTTGTTCATGTCAGATGCGGCATGAACGCCTGATTCGGCCTACAAAGGTTTGTAACTCAGGAACTTAGTAGGCCTGATAAGCGTAGCGCAGCAGGCAATTTCGCCTCGCTTTTATGCCTGGCGAATTGCCTGTTCAACCTCAAAGCGATTCGTCACTTTGCTGTCGATTTTCACATAAGCTGAATGTTCTTCTTCTGCAATCAACACTTCTTTGATGCCTTCAGTTTCCAGCAAACGCACTTTTAACGCCTCGTTTGCGGCAATGTTCGCCGGGATTTCAATGCGCAAGCTGCTGACATACGGCGGTTCTTTCATGGTACTGGCGACTGCCAGCCACACTGCGGCCAGCATTGCGCCAGCGAGAAATACGCCCTGACCGTCAAACATGCCGTCAATCCAGCCGCCCAGCGAACCGCCAATCGCCACGCCAAGAAACTGGCTGGTGGAGTAAACACCCATCGCCGTACCTTTGTAACCTGCTGGCGATTCTTTACTGATAAGTGAAGGCAGAAGGGCTTCCATCAAATTAAACGCCACAAAGAAAAGCTGCACGCCGACCACCAGTTGCCAGAACTGCGTTTGTGCGTTCCACAACACAATTTCCGCGACCACGATCAACCCGACGCAAAAGACAAAGACTTGCTTCATTTTGCGCTTAACTTCAGCGTAGATAATGAAAGGCACGACCGAGCCAAAGGCGATTAACATCGTTGCCAGGTAGACCTTCCAGTGTTCAGCCGCCGGGAACCCCGCATCAGCCAGCTGTCCGGGCAGGGCAACAAAGGTCGACATCAGCAAAATATGCAGACACATAATGCCAAAGTTGAGTTTCAGCAGCCGCGGTTCCGCCAGCACTTTACTGAAACTGCCTTTCACCATTCCGGACTCACGATTAAGTACGTGAGTGCTACTGTTGGGCACAACCCAAATGGTCAACGCAATGCCGGTTGTTGCCAGAATAGCGATCATCCAGAACAGCACGTGCAGCCCAAGTTTGTGAGTGATGATCGGGCCAAGCACCATCGCAATGGCAAAGGTAATGCCAAAGCTCACGCCGATAAACGCCATCGCTTTGGTGCGGTTTTGTTCGCGCGTGAGATCGGAAAGCAGCGCCATAACGGCAGCGGCAATCGCACCGGAGCCTTGTAGCGCCCGGCCCAGAATAATTCCCCAGATGGAGTCAGAGAGCGCAGCGATAACGCTACCGGCGGCAAACACCGCCAGCCCACCGACAATTAATGGTTTGCGACCAATGCGGTCTGAAAGCAGGCCAAACGGAATCTGAAAAACGGCCTGAGTCAGACCATAAATACCAATGGCAATACCGATTAATGCTTCGCTGGCACCTTGCAGAGCCATGCCGTACGTGGTCAGAACCGGCAGAACCATGAACATGCCCAGCATGCGTAATGAAAATACGGTCCCTAAACCCCAGGTCGCGCGCCGCTCACCTGGCGTCATTTTATAATCGTTCATTACCACCTCTGTTTTAAATTCGCGACTAGTGTAAAGCGGCAAACGAATGGGGTAAACATGCGGATTTTTTAGTAAATATTTCGAGAGGGATATGATTCTAATGCTAAGAAAAAAGGTGCCGTAGCACCTTTTTAACTGAGAGGTTGTGTTACCACACAGCAGCCAGCAGCGTATGCGAGTCCGGCACCATAAAATCAACGGACATCATCACCGAGAGGGCAGTGATGGCGATGATAGAGAAACCGAACAGCTTGCGCGCCCAGATTCTGTCATCAGCAACTTTATAGCCGCGCAGAGCCATGCCTAACCACCAGACGCTCACCGCAGCGGCGACCACCAGATATTTATACCCAGCGTAGCCGCCAAGAGAGAGCATCAGCGTGGCAACGGCAAAGGCGATGATATACAGCGTGATGTGATTCTTCGCCACCGAAATGCCTTTCACCACCGGCAGTACCGGAATGTTTGCCGCCTGATAATCCTTAAAGCGGAAAATGGCTATGGCATAAGAGTGAGGCATCTGCCACAGGCTGAAGATAGCCAGCAGGATCGCTGCGCCGCTATCGAACTCGCCGGTTACCGCACAGTAACCGATCACCGGAGGCGCAGCGCCGGAGAGCGAACCAATCAATGTGCCGTAGACAGAATGACGTTTCATGTACAGGCTATAAACGCCGACATAAACCACAAAGCCCATCACCCCCAGCCAGCAGGCCAGCGGATTCGCGCCAAACCACAGCAGCATAAAGCCAGCAATACCCAGCAAGGTGGCGTACACCAGCGAGACAGCAGGAGAGATCAGGCCTTTCACCAGCACCCGATTCTTCGTCCTTTCCATCTTTCGGTCGATATCCCTGTCGATGTAGTTGTTAAACACACAACCCGACGCCACAACCAGTGACACCCCAACCAGCGTGTAGATAAACAGGGGATAATCAATGCTGCCCTTTGAGGCCAGCAAGAATCCCCCAATCACCGAGATCAGGTTGCCAAAGATGATGCCTGGTTTCGTTACTTGCAGGTATTGCTTAAATATCATAACCGCCGCTCTTAGTGCATCATCATGTTGTAGTTGAGGTTCCACATAATCCAAATGGAGCCCACAACCAGGATGGCGATGATTAGCACGGTGAAGACAAATGCCGTCATATTCCAGCCTTCATCTGATTTGGTATTCATGTGCAGGAAGCACACCAGATGCACCAGAATCTGTACCACTGCCATTGCCAGGATTGTTCCCAGAATTACGGCCGGAGAGGCAGCCCCTGTCATCACCATCCAGAACGGAATTACCGTCAGGATTATCGACAGGATAAAGCCTGTCATGTAGGTCTTTACGCTGCCATGGGATGCGCCGCTGCTTGCGTTAGAATGACTCATTACATCGCCCCCATCAGATAAACAACAGTGAACACACAGATCCAAACCACATCCAGGAAGTGCCAGAACAGGCTCAGGCACATGATGCGGGTACGGTTAGTGCTGGTCAGGCCGCGACGGGCGATTTGCACCATCAGCACCGCCATCCAGATAAGACCGGAAGTGACGTGCAGACCGTGCGTGCCGACCAGCGCAAAGAATGCTGACAGGAAGCCGCTGCGATCCGGACCCATGCCGTTAACAATCAGGTGATGGAATTCATAGATTTCCATCCCGATAAATCCGGCACCAAACAACCATGTCAACGCCAGCCAGGAGACAACCTGGCTTTTGTTGTTTTTGTACATGGCGATAGCCGCCATGCCGTAGGTGATGGAGCTGAACAACAGCAAGAAAGTTTCAACCAGAACGAACGGCAGTTCGAAAATGTCCTTACCTGTCGGCCCACCTGCGGTGCCGTTCACCAGAACGGCATAGGTAGCAAACAAGATAGAGAACAGAATGCAGTCGCTCATCAGGTAGATCCAAAATCCGAAGATTTTGGTTCCGCCTGCATCGTGGTGCCCGTGTTCGTGCGCGTGGGCAGTCGCGTGCGTCAAAGTATCAGTTGCCATTTTTCAGCCCTGCCTTAGTAATCTCATCGAAATGCTGGTTTTCCAGTTTTTCGATTTCTGCCACCGGCACGTAGTAATCCACGTCCTCGTCGAAGCTTTTCACGATCCAGGTGATGATCATGCCTGCGAAGCCAACAATCGCCAGCCACCAGATATGCCAGATCATGGCGAAACCGAAGATGGTGGAGAAAGCCGCAATGACGATACCGGCACCGCTGTTTTTTGGCATATGAATTTCTTCATAGTGGTCAGGCTTTTTGTACGCTTCGCCTTTCTCTTTCATTTCCCAGAATGCATCACGTTCGTGAACGTGCGGCACAACGGCAAAGTTATAGAACGGAGGCGGGGAAGAGGTTGCCCACTCCAGCGTACGGCCACCCCACGGGTCGCCAGTCAGGTCACGGTTCTGGTCGCGGTCACGAATAGAAACGTACATCTGAATAACGAGGCAGAGAATACCCAGCGCAATCAGTACCGCACCGCTGGCTGCAATCATCAGCATGGTGTGGAACTGCGGGTCAATCTGCTGGCTCAAACGACGGGTCATGCCCATGAAGCCCAGCGCATACAGTGGCATAAAGGCAACGAAGAAGCCGATGATCCAGAACCAGAACGCGCGTTTACCCCAGGTTTCGTTCAGTTTGAAACCGAACGCTTTAGGCCACCAGTAGGTCATCCCTGCGAAGCAGCCGAAGACCACGCCGCCGATGATCACGTTATGGAAGTGCGCAATCAGGAACAGGCTGTTATGCAGAACGAAGTCCGCGCCCGGTACTGCCAGCAGCACGCCAGTCATCCCGCCCACCGAGAAGGTGACGATAAAACCGATGGTCCACAGCATCGCAGAATGGAACACGATGCGGCCCTGATACATGGTGAACAGCCAGTTGAAGATCTTCACCCCGGTCGGGATGGCGATAATCATCGTGGTGATACCAAAGAAGGCGTTTACGTTCGCGCCCGCACCCATCGTAAAGAAGTGGTGCAGCCAGACGATGAACGACAGCACGGTGATACAGACGGTTGCCCATACCAGCGAGGTATAACCAAACAGACGTTTACGCGAGAAGGTTGCCGCAATTTCGGAGAACACACCGAATACAGGCAGGATCAAGATGTAAACTTCCGGGTGGCCCCAGGCCCAAATCAGGTTGATATACATCATCATGTTGCCACCCATATCGTTGGTAAAGAAATGGGTGCCCAGATAGCGATCCAGGGTCAACAACGCGACGGTAACCGTCAGAATTGGGAAGGAAGCAATAATCAGTACGTTCGCGCACAGTGATGCCCAGGTAAATACTGGCATCTTGAACATGGTCATGCCCGGTGCGCGCATCTTTAGAATGGTAACGAAGAAGTTGATACCGGTAAGCGTCGTACCTATACCGGATAGCTGGAGACTCCATATCCAGTAATCGACACCGACTCCCGGACTGTACTCTATTCCCGATAGCGGTGGATAGGCCAGCCAGCCGGTCTGCGCAAATTCGCCCACGCCGAGAGAAACGTTAACCAGAAGCACACCAACAACGGTAAACCAGAAGCTTAAGTTGTTGAGGAACGGGAACGCAACGTCACGCGCGCCGATCTGCAGCGGAACCACCAGGTTCATCAGACCGATAACGAAAGGCATCGCCACGAAGAAGATCATAATCACGCCGTGCGCGGTGAAGATCTGATCGTAGTGGTGAGGTGGCAGGAAGCCCGCTTCGCCCGCCGAGGCAAGGGCCTGCTGGCTACGCATCATAATGGCGTCAGCAAAACCACGCAGCAACATCACAATCGCCACGATGATATACATGATACCGAGGCGTTTATGGTCGACGGAGGTCAGCCACTCTTTCCACAGGTAGGTCCACTTACCGAAGTAAGTGATCAGGCCAACGAGCGCCAGACCTCCCAAAATAATGCCAGCGATCGTAACCATGACGATAGGTTCATGGAACGGGACTGCATCAAGTGATAATTTTCCGAACATCTTTATTCTTCCTCAACCCCTTTAATGGGCGGATTCCGCGTGGCTCATGTCCATGCCTTCCATACCTTCCATACCTTCATGTGCGCTGTGCTCACCTTCTGGCTGGGTCATGTCCATGCTCTTACCGTGAGCCATAAACTTGTTAATCACATCGGCAAACAAGTCTGGTTTCACGTTGGAGAAATATTCCACCTGGTTGTATTCGCTAGGCGCGGCCAGTTTTTCGAACGTAGCCATGTCAGACATGGTGTTCGGCGACTGTTTCGCTTTTGCGACCCATTGGTCGAATGCGGCGCGATCCGGTGTTGCAATAGCTTTGAACTTCATGCCTGAGAAGCCCGGGCCGCTGTAGCTGGCGGAGATACCGTCATAAGTACCGGGTTCGTTGGCGATCAGATGCAGGCGAGTCTGCATACCGGCCATGGCATAAATCTGGCTACCCAGACGCGGAATGAAGAAGGAGTTCATCACGGAGTTGGAGGTCACTTTGAAGTACACCGGAGTGTTCGCCGGGAAAGCGATTTCATTCACGGCTGCAATGCCCTGTTCCGGGTAGATGAAGAACCATTTCCAGTCCATGGAAACCACTTCGATGGTAATGGGCTTCTCGTCGTGTGCCAGCGGCTTGCTAGGCTCAAGAGCGTGAGTGGTTTTCCAGGTCAGTACCGCAAGGAAGATGATGATTAAGATAGGTACCGTCCAGACCACAGCTTCCACTTTATTGGAGTGTGACCAGTTCGGGCTGTACTTAGCATCTTTATTGCTCGCACGGTACTTCCAGGCGAAACCAACAGCCATCAAGATTGCGGGAATAACGACAATCAACATCAGGCCAAATGCCGTCAGTATCAGTGAACGTTGCTCCAGACCAATCTGTCCTTTGGGATCTAACAGCGCAGAATTACAGCCACTGAGCAATACAGTGCCTGCAAATAATGACAACCATCCCAAACTTTTATTGTATTTCCTGAGTCTCATTTAACGACCTCAATTCCACGGGATCTGGTGGCGTTTAAAGTGTGTGGGCATTTTACGGGAAGGTTACATTACTGTAAACATGATTAAATTCCTGTTACTTGGATTTGGCTATCAGGTCACATATGTTGCAAAACATATCAAGTTGATTTTAAGAAGCTGTTGCAAAAGGGCGTTATAACGAAAGGGGAGTGCAGAAGGAGTTTGGGTGGGCAATTGGTATAATCAATATAAAATAAAACAATTATTTAACAAATAATTATCATTGAGGTGACAACTGGGTGGTGAGAAAATAAGGACTCATTAGCTGAATCGTGTAAGAAAAATAGAATTCATAAATTGCGTCAATAATTTCCAAACGCTAAGCCGCACAAAAGAACAAATATTAATAAGCGATGCTGATGTTTATTTAGCCGTAATAATTACGGCGAGTGATTACTACAGCTAAATAATATTACAGATTACGTCAGATGTGTTTTTCGTAGCGCCAGATAATCCAGCAAACCACCAAGCACAACGCCAGAAAGGGCGACTAAAACCCCGACTTCCAGCAGCGCAGGCAGGAAAGAGAAGTGCGTCAAATCCAGCGCGTCCATTGTCAACAGCAGTAACCACACGGCCAACAGGCTGATACCCGCCGCCAGTGTCCACATGGCAAAGGCATAACCTGCAGGATATTCGGTACGGGAGATAAAGTTGCCATTTACTCGTGTATATTCAAGCGTCTGGCGGCAAACCAGCAGCAAAATAAGCCCTGGTACGGCAGCGGCGACGGAGAATAGATAGAATGTCGACCAGCCATGTGCTTCAACAAACCAACCCGCCACGGGGCCGACATAAACTCGCCCTACAGCAGAAAGCGCTGAGAGCAGGGCAAATTGAGTAGCGGAAAATGACTTATTACACAGCGTCATTAACAGCGCGACAAAGGCTGATGTACCCATCCCGCCACAGAGGTTTTCGAAAAAGACGGCTGCACCCATGCTGTAGAGATGCTTATCAGTAATCGACAGCAGCCAGTAACCGGCGTTAGATGCACCTTGTAAAATGCCGAAAATCAGCAGTGCACGGAACAGCGACAGGCGCTGCATCAAAATCCCACCGTACAATGCGCCAACAATGGTCGCCAGTAAGCCAAGCGTTTTGTTAACCACGCCTACTTCACCCGCATCAAACCCGACGCCGCGAATCAAAAACGTGGTTGTCAGGCTCATAGCGAATGCGTCGCCCAGCTTATACAGCACGATAAGAAGCAAAATAAGCCAGGCATTATTGCGACCAAAGAAATCTCGCAGAGGTGCAACAACCGCTTGTTCCAGCGTTTTGGGCACAGGAATGGTGTCGGTGGGTTCTGGTGCAAGCAACGTCGCGATAATACAGGGGATCAACAGCGCCGCCATCAACCAGTACATGCCCTGCCAGCCCAGCCATTTATCTGCCAGCCACAGGGCTAAGCCGCCGGAAACCAGCATCCCTAAACGGTAACCCAGCACGCTGATTGCCGCGCCCGCACCACGTTCTTCTGCCGGGAGCACATCGGTTTTCCACGCATCGAAGACAATATCCTGGGAGGCAGAGCAAAAAGCGATCACCACCGCCAGTGCCGCCATCCAGCGGAGCTGGGTGCCTGGTTCGAGAAAACCCATCGCCGCAATGGCGACTAATAACAGAATTTGCGTGGCGAGCAGCCAACCGCGCCGCCGCCCGAAAAATGGGGGCGTGTAGCGGTCCATCAGTGGTGACCAGAGGAATTTAAAAACGTAAGCCTGGCCTACCAGAGAGAAGAAACCAATGGTTTTGAGATCGATATTCTCGACCGTCATCCAGGCCTGTAAGGTGCCGGACGTCAGGGCGAGCGGTAGCCCGGAAGCAAAACCCAGGATCAGCAATATGGCTGAACGCGGCTGTTGAAAAATACGTAAATATTGACTGGACATGGGCGTCTACAGGCCCGGCTTGCACCGGGCCAGAGGGCAGAAATTAACGCGCGTTCTGCTTGATGAATTCGTGGATGCTGGTGTCCTGAGACATATCAGCGATGGTATCGGTCAGCACACTGTTAACCGCATCGGCGATATTTTTGTTGGAGGCCTGGAACGCACCTTCAACGTTGTAGCTGGCACGATAGTTTTTGGTCATTTTGTTGCCATTCTGCGCGGTAGCGATGATGGCGATATCCGCTTTGGTCGCGATGTTGTAGCGCACATTGCCCTGGGACACGTCAGCATACAGTTGGCTAACGATGATTTGCAGATTAACTGGGCCATTCGGACCAACCATGTATCCACGGGCGGTCATCTGTTTTTCCAGCACTTCTTGCAGCAGGAAACGCAGATCGCGGGAGGCGGTCAGGGTAACGATTTGATTATCGCGGGTGACTTTTGCCAGCGCCTGATCGGTACGCTGATCGGCACCATTAATGCTTACGGTGACGCCCATCAGGCTTGGATCCTGCTGTGGCAGTGTAATCGTCGGGGAAACTTCAATAGTTGTTGGCGGTTTTGCGCATCCTGCAAGCATAAACAGAGCAACTAACGGGAAGAGGATTTTTTTGAACATGTTCGGGCTCTCAGAGACTCTTAAGCGTGTTTGGTAAAAATTCCCGCCATCATAACATTGCCTACGGCGAGGGGAAGTGGGTAAGGCATGTAAATTCATCATGTTGACGAAATAATCGCCCCTGGTAAAAGAAACGCTGATGCGAGGCCTGTGTTTCAATCTTTAAATCAGTAAACTTCATACGCTTGACGGAAAAACCAGGACGAAACCTAAATATTTGTTGTTAAGCTGCAATGGAAACGGTAAAAGCGGCTAGTATTTAAAGGGATGGATGACATCTCAGCGTTGTCGGAGGAGATATTTCATGATGATACGTGAGCGGATAGAAGAAAAATTAAGGGCGGCGTTCCAACCCGTATTCCTCGAAGTAGTGGATGAAAGCTATCGTCACAATGTCCCAGCCGGCTCTGAAAGCCATTTTAAAGTTGTGCTGGTCAGCGATCGTTTTACGGGTGAACGTTTTCTGAATCGTCATCGAATGATTTACAGTACTTTAGCGGAGGAACTCTCTACTACCGTTCATGCGCTGGCTCTGCATACTTACACTATTAAGGAGTGGGAAGGGTTGCAGGACACCGTCTTTGCCTCTCCTCCCTGTCGTGGAGCAGGAAGCATCGCGTAAAAACGCATTTGCAACTGTCGGCGCTTTTCCAGTATGTTGCTAAAGATTTTATGAAAAACGGCCTGCGGGCCGTTTTGTTTTGTCTGGATTTTGCGCTTTTTGCCCAGCATTCAGACGAAAATCGCCCGGGAATTGTGAAAAAATACGCGACAGCGCGCAATAACCGTTCTCGACTCATAAAAGTGATGCCGCTATAATGCCGCGTCCTATTTGAATGCTTTCGGGATGATTCTGGTAACAGGGAATGTGATTGATTATAAGAACATCCCGGTTCCGCGAAGCCAACAACCTGTGCTTGCGGGGTAAGAGTTGACCGAGCACTGTGATTTTTTGAGGTAACAAGATGCAAGTTTCAGTTGAAACCACTCAAGGCCTTGGCCGCCGTGTAACGATTACTATCGCTGCTGACAGCATCGAGACCGCTGTTAAAAGCGAGCTGGTCAACGTTGCGAAAAAAGTACGTATTGACGGCTTCCGCAAAGGCAAAGTGCCAATGAATATCGTTGCTCAGCGTTATGGCGCGTCTGTACGCCAGGACGTCCTGGGCGACCTGATGAGCCGTAACTTCATTGACGCCATCATTAAAGAAAAAATCAATCCGGCTGGCGCACCGACCTATGTTCCGGGCGAATACAAGCTGGGTGAAGACTTCACCTACTCTGTAGAGTTTGAAGTTTATCCGGAAGTTGAACTGCAGGGTCTGGAAGCGATCGAAGTTGAAAAACCGATCGTTGAAGTGACCGATGCTGACGTTGACGGCATGCTGGATACTCTGCGTAAACAGCAGGCAACCTGGAAAGAAAAAGCCGGCGCTGTTGAAGCAGAAGACCGTGTGACCATCGACTTCACCGGTTCTGTTGACGGCGAAGAGTTCGAAGGCGGTAAAGCGTCTGATTTCGTACTGGCGATGGGTCAGGGTCGCATGATCCCGGGCTTTGAAGACGGTATCAAAGGCCACAAAGCTGGCGAAGAGTTCACCATCGACGTGACCTTCCCGGAAGAGTACCACGCAGAAAACCTGAAGGGTAAAGCAGCGAAATTCGCTATCAACCTGAAGAAAGTTGAAGAGCGTGAACTGCCGGAACTGACTGCAGAATTCATCAAACGTTTCGGCGTTGAAGATGGTTCCGTAGAAGGTCTGCGCGCTGAAGTGCGTAAAAACATGGAGCGCGAGCTGAAGAGCGCCATCCGTAACCGCGTTAAGTCTCAGGCGATTGAAGGTCTGGTAAAAGCTAACGACATCGACGTACCGGCTGCGCTGATCGACAGCGAAATCGACGTTCTGCGTCGCCAGGCTGCACAGCGTTTCGGTGGCAACGAAAAACAAGCTCTGGAACTGCCGCGCGAACTGTTCGAAGAACAGGCTAAACGCCGCGTAGTTGTTGGCCTGCTGCTGGGCGAAGTTATCCGCACCAACGAGCTGAAAGCTGACGAAGAGCGCGTGAAAGGCCTGATCGAAGAGATGGCTTCTGCGTACGAAGATCCGAAAGAAGTTATCGAGTTCTACAGCAAAAACAAAGAACTGATGGACAACATGCGCAATGTTGCTCTGGAAGAACAGGCTGTTGAAGCTGTACTGGCGAAAGCGAAAGTGACTGAAAAAGAAACCACTTTCAACGAGCTGATGAACTAGCAGGCGTAATTTACGTAGCATAACGCGCTAAATTCGCACAAAGGCCCGTCACCGCCAGGTGGTGGGCTTTTTTTTGTCATGAATTTTGCATGGAACCGTGCGAAAAGCCTCTTTCGGTGTTAGCGTAACAACAAAAGATTGTTATGCTTGAAATATGGTGATGCCGTACCCATAACACAGGGACTAGCTGATAATCCGTCCATAAGGTTACAATCGGTACAGCAGGTTTTTTCAATTTTATCCAGGAGACGGAAATGTCATACAGCGGCGAACGAGATAACTTTGCACCCCATATGGCGCTGGTGCCGATGGTCATTGAACAGACCTCACGAGGTGAGCGCTCTTTTGATATCTATTCTCGTCTACTTAAGGAACGCGTCATTTTTCTGACTGGCCAGGTTGAAGATCACATGGCTAACCTGATTGTGGCGCAGATGCTGTTCCTGGAAGCAGAAAACCCAGAAAAAGATATCTATCTGTACATTAACTCTCCAGGCGGGGTGATTACTGCCGGGATGTCTATCTATGACACCATGCAGTTTATCAAGCCTGATGTCAGCACCATCTGTATGGGCCAGGCGGCCTCGATGGGTGCTTTCTTGCTGACTGCAGGGGCAAAAGGTAAACGTTTCTGCCTGCCGAATTCGCGCGTGATGATTCACCAGCCGTTGGGCGGCTACCAGGGCCAGGCGACCGATATCGAAATTCATGCCCGTGAAATTCTGAAAGTTAAAGGGCGCATGAATGAACTTATGGCGCTTCATACGGGTCAATCATTAGAACAGATTGAACGTGATACCGAGCGCGATCGCTTCCTTTCTGCCCCTGAAGCGGTGGAATACGGTCTGGTCGATTCGATTCTGACCCATCGTAATTGATGCCAGAGGCGCAACTGTGCCGCTATACTTATCCAGGGCGGCACAACGCTGTAAGCGGCTTGCGCCTGAGAATGGCATTTGCGTCGTCGTGTGCGGCACAAAGAACAAAGAAGAGGTTTTGACCCATGACAGATAAACGCAAAGATGGCTCAGGCAAATTGCTGTATTGCTCTTTTTGCGGCAAAAGCCAGCATGAAGTGCGCAAGCTGATTGCCGGTCCATCCGTGTATATCTGCGACGAATGTGTTGATTTATGTAACGACATCATTCGCGAAGAGATTAAAGAAGTTGCACCGCATCGTGAACGCAGTGCGCTACCGACGCCGCATGAAATTCGCAACCACCTGGACGATTACGTTATCGGTCAGGAACAGGCGAAAAAAGTGCTGGCGGTCGCGGTATACAACCACTACAAACGTCTGCGCAACGGAGATACCAGCAATGGCGTCGAGTTGGGCAAAAGTAACATTCTGCTGATCGGTCCGACCGGTTCCGGTAAAACGCTACTGGCCGAAACGCTGGCGCGCCTGCTGGACGTTCCGTTCACCATGGCTGACGCAACCACGCTGACCGAAGCCGGTTATGTGGGCGAAGACGTTGAAAACATCATTCAGAAGCTGTTGCAGAAGTGCGATTACGACGTACAGAAAGCGCAGCGCGGGATTGTCTACATCGATGAAATCGACAAGATTTCTCGTAAGTCAGACAACCCGTCCATTACCCGAGACGTTTCCGGTGAAGGCGTACAGCAGGCACTGTTGAAACTGATCGAAGGTACGGTAGCTGCTGTTCCGCCGCAAGGTGGGCGTAAACATCCGCAGCAGGAATTCTTGCAGGTTGATACCTCTAAGATCCTGTTTATCTGTGGCGGTGCGTTTGCCGGTCTGGATAAAGTGATTTCCCATCGTGTAGAAACCGGCTCCGGTATTGGTTTTGGCGCGACGGTAAAAGCGAAGTCCGACAAAGCAAGCGAAGGCGAGCTGCTGGCGCAGGTTGAACCGGAAGATCTGATCAAGTTTGGTCTGATCCCTGAGTTCATTGGTCGTCTGCCGGTTGTCGCAACGTTGAATGAACTGAGCGAAGAAGCTCTGATTCAGATCCTCAAAGAGCCGAAAAACGCCCTGACCAAGCAGTATCAGGCGCTGTTTAATCTGGAAGGCGTGGATCTGGAATTCCGTGACGAGGCGCTGGATGCTATCGCTAAGAAAGCGATGGCGCGTAAAACCGGCGCCCGTGGCCTGCGTTCCATCGTAGAAGCCGCACTGCTCGATACCATGTACGATCTGCCGTCCATGGAAGATGTCGAAAAAGTGGTTATCGACGAGTCGGTAATTGATGGTCAAAGCAAACCGTTGCTGATTTATGGTAAGCCGGAAGCGCAACAGGCATCTGGTGAATAATTAACCATTCCCATACAATTAGTTAACCAAAAAGGGGGGATTTTATCTCCCCTTTAATTTTTCCTCTATTCTCGGCGTTGAATGTGGGGGAAACATCCCCATATACTGACGTACATGTTAATAGATGGCGTGAAGCACAGTCGTGTCATCTGATTACCTGGCGGAAATTAAACTAAGAGAGAGCTCTATGAATCCTGAGCGTTCTGAACGCATTGAAATCCCCGTATTGCCGCTGCGCGATGTGGTAGTTTATCCGCACATGGTCATCCCCTTATTTGTCGGGCGGGAAAAATCCATCCGTTGTCTGGAAGCGGCGATGGACCATGATAAAAAAATTATGCTGGTCGCGCAGAAAGAAGCTTCAACGGATGAGCCGGGTGTAAACGATCTTTTCACCGTCGGGACCGTGGCCTCTATATTGCAGATGCTGAAACTGCCTGACGGCACCGTCAAAGTGCTGGTCGAGGGGTTACAGCGCGCGCGTATTTCTGCGCTCTCTGACAATGGCGAACACTTTTCTGCGAAGGCGGAGTATCTGGAGTCGCCGACCATTGATGAGCGGGAACAGGAAGTGCTGGTGCGTACTGCAATCAGCCAGTTCGAAGGCTACATCAAGCTAAACAAAAAAATCCCACCAGAAGTGCTGACGTCGCTGAATAGCATCGACGATCCGGCGCGTCTGGCGGATACCATTGCTGCACATATGCCGCTGAAACTGGCTGACAAACAGTCCGTTCTGGAGATGTCCGACGTTAACGAACGTCTGGAATATCTGATGGCAATGATGGAATCGGAAATCGATCTGCTGCAGGTTGAGAAACGCATTCGCAACCGCGTTAAAAAGCAGATGGAGAAATCCCAGCGTGAGTACTATCTGAACGAGCAAATGAAAGCTATTCAGAAAGAACTCGGTGAAATGGACGACGCGCCGGACGAAAACGAAGCCCTGAAGCGCAAAATCGACGCGGCGAAGATGCCGAAAGAGGCAAAAGAGAAAGCGGAAGCAGAGCTGCAGAAGCTGAAAATGATGTCTCCGATGTCGGCAGAAGCGACCGTAGTGCGTGGATATATCGACTGGATGGTACAGGTGCCGTGGAATGCGCGTAGCAAGGTCAAAAAAGACCTGCGTCAGGCGCAGGAAATCCTTGATACCGACCATTATGGTCTGGAGCGCGTGAAAGATCGTATCCTTGAGTATCTTGCGGTTCAAAGCCGTGTCAACAAAATCAAGGGACCGATCCTCTGCCTGGTAGGGCCGCCGGGGGTAGGTAAAACCTCCCTGGGTCAGTCCATCGCCAAAGCCACCGGGCGTAAATATGTCCGTATGGCGCTGGGCGGCGTGCGTGATGAAGCGGAAATCCGTGGTCACCGCCGTACTTACATCGGTTCTATGCCGGGTAAACTGATCCAGAAAATGGCGAAAGTGGGCGTGAAAAACCCGCTGTTCCTGCTCGATGAGATCGACAAAATGTCTTCTGACATGCGTGGCGATCCGGCCTCCGCACTGCTTGAAGTGCTGGATCCAGAGCAGAACGTAGCGTTCAGCGACCACTACCTGGAAGTGGATTACGATCTCAGCGACGTAATGTTTGTCGCTACGTCGAACTCCATGAACATTCCGGCACCGCTGCTGGATCGTATGGAAGTGATTCGCCTCTCCGGTTATACCGAAGATGAAAAACTGAACATCGCCAAACGTCACCTGCTGCCGAAGCAGATTGAACGTAATGCACTGAAAAAAGGTGAGCTGACCGTCGACGATAGCGCCATTATCGGCATTATTCGTTACTACACCCGTGAGGCGGGCGTGCGTGGTCTGGAGCGTGAAATCTCCAAACTGTGTCGCAAAGCGGTTAAGCAGTTACTGCTCGATAAGTCATTAAAACATATCGAAATTAACGGAGATAACCTGCATGACTACCTCGGTGTTCAGCGTTTCGACTATGGGCGCGCGGATAACGAAAACCGTGTCGGCCAGGTAACCGGTCTGGCGTGGACGGAAGTGGGCGGTGACTTGCTGACCATTGAAACCGCGTGCGTTCCGGGGAAAGGTAAACTGACCTATACCGGTTCGCTCGGCGAAGTGATGCAGGAGTCTATTCAGGCGGCGTTAACGGTGGTTCGTGCGCGTGCGGAAAAACTGGGGATCAACCCTGATTTTTACGAAAAACGTGACATCCACGTCCACGTACCGGAAGGTGCGACGCCGAAAGATGGTCCGAGTGCCGGTATTGCCATGTGCACCGCGCTGGTTTCTTGCCTGACCGGTAACCCGGTTCGTGCCGATGTGGCAATGACCGGTGAGATCACTCTGCGTGGTCAGGTACTGCCGATCGGTGGTTTGAAAGAAAAACTACTGGCAGCGCATCGCGGCGGGATTAAAACAGTGTTAATTCCGTTCGAAAATAAACGCGATCTGGAAGAGATTCCTGACAACGTAATTGCCGATCTGGACATTCATCCTGTGAAGCGCATTGAGGAAGTTCTGACTCTGGCGCTACAAAATGAACCGTCTGGCATGCAGGTTGTGACTGCAAAATAGTGACCTCGCGCAAAATGCACTAATAAAAACAGGGCTGGCAGGCTAATTCGGGCTTGCCAGCCTTTTTTTGTCTCGCTAAGTTAGATGGCGGATCGGGCTTGCCCTTATTAAGGGGTGTTGTAAGGGGATGGCTGGCCTGATATAACTGCTGCGCGTTCGTACCTTGAAGGATTCAAGTGCGATATAAATTATAAAGAGGAAGAGAAGAGTGAATAAATCTCAATTGATCGACAAGATTGCTGCAGGGGCTGATATCTCTAAAGCTGCGGCTGGCCGTGCGTTAGATGCTATTATTGCTTCCGTAACTGAATCTCTGAAAGAAGGGGATGATGTAGCACTGGTAGGTTTTGGTACTTTTGCCGTTAAAGAGCGTGCTGCCCGTACTGGCCGCAACCCGCAGACCGGTAAAGAGATCACCATCGCTGCTGCTAAAGTACCGAGCTTCCGTGCAGGTAAAGCACTGAAAGACGCGGTAAACTAAGCGTTGTCCCCAGTGGGGATGTGACGAAGTTCAAGGGCGCATCTACTGATGTGCCTTTTTTATTTGTATTCGGTGACTTTCTGCGTCTTGTGGGCTGACAATTGCCCCCGTTTCTTGTCACAATAGGCCTTTGCGCGCATCGATACGTTGCGTGAGGTACACAGTCATCTACAGCGGAGTGTTGTTACACCATGATGGACAGCTTACGCACGGCTGCAAACAGTCTCGTGCTCAAGATTATTTTCGGTATCATTATCGTGTCGTTCATATTGACCGGCGTGAGTGGTTACCTGATTGGCGGAGGCAATAACTACGCCGCAAAAGTGAATGACCAGGAAATCAGCCGTGGGCAATTCGAGAACGCCTTCAACAGCGAGCGTAATCGCATGCAGCAACAGCTGGGCGATCAATACTCCGAGCTGGCAGCGAACGAAGGCTATATGAAAACCCTGCGTCAACAGGTGCTGAATCGTCTGATCGACGAGGCGCTTCTGGATCAGTACGCTCGTGAGCTGAAACTGGGTATCAGCGATGAGCAGGTTAAACAGGCGATTTTCGCGACCCCAGCCTTCCAGGTTGACGGCAAATTTGATAACAGCCGCTATAACGGTATCCTCAACCAGATGGGGATGACCGCCGATCAGTACGCCCAGGCGCTGCGTAACCAGCTCACTACCCAACAGCTGATTAACGGCGTTGCCGGTACCGATTTTATGCTGAAAGGTGAAACCGACGAGCTGGCGGCACTGGTAGCTCAACAACGCGTGGTGCGTGAAGCGACTATCGATGTTAACGCGCTGGCGGCGAAGCAGCCTGTGACCGAACAGGAAATTGCCAGCTACTACGAACAAAACAAAAACAATTTCATGACGCCGGAACAATTCCGCGTGAGTTACATCAAGCTGGATGCCGCGACGATGCAGCAACCGGTTAGCGATGCGGATATCCAGAGCTACTACGATCAGCATCAGGATCAATTCACCCAGCCGCAGCGTACCCGTTACAGCATCATCCAGACCAAAACTGAAGATGAAGCGAAAGCGGTACTTGATGAGCTGAATAAGGGCGGTGATTTTGCTGCATTAGCCAAAGAAAAATCTGCCGATATTATCTCTGCCCGCAACGGCGGTGATATGGGTTGGTTAGAAGATGCCACTATCCCGGACGAACTGAAAAATGCTGGTCTGAAAGAAAAAGGCCAACTGTCTGGTGTTATCAAATCTTCGGTCGGTTTCCTGATTGTGCGTCTGGACGACATTCAGCCAGCGAAAGTGAAATCGTTAGACGAAGTACGTGACGACATTGCGGCGAAAGTGAAACACGAAAAAGCCCTCGATGCGTACTACGCGCTGCAGCAGAAAGTGAGCGATGCGGCAAGCAACGACACCGAGTCTCTGGCCGGTGCAGAGCAAGCTGCCGGCGTTAAAGCCACTCAGACGGGTTGGTTCAGCAAAGATAACCTGCCGGAAGAGTTGAACTTCAAGCCAGTTGCCGACGCTATCTTCAACGGCGGTCTGGTAGGTGAAAACGGCGCGCCGGGCATCAACTCTGACATCATCACCGTAGACGGCGACCGCGCATTCGTGCTGCGCATCAGCGAGCACAAACCGGAAGCGGTGAAACCGTTGGCAGATGTTCAGGAACAAGTTAAGGCACTGGTTCAGCACAACAAAGCTGAACAACAGGCGAAAGTGGATGCTGAGAAACTGCTGGTTGATTTGAAAGCCGGCAAAGGTGCGGAAGCTATGCAGGCTGCCGGTCTGAAATTTGGCGAGCCGAAAACCTTAAGCCGTTCCGGTCGTGACCCGATTAGCCAGGCTGCGTTTGCACTGCCACTGCCAGCGAAAGACAAACCGAGCTACGGTATGGCGACCGATATGCAAGGTAATGTGGTTCTGCTGGCGCTGGATGAAGTGAAACAAGGTTCAATGCCGGAAGATCAGAAAAAAGCGATGGTGCAGGGTATCACCCAGAACAACGCACAAATCGTCTTTGAAGCTCTGATGAGTAACCTGCGTAAAGAGGCGAAAATCAAAATTGGCGATGCGCTGGAACAGCAATAATCCTGAAGCCGCCTCGCAAAAAAATGCTTTGCAGCTGTAACAAGAAAAGGTCGCTTTCGCGGCCTTTTCCATTTCTGAACATTGCCATTTGTTTACTGTTTTCACTGCCGTTAAGGTGATTCCACTGTTAACAAACAAGGAGAAAACAGTATGAAACACGGAATTAAAGCACTGCTCATTACCCTGTCCCTGGCCTGTGCCGGAATGTCTCATAGCGCGCTGGCGGCAGCTTCTGTGGCGAAACCGACAACAGTAGAAACCAAAGCGGAAGCTCCTGCAGCACAAAGTAAAGCAGCAGTACCGGCGAAAGCCAGTGACGAAGAAGGCACCCGGGTCAGCATTAATAATGCCAGCGCGGAAGAGTTAGCCCGCGCGATGAATGGCGTTGGCCTGAAGAAAGCGCAGGCGATTGTCAGTTATCGCGAAGAGTACGGTCCGTTTAAAACGGTGGAGGATCTAAAGCAGGTGCCGGGGATGGGCAATTCGCTGGTGGAACGTAATCTGGCGGTATTAACCCTGTAATTAATTTGCATAGTGGCAATTTTTTGCCAGACTGAAGAGGTCATACCAGTTATGACCTCTGTACTTATAACAGTTCTTATAACAACAACGTAAGGTTATTGCGCTATGCAAACACAAATCAAAGTTCGTGGATATCATCTCGACGTTTACCAGCACGTAAACAACGCCCGCTACCTTGAATTTCTCGAAGAAGCCCGCTGGCATGGGTTGGAAAATAGCGACAGTTTTCACTGGATGACGGCCCATAACATCGCTTTCGTCGTGGTCAATATCAATATTAACTATCGCCGCCCGGCGGTATTAAGCGACCTGTTAACCATTACCAGTCAGTTGCAGCAATTAAACGGTAAAAGTGGCATCTTAAGCCAGGTCATTACACTGGAGCCGGAAGGACAGGTGGTAGCGGATGCGCTTATTACGTTTGTTTGTATTGATCTTAAAACGCAGAAAGCATTAGCTCTGGAAGGGGAATTGCGCGAAAAGCTGGAGCAGATGGTTAAGTAAACGTTTTGTGGTGCCGGATGCTCAAGCCGCATCCGGCGACACCCGGAATAATTACTTCAACCCGGTTTTCTGCTTCATCGCTGCCATCACCGTCGGTTTATCGGCCAGATAATGATTCAAACCGTTGGCACGTAAATTACACGCCGCACAATGACCGCAACCGTCGCCTTTAATGCCGTTATAACAGGTCAGCGTTTCGTTACGGACTAAATCCAGCTTGCCGTAATAATCTGCCAGCGCCCAGGTTTCCGCTTTATCAATCCACATCAGCGGCGTTTCAAAACGAATATCTTTCGCCATGCCCAAACTGACGGCATGGTTTAGTGCTTTCACAAACTCATCGCGGCAATCCGGGTAGCCGGAGAAATCCGTTTCGCAGACGCCGGTAATTACGGCTTCTGCTTTTACCTGATACGCATATATTGCCGCCAGTGTCAGGAACAAAATATTACGCCCTGGGACAAACGTATTCGGGATACCATCGGCTTCAGGTTCATAATCAGGCACCGGAATGCTGTCACGCGTCAGGCTGCTGACCGCCAGCTCGTTGAGCAGCGTTACATCAAGCACCTTATGCGCGCGTGCCCCCAGTTTCAGCGCCAGTTCGCGTGCCACGTCGATTTCTGCGCGATGGCGTTGACCGTAATCGAACGTCACGCAATGGACTTCATCATATTGTTGTAATGCCTGCACCAGACAGGTGGTGGAATCCTGGCCTCCACTGAACACAACGACAGCACGTTTCATAGATAATCCTGCTTGAACAATAAAAACGTTATGGTAACGCCTGCGATTAACCCGGACCAGCTATTCATTGCGACGGCGCGGGAAGCCAGGCTTCGGTAAATTCAAACCAGCCGCGCGGTGTCAGTCGCACACCGTTCACGCCGGGAGGGGCGCTAATGCGATAGTGATAGTTGAACAGCGGCGTCAGCGTCGCATCTGCCATTAACTGGCTAAAAACCGCTTTCAGGGCATTAAATCGGTTTTCCTCATCAGGCATTACTTGCACTGCGTCCAGTGTCGATTGCAAATGTGCATATGCTGGAGCGTCGAAAACATGTGGCCACAGTGGATCGCAACGCAGCCATTGCTCCAGGGTATATTCCGGTGCTTCGCCAATTAATCTGTCGCCCATCATGAGGTCTGCGTGTGCCAGTAGGGTCGTGTCGTCCCAGTTTTTTGCGTTATGAAAAATAATTGTGAGTTCACAGCCTTCCGCTGCCAGTGTCGCCTGTAGGCGTTCTGCCATGGTATGAAGTTCTATCGGTAGGTGATAAACCAGCGTCAAGGTTTTCGGTAGTTTAACTTCATCCGGTACTTGCCAATGCGGAATAGTCCAGCCTGGCAGTAATGCATGACTGGCAGTGATCAGGTTTTCTCCGACTTCTAACGTTTGTAATAAACCGGATTGATGAATAATGGAGATTACTTTTCGCGCCTGCCAGAGGGACAGTCGGAGACTTTTGCGCAATGTTAAATAGCAAAAACCTAAACTGATGCCGCTACTGACCTGGCTGACCCGTTGCAGCTCCTCCGGTTTGCCAATGGTGATTTGCACGGGATGCCGACAACTGGTTCCCATATCTTTTTCGAAAAGCGGCGGAGTTATCCAGTACTCAACCGCTTTAAGCAGCGGATGACGTAAATGGTAATAATCATGGCTCTCCAGGCGCACCAGTTCCGCTGTGAATTGTGTTAAGCGAAAAGGACCTGTGCCGATCAGTGGGAATTGCGGATGCGCCAGATGGCTGCAATAGCTCGCCAGTCGGTGCGCAAGCCAGTAATCGGGGCGATGTAAAAAGAAGGTCAGACACTGCGGATGGGTGACTTCAATACGCTTCACGCTAATAAATAATTGATCCAGTGCTGGCAGTTGTAACAGCATCAATAACCGCTGGTGTAAGTGGGAGGCTTTTACTGCATCGCCGTTATGCCAGTGTAAGGTTGAGCGAAGATAAAAATCCCAGCGTAACCCGTCAGTAGAGGTTTCCCAGTGATGTGCTAAATCGCCAATCGGGCGCTGAGTATTATTATCGAAGCGGGTCAGGCCGGAAAATATCTGCCCGGCCAGATGCTGCTCGGCACGGCCGGGCAAAAAGCCCGGTTGTAGCGGTTCGAGCGGGCGATAGTAGGGAATACGCAACGTGGGCGTATCGTTTTGCCATTGTCCGCCCATAAACGGCTGTAACAGAGTGCGCAGCTCACCTGGGGCCAGTTGCGCCAGCTCCAGCACATCTTGCTGCTTTCCGGTTTCCAGCGCCTGTTCCATCATCGCATTGCGTAGCGATTCTGGCGTGACCAGAAAGCGTAATTGTCCGCGCTTTCCGCGTCCTGACTGCGCCTGCCACTCCAGCCATCCCGCCTCCTGTGCCTGACGCAACAGCGTACGAACATGGCGTTCGCTGCAAAAACAGCGTTCGGCCAGTTCGCTGACGGTGACGGTTTGCGGCTTTCCGGCGGAAGGTTGCCACAGACGTTGATACTGGTTAAGACGGTTGAGCAGTCGCATATAAACCCGGAACAATATTATTTAACTATTCACTATTACTTCCGTATATATCAGGTGATACTCAATCACCATTAACCGTGTCACAGAGTGGAGAAAGAAATGGCTCGTCTGGCAGCATTTGATATGGATGGCACTTTATTGATGCCTGACCATCATTTAGGTGAGAAAACCCTCTCTACTTTGGCGCGACTGCGTGAACGCGACATTACCCTCACTTTTGCCACGGGGCGTCATGCGCTGGAGATGCAGCATATTCTCGGGGCGCTATCGCTGGATGCATATTTGATTACTGGCAACGGAACGCGCGTGCATTCTCTGGAAGGTGAACTTTTACATCGTGATGATTTACCTGCGGATGTCGCGGAGCTGGTGCTGTATCAGCAATGGGATACCCGAGCAAGCATGCATATCTTCAATGACGATGGTTGGTTTACCGGGAAAGAGATCCCTGCGTTGTTGCAGGCATTTGTCTATAGCGGTTTTCGTTATCAGATAATCGATGTCAAAAAAATGCCACTCGGCAGCGTCACCAAGATCTGCTTCTGTGGCGATCACGACGATCTTACACGCTTGCAGATCCAGCTATACGAAGCATTAGGCGAGCGTGCACATTTATGTTTTTCCGCCACGGATTGCCTCGAAGTGCTGCCGGTGGGCTGCAATAAAGGCGCTGCATTGACGGTGCTGACCCAACATTTAGGTTTATCGTTACGCGATTGCATGGCCTTTGGTGATGCGATGAACGATCGCGAAATGTTAGGCAGCGTCGGTAGCGGATTTATTATGGGCAATGCGATGCCGCAACTGCGCGCGGAGCTCCCGCATTTACCGGTGATTGGACATTGCCGAAATCAGGCTGTCTCTCACTATTTGACGCACTGGCTGGACTATCCACATCTACCTTATTCCCCCGAATAACGAGATCCCTTCCAGCACCGGGCAATTGCCCGGTTTTTTTTGCGTTGAATTTGTCATTTTGTGCCGTGGTGCTTAAACCGCACAGAATAAATTGTCGCGATTTCACCTTTAAAATAGAATTAAAAGAGAAAAAAATTCTCTGTGGAAGGGCTATGTTAGATAAAATTGACCGTAAGCTGCTGGCCTTGCTACAGCAGGATTGCACCCTCTCTTTGCAGGCACTGGCTGAAGCCGTTAATCTGACAACCACCCCCTGCTGGAAGTGTCTGAAACGGCTGGAGGACGACGGTATTCTTATCGGCAAAGTCGCCCTGCTGGATCCGGAAAAAATAGGCCTCGGCCTGACCGCCTTTGTGCTGATAAAAACGCAACATCACTGCAGCGAATGGTATTGCCGCTTTGTCACGGTGGTTACCGAAATGCCAGAAGTGCTGGGGTTCTGGCGCATGGCTGGTGAATACGATTATCTGATGCGCGTCCAGGTTGCCGACATGAAACGCTACGACGAGTTTTATAAGCGTCTGGTAAACAGTGTACCGGGGCTGTCGGACGTCACTTCCAGTTTCGCGATGGAACAGATTAAATACACCACTTCTTTACCCATCGAATAAATATCCAGAATCAAGTCAGGACACAACGCGTGCGATTATTTGCTCAATTAAGCTGGTATTTCCGTCGGGAATGGCGTCGCTATCTCGGGGCTGTCGCCTTGCTTGTCATTATCGCGATGCTGCAACTGGTTCCGCCAAAAGTGGTTGGTATTGTTGTTGATGGCGTGACAGAACAACACTTTACTACCGGGCAGATCCTGATGTGGATCGCCACCATGGTGCTGATTGCCGTTGTGGTTTATCTCCTGCGTTACGTCTGGCGCGTATTGCTGTTTGGTGCGTCTTATCAACTGGCTGTTGAACTGCGTGAAGATTATTACCGCCAGCTAAGCCGGCAGCATCCTGAGTTTTACCTGCGTCATCGCACGGGTGACCTCATGGCTCGTGCGACCAATGACGTCGATCGCGTCGTGTTTGCCGCCGGAGAAGGGGTGCTGACGCTGGTGGATTCACTGGTAATGGGCTGCGCTGTGTTGATTATGATGTCTACGCAAATTAGCTGGCAGTTGACCTTATTTGCCCTGTTGCCGATGCCAGTGATGGCGATCATGATCAAGCGCAACGGCGATGCCTTGCATGAACGCTTTAAGCTGGCACAGGCGGCGTTTTCCAGTCTTAATGACCGCACCCAGGAAAGCCTCACCAGTATTCGCATGATCAAAGCCTTTGGTCTGGAAGATCGTCAGTCGGCGTTATTTGCCGCGGATGCCGAAGATACCGGCAAAAAAAACATGCGGGTGGCGCGTATTGATGCTCGTTTCGACCCGACCATCTATATCGCGATTGGTATGGCGAACTTGCTGGCGATTGGCGGCGGTAGTTGGATGGTGGTACAGGGCAGTTTAACGCTGGGCCAGCTCACCAGTTTTATAATGTATTTAGGTCTGATGATTTGGCCAATGCTGGCGCTGGCATGGATGTTTAACATTGTGGAACGTGGCAGCGCGGCGTATAGCCGAATTCGTACCATGCTGGCCGAAGCGCCAGTCGTTATTGATGGTAGTGATAAGGTGCCAGAAGGTCGTGGTGAACTGGATGTGAATATTCGCCAGTTTACGTATCCGCAGACTGACCATCCTGCGCTGGAAAACGTCAATTTCGCCCTGAAACCCGGTCAGATGGTAGGTATTTGCGGGCCGACTGGTTCCGGCAAAAGTACCCTGTTGTCGCTCATTCAGCGTCATTTCGACGTCAGCGAGGGTGATATCCGTTTTCATGATATTCCTCTGACGAAGTTACAACTCGATAGCTGGCGTAGCCGTCTGGCGGTGGTCAGCCAGACACCATTCCTTTTTTCCGACACCGTGGCGAACAACATCGCGTTGGGTTGCCCGAATGCCATCCAGCAAGAGATTGAACACGTAGCGCGGTTAGCCAGCGTACATGACGATATTTTGCGTCTGCCGCAAGGTTACGACACAGAAGTGGGCGAGCGCGGCGTGATGCTTTCTGGCGGACAAAAACAGCGTATCTCCATTGCTCGAGCGTTATTAGTCAACGCGGAAATCCTCATCCTTGATGATGCGCTTTCAGCGGTGGACGGACGTACAGAGCACCAGATCCTGCATAACCTGCGTCAGTGGGGGCAGGGAAGAACGGTAATCATCAGTGCCCATCGCCTTTCTGCACTGACGGAAGCCAGTGAAATTATTGTGATGCAGCACGGGCATATCGGCCAGCGTGGCAATCATGATGTGCTGGTACAACAAAGCGGCTGGTATCGCGATATGTATCGCTATCAACAACTGGAGGCGGCGCTCGACGACGCTCCGGAAATTCGCGAGGAGGCCATCGATGCGTAGTTTTAGCCAACTGTGGCCGACTCTCAAGCGCCTGTTAGCGTACGGTTCACCGTGGCGTAAACCGTTGGGGATTGCGGTCCTGATGATGTGGGTTGCGGCGGCGGCAGAAGTCAGTGGGCCGCTGCTTATCAGCTATTTTATCGACAATATGGTAGCGAAAAATAACCTGCCGTTGAAAGTGGGTGCAGGGCTGGCGGCGGCGTATGTTGGGCTGCAACTGTTTGCAGCCGGGCTACATTACGCGCAGTCGCTGCTGTTTAATCGGGCGGCAGTAGGCGTAGTGCAACAGTTGCGTACCGACGTGATGGATGCTGCGTTACGCCAGCCATTAAGCGAGTTTGATACCCAACCCGTCGGGCAGGTGATTTCCCGCGTCACTAATGACACTGAAGTGATCCGCGATCTCTACGTTACCGTAGTGGCAACTGTCCTGCGTAGCGCCGCACTGGTGGGCGCGATGCTGGTGGCGATGTTCAGCCTCGACTGGCGAATGGCGCTGGTGGCGATAATGATTTTCCCGGTGGTGCTGGTGGTAATGGTGATATATCAGCGTTACAGCACGCCGATTGTCCGTCGTGTGCGCGCTTATCTGGCGGATATCAACGACGGCTTTAACGAAATCATCAATGGCATGAGCGTTATCCAGCAGTTCCGTCAGCAGGCGCGATTTGGCGAACGTATGGGTGAGGCCAGTCGTTCACACTATATGGCGAGGATGCAAACCCTGCGCCTCGACGGTTTTCTGCTGCGTCCGCTGCTGAGTCTGTTTTCATCGCTCATTCTTTGTGGCTTGTTGATGCTGTTTGGCTTCTCTGCCAGCGGCACCATTGAAGTGGGCGTGTTGTATGCGTTCATCAGTTATTTGGGGCGACTTAACGAACCCTTAATCGAACTGACCACGCAGCAGGCGATGCTGCAACAGGCTGTTGTTGCTGGTGAGCGCGTTTTTGAGCTGATGGACGGACCGCGCAAGCAATATGGCAATGATGATCGCCCGTTGCAGAGCGGCACCATCGACGTCGATAACGTGTCATTTGCTTATCGCGATGACAATCTGGTGCTAAAGAACATTAATCTCTCTGTGCCTTCGCGCAACTTTGTGGCGCTGGTCGGGCATACCGGCAGTGGCAAAAGCACCCTCGCCAGTTTATTGATGGGCTATTACCCGCTAACGGAAGGTGAGATTCGCCTTGATGGTCGTCCATTAAGTACGCTAAGTCACAGCGCGCTGCGCCAGGGCGTGGCAATGGTGCAGCAAGATCCGGTGGTGCTGGCGGATACCTTCCTCGCCAACGTGACGCTGGGACGTGATATCTCTGAAGAACGCGTCTGGCAGGCGCTGGAAATCGTGCAGCTGGCGGAGCTGGCGCGTAGCATGAGTGATGGTATTTACACGCCGCTTGGCGAGCAGGGGAATAATCTCTCAGTCGGGCAAAAGCAACTGCTGGCACTGGCGCGCGTGCTGGTGGAGACGCCGCAAATCCTGATCCTTGATGAGGCAACCGCCAGCATTGACTCCGGGACTGAACAGGCGATTCAACATGCTCTGGCGGCGGTGCGTGAACATACTACGCTTGTGGTGATTGCTCACCGCTTATCGACTATTGTTGATGCCGACACCATTCTGGTGCTTCATCGTGGGCAAGCTGTGGAGCAGGGCACTCACCAGCAACTGCTGGCGGCCCAGGGACGCTACTGGCAGATGTATCAACTGCAACTTGCGGGCGAAGAGCTGGCAGCCAGCGTGCGTGAAGAGGAATCATTGAGCGCCTGAATAGCGCAATATTTCATCGTTGGTGCAAAAATGTAACGCACTGTGCACTGTCATAGTGCGTTTTCATTTTCAATCTTCTTAACTTCCTGCTCTCTTTCTCGTTTTTCATTTCTGGCACACCGCTTGCAATACCTTCTTCGTGTAGCAGAACCATTACCGAATTCTGACCGGAGGGGATCTATGAAGCTGGTGACCGTGATAATCAAACCATTCAAGCTGGAAGACGTTCGTGAAGCGTTATCTTCCATTGGTATTCAGGGCCTGACCGTCACCGAAGTGAAAGGTTTCGGGCGTCAGAAAGGACATGCCGAGCTGTACCGGGGGGCGGAATACAGCGTCAACTTTCTGCCAAAAGTAAAAATTGATGTGGCGATTGCTGATGACCAACTCGATGAAGTGATCGATATCGTCAGCAAGGCGGCTTACACCGGAAAAATTGGCGACGGCAAAATCTTCGTCGCTGAATTGCAACGCGTCATTCGTATTCGTACCGGCGAAGCCGACGAAGCGGCGCTGTAATCTCTGGCACACAGCAACAGGAACGAAAAATGAAGATAGCGACGATAAAAACTGGGCTTGCTTCACTGGCGATGCTGCCGGGACTGGTAATGGCTGCACCTGCGGTGGCCGATAAAGCCGACAATGCGTTTATGATGATTTGTACTGCGCTGGTGCTGTTTATGACCGTTCCGGGGATTGCCCTGTTTTATGGAGGGCTGATTCGTGGCAAAAACGTGCTGTCGATGCTGACGCAGGTGACCGTGACGTTTGCACTGGTCTGTATTCTCTGGGTGGTTTACGGCTACTCGCTGGCGTTTGGCGAAGGCAACAACTTCTTCGGCAACATTAACGGGTTGATGCTGAAAAACATTGAACTGACGGCGGTGATGGGCAGCATTTATCAGTATATCCACGTGGCGTTTCAGGGATCGTTTGCCTGCATTACCGTAGGCTTGATAGTTGGGGCGCTGGCGGAACGAATCCGCTTCTCAGCTGTGTTGATTTTTGTGGTGGTATGGCTGACGCTCTCTTACATTCCGATTGCGCATATGGTCTGGGGCGGCGGTTTGCTGGCTTCTCACGGGGCACTGGATTTCGCGGGTGGCACGGTGGTGCATATTAACGCCGCAATCGCCGGTCTGGTGGGCGCGTATCTGATAGGCAAACGCGTGGGCTTCGGTAAAGAGGCGTTTAAACCGCACAACCTGCCGATGGTCTTCACCGGGACTGCTATTCTCTATATCGGTTGGTTTGGCTTTAACGCCGGGTCAGCGGGCACGGCGAATGAAATCGCGGCACTGGCATTTGTGAATACTGTGGTCGCAACTGCGGCGGCAATTCTTGGCTGGATCTTCGGTGAATGGGCGCTGCGTGGTAAGCCTTCACTGCTGGGAGCGTGTTCTGGCGCGATTGCCGGTCTGGTCGGCGTGACGCCAGCCTGTGGTTACATTGGGGTTGGCGGCGCGTTGATTATCGGCGTGGTAGCTGGTCTGGCGGGCTTGTGGGGCGTTACCATGCTCAAACGCTTGCTGCGGGTGGATGATCCCTGCGATGTCTTCGGTGTGCACGGCGTTTGTGGTATTGTCGGCTGTATCATGACCGGGATTTTTGCCGCCAGCTCGCTGGGCGGCGTGGGCTTCGCTGAAGGTGTGACGATGGGCCATCAGTTGCTGGTACAGCTGGAAAGCATCGCCATTACGATTGTCTGGTCTGGTGTGGTGGCATTTATCGGCTACAAACTGGCGGATTTGACGGTTGGTCTGCGTGTACCGGAAGAGCAGGAGCGAGAAGGGCTGGACGTCAACAGCCACGGCGAGAATGCCTATAACGCGTAACAAGCACTGCAAAAAACAGCCGGACGGTTTTCACCTCCGGCTATTTTTTTAATTGTGATTACGCATCACCCCTTCCTGAACGGTCGAGGCAACCAGCACGCCGTCCTGGGTATAAAACTCACCGCGCACAAAGCCGCGTGCGCTGGACGCCGAGGTGCTTTCCACGCTATACAGCAGCCATTCATTCAAATTAAACGGGCGATGGAACCACATGGAATGGTCAATGGTGGCAATCTGAATCCCCGGTTCGAGAAAACCGATGCCGTGCGGCTGTAGAGCTACCGGCAGGAAATTAAGATCAGAAGCATAACCGAGCAGATACTGATGAACGCGCAGATCATCCGGCACGCTACCATTTGCGCGGATCCACACCTGACGATGCGGTTCTGCGACGTGACCTTTCAGTGGGTTATGAAACTCCACCGGACGGACTTCCAGCGGACGATCGCAGATGAATTTATCTTTCAGCACTGGCGGCAGCAGGTGCGCCAGCGATTGGGCGATTTGCGTTTCTGAAGGCAGGCCATCAGGCGCTGGCGCGGACGGCATTGTTTTTTGATGTTCGAAACCCGCTTCTGGTGCCTGGAAAGAGGCAGTCATATAAAAAATCGGTTTGCCGTTTTGAATAGCAGAAACCCGGCGGGCGCTGAAGCTGTTACCGTCACGCAGCGTTTCGACATCATAAATAATCGGCTTCTTACTATCGCCAGGGCGAAGAAAGTAGCTGTGAAAAGAATGTACCAGCCGCTCGTCAGGGACGGTCTCTTTTGCAGCATACAAGGCCTGACCCACGACCTGGCCGCCAAATACCTGGCGTAAACCTAAATCTTCACTCTGGCCGCGAAAGAGTCCTTCCTCAATTTTTTCCAGATTTAACAATGTCAGTAAATTTTTTAGCGCCTGACTCATATAACTCTCCAGTAACAAAGCTGCCGCAGCAAGCCAAAGTGAGTTGAGTATAACGCAAATTTGCCACTGGTCCGATGGGTGCAATGGTCTGAATTACGGGCTAATTACAGGCAGAAATGCGTGATGTGTGCCACACTTGTTGACGTTACTATTTTGTTAACCACTCTTCCGGCGAGGAAAGTTAGCCCGCTGGTGCATTGATAATAAGGAGAAGTGAATGAAACTCGTGCACATGGCCAGTGGTTTAGCGGTTGCGATTGCGTTGGCGGCTTGCGCAGATAAAAGCGCGGATATTCAGACGCCAGCACCGGCTGCAAATACGTCTATTTCAGCAACACAACAACCTGCTATCCAGCAACCGAATGTCTCCGGTACCGTTTGGATCCGTCAGAAAGTCGCACTGCCGCCTGATGCCGTGCTGACCGTGACACTTTCTGACGCGTCGTTAGCCGATGCGCCGTCGAAAGTGCTGGCGCAGAAAGCGGTGCGTACCGAAGGTAAACAGTCACCATTCAGCTTTGTTCTGCCATTTAACCCGGCAGATGTTCAGCCGAACGCGCGTATTCTGTTGAGTGCGGCGATTACCGTGAATGACAAACTGGTATTTATTACCGATACCGTTCAGCCGGTGATCAACCAGGGCGGAACTAAAGCCGACCTGACATTGGTGCCGGTGCAGCAAACCGCCGTGCCGGTTCAGGCTAGCGGTGGCGCAACGACTACCGTACCTTCAACTTCACCAACCCAGGTGAATCCGTCTTCGGCAGTTCCAGCTCCAACGCAATATTAAGCGAAGTTAACCCTCTCCGCCCGGAGAGGGTTAGTAGTTCCAGCGATAAAGCTGCAAGTCGATTTGCCCGCTTCCCGACACCATCACACCTTCTGCCAGTAATGCCTGTCGCTGACGCTGTAAATCCGGTCCGGTCAGTGAAATGGTGCCGTGGCGATTAACCACCCGGTGCCATGGCAAGGTGCTGCCTTCGGGGAGACGCTTTAACACACCGCCTACCTGGCGCGCGGCGCGCGGCGATCCCGCCAGTTTCGCCACATCACCGTAAGTGGTGACATAGCCTTCGGGAATAGCGGCTACGATTTGCCAGACGCGCTGGGGAAATGAATCTTCTTTTTCCATCTTTTCTTCCTGAGGTAATTTTTCAGCATAATCTGGAAAAACGCCCGAGTGAAGCCGCATTGCGCAAGAAACCAGCATCTGGCACGCAATGGGTTGCAATTAGCCGGGGCAGCAGTGATAATGCGCCTGCGCGTTGGTTCTCAACGCTCTCAATGGGGGCTCTGTTGGTTCTCCCGCAACGCTACTCTGTTTACCAGGTCAGGTCCGGAAGGAAGCAGCCAAGGCAGATGACGCGTGTGCCGGGATGTAGCTGGCAGGGCCCCCACCCATTTCTGCCTCCCACCGTTTCGTCAAAAAATCCCAACATGGCTAAACTTTAACCACTACTGACGTCGCAAGAATTGTCTGGCTGCGCAGTACGCTTCGGAGGTATGTCTGATGAAGTATGTTGATGGTTTTGTTGTTGTCGTTCCTGCCGATAAAAAGGATGCCTATCGGGAAATGGCCGCTAAGGCCGCGCCATTATTTAAAGAGTTCGGTGCGCTTCGTATTGTCGAATGCTGGGCCAGCGATGTACCGGATGGTAAAGTGACCGATTTTCGTATGGCGGTGAAAGCGGAAGAGAATGAAGAGGTTGTCTTTAGCTGGATTGAATACCCTTCAAAAGAGGTCCGCGACGCTGCTAATCAAAAGATGATGTCGGACCCACGGATGAAAGAGCTCGGCGAGTCCATGCCGTTTGACGGCAAGCGAATGATCTATGGTGGATTCGAATCAATCATCGACGAGTAGGTAGCGTGACGGGCTGTGCGGCGTGCCGTCAGCCCTAAAATTCACAAATGTTGCTCGGCCCAGCGTAAGAAATCCTCTTTCGGTAATGCCTTGCTGTAGAGCCAGCCCTGACCGTAGTGCACGCCATGCTGGCGTAGCCACTCTTCTTGTTTACTGGTTTCGATTCCCTCCGCAACCATTTTCAGTTTCAGAGTTTTTGCCATTTTGATGATATGCGGCGTGACATTTTTATATTCCAGCGCATCAACGAAAGATTTATCGATCTTCAGAATGTCGACATCCAGATCCTGTAAATAGCTTAAACTTGAATACCCTGTACCAAAATCATCGAGATAAATTTCATGGCCCGCCTCCCGGTAGCGAGAAATTATCGGGGCGCTGGTTTTCGGATCGGCAAACTCGCGTTCAGTGAGTTCAAGCGCGATCTGTCTGGGATTAACCTGATAGTGATTGATCATTTCACGCAGCAATTGCGGGATTTTTTCCGAGGTGAGCACGGTGGATTCAAGATTGATCGAAATATGCTGCTGAGGATGCTGACGCAGCCAGTCGCCCATATCTTCAAAGACGCTTCTTATAATCAGTAGCGTCAATGGCTCAGAAAGGCCCGTTTGCTGTGCCAGCGGAATAAAACTATCTGGTGACAACCAACTACCGTCTGTCTGCGGCCAGCGCGCCAGTGCCTCAGCACCGACAATTTTGCCATTGGCTAAGGAGACAATCGGCTGATAGTGCACGCAAATATCACGATTTTCGATAGCATCCTGCAGCCGATGATGCGGTGACTGGATACGGCGCAAAATACGCAGCACAAACATCGCTGCCAGCAGGCCAATCACCAACCCGAGCGGTAACCAAATAAAGACTTGCCGATGCCAGCCTTTCTGCAACATTTTCGTTGAAGCCCAGGTGATGATCGAAATATTCATCTCCGGTAAGGGCAGGATATCGTAAATGATTCCATTATTTTCGATATGCTCACCGGGTGTTTTTTGTAGCCTGGTAATAATTCCCTGAGCAAGTTCATCGCTGCTGGTTATGACAACGTTATGGGCATTGCCAATAATGGCGGCATCAATTTGCCATGAGCTATAGGGAATGACATCAATAAAGGAAGCGGGGTCGATCATGACGACATAATGTGCCGTTCCCATGGCGACCATGTAACGAATAATGCCTAAATCGTTATGCGATGTTAACCAGACACGATAACCATCTTTCGAAATTTTACCTGGCTCGGGGAAGGTATCGGGCGGGCTTTCATGCTCCAGAGACGAACACTGGGGAACGTTGTTATCGATATAAACCACTTCCTGAATATAGCGATAACTGTAAGATACCCGACGCATTTCCATGAGATGGGCTTCGCTACAGGCAGCGCCTTGCCATCTTTCCAGCTCTTGCAGCGCATCTTTCCCTTGTGTCGCCACCTTATTGGCCCGAATAGCGACGCGGGAGGAATACGTATTCAGCTCTTCAATAAATGATGTTTCTACCTGCTGATGGGCCAGCCAGATGCTTAAGCCGACAGGCAGCAATACTGAAAGAATCAGTACTCCCGAAATAAGGCCGACCAGATGTCGTGTTCTCACCAGCATATCCTTATTAACACAGTGTAGGGAAAGTATATCTGATTGTGGAAAAAGGCTGGCAGGAGATAAGGAGGTAGAGCTGGTATTTCATGAAGTGATGGGTGGAAGCGATCGTTGTCATTTGACCAGGCGTAGAGCTTTACGCCTGGTATGTACCCCTAACTTAAGATGTTGATTCGGCGCGAGCGAGGGTAAAAATATCGTAAAAAGATAGTTCACCTTTACGGACGATCATTTTTTGCAGTTGTTCTTTATGAACATCCGCGACACGCGGAGAGTTCAGGATGGCTTCAACTAGCGCGGCAGGTACAAAGCGCGTGTTGTACCATTCGCCGTTATAGCAAACGCGGAAATCCAGCACGTCGATATCTTCATAGCGGTAGCGTGGGTAGACATCGAAAAAGAAGAAACCATTAAGCAGGATAAATAATACAACCAGTAGCCAGACAGAGCCTGAAAGCGTTTCGGACTGCAACATCACCGCCAGGGTGGCAAAAAAAGCAACGTACATACCGATAAACAGCCCCGGATGTTTACGGATAAAACTGATACTAAAGCGGGGTTTGTTGTCGCGTTTTTCGCGGGTATTCAGAGACTCAATCGTTTCGGTCAGCAGGCGTTGTATTTCGGTCATCGTTTGCCTTCGTGATATCTGCAACTTTCCAGGGAACACCCTATTTTAACGTGGGAATAGTAGAGGGGAAGTAACAGATTTGCCACGATTTTGCATAACAGTTGAGAAAAGCTGGTTACAATTTTTTAATGATTCTGGCTGGATTACCGCCCACGACAACGTTGTCCGGGACATCTTTTGTGACAACTGCACCTGAGGCTACCACGACGTTATCACCAATGGTCACACCAGGGTTAATGACTGCACGTCCGCCAATCCAGACGTTATTACCGATGGTGACGGGTTTCCCCAGTTCAGCACCGCTATTACGTGCTACAGGGTCGATGGGATGTGTTGCCGTGTAGATATGAACGCCTGGTGCCAACATACAGTTATCACCAATGCGAATAGGGCAGACATCAAGCATCACGCAATCGAAGTTGGCGAAAAAATTATTGCCGAGAAAAATGTTATAACCATAGTCATAGCGAAACGTTGGCTCAATATAAGCCTCTGTCACCTGACCGAATAAATCAGCAAGAATTTGCTGGCGTAATGTGTGCTCTTCCACCAGGGAATGATTGTATCGGTGAATAAGCCGACGAGCTCGCAGGCGATCGCGAGATAACGCCCCATCTGCCGAGTGATACAACTCACCAGCAATCATCTTTTCTTTTTCTGTGCTCATTACTGACTTCCGGTTGCTGAAAATGCGGCAACACAGTAAGACGAAAAGTCAGTGAAGAGAACGTTCCCATTACATCTGTGTGATGAAGATCACATAGGGTATGTCTTCATGGCGAAAAAAAGTATAAAATTCTTAATAAACAGCCGGTTATAGCTCCGAAAGCGAGTTATTTATTAGCGAATAAATTTCCATACTGAGGAAGGGATCTTGTCGTACAGTTTATTCATGGTCAATTCGGCGAGGCGGTGATCTGCGGCTGAGTAAAATACCGCCAGTTCATTATCTGATAATTCGTATTTATTTTTCTCGATAACACGCTCCAGCGTGTCAATTGTCTGACAACGACGTAAACGCATTAAATAATCGGTTTTCGTTAAAGGTTTTTCGGACATACTTCTACCCATGGTTGTAATAATTCTAACAAGATAAACTCGCAGGATTCTCTTTCGTCGCATTGACAAAACAACGGAATAGTCGATTACCTGACTTCCGCCATTTCTGAAGATCCTGCATATTAATACCATAACTACTGAACAACATAAAGGTGTCATCCAGATATTCGTCGATCTGCTCAATGAGCTTATTGTCTTCATTATACTTAATTTTGTAATTAAGTGCGAAGGTCGCAATATGCTCAATCAGTTCATTCAACTGGAGGTTGATCGCCGAGGTTGGGTCGTTAACCCAGCCATGATTGCTTTCTTCAAGGTTTGCAAGGCAGTCATGATACAGGGTTTCACAGAGAAACTTAAGCTGTGCGATATCATGTCTTTTGGGTGAGTATTCATCCATAACGCGTCCCCTTCTTAGCGGTTGAACTAACGGACACCTTTCGGGATGGAAAAAACTTACTGACCTGGACTTGCTCTCTCGTTTGTTAGCTTAACTATAAGCCACTCTTTGTAGGTTTTCATCGCATTATTACGAAAAATTACAATTAGGAAGGAAGCGGGACAGGACTCACTTTTTCATACTAGCACCAACCCGCAGCAGGTAAAAGCAGTTTGCTCGAACTGTTCATAACATTTCAGAATTATCGCCAGAAGAAATTGGTGACACTAATACCAGGATTGCTCTGAATATGACGTAATAACCGAGGAATGAATAAAGAATTACCGCAAATAATTAAGAATAGCCTCTAAATGGTTATGGATTATTAAATCTATTAGCGCTACTTAATATAAATTAACTAACAATCAGTATTTTTTATGAATTTTATGCGGGGTTAATACTGGTTTTCGTATGGGATCCTGAGTTGGTGGTTCAATACTCCTTAATGTTCGTAGGTTATGTATAAAAAAGGCCGCTTGCGCGGCCTTAGTGATTACACGTTGTATCAATGATGATCGACAGTATGGCTGTGCTCGATATCTTCATTCTTGCGGCTAAAGCGGCGGCGAACCACCACAAAGAATACCGGAACGAAGAAGATTGCCAGTACCGTTGCGGTCACCATCCCGCCCATTACACCGGTACCTACTGCGTTCTGCGCGCCGGAACCAGCACCAGTACTGATAACCAGCGGCATAACGCCGAGGATAAACGCCAACGAGGTCATCAGGATTGGGCGTAAACGCATCCGCACCGCATCAAGCGTCGCTTCAATCAGACCTTTACCTTCTTTATCCATCAAGTCTTTGGCGAATTCGACGATAAGTATCGCGTTCTTCGCCGACAAACCAATGGTTGTGAGCAGGCCTACCTGGAAGTAAACGTCATTGGTCAGGCCACGGAAGGTGGCAGCCAGCAACGCACCGATAACCCCCAGCGGAACGACCAGCATAACGGAGAACGGAATCGACCAGCTCTCGTACAGCGCAGCCAGACACAGGAACACGACAATCAACGAAATCGCGTACAGTGAAGGCGCCTGGTTGCCGGAGAGACGTTCCTGATAGGACATTCCCGTCCAGTCATAGCCAACACCGGTAGGCAGTTTGCTCGCCAGTTGTTCCATCAGCTCCATTGCTTCACCGGTACTTTTACCCGGTGCCGCCTGGCCTAAGATTTCCATAGATGGCAGGCCGTTGTAACGTTCCAGACGCGGCGAACCGTACTCCCAACGAGAAGAGGAGAACGCCGAGAACGGCACCATCTGACCATCAGCAGCACGAACATACCAGTCGCCGATATCATCCGGCAGCATACGGTATTTCGCTTCTGACATGACGTAAACTTTCTTCACACGACCGCGGTCGATAAAGTCGTTCACATAGCTACCGCCCCATGCAGCGCCCAGAGTGGTGTTAATGTCGTTGATAGAAACACCCAGCGCCTGCGCTTTTTCCTGGTCGATATCAATCTTAAACTGCGGGGTATCTTCCAGACCGTTTGGACGTACGCTGGTCAACATATCAGGGTGCTTCGCTGCTTCTGCAAGCAACTGGTTACGCGCCTGAGTCAGTTTTTCGTGACCAAGGCCAGCCTGGTCAATCAGCTCAAAGTCAAAGCCGGTTGCGGTACCCAGTTCCACGATTGCGGGCAGGTTAAAGGCGAAAACCATCGCATCTTTGATTTGCGAGAAAGCACGTGTTGCACGCATGGTAATCGCTTCAACTTTGTTTTCTTCGCCCGGACGATCGGCCCAGTCCTTCAAGGAAACGAACGCAATACCTGTATTCTGACCACGTCCCGCAAAGCCGAAGCCGTTAACGGCGAACACCGACTCAACGTTGTTCTTTTCTTTGGTCAGATAGTAATGCGTTACCTCATTGAGCACTTTCTGCGTACGTTCCTGCGTTGCACCTGCTGGCAGCTGAACCATGGTCATAAATACGCCCTGGTCTTCATCTGGCAAGAAGGAGCTTGGCAGACGCACGAACAGATAGGCCATGCCGACCACGATGATCAGATACAGCACCAGGTAACGCCCTGTACTGCGCAGAATACCGCCTACGCTGTCGGTGTAGTGGTGCGTGCTCTTCTCGAACATGCGGTTAAACCAGCCGAAGAAGCCTTTTTTACCTTCGCCGTGATCGCCTTTGGCAATCGGTTTCAGCATGGTTGCACAGAGTGCCGGAGTCAGGATCAACGCCACCAGTACCGACAGCGCCATTGCCGAAACAATGGTAATGGAGAACTGACGATAAATTGCCCCGGTCGAACCGCCGAAGAAGGCCATCGGTACGAATACCGCTGACAGTACCATCGCGATACCCACCAGCGCGCCCTGAATCTGCCCCATCGACTTACGCGTAGCTTCTTTCGGTGGCAGACCTTCTTCTGCCATTACACGCTCAACGTTTTCTACTACAACGATGGCGTCATCCACCAACAGGCCGATGGCGAGTACCATCCCGAACATCGTTAGTGTGTTTATCGAGAAGCCAAAGGCGGCAAGGACGGCAAATGTCCCCAGCAATACCACCGGTACAGCAATAGTCGGAATCAACGTCGCGCGGAAGTTCTGCAGGAACAGATACATTACCAGGAACACGAGGATGATCGCTTCGACCAGCGTTTTTACCACTTCGTGAATAGAGATTTTCACGAACGGTGTGGTGTCATACGGGTAAACAATTTTCAGACCCGACGGGAAGAACGGTTCCATCTTCGCCAGTTCAGCACGGATTGCCGCAGCGGTATCCAGCGCGTTCGCACCGGTCGCCAGCTTGATCCCCAGACCGGAAGCCGGTTGGCCGTTAAACTCTGCGATGATGTCGTAGTTCTCACCACCCAGCTCAATTTTCGCCACATCACGCAGTAGCACGCGGGAACCATCCTGATTCACTTTCAGCAGGATTTTGCCGAACTCTTCAGTAGAGGTCAGACGCGTCTGAGCAATAATAGAGGCGTTAAGCTGTTGGCCTTTCACCGGCGGCGTACCACCGAGCTGACCAGCTGCAACCTGAGCGTTCTGTGCTTTGATGGCGGTAATGACATCAACCGGCGTTAGCTGGAATTTGTTCAGTTCATTCGGGTTCATCCAGATACGCATCGCGTACTGTGAACCGAACAACTGAACGTCACCCACGCCCGACGTACGGCTGATGGCATCTTTCATATTCGCTGCCACGTAGTCAGAGATATCCTCCTGCGTCATAGTGCCATCGGTGTTGATAACCCCGACAACCATCAGGAAGCTGCTGGATGATTTCTCAACGCTCACCCCTTGCTGCTGAACTTCTTGCGGCAGCAACGGCATCGCCAGCTGCAGTTTGTTCTGCACCTGAACCTGCGCGATATCCGCATCAGTACCAGACTCAAAGGTCAGGGTGATCTGCACGGTACCCGTGGAGTCACTGTTAGAGGACATGTACATCAGGTTATCGATACCGTTCATATTCTGTTCGATAACCTGTGTCACCGTGTCCTGCACTGTTTTCGCATCAGCGCCAGGGTAGGAGGCGGAGATCGTTACTGCCGGCGGTGCAATCGTAGGATATTGCGCCACCGGCAGTTTGAGGATCGCCAGCCCCCCTGCCAACATGATGATAATGGCGATCACCCACGCAAAAATCGGGCGATCGATAAAGAAATTAGGCATGTCTTAACGGCTCCTGTTTAAGTTAAGACTTGGACTGTTCAGGCTGAGCACCGCTTGCGGCTTGCTGGTTATTATCAGCGGTAACTTCTTGTGCTTTTACCTGGACACCAGGACGCACTTTCTGCAGCCCACTTATTACTACGCGATCGCCTGCTTTCAGACCTTCTGTCACCAGCCACTTATCGCCGATAGCCTGGCTTGCAACGATCGGACGGGTTTCCACTTTGTCATCCGCGCCAACCACCAGTACGGTGGCATCGCCACGCGGCGTACGGGTTACGCCCTGTTGCGGGACTAAAATAGCGTTTGGATTAAGCCCTTCTTCCAGACGTGCACGCACGAACATACCTGGCAGCAGAGTGTGATCCGGGTTCGGGAAGATAGCGCGTAGGGTGATAGACCCAGTGGTCTGATCAACGGTAACGTCAGAGAATTCCAGCGTACCGTCCTGCGGGAACTTAATGCCGTCACTGGTGATCAGCGACACTTTGGCTTTGCCGTTCTCTTGTTTCAGCGTGCCATTCGCCAGTTCCTGTTTCAGGCGCAGGAAGTCGTTGCTGGACTGGGTCACATCAACGTAGATCGGATCAAGTTGCTGCACGGTTGCCAGCGCAGTCGCCTGACCGTTCTGTACCAATGCGCCTTCCGTCACGTTTGACTTACCAATGCGACCACTAATCGGAGAGGTGACTTTGGTGTAAGCCAGATTGATTCGCGCAGTTTCAACGGCAGCTTTCGCCGCAGTTACCGCAGCATTCGCCTGTTGCGCATCAGCCAGAGCCTGATCGTACTCTTGCTTACTGATGTACTGAGTACCGAGCAATTTCTGATAACGATTCACCGTCAATTGCGCGATATTGGCTGCAGCCTGGGCTTTCGCCAGATCACCTTTCGCACTGTCGTATGCCGCCTGATAGGTCGCAGGATCAATCTGATAGAGAGAGACACCTGCTTCGATGTCGCTACCTTCTTTGAAATTACGCTTCAGGATAATCCCGCTAACTTGAGGACGAACTTCTGCGATCCGGTAGGCACTGGTGCGACCCGGAAGCTCGGTTGTGATCTGCAGAGGTTCAGTTTTGACTGTTACTACGCCAACGGCGGGCATCTGCTGGCCACCTTGTTGGGCCTGTTTGTCGTCACATCCTGTTAGGGCTAAGCTGCCTGAGAGCATCAGAACGACCGCCAGAGGCGTAAACCCTCTGTTTTTGTTCATATGTAAACCTCGAGTGTCCGATTTCAAATTGGTCAATGGTCAAAAGTTAATAAACCCATTGCTGCGTTTATATTATCGTCGTGCTATGGTACATACATTCACAAATGTATGTAAATCTAACGCCTGTAAATTCACGAACATATGGCACGAAAAACCAAACAAGAAGCGCAAGAAACGCGCCAACACATCCTCGATGTGGCTCTACGTCTTTTCTCACAGCAGGGGGTATCATCCACCTCGCTGGGTGAGATTGCAAAAGCAGCTGGCGTTACGCGCGGTGCAATCTACTGGCATTTTAAAGACAAGTCGGATTTGTTCAGTGAGATCTGGGAACTGTCAGAATCCAATATTGGTGAACTAGAGCTTGAGTATCAGGCAAAATTCCCTGGCGATCCACTCTCAGTATTAAGAGAGATATTAATTCATGTTCTTGAGTCCACGGTGACAGAAGAACGGCGTCGATTATTGATGGAGATTATATTCCACAAATGCGAATTTGTCGGAGAAATGGCTGTTGTGCAACAGGCACAACGTAATCTCTGTCTGGAAAGTTATGACCGTATAGAACAAACGTTAAAACATTGTATTGAAGCGAAAATGTTGCCTGCGGATTTAATGACGCGTCGCGCAGCAATTATTATGCGCGGCTATATTTCCGGCCTGATGGAAAACTGGCTCTTTGCCCCGCAATCTTTTGATCTTAAAAAAGAAGCCCGCGATTACGTCGCCATCTTACTGGAGATGTATCTCCTGTGCCCCACGCTTCGTAACCCTGCCACTAACGAATAACCCTGAATCTGACTCCAGGAATTTTCCTGGACATTTTCGTCGTTGCTATTCTGGTTCACTGCGTCGTGATATTCTTGCGGTTTGACTTTTTCAGGTCGTTCTTCAGGTTCAGAAACCTTCATTCATCATGACTATGTTCCAGTATTACAAACGATCACGGCATTTTGTTTTTTCAGCATTTATTGCTTTTGTTTTTGTCTTGTTATGCCAGAACACGGCGTTTGCGCGGGCGTCATCGAATGGTGATCTGCCGACAAAAGCGGACCTGCAGGCACAACTTGACTCACTGAATAAACAAAAAGATCTTTCTGCTCAGGACAAACTGGTGCAGCAGGATCTGACAGATACATTAGCCACCCTCGATAAAATCGATCGCGTAAAAGAAGAGACAGTTCAGCTACGGCAAAAAGTCGCTGAAGCGCCGGAAAAAATGCGCCAGGCGACCGCGGCGTTAACAGCACTTAGTGATGTCGATAACGACGAAGAAACGCGCAAAATTCTGAGCACGCTTTCGTTGCGCCAGCTGGAAACTCGCGTTGCCCAGGCGCTGGACGATTTGCAAAACGCACAAAATGATCTGGCGTCTTATAACAGCCAGCTGGTTTCGTTACAGACGCAGCCCGAACGCGTACAAAATGCGATGTATAACGCTTCGCAGCAGCTGCAACAAATTCGCAGTCGTCTGGATGGGACTGATGTCGGCGAGACAGCCTTACGTCCCAGCCAGAAAGTGTTAATGCAGGCTCAGCAGGCTTTGCTGAATGCCGAGATTGACCAGCAGCGTAAAAGCCTGGAAGGGAACACAGTCTTACAGGATACCTTGCAAAAGCAACGGGATTACGTGACGGCGAACAGCGCCCGTCTGGAGCACCAGTTGCAGCTGTTGCAAGAAGCAGTAAACAGCAAGCGCCTGACTTTAACCGAAAAAACGGCGCAGGAAGCCGTCTCCCCGGATGAAGCCGCGCGTATTCAGGCTAATCCGCTGGTGAAGCAGGAACTGGAAATTAACCAGCAGTTAAGTCAGCGTCTGATTACCGCGACTGAAAACGGTAATCAGTTGATGCAGCAAAACATTAAAGTCAAAAACTGGCTGGAGCGGGCGCTGCAATCGGAACGCAATATTAAAGAGCAGATTGCCGTCCTGAAGGGCAGTCTGCTGTTGTCACGTATCCTGTACCAGCAACAACAAACACTCCCCTCGGCAGATGAACTGGAAAACATGACCAACCGCATCGCGGATTTGCGTCTCGAACAGTTTGAAGTCAACCAGCAGCGTGACGCGCTGTTCCAGAGCGATGCGTTCGTCAGCAAACTGGAAGAAGGTCACACCAACGAAGTCAACAGCGAAGTTCACGATGCATTATTGCAAGTAGTTGATATGCGTCGCGAATTGCTGGATCAGCTTAACAAACAGTTGGGTAACCAGCTGATGATGGCCATTAACCTGCAAATCAACCAGCAGCAGTTAATGAGTGTGTCGAAAAACCTGAAATCCATCCTGACGCAGCAAATTTTTTGGGTGAACAGTAACCGCCCGATGGACTGGGACTGGATTAAAGCGTTCCCGCAAACGCTGAAAGATGAATTTAAGTCGATGAAAATCACGGTGAACTGGGAAAAAGCCTGGCCCGCCGTATTCATCGCCTTCCTCGCTGGTTTGCCGCTGCTGTTGATTGCCGGGCTGATTCACTGGCGTTTAGGCTGGCTGAAAGCATATCAACAAAAACTGGCTTCGGCGGTAGGTTCCCTGCGTAACGATAGCCAGCTCAATACGCCAAAAGCGATTCTTATTGACCTAATCCGCGCACTGCCGGTGTGCCTGATTATTCTCGCTGTCGGCCTGATTCTGCTGACTATGCAGCTCAATATCAGCGAGTTATTGTGGTCGTTCAGCAAAAAACTGGCGATTTTCTGGCTGGTGTTTGGCCTGTGCTGGAAAGTGCTGGAGAAAAACGGTGTTGCCGTGCGTCACTTTGGTATGCCGGAACAGCAGACCAGCCACTGGCGTCGGCAAATTGTCCGCATCAGCCTCGCGTTGCTGCCGATCCATTTCTGGTCTGTGGTGGCAGAACTCTCCCCGCTGCATCTGATGGATGATGTGCTGGGGCAGGCGATGATTTTCTTCAACCTGCTGCTGATTGCCTTCCTGGTGTGGCCGATGTGCCGCGAAAGCTGGCGTGATAAAGAGTCGCACACCATGCGACTGGTCACCATTACCGTGCTGTCGATTATCCCGATTGCGTTGATGGTGCTGACCGCCACGGGTTACTTCTACACCACGCTGCGCCTCTCCGGGCGTTGGATTGAAACCGTTTATTTGGTGATCATCTGGAACCTGCTGTACCAGACGGTATTGCGCGGCTTAAGCGTAGCGGCGCGGCGTATCGCCTGGCGTCGTGCACTGGCGCGTCGGCAGAATCTGGTGAAAGAGGGCGCAGAAGGTGCCGAACCGCCGGAAGAACCCACCATTGCGCTGGAGCAGGTTAACCAGCAGACGCTGCGTATTACCATGTTGCTGATGTTTGCGCTGTTCGGTGTCATGTTCTGGGCAATTTGGTCTGATTTGATCACCGTGTTCAGCTATCTCGACAGCATTACGCTCTGGCATTACAACGCTACTGAAGCTGGTGCTGCGGTGGTGAAAAACGTCACCATGGGCAGTCTGTTGTTTGCGATTATCGCCTCAATGGTGGCCTGGGCGTTGATTCGCAACCTGCCTGGTTTGCTGGAAGTGCTGGTGCTCTCGCGACTGAATATGCGCCAGGGCGCGTCGTATGCCATTACTACCATCCTTAACTACATCATTATTGCCGTTGGTGCGATGACGGTGTTCGGATCGCTGGGCGTCTCGTGGGATAAACTCCAGTGGCTGGCGGCAGCATTATCCGTAGGTCTTGGTTTTGGTTTACAAGAGATCTTCGGTAACTTCGTTTCCGGTTTGATCATTCTGTTCGAACGTCCGGTGCGCATAGGCGACACGGTAACCATTGGTAGCTTCTCGGGTACGGTCAGCAAGATCCGTATTCGTGCGACAACGATTACCGATTTCGATCGCAAAGAAGTGATTATCCCGAACAAAGCGTTTGTTACCGAGCGTCTGATCAACTGGTCGTTAACTGACACGACTACGCGTCTGGTGATCCGTCTCGGCGTAGCCTATGGCTCCGATCTGGAAAAAGTGCGTAAAGTGTTGCTGAAGGCGGCGACTGAGCACCCAAGGGTGATGCACGAACCAATGCCGGAAGTCTTCTTTACGGCATTTGGTGCCAGCACGTTGGATCATGAGCTGCGTCTGTATGTGCGTGAACTGCGTGACCGTAGCCGTACTGTCGATGAGCTGAACCGTACTATCGATCAGTTGTGCCGTGAAAACGACATCAACATTGCCTTTAACCAACTTGAAGTGCATCTGCACAACGAGAAGGGCGATGAAGTGACGGAAGTGAAACGCGACTACAAAGGCGACGATCCGACGCCAGCGGTAGGGTAATAACCAAAGGGGGCGACATTTAGTTGCCCCGAGATTACTAACAAAGTGCGCGTTGTTCATGCCGGATGCGGCGTGACCGCCTTATCCGGCCTACGAAACCGCAAGAATTCAATATATTGCAGGAGCGGTGTAGGCCTGATAAGCGTAGCGCATCAGGCAGTTTTGCGTTTGCCCACAATCTTAGGGGACATTTAGCGGCCCCATTTATTTCTCACTTTTCCGCCTCATCATCGCGCGTTAATTTCTTTTCATAATCGCGTTTTACAATATCCAGCGCGCGCAGCACGGTGCGGGCTGGGATCTGATTTTCTTCCAGTAGCACAATCAAATCGACGGCCAGTTTGACATCGTCAGGGGCATTTTCCAGTGACATACTCTCTCCATTGCTAGCGGGTTAAACGCGCTAACCTGTTTTCGATTTTTTCCAGCGCATGGCGGCAGCGTGCCAGGCGCGCTTCATAGGCTTCCACTTCACGATGCAGCGTCTGCTGTTCCACGAGATCGGTCGCTCGTGCCAGACGGGCTCTACGTTCGGCAACCATCTCACGTAGCCGCCGCTCAAAATCCTGATGCTGAATACGTTTACGCTGCCAGCGGGCAATTTTCGGTGGCGCACTGTCCCACTCGCGTAGCGACCAGGCTGTGGCTTCACGCGCTATAGCCTCCAGTTGCGCCGCCAGATGTTCCGCCAGCCAGGCGACTTGCGGCAGTTGCTGTTGCTCAACGGCATGACGAAGCGCAGCCAGATTATCGCCCGCCTCATCGAGACAAGCCTGCAGTGTTGTCGCACGAGTCTGAAAAAGATGCCTGTTAAAACGGGCGCTTAGCGTGGCAAATTGCGCTACCGGGGCACAACGCTGACGCAGCGTAGCGAGCTGTCCTTCCAGTTTTTCCAGCAGCAGGGCGGTTTTCACGATAAGACCTCAATGAAAATGATAATTGTTATGCTAAAGTAGCCACTCTGTAAGCTGACAACACTCAATATGCAACGAATCATTTTAATCATCATTGGCTGGCTGGCGGTAGTGCTGGGTACGCTGGGCGTGGTATTACCGGTATTACCGACGACGCCGTTTATCCTGCTGGCGGCCTGGTGCTTTGCCCGTTCTTCCCCGCGCTTTCACGCCTGGTTGCTGTACCGCTCATGGTTTGGCAGCTATCTACGTTTCTGGCAGAAACATCATGCGATGCCGCGCGGCGCAAAACCACGGGCGATTTTGCTTATTTTGATTACGTTTACGATTTCGCTGTGGTTCGTCCAGATGCCGTGGGTGCGCATCATGTTGCTGGTAATTCTCGCCTGTTTGCTTTTTTATATGTGGCGAATTCCGGTGATTGATGAAAAGCAAGAAAAGCACTGAAGCACAACAATCGCAGTTGCAATTATTGCGTACAGCCAGTACATTCTGGCGTTTTCGAGCACAGGCGCAGGCGGTCAAAGGTTAAACAACTGTTACTTTTGATACGTTCAAAACGCGCCGTGAGTACCACCGTAACAAGCAGGCATACACTTATGACCGCGACTGCACAGCAGCTTGAGTATCTCAAAAATAGCATCAAAAGCATTCAGGACTACCCAAAACCCGGCATTCTTTTCCGCGATGTCACCAGCTTACTGGAAGACCCGAAAGCTTACGCTCTCAGCATCGACTTGCTGGTTGAGCGTTACAAAAATGCGGGCATTACCAAAGTGGTCGGCACCGAAGCGCGTGGCTTCTTGTTTGGCGCTCCGGTAGCTCTGGGTCTGGGCGTTGGCTTTGTACCGGTCCGTAAACCGGGCAAACTGCCGCGTGAAACCATCAGTGAAACTTACGACCTGGAATACGGCACCGATCAGCTGGAAATCCACGTTGATGCCATCAAACCGGGCGATAAAGTTCTGGTGGTGGACGATCTGCTGGCAACCGGCGGCACTATCGAAGCGACCGTTAAACTGATCCGTCGTCTGGGTGGTGAAGTAGCTGACGCTGCGTTCATTATCAACCTGTTCGATCTCGGCGGCGAACAGCGTCTCGAAAAACAGGGCATTACCAGCTACAGCCTTGTCCCGTTCCCGGGCCATTAATTATCGTCAGTCTTGCGCTGCTCACGCTACGGGCAGCACAAGATGTGCATTCAGCCTCGCCGTTCTGACGGGGCTGTGTTAGCATTACCCCTTCGTGAATCCACCTTCCAGCGTTTCAGAGCCTGCCAATGAGTTATCAGGTCTTAGCCCGAAAATGGCGCCCACAAACCTTTGCTGACGTCGTCGGCCAGGAACATGTGCTGACCGCACTGGCGAACGGCTTGTCGTTAGGGCGTATTCATCATGCTTATCTTTTTTCCGGCACCCGTGGCGTCGGAAAAACCTCTATCGCCCGACTGCTGGCGAAGGGGCTAAACTGCGAAACTGGCATTACCGCGACGCCGTGCGGCGTGTGCGATAACTGTCGTGAAATCGAGCAGGGGCGCTTTGTCGATCTGATTGAAATCGACGCCGCCTCGCGCACCAAAGTTGAAGACACTCGTGACCTGCTGGATAACGTCCAGTACGCGCCAGCGCGTGGTCGTTTTAAAGTTTATCTGATCGACGAAGTGCATATGCTGTCGCGCCACAGCTTTAACGCACTGTTAAAAACCCTTGAAGAACCGCCGGAGCACGTCAAGTTTCTGCTGGCGACGACCGATCCGCAGAAATTGCCGGTGACGATTTTGTCACGCTGTCTGCAATTTCATCTCAAAGCGCTGGATGTCGAGCAAATTCGCCATCAGCTTGAGCACATCCTCAACGAAGAACATATCGCTCACGAGCCACGGGCGCTGCAATTGCTGGCACGCGCCGCTGAAGGCAGCCTGCGAGATGCCTTAAGTCTGACCGACCAGGCGATTGCCAGCGGTGACGGCCAGGTTTCAACCCAGGCCGTCAGTGCGATGCTGGGTACGCTTGACGACGATCAGGCGCTGTCGCTGGTTGAAGCGATGGTCGAGGCCAACGGCGAGCGCGTAATGGCGCTGATTAATGAAGCCGCTGCCCGTGGTATCGAGTGGGAAGCGTTGCTGGTGGAAATGCTCGGTCTGTTGCATCGTATTGCGATGGTACAACTTTCGCCTGCTGCACTTGGCAACGACATGGCCGCCATCGAGCTGCGGATGCGTGAACTGGCGCGCACCATACCGCCGACGGATATTCAGCTTTACTATCAGACGCTGTTGATTGGTCGCAAAGAATTACCGTATGCGCCAGACCGCCGTATGGGTGTTGAGATGACGCTGCTGCGCGCGCTGGCGTTCCATCCGCGTATGCCTCTGCCTGAGCCAGAAGTGCCACGCCAGTCCTTTGCGCCCGTTGCGCCAACGGCAGTAATGACGCCAACACAGGTGCCGCCGCAACCGCAATCAGCGCCGCAGCAGGCACCGACTGTACCGCTCCCGGAAACCACCAGCCAGGTGCTGGCGGCGCGCCAGCAGTTGCAGCGCGTGCAGGGAGCAACCAAAGCAAAAAAGAGTGAACCGGCAGCCGCTACCCGCGCGCGGCCGGTGAATAACGCTGCGCTGGAAAGACTGGCTTCGGTCACCGATCGCGTTCAGGCGCGCCCGGTGCCATCGGCGCTGGAAAAAGCGCCAGCCAAAAAAGAAGCGTATCGCTGGAAGGCGACCACTCCAGTGATGCAGCAAAAAGAAGTGGTCGCCACGCCGAAGGCGCTGAAAAAAGCGCTGGAACATGAAAAAACGCCGGAACTGGCGGCGAAGCTGGCGGCAGAAGCCATTGAGCGCGACCCGTGGGCGGCTCAGGTGAGTCAACTTTCGCTACCAAAACTGGTCGAACAGGTGGCGTTAAATGCCTGGAAAGAGGAGAGCGACAACGCAGTATGTCTGCATTTGCGCTCCTCTCAGCGGCATTTGAACAACCGCGGCGCACAGCAAAAACTGGCTGAAGCGTTGAGCACGTTAAAAGGTTCAACGGTTGAACTGACTATCGTTGAAGATGATAATCCCGCGGTGCGTACGCCGCTGGAATGGCGTCAGGCGATATACGAAGAAAAACTTGCGCAGGCGCGCGAGTCCATTATTGCGGATAATAATATTCAGACCCTGCGTCGATTCTTCGATGCGGAGCTGGATGAAGAAAGTATCCGCCCCATTTGATCGTAAGCACAGCTTACGTTCGTCATCCTTAACGTGATTGAGAGAGAAACCTATGTTTGGTAAAGGCGGTCTGGGTAACCTGATGAAGCAAGCCCAGCAGATGCAAGAAAAAATGCAGAAAATGCAGGAAGAGATCGCGCAGCTGGAAGTCACCGGCGAATCTGGCGCAGGTCTGGTAAAAGTGACCATCAACGGTGCACACAACTGCCGTCGCGTAGAGATCGACCCGAGCCTGCTGGAAGACGACAAAGAGATGCTGGAAGACCTGGTGGCTGCAGCATTCAACGACGCAGCACGTCGTATTGAAGAAACGCAGAAAGAAAAAATGGCCTCTGTATCCTCCGGAATGCAGCTGCCGCCTGGCTTTAAGATGCCATTCTGATGCAAACCAGCCCGCTGTTAACACAGCTTATGGAAGCACTGCGCTGTCTGCCGGGCGTTGGCCCGAAGTCGGCGCAGCGTATGGCGTTCACGCTGCTTCAGCGCGATCGTAGCGGCGGGATGCGTCTGGCGCAGGCGCTCACCCGGGCGATGTCGGAAATCGGTCACTGCGCCGATTGCCGCACCTTCACCGAACAGGAAGTCTGTAACATCTGTTCGAATCCACGTCGTCAGGAAAACGGTCAAATCTGCGTGGTGGAGAGTCCGGCGGACATTTACGCCATTGAGCAGACGGGGCAGTTTTCAGGTCGTTATTTTGTGTTGATGGGACACCTGTCACCGCTGGACGGCATCGGTCCTGATGATATCGGGCTTGATCGTCTGGAACAGCGTCTGGCAGAGGAAAAAATCACTGAAGTGATCCTCGCCACCAACCCCACGGTTGAAGGTGAAGCTACCGCTAACTACATTGCCGAGCTTTGTGCGCAATATGACGTGGAAGCCAGCCGAATCGCTCATGGCGTACCGGTTGGCGGCGAACTGGAAATGGTCGATGGCACCACGCTGTCACACTCCCTTGCCGGGCGTCATAAGATTCGTTTTTAAGCAAACGAGAGCAGGATCACCTGCTCTCGCTTGAAATTATTCTCCCTTGTCCCCATCTCTCCCTCATCCTGTTTTTAACCTTAAAATGGCATTATTGAGGTAGACCTACATGAAAGGACAAGAAACTCGTGGTTTTCAGTCAGAAGTGAAACAGCTTCTGCACCTGATGATCCATTCTCTCTATTCCAATAAAGAAATCTTCCTGCGTGAGCTTATCTCTAACGCCTCCGATGCGGCGGACAAGCTGCGTTTCCGCGCGCTTTCTAACCCGGACCTGTACGAAGGTGATGGTGAACTACGCGTTCGTGTCTCTTTCGATAAAGACAAGCGCACGCTGACCATCTCCGATAACGGCGTGGGGATGACCCGCGACGAAGTGATTGACCATCTGGGGACTATCGCTAAATCCGGCACCAAATCATTCCTCGAATCCCTGGGTTCTGACCAGGCGAAAGACAGCCAGCTGATCGGTCAGTTTGGTGTTGGTTTCTACTCTGCGTTTATCGTGGCTGACAAAGTGACCGTGCGTACTCGCGCGGCAGGCGAAAAACCAGAAAACGGCGTCTTCTGGGAATCGGCTGGCGAAGGTGAATACACCGTTGCCGACATCACTAAAGAAGATCGTGGTACTGAAATCACCCTGCATCTGCGTGAAGGCGAAGACGAGTTCCTCGATGACTGGCGTGTGCGTTCCATCATCAGCAAATATTCCGACCATATCGCGCTGCCGGTAGAGATCGAAAAACGCGAAGAGAAAGACGGCGAAACCGTTATCTCCTGGGAGAAAATCAACAAAGCGCAGGCGCTGTGGACTCGTAACAAGTCGGAAATCACCGATGAAGAGTACAAAGAGTTCTACAAACACATCGCCCACGACTTTAACGAGCCGCTGACCTGGAGCCACAACCGCGTTGAAGGTAAGCAGGAGTACACCAGCCTGCTGTACATTCCGTCTCAGGCACCGTGGGATATGTGGAACCGCGATCATAAACACGGTCTGAAACTGTATGTTCAGCGTGTGTTCATCATGGACGACGCAGAACAGTTCATGCCGAACTATCTGCGCTTCGTGCGTGGTCTGATTGACTCCAGCGATCTGCCGCTGAACGTTTCCCGTGAAATCCTCCAGGACAGCACGGTAACGCGTAACCTGCGCAATGCGCTGACCAAGCGTGTGCTGCAAATGCTGGAAAAACTGGCGAAAGACGACGCGGAAAAATACCAGACCTTCTGGCAACAGTTTGGCCTGGTACTGAAAGAAGGTCCGGCGGAAGATTTCGCTAACCAGGAAGCGATCGCCAAACTGCTGCGTTTTGCTTCTACCCATACCGATTCTTCTGCGCAGACCGTGTCTCTGGAAGACTACGTTTCCCGCATGAAAGAAGGGCAGGAGAAAATCTACTATATCACCGCAGACAGTTACGCGGCAGCGAAGAGCAGCCCGCACCTGGAACTGCTGCGTAAGAAAGGCATCGAAGTTCTGCTGCTTTCCGACCGCATCGATGAGTGGATGATGAACTATCTGACTGAGTTCGACGGTAAACCGTTCCAGTCTGTGTCTAAAGTTGACGAGTCGCTGGAAAAACTGGCTGACGAAGTTGATGAGAGCGCGAAAGAAGCGGAGAAAGCACTGACTCCGTTCATCGACCGTGTGAAAGCCCTGCTCGGCGAGCGCGTGAAAGATGTCCGTCTGACTCACCGTCTGACCGATACGCCAGCGATCGTTTCGACCGACGCGGACGAAATGAGCACTCAGATGGCGAAACTGTTCGCTGCGGCGGGCCAGAAAGTGCCAGAAGTGAAATACATCTTCGAACTGAACCCGGATCACGTACTGGTGAAACGTGCGGCGGATACTGAAGATGAAGCGAAGTTCAGCGAGTGGGTAGAACTGCTGCTGGATCAGGCGCTGCTGGCAGAACGCGGCACGCTGGAAGATCCGAACCTGTTTATTCGTCGTATGAACCAGCTGCTGGTTTCCTGATGTCATGCCGGATGACCTTCGTGTCATCCGGCATTTTTCTTTTCTTCATCTGCACTTTCCGCAAATTATCTTGCCATTAACCGTTTCAGCCTCAGGTGCCTTTCTTGAGGCAATCGCCTGTTGGTGGTATCGTTTATCGCTTTTTCAAAAAATTCGACACATTTTAAGGGGATTTTCGCAATGCGTATCATTCTGCTTGGCGCTCCGGGCGCGGGGAAAGGGACTCAGGCTCAGTTCATCATGGAGAAATATGGTATTCCGCAAATCTCCACTGGCGATATGCTGCGTGCTGCGGTCAAATCTGGCTCCGAGCTGGGTAAACAAGCAAAAGACATTATGGATGCTGGCAAACTGGTCACCGACGAACTGGTGATCGCGCTGGTTAAAGAGCGCATTGCTCAGGAAGACTGCCGCTACGGTTTCCTGTTGGACGGCTTCCCGCGTACCATTCCGCAGGCAGACGCGATGAAAGAAGCGGGCATCAATGTTGATTACGTTCTGGAATTCGACGTACCGGACGAACTGATTGTTGACCGTATCGTAGGCCGCCGCGTTCACGCGCCGTCTGGTCGTGTTTATCACGTTAAATTCAATCCGCCGAAAGTAGAAGGCAAAGACGACGTTACCGGTGAAGAGCTGACTACCCGTAAAGACGATCAGGAAGAGACCGTACGTAAACGTCTGGTTGAATACCATCAGATGACTGCACCGCTGATCGGCTACTACTCCAAAGAAGCGGAAGCGGGTAACACCAAATACGCGAAAGTTGACGGCACCAAGCCGGTGGCTGAAGTTCGCGCAGCTCTGGAAAAAATTCTCGGCTAATCAAGCCGCCGCAGATCTGCTCTCGGGCAGGTCTGCTCATCCTCCTCAGGCAATACCTCTTACAGCAATTAGTTCTTCTTCTTCACTTTTCCGCTACAATTATCAACAAGTTGAATCGATAAGAGGCGGTAATGCGTCAAACTAAAACCGGTATCCTGCTGGCAAATCTGGGTACGCCTGATGCCCCCACACCTGAAGCGGTAAAACGCTATCTGAAACAATTTTTAAGCGACAGACGCGTGGTTGATACCTCACGGTTGTTATGGTGGCCGTTGCTGCGCGGCGTGATTTTGCCGCTGCGTTCGCCGCGTGTGGCGAAGCTGTATGCCTCTGTCTGGATGGAAGGTGGCTCGCCGCTGATGGTTTACAGCCGCCAGCAACAGCAGGCGCTGGCGCAACGTTTACCGGAGACGCCCGTGGCGCTGGGAATGAGCTACGGCTCGCCATCACTGGAAAGCGCCGTAGATGAACTTCTGGCAGAGCATGTAGATCATATTGTGGTGCTGCCGCTTTATCCGCAATACTCCTGTTCAACGGTCGGTGCGGTATGGGATGAACTGGCACGCATTCTGGCGCGCAAACGTAGCATTCCGGGGATATCGTTTATTCGTGATTACGCAGATAACCACGATTATATTAATGCACTGGCGAACAGCGTACGTGCTTCTTTTGCCAAACATGGCGAACCGGATCTGCTGTTGCTCTCTTATCATGGCATTCCCCAGCGTTATGCAGATGAAGGCGATGATTACCCGCAACGTTGCCGCACAACAACTCGCGAACTCGCTTCCGCACTGGAGATGGCACCGGAAAAAGTGATGATGACCTTTCAGTCGCGCTTTGGTCGGGAACCCTGGCTGATGCCTTATACCGACGAAACGCTGAAAATGCTCGGAGAAAAAGGCGTGGGTCATATTCAGGTGATGTGCCCGGGCTTTGCTGCGGATTGTCTGGAGACGCTGGAAGAGATTGCCGAGCAAAACCGTGAGGTCTTCCTCGGTGCGGGCGGGAAAAAATATGAATATATTCCGGCGCTTAATGCCACGCCGGAACATATCGAAATGATGGCTAATCTTGTTGCCGCGTATCGCTAAAGCTGAGCGGTAAAGAACTGAGCGCCGTCGCGAAGAGCCTCGTCGGCGGTTTTCATCATCCGTGAATAATGCAAAAAGGCGTGCAGCATACCGGAGTAGAGTTTGAACTCACAAGGTTGCTGGTGTGCCGCTAACGTCTGGTAAAGCAGACAGCTGTCATCCAGCAGTGGATCGAACTCCGCCCCGGCAATAAAACAGGGCGGAACTTCGCGAGTGAGATCATTATTAAACAGGCAGTAATATGGCGACTCGCGGTCCGCGTCGTTGCTTAAATACGCCTCTTCATACATCTGCAAATCCTGTTGCGTTAAGCCATCCCAGACACCACCCAACAGACGACGAGTCACGGAATCCCGTAATCCGTAAAGCCCATACCACAGCAAAACGCCCGCAACTTTACCGCAATCGATCTGTTTATCGCGCAACCACAACGCACTGGCGAGCGCCAGCATGGCACCTGCGGAATCACCAGCAAAACCAATGCGGGACATATTGATTTGATAATCCTCCGCCTGCTGGTGGAAATAACAACAGGCAGCCACAATTTCCTCTATCGCTTGCGGAAAACGCGCTTCAGGTGAAAGGGTGTAATCAATGCCAATCACCGTACATTGGCTGTAGCTTGCCAGCAGGCGCATGATGCGATCGTGGGTATCGAGATTGCCGAGAATAAAACCGCCTCCATGCAAATAAAATAGCGTCGCCGGGCTATCTGGCTGCGGATAAAAGAGACGTGTTTTCACCTGCCCATATTTTGTTGGAACCCTGTAAGCTCTGGTTGCCATTTCTGGAGCGCCCACATTCCAGAATCGGCGCTCAAGCGTGTAATACTGTCGTTGCTCAGCAATCGCTCCCGTTGCAGGCCAGGGCGGTAAATCCGGCTGAAGAGTATTCACAACGGTCTTCATTTCAGCAGAGATAAGGTCCAGAACGGGTAATTTGTTTTCCGGCTTCATGCAAAAATTCCTTTCAAATTACGTCATTGTAAGGAACCACTGCCATGAAAATGCGATCCCGCCTGCTGATATTGAAACTGGCTGCGTCTCGCGCGCTCCCGTCAGATTGTGTTAACATTCGCCGCTCAGTTAACCACCCGTAAAAACAACCATGAAATTTCCCGGTAAACGTAAATCCAAACATTACTTCCCCGTAAACGCACGCGATCCGCTGCTTCAGCAATTCCAGCCAGAAAACGAAACCAGCGCTGCCTGGGTAGTGGGTATCGATCAAACGCTGGTCGATATTGAAGCGAAAGTGGATGATGAATTCATTGAGCGTTATGGATTAAGCGCCGGGCATTCACTGGTGATTGAGGATGACGTTGCCGAAGCGCTTTATCAGGAACTAAAACAGAAAAACCTGATTACCCATCAGTTTGCGGGTGGCACCATTGGTAACACCATGCACAACTACTCGGTGCTCGCGGACGACCGTTCGGTGCTGCTGGGCGTCATGTGCAGCAATATTGAAATTGGCAGCTACGCCTATCGTTACCTGTGTAACACCTCCAGCCGTACCGATCTTAACTATCTACAAGGCGTGGATGGCCCGATTGGTCGTTGCTTTACGCTGATTGGCGAGTCCGGGGAACGTACCTTTGCTATCAGCCCGGGCCACATGAACCAGCTGCGGGCTGAAAGTATTCCGGAAGATGTGATTGCCGGAGCCTCGGCACTGGTTCTCACCTCTTATCTGGTGCGTTGCAAGCCGGGTGAACCCATGCCGGAAGCAACCATGAAAGCCATTGAGTACGCGAAGAAATATAACGTACCGGTGGTGCTGACGCTGGGCACCAAGTTTGTCATTGCCGAGAATCCGCAGTGGTGGCAGCAATTCCTCAAAGACCACGTCTCTATCCTTGCGATGAACGAAGATGAAGCCGAAGCGTTGACCGGAGAAAGCGATCCGTTGTTGGCATCTGACAAGGCGCTGGACTGGGTAGATCTGGTGCTGTGCACCGCCGGGCCAATCGGCTTGTATATGGCGGGCTTTACCGAAGACGAAGCGAAACGTAAAACCCAGCATCCGCTGCTGCCGGGTGCTATAGCGGAATTTAACCAGTATGAGTTTAGCCGCGCCATGCGCCACAAGGATTGCCAGAATCCGCTGCGTGTCTATTCGCACATTGCGCCGTACATGGGCGGGCCGGAAAAAATCATGAACACTAATGGAGCAGGAGATGGCGCACTGGCAGCGTTGCTGCATGACATTACCGCCAACAGCTACCACCGTAGCAACGTACCAAACTCCAGCAAACATAAATTCACCTGGTTAACTTATTCATCGTTAGCGCAGGTGTGTAAATATGCTAACCGTGTGAGCTATCAGGTACTGAACCAGCATTCACCTCGTTTAACGCGCGGCTTGCCGGAGCGTGAAGACAGCCTGGAAGAGTCTTACTGGGATCGTTAAGTTATCGTCGGTTCGTAGGCCAGATAAGGCGTTCACGCCGCATCTGGCATTTTGCTCTCAATGCCTGATGCGACGCTGGCGCGTCTTATCAGGCCTACATATCCGCGCCTATTATCCGGCAACCACCGTTTACCTCGTCACCACCTCACCCGCCGGTGGCGTTTCCAGCAGTTCCAGCATAGTACGGGCAATTTCACGCTCACCCATCACTACCTGATTCGCACCACGTTCGGTGATATACGCCACTTCATCGTCATAATGGGCGCGGGCAATAATCTCAATATCCGGATTTTTCGCGCGGGCAGATGCCACAATCTCGCCCGCTTCATAGCCGTTGGGAATCGTCAGGATCAGCCATTTTGCACATTCCAGATGCGCCAGTTGCATAATTTCTTCGTTAGCCGCATTGCCCAATACTGCGCGGACCCCGCGCTCGCGCAGCTCATCAACACGGGTTCGTGACGTCTCAATCACCACCAGCGGAATATCAGAGGCGAGCAATTTCTCCCCCAGCAGGCTGCCTACACGACCGTAACCCACCAGTAGCGCATGGTCGCAAATATCCACTGGGATCTGCTTCTCTTCTTCGATTGCCTCTTCCAGCGTCTGCTCTTCCAGCGTTTCGGTCTTCGCCAGATATTTCTCCAGTAGTGCGAACAGTACCGGGTTGAGCATAATCGACAGGATCGCCCCTGCCAGTACCAGGTTTTGTCCGGCCTGCGGCAGTAAATTCAATGCCATTCCTAGTCCCGCCAGGATAAACGCGAACTCACCAATCTGCGCCAGGCTGGCGGCGATGGTTAACGCCGTGCGCTGGGAGTGACCAAACAAACGCACAAGGAACAGGGCCGCGACCGATTTACCAAACAGAATAATTGCCAGCGTCGCCAGTACTGCCAGCGGTTGCTGAATCAGAATTAACGGATCAAACAACATCCCGACGGAGACAAAAAACAGCACCGCAAACGCGTCGCGCAATGGCAGTGTATCGTGGGCGGCACGGTGACTCAGTTCAGACTCGTTCAGTACCATCCCGGCAAAGAACGCACCGAGTGCAAAGGAGACATCAAACAGCTCTACCGCACCAAAGGCAATCCCTAACGCCAGCGCCAGCACCGACAGGGTAAACAGCTCGCGGGAACCGGTTGCTGCGCTGCGTGCCATAATCCACGGCACCAGACGGCGACCTACCAGCATCATAATGGCGATAAATGCGATCACCTTGCCGATGGTGATCCCCATATCGACTGCAAGAGTGGCAAAGCCCACATCGCCCTGTTCCATCATTCCTGCTACCGCGGGTAGCAATACCAGCGTCAGGACCATCACCAGGTCTTCCACAATCAACCAACCGATGGCGATTTGCCCACGCTGACTGTCAATTAATTGCCGTTCTTCAAGTGCGCGCAGTAACACCACGGTACTGGCGGTGGAAAGACATAAGCCGAACACGATACCGGTCATTAACGACCAGCCCAGCACGGCGGAGAGCGCCATACCCAGCAGCGTCGCCACGGCTATCTGGGCGATCGCGCCGGGAATGGCGATGGACTTTACCGCCATCAAATCCTTGAGCGAAAAATGCAAACCGACGCCGAACATCAGCAAAATAACGCCCAGTTCAGCCAGTTCCGGCGCAAGCTTGGTATCGGCAACAAAGCCCGGAGTGAATGGTCCTGCCAGCACACCCGCTAACAGATATCCCACCAGAGGAGAAATACGTAGTTTATTGGCCAGCATGCCGAGGATAAAGGCGAGCACAAGGCCGCCAACAATGGTGGTGATAAGCGGGGTGGCGTGATGCATTCCGTCTCCTTTTCCTGGTGGTTATTGTCCATTTTTGGCCGGGAAAACCAAAATTACAGGTAATAGTTTATGACAATTTCATTGATGATGTTTATGAATAATTGTTGAATTTTGCAGAAAAATGGAATTAGCTGCAAAAAAAAGCACGGATCGGAAAACAGAAGGCGGTTTAACAGAGGAAAGGCTTATGGCGACTGTAAAACGATGCAGCCAAAGTTTGCCTTTGGCTGCAATGAAATCAGTCTTTATGCCGGTTATCAGGCAGGAATATGGTCAATATCCCCAATAGTGGCAGGAAAGCACAGATTTTATAGACTAACTCTATGCTGGTGTGGTCGGCGATAAGCCCCAGAACTGCCGCCCCCAGACCTCCCATGCCGAAAGCAAAACCGAAAAACAGTCCAGAAACCATACCGATACGTCCCGGAAGCAGCTCCTGGGCGTAGACCAGAATGGCAGAGAATGCTGAAGCGAGGATAAATCCAATAATCACCGTTAAAACCCCCGTCCAGTGCAGGCTGGCGTAGGGTAAAATCAGCGTAAACGGCGCAACACCGAGGATAGAGCCCCAAATCACATATTTCCGTCCAATTTTATCCCCTACAGGCCCGCCAATCACCGTACCTGCCGCAACGGCAAACAGGAAGGCAAACAAATGAAGCTGAGCATTCTGGATAGATAATCCGAATTTTTGCATCAGATAAAAGGTGTAATAGCTGCTGATGCTCGCCATATAGAAATATTTCGAGAAAATGAGGATTAACAGAATGCTGACCGCCAGAACAACTTTATTGCGCGGCAGTGGATTGATAATCGTCGCTTTGGGTTTTCCTTTATTCATTCGGTGCTGTGCCGAGTACCAACGGCTGATTTGCGCCAACACCACGATCGCCAGCAGTGCCGCAAGCACAAACCAGGCAACGTTGCCTTTGCCATAAGGCGCGATAATCACCGCCGCCAGCAAGGGGCCCAGGGAACTGCCAAAGTTGCCGCCGACCTGAAATATAGATTGCGCCAGGCCATGACGCCCGCCGGAAGCCATACGGGCCACGCGAGAAGATTCCGGATGAAAGACCGATGAACCGGTACCGACCAGCGCCGCTGCCAGCAGAACTGCGCCGAAACTGCCCGCCAGCGCCAGCAGCACCAGACCACTTAAGGTAAAGCACATGCCAATCGGCAACGACCACGGCATCGGATATTTATCGGTCCAGTAGCCGACCACCGGTTGCAGTAGCGAAGAGGCGAGCTGGAAGGTGAGGGTTATCATGCCAATCTGCATAAATGTCAGAGAAAATTCTGACTGAAGCAGTGGATAAATCGCCAGAATCAGCGATTGGATCATGTCGTTCAGCAGATGTGAGAGGCTGATAGCACCTAAAATACCAAACGATGTTCGGGCCTTAGTCGTTGACGCAGCCGCGCCCGCCACAGGCTGGGTTTGTTCACTCATTGCCATAGGAAAGTCACTTTTTCAGGGTTGCGATGTAAAGAATGATCTTATTTGTGATTATTACCCGACTAACATACCTGTATGCGCCGCCTGAAGGAAGTCTCAACGCGGAATACAGAATTTCTAATCTGGATGCAGATTTATCTTCACCGGACGCAGACTTGTCTATGATGTCGCGTCATACTATTTTTCAACACGTTGAAATCAGGTCAGGGAGAGAAGTATGAAATTATTACAGCGGGGCGTGGCGTTAGCACTGTTAACCACATTTACACTGGCGAGTGAAACTGCTCTGGCGTACGAGCAGGATAAAACCTACAAAATTACAGTTCTGCACACCAATGATCATCATGGGCATTTTTGGCGCAATGAATATGGTGAATATGGTCTGGCGGCGCAAAAAACGCTGGTGGATGGTATCCGCAAAGAGGTTGCGGCTGAAGGCGGTAGCGTGCTGCTACTTTCCGGTGGCGACATTAACACTGGCGTGCCCGAGTCCGACTTACAGGATGCCGAACCTGATTTTCGCGGTATGAATCTGGTGGGCTATGACGCGATGGCGATCGGTAATCATGAATTTGATAACCCGCTCACCGTATTACGCCAGCAGGAAAAGTGGGCTAAGTTCCCGTTGCTTTCCGCCAATATCTACCAGAAAAGTACCGGCGAGCGCCTGTTTAAACCATGGGCGCTGTTTAAGCGTCAGGATCTGAAAATTGCCGTTATTGGCCTGACGACGGATGACACAGCCAAAATTGGTAATCCGGAATATTTCACTGATATCGAATTTCGTAAGCCCGCTGATGAAGCGAAGCTGGTGATTCAGGAGCTGCAACAGACAGAAAAGCCAGACATTATTATCGCGGCGACCTATATGGGGCATTACGACAATGGTGAGCACGGCTCTAACGCACCGGGCGATGTGGAGATGGTACGCGCGCTGCCTGCCGGATCGCTGGCGATGATCGTCGGTGGTCACTCGCAAGATCCAGTCTGTATGGCGGCAGAAAACAAAAAACAGGTCGATTACGTGCCGGGTACGCCATGCAAACCGGATCAACAAAACGGCATCTGGATTGTGCAGGCGCATGAGTGGGGCAAATACGTGGGACGGGCTGATTTTGAGTTTCGTAATGGCGAAATGAAAATGGTTAACTACCAGCTGATTCCGGTGAACCTGAAGAAGAAAGTGACCTGGGAAGACGGGAAAAGCGAGCGCGTGCTGTACACCCCTGAAATCGCTGAAAACCAGCAAATGATCTCGCTGTTATCACCGTTCCAGAACAAAGGCAAAGCGCAGCTGGAAGTGAAAATAGGCGAAACCAATGGTCGTCTGGAAGGCGATCGTGACAAAGTACGTTTTGTACAGACCAATATGGGGCGGTTGATTCTGGCAGCACAAATGGATCGCACTGGTGCCGACTTTGCGGTGATGAGCGGAGGCGGAATTCGTGATTCTATCGAAGCAGGTGATATCAGCTATAAAAACGTACTGAAAGTGCAGCCATTCGGCAATGTGGTGGTGTATGCCGACATGACCGGTAAAGAGGTGATTGATTACTTGACCGCCGTCGCGCAGATGAAGCCAGATTCAGGTGCCTACCCGCAATTTGCCAACGTTAGCTTTGTGGCGAAAGACGGTAAACTGAACGACCTGAAAATCAAAGGCGAACCGGTCGATCCGGCGAAAACTTACCGCATGGCGACATTAAACTTCAATGCCACCGGCGGGGATGGCTATCCGCGCCTTGATAACAAACCGGGCTATGTGAATACCGGCTTTATTGATGCCGAAGTGCTGAAAGCGTATATACAGAAAAGCTCGCCGCTGGATGTGAGTGTTTATGAACCGAAAGGTGAGGTGAGCTGGCAGTAATGAACCCCGTCGCGGCGTCATGATATGACGCCGCCATTTATGAATATTGAAATCTTGCATCGTAATCGCGATGTGTCAAACCAAATGCCATCAGCATATAATTCTGCGGATCACCAGGCTGTTCTTCATCTGCTTCAAACCAAAGTGTCACGCCTGAGCGATTGACGTGGATTAAGAGTGTATGGGGCGATTGACGGCGGATTTGCAGATCAGCGCCTTCGTTAACAAGCATGTTAAATACACGCGTAACGTTCAACTCAGCGACGTTATTCAATATTCCTTTATCAAATCGGATCGCTTTGCCCAAATGGATTTGGCTCAGATAATCGCACCAAATCATATATAGCTTGTTGTTTTCGAAATGAAACTCAACATTACCAAATAGCCAGATATAAAAACCATTTCCCATATCATTTTTAGAGTCCGGCTCAACAAAGTTTTGTTCCAACCATGCCATTGTTTGCCCCAGTTCGACAAAATCGAATTTTCCGTTAAAGACAAAATTGTGGAAGCTAACATCAACAAGATGGTCAAATTTCATCTTTCGCTCCTTTGTGAATTTTTTACATGCTTCAAAAGCCAGCGTAATTTACATCGGTGCAGGCGACTCTCCAGTGTTGAGCGAAAATTTGCGATGTCGACATTGGACCGATCTACCGCAGCAACCCCCGTGTATTGTGGGATCGGTGAAGGGATTTTTTGTAACTTTCCCAGCGCCAGCAGTTGTTGAATGATCCTGCTACCGTCGTGGTAATCATCGTAAATAGCCACTGGCAGAGGCTGCCAGGCGGGGGTCGATTTGATAAATCCGGAAAAAAAATACGGGTCCAGATCGCCGAAAGCAAAGCCGTAGGCGAGGGGAACTTCAATATTTTGCTCTGTTTTTTTATTCTCAAATGTACAATGAAAACCGTGAAAACAATACTGCCACTTTCCCATTTTGCCTTTTCGCTTACGGTTGCATTTGAAGGGGGCAAAGGTAACTAGCGGGTTATTTTCCGCCATCTCAACGTTCAGTTGTTCAGCCAATGCAAATATAAGCTCTGTCGCCAGCTTACGATATTCTTTCGCGCAGTGTTCGAAAAAATCCTGATGGCGGTTAATCTCTTCAAGCGATATTAATCTGGCGATCCTGATAACCGGGTCGGCAGAATGCATGCCAACAACAAATTCATCGAGCTGTGCTTTCAGCACCAGCCCGAATTCCTCACGATACCTCTCTGCTTCGCTGGCAAAATGCAGATGTAATACCTTCTCTCTCGATGTTTGCCGAAGTAAGGCGATATCCGGTATCTCATCTGCACAAGCGATACTTAATGTCTCTGTAATCCTTTCCACATCTCATCTTCCGTGTGCATCACTTAATCGCGACGGGCGATATCAGCAAATTTGGCATCGAGTATCTTTGCCAGGTCGCTTGCCGCCAGTTCGATATCCAGACCGCGCTTGCCGCCGGAAACATAAATAGTGGCAAATTCTTGTGCGGGGGCGTCGATAATCGTTGGCAGACGTTTTTTCTGCCCCAGTGGGCTAATCCCTCCAACCAGATATCCCGTCGAACGCTGCGCGACCATCGGATCGGCCATCTCAACTTTCTTGGCACCCAGCGCTTTTGCTACTTTTTTAAGATCCAGTTGACCTGCGACCGGCGTAACGGCCACGGCAAGGTGTTTCATATCACCGTTCACTGCGACCAGCAGCGTTTTGTAGACCTGATCCGGATTCAAACCTAATTTTTTGACGACTTCATCGCCAAAATTGGTTTCAGCCGGATCGTGCTCGTAGGTATGGATTTGAAACGAAATCTTGTTTTTTTCGAGTAATTTAACTGCGGGTGTCATGGTAATTTTCCTGCCTTAAACAAAAAAACGAAGCAAGCATACGCCTGATGGCGGTCCAAAAAAAAGAGTCATCTTGCCTAAGAGTATTGGCAGGATGGTGAGATTGAGCGACAATCGAGTTACACCGTCGCTTAAAGTGACGGCATAATAATAAAAAAATGAAATTCCTCTTTGACGGGCCAATAGCGATATTGGCCATTTTTTTAGCGCAACATCTGCGGCAAATTCCCTTCTCCATACAGGTGTAGTGCACCGACTGCGACCACATAGCGCCCCGGCGGCATGGCGCGTAATTTATCCCGCCAGGCGAGATTTCGCTGATGCATCAGCACATCGTACAGCGACTGACTGAACGTATTGGGCAGCGTTATTTCATTATTTTGCGGCGGCGCATTCAACCACCAGCTCATCATTTGTTGCAGCAACCGTGCATTGGTGTGCCAGTGGGTCAGCGTGTCGTCCAGCAGCGCCAGTCCTTTGTCAGGGAGCTGGAGCAACATGGCAATCTGGTTTTCAGCCCCTTCCAGTTCAATCACGGGTTTATGTTGTTGCTTCGCCGCCTGCAATAGCTGGTAATCGATACCGTATTCTGCCCGCAGCCCCAGTTTTTGTGCCTGCGTCGCCTGAAGAACCATCGCGATTTGCCACAACGGTTGGGTAGAAAAGAGCGACGGAGAAATGCCCATCTCCTGGCTAATGTGCTGCAGGTTTTGGAGTTGCTCCTCGCTAATGCGCTCTTCCAGTGCCTCGCAGGCAGGCAAATTGGCAAAAGGCGTATCGCTGGTGGAAACATCCGCCTCGACGATCAGCGCATCGGCGTTTTTGAGCTTTTTGAGCAAACGGGTGGGCAGGGGAGCCATATCGTGGCTACCCATATGAATACTGCCAATCAGATGAAAATGGCGATTGCCGGGAAGAGTGATATCGATAGCAGGCCAGGTGTAATGATTACCGCGCAGCGCGGCCCAAAGCGTTTTTACCCGGTACAACAGATCCATACGACCTCCCTTTGTGAAATATCATGCTAGCGCGCGGGGAGGGATGGCGCAAATGGAGTTGATTGTTGCACTTGCGCACAGTGCTTGTGTGCATTACAATGATTGAATAATGGACAAGGAGATGAGAGAGGAATGGCTCAAAAGAAAAATATAAGGAGTTTTCGTGATGCCTGGTTGGCTGATTTTTTTGTCCATTCAACGCCACATCGAAAGATCCCTGCTGAAATCCATACCACGTTATCACGAAAGTTGGACATCATTAATGCTGCCACTTCTCATTGGGATTTACGCTCCCCTCCGGGGAACCGATACGAAGAGTTATCCGGGAAATTACAGGAATACTCCTCCATTAGAGTGAATAAACAGTACCGACTGATTTTTAAATGGGTTAATGGCAAGGCCGAAGAATTGTTTTTAGACCCACACAACTACTAAAACATAGCTGTCGTATTGACGAGAAAGGTAAAACTATGAAACAGGCAACAAGAAAACCGACGACACCCGGAGATATTCTTCTCTATGAATATCTGGAACCGCTCGATTTGAAAATCAATGAGTTAGCAGAGTTGCTGCATGTTCATCGTAATAGCGTCAGTGCACTGATCAATAACAATCGTAAACTCACCACTGAGATGGCATTCCGTCTGGCGAAAGTTTTTGATACCACAGTCGATTTTTGGCTAAACCTCCAGGCGGCAGTTGATCTTTGGGAAGTTGAAAACAACATGCGTACCCAGGAAGAATTGGGACGGATTGAAACAGTGGCTGAATATTTGGCACGCCGTGAAGAGCGTGCAAAAAAGGTCGCGTAGAATAATTTCCCTATAACGGATGCGCCACCCTAAAGCAGCGCATCCGCAATGATGTACTTATTCCTTCGGTTTAAACCGCAGCAAGCGGTTGGCGTTACTCACTACGGTGATCGACGAGAGCGCCATTGCCGCTCCGGCAACCACCGGGTTAAGCAGTGTTCCAGTGAACGGCCACAAAATACCGGCGGCGACCGGAATACCAATGCTGTTGTAGATAAACGCACCGAGCAGGTTCTGCTTCATGTTGCGCAGCGTTGCGCGGGAAATTGCGAGCGCATCCGCAACACCCATCAGGCTATGGCGCATCAGGGTAATCGCCGCGGTTTCAATGGCAACATCACTGCCGCCCCCCATCGCAATACCGACATCCGCCTGAGCCAGCGCTGGCGCATCGTTAATGCCGTCGCCCACCATTGCTACCTGACGTCCTTCACTTTGCAGACGTTTGATCGCTTCGGCTTTACCGTCCGGCAGCACGCCGGCTATCACCTCATCAATCCCTGCTTCTTTAGCGATCGCATTGGCGGTGGTCGGGTTATCCCCGGTTAGCATCACCAGGCGATATCCCGCTTTATGCAGGCGTTGCAGCGCCGCCACGCTATCACTACGCAATGGATCGCGTACAGCCAGCAGGGCTACCGCTTTCCCGTCAACCGCCAGCAGCACAGGCGTTGCCCCTTGCGATGCCTGAGCAGTAATCTCCGCTTCGATAGCTTTGGTATCAACCTGTTGCTCATTTAACAACGCCTGATTACCCAGCAATAACGCATGACCTTCAGCTTCACCGCTCACGCCCAGCCCGCGCAATGTGCGGAAACCGTTGACCTGCGGCAGCTGCATATCACCTGCTTTATCGAGGATCGCTCGTGCCAGCGGATGGCTGGAACCTTGCTCCAGCGCCGCCGCCAGACGCAATGCTTGCGCTTCATCAACATCAGCAAACGTTTTTACTGCGACAACCTGCGGTTTACCTTCGGTCAGCGTCCCGGTTTTATCGAACACTACGGTGTCGAGCGTACTGGCGCGTTGCAGCGCGTCGGCGTCCCGTACCAGCACGCCAAACTCAGCCGCCCGCCCGACGCCCGAAATAATCGACATCGGCGTCGCCAGCCCCAGCGCACACGGACAGGCAATAATCAGCACCGTGGTGGCAATCACCAGGGTGTAGACAATCTGCGGTGCCGGACCAAAGAAATACCAGATTGCCGCACTGATCAGCGCAATCACCACCACTACCGGCACAAATACGGCTGAGATTTTATCCGCCAGCTGACCGATTTCTGGCTTACTGCTCTGGGCCTGGCGCACCATACGAATAATCCGCGACAGCGTAGTATGGCTGCCAACCGCACTGGCGCGAAACAGCACGCTACCGTCCTGCACCACTGTCCCGGCATGGACGCTATCGCCTTCGCCTTTTTGCTGCGGGATAGGTTCGCCCGTCAGCATCGCTTCATCCAGCCACGCTTCGCCTTGAGTAATCTCACCATCTACCGGCACACGGTCGCCGGTCGTCAGGCGCAGTAACATACCTGGCTGAACATCTGCCAGCGGCACGTTTTTTTCACCTTCGTCGGTGACCAGGCGCGCCGTCGGTGGGGTTAAATCGAGTAATTTCTCCAGCGCCTTAGAAGAACGCTGACGCGCGCGCGCTTCCAGCATATGGCCGAGATTGATCAGACCAATAATCATCGCGCTGGCTTCGTAATAAAGATGTCGCGCTTCCATCGGGAACCACTGCGGCCACAGGTTGACGCTCATCGAATAGAGCCACGCCACGCCAGTACCCAGCGCCACCAGCGTATCCATCGTCGCTGCACCGTTCAGCAGGCTTTTCCATGCGCTGCGGTAAAAATGCCCGCCGGCGAAAACCATTACCGCCAGGGTTATCAGGCCGATAACCAACCACAGGCTGCGGTTGTCGGCGGTGACCATCATGTTATCGCCGATCATCCCCCAGACCATCACCGGGATACCCACCGCCAGTGCGACAATTGCCTGCCAGCGGAAGCGCTTCATCGTAGCGACGGCGGTTTCTTGCTGGCGTTCGCGGCGTTTAGCGTCATCTTCAATCGCTTCCGCGCCGTAGCCCGCTTTTTCCACCGCCTGCACTAAATCTTGTGGGGAGGCGCTGCCCATCACCAGCGCAGTACGCTCCGCCAGGTTTACCCGTGCCTGAGTGACGCCCGGTACGCTTTGCAACGCATTTTGTACGCGGGTGACACAGCTGGCGCAGCTCATGCCGCTCAGCAGCAACTGCTGGCTGTCATCGTCATCGGCGGTCGCTGCCGGAAGCGCCTCAGAAACCGCTGTCAGTGCTTCCGACGGGATTGATGACTCCGCCAGCGGTTTAGCCTTTGGGTGGCTTACAGATGCGTCATAACCCGCTTGTTTGATGGTTTCGATCAGCTGTTCTGCACTGGCAGTCCCGGTAACGTGCGCTTCAGTGATAGACACATCCGCCTGTTCAACATCCGGGCGCTGTTCGAGACTTTCTTTCACGCGTTTAACGCAGTGACCGCAGGACAGGCCGTCCAGGGTCAGGTCGATAGTTTGTGACATAAAACACTCCTTTAAGACAGTTTTGACTGGCTGTGATAAAGGTTAAACCTTCCAGCAAGGGGAAGGTCAAGAAATTAATAAACCAGGCGGGTAAAAGTCCGTAAAGATTAAAAAATCGGCTCGATTTGCATCAGGATTAGACATTTATCTCTTTGTTTTCCTGTAGTTAAGTTGCGGGTGCTAAGTTAAATCAGGATGCATGAAAATCGGCACCGGGGTGAGGAATTACCTCACGCATCTATAAAAAGGAGTTAACAAAAGATGTTAGATGCAAACAAATTACAGCAGGCAGTGGATCAGACTTACACCCAATTTCACTCACTTAACGGCGGACAAAATGCCGATTACATTCCCTTTCTGGCGAATGTCCCTGGTCAACTGGCGGCAGTGGCTATCGTGACCAGCGATGGCAACGTCTATAGTGCGGGTGACAGTGATTACCGCTTTGCGCTGGAATCCATCTCGAAAGTCTGTACGTTAGCCCTTGCGTTAGAAGATGTCGGCCCGCAGGCGGTACAGGACAAAGTTGGCGCTGACCCGACCGGATTGCCCTTTAACTCAGTTATCGCCTTAGAGTTGCATGGCGGCAAACCGCTTTCGCCACTGGTAAATGCTGGCGCTATTGCCACCACCAGCCTGATTAACGCTGAAAATACTGAACAACGCTGGCAGCGAATTTTACATATCCAACAACAACTGGCTGGTGAGCAGGTAGCGCTCTCTGATGAAGTCAACCAGTCGGAACAAACAACCAACTTCCATAACCGGGCCATTGCCTGGCTGCTGTACTCCGCCGGATATCTCTATTGTGATGCAATGGAAGCCTGTGACGTGTACACCCGTCAGTGCTCCACGCTCATCAATACTATTGAACTGGCAACGCTTGGCGCGACGCTGGCGGCGGGTGGTGTGAATCCGCTGACGCATAAACGCGTTCTTCAGGCCGACAATGTGCCGTACATTCTGGCCGAAATGATGATGGAAGGGCTGTATGGTCGCTCCGGTGACTGGGCGTATCGCGTTGGTTTACCGGGCAAAAGCGGTGTAGGTGGCGGTATTCTGGCGGTCGTTCCTGGCGTGATGGGAATTGCCGCGTTTTCACCACCGCTGGATGAAGAAGGCAACAGTGTTCGCGGTCAAAAAATGGTGGCATCGGTCGCTAAGCAACTCGGCTATAACGTGTTTAAGGGCTGATCATGATGAACACGGAAGGTAATAACGGTAACAAACCTCTCGGTCTATGGAACGTCGTTTCCATCGGCATTGGGGCAATGGTGGGGGCGGGGATCTTCGCGCTGCTGGGGCAGGCTGCGTTGCTAATGGAAGCCTCGACCTGGGTCGCCTTTGCTTTTGGCGGTATTGTGGCGATGTTTTCCGGTTATGCCTATGCGCGTCTGGGGGCGAGCTATCCCAGCAATGGCGGTATTATCGACTTCTTTCGTCGCGGATTAGGCAACGGCGTTTTTTCGCTGGCGCTCTCGTTATTGTACCTGTTGACGCTGGCGGTGAGTATCGCCATGGTCGCCCGTGCTTTTGGCGCTTATGCCGTGCAGTTTTTGCATGAAGGCAGCCAGGAGGAGCACCTTATTTTGCTCTACGCGTTGGGGATCATTGCGGTGATGACGCTTTTCAACTCCTTAAGCAACCATGCGGTAGGGCGGCTGGAAGTGATCCTCGTCGGCATTAAAATGATGATCCTGTTATTGCTGATTATTGCCGGTGTCTGGTCGCTGCAACCGGCGCATATTTCCGTTTCTGCGCCCCCCAGTTCCGGGGCGTTCTTCTCCTGTATCGGGATAACCTTCCTTGCCTATGCGGGCTTTGGCATGATGGCGAACGCGGCGGATAAAGTGAAAGATCCGGAGGTCATAATGCCACGGGCGTTTCTGGTGGCGATTGGCGTTACCACGTTGCTTTATATCTCGCTGGCGCTGGTTTTGCTTAGCGATGTGTCGGCATTAGAGTTAGAAAAATATGCCGATACCGCCGTAGCGCAGGCTGCTTCTCCGCTCCTCGGGCATGTGGGGTATGTGATCGTCGTCATCGGCGCTTTACTGGCGACGGCTTCAGCCATCAACGCAAACCTGTTCGCCGTGTTTAACATCATGGACAACATGGGCAGCGAACGCGAACTGCCGAAGCTAATGAATAAACCTCTGTGGCGGCAGAGTACCTGGGGCAACATCATCGTCGTGGTGTTGATTATGCTGATGACGGCGGCGCTGAATTTAGGCTCACTCGCCAGCGTTGCCAGCGCCACCTTTTTGATCTGCTATCTGGCGGTGTTTGTGGTGGCGATCCGCCTGCGTCATGATATTCACGCCTCGTTGCCGATTCTTATCGTTGGTACGTTGGTTATGTTGTTGGTGATCGTTGGCTTTATCTACAGTCTCTGGTCCCAGGGCAGCCGTGCGCTGATATGGATTATTGGCGCACTCTTACTCAGCCTTATTGTGGCAATGGTCATGAAGCGCAATAAAACCGTATAACATCTCTCTGTGCGCAGTACTTCCTGTATTATTGTGGTGGCGGTCGATATTCGCACTGGCAAAAAAACGTGCTTGAATATTTGTTGAAACCCTTTAACAAAGCACAGGAGGCGTTGCGCGAACGATGAACATTAGCGATGTAGCAAAAATTACCGGCCTGACCAGCAAAGCCATTCGCTTCTATGAAGAGAAGGGGCTGGTGACGCCGCCGATGCGCAGCGAAAACGGTTATCGCACCTACACGCAGCAGCATCTCAACGAACTGACCTTACTGCGCCAGGCACGCCAGGTGGGCTTTAACCTGGAGGAGAGCGGCGAACTGGTGAATCTGTTTAACGATCCGCAGCGTCATAGTGCCGACGTCAAACGTCGTACGCTGGAGAAGGTGGCGGAGATCGAACGGCATATCGAAGAACTGCAATCCATGCGCAACCAGCTACTGGCGCTGGCGAATGCCTGCCCTGGCGATGACAGCGCCGACTGCCCGATTATCGAAAATCTCTCCGGCTGCTGTCATCATCGGGCGGGGTGAAAATCAGTTAATCTCCGTTTGCACCGAAAGAATATGCTGCAAACTTTCTACCATAATGCGCCCCGACTGAAATAAGCCTTCCTGGATTTCGTTGTTAACATTCACGGCGTGAACCAGGGAGGCTAATAACACCACTTGCAAGAAGGCAAAAATAAACGCACCGATAATCATAATATGCGTCAGGGGGATTTTCCTTTGCTCCTTCATTTTAAATAACCCACAAACTGACCTTCCTTCATTAAGGCGACTTTTCCCGTATGGTGATAAACAATGACGTTATAAAGACCTGACTGATAAACAGTGGCATCTTTATTGTCTTCATCAATTGCACATAATGAATCATTGAGATAAGCAAAGTTCTTACTGCTCATTCTAAAGGTCATGCCAAATCCTTTATAAATGGCTTTCTTTGCCGCCTGGGCATGTTGTGCGGCTTCTGCATTTTTAAATGCCTGCGCCTCGGATGCACTTAAAATAGCCGTCTGACGCTGTTGTTCTGCGAGATAACAGGTGTCATGGCTGACGCCCTGCGCCTGGCAATCTGCGATGCGGGAAGTGGGTGAACTACAGCCAGTCAGTAATATAACCGCCAGCAGGGAAAACGATTTAATGGAGCTATTCATCATTGTTAACCTTAAATAATGTGCGAATTAATGAAGAGGTGAAACCCGGCAAGCTTCCTTGCTCTTATTTATATTGAGGATTGAAATATTAGAACGAATATCCTACGCCGACACCTGCGCCGAAATCAGATTGCGTATCCGCAGAAATACCGGCTTTAAGTACCGTATGCGTTCCGGCATTAAAAGATGTTCCTACAGACACCGCAGATTCACCGTTGAAGGTTCCCGCTCCCGCTGACACCATCATCACGTCACCGGTTTTCACCTGTGGTTGTGAGGCGATAGCGATGGCAGATGCAGTTCCCGCATTGGCTTCTTTACGATTGTCCTCAACTTCGTTTTTCAGAGAATCGAAATGGTTATTGAGCGTGTTAATTTGTTGGCTGTTATCTGCGACCCGTTTTTGCGTGTTGGTTAACTGTTGCTGCGTTTGTGCGGAATCTTGTCTCAGACTTTCAATTTGCTCATGTGCCTGGACAGACTTCTGCGCCAGACTTTGCATTTGTTTATCGTATTGAGCCCTTTCTTTTTGCTGTTGTGCTGCCACATCGGTTGTCAGTGCATTCATTTTCTGCCCTTGTTCCGTGGTAGTGCGCTGATTAGCCTCATTTTGAGCCGCCAGTCTGGCATTAATCATCTCCTGATAATGCGCGGTATTTTGCGTATCTCCAGTCGCGGCGAGCGTTTTTTGTGTGGCTACGATCTGCGCCTGTTGCTCTGTAATTTGCGTTTGCTGGGCGTCAGTTACCGCAGACTGTCGGGCGTTGATCATGCTCTGATAACGGGCAGGTATCTGTACAACACCTGTAGCGGCAACGGTTTTTTGTCCTGCGTCAGGATCTGTCTGGACAGGGGGAGTCTGAGTGGTATCAGGTGTTTCAGAAGGGATGTAGTGATGTTCAGTCAAATAGGTATACGCAGCGGGACTGTTGTCTGTGCGTTCTAAAAAGCGGGTAATCTTCTGCTCAATCTCCGATTGCGACATGCCGGAGTTAATGGCTGAAAGCTCTGTTGCCGCCGCTTCAATGGTATCACCAGCTAAAACAACAGGGCTGGATGTTGCTGAAATTATGAGTGCCAGTAAAGCTACGTTTACAGTTTTCATTCATTTTCTCTTGTTCAAAATAAGTCGCATTGATGTTTCTATAAGAAACAAATAATATTGTTTTAAGAAATAAACTGCGTTGCAATTTGATCGAAATCTACGCCGCCATTTGTGTGATGTAAAGCGCATTTTTGTCTTGTTTAAGCGTAAATACCACCAATAAGAAACAAAAATAGTTTCTTTTATAAATAAAAAAGGAAATTATTTCGTGCTCTTTCAATGTAAAAAAGAGTAAAGACTTGTTTTGATAAGCGAAATAATTTCTGTTTCTGGACTAAACGTGAAGCGGTTCCTGATGTGTGCTAAAATGCGTTTCTTTGATAAATCTCAATTTTTAAGAGGTTTACGCTAGGCAGGAAAATTTAAATGAATGAATTTGAGAAGATTTTTAATGAAATGAATCTGGACCGGGCATTGCTACCGATCCTTTTTCGTTCGAACCGGTCAACAGTGTGGAAATATTTAAGTGGCGATAGTACGGCTCCTGCCTCAGCTATGTCACTGATTATGCTGTTGCAGTTAATCCAGAAACGAAACCCCGATCTGTTAGCCGAATGGTTAACGCTTTCTGATTTCACCATTCCGCCAGAAGTTTACCTGGACCAACCTGATTACTGGAAAGGGTGGGTGTATACCCAACACAAGGTCAATAAAAACGTCCTGGAATATCTAAAAAAACACTATCCGGATGAAGACCAAAAAAGTATGGGTAAAGGCCGGGAAGAGTAATTTTGCCTCTACTCGGCTATATGCCGGATGCGGCGCAAGCGCCTTATCTGGCCTACGATTCGGGCATATTTTGTAGGCATGATAAGACGCGTCAGCGTCGCATCAGGCGATGACCGCACGGATGATCAGCGTTATCCCTTCTATCGCAATGACTTCAACATGCGTACCTGCACCGAGATCCTCGCTGGCGCTGACAGGCCATGAACTGTCACCGACGCGCATATGACCGCGCCCGTTGACCAGCGGAGATTCCAGAACAAAACGTCGGCCAATCAACTGCTGCCCGCGCTGGTTTAAATGACTGTCGCTGTGCTTTTGTTCGCGCACCCGCCGCGACAACCATTTCCACCACAGCCAGGCGGCGAGCAGCGTCAGGACGGCAAACATTACCCCTTGCCACTCCCAACCCAGCGGCAGCAACCAGACCACCAGACCGGTAATCACCGCTGCCACGCCGCTCCACAACAGATAACCATTGCCGCCCAACATCTCGGCTGCCAGCAGCAAACCGCCGAGACTTAGCCAGAAAATATGTGGATGAACGACCATTAACTCCATCATGGCTGAGTCCGTTTGTTGGCGCTGTCTTTCACCAGCTCAGCAATCCCGGCAATCGACCCCATCAGGCTGCTGGCCTCTAATGGCATCATCACCACTTTGCTGTTACTGGACGAACCGATCTGCTGTAACGCTTCGGTGTATTTCTGTGCGACGAAGTAGTTCACCGCCTGAATATCACCGGAGGCGATGGCTTCAGACACCATTTTGGTGGCGCGGGCTTCTGCTTCAGCGGAACGTTCACGCGCTTCAGCCTGTAAAAACGCCGACTGACGTTCGCCTTCCGCTTTCAGGATTTGTGACTGTTTTTCACCTTCGGCTTTGAGGATTTCCGCCTGACGGATCCCTTCCGCTTCAAGGATGTAAGCGCGTTTGGTACGTTCCGCTTTCATCTGCGCGTTCATTGAAGAGATAAGCTCTGCGGGCGGGCGCACATCACGAATTTCGATACGGGTGACTTTAATCCCCCACGGGTTGGTGGCCTCATCGACAATATGCAGCAGACGCGAGTTAATGCTGTCGCGCTGAGAGAGCATTTCATCAAGTTCCATTGAACCCAGCACGGTACGAATGTTAGTCATGGTCAGGTTGATGATCGCCAGCTCCAGATTGCTGACTTCATAAGCCGCGCGCGGCGCGTCAATCACCTGAATAAAGCACACGGCGTCGATGGTAACGTTGGCGTTATCTTTCGAGATAACTTCCTGGGAAGGGATGTCGAGCACTTGCTCCATCATATTGATCTTGCGACCAATGCGATCCATAAAGGGCACCACCAGGCTTAGACCTGGCTGTAACGTTTTGGTATAGCGACCAAAGCGTTCTACCGTCCATTGATAGCCCTGCGGCACGATTTTGACGCCCGCGCCGACAATGACCAGCGCGACAAAAATGAGAATCGGGATAAAGATAAGCATCGGAAAAACCTCCTGTTGTACCGTCCATAATCAGCAAAATTGCTGCTTGATTAAACAAATTATACCTGATTACTGAAAGAGAGTTCCCCCTTATTCCTGCGAAGGATAAACTGTTTTTAGTAAAAATCAGAAAAAGGGAACAGCGATGCAGGAAAATAGTCCTTTGCTTCAGCTACAAAACGTAGGATATCTGGCGGGTGATACGAAGATTCTTAATAACATCAATTTTTCGCTGCGTGCTGGCGAATTTAAGTTAATTACCGGTCCTTCTGGTTGTGGCAAAAGTACACTGCTAAAAATAGTTGCTTCATTGATCAGCCCAACCAGCGGAACGTTACTGTTTGAAGGTGAGGATGTCAGCACACTAAAGCCAGAAATCTACCGCCAGCAAGTCTCTTACTGCGCCCAGACGCCGACGCTGTTTGGCGATACGGTATACGATAACCTGATTTTTCCCTGGCAGATCCGTAACCAGCAGCCTGACCCGGCCATTTTTCTCGATTTTCTTGAACGCTTCGCTTTACCGGACAGCATTTTGACGAAGAATATCGCCGAGCTATCTGGTGGTGAAAAACAACGCATCTCATTGATTCGTAACCTGCAATTTATGCCGAAGGTTTTATTGCTCGACGAAATCACCAGTGCGCTGGATGAAAGTAATAAACATAACGTTAATGAGATGATCCACCGTTATGTGCGCGAGCAAAATATTGCCGTGCTGTGGGTGACACACGATAAAGACGAAATTAATCATGCGGATAAGGTGATTACACTGCAACCGCATGCCGGAGAAATGCAGGAAGCACGCTATGAACTCGCATAATATTACTAACGAATCATTGGCACTGGCATTAATGCTGGTGGTGGTGGCAATCTTAATTAGCCATAAAGAAAAGCTGGCGCTGGAGAAAGACATTCTCTGGAGCGTCGGGCGTGCGATAATTCAGCTGATTATTGTCGGCTATGTGCTGAAGTATATTTTCAGCGTGGATGATGCCAGCCTGACATTATTGATGGTGTTATTTATCTGCTTTAATGCGGCGTGGAATGCGCAAAAACGCAGTAAATATATTGCTAAAGCTTTTATCTCATCGTTTATTGCCATTACGGTCGGGGCGGGAATTACCCTGGCGGTGCTGATTCTCTCAGGGTCGATTGAATTTATCCCGATGCAGGTGATCCCTATCGCCGGGATGATAGCCGGTAACGCCATGGTAGCGGTGGGGTTGTGTTACAACAATTTAGGGCAACGGGTTATTAGCGAACAGCAACAGATTCAGGAGAAACTGAGTCTTGGCGCGACGCCGAAACAGGCTTCAGCTATATTGATTCGCGACAGTATTCGCGCGGCTTTAATTCCGACGGTCGATTCAGCAAAAACGGTTGGCTTAGTGAGTTTACCAGGAATGATGTCCGGGCTGATATTTGCCGGGATTGATCCGGTGAAGGCGATTAAATATCAGATTATGGTGACCTTTATGCTGCTCTCAACTGCCAGCCTGTCTACCATTATTGCCTGCTATTTAACCTATCGTAAATTTTATAATTCGCGCCACCAGTTGGTGGTGACGCAATTGAAGAAGAAATGATGCGATGCCGGATGCGCAGCATCGCATCCGGCGTTGTGGTTCATGTGCCGATCAACAAAACATCAATACAACAACGCATACAGCTGGCGGCGATACTTCGACGCCAGTGCATCACCCGTACCCAGCGCAGCAAGGATCTCCTGGAACGTTTTACGCGTCTGACCGTCTGCGGCGGTGAGATCTTTACGCAGATGCCCGAACAGCAACTCCAGCGCCTCTTCATTGCGCCCAACCTGATGCAGTTGCAGCGCCAGTTGCGTTGCCAGTGCGGCATCTTCTGGATTCTCCGCCACCTGCTGTTGCAACTGTTGAATTTCCGGCGTATCTGCCGCCTGCTTCAGCAGTTCGATTTGCGCCACCAGCCCCTGGTAGCGGGTGTCCTGATCCTGTAAAGGAATGGTTTTCAGCACGGCTTCAGCATCTTCAGAACGGTTCAGCGCAATCAGCGTTTCTGCCAGCAGCAGGCCGATCTCCCCGTTCTGATTCGACAACTGCCAGGCGTCTTTCAGCAATGGCAAGGCGTCGGTGTAATTGCCTTCCTGCATCAGCTGCATCGCCTGCTGCGCTTTCAGCTCTTCTTCGCGCGGCAGCACTTTATCCAGCAGGGCGCGGATCGCCTCTTCCGGTTGCGGCCCCTGGAAGCCGTCTACCGGTTGCCCGTTCTGGAACAGATACACGGTCGGAATCGCGCGCAGACCAAACTGGGCGGCAATCATCTGCTCCGCGTCGCAGTCCAGCTTCGCCAGAATAAATTGCCCGTTGTACTGCGCCGCGAGGCTTTCCAGAATTGGGGTTAACTGCAAACAGTGCTGGCTACGTTCAGACCAAAAATAGAACAGCACCGGAGTGGTCATCGACTGTTCAAGAACCTGTTGCAGGTTAGATTCGTTAATGTTGACAATATTTTCTACGGACATGGAGTCGCTCTCTGTTGTCGATATTTTCTTTGACATGGGGGCTTAAGCGCGCGCTTCAACTCACCCCTGCAATATTTTGTCCATCACGCGCCCCGGCAGCAGGCGCTTAAGCACCATTACTGCCCAGGTCACCAGCGTTACCGGATAGCGCATCTTCGGCTTCTCGCTAATAAAAGCATGGCGCACTTTGTCGACCACCGCTTCCGGTCCCAACGTAAAGCGGGCGGCGATGCCGGGATTTTCGACAGGTTTATCACTTTGCGTCTGGTTGACGTTGTCGGTGAAGCGAGTACGAATGGGACCGGGTTCGATCAGGCTAACTTTAATTCCGCTGTAACGTAGCTCCATGCGCAGTGCGTCTGACCACGCCTCCAGCGCATATTTACTGGCCGCGTAAGCGCCACGACCCGGCGTGGAGATTAATCCCATCACCGATGAGGTCATCACAATACGTCCTTCACCGTGCGGTAACATCGCGGGTAACAGGCGCATGGTGAGCTGGTGTGCGCCGAAAAAGTTGGCGGAAAACTGCTGTTCCATCTGCGCACGGCTGATGGTGGAAAGGGGGCCATACATGCCGAATCCGGCATTGTTAAAGATCCCATACAGACAATTATCGGTCAGGGCGATCACTTCGTCGGCTGCGCGATCAACACTTTCTGGCAAATCCAGATCGATCAACACGCCGGTAAATCCCATGCTGTTCATGCGCTCAACATCATCCGGTTTCCGGCAACCTGCCAGCACATGAAAACCCTGGCGTTTTAATTCGAGCGCGCTTTCCAGGCCAATTCCACTGGAACATCCGGTAATTAAGACCGATTTTTGCATAACTTTACCTGTCAGGATCTCCGTTGCTTTATGAGTCATGATTTACTAAAGGCTGCAACTGCTTCGCCATCCAGTCGGCAATAAACGGCTGGGCGTCGCGGTTGGGATGAATACCGTCATCCTGCATCCATTGTGGTTTGAGGTAGACCTCTTCCATAAAAAAGGGCAGCAGCGGAACATCAAACTCTTTGGCGAGTTTGGGGTAAATGGCGCTAAAGGCTTCATTATAACGGCGACCATAGTTTGCAGGCAGACGTATTTGCATTAACAATGGTTCAGCGTTGGCGGCTTTGACATCCTGCAATATCTGGCGCAGCGTTTGCTCGGTTTGTTGTGGCTGAAAACCACGCAAACCGTCATTGCCGCCCAGTTCTACCAGCACCCAGCGCGGCTGATGCTGTTTCAGCAGAGCCGGAAGGCGCGCCAGCCCTTGTTGCGAGGTGTCGCCGCTGATGCTGGCATTGACTACCGACGTTTTACTCTGCCACTTATCATTCAACAAGGCAGGCCAGGCCGCGCTAGCAGACATTCGATACCCGGCGCTCAGGCTATCACCCAGAATCAATAACGTGTCCGCTGCGGCGGCACGGAAGGTTAACAGGACCAGGAACAGGAAGGGCAAATGCCAGCGGAAAACATTGTTGAAGTTCATCATCTTAAGAAGTCCGTCGGTCAGGGGGAGCATGAACTCTCCATCCTCACCGGAGTTGAGCTGGTTGTCAAACGTGGCGAGACCATCGCACTGGTGGGCGAGTCGGGATCGGGTAAGTCAACCTTGCTGGCGATCCTCGCCGGGCTGGATGACGGCAGCAGTGGCGAAGTGAGACTGGTGGGACAACCGCTACATAATATGGACGAAGAAGCGCGGGCAAAGTTGCGCGCGAAGCACGTAGGCTTTGTTTTTCAGTCATTTATGTTAATTCCTACCCTTAACGCGCTGGAAAACGTCGAGCTTCCGGCGCTGCTGCGCGGTGAGAGTAGCGCAGAAAGTCGTAACGGGGCGAAAGCGTTGCTCGAACAGTTAGGGTTGTGTAAACGTCTTGATCATCTTCCGGCACAGCTTTCTGGCGGCGAACAGCAACGAGTGGCGCTGGCGCGAGCCTTTAATGGTCGACCTGATGTGCTGTTTGCCGACGAACCCACCGGCAACCTTGACCGCCAGACGGGCGATAAAATTGCCGATCTACTTTTTTCCCTCAACCGTGAGCATGGCACCACGTTGATTATGGTGACCCATGACCTGCAACTGGCGGCACGCTGTGACCGCTGCTTACGGCTGGTGAACGGGCAGTTGCAGGAGGAAGCATGATTGCACGTTGGTTCTGGCGCGAATGGCGCTCGCCGTCGCTATTAATTGTCTGGCTGGCGCTTAGCCTGGCGGTGGCCTGCGTGCTGGCGCTGGGCAATATCAGCGATCGCATGGAGAAGGGCTTAAGCCAGCAAAGCCGTGAGTTTATGGCGGGCGATCGGGCGTTGCGCAGTTCGCGCGAAGTGCCGCAAGCATGGCTGGAGGAAGCGCAAAAGCGCGGCCTGAAAGTTGGCAAGCAGCTGACTTTCGCCACCATGACCTTTGCAGGCGACACGCCGCAGCTGGCGAACGTCAAAGCGGTGGATGATATCTACCCGATGTATGGCGATCTGCAAACTAATCCCCCTGGCCTGAAACCGCAGGCGGGCAGCGTATTGCTGGCCCCACGCCTGATGGCACTGCTTAACCTGAAAACGGGCGACACCATTGACGTGGGCGATGCCACCTTGCGGATTGCCGGAGAAGTGATTCAGGAACCGGATTCCGGTTTTAATCCTTTCCAGATAGCCCCACGCCTGATGATGAATCTAGCGGATGTTGATAAAACCGGATCCGTGCAGCCGGGGAGTCGGGTCACCTGGCGCTATAAATTCGGCGGTAGCGAGAACCAGCTCGACGGCTATGAGAAATGGTTGTTACCCCAGCTTAAACCCGAACAACGCTGGTACGGTCTGGAACAGGACGAAGGCGCGCTGGGGCGATCGATAGAACGTTCGCAACAGTTCCTGCTGCTTTCGGCGCTTCTGACCTTGCTGCTGGCGGTGGCGGCGGTCGCGGTGGCGATGAATCATTACTGTCGCAGTCGCTACGACTTGGTGGCGATCCTCAAAACGCTGGGGGCAGGGCGAGCGCAACTGCGTAAGTTAATTGTCGGTCAGTGGTTGATGGTGCTGGTACTTTCAGCCATTACCGGTGGGGCGATAGGTCTGTTGTTCGAAAACGTGTTGATGGTGCTGCTCAAACCCGTGCTACCTGCCGCTTTACCTCCTGCCAGCCTCTGGCCGTGGCTGTGGGCGCTCGGCACCATGACAGTCATCTCGCTGCTGGTGGGGCTGCGACCATACCGCCTGTTGTTGGCAACGCAGCCTTTACGCGTGTTACGTAATGATGTGGTTGCAAACGTCTGGCCGCTGAAGTTTTATCTGCCGATTGTCAGTGTGGTGGTTGTGCTACTGCTCGCCGGACTGATGGGCGGCAGTATGCTGCTCTGGGCGGTGCTGGCGGGCGCGGTAGTACTGGCTTTGCTGTGCGGTGTGCTGGGCTGGATGCTGCTGAATGTACTTCGCCGCATGACGCTGAAATCGCTACCTCTGCGCCTGGCGGTTAGCCGCCTGTTACGTCAGCCGTGGTCAACGTTAAGCCAGCTTTCGGCATTTTCGCTCTCCTTTATGCTGCTGGCACTGTTGTTGGTGTTGCGTGGCGATCTGCTCGATCGCTGGCAACAGCAGCTACCGCCAGAAAGCCCGAACTACTTTTTAATCAACATCGCCACAGAACAGGTTACGCCGCTAAAAGCGTTTCTCGCGGAACATCAGATAGTCCCGGAATCGTTTTATCCGGTAGTGCGGGCGCGGTTGACGGCGATTAACGACAAGCCGACAGAAGGCAATGGAGATGAGGCGCTCAACCGCGAGCTGAATCTCACTTGGCAAAATGCGCGGCCTGATCATAACCCGATCGTCGCCGGTAACTGGCCGCCAAAAGCCGATGAAGTGTCGATGGAAGAGGGGCTGGCGAAACGCTTAAACGTTGCCCTCGGCGATACCGTGACTTTTATGGGCGATACCCAGGAGTTCCGCGCTAAAGTGACCAGCCTGCGCAAAGTGGACTGGGAAAGTCTGCGGCCTAATTTCTATTTTATTTTCCCGGAAGGGGCATTAGACGGGCAACCGCAGAGCTGGCTTACCAGTTTCCGCTGGGAGAATGGCAACGGCATGTTGACGCAACTCAACCGCCAGTTCCCGACCATTAGCCTGTTAGACATTGGCGCGATTTTAAAACAGGTCGGTCAGGTGCTGGAGCAGGTAAGTCGGGCGCTGGAAGTGATGGTGGTGCTGGTCACCGCCTGCGGCATGTTGCTGTTGCTGGCGCAGGTGCAGGTGGGAATGCGTCAGCGTCATCAGGAGCTGGTGGTGTGGCGCACACTTGGTGCGGGGAAAAAACTGCTGCGCACGACATTGTGGTGTGAGTTCGCCATGCTCGGGTTTGTATCCGGCCTGGTGGCCGCAATTGGTGCGGAAACGGCACTGGCGGTACTGCAATCGAAAGTGTTTGATTTCCCGTGGGAGCCAGACTGGCGATTGTGGATTGTTCTGCCGTGCAGCGGTGCGCTACTGCTGTCGCTTTGCGGCGGCTGGCTGGGTGCGCGACTGCTTAAGGGTAAGGCGCTGTTCAGGCAGTTTGCGGGGTGATGTGATAAAGCCGTTTATTTCTACCTGGTAGCATGAACAGCGTGCACAGAATCCCCCATCACTGCGCCTTAACCCATTCCGCCACTTCCGCCCACTCACCGCGAAAGACAACTTTTTCCGCTTTTTTTTCAAGCTGATAGCGATACATCGGGTCGTAATATTCTTCAAGCAGCGGCACTAGCCAGGCCAGATGACCGTCGGTGCTGCCGGTGGTGAGTTGCGTTGTCAGCGCCGCATCCAGCCTTGCAGCCAGTTCGTTATAGCGTTGTAGTCCCAGCCGACGTTTAATCGCCGAAAGCCCGTGATGCAGGTATTCGCAATACTCCTGCCAGCCCTGTTCGTCGCCATAAGCGTGGGTAAAATCATGATGCATACGCAAGAAATACTCTTCGTTCAGGCGTTCAAGACGGATCTCAAACGGATCTTCTACCACCGCAATCGTCGCCTGAGTCATTCGTTCGCGCAGACATTCCGGCAGGTGATTCGAACCGATCATCCGGCTTTCATCTTCCAGCACCCACAAGCGCAAATTCTGACGGGCGTCGGTTTTTAGCATTTCGGCAGCCAGCAGGTTTTCAAAACTCGCCTGGCTAAGTTGTGGTTGTAACGTGCGACCAAAAGCAGAACCGCGATGGCGCGCCAGCCCTTCCAGATCAACACCGTTCGGTTGTTGTTGCACTAACAGCGTTTTGCCGCAGCCGGTACAACCGCCAATCAGCACTATCGGTTTTTGTGACAGTTCAATGGTCGCCTGAATCGCGGTCTGGCGCAGTGCCTTATAACCGCCTTCCACCAGCGGATAATCAATCCCCGCGTCATGCAGCCAGCGTTGCACAATATGCGAGCGCTGACCGCCACGGGCGCAGCAGAGAATACCGTGCGGATTTTGCAGGCACGCTGCCCGCCAGGCGTCCATGCGCTGCTGACGAATTTCACCCGCCACCAGTTTATGCCCCAGTGCCAGCGCCGCGTCTGACCCTTGCTGTTTATAGCAGATGCCAACGGCGGCGCGTTCATCGTTATTCATTAACGGCAGGTTGATAGCGGCGGGCATTGCGCCTTGCTCAAACTCGATGGGGGCGCGAACATCAATAATGGGCGTATCAGCAATCAGCAGGGCACGATAGTCCTGTTCCGTGTGTCTCTCTTGCATAGTAAAAAGTGAACCTCAAATCAGCTTGCGCGCTATTTTACGCGCCAACGCGCAAGGAAACTTGATTTTTAACTGCGTGGGTTGCCGAAAATTTCTAAAAATCCGCTGATTTCCGGCCTGCGCTGGGTAAACAAGGTCACAATATCTTCTACCGCTTTGCCGCTGCCAAATTTGCGCCATGCCAGACTCAATGGCGAAGGAGGGCGCATCGTTGGGATTACCCGGCTGACCAGTTGTTGATTATCGAGCATTGACTGGCAAAGTGATTTTGGCAAAAAACCAATGCCAACGCCCGCCAGATGGGCGGCGATTTTCGTTTCCATATCGGGAACAATAATCTCTTTTTGCCCCGGCAATCGCCAGGCGACGCGTTTGGTTAAGGTGCGGGCGCTGTCTTCAATATTGACCGCCGGAAAGCGCCGCAACTGTGCTTCTGTTAGCGGCTCTTCAACGTTCGCCAGCGGATGATCCGCCGCCATGACAAAGCGCCATTGCACCGATCCTAAGGGATCAAGACTAAAGGTATTTGCCAGCGCCTCGGTTCCCGTGACGCCGATAGCCAGTGAAAAACCTTCGTACAATAGCGAGTCCCAGACGCCCATATAGATTTGTCGGGAGATGTGAAATTGGGTAAACGGGTAACGTTCATTTAGCCACGCCAGCAGCCTGGCAACGGCCTGGGGGTTATAGAGCAGGTTGTTGATGACGATATTCACCTGGCGTTCCACGCCATCATTCACCTGTTGTAACTCGCTGGGCATACTTTCCAGCCAGCCCAGCCAGTCTCTGGCCTGACAAAGTAGATGCTCGCCAGCCGCCGTCAACGTCACGCTGCGAGTCGTGCGGAAAAACAGCGCCACTCCGGTATTCTCTTCCAGAAGTTTAATGCGATAACTGATCGTCGCCGTGGTTTTACATAATCGTTCTGCCGCTTTTGAAAAACTTCCTGTTTCAGCAACCGCAATGAAAGTCCGCAAGGTTTCTGGATCGAACATCTTCAGGTATCCCCTTTTAAATCCGCAAGTTGCGTGATTTTCTTATCCTCTGATTTATCAGTATTTTTACATGATAACCCTGTTCAATTTGTGGACTAAATCCAGTTTTGGAAAAATATTCCAACTTTTGTGTTGATGTTGTTCTCTTAAGGTTTTAGATTGCCTGTTATTGAAACCAAGCTGACCGGTCGGCGGTGGTTGAACGGAATTATGTTACAAGGACAAAAAGATGAAACTTCAGGTATTACCGTTAAGTCAGGAAGCCTTTAGTGCTTATGGCGACGTAATCGAAACGCAGAAACGGGATTTTTTCCATATTAACAATGGACTGGTGGAGCGTTACCACGATTTGGCGCTGGTTGAGATTCTTGAGCAAGACCGTACGCTTATCAGCATTAACCGCGCGCAACCGGCGAATCTGCCGCTGACTATTCACGAACTCGAACGTCATCCGCTGGGTACACAGGCCTTTATCCCGATGAAAGGTGAAGTGTTTGTGGTGGTGGTGGCGTTAGGTGACGACAAACCAGACCTGTCAACCCTGCGGGCGTTTATTACCAATGGCGAACAGGGAGTGAATTACCATCGTAACGTCTGGCATCACCCACTTTTCGCCTGGCAGCGCGTCACCGATTTTCTGACCATCGATCGCGGCGGCAGTGACAACTGTGATGTTGAAAGTATTCCTGAACAGGAACTCTGTTTTGCGTGACGCCTGCAACCGACTTGCATAAGATAAACGAATTGTTCATTGTTTATGCTCATTTGTAGGTCGGAGTTAACGTAGGTATGACGGAAGTTAGACGGCGCGGCAGGCCAGGACAGGCGGAGCCTGTGGCACAGAAGGGTGCACAGGCGTTAGAGCGGGGAATTGCGATTCTGCAATATCTGGAAAAAAGTGGGGGAAGTTCGTCGGTTAGCGATATCTCTCTCAATCTGGATTTGCCGCTCTCCACGACCTTTCGCTTGCTGAAGGTTTTACAGGCAGCGGATTTTGTCTATCAGGACAGTCAGTTAGGTTGGTGGCATATAGGATTAGGTGTCTTTAACGTCGGTGCAGCGTACATCCATAACCGCGATGTCCTCTCCGTCGCCGGGCCGTTTATGCGCCGCCTGATGTTACTTTCCGGCGAAACGGTCAATGTCGCGATCCGTAACGGCAATGAAGCGGTATTAATTGGTCAGTTAGAGTGTAAATCGATGGTCAGAATGTGTGCGCCGCTGGGCAGTCGTCTGCCGCTGCATGCTTCCGGTGCGGGCAAGGCGCTGCTTTATCCGCTGGCGGAAGAAGAGTTGATGAGCATCATTCTGCAAACCGGTTTGCAGCAGTTTACGCCAACGACGCTTGTGGATATGCCCACCTTGCTGAAGGACCTGGAACAAGCGCGTGAACTGGGCTATACCGTAGATAAAGAAGAGCATGTTGTCGGCCTGAATTGCATAGCTTCAGCAATTTACGATGATGTAGGTAGTGTTGTTGCCGCTATCTCCATCTCCGGGCCTTCATCAAGACTGACAGAAGATCGTTTTGTCAGTCAGGGTGAGCTGGTCAGAGACACCGCCCGCGATATCAGCACGGCGTTGGGACTGAAAGCACATCTATAGTGTCTGTCGTATCCCGCTCTGCGGAGCGGGTTTTTTTGACAAAATTTGAAAGTTGGAAAAATTTTCCAATTAATAGAGGTAGGAATAAAATGGCAAAAATGAGAGCCGTTGACGCGGCAATGTATGTGCTGGAGAAAGAAGGTATCACCACCGCCTTCGGCGTTCCGGGAGCTGCAATCAATCCGTTCTACTCAGCGATGCGTAAGCACGGCGGTATTCGTCACATTCTGGCGCGTCATGTGGAAGGTGCTTCGCACATGGCGGAAGGTTATACCCGCGCAACGGCAGGGAATATCGGCGTATGTCTGGGGACTTCCGGTCCTGCGGGCACGGACATGATCACCGCGCTCTATTCCGCATCTGCTGATTCCATTCCTATTCTGTGTATTACCGGCCAGGCTCCGCGCGCCCGTCTGCATAAAGAAGATTTCCAGGCCGTTGATATTGAAGCAATTGCTAAACCGGTCAGCAAAATGGCGGTTACAGTTCGTGAAGCGGCGCTGGTGCCTCGTGTGCTGCAACAGGCGTTTCACCTGATGCGTTCTGGTCGACCGGGTCCGGTACTGGTGGATTTACCGTTCGACGTACAGGTTGCGGAAATCGAGTTTGATCCTGATATGTACGAACCGCTGCCGGTCTACAAACCTGCTGCCAGCCGTATGCAGATCGAAAAAGCTGTAGAAATGTTAATCCAGGCCGAACGTCCGGTGATTGTTGCCGGAGGCGGGGTAATCAATGCTGACGCAGCTGCACTGTTACAACAGTTTGCTGAACTGACCAGCGTTCCGGTGATCCCAACGCTGATGGGCTGGGGTTGTATCCCGGATGACCACGAACTGATGGCCGGGATGGTGGGTCTGCAAACCGCGCATCGTTACGGTAACGCAACGCTGCTGGCTTCCGACATGGTATTTGGTATCGGTAACCGTTTTGCCAACCGTCATACCGGTTCGGTAGAGAAATACACCGAAGGGCGCAAAATCGTTCATATCGATATTGAGCCGACGCAAATTGGCCGCGTACTGTGTCCGGATCTTGGCATTGTCTCTGATGCTAAAGCGGCGCTGACGCTGCTGGTTGAAGTGGCGCAGGAGATGCAAAAAGCCGGTCGTCTGCCGTGTCGTAAAGAGTGGGTCGCCGACTGCCAGCAGCGCAAACGCACTTTGCTGCGCAAAACCCACTTCGACAACGTGCCGGTGAAACCGCAGCGCGTGTATGAAGAGATGAACAAAGCCTTTGGCCGCGATGTTTGTTATGTCACCACCATTGGCCTGTCACAAATCGCTGCGGCACAAATGCTGCATGTCTTTAAAGACCGCCACTGGATCAACTGTGGGCAGGCAGGCCCGCTGGGCTGGACGATTCCGGCGGCGCTGGGGGTTTGTGCCGCTGATCCAGAGCGCAATGTGGTGGCGATTTCCGGTGACTTCGACTTCCAGTTCCTGATTGAAGAATTAGCCGTTGGCGCACAGTTCAACATTCCGTACATCCATGTACTGGTCAATAACGCCTATCTGGGTCTGATTCGCCAGTCGCAACGTGCCTTTGATATGGATTACTGCGTACAGCTCGCGTTCGAAAATATTAACTCCAGCGAAGTGAACGGTTATGGCGTCGACCACGTAAAAGTAGCGGAAGGTTTAGGTTGTAAAGCAATTCGCGTTTTCAAACCGGAAGATATTGCACCAGCCTTTGAACAGGCGAAAATCTTAATGGCGCAATATCGGGTACCGGTAGTCGTGGAAGTTATTCTCGAGCGTGTGACCAATATTTCGATGGGCAGTGAACTGGATAACGTCATGGAATTTGAAGATATCGCCGATAACGCAGCGGATGCACCGACTGAAACCTGTTTCATGCACTATGAATAAGGGAGATAAATAATGTTACGTTTCTCTGCTAATTTATCGATGTTATTTGGTGAATATGATTTTCTCGCCCGTTTTGAGAAAGCTGCGCAGTGTGGTTTTCGCGGCGTTGAATTTATGTTCCCTTATGACTACGACATTGAAGAATTAAAACAGGTGCTGGCGAGTAATAAACTCGAACATACGCTGCACAATTTACCGGCAGGTGACTGGGCGGCGGGCGAGCGGGGTATTGCCTGTATTCCTGGCCGTGAAGAAGAGTTTCGGGATGGCGTAGCAGCAGCGATTCGTTATGCTCGTGCTCTGGGTAATAAAAAAATTAACTGTCTGGTCGGTAAAACGCCGACTGGTTTCAGCAGTGAACAGATTCACACAACGCTTGTAGAAAACCTACGTTATGCTGCGAATATGCTGATGAAAGAAGATATTTTATTACTGATTGAACCTATTAACCATTTTGATATTCCTGGTTTCCATCTCACCGGAACCCGGCAGGCACTGAAACTGATTGACGATGTTGGTTGCTGCAATTTGAAAATTCAGTATGACATTTATCACATGCAGCGGATGGAAGGTGAATTAACTAATACCATGACTCAGTGGGCCGATAAAATTGGTCACCTGCAAATTGCTGATAATCCGCATCGCGGCGAACCGGGAACCGGAGAAATTAATTACGAATATCTCTTTACGGTAATTGAAAATTCTGACTACAACGGTTGGGTTGGCTGTGAATATAAACCCCAAACCACCACGGAAGCCGGTTTACGCTGGATGGATCCGTACCGTTAAAACGTAACGCTATTCAGACAATGCTTTTTTAGGCCGCTAAGTTGGCAGGGGATCGTGTTGTCTGAATTCAGGAAAAGCGAAATTTAAAAGAGGTTAATTATGAAACTGGGATTTATTGGCTTAGGCATTATGGGTACACCGATGGCCATTAATCTGGCGCGTGCCGGTCATCAACTGCATGTCACAACCATTGGTCCGGTTGCTGATGAATTACTGTCACTGGGCGCCGTTAGTGTTGAAACTGCGCGCCAGGTAACAGATGCATCGGACATCATTTTTATTATGGTGCCGGATACGCCACAGGTTGAAGACGTTCTGTTTGGTGAAAATGGTTGTACCAAAGCCTCGCTGAAGGGCAAAACCATTGTTGATATGAGCTCCATTTCCCCGATTGAAACTAAACGTTTCGCTCGTCAGGTGAATGAACTGGGCGGCGATTATCTCGATGCGCCAGTCTCCGGCGGTGAAATCGGCGCGCGTGAAGGGACGTTATCGATTATGGTTGGCGGTGATGAAGCAGTATTTGAACGTGTAAAACCGCTGTTTGAACTGCTCGGTAAAAATATCACTCTCGTGGGCGGTAACGGCGACGGTCAAACCTGCAAAGTGGCAAATCAGATTATCGTGGCGCTCAATATTGAAGCGGTTTCTGAAGCCTTGTTGTTTGCTTCAAAAGCCGGTGCGGACCCGGTACGTGTGCGCCAGGCGCTGATGGGCGGCTTTGCTTCCTCACGTATTCTGGAAGTTCACGGTGAGCGCATGATTAAACGCACCTTTAATCCAGGTTTCAAAATTGCGCTGCACCAGAAAGATCTCAACCTGGCACTGCAAAGTGCGAAAGCACTGGCGCTGAACCTGCCAAACACCGCGACCTGCCAGGAATTGTTTAATACCTGTGCGGCAAACGGTGGCAGCCAGTTGGATCACTCTGCGTTAGTGCAGGCGCTGGAATTAATGGCTAACCATAAACTGGCCTGATACCCGCAATAAAAATGGCCGATATCAGAAAATGAATCGGCCAGCAATATTAAAAAAAGAAAGCAGCCAAAGATGTTGCTTCAGTATTAAAAATAATATTTTTATTTTATTTGTTCCTCATAGCTAGATTAAAACAACGTTATTCGATACGTGAAATTAAGAGGGATTTATGGAACATCAGAGAAAACTATTCCAGCAACGCGGCTATAGCGAAGATCTACTGCCGAAAACGCAAAGTCAGCGGACCTGGAAAACATTTAACTATTTTACCTTATGGATGGGTTCGGTTCATAACGTTCCCAATTATGTGATGGTTGGCGGCTTTTTTATTCTCGGCTTGTCTACCTTTAGTATTATGCTGGCAATTATCCTCAGTGCCTTTTTCATTGCCGCGGTAATGGTATTAAACGGTGCTGCGGGCAGTAAATACGGCGTACCGTTTGCCATGATCCTGCGTGCTTCTTACGGCGTACGTGGTGCACTGTTTCCCGGATTATTAAGAGGCGGTATTGCTGCCATTATGTGGTTTGGCCTGCAATGTTACGCGGGGTCACTGGCCTGCTTGATTCTGATTGGCAAAATCTGGCCGGGATTTTTGACTCTCGGTGGCGATTTCACGCTGTTAGGCCTTTCTCTACCGGGATTAATTACTTTTTTACTCTTCTGGCTGGTTAACGTTGGTATTGGTTTTGGCGGCGGAAAAGTTTTAAATAAATTCACTGCCATTCTTAACCCGTGCATCTATATCGTTTTCGGCGGTATGGCGATTTGGGCGATTTCGCTGGTCGGGATCGGTCCAATCTTTGACTACATTCCGGGCGGTATTCAGAAAGCAGAAAACAGTGGCTTCCTGTTTCTGGTGGTGATAAACGCGGTGGTTGCGGTCTGGGCGGCACCGGCGGTGAGCGCATCCGACTTTACGCAAAACGCCCACTCGTTTCGTGAGCAGGCGCTGGGGCAAACGCTGGGTTTAGTTGTGGCCTATATTCTGTTTGCGGTCGCCGGGGTATGTATTATTGCCGGAGCCAGTATTCATTACGGCGCTGACACCTGGAACGTGCTGGATATTGTTCAGCGTTGGGACAGCCTGTTCGCCTCGTTCTTTGCGGTACTGGTTATTCTGATGACGACTATCTCTACTAACGCCACCGGTAATATTATTCCGGCTGGTTATCAGATTGCCGCCATTGCACCGACGAAACTGACCTATAAAAACGGCGTACTGATTGCCAGTATTATCAGCCTGCTGATCTGCCCGTGGAAATTAATGGAAAATCAGGACAGTATTTATCTGTTCCTCGATATTATCGGCGGAATGCTTGGTCCGGTAATTGGTGTGATGATGGCGCATTATTTTGTCGTGATGCGTGGGCAAATTAATCTTGATGAACTGTATACCGCACCTGGCGATTATAAATATTACGATAACGGTTTTAACCTCACCGCGTTTTCAGTAACTCTGGTGGCCGTTATTTTATCTCTTGGCGGTAAGTTTATTCCCTTTATGGAACCGTTATCACGTGTTTCATGGTTTGTCGGCGTCATCGTCGCCTTTGCGGCCTACGCCTTATTAAAGAAACGTACAACAGCAGAAAAAACAGGAGAACAAAAAACCATAGGTTAATTAATCACGATATTGAACATTGAGTTAAAAACCAATCTGTATTTTACAAGGAGTTTGTTATGTCTTTTGATTTAATCATTAAAAACGGCACCGTTATTTTAGAAAACGAAGCTCGCGTTGTAGATATCGCCGTTAAAGACGGAAAAATTGCTGCTATCGGCCAGGATCTGGGCGATGCAAAAGACGTTATGGATGCGTCTGGTCTGGTGGTTTCGCCGGGCATGGTTGATGCGCACACCCATATTTCTGAACCGGGTCGCAGCCACTGGGAAGGTTATGAAACCGGTACTCGCGCAGCAGCAAAAGGTGGTATCACCACCATGATCGAAATGCCGCTCAACCAGCTGCCTGCAACGGTTGACCGCGCCTCAATTGAATTGAAGTTCGATGCCGCTAAAGGAAAGCTGACTATCGATGCGGCACAACTCGGTGGCCTGGTGTCTTACAACATTGACCGTCTGCATGAGTTGGATGAAGTGGGTGTTGTCGGTTTCAAATGCTTCGTTGCGACCTGTGGCGATCGCGGTATCGACAACGACTTCCGTGACGTCAATGACTGGCAATTCTTCAAAGGCGCGCAGAAGCTGGGTGAACTAGGCCAGCCGGTGCTGGTGCACTGCGAAAACGCGCTGATCTGTGACGCACTGGGCGAAGAAGCGAAGCGTGAAGGTCGCGTAACTGCCCATGACTATGTGGCTTCGCGTCCGGTATTTACCGAAGTGGAAGCGATTCGCCGCGTACTGTACCTGGCGAAAGTCGCTGGTTGCCGTCTGCACGTTTGCCACGTCAGCAGCCCGGAAGGTGTTGAGGAAGTGACTCGTGCACGTCAGGAAGGTCAGGATGTTACTTGTGAATCCTGCCCGCATTACTTTGTGCTGGATACCGATCAGTTCGAAGAAATCGGTACTCTGGCGAAGTGTTCACCGCCGATCCGCGATCTGGAAAACCAGAAAGGCATGTGGGAAAAACTGTTTAACGGTGAAATAGACTGCCTGGTTTCCGACCACTCTCCATGCCCGCCGGAAATGAAAGCCGGTAACATAATGAAAGCGTGGGGCGGTATCGCTGGTCTGCAAAGCTGCATGGACGTGATGTTCGATGAAGCGGTACAGAAACGCGGAATGTCTCTGCCAATGTTCGGCAAATTAATGGCGACTAACGCAGCAGATATTTTCGGTCTGCAGCAAAAAGGCCGTATCGCCCCAGGAAAAGATGCCGACTTCGTCTTCATTCAGCCGAATAGCAGCTATGTTCTTACCAATGACGATCTGGAATATCGCCACAAAGTCAGCCCGTATGTTGGCCGTACTATTGGCGCGCGTATCACGAAAACCATCTTACGTGGTGATGTGATTTACGATATCGAACAGGGCTTCCCTGTTGCGCCGAAAGGTCAATTTATCCTTAAACATCAGCAGTAATCTGGCCCTGCAATGCCCGTCCTTGTGGCGGGCATTCTCCGGTTAAGGTGTGTTTATGTTCAATTTTGCAGTGGGCCGCGAAAGCCTGTTATCAGGATTTCAGTGGTTTTTCTTTATTTTTTGCAACACGGTTGTGGTTCCTCCTACGCTACTTTCTGCTTTTCAGTTGCCGCAAAGTAGCCTGCTTACGCTCACGCAATATGCTTTTCTTGCTACCGCACTGGCCTGCTTCGCTCAGGCGTTCTGCGGTCATCGTCGCGCTATTATGGAGGGGCCGGGCGGCCTGTGGTGGGGAACCATCCTGACTATCACCCTTGGCGAAGCATCGCGCGGGACACCGATCAACGATATCGCTACCAGTCTGGCGGTGGGGATTGCGCTCTCCGGCGTGCTGACGATGTTGATTGGTTTTAGCGGATTAGGCCATCGCCTGGCACGGTTATTTACGCCGTCGGTGATGGTCTTGTTTATGTTGATGCTGGGTGCGCAACTGACCACTATCTTTTTCAAAGGTATGCTCGGGCTGCCGTTTGGCATAGCCGACCCGAATTTTAAAATTCAATTACCGCCGTTCGCGCTCTCGGTGGCGGTGATGTGCCTGGTACTGGCGATGATTATTTTCCTGCCACAACGTTTTGCCCGTTACGGCCTGCTGGTCGGTACGATAACCGGCTGGTTGTTGTGGTACTTTTGCTTTCCTTCTTCGCATTCGCTCTCCGGTGAGTTGCACTGGCAGTGGTTCCCGCTCGGCAGTGGCGGTGCTTTGTCGCCGGGGATTATTCTGACGGCGGTGATTACAGGTCTGGTAAATATCAGCAATACCTACGGTGCGATTCGGGGCACGGATGTTTTTTATCCGCAGCAGGGCGCGGGGAATACGCGTTATCGTCGCAGCTTTGTGGCGACCGGATTTATGACACTGATAACTGTGCCGCTGGCGGTAATTCCATTTTCACCGTTTGTTTCATCCATTGGTTTATTAACCCAGACAGGCGATTACACGCGGCGTTCGTTTATTTATGGCAGCGTTATTTGCCTGCTGGTGGCACTGGTTCCGGCACTCACGCGACTGTTTTGCAGTATCCCTTTACCCGTGAGTAGTGCGGTCATGCTGGTTTCTTATCTGCCTTTACTCTTTTCCGCGCTGGTGTTTAGCCAGCAAATAACCTTTACCGCTCGCAATATTTATCGACTCGCATTGCCGTTATTTGTCGGCATATTTTTAATGGCATTACCGCCTGTGTATCTGCAAGACCTTCCATTAACGCTGCGTCCTCTGCTCAGTAACGGCTTACTGGTCGGGATTTTACTGGCTGTTCTTATGGATAATCTTATTCCGTGGGAACGCATCGAATAATTTGTTGAAAAAGGATTGATAATGAAAATTGTCATTGCGCCAGACTCGTTTAAAGAGAGTTTAAGTGCAGAAAAATGTTGTCAGGCAATTAAAGCCGGGTTTTCGACCATATTTCCCGATGCGCACTATATCTGTTTGCCGATAGCGGATGGCGGCGAAGGGACGGTGGAGGCGATGGTCGCCGCGACGGGCGGCAACATCGTGACGCTTGAAGTCTGCGGGCCGATGGGCGAAACAGTGAATGCTTTTTATGGCCTTACCGGCGACGGGAAAACGGCGGTGATTGAGATGGCGGCGGCAAGCGGCCTGATGCTGGTCGCGCCTGAAAAGCGTAATCCGTTGCTGGCGTCAAGTTTTGGCACCGGAGAGCTGATTCGTCATGCGCTGGATAACGGCATTCGCCATATTATTCTCGGCATTGGCGGCAGTGCGACGGTCGACGGCGGTATGGGCATGGCGCAGGCGCTCGGTGTGCGTTTCCTTGATGCTGACGGTCAGGTGCTGGCGGCTAACGGCGGCAATTTAGCGCGCGTGGCAAGCATTGAGATGGATGAATGCGATCCGCGTCTGGCGAACTGCCATATTGAAGTAGCATGTGATGTTGATAACCCGCTGGTAGGGGCACGCGGCGCGGCGGCGGTGTTTGGTCCGCAAAAAGGGGCAACGCCGGAAATGGTCGAAGAACTGGAACAGGGGCTGCAAAATTACGCCCGTGTTTTACAACAGCAAACTGAAATTAATGTCTGCCAGATGGCGGGCGGCGGCGCTGCGGGCGGTATGGGCATTGCGGCGGCGGTATTCCTCAATGCGGATATTAAACCGGGTATTGAGATTGTGTTGAATGCGGTCAATCTGGCGCAGGCGGTGCAGGGTGCAGCACTGGTGATCACCGGGGAAGGGCGCATCGACTCGCAAACGGCAGGCGGTAAAGCTCCGCTGGGCGTGGCGTCGGTGGCGAAGCAGTTTAATGTCCCGGTGATTGGGATTGCTGGCGTATTGGGTGATGGCGTGGAAGTGGTGCACCAGTACGGCATTGATGCGGTATTCAGCATTTTGCCACGTCTGGCACCTTTAGCCGAAGTGCTCGCCAGCGGTGAAACCAATCTCTTCAACAGTGCGCGAAATATTGCCTGCGCCATTAAAATAGGTCAGGGAATTAAAAACTGACTATTACCTTTAAAGCGGATGCGATTTATATCGCATCTTTTTTTACCTGAATTGACTACAAAAAAAGCCACGGTATAAACCGTGGCAAAATCCAACATAGCTAAAAATAATCAGGCGAGTGGTATGACTTAAATCTCTACGTCGCGGTTGCAATCTTTCGAGTAAATATAGCTGAACGCTTCACCACGCCCTACGCCATAACCAGCCTGTAAAGAATAAGCGCCCATAAAGATGTAATCGCCTTTTTTCACCGGGATCCAGTTATTGTCGAGGTTATAAACCCCCTGACCGGAAAGAATATAGGCACCGTGTTCCTGAACATGGGTTTCGATATAACCGTGGCTGGCACCTGGTGCAAAAGAGAGGATATGCATGTTCATATCAAAACCTAACTCTTTGGGCAGAAAATCCAGCAGAATAACATCGTCCATGCCTTCATAATGAATGCGTTCCAGTTCGCTGGCATTGCCAGAAACCAGCCACGGCGCATGACCTTCTACCGGAATATAGCGACGCTTATATAAAAAGATTTGGCTGTCTTCGGCCTGGGCGTTAACAAACGTCATTAAGGAGCCTGGCGGGCAATAAAGATAGCCACCTTCGCTTAAGACAAATGTTTTCCCTTCGGCTTTGGCAGTGATATTTCCAGAGATCACATACAGGAACGTTTCAATGCCTTCGCCACCGAAGCCCTGTTGGTTGCCGCCGTTTTGATGCAGTGTGACCAGATAATCAACAAAAGAGGCACCCAGCTTTGGCGTGGAGAGGATTGTCGCGTCACAATTTTCAAAGCCCGGAATAATATTTTTTACCAGACCGTCTGGTGTTAACAGTGCGAAATTACCGTGTTTAACAATCGCACGGTTAGCCAGTAAATCTTCGCGGTAACCGGTGACGTTATTTAAATATCCCATTTATAACTCCTTATTTCTGCCAGGCAAGTTGATAAAGCATGAGTGCCAACGTTTTGACCCCTTCGGCAAGGTCGGTAATATTGGTGCGTTCCGCCGGGTTATGGCTGATCCCGTTGATGCTGGGAATGAAAATCATGCAGGTCGGCACGCGAGGCGCGAAAATTTGCGCGTCGTGCCCGGCACCACTGTGCATCACCCGGTAATTCAGTTTTTCGCTTTCACACAATTCTGTCAGGGTGGCGACCAGCTCCTTATTCATCGGCACGGGTTCTTCGTCCATCCATAAATCGATATCAATACCAATATCCATTTCATCGCAAATCGCCCGCATGTCGTTTTCTAACTGTTGGGTGAAATCGCGCAGCACGGTAGCGTCGGTATGACGACAATCAATGGTGAACGTGGTTTTACCCGGCACTACATTCACCGTATTCGGGCGCGGCTCTACTTTGCCAAAGGTCAGAACCAGCGGGTCGCCCATCTTTTTCGCTTTTTCGACAGACTGATGGCAAATGCGACTGAAAGCGTAAACCGTATCACGACGATAACCCATCGGCGTGGTGCCTGCATGGTTTGATTCGCCATTCAGCGTCACCGTATAACGACGCTGCCCGACAATTGCATTCACCACGCCAATTGATTGCCCATTACTTTCCAGCACACAGCCCTGTTCGATATGCAGTTCGACAAAGGCTTTAATATCCTGACGCGGAGTTAGTGGGGCGTTCGGCAGAGTAAATCCGCAAGCCTTCATCGCATCGACAAAACTATTTCCTTTGGCATCACAGATATTCCGCACGTCGTCAGGATTCGCCAGCCCAAAAATATTTTTACTGCCCCAGAAAACATACGGGAAGCGGCTGCCTTCTTCTTCTGCCATCGCCACCACTTCGACCGTACGTAACGGCGCGCCGTATTGCGTTTTCAGCCAGTCAATAGCCAGCCACGCCGCCAGCGCACCGAATTGCCCGTCGAGGTTACCGCCGTTAACCACGGTATCGATATGCGAACCGCTCAGAACCACTTCCTGTGGATATTCGGTGCCACTCAGGCGACCGTATAAATTCCCCACTTCATCGAAACGTGTTTCCAGCCCGCTTGCTGCCATTCTTTTTTTAAACTGCTGCTGGGTTTCCAGCCATTCCGGCGAATAAAGTAAACGGGTCATCCCACCCGCTGGGTCAGCGCCAAAAGAGGAAAGCCAGGGCAGCGTTTCTTCTATAGCTTGACGGAAATGTGTAATCATAAGAAAGTCCTGTCTCAATAATTATTGCGCAAAGGGATTTTTCGTTTCGTATGACGTGTTATAAAGCGCGTCGGAAATTAAATACTGGTAAATATCATCAACAATTTCGATGCCTTCGCCGGCGGCTTTTCGTTGTTTAATATCCTGATCCTGTCCGGGATAATAAACCTGATTAAAACCGGGCGCGGGGGTAATGGTATTTAATTCGCGCATGGTCTGGCTAAGATGTTGACGGAATAATTCGCTGGAGGAGAAAAAGTTCGGGTTAATAACTATATGTAATTGCCCCAAATTACGCCCGGCGTGTAAATCGTCATACATCGAACTAACCTGTCGCCCGAACGGTAAGCCGAGTAAGACGCCTGAGAGGACGTCAATCATCATCATCAGGCCATACCCTTTCGGCCCAGCGGCGGGGAGCAGAGCATGTACCGCGAACGGATCGGTTGTTGGTGCACCGTTTTTATCGACTGCCCAGGTATCCGGGATAGACATATTGCGCGAGCGGGCGTCGAGCACTTTTCCCCATGCCTGTACGGTAGTCGCCATATCAAAGGTAAGGATCTCGTCGCCTTCTCCCGGCGCGGCAAAGGCCAGTGGGTTAGTGCCGTAGTAAATTTCCGCGCCGCCAAACGGCACCACCATTGGATCGGACTGGCACAGCGAAATGCCAATTAATCCGGCGCGGGCTGCCTGCTGCACAAAATAAGAGATTGCGCCGCTGTGACCCATCCGGCTGATACCGACCACCGCAACGCCTTTTTGCTGGGCGGTTTTGATGGCATGTTCCATACCCATTTTCGCTGCGACCTGTCCGGCGGCATTGTCGGCATGTAAAATTGCCGAGCACGGTCCGGTTTCCTCAAGACGAAACTCCGGTTCGCGGTTGGTGCCGCCTTTTGAAATGCGTTCGGCGTAGTATTCAACGCGCACCGCGCCATGAGAGTGGATCCCTCTGGCATCGGCGTAAACCAATACTTCAGCCACGGTTGCAGCGTGCTCACGTTTTAACCCAGCCTGGCAGAGTTTATTCTCGATTAGCTGGTGGAGTGTTTCCCGACTGATTTTCATCTGTCTTCCTTTTTAACGACGATGTGAAGCATGACTGCAATTAACATACAGGGAAAATATCTGGATTATGTGATCCAGACAGGCAAAAAAATATAGTTAGAATTTATTTGATAATCCGCTCGCTTTTAACCTGGTTTTTAAAACAACCACGCTTATTAAAAAATAACGCGTAATAGCCCGGCGGTTATTTGAATTCTTTTGTTAATAATCCCTGTGTGATATTCATCACCTTATTTACTCGTTGTCATCGATACCGTAATCGCCACATTAACACTGCTCGTGCAATTGCCATGGGTGCAATTTTTAAGGAGTTGTTATGATCCACGCCTTTATTAAAAAAGGGTGTTTTCAGGATTCGGTCAGTTTAATGATTATTTCACGAAAACTCAGCGAATCAGAAAATGTTGATGATGTTTCCGTAATGATGGGTACGCCCGCCAATAAAGCGTTATTAGATACTACAGGTTTCTGGCATGACGATTTTAATCACGCCACGCCGAACGATATTTGCGTGGCAATTCGTAGCGAAGCGGCGGATGCGGGGATCGCGCAGGCGGTTATGCAGCAGCTTGAAGAGGCGCTAAAACAACTGGCGCAGGGTTCAGGCAGCAGCCAGGCGTTGACGCAGGTGCGTCGCTGGGACAGTGCCAGTCAGAAATTACCCGATGCCAATCTGGCGCTGATTTCAGTGGCTGGTGAGTATGCGGCGGAGCTGGCGAACCAGGCGCTGGATCGCAACCTCAACGTGATGATGTTCTCCGATAACGTCACGCTGGAAGATGAAATCCAACTTAAAACCCGCGCGCGGGAAAAAGGCTTGCTGGTGATGGGGCCAGACTGCGGTACGTCGATGATTGCCGCCACGCCGCTGGCTTTTGCTAACGTGATGCCGGAAGGCAACATTGGCGTCATAGGCGCTTCCGGTACCGGGATTCAGGAGCTGTGCTCACAGATTGCGCTGGCAGGGGAGGGAATTACTCACGCGATTGGTCTTGGCGGGCGCGATCTCAGCCGTGAAGTGGGCGGCATCAGTGCGCTAACGGCGCTGGAAATGCTCAGTGCAGACGAGAAAAGCGAAGTGCTGGCATTTGTTTCAAAACCACCTGCCGAAACTGTGCGTCTGAAAATTGTTAATGCCATGAAAGCAACTGGCAAACCGACGGTGGCGCTGTTTTTAGGTTATACCCCGGCGGTGGCCCGCGACGAGAATGTCTGGTTTGCCTCCTCGCTGGATGAGGCCGCTCGTCTGGCTTGTCTGCTTTCACGCGTCACTGCGCGACGTAACGCGATAGCGCCTGTCAGCAGCGGATTTATTTGCGGTTTGTATACCGGCGGTACGCTGGCTGCTGAAGCGGCGGGATTACTTGCCGGACACCTTGGCGTGGAAGCCGACGATACCCATCAACATGGCATGATGCTGGACGCCGACGGACATCAGATCCTCGACCTGGGCGATGATTTTTACACCGTCGGGCGTCCCCATCCGATGATCGACCCGACCTTACGCAACCTGTTAATTGCCGATCTCGGCGCTAAACCGCAAGTGCGCGTGTTGCTGCTTGATGTCGTGATTGGCTTCGGTGCGACCGCCGATCCTGCCGCCTCGCTGGTGAGCGCCTGGCAAAAAGCCTGTGCCGCGCGTTCAGACAATCAACCACTGTATGCCATTGCCACGGTGACAGGCACTGAACGTGACCCGCAATGCCGCTCGCAGCAAATCGCCACGCTGGAAGATGCGGGGATCGCGGTAGTGAGTTCGCTACCGGAAGCCACCTTGCTGGCTGCGGCGTTAATTCATCCGCTCCCGTCAGCCACACAGCAACACACACCGTCATTACTGGAAAACGTCGCCGTGATTAACATCGGATTACGCAGCTTTGCGCTGGAGCTACAAAGCGCCAGCAAACCGGTTGTGCATTACCAATGGTCGCCAGTCGCCGGCGGCAATAAAAAACTGGCTCGTTTATTAGAACGTTTGCAATAAGGGGTTCCCATGTTTACATCAGTGGCGCAAGCCAATGCTGCGGTTATCGAACAAATTCGTCGCGCTCGTCCACACTGGCTGGATGTGCAACCGGCTTCTTCACTTATCAGCGAACTAAACAAGGGCAAAACACTGCTTCACGCCGGGCCGCCAATGCGCTGGCAGGAGATGACCGGGCCAATGAAAGGGGCGTGCGTGGGCGCATGTCTGTTCGAAGGCTGGGCGAAAGATGAAGCGCAGGCACAGGCAATGCTGGAGCAGGGGGAAGTGAACTTCATTCCTTGTCACCATGTGAATGCTGTCGGGCCAATGGGTGGCATTACTTCTGCCAGTATGCCGATGCTGGTGGTCGAGAACGTGACCGACGGCAACCGGGCGTACTGCAACCTCAACGAAGGTATCGGAAAAGTGATGCGTTTTGGCGCTTACGGCGAAGATGTCCTGACTCGCCATCGCTGGATGCGCGATGTGTTAATGCCAGTATTAAGCGCGGCGCTGGGGCGCATGGAGCGCGGTATCGATCTCACGGCAATGATGGCGCAGGGCATTACCATGGGCGATGAGTTCCATCAACGCAATATTGCTTCCTCTGCACTGTTAATGCGTGCGCTGGCTCCACAAATTGCTCGCCTCGATCATGATAAACAGCACATTGCGGAAGTGATGGATTTCCTCAGCGTGACCGATCAGTTCTTCCTCAACCTCGCGATGGCCTACTGCAAGGCGGCGATGGATGCAGGCGCGATGATCCGCGCAGGCAGCATCGTTACGGCTATGACCCGCAACGGCAATATGTTCGGGATTCGGGTCAGCGGGCTGGGTGAACGCTGGTTTACGGCGCCTGTAAACACTCCGCAAGGTCTGTTTTTCACCGGCTTCTCGCAGGAGCAGGCGAACCCGGATATGGGCGATAGCGCGATTACCGAAACCTTTGGTATCGGAGGTGCGGCAATGATCGCCGCACCTGGCGTAACGCGCTTTGTCGGTGCGGGTGGCATGGAAGCGGCCAGAGCGGTATCTGAAGAGATGGCGGAAATTTACCTTGAACGCAATATGCAATTGCAGATCCCCGGCTGGGATTTCCAGGGGGCGTGCCTGGGGCTGGACATTCGTCGCGTGGTAGAAACCGGCATTACGCCACTCATCAATACCGGTATCGCCCATAAAGAGGCGGGGATCGGGCAGATTGGCGCAGGCACCGTGCGGGCACCGCTGGCGTGCTTTGAACAGGCGCTGGAAGCACTGGCTGAAAGCATGGGGATTGGTTGAGGAACGCACAATGACGATCATCCATCCTCTACTTGCCAGCCGTAGCGCACCGAATTATCGCCAGTCCTGGCGGTTAGCGGGAGTGTGGCGGCGGGCGATTAACCTGATGACGGAAAGCGGCGAACTGTTAACGCTGCATCGTCAGGGGAGTGGTTTCGGCCCCGGCGGATGGGTGCTTCGCCGCGCGCAATTCGATGCGTTATGCGGTGGATTATGCGGCAATGAACGACCACAGGTTGTGGCACAAGGGATTCGTCTCGGGCGTTTCACGGTTAAACAGCCACAGCGTTATTGTTTGCTACGTATTACGCCGCCTGCGCATCCTCAACCGCTTGCCGTAGCATGGATGCAACGCGCGGAGGAAACCGGGCTTTTCGGGCCACTGGCATTGGCGGCAAGCGATCCGCTGCCTGCTGAATTACGCCAGTTTCGTCACTGTTTTCAGGCCGCGCTCAATGGCGTTAAGACCGACTGGCGGCACTGGCTGGGTAAAGGCCCCGGATTAACGCCAAGTCATGATGACACGCTGAGCGGAATGCTGCTGGCGGCCTGGTATTATGGCGCTTTAGATGCGCGCTCCGGTCGCCCGTTTTTTGCCTGTTCCGACAATCTTCAACTCGTTACCACTGCGGTGAGCGTCAGTTATTTACGTTATGCCGCGCAAGGATATTTCGCCTCGCCACTCCTGCACTTTGTTCATGCTCTGAGTTGCCCGAAACGTACCGCAGCGGCGATCGATTCGCTGCTGGCGCTGGGGCATACGTCAGGGGCCGATACGCTGCTGGGGTTCTGGCTTGGCCAACAATTATTACAAGGGAAACCATGAAAACACTGGTTGTGGCTCTTGGGGGCAACGCCTTACTCCAGCGCGGTGAGGCGCTGACGGCAAAAAATCAATATCGCAATATTGCCAGTGCTGTACCCGCGCTGGCGCGCCTGGCCCGTTCTTATCGGCTGGCGATTGTTCACGGCAACGGGCCGCAGGTGGGGCTGCTGGCGTTACAGAATCTGGCGTGGAAAGAGGTAGAACCGTATCCGCTGGATGTACTGGTGGCGGAAAGCCAGGGGATGATTGGCTATATGCTGGCGCAGGGCTTGAGCGCACAGCCGCAGATGCCGCCTGTCACGACGGTGCTGACGCGCATTGAGGTTTCGCCTGATGATCCGGCGTTTTTACAGCCAGAGAAATTTATTGGTCCGGTTTATCAGCCAGAAGAACAAGAGGCACTGGAAGCGGCTTACGGCTGGCAGATGAAACGTGATGGTAAATATTTACGCCGGGTGGTAGCGTCTCCGCAACCGCGTAAAATTCTCGACAGCGAAGCCATCGAGTTGTTGCTCAAAGAGGGGCATGTGGTGATTTGCAGTGGCGGCGGCGGTGTGCCTGTGGCGGAAGACGGGGCAGGGAGTGAAGCGGTGATTGATAAAGATCTCGCCGCTGCGTTGCTCGCCGAGCAGATTAATGCCGATGGACTGGTGATCCTCACCGATGCTGATGCGGTATATGAAAACTGGGGAACGCCGCAGCAACGTGCCATTCGCCGTGCCACACCGGATGAGTTAGCGCCATTTGCCAAAGCCGATGGTTCGATGGGGCCGAAGGTAACGGCGGTGAGTGGTTATGTCAGAAGCCGTGGTAAACCCGCGTGGATTGGGGCGTTATCGCGGATTGAAGAGACGCTGGCGGGCGAAGCGGGGACTTGTATTTCGCTGTAGTGATTGGGGTATTTGGCAAGAATTAAGACTCTGAGAAAGATTCCAAACCCCAAATAAGAACGCGGACAGTCCCCTCGCCCCTGTGGGGAGAGGGTTAGGGTGAGGGGGAAAACTGCTTGCGCATTAGCTTTTAAGCAGGTTTGTGCACCAGGTTAACTGAACTTGCTCTGCGCCCACATCACGCCGCTGGCATACTCCGGCGGCAGCAGTGGGATTAAGGCTTCCAGCGTCGCGGTCAGACGCGATGTGTCGCTGTCGGTCAAATTCAAATGCCCCACTTTACGGCCCGGACGGACTTCTTTGTCGTACCAGTGCAGATGCACAAGCGGCAGTTTCAGCCAGTCATAATTCAGATCGCTACCAATCAGATTGATCATCACCGACGGATTATTCACTACTGGTTGCGGTAACGGCAGATCGGTAATCGCCCGCAGATGTAGCTCAAACTGGCTGATGCTGGCACCGTTTTGTGTCCAGTGCCCACTGTTATGCACACGCGGAGCCAGTTCGTTGATCAGCAGACCTTGCGGCGTGACAAAACACTCCATCGCCATCACGCCCACATAGCTCAGCTCCTGCATAATCGCCGACAACATCTCTTCAGCTTGCGCCTGTTGCTGTGCATTGGCCTGCGGGAAAGCGACGCTGGTGCGCAAAATGCCGTTCTGATGCAGGTTATGCGTCAGCGGATAAAACACGGTGCTGCCATCAAAGCCGCGCGCGCCAACCAGCGACACTTCACCTGAGAAGTTTATGCCCTGCTCGACAATACATTCGCCGTAGCATTCAGCCGGTAACTGTTCGGTTTCATCGGCGCGTAAACGCCATTGACCGCGTCCGTCATAGCCACCAGTGCGACGTTTAACAATCGCCAGCTCACCTAAACGATCAAACACCGCAGGCCACTCGCTGTGTTCGGAAAGTAACTGCCACGGTGCGGTCGGCAGGTGGAGCTTATCGAAAAGCTGCTTCTGAGTCAGACGGTCAGCAATAATCGGGAACACATCGCGGTTCACAAAGGCCGGATGGCGCGCCAGCTCGCGGGTTAATGCGGTTTCCGGCCAGCGTTCTATCTCAGCGGTAATCACGCTTTGTTGAAAAGGCACCGCCGCCGGTTCAGCGTCCAGCCCGACTGGCCAGACAGCAATGCCTAACGGTTCGCCTGCCTGACGCAGCATACGGCCTAACTGCCCGTTACCGAGGACGCAAACCTGTTTCATGCCGCACCTCGCGGGTCCGGGTTTTCCAGCACTTCATCAGTTTGTGCTTTGCGCCATTCATTCAGACGCTGGTGCAGTTCTTTATCATGAGTCGCAAGAATTTGTGCTGCCAGTAACGCCGCGTTTGCCGCGCCAGCTTTACCAATCGCCAGCGTACCCACCGGAATGCCGCGCGGCATTTGTACGATGGAGTAGAGGCTATCGACACCGCTCAGTGCGGCGCTCTGTACTGGCACGCCCAGCACCGGCACCAGCGTTTTGGCGGCAATCATGCCAGGCAGGTGCGCTGCGCCGCCTGCGCCCGCAATAATCACCTGATAACCGTTCTCTTCGGCGCTTTCGGCGAAGCTGAACAGTTTATCGGGGGTGCGGTGAGCAGAAACCACTTCAACGTGGTGCGGGACATTCAGGATTTCGAAGATTTCGGCGGCGAACTGCATGGTAGCCCAGTCGCTTTTGGACCCCATCACGATGGCGACACGCGCCGGATTATTGCGGGAAGACATGCGTCTTAAAACTCCTGTGGTGCACAACTCTCGGCTTTAGAGGGCACAGAGAATAGCACGGAAAGAGTGCAAGGAAAACGGTTGCGTAGGCGGAATTAACCGTCAGTTGTTGAGTTTTTAATTTGTTCTGCGTGTTGATTATGCGCTCTGGCTGAACTGGCAAAGAATGCCCATATCAACACAATGCTCCATGGAAAAAAGCAAATACCGACAATCAATATAAATCTTTCTACAAAACGTTGGTTATGGGGGCGGGTGAGTACTAAATAAATGAGCCAGAAATAGACTATCCAGGAAATGACCGCCGCAGCTACCAGTGACAATGCGCCAAAATAGAAGCCGACAAGACCGAACCAGCTAATACACAGTGGCGCTCCTGCCGTAAGGGCGATGCCAGAAATCAAAAATCCGTTGCAGCGTTGCATAATAATATTCCCTGTTGTTATTTCACTCAGAGATTATTACCTTGCTGATTTTAAAAAAGATATACAGGTTGCGTTAGTTCGGTGCTTTTTCAGAATCTGTCCATTCGTGGTCAGAAAGGAAAATGAATCAGCTCAACGTCATCCGCCGTGACTTTCACCATCGAACCTTCTGTATGCCAGGCACCCAGTACCACGCGAAAAGCAGGTTGCTGATTGGCGATAAGTTCATGCACCGCCGGGCGATGGGTATGCCCGTGGATCAGCCATTGCACTTGATGTTTTTCCATCGCACTGACCACCGCGTTTTGGTTAACGTCCATGATCGCCAGCGATTTACTGCTGTTGGCTTCTTTGCTGTTCGCGCGCATTCGCGCGGCAATGCGTTTGCGCACAAACAACGGCAGGGCGAGAAATAGCGTTTGCAGCCAGGGTTTGTGGACTTTGGCGCGAAAAGCCTGATAACCCGCGTCATCGGTGCACAGCGTGTCGCCATGCATAATCAACACCCGACGACCATAAAGTTCGAGCACCTTTTCTTCCGGCAATAACGTCATGCCGCTTTCACGGGCAAAGCGTTTGCCGAGCAGAAAATCACGGTTGCCATGAATGAAATAACAGGGAACGCCGGAATCGGATACCGCTTTGATTGCTGCGGCCATCTGGTGATGAAGTGGGTTGGGATCGTCGTCGCCGATCCAGGCTTCAAACAGATCGCCAAGAATATACAGCGCATCGGCCTTGCGGGCCTCCCCCGCTAAAAAACGCAGAAAACCGGCGGTGATCGCCGGTTCTTCCACGCAGAGATGAAGATCTGCAATAAAGAGTGTCGCCACGATTACTCGCTAACGGTCACGCTTTCAATGATAACGTCTTCTTTTGGCACGTCCTGGTGCATACCGCTACGACCGGTTGCCACACCTTTGATTTTGTCTACCACGTCCATGCCTTCAACCACTTCAGCAAATACGCAGTAGCCCCAACCTTGCAGGCTTTCGCCAGAGAAGTTCAGGAAGTCGTTATCAACCACGTTGATGAAGAACTGGGCAGTTGCAGAGTGCGGTGCCTGAGTACGGGCCATTGCCAGCGTACCACGGGTATTTTTCAGACCGTTGTTCGCTTCGTTTTTGATCGGGTCTTTGGTGGCTTTTTGTTTCATGCCCGGTTCAAAACCGCCGCCCTGAATCATAAAGCCGTTGATAACACGGTGGAAAATGGTGTTGTTGTAAAAACCTTCGCGGCAGTAGTCCAGGAAGTTTTTAACTGTTTCAGGTGCTTTATCGTCAAAAGTTTTGATGACAATATCGCCGTGATTGGTGTGGAAAGTAACCATTTTTGCATCCTGTTCCGTTTGATTGGTGCTTCAACCCGGTTCGGGTCATATATAGGGTGGTGTTATAGCATAACCGCACGATCGGATCATCTCGCAATGTATGCTGATTCGCGCGGGAAATATGGGTATTATACGCAACTCAATTACCCACACATGTCTAAACGGAATCTTCGATGCTAAAAATCTTCAATACTCTGACACGCCAAAAAGAGGAATTTAAGCCTATTCACGCCGGGGAAGTCGGCATGTACGTGTGTGGAATCACCGTTTACGATCTCTGTCATATCGGTCACGGGCGTACCTTTGTTGCCTTTGACGTGGTTGCGCGCTATCTGCGTTTCCTCGGCTATAAGCTGAAGTATGTGCGCAACATTACTGATATCGACGACAAAATCATCAAACGCGCCAATGAAAATGGCGAAAGCTTTGTGGCGCTGGTGGATCGCATGATCGCCGAAATGCACAAAGATTTTGATGCTTTGAACATTCTGCGCCCGGATATGGAGCCGCGCGCGACGCACCATATCGCCGAAATTATTGAACTCACTGAACAACTGATCGCTAAAGGTCACGCTTATGTGGCGGACAACGGCGACGTGATGTTCGACGTCCCGACCGATCCGACATATGGCGTGCTGTCGCGTCAGGATCTCGATCAGCTGCAGGCAGGCGCGCGCGTTGACGTGGTCGATGACAAACGTAACCCGATGGACTTCGTTCTGTGGAAGATGTCGAAAGAGGGCGAACCGAGCTGGCCGTCTCCGTGGGGCGCGGGCCGTCCTGGCTGGCACATTGAGTGTTCGGCAATGAACTGCAAACAGTTGGGTAACCACTTTGATATCCACGGCGGCGGTTCTGACCTGATGTTCCCGCACCACGAGAACGAAATTGCCCAGTCCACCTGTGCGCACGATGGCCAGTATGTGAATTACTGGATGCACTCCGGTATGGTGATGGTTGACCGCGAGAAGATGTCTAAATCGCTGGGTAACTTCTTCACCGTGCGTGACGTGCTGAAATACTACGATGCGGAAACTGTGCGTTACTTCCTGATGTCGGGTCACTATCGCAGCCAGCTGAACTACAGCGAAGAGAACCTGAAACAGGCGCGTGCGGCGCTGGAACGTCTCTATACTGCCTTGCGCGGCACAGACAAAACCGTTGCGCCTGCCGGTGGCGAAGCGTTTGAAGCGCGCTTTATTGAAGCAATGGACGACGATTTCAACACCCCGGAAGCCTATTCCGTGCTGTTTGATATGGCGCGTGAAGTGAACCGTCTGAAAGCAGAAGATATGGCAGCGGCGAATGCAATGGCGTCTCACCTGCGTAAACTTTCTGCCGTATTGGGCCTGCTGGAGCAAGAACCGGAAGCGTTCCTGCAAAGCGGTGCGCAGGCAGACGACAGCGAAGTGGCTGAGATTGAAGCGTTAATTCAACAGCGTCTGGATGCCCGTAAAGCGAAAGACTGGGCGGCGGCAGATGCGGCGCGTGACCGCCTTAACGAGATGGGGATCGTGCTGGAAGATGGCCCGCAAGGGACCACCTGGCGTCGTAAGTAATTGCGCTATTGCCGGATGCGAGTTTTCGCATCCGGTTATCGTCTGCGCCACCACAACATTCCCATCAGTAGCATCCCCGGCAACCACACCCACATCAATTCAGAAATAATCACCTGATGCCCGTACGGCGTGGTGTAACGAGACAATGCAAACGGCGCGACTTTAATCACCTGCCAGGGAGCGAAAAAGCGTTCATCTGACCACGGCCACAGCCAGCCAACCCCTTTACCGCCAGTGGTTACCGAATCCAGCAAGCTGTGCGATAGCAACGAGACGGTTAAAAACAGCCAGCAGCGAATCAGCCCAGCCCTGAACCATCGACGTCCAATCAGCACACATAACAGCGGGACAACAAACGCAAACACCAGCGAATGGGTAAACCCGCGATGACCAAAAACATTGCCGTAAGCAACGCCAAATTTAAACGACAATACATCAGCATCGGGCAGCATCGCCAGGATGATTCCGGCAAATAACAGACGCGGAGGGATGGCTTTCGAACCCAACCCTAAACCAATGCATAGGGGAACGGCGGCGTGCGTAATAACGGTTGGCATGATGGTCGCTTCGGCAAAATGTCGATGCTATCAGCATGGATGAACGGGGCGTAGAGGGCAAAAGTCTGAAAAGAGAACCGGCCTGTTGATACAGGCCGGGAAAGGGATCAGGCAACAACCTGTACGCTGTGACCTGCAAAACTCACTGTCTGACCGGCGACAATTTTGCAGCGTTTGCGCGTTTCAACCGCACCGTCGACTTTCACCTGGCCTTCTGCTATCGCGATTTTCGCCTGCGCGCCGCTTTCGCTCCAGCCTTCCAGTTTCAGCAAGTCGCACAGCTCAACGTGCGGATGTTTACCTAAAGAAAATGTCGCCATGTTACTCACCCTGTGGATCATGATATTCAACGCACGCCTGTAGCGTGTTTTCAATCAGCGTGGCAACCGTCATCGGGCCAACGCCGCCCGGAACAGGCGTAATGTATGAGGCGCGTTTAGCCGCGTCTTCAAACACGACGTCGCCCACAACTTTGCCATTTTCCAGACGGTTGATGCCGACATCAATCACAATTGCGCCTTCTTTGATCCAGTCACCAGGAATAAAGCCCGGCTTGCCGACGGCAACGATCAGTAGATCGGCATTTTCTACGTGGTGACGCAGATTTTTAGTGAAACGGTGAGTCACGGTGGTGGTGCAACCTGCCAGCAGCAGTTCCATGCTCATTGGGCGACCGACGATATTCGATGCGCCAATCACCACGGCGTTAAGGCCGAAGGTATCAATGTTGTAACGCTCAAGCAGCGTGACGATACCGCGCGGGGTACAGGGACGCAGACGTGGCGCGCGCTGGCACAGACGACCGACGTTGTAAGGATGGAAACCGTCCACGTCTTTGTCCGGATGAATACGTTCCAGCACTTTGACGTTATCAATACCCGCCGGTAACGGCAGTTGAACCAGAATGCCATCAATGGTGTTGTCGGCATTCAGCGCATCGATAAGCTCCAGCAGCTCCGCTTCGCTGGTGGTTTCCGGGAGGTCATAAGAGCGGGAGACGAACCCGACTTCTTCACAAGCCTTGCGTTTGCTTGCGACATAAATTTGCGATGCAGGGTTACTGCCCACCAGCACAACGGCCAGTCCTGGTGCCCGCAGTCCGGCTGCAATACGCGCCTGAACTTTTTGAGCAACTTCAGAGCGCACCTGCTGCGCAATCGTTTTACCGTCAATAATCTTTGCTGCCATCAGAGAGAGGATTCCATCTGTTACGTAGGTCGAAGGGGATGCGTCTATTTTGTCAGAAGCGTGGCGCGCTGTCAGTTTTCGTTTTCTGAAAAGTAAAACCTTCTGTACCTGGCTGATTCACACCTATCATGATAACCGTCGTTGGTTTGCCGCCATAGTGAGCTACATCAGATGCGGTCGTACACTTGTTCAGCAACTGGTTCAAAAGCCATTGACTCAGCAAGGGTTGACCGTATAATTCACGCGATTACAGCACACCGTGGTATCAATGCGCCCTTAGCTCAGTTGGATAGAGCAACGACCTTCTAAGTCGTGGGCCGCAGGTTCGAATCCTGCAGGGCGCGCCATTAAAATTCAATCAGTTACGCCTTCTTTATTTCTTCTATAATTCCAGAGTGGGACATTATCACCAAAAATGTCGTCTATTTTCCTCGCGTGCTCAGTCAAATGATTAGGCGCAAGGTGAGCATATCTACGAACCATTTCTCTGGACTCCCATCCGCCCATTTCCTGAAGCACTGATAATGGGACGCCTGACGGAATCAACCTGCTTGCCCGGGTATGCCAGAGGTCATGGAAACGGAAATTTTCAACTCCTGCACGACGACAAGCTGATAGCCATGCTGTCTTGCTGTCAATGCGCATCTTCCTGAGCGCAGGCATTGATGTTCCATCTGCTCGCTTAGCCGCCCTGGTATGTACACCCACATTTGTGATGCTTGCCTGTTTGATCATGCAGCACTTTAGAGGCGGTATCGTTCAGCGCCACACCAATGGCGCGATTTGATTTGCTATCTTCTGGATTCACCCTGGCAACTTGTCGCTGCATGTCAATCTGTTGCCACTCCAGATTTATGATGTTCGACTTTCTCAGAACAGTTACCAGCGCAAACTTGACGACAGATTTCAGTGGCTTGGGGCTCTCATCAATCAGGCGTTTTTCCTGATTCTTTTGTAAGTCTCTTGTGCCATTCCACCTCATACAGGTTTGCCTGCAAACAGTACTGATATTGCACCGCCAGATATTCCGGCTGGCTTCGTGGTTGTTTTCAACAGTGATGAGGCATCGTGGCATCTCGTTGAAGACCATCGGGGTAAAACGGTTTATGACGTGGCATCAGGGGACGCGTTATTTATTTCTGAGCTCGGTCCGTTACCGGAAAATGTTACCTGGTTATCCCCGGCAGGGGAGTTTCAGAAGTGGAACGGCACATCATGGATAAAGGATACGGAGGAAGAAACCTCGTTGCTGGAAGCCTGTAAGATGTATCGGGTGTTGCTGAACCGAGTTGATACATCAACTGCCCCTGATATTGAGTGGCCTGTGAACCCTGTCAGAGAGTAATCATTGGGATTATGCCGCAGCACGTCGTGCGCAAGAACGTGCTGCGGCTGGATGCTATTTTTTCCCTGAAGCGGAAAACATTACTACAGTACCTTTAACCTTGGTTTTAACATTCTCGAAATGCTCTGAGAGTATATGTGTTAAGCCTTCTTCGGAATCTTTTGTGTTTGAAAAGATGCCTTTTTGATTGTAAATGCGCATCAGTTTTTGACCGAAGCTATTGTGCACAACGCCGTCACCAAGAATTGTGGCTCCGTATAGAGTTCCATCGTCAGTTAAGGCCTGCGCCGCATTGCGTATTACACAGCTTTTTGTAGATATATTTCCAGGCAGGCAGTGAAGAAGGTAAAACATGGAAATGGAATCAAATTGACCATGTAACGCCGCGGGATAAGGATCAAAAACATCATGGCTAATTTTATGTTTAATTTTTGATTCCCCAGCCCTTGTCGATGCCGCGTTCAGGCTAGCTTCGTTCAAATCCATTAAAGATATCAGACTACTCTCAGGTACGTGAGTAAGGTAAAACCCAGTTCCAACACCAATATCCAGATGGTTGTTACCTAAATGTTCCAGAAAGTGTGGAAGAAGGTGTTCCTTTGTAGGACATCCCCATGCAAGCCGATTTGATACACCCAAAACCCACCAGTCATAAAGCTTTAGGGTAAGTGGTGTGTAAATTTTAGCCCCATCATCTGTGTTTTTTTTCATTAGTTTCACTATGTTATAGTTTTATTTGTGAATTAAATCAATTATAGCGATGAATTACAAGGGGTTAAATGATGCCACGGCATAACGAATTTGAATATATTGAGTCTTGTGTTGCGGTAAGAGGTTACACGCCAGGACGCAGGTTAAATGCTTACAAGATTAGGGGATATTGTTTGCTTTTAACGGTAAACAAATTCCCCGGGGCTATACAATACCACCGGGGAGAAAATCTATTTAACGTTGTTAAAAGGTGTACTTAAGACCAGCAGTAGTGATGAAGTTATAGTTTTCTATGCCTGCACCATTTTTGCTGTAGTCAGAAGTGTTATCATTGTGATCATAAAGTGAAGTATTACCTTTTTTATTCGTAACCCGATTCCATGCGCCTTCAACATAAACTTTTGCGTTAGGTGTTACGTAATAACCTGCATTGACTGCAACAGAATAGTAATTTTGGTCTTTGACTTTACTGCGATAAGTGATTCTTTTTCCTGGGTCATAGTGCTCATCGTTATCAGATGCTTCCACCCAGCCGCTGTATTTAAATGTGCCACCTAGCTCAAAATCTTCATAACGATAACTTCCAGTCAAGCCAATGTAGGGAATTTTAAAACGTTGTTTGTAGCCGATTGCTCTTTCTCCATTCGGGAAGGAGCCGATATCATCTCTGAATCCCTCCTCAGAACTGTAGATATAGGAACCACCTCTGGCTGTAAAGCTATAACGGCTTTCCTGATATCCGGCCATGAGTCCCAGGCGGTAATTGGGTTCGTTGAGGAGCCAGCCTTTGATATTCAGATCAAATTCGTTGGCATAATTGAGTTGTGTATCAGGGTGTCTACTTTCATCCGTCCAGGTTCCGGGGTTACTGGAATCCATCCAGTCCTGATCGACCATATTGCCACCTCGGCTGCCGAGTGTTGTCCAGCCAGCAGCCCCGATAGATATCTGGGGCATCAAATCCCAATTAATTGCACCTTTAATAATTGCAGCGTTATTGAATTTCCAGTCAAGTTGACTGACTTTTCGGCCTCCTTCTTCGGCTAGATAAACACGCTCTTTTGTTTTTCCGCTCAGAGTTCCAAGACTAATGTCCGCATTTATGTTGTCAGGAGTAAACGATAAAGTCTCGGTAGAAGCAAAAGAGCTGATCGCAATAGGGGGTGTCAGGACTATTCCCAGAAGTTTCGCCCGCATAAAAGGTCTCCATTCAATCGTTTTAATGATTGAGTATGTATTTTTTATATCTAACTTAATGAGTCAATTGTATATTGCCCCACTGTTTATATTTTGTTTAACATTGGATTTTTGTCACAATGCGCTGTCAGTTTTTTAGTTTAATTGTCTGTTTGTGTTTTGTATTGTGGTTTTATGGGCTAATTATTTTTTTCTTTGTGGAGTTTTTATCTATTCAAGTGCCATGCCTTTAGATGCATATTAGCGATAATAGCATGAGGTTTATCCTCAATTGCTGTGTTTTTTAGTATAAAAAAGAGGAACAAAACTGAGACACATAAGGCCTCGCAATGGCTTGCAAGGTTTTACATATTTTGAGGTGGTGGAACGTGTGAACGCAGAGATGGCGCGGTAATTTGTTGATTTAAAATGTCGTTCCTGGAGTTTCTAAGTCGTGGCTACAGGTTCGAATCCTGCAGGGTGAGCCATTTCCTCGCCATTTATTTGTTCCCTTTTACAAATTACACCATCACTTTGTTGTCGCGGTTTTGCTAAATAATTGGAACACGTCAGACGAATAAAATGAAAACAGAAATTCTGCTAAACAATTCATCTTGCCAGGATTTTGATTAGGAAAGTGAAAAGGAAAGGAGCAAACTAAGTTGCTCCCTTTAATCATTAATACTCAAGGATACTCTGCGCGACGGGCAAATAGCGCAGAGAGAAATAGAGCGTGTCTTTACCGCAAGAGGAACGTTTCGCTAACAGCGAGGCGATCTCTGCATCCGGTTTCGGTTTCGCTGTAAACGTTTTACCTTTACCAGCGACAAACAGTTCATAAACAATGCCGCTTGCTGGGGCGGAACTTTGGCAATCGGCGCTGGCCTGTAGATAACGTTCACGCTGTTCAGCGGTCAGTTTATCCACGCCGCTGCCATCCTGTACCCAGACATTAACACCGGTTGCTTTAACTTGTTCCAGCAGTTGGCGATAGCCATCTGGCGACATGTTTCCGGCGAAAAAACTACTGATATAAACCGGTTTTGCTGAAACATCGCTAATCAACCGCTGCGCGTTGTTTAACCATGTTAGCAAAGGCTGACGGGCGGCTTCGCTGCACTAGTTCAGGTCGTCAATTTCCGCGCTGATGTACCAGCCATCCGGCGTTACGCCAGGCACGGCGCTCCATAATCTGGCTTGCTGGAGATCGGCAGCCAGCAGGCGATTAAGATAGCTTTCCAGCGCTGCGGACGACTGTTTCTGGTGCATAAAAAATTCCGGATCGGCGTTCAGCCCGACAATCAGCTTCAGGCCAGCCTGTTGCGCAGCTGCGGCACGCTTAAACAATAACGCGCGCTGTTCTGGCTGGGTGAATGCATCGCCGTAACGGGTCCATTGCAAAACCAGGGTATCGAAGCCTTGCAAACGTAACTGACTCATCAGCCCCTGCCACTGGGTATCGGTAACCTGACTATCACGGTTTTGTGGTTGCCAGATAATACCTTTCATCGCAAAGGAAAAAGGGCTGACCAAAAGCAGTGTCAGCAATACGAAAATGAACTTACGCATTTACCAGTGCACTCCAATGGTGAGAAACGCGTTGTTGCGCTCTCCGTTACGTTGATTAATCGCCTTAAAGGTATGTTGATATTCGACGCCGAGACTGACTTTGTGCGGCCAGGCGTCGTAGTGCGTCTCGCCGGTCCAGATATTCCAGCGGACCCCGACACCGCCAAGCTGCGCGCCCTGAGTGCCTTTATCACGATAACCGTTGTCCTGAAGGTGAGCATAAGGCTCAATAGTCTGTCCGTTCGCCACCTTCTGATGCCAGCTTACGCGATAATCTGCCGTCCACGCCTGAATATCCTGGCGGACATATTGCGCCGCATCGAGGTACAGGTTTTGGGCAAACCAGCCTGAACCGTTCGGGTGCCATTCGTCGCTGTATTTGCCGCCATTAAAGAATGAGGCGCTGGCGCGCAGCATGGTATCGGATGCGCCATTTTGCCCGTTCAGCGGCAACTGCTGTTCGACGGCGAGGAAAAAGATCTGATCGCGCAGCGGCTTCCAGCGCAGACCGGTGCCGGACATCGGATTTTTCACCGGCATCATCACCCCGTTTTCTCCGGTATCGGCAAAGACGCGGCTATAAACTGAGAGCAGGTCGCCTTCCAGCAGCATATTGCGTCCGAGGCGGTACTCGGCTTCCAGTTGCCCGTAGCTACGATAGCTTTTCCCTGGCGCTGCGCCGCCGACATTATTGTTAGCGGTACTCATTGCGCCGGAACGCAAGCCGATAGAAGAATCGAAACTGAACGTCCAGCGGCGACCGACCTCCTCATGCAGACGGCGGAAATTGAAGCGTTGCTGATTTTGCTCTGGGGTCAGTGGGGTTATCAGCGCCTGATTATCAATGTCATCAATCACCAGCCGGGCGTAGTGCTGCGTCGCAGGCATGTCATCCAGACGCTGGTTCACGTAGGCCAGTTGTCGGATAAGTGCCGGATCGTCCGGTAGCCCTTTATGCGCCTGTTCGAGCATTTCCCGCGACTGTGCGATATCACCGCTATCCCACAAGGCGTAACCGAGCGCTGCCTGGGTGTTGCTATTATTCGGTTCCAGTTCCAGCGCGGCGCGCAAATCACTCACCGCCGCCGGGACATTATGACGTTGGCGATAAATTGTCGCCCGCGCAACGTAAGCGTTGGCAGAAGGCGCAATATTGATTGAGCGCGTGAGATCGTTCAGTGCGAGTTCCGGCTGACCAGGAATGTAACGTTGCGCATGCAGCCACCAGTAGAGGGCATTGTTTCCCAGCCCACGTTGTTCTGCCTGCTGAAGCCAGCGATCGCGAGCCGCACCATTTCCTGCCGCCTGGGCGGTATTGGCAGCAGCAAGCAGATCCTCATTGCTCATGTCGTGAAGACTGATTTTCTGCCAGGCCGCCAGTGCGGTGGCGTAGTCCTCAACCTGATACGCCTGATAGGCTACCGCACGATGTTGCCAGGCGTCCGGTTGTCGTTGTTCGGCCTGAAGCCATGCATACAACGCCACACCGGGTAGCGTGTCCCGATAACACTTTGCCAGACGGTTCCAGGCGGCGGCATCGTAGGAAGGCGACATATCGCCCAGCAAGCGAACTATTGCCGGGCAATTATCTGCAATACCCGGCAACTGACTTTGCCACTGACGTTGCTCCGCCAGCGGTAAGGGTTTCGATAAAATCGCCACCTTCGCCGGCGTTGCCAGGTAAGGATGACTTTCCAGCAGAGACGCCAGTCGCGCCATTAACGTCTGGCTGACACGCGCATCGCCCTGGAAAGGATAGCGTTGCAGCAATAAATCGGCAGCTTCGCGTGACTGTTCGTTCTGCATCAGTTGCCAGGTCAGTTGATCCAGGCGGGTAAGATTTGCCGGTTCTTGCTGATACAGCAATCGTGCCAGACGCAGAGCTTCAGCCTTGTTACGGGTCGCTACGCTAACGGCATAACGCTCCTCAAGCATTTCATTGGCGGGGAGGGTGGCGAGCAGTTTTTGCGCTGCGCCGTACTGACCTTCTTTTAACAGCACCGGTAGCGTCGCGCCAACAACATACTGGCGGTTGTCGGCAAACTGTACCGTATAATTCGCCAACGCCTGAACGGGGTTGCCGCTGTATTTAGATAACAGATAGAGCCAACTTTTCTCTTGTGCGTCCGTGGTAAATAGCGGCGTATTTTCAATGAGATAATGCTGGAGGCGTGCTTTTTCGCCACGATAAGCCAGCGCGGTCGCGTAAGTAATATATGACTGAGGATCGGTGAAGATCCCCTGTGATTGCAGCGCCAGGATCCGATCATCCAGCTGCGCGGCAAGAAGCACGTCAAACCACTGACGGCGTTCTGCCGCACTTAATGTGTTCTGCTGGCGTGCTTCATTATATAGCGTATCTGCCTGGGACCATTGTTTCAGGTAGATTGCCCGTTGCAGCAGATCGGTTCGCAACGTTTTTCCTTCCGGCGATGCAGCAAACGTCGCATCGTTTAGTTGCGCTCTGGCGACAGGTAATTGTGCCAGCCGCAGGGCATTCTGCCCGACTTCACTGCGACAACGCAGGGTCGGCGCAGCATCGCACGCTTTTTGCTGGGCAAGCAGTTCTTCAACAGTCGTAACGCTTTTCACTTCAACTGGAATAGCCACCAGACTGCGCTCAAGCCGGTCATCTCCAGGGTGACGTTTCAGTTGATCCTCAAGCAACAGCCGCGCCCGGTCATCATGACCAAAATGGCGATAGGCTTCCGCAAGGTATAAAGTCAGCGGAATATTATCCGGCACCTGCTGGTGTATATATTCAAATTCGCGGATGGCGGTTGCTTCGTCGTTATTTTTCTGTGCCTTCAGCGCCTTATCGAGACGGGGATAAATAACAAAATGGCGATAATCGCTCAGCCCCAGCTCTTCTGCGCTGGTGCCGATATTGTCTGCGAGTGCGCTGGTACTCAATAAAGATGTCAGCAGTAAACCAGACCATCCGATGACGCGATTAAGGTTATTCTCCTTCATTTTCGGACTCCAGTTGTGCAACCTGTTCAGTGTTTAAACCTGCTTTGAGTAATAGTGATTGCATCGAAACTTGTAATTCGCGTTGAATTGTCAGGACGCGATCCAACGTTTCCTGGCTGATAACGCCTTCGGTGACCAAAAACTTGCCGAGCGGCAGAGAACTGCGTTCATGGCGCAATAACAACACGTTAATTGCTGAACGATTAATATGACCGAGCGTGGTCAGTATTTCTGCGAACAGGAACTGATGCGGCACATATTGCCGCCAGATTTCACCGGCCTGCTGTTCCGTGAGCCACTGATGCTGAACTGCATTGTACAACATTGCCCGCGGATCGTGACCGCGTCGGCGTGCATACCAGTGGCGTAATCCGGTGACAATTTGTCCCCGCAGAACAATGACGTAACGCACTTTGCGTCCGACTTTACGCGTCAGGGCCGCCAGCGAAACCGGGTCAATACCATCTTCACTGCCGACAATTAACTCATCATTGTCCAGACGCAGCGGCAGTACCGCATAATGCAACGCCACGGAGGCCGGCATTTCGGCAATCAGCGAGGAAGGGATCTGCCAGGCATCGATGGATTCCCACGCCACGCCGTTTTGCTCTGCCAGCGCCTGTGCCAGTTGCTCGGCGCTAATCAGCCCCTGCATCAGCATTGAACCGCCCAGGCGTAGACCTTCGACGCGATTACGCAGTGCTGCATCGAGTTGTTCTTCAGTGATGACCTGATTTTCCAGCAGGATTTGACCTAACGGACGCAACGAGCGGGTATCGCCAGTCACGCTGGGGAAGTCATGCGTTGTTTTATCCCACGCGACGCGACGTGGATCGCCGTGTTGAAGTACCTGTTTTAACGCGCGCCAGTTGGCCATGAAGTTAATCAGGTTGCCCCAGAAAAGACGCAGGACAGATAGCAGCCCCTGCGTCAGGCCGTAGTAGCCAGTAACGAAAATCACCCGCTGCACGATGCGGTTAATCATCAAGCCAAAGTTTAGCCACAGCAGAGTCATTAACCATGCGCTGCCGCTGAAAATAGAAAGGAAATGCCAGGCATCGGGCCACAAACTTTCATACGCCAGCAACAGCAAAAGCTGGATCATCACCAGCATCGCGAGGAAGCTGACAAAGTTACTGATTGCCCCTTTGCGGTCGCGCCAGAGAAAGTAGTTCAGCGTCAGGCTGGAGGTCCATTTGTGGGTTTTAAAGCCCTGGAAAACAATGCCGATGATCCAGCGAGATTTTTGCCGAACCGCAGTCGAAAAGGTATCGGGGAAATATTCGCGCACGCAGATCATGTTTGACGTCCGTGCATGCTGTAAAAATTTACGCTGCTCGCGTTCTTTGGCTTCGTCCACCACCGGAAAACGGACAAAAATTTCCGTCATACCTTTCTCTTTCAGGCGGAAGCCAATGTCGTAATCTTCAGTCAGACTCTGCACGTCGAAAGCAATACCGTCACCGTCAGCTAACAGTGCGGTCACGGCGCGGCGGCTGAAACAGGTGCTGACGCCTGCGCTGGGCACCTGTCCGGCGAGGGCTTCACGCACCGGAACATCTTTGCCATGCAGTTCTGAAAACTCATCAATGTAGGTCATGCTGGTGAAGTGCGTCCATTCGCGTTCGAACGGATACACTGGGATCTGAATCAGATCTTTACGCTCGACCAGATAGTTGAACAGACGCAATTCCATCGGTGAAATCACATCTTCGGCGTCATGCAGAATAAAACCAGCAAAAGCGAAATTGGCGCTACGTTCAAACTGGGTGATGGCGTCCAGCACGTTGTTCAGACAGTCGGCTTTGCTGGTGGGGCCAGGACGCGCGCAGACTACCTTATGCACGTTCGGGAAGCGAGCGCACACTTCGTCAACATCACGCTGAGTATCGGGGTCGTTGGGGTAGGTGCCAACAAAGATATGATAGTTTTCGTAGTCGAGCGTGGTCGCCGCCAGCTCGGCCATATTGCCGATGACGCCCGTTTCATTCCACGCCGGAACCATAATCGCTAACGGTTTTTCATCTGGTTTATACAGTTCGCGGTAACTCATTCGCGGGTAGCGGCGATAAACACTCAACTTGCGTTTAATGCGGCGTACCCAGTAGACGACATCAATAAAAAAATCGTCCAGCCCGCTGATGAACATAATGACCGCTAACGTTATCGCGATTACTTTTAAGCCGTAGAGCCAGGTAGCAAAAACATCAAGAAGCCAGTCCACACAAAAACCTTACATTAACGCTGGTTATGTTTAGGGTGGCGTATATTAAGGTTTTTTATGAATTGTGACAGCTTTTTATCATTAATAGGTATTACTATTGCGGCATGTTATTTTTACACTGGTTATAAAAGTTGCCGTTTGCTGAAGGATTAAGCGGGTAATATGATAACAAACCTTGTCCCCCGCACATCTGACGTTACTGCAACTGTGCCTTTATGCGCGACAACAATCGATTTCACTATCGCCAGGCCAATGCCGCTACCTTCGCCTTTTCGCTGGCGGGAAGGATCAACGCGGTAGAAACGGTCAAACAATCGCGGTAAGTGTTCGGGCGCAATGGGCGTACCGGGGTTTTCGACGGTAACTTGCACCAGGTGATCGACCGTCTGGCAGCGCACGACAATTGTCTCTCCGGTTGGCGTATAACGAAGGGCATTAGAAAGCAGATTGCTTAACGCCCGACGCAGCATCAGCGGATCGCCCGCAACCTGACACTCGTCGCCAACAAACCGCAGCTCCACGCCGCGATCTTCTGCTAACGCCTCGAAAAAATCGAACACTTTGCCGACTTCATCCGCCAGGTTGAGCATTTTCTTTTCGGGGATTAGCTGGTTGTTATCGGCCTGAGCGAGAAACAGCATATCGCTGACCATTTTCGCCATTCGCGTCAGCTCTTCGAGATTAGAGTAGAGCACATCTTCCAGCTCCTTCTGGCTGCGCGACTGGCTGAGGGCGATTTCCGTTTGCGTAATGAGATTAGTAATAGGTGTGCGAATTTCGTGGGCGATATCCGCTGAGAAATTGGACTGGCGGGTAAAGACATCCTCAATACGCTCGATCATATGGTTGAACGACAGTACCAGCTGTTCCAGCTCAATGGGCACGGTCTGCGGGTCAAGGCGAACGTCGAGATCTTTCGAGGTGATATTCTGGATTTGACGGCTGACGCTGCGGATCGGCGCGTGACCTTTATGTACCGCCAACAGCACGATAAAGACGATCAGGATGCTGATTACCGATGCGGTCATAATAAGTTTATTCATCAAATCATTGATGTAATGAAGATGAAAATCGATCGAAAGCGCGATGTAGAGCGTATAAATCGGTTTGCCGTCAACCAGCGGGCCAACCGGCAAGTTAATCATCCGCCAGTTGCTGTGTTCCATATGCCCGTGACCGTGCCCTGGCATCATCATCGTTGGGCCGGAAAGGAGATACACCTCGCCGCCCTGCGCGTCTTTATCGGGTATGGCGTCACGCGTAAACTCGCGGATATCCGGCGCACCGGGGGAGTGATACACCGTTTTACCGTGGCTATCTGCCAGAGAGATCAACACATTGGAATAACCACTGACGATATCTTCCAGCGTCATTAAGCGTCGGGCTTGCGTTTCGTCAGGGTGATTAAGTACCCGTTCAAGGGTGGCGCTAATCTCTTTTAAATCATTAATATCCTGCTCGGCAAAATGCACTTTTACCGAGTGGATCATGATCCATGCAAAGGCGAAAAACGCCGCGATGGTGGCGAGGCTGATAAAAAAGGTCAGGCGAGTTGCCAGCGAAAACGGGCGCTGAAATGGTTTACTGACCATCCGGCACCTCTAGCATGTAACCCACGCCGCGCACGGTCTGAATCAACTTTGGCTCAAAGTCGTTGTCGATTTTGCCGCGCAGCCGCTTCACCGCCACATCAATGGCGTTGGTATCGCTGTCAAAATTCATGTCCCATACCTGCGAGGCGATAAGCGAGCGGGGCAGCACTTCGCCCTGATGGCGGAGGAAAAACTCCAGCAGAGTAAATTCTTTACTGGTCAGAGTGATGCGCGTGCCGCTGCGGGTGACTTTGCGGCTGACGAGATCGACCATCAGATCGGCAACCTGAAACTGACTTTCGATAATCACCGCCGCCCCGCGCCGCAGTAGAGTGCGCACCCGCGCCAGCAGTTCAGCAAAAGCGAACGGCTTCACCAGATAGTCATCCGCCCCCAACTCCAGCCCCTTGACGCGATGTTCAATGGTGCCAAGCGCGGTAAGCAACAGAATCGGCATCCCCTTATTGGCGGAACGCAACATGCGCACGATATCCCAGCCGTTCACGTCCGGCAGCATAATATCGAGGATTATCAGATCATAATCACCGGTCATCGCCAGATGGTAGCCATTCAGCCCGTTGTCGGCCAAATCGACCACAAAACCGGCTTCGGTTAACCCTTTGGTCAAGTATTCTCCGGTTTTCTTTTCATCTTCGACAATCAACAGTTTCATATTTCCTCCGCATGTTGCCCGGGCAATTCTAGAGTAGCGGGATCAGATGGCAATCGCTTATTGGCAAAATGACAATTTTGTCATTTTCCTGTCACCGGAAAATCAGAGCCTGGCGAGTAAAGTTGGCAGCATAAAATCACCAGAAATTATGAGCCTATGTCTCCTTGTAAACTTCTGCCATTTTGTGTGGCCCTTGCGCTAACCGGTTGTTCACTGGCACCGGATTATCAGCGTCCGGCAATGCCCGTGCCGCAGCAGTTCTCACTCAGCCAGAACGGCCTGGTTAACGCAGCAGATAACTATCAGAACGCGGGCTGGCGCACCTTTTTTGTTGATAATCAGGTGAAGACGCTGATTAGCGAGGCGTTGGTGAATAACCGGGATTTGCGCATGGCGGCGCTGAAAGTGCAGGAAGCGCGGGCGCAATATCGTCTGACCGATGCCGACCGCTACCCACAGCTCAATGGCGAGGACAGCGGCAGCTGGAGCGGCAATCTTAAAGGCGATTCAGCCACGACGCGGGAGTTCTCGACTGGCCTTAACGCCAGCTTTGATCTCGATTTTTTCGGGCGCTTAAAGAACATGAGCGAAGCCGAGCGCCAAAATTATTTAGCCACTGAGGAAGCTCAGCGCGCGGTGCATATTTTGCTGGTTTCTAATGTCGCGCAAAGCTATTTCAATCAGCAACTGGCGTATGCGCAATTGCAAATAGCCGAAGAAACGCTGCGTAATTATCAGCAGTCATATGCGTTTGTCGAAAAACAACTGTTGACCGGTAGCAGCAATGTTCTGGCGCTGGAACAGGCTCGCGGGGTGATAGAAAGTACCCGCAGCGACATCGCTAAACGTCAGGGGGAACTGGCGCAGGCGAATAATGCATTGCAACTGTTATTGGGAAGCTACGGCAAGCTGCCGCAAGCGCAGACAGTAAACAGCGACAGCCTGCAAAGCGTTAAATTACCGGCGGGCTTGCCGTCGCAAATCTTATTGCAGCGCCCTGATATTATGGAAGCTGAACACGCGTTAATGGCGGCTAATGCCAATATTGGTGCTGCGCGTGCGGCATTTTTCCCGTCTATCAGCCTGACCAGCGGAATATCAACCGCCAGCAGCGATCTGTCGTCATTATTTAATGCCAGCAGCGGGATGTGGAATTTTATTCCTAAAATTGAGATCCCCATTTTTAATGCTGGACGCAACCAGGCCAATCTGGATATCGCCGAAATTCGCCAGCAGCAGTCGGTGGTGAATTATGAACAGAAAATCCAGAACGCCTTTAAAGAAGTGGCAGATGCGCTGGCATTACGTCAAAGCCTGAACGATCAAATCAGCGCCCAGCAGCGTTATCTTGCGTCGCTGCAAATTACTTTGCAACGGGCGCGGGCATTATATCAGCACGGCGCGGTAAGTTATCTGGAAGTGCTGGATGCCGAGCGTTCTTTATTTGCAACCCGACAAACTTTACTTGACCTGAATTATGCCCGTCAGGTTAACGAAATTTCTTTATATACCGCCTTAGGCGGCGGTTGGCAGCAATAATTTTTAACTCCAGGAGAGAATAAATGAAAAAAGCACTGCAAGTCGCAATGTTTAGTCTGTTTACCGTTATTGGCTTTAATGCCCAGGCTAACGAACATCATCATGAAACCATGAGCGAAGCACAACCACAGGTTATTAGCGCCACTGGTGTGGTAAAAGGTGTTGATCTGGAAAGCAAAAAAATCACCATCCATCACGATCCGATTGCTGCCGTGAACTGGCCGGAGATGACCATGCGCTTTACCATCACCCCGCAGACGAAAATGAGCGAAATTAAAACCGGCGACAAAGTGGCGTTTAATTTTGTCCAGCAGGGCAGCCTTTCTTTATTACAGGATATTAAAGTCAGCCAGTAACCCAGGTTTAATGAGATGAAAAAAATCGCGCTTATTATCGGCAGCATGATCGCGGGCGGTATTATTTCTGCGGCAGGTTTTACCTGGTTTGCAAAGGCTGAACTGCCCGCAGAAAAAACGTCGACCGCAGAACGTAAAGTCTTATTCTGGTACGACCCGATGTATCCCAATACGCGGTTCGATAAACCAGGGAAATCGCCGTTTATGGATATGGATCTGGTGCCGAAATATGCCGATGAAGAGAGTTCTGCATCTGGTGTGCGCATTGACCCGACTCAGACGCAGAATCTGGGGGTGAAAACGGCGACCGTCACGCGTGGGCCGCTGACTTTTGCCCAGAGTTTCCCGGCAAATGTCAGTTACAACGAGTATCAGTATGCCATTGTGCAGGCCCGCGCCGCCGGGTTTATCGACAAGGTGTATCCGCTTACCGTGGGCGATAAAGTGCAAAAGGGCGCGCCGCTTCTCGACCTGACCATTCCCGACTGGGTGGAAGCGCAGAGTGAGTATTTACTGCTGCGCGAAACCGGCGGTACGGCGACCCAGACTGAAGGCATTCTTGAGCGACTGCGACTGGCGGGAATGCCGGAGGCTGATATTCGCCGTCTGATCGCCACGCAAAAAATCCAGACTCGCTTTACGCTCAAAGCGCCCATTGATGGCGTGATCACCGCGTTTGATCTGCGCGCGGGAATGAATATCGCCAAAGATAACGTGGTCGCGAAAATTCAGGGTATGGACCCGGTGTGGGTCACTGCTGCGATCCCGGAGTCCATCGCCTGGCTGGTGAAAGATGCCTCGCAGTTTACGCTCACCGTTCCGGCGCGACCTGATAAAACACTCACCATCCGCAAATGGACGCTGCTACCTGGCGTGGATGCTGCGACCCGCACGCTGCAACTGCGTCTGGAAGTCGACAACGCCGACGAGGCGCTAAAACCGGGCATGAACGCCTGGTTGCAACTCAATACCGCCAGCGAACCGATGCTGCTCATTCCGTCACAGGCGCTGATTGATACCGGCAACGAACAGCGGGTGATTACCGTTGATGCTGACGGGCGCTTTGTACCGAAACGCGTTGCCGTTTTCCAGGCATCGCAAGGCGTCACCGCGTTACGCTCTGGTCTGGCGGAAGGTGAAAAGGTGGTTTCCAGCGGCCTGTTCCTGATTGATTCTGAAGCCAATATTTCTGGTGCACTGGAGCGGATGCGCTCTGAAAGTGCTACCCATGCGCATTGAGGGAATAGCCAATGATTGAATGGATTATTCGTCGCTCGGTGGCGAACCGTTTTCTGGTGCTGATGGGCGCGTTGTTTCTGAGTATCTGGGGCACCTGGACCATCATTAACACGCCAGTGGATGCACTGCCGGATCTTTCCGATGTACAGGTGATTATTAAAACCAGCTATCCCGGTCAGGCACCGCAAATCGTTGAAAATCAGGTGACTTATCCGCTAACCACCACCATGTTGTCGGTGCCTGGCGCGAAGACTGTGCGCGGTTTCTCGCAGTTTGGCGACTCTTATGTGTATGTCATTTTCGAAGATGGCACCGATCCGTACTGGGCGCGCTCGCGGGTGCTGGAGTACCTCAACCAGGTACAGGGTAAGCTGCCTGCGGGAGTCAGCGCCGAGCTGGGGCCAGATGCCACGGGTGTTGGCTGGATCTATGAATATGCACTGGTGGATCGCAGCGGTAAGCACGATCTGGCCGATTTACGCTCATTGCAGGACTGGTTTCTCAAATATGAGCTAAAAACCATCCCTGACGTTGCGGAAGTGGCGTCGGTGGGCGGTGTGGTGAAAGAGTATCAGGTGGTTATCGATCCTCAGCGCCTGGCGCAGTATGGCATCAGTCTCGCCGAAGTAAAAAGCGCGCTGGATGCTTCAAACCAGGAAGCGGGCGGTTCGTCGATCGAACTGGCGGAAGCGGAATATATGGTGCGCGCCAGCGGCTATCTGCAAACGCTCGACGACTTTAATCACATCGTTTTAAAAGCCAGTGAAAATGGCGTGCCCGTTTATCTGCGTGATGTTGCGAAGGTCCAGGTTGGCCCGGAGATGCGCCGGGGCATTGCCGAACTGAACGGCGAAGGCGAAGTGGCGGGCGGGGTGGTGATCCTGCGTTCCGGCAAAAACGCCCGTGAAGTGATCGCCGCCGTGAAGGACAAACTGGAAACGCTGAAAAGCAGTCTGCCGGAAGGCGTGGAGATAGTTACAACATACGATCGCAGTCAGCTCATTGACCGCGCCATTGACAACCTCAGCGGCAAGTTGCTGGAAGAGTTTATTGTGGTGGCGGTAGTCTGTGCGCTGTTTCTCTGGCATGTGCGCTCGGCGCTGGTGGCGATTATTTCGTTGCCGCTGGGGTTGTGTATTGCTTTTATTGTCATGCACTTTCAGGGACTGAACGCCAATATTATGTCGTTGGGTGGCATTGCGATTGCCGTCGGGGCGATGGTCGATGCCGCTATCGTCATGATCGAGAATGCGCATAAACGGCTGGAAGAGTGGCAGCACCAGCATCCTGACGCCACGCTGGATAATAAAACGCGCTGGCAGGTGATCACCGATGCATCTGTTGAAGTGGGGCCGGCGCTGTTTATCAGTCTGCTGATTATCACGCTGTCGTTTATCCCGATTTTCACCCTGGAAGGGCAGGAAGGTCGTCTGTTTGGCCCGCTGGCGTTCACCAAAACCTATGCGATGGCGGGCGCGGCGCTACTGGCGATCGTAGTGATCCCGATCCTGATGGGCTACTGGATCCGTGGCAAAATTCCGCCAGAAAGCAGTAACCCGCTCAATCGCTTTTTGATTCGTGTTTATCATCCGCTGTTGCTGAAAGTACTGCACTGGCCGAAAACCACGCTGTTGGTGGCAGCGCTTTCGGTGCTGACGGTTCTCTGGCCGCTCAATAAAGTTGGCGGGGAATTTTTACCGCAGATCAATGAAGGCGACTTGTTGTATATGCCATCGACGCTGCCGGGGATTTCCGCAGCGGAGGCGGCGAGCATGCTGCAAAAAACCGACAAGCTGATTATGAGCGTACCGGAAGTGGCGCGGGTATTTGGCAAAACCGGGAAAGCGGAAACCGCCACCGATTCAGCTCCACTGGAGATGGTAGAAACGACTATCCAGCTTAAGCCGCAGGATCAGTGGCGGCCTGGCATGACGATGGACAAAATCATTGAGGAACTGGATAACACCGTGCGTCTGCCGGGGCTGGCGAATCTGTGGGTGCCGCCAATTCGTAACCGTATCGATATGCTCTCGACTGGCATTAAAAGCCCTATTGGCATTAAAGTTTCCGGCACTGTGCTGGCGGATATCGACACGATGGCGGAGCAAATTGAAGAAGTGGCGCGAACGGTGCCAGGCGTGGCTTCTGCGCTTGCTGAGCGTCTGGAAGGTGGGCGTTATATCAACGTTGAGATTAACCGTGAAAAAGCCGCGCGTTACGGTATGACGGTGGCGGATGTGCAGTTGTTTGTGACTTCTGCGGTGGGCGGGGCGATGGTTGGCGAAACGGTGGAAGGGATTGCTCGTTATCCAATTAATCTGCGTTATCCGCAAAGCTGGCGCGATAGCCCGCAGGCACTGCGCCAGTTGCCGATCCTCACGCCGATGAAGCAGCAAATCACTCTGGCGGACGTGGCCGACGTTAAAGTCTCTACCGGACCGTCGATGCTGAAAACCGAGAATGCGCGCCCGACGAGCTGGATTTATATCGATGCCCGCGATCGTGACATGGTGTCGGTGGTTCACGATCTGCAAAAAGCGATAGCTGAAAAAGTGCAGTTAAAACCGGGCACCAGCGTGGCATTCTCCGGGCAGTTCGAGCTACTGGAGCGCGCCAACCATAAGCTGAAACTGATGGTGCCGATGACGCTGATGATCATCTTCGTGCTGTTGTATCTGGCGTTCCGTCGGGTGGGCGAAGCGTTGCTGATTATCAGCAGCGTACCGTTTGCGCTGGTGGGCGGCATCTGGTTGCTGTGGTGGATGGGCTTTCATCTTTCCGTGGCGACGGGCACCGGTTTTATTGCCCTTGCCGGGGTCGCCGCCGAATTTGGCGTGGTGATGCTGATGTATTTACGTCACGCCATAGAGGCCGAGCCGTCGTTGAATAATCCGCAAACATTCAGCGAGCAGAAGCTGGATGAGGCGTTATATCACGGCGCGGTACTGCGCGTGCGCCCAAAAGCGATGACGGTGGCGGTGATTATCGCTGGTCTGCTGCCGATTCTGTGGGGAACAGGAGCAGGGTCAGAGGTGATGAGCCGGATTGCCGCGCCGATGATTGGCGGCATGATCACCGCGCCTTTGCTGTCGCTGTTTATTATCCCGGCGGCGTATAAGCTGATGTGGCTGCACCGACATCGGGTACGGAAATAAAAGCAGGATACCCCGTTTAACCGTGTGGATTGTGTCTTGCGACGATGGGCACTAAATGTTAAAAGGTGCCCCTCAACAAAAAAGACACACAGGGGAAAGGCGTGAAAAACGCGTCAACCGTATCGGAAGATACTGCGTCGAATCAAGAGCCGACGCTTCATCGCGGATTACATAACCGTCATATTCAACTGATTGCGCTGGGTGGCGCAATTGGTACTGGTCTGTTTCTTGGCATTGGCCCGGCGATTCAGATGGCGGGTCCGGCTGTATTGCTGGGCTACGGCGTCGCCGGGATCATCGCTTTCCTGATTATGCGCCAGCTCGGCGAGATGGTGGTCGAAGAGCCGGTATCCGGTTCATTTGCCCACTTTGCCTATAAATACTGGGGACCGTTTGCGGGCTTCCTCTCTGGCTGGAACTACTGGGTAATGTTCGTGCTGGTGGGAATGGCAGAGCTGACCGCTGCGGGCATCTATATGCAGTACTGGTTCCCGGATGTTCCAACGTGGATTTGGGCTGCCGCCTTCTTTATTATCATCAACGCCGTTAACCTGGTGAACGTGCGCTTATATGGCGAAACCGAGTTCTGGTTTGCGCTGATTAAAGTGCTGGCGATCATCGGTATGATCGGCTTTGGCCTGTGGCTGCTGTTTTCTGGGCACGGCGGTGAGAAAGCCAGTATCGATAACCTCTGGCGCTATGGCGGTTTCTTTGCCACCGGCTGGAATGGACTGATTTTGTCGCTGGCGGTAATTATGTTCTCCTTCGGCGGTCTGGAGCTGATTGGGATTACTGCGGCTGAAGCGCGCGATCCGGAAAAAAGCATCCCTAAAGCAGTGAATCAGGTGGTGTATCGCATCCTGCTGTTTTATATCGGTTCACTGGTGGTTTTACTGGCGCTCTACCCGTGGGTGGAAGTGAAATCCAACAGTAGCCCGTTTGTGATGATTTTCCATAATCTCGACAGCAACGTGGTAGCTTCTGCGCTGAACTTCGTCATTCTGGTGGCATCGCTGTCGGTGTATAACAGCGGGGTTTACTCTAACAGCCGCATGCTGTTTGGCCTTTCTGTGCAGGGTAATGCGCCAAAGTTTTTGACTCGCGTCAGCCGTCGCGGCGTGCCGATTAACTCGCTGATGCTTTCCGGAGCGATCACTTCGCTGGTGGTGTTAATCAACTATCTGCTGCCGCAAAAAGCGTTTGGTCTGCTGATGGCGCTGGTGGTAGCAACGCTGCTGTTGAACTGGATTATGATCTGCCTGGCGCATCTGCGTTTTCGTGCAGCGATGCGTCGTCAGGGGCGTGAAACACAGTTTAAGGCGCTGCTCTATCCGTTCGGCAACTATCTTTGCATCGCCTTCCTCGGCATGATTTTGCTGCTGATGTGCACGATGGATGATATGCGCTTGTCAGCGATTCTGCTGCCGGTGTGGATTGTATTCCTGTTTGTAGCATTTAAAACGCTGCGTCGGAAATAAGGCGTTCACGCCGCATCCGACAAAATGATGTCAACAATCTGAAAGCCGCTCTCACCCATTCGATGAGAGCGGTTTTTTTAATTACTGCTTAAATGCACCCGCCAGAGAGCGAATATCATTGCCGGTTGGCGACTGATGAAGTCGCAGACCAAACTCTTCGACAATCGCAAATATGTGATCGAATATATCAGCCTGAATGCTTTCATATTCCAGCCACACCACGGTGTTGGTAAACGCGTAGATCTCAAGCGGTAAACCGTTGTCGCCCGGAGCTAATTGGCGCACCATTAAGGTCATATCTTTGCGAATCCGCGGATGATTCCGCAGATATTCGTTCAGATAGGCACGAAAGGTTCCAATATTGGTCATTCGGCGCAGGTTTAATACCGACTCCGTAGAACCTTGCTGGCGATTCCACTCATTAATTTCCTGATGGCGGCTGGTTAAATAAGGCTTTAACAAATGCGCTTTATTCAGACGTTGCATTTCGTCTTCATCAAGAAAACGAATACTGGTGACATCAATACTGATACTGCGCTTAATACGTCGCCCGCCAGATGCTGACATCCCGCTCCAGTTTTTAAAGGAGTCAGAAACCAGAGACCAGGTGGGAATAGTGGTAATGGTATTGTCCCAGTTACGTACTTTGACGGTGGTTAACCCAATATCGATCACCGCGCCATCCGCGCCGTATTTCGGCATCTCCAGCCAGTCGCCCAGTTTCAGCATATCGTTCGCGGAAAGCTGAATACCTGCCACCAGACCAAGAATCGGATCTTTAAATACCAACATTAGCACGGCAGCCATTGCACCAAGACCGCTGATCAGAATCGCTGGCGACTGACCAATCAGCAGCGAGATCATCAAAATGCCGACCAGAATCGCGCCGATCAGTTTAATCCCCTGAAAAATCCCTTTCAGCGGTAACTGAGATGCCGCCGGGAATTTCTGCGCCAGATTCAAAATCACATCCAGCAACGAGAAGACTGAAAGCAGCGCATACATCATGATCCACAACTGCGCGCAGGTAGTCAGAATATCTGCCGCTTCGGTGCCTTTTTGTAGCCAGAATACCGCCTGAATATTGACGATAATCCCCTGCAAGGTAAAAGCTAAACGGTGGAAGAGTTTATTCTGGGTAATGATTTGCAACCAAAGCCGTGAACTGGCGATGGCGCGTTTTTCGAAGGTCCGCAGTACCACCCAGTGCAAAAAAATATGCACCACGACGGCGGTCAGAAAAATAATACCGAAAATCATCACCATCGAGGTGGTGTGATCAATCTCAATACCCGCTAAATCTTCAACCTGGGATATTAAATCCTGCATAACGTCTCCTTTATACAACAGCAGCCTATGATGACGGCTGAAACAGGGTTATGCAAATCAGGAGAATCTGAGGGGAAATAGCCGGGCAGATGCCCGGCAAGGGAGAATTACACTTCGGTTAAGGTAATGTTCTGCGGCAGACGAGATTTCGGCAGCGTAGCGTTAAAATCTTCAACGCTGTGATGACCCACCGGAACAACCACCAGACTGGTGTAGCCTTTCTCTTTCAGACCAAATTCTTCATCGAGGATGGCGGCGTCAAAACCTTCGATGGGCACCGCGTCCAGACCCAGCGCCGCCACGCCCAGCAGGAAGTTACCGACGTTGAGATAAACCTGTTTTGCCATCCACTCTGCATCATCATGCAGATCTTTACGGTGCATATCGGCGAAGAACTTGCGACCTTTATCGTTCGCGGCTTTCGCTTCCGGCGTGGCAAAGCGGCCATCGGCATCTTCCTGGTCAACAACCAGCTTCAGCCAGGCATCGTCCATCGCGGTTTTTGCACAGAACACCACGACGTGCGAGGCATCAAGCATTTTACGCTCGTTGAACACGTAATTATCGGCAGCGGATTTGGCAACACGCGCTTTACCTTCTTCCGTGCTGGCAACAATAAAATGCCACGGCTGGGAGTTGGTGCTGGATGGGCTGTATTGCAGTAGAGTTTTGATCTGCTCGGCCTGTTCCGGGGTAAGTTTTTTGCTGGCATCAAATGCCTTAGTGGAATGACGCTTTAAGGCGACAGAAATGATATCCATAAAGACTCCATGTGAAAGTAATTTTGCGTGCCAGCAGATTACAAGGATCGAGATGAAATGGTAAGCGAGAAAAATGCGCTATTGATTTACGGTTGAGTCAGGACGCACTCTTTTTTGATCGCGTTTAGCCAGACCATCAACCACCAGATTCCACGAATCGTTGATCAGATCGCGAAGTAACGCTTCAGAGATTTCCTCGCCGGGATACACCGAAATCCAGTGCTTTTTATTCATGTGATACCCAGGCTTGATGCTTGGGTATATTTGCTGATTTAGCAGGGATTTTTGTGGATCGGACTTCAGATTGATAAAGGGGACGCCGCGCAGCTCCGACGACAGCATAAAAATCTTGCCGCCAATTTTAAAAACATCGAACTCCGGGCCAAAAGGCCAGCAAAGCTCGACAAAGGGTAACTCAAGAGCCAGGCGTTTCGCCGTTTCGTGCAGTGATTGCTTATCCATAAATGTTCCTTTAGGCGAAGGAGAATAAGCAAAGTATGCCGCGAAGTTCGGCGATAATCGACGTTTAATCCGCCAGCGAGAACCAGCGTCGCCAGATAAAGCGTAGAACAAAATACTCAATAGCGCCCAGCACTAAAAACCACAGACAAAACAATAAAGTGTAAAGCTGGCTAAGATCCATCAGATGGAACGTGGTCACCAGTTTTTGTGCCAACGTTAGCCCCAGTGCGGGGGCGGGCAGCAGCAGGCAAGAGAGGAAAGCCATCAGCAAAATGCCTGCTGCGGTGGTCAAGGTTTCTAAAGGGTGTTTCATAACATTGTTAAATGTAAGTTAAAACACCATTGTCAGGGATATTCTTCTGTAAGGCAATTCCCGACTTATTCCCCGGCCCAGATCTCACAATGCTTTTTCACCAGCCCAATTAGCGAGCCACCATCGGCGACGAAATCACGCATTAGCTGCGCTTCATTCAGACCACTGACGACCTGACGGTGCAGTGCTTCAATTGCGCTCGATGCGCCAATTTTATGTGCAGAAGGGGCGATTTTTTCCAGTAAACGCAAGGTGGCTTCCGTTAGTGACCGACGATCGCCAGTATGCGGATCGGTAATGACGCCTTCCAGCCCATAGCGACAGGCCTGGAAACGGTTGAATTTATACAGCAGGTAATCTTTCTCCTGATGTTTAAACGGGCGTTCCGTCAGTAACCAGTAGGCGGTGGCCTGAATTAATCCCGCCATATTTACCGCGTGGCTAAGGGTTAACGGGGTATCCATCACCCGAACTTCCACCGTACCAAAATGGGGGCTGGGGCGAATATCCCAGTGCAGATCTTTAATGCTGTCGATCATCGTGGTGTAACTCAGGCAGCGAAACAGGGCTTCAAATTGTTGCCAGTTACTGACCCACGGCATCGGGCCATTATCAGGAAAGGCGGAAAAAATATTCGGTCGTGAGGAGGCAAAACGCGTATCCGTTCCTTGCATATATGGCGACGCGGCGGAAAGGGCGATAAAGTGCGGCACAAACCGTGACAAGCCGTGCAGCAAATAAATGGCGTCATCGCCACTGGCGCAGCCAACATGGACATGCTGACCAAAAACGGTCGCCTGCTGGATGAGATAGCCAAAGTTTTCCAGCGTTCGTTGATAGCGTTCGTTATCGCATACCTCCTGACGCTGCCATTTCTGAAACGGATGCGTGCCACCGCCGCAAATTTCCAGATGATGGTCTGCGGCTGCCTGCAATACGACTTTCTGCATCGCTGAAAATTGCCCGGCAGCCTGGTTGATATCACGGCAAACATCCGTCGCCAGCTCCAGCATACTTTCGGTGATATCGTGCTTTACCTCTCCGGCCGTGATCTGATTTTTAACCGCGTCAATCAGCATTGATGAGTCCTGGCTTAAGTCATAGCCCGGCGGATTAACCACCTGCATTTCCAGTTCAATACCGAGGGTAAAAGGTTCAGAAACATGAAAATCGGGTAATGGCATAGGTTTCTCTTATATTGGCGTTTTCTATTCAGTATAGAAGTGGGAGCGGCCGGGTGAGATGCGGAAGTTCTGGAATGTTTCTTTTTTTTGGCGATGGTGAACTGATGGTGACTGAAGCAATTTGGCTACTTTTGCAATATGACCAGTTGCGTTATAGCTGGCTGGCGGCGAAGAATTTTGACGATTGAGGCATGCAGAAAAAAACGGGTTCAGCTTCAGTTGATTAAATGAGGAGTGAGAAGTCCGAAACAGGACTCACTGTATAAATAAACAGTTATTTTGCTAAGGAAGGGTAAGATAACTGCGGGTGCCTGAAGCTTTCCGGTTTCAGGTTTACTCTGAGGTCTGGAAAGATGAAGCCCCAGGACGATATTTCTATCAACCCTGGGGCTACCTACCCAAACCTGAACAATTTGGATGGTAGTCCCTTCTTCGCATGGAGGCAATATAAACATGCTGACGAAATATGCCCTTGTGGCAGTCATAGTGCTGTGTTTAACGGTGCTGGGATTTACGCTTCTGGTCGGAGACTCGCTGTGTGAGTTTACCGTAAAGGAACGTAATATTGAGTTTAAGGCTGTTCTCGCTTACGAACCGAAGAAGTAGCCGTTGTGCGGGGAGCAATCCCCGCATATCCGGTTGTCAGGTCAGGGTGGTAAGGCACCTGCTTTACACTTTCGCCCGCGGTCAGTGATGGCTGCGGGCGAATCGTACCAGATGTTGTCAATTAATCGTGTTGGCACAGCGTTATGACTATTTTTTCTTTTATCTGCCAGTGCACAGCAAACTGCTCATCCTCTAGTCGAATGATGATCTGCTGTTTATTCCAGCTAATTATCTGATAATCCAGAAAACCTTGAGCGGCCTGTATCTCACTTGCCTTAAATGCGCTCTCTTTGGCGGAAAATGCCAGTGTCAGCGCCAGAGGAAAGGCTAAACCGCAGTCTGCAAGTCGCTTGTGTTCCGCTGGTGTAATAATGTTGTCTGTCAATTCTCTTGCGGTTTGTGCAGAGAAAATCTCTTCAATATCAATGCCAATTGGTTGACGGGAAACCACGGCTAATGCCGTAGTCCCACAGTGACTAATGCTGCCGTATACCCCCGCAGGCCACACAGGTTGGCGTAGCTCGCCGATTGCAGGCACACATTTATAGCCATATTCCCGCAGCGCATAAATTGCAGCGATCCGCCCGGCTAAATGCTCTGTTTTACGTTTACGTCCAGCGTGTTGAAGTTGTGCGTAGTGCGGCAGCCAGAGTAAATCCTGCTCGCGAAAACTCGCCGGATCAAACTCAACAAAATGCAGCGTATGTCCGGCAAAGGGGAGGGAGGTATGCGTAGTTTTCATGTCAACCATATTAGAGAATGATGACAAACGCAAAACTGCCTGATGCGCTACGCTTATCAGGCCTACGTGGTCCTGCAATATATTGAATTGGCAAGATTTTTGTAGGCCGGATAAGGCGTTCACGCCGCATCCGGCATGAACTACGCGCACTTTGTCAACAATCTGACGTTAGCTTCAGAAGTGAGTATTAATGCTCATATACCACGTACGTCCCGGCTCGTTATAGGTATACGCCCCGGCACCTGCGATATAGTTGGCTCCTGCCAGATCGCCCGTGGTCTGGGCATTACCCGCACGCCACAAACGTTTGTCGAACAGGTTGTCCACGCCGCCGGTCAGACTGACATTCTTGGTCACATCCCAGGTCGCGCTCAGGCCAACAATGCTGTACGGACTGATTTCTTTGGTTTCCGGTCCAACCGCTGGCTGACCTTTATAGTTGTACTTCTTCGGCTGCTGTTTGCCGTACCAGGTGAAGGTCGTTTGCATCGACAAATCTTCCCGTGCCTGCCAGCTCAGCGTTGAGTTCAACGTATACTCCGGGATGATCGACAAACGGTCGCCCGTGGTTTTGTTTTCACTCTTCAGCATATAAGTGATGTTATTGGTCCACATCACCGTTTCGCTAACCGGTACGTTTAACGATCCTTCCAGACCTTCAACCACCGCTTTCGGTACGTTATCCCACTGATAGAGATCGGTGCCGACTGCGTTTTGCCCTACAGCCACATAGCCCGCTTCAATCTTATTGCGATAATCGTTACGGAACCAGGTCACGCCCGCCAGCCAGCCGTCGCGTTTGAACTCCAGACCAATCTCCTTGTTGATGCTGGTTTCTGCTTTCAGGTCATCGTTACCTTGCAGATAGCAGCCGCCCGCGCTGGCATAGCAGCCCTGACCTTTACTGTAGAGAATGTAGTTTGGGTTAGTCTGGTACAGGCTCGGCGCTTTATAGGCGCGGGCGATGCCCATTTTGAGCGTGAAGTCATCGCCTAAACCTTGCGATATGTTCAGCGCCGGGCTCCAGTTATTGCCGACAATACTGTGATGATCGAAACGCAGCCCCGGCGTTACGATGGTGCTGTCAGTCAGCTCCATATTGTTTTCGGCAAACAGCGAGAAAATTTCTGCTTTTGAATATGGGCTACGGTCGGTGGCACTCACGCCATCAATAGCACCGCCGGTATTCGTTCCGGTCAGTGCCTGGGTGTTGGAACTCAAGTCCTTCATCCGTTGCTGATTCCACTCTGTACCCAGCGTCAGCGTTTGGTTAACGAGGAAATCAATCGGCAGGTTAACTTCGCTGTGCAGCATCACGTCATCAAGATCGATATCTACAAAATCCTGTGCCGCTTTTTCGTTAAATTTCCCTTCGGTACCGCCCGCCAGACCTTCCGGAATACGCGAGTTACGGGTGTGTTCGTACTGCACCCAGTTGCTGGTGGTCACGCCGTTATCCCAGCCACCGTTCCAGGTCAGCGAGTAGTTCTGGCGATACAGGCGGTTGGTTTCATCGCCATATTTCGAGCGAGTGTAAGCGTCAGAGTTGGTGTTCTGCGTATCACCCGCATACAGGTTACCCTGGCGGCTGTAGCCCGCTTCCAGTTCGAGTGACTGCAGAGGCGCGAAGTCCCAGCGCACCACGCCATTAATATCTTTGTTGATCACCCCTTCGCGCCCGGCTGGTAACGTCGTGGCATACGTTCCGGCACGCGCGGACTGATGGCCCTGGTTGATATCCCACGCGTCAGCCTGGGTTTTGTCGAGGTTGCCATACAAGCGGAAGCTGAATTCGTCGCCCAGCGGACCGGTCAGGCTGAAGTTGGTGCGTTTGGTGGCACCTTCCTCTTTATGTTCTGGCGCATTGAAATAAGCATCCCAGGAGCCGTGCCACTCACCACTGCCTTTTTTGGTAATGATGTTAACCACGCCGCCCGCCGCGCCGTTGCCATAACGCGCAGCTGCCGGACCACGTAGAACTTCAATACGTTCAATCATTTCAGGCGGCACCCAGGAGGTATCACCACGGGTATCGCGCTCGCCACGCCAGCCCTGACGCACAGAGTTACGGCTGCTTACCGGCTTGCCGTCAATCAAAATCAGCGTGTTTTCCGGACCCATGCCGCGAATATCAATCTGGCGGTTATTACCACGCTGACCACTGGTGGAGTTACCGGTCAGGTTAACGCCAGGCATGGTACGAATGATCTCCGATACATCGCGGGCAACCGGGTTTTTGCGGATTTCATCTGCGGTGATGGTCGAAACGCCAGGTGCCTGCAAGTTCTGCTCGGCGGCGGTAACAACAATAGTATCGTCATGTGAAACAGGAGTATCGGTCGGCTCTTGTGCCTGTGCTACCCCATAAATCCCCAGATTGACCAACAAGGCCAGGGAATGAATCTTCTTGTTCATTGTTTTATTCCTGCATTTTTGCCACGAATTGCAACTGTCGGGCATGGTCGTCATCAACACGACGCATCCCGCTACCGCGAAAACCTTTGATCCTGAAAGACACGCAGTGCAGCTGATTAATTAATGTCCGCGCTTCCCACGGCGCGCCATTACGCTATTGCAAATGCAAATAGTTATCAATAATATTATCAATATATTTCTGCAATCAATAAAAAATTGCACAGTAAACATGGGGTTATGGTGTGACGGCGTTAAAAGTAGGAAGTGAGAGCTGGTGGCAGTCGAAACATGGCCCGGAATGGCAACGTCTGAATGACGAAATGTTTGAGGTCACTTTCTGGTGGCGTGATCCCCAGGGTTCTGAAGAATACTCGACGATAAAGCGCGTATGGGTCTATATCACTGGCGTGACCGATCACCATCAGAACAGCCAGCCCCGGTCGATGCAGCGAATTGCAGGAACCGATGTTTGGCAGTGGACGACACAACTCAATGCCAACTGGCGTGGCAGCTACTGCTTTATTCCTACTGAACGCGATGACATTTTTTCTGCACCATCCCCCGATCGCCTCGAATTACGCGAAGGCTGGCGAAAACTATTACCCCAGGCGATAGCCGATCCGCTGAATCCACAAAGCTGGAAAGGCGGGCGAGGGCACGCTGTTTCTGCACTCGAAATGCCGCAAGCGTCTCTGCAACCGGGATGGGATTGTCCGCAAGCGCCAGAAACGCCTGCCAAAGAAATTATCTGGAAAAGTGAACGGTTGAAAAATTCACGCCGTGTATGGATTTTTACCACCGGCGATGCAACAGCAGAAGAACGCCCGCTGGCAGTTTTGCTTGATGGCGAATTTTGGGCGCAGAGTATGCCCGTCTGGCCTGCGCTGACTTCGCTGACCCATCGTCGGCAACTTCCGCCCGCCGTGTATGTGTTGATCGACGCTATCGACACCACGCACCGCGCCCACGAACTGCCGTGTAATGCGGATTTCTGGCTGGCAGTACAGCAAGAGTTATTACCCCAGGTGAAAGCTATTGCCCCTTTTAGCGATCGCGCCGATCGCACCGTGGTCGCCGGACAGAGTTTTGGTGGGCTTTCCGCGCTGTATGCCGGACTGCACTGGCCTGAACGCTTTGGCTGTGTATTAAGCCAGTCAGGTTCGTACTGGTGGCCGCATCGGGGCGGGCACCAAGAGGGCATGTTACTTGAACAGCTAAATACTGGTGAAGTTAGCGCCGAAGGTCTGCGCATTGTGCTGGAAGCGGGTGTTCGCGAGCCGATGATCATGCAGGCCAATCAGGCGCTGTATGCGCAATTACACCCCCTAAAAGAATCCATTTTCTGGCGTCAGGTTGACGGCGGACATGATGCGCTTTGTTGGCGCGGTGGCTTGATGCAGGGGCTAATCGACCTCTGGCAACCACTTTTCCATGACAGGAGTTGAATATGGCATTCAGTAATCCCTTCGATGATCCACAGGGAGCGTTTTACATTTTGCGCAATGCGCAGGGGCAATTCAGTCTGTGGCCGCAACAATGCGCCTTACCGGCAGGCTGGGACGTTGTGTGTCAGCCGCAGTCACAGGCGTCCTGCCAGCAGTGGCTGGAAGCCCACTGGCGTACTCTGACACCGGCGAATTTCACCCTGTTGCAGGAGGCACAATGAGCCAGCATTTACCTTTGGTCGCCGCACAGCCCGGCATCTGGATGGCAGAAAAACTGTCGGATTTACCCTCCGCCTGGAGCGTGGCGCATTACGTTGAGTTAACCGGAGAGGTTGATGCGCCACTACTGGCCCGCGCGGTGGTTGCCGGACTAGCGCAAGCAGATACGTTGCGGATGCGTTTTACGGAAGATAACGGCGAAGTCTGGCAGTGGGTCGATGATGCGCAGACGTTCGAACTGCCAGAAATTATCGACCTGCGAACCAACATTGATCCGCACGGTACTGCGCGGGCATTAATGCAGGCGGATTTGCAACAAGATCTGCGCGTCGATAGTGGTAAACCACTGGTCTTTCATCAACTGATACAGGTGGCGGATAACCGCTGGTACTGGTATCAGCGTTATCACCATTTGCTGGTCGATGGCTTCAGTTTCCCGGCCATTACACGCCAGATCGCCAACATTTACTGCGCATTGCTGCGTGGCGAACCAACGCCTGCTTCGCCGTTTACGCCTTTCGCTGATGTAGTGGAAGAGTATCAGCAGTACCGCGAAAGTGAAGCCTGGCAGCGTGATGCGGCATTCTGGGCGGAACAGCGTCGTCAACTACCACCGCCCGCGTCACTTTCTCCGGCACCTTTACCGGGGCGCAGCGCTTCGGCAGATATTTTGCGCCTGAAACTGGAATTTACCAACGGGGAATTCCGCCAGCTGGCTACGCAACTTTCAGGTGTGCAGCGTACCGATTTAGCACTTGCGTTGGCAGCCTTGTGGCTGGGGCGATTGTACAACCGCATGGACTACGCTGCCGGATTTATCTTTATGCGTCGACTGGGCTCGGCGGCGCTGACGGCTACCGGACCCGTGCTCAACGTTTTGCCATTGGGTATTCACATTGCGGCGCAAGAAACGCTGCCGCAACTGGCAACCCGACTGGCGGCTCAACTGAAAAAAATGCGTCGCCATCAACGTTACGATGCCGAACAAATTGTCCGTGACAGCGGGCGAGCGGCAGGAGAGGAACCGCTGTTCGGTCCGGTACTCAATATCAAGGTATTTGATTACCAACTGGATATTCCTGGTGTTCAGGCGCAAACCCATACCCTGGCAACCGGTCCGGTTAATGACCTTGAACTGGCCCTGTTCCCGGATGAACACGGTGATTTGAGTATTGAGATCCTCGCCAATAAACAGCGTTACGATGAGCCAACGTTAATTCAACACGCTGAACGCCTGAAAATGCTGATTGCGCAGTTCGCCGCGGATCCGTCGCTGTTGTGCGGCGATGTCGATATTATGTTGCCAGGCGAGTATGCGCAGCTGGCGCAGATCAACGCCACTCAGGTTGAGATTCCAGAAACCACGCTGAGCGCGCTGGTGGCAGAACAAGCGGCAAAAACACCGGATGCTCCGGCGCTGGCAGATGCGCGTTACCAGTTCAGCTATCGGGAAATGCGCGAGCAGGTGGTGGCGCTGGCGAATCTGCTGCGTGAGCGCGGCGTTAAACCGGGCGACAGCGTGGCGGTGGCGCTACCGCGCTCGGTCTTTTTGACCCTGGCGCTACATGCGATAGTTGAAGCTGGTGCGGCCTGGCTACCGTTGGATACCGGCTATCCGGACGATCGCCTGAAAATGATGCTGGAAGATGCGCGTCCGTCGCTGTTAATCACCACTGACGATCAACTGCCGCGCTTTAGCGATATCCCTAATTTAACCAGCCTTTGCTATAACGCCCCGCTTACCCCACAGGGCAGTGCGCCGCTGCAGCTTTCACAACCGCACCACACGGCTTATATCATCTTCACCTCCGGTTCCACCGGCAGACCAAAAGGGGTAATGGTCGGGCAGACGGCTATCGTTAATCGCCTGCTTTGGATGCAAAACCATTACCCGCTTACAGGCGAAGATGTCGTTGCCCAAAAAACGCCGTGCAGTTTTGATGTCTCGGTGTGGGAGTTTTTCTGGCCGTTTATTGCCGGGGCGAAACTTGTGATGGCTGAACCGGAAGCGCACCGCGACCCGCTCGCTATGCAGCAATTCTTTGCCGAATATGGCGTAACGACCACGCACTTTGTGCCGTCGATGCTGGCGGCATTTGTTGCATCGCTGACGCCGCAAACCGCTCGCCAGAGTTGCGCGACGTTGAAACAGGTTTTCTGTAGTGGTGAAGCCTTACCGGCTGATTTATGCCGCGAATGGCAACAGTTAACCGGCGCGCCGTTGCATAATCTATATGGCCCGACGGAAGCGGCGGTAGATGTCAGTTGGTATCCGGCTTTTGGCGAGGAACTGGCAGAGGTGCGCGGCAGCAGTGTGCCGATTGGTTATCCGGTGTGGAATACGGGCCTGCGCATTCTCGATGCGATGATGCATCCGGTGCCGCCGGGTGTGGTGGGAGATCTCTATCTCACCGGTATTCAACTGGCGCAGGGGTATCTTGGACGACCCGATCTGACCGCCAGCCGCTTTATTGCCGATCCTTTTGCCCCAGGTGAACGGATGTACCGTACCGGCGATGTGGCTCGCTGGCTGGATAACGGCGCAGTGGAGTACCTCGGGCGCAGTGACGATCAGCTAAAAATTCGCGGGCAGCGTATCGAACTGGGCGAAATTGATCGCGTGATGCAGGCGCTGCCGGATGTCGAACAAGCCGTTACCCACGCCTGTGTGATTAACCAGGCGGCAGCCACTGGTGGTGATGCGCGTCAGTTGGTGGGCTATCTGGTGTCGCAATCAGGTCTGCCGTTGGATACCAGCGCATTACAGGCGCAGCTTCGTGAAACATTGCCACCACATATGGTACCGGTGGTTCTGCTGCAACTTCCACAGTTACCACTTAGCGCCAACGGCAAGCTGGATCGCAAAGCCTTACCGTTGCCTGAACTGAAGGCACAAGCGCCTGGGCGTGCGCCGAAAGCGGGCAGTGAAACGATTATCGCCGCGGCATTCTCGTCGTTGCTGGGTTGTGACGTGCAGGATGCCGATGCTGATTTCTTTGCGCTTGGCGGTCATTCGCTACTGGCAATGAAACTGGCAGCGCAGTTAAGTCGACAGTTTGCTCGTCAGGTGACGCCGGGGCAGGTGATGGTCGCGTCAACTGTCGCCAAACTGGCAACGATTATTGATGGTGAAGAAGACAGCACCCAGCGCATGGGATTCGAAACCATTCTGCCGTTGCGTGAAGGTAATGGTCCGACGCTGTTTTGTTTCCATCCGGCATCCGGTTTTGCCTGGCAGTTCAGCGTGCTCTCGCGTTATCTCGATCCACAATGGTCGATTATCGGCATTCAGTCGCCGCGCCCTCATGGCCCCATGCAGACGTCAGCGAATCTGGATGAAGTCTGCGAAGCGCATCTGGCAACGTTACTTGAACAACAACCGCACGGCCCATATTACCTGCTGGGTTATTCGCTGGGCGGTACGCTGGCGCAGGGCATTGCGGCGCGACTGCGTGCCCGTGGCGAACAGGTGGCATTTCTTGGCTTGCTGGATACCTGGCCGCCAGAAACGCAAAACTGGCAGGAAAAAGAAGCCAATGGTCTGGACCCGGAAGTGCTGGCGGAGATTAACCGCGAGCGCGAAGCCTTCCTGGCGGCACAGCAGGGAAGTACTTCAACGGAGTTGTTTACCACCATTGAAGGCAACTACGCTGATGCTGTGCGCCTGCTGACGACAGCTCATAGCGTACCGTTTGATGGTAAAGCGACGCTATTTGTTGCCGAACGCACGCTTCAGGAAGGTATGACTCCTGAACAGGCCTGGGCACCGTGGATTGCTGGGCTGGATATCTATCGTCAGGATTGTGCGCATGTGGATATTATCTCTCCGGTGGCGTTTGAAAAAATTGGGCCGATTATTCGTGCGACGCTAAATAAGTAAATTTATATTATCTATAAACCCATAATTACAGAAAATAATTATGGGTTTATCATTTGTTTAATTTATAAGTTTGGTGGGTATTTCTCTGAAATAGAGTGAATGTTGCATTCAGTGGGAGTAATTTACAAACTTCAGCTTCGGATAAATCTCACCAACTGGTAGAGTGGGGGCCGTGGAGATTTACTCTTATTGGACTCATTTTCAGGTTATACCCCATGTCATCACTGAATATTAAACAGGGAAGTGAAGCTCATTTTCCCGAGTATCCTCTGGCGTCGCCCAGTAATAATGAAATTGATTTACTTAGTCTAATTGAAGTTTTATGGCGGGCCAAAAAAACGGTCATGGCGGTCGTTTTTGCGTTTGCCTGCGCAGGGTTACTGATCTCTTTCATCCTGCCGCAAAAATGGACCAGCTCAGCCGTCATTACTCCCGCCGAAGCCATTCAGTGGCAGGACCTGGAGAAAACCTTTACCAAACTCCGCGTTCTTGATCTCGATATTAATATCGACCGTGGCGGTGCATTTAACCTGTTTATCAAGAGGTTTCAGTCTGTTAGCTTACTAGAAGAGTACCTGCGCTCATCACCTTATGTGATGGACCAATTAAAAGAGGCGAAAATCGACGAACTGGATTTGCATCGAGCTATCGTCGCATTGAGCGAAAAAATGAAAGCGGTTGATGACAATGCCAGTAAGAAAAAAGATGAACCGTCACTGTATACCTCCTGGACGCTAAGTTTTACCGCGCCCACCAGTGAAGAGGCACAGAAAGTGTTGGCCGGGTATATCGATTATATCTCTGCGTTGGTGGTGAAAGAGTCGATAGAAAACGTCCGTAATAAACTGGAGATCAAAACCCAGTTTGAAAAAGAAAAACTGGCTCAGGATCGCATTAAAACGAAAAATCAACTTGATGCAAACATTCAGCGCCTCAATTATTCACTCGACATTGCCAACGCGGCAGGAATTAAAAAGCCCGTATACAGTAATGGTCAGGCCGTTAAAGATGACCCCGATTTCTCTATTTCTCTCGGTGCTGACGGTATTGAACGCAAACTGGAAATTGAAAAAGCGGTTACTGACGTTGCGGAACTGAACGGCGAATTACGTAATCGCCAGTATCTTGTTGAGCAGTTAACAAAAGCAAATATCAACGATGTGAATTTTACGCCGTTTAAATATCAGTTAAGACCGTCATTGCCAGTAAAAAAAGACGGTCCGGGTAAGTCGATTATTGTGATCCTTTCCGCGTTGATCGGCGGGATGGTGGCTTGTGGTGGTGTGCTGTTGCGCCATGCGATGGCATCCAGAAAACAGGATGCCATGATGGCAGACCACTTAGTTTAAATCTTTGCGGTTGAAGGTGCCGTTCGTCCGAGCGGCACCACGAGCGGCGTTCCGGCAACCGGATCGTCAATAATCATGCAGCGCAGACCATAAATGCGCTCGATCAGTTCAGCAGTGACAATCTCCTTCGGTGCTCCCTGAGCAACAATTTTCCCTTCCCGCAATGCAATCAAATGGCTGGCGTAACGACAGGCCTGATTAAGATCGTGCAGCACCGCCGCCAGGGTATAGCCTTTCTCGCGGTTCAGTTCGCTTAACAGTTCCAGCAAATCAATCTGATGACTGATATCCAGCCAGGTCGTGGGTTCATCGAGCAGCATAATTGCCGTTTCCTGGGCCAGCACCATCGCGATCCACGCTCGCTGGCGTTGTCCGCCAGAAAGGGTGTCCACGCTTTGATCCGCCAGATGAGTTATTCCCGTGGCCTGCATCGCTTTTGTTACCGCGTCTTCATCTTCTTTGCGCCAGCGGGTAAACAGCGGTTGATGCGGGTAACGCCCACGCGCCACCAGCTCCTGCACGGTGATATCGCCCGGTGTGGTGGCGTTTTGCGCCAACAGACCAATCCGGCGTGCAACCTCTTTACTGGCGTAATGTTGAATGTGCTCGCCATCCAGCCAGACATGCCCGTGAGCAGGCGTCATCAGGCGGCTTAAGGTACGCAGTAACGTGGATTTACCGCAGCCATTTGGCCCGATAATTGCCGTGAAGTGACCATCAGGTATTTCTACAGTCAGATTTTCCGCAACGGTATATTTGCCATATCCGAGGGTTAACTGTTCGCCGCGCAAACGGGCTACTGATTCGGTCATTTTTTGCGAGACTCCTGAATTAACAAGACGATAAGGTAAATACCGCCGAGGCTGACGGTAACGACGCCAACCGGAAGTTGATACGGCATAAACAGTTGTTGGGCGCAGAGATCGGCCACCAGCAGTAACAGCGCCCCGCACAGCGCCGCCTGGGTTAGCCCCCAGCGAGCGGTGCCACTGATGCGGCGGGCAATGTGCGGCGCGACTAAAGCAATAAAGGAAATTGGCCCCGCCAGGGCAGTGGCAGCTGCGGTAAGCACTACGGCGACCAGCATCATTAACAGCCGCGAACGTTCGACGCTGACGCCCAGCGCACATGCGGTATCATCGCCCATTTCCAGCAAGCGCATTCGCCGCACCAGCAAGGCGGCGGCAATTAACATTAATATAATGATGGGTGCGGAAGGCGAGGTTTTTGCCCACGTCAGGCCATTGAGCGATCCGGCATTCCACAAACCCGCTGTTAGCGCCGTTTCTAAAGACGCTTTCAGCAACAGCCAGGTATTAAAGGCCACCAGCATGGCGCGAACACCAATACCGATAATAATCAACCGAAAGGTGTCGATACCGTTACGCCAGGCGAGCAGCCAGACCAGCAGCGAAGTGACAATGCCGCCCACCATTGCTGCCAGCGCGATAGCCGTCAGGTCCTGACCAAACAGCACCATCGCCACCAGCACGCCGCTCCACGCCCCGGTGTTAAAGCCCATTACGTCAGGGCTGCCAAGCGGGTTACGCATCAGCGACTGAAAAATCGCGCCGCTGACGCCCAGCGCCGCGCCAATCAACAGCGCCATCAGCACGCGTGGTAAACGCCATTCGGTGACCACCATCGTCATACTGCGCGGCGTGTCGCCCATCAACGCGGCGAATACCTGCGAAGTTTCCAGCGTGACGGCACCGCTACGTAATCCCCACACGCCTGCCATCACACAAGCTATTAGCAACAGCAGACAGGTGATAATTAATCGGCGAGAGACGTAAATCATGCGCCACCTCGCGTTTTACGTCGTACGAGGAAGATCAGCACTGGTGCGCCAATAAAGGCACTGACTACAGAAACGCGCAGTTCGCCGGGAACAATCACCCGCCCAATGATATCGGCAAACAGCAGCAGGGCAGGGGTAGCGAGTAGCGTGACGGGCAGCGACCAGCGATGATCGGCACCTACCAGCCAGCGCGCCATGTGCGGCATCATCAGGCCAATAAAGGCAATCGGGCCAACTACCGCCGTCGCACTACCACAAAGCACGGTAATTGCCAGCAGACCAATCAACTGTGTGCGCGCTACGCGACTGCCCAGTGCCGTCGCGGTGTCACTGCCAAGGCTTAAACTGTTCAGCGCGCGGCTCAGTAATAGCGCAGTTGCTCCAGCGGTAAGCACCGGGATTAGCACCACTTTTAAGGTATGTAGATTGCGAATATCCAGCGAACCGGCTTGCCAGAAACGCAGTTGATCGTAGACGTCGGGATTAAGCAGGGCGATGCCGCTGGTCAGCCCTTCCAGCACCGCCGCCAGCGCCACGCCTGCCAGGGTTAAACGCACCGGACTTAACTGCCCGCCGCCCTGGCTGCTGGTAAAGGCAACAATCAACGAGGCCACCAGCGCCCCGGCGAAGGCCATCGCCAGTTGTTCCTGCGCGGAAGAGTAACCAAACAGCGCCGCGCCCAGCACAATGGCAAAACTGGCACCGGCGTTCACGCCAAGCAAACCAGGATCGGCAAGCGGGTTTCGGGTGAGGGTTTGCATTAACGCCCCGGCAAGGCCAAGCGCACCGCCTGCCAATAAACCGGCAAGGGTGCGCGGCAGACGGGCGTCGAGCACAATGGTGCAGTCGGCGCTCTGGCAGGTGCCGGAGAGCGCCTCCAGCACTACGGAAGCGGGGAGTGATTTTGCCCCAATGAGTAGGCTTAATGCCGTCGCGATAATCAGTAATAACAGCAATCCGGGCACGGCAATGGCGCGTGTCACGGCAACAGAACCAGACATACGAACTTCCATGATAATGAAATTAATTATCGTTATCGATCTTATTTGGATATGTTAGCATGTGCAGCCTAAGAATAGATATTTAAAATATTTGATGGCAAGGCATTGTAATGAATAAACAATCCTGGCTGCTTAACCTCAGCCTGTTGAAAACGCACCCGGCGTTTCGCGCAGTATTCCTCGCTCGTTTTATCTCAATTGTTTCTCTGGGTTTGCTCGGCGTCGCGGTGCCGGTGCAGATCCAGATGATGACGCATTCCACCTGGCAGGTGGGGCTTTCGGTGACGCTGACCGGCGGCGCGATGTTTGTTGGCCTGATGGTCGGCGGTGTGCTGGCGGATCGCTATGAGCGTAAAAAAGTGATTTTGCTGGCGCGCGGCACCTGTGGCATTGGCTTCATTGGACTGTGCCTGAATGCGCTGCTGCCGGAGCCGTCTTTGCTGGCAATCTATTTACTTGGTTTATGGGATGGTTTTTTCGCATCACTTGGCGTTACGGCGCTACTGGCGGCGACACCTGCACTGGTAGGGCGTGAAAACCTAATGCAGGCCGGGGCGATCACCATGTTGACTGTGCGTCTGGGATCGGTGATTTCGCCCATGATTGGCGGTTTACTGCTGGCGACCGGAGGCGTAGCCTGGAACTACGGGCTGGCGGCGGCGGGCACATTTATTACCTTGCTACCGTTGTTAAGCCTTCCGGCGTTGCCACCACCGCCGCAGCCGCGTGAGCATCCGTTGAAATCATTACTGGCAGGATTTCGTTTTCTACTCGCCAGCCCGCTGGTGGGAGGGATTGCGTTGCTGGGGGGTTTATTGACGATGGCGAGCGCGGTGCGGGTACTGTATCCGGCGCTGGCTGACAACTGGCAGATGTCGGCGGCGCAAATTGGCTTTCTCTATGCGGCAATCCCGCTCGGTGCGGCTATTGGCGCGTTAACCAGTGGAAAACTGGCGCATAGCGTACGGCCAGGTCTGTTGATGTTGCTCTCCACATTGGGGGCGTTCCTCGCCATTAGTCTGTTTGGCCTGATGCCGATGTGGATTTTAGGCGTGGTTTGTCTGGCGCTGTTCGGCTGGCTGAGCGCGGTTAGTTCGTTGCTGCAATATACAATGCTGCAAACGCAAACCCCGGAAGCGATGTTAGGGCGGATTAACGGTTTGTGGACGGCGCAAAACGTGACGGGCGATGCCATAGGCGCGGCGCTGCTGGGCGGTTTGGGAGCGATGATGACACCGGTTGCTTCCGCAAGCGCGAGCGGTTTTGGTTTGTTGATTATCGGCGTGTTGTTGCTGCTGGTGCTGGTGGAGTTGCGACGTTTTCGCCAGACGCCGCCGCAGGTGACAGCGTCCGACAGTTAATGCTTAAAACAGCGCCTTAAGTCTATCCAGCACTTGCATGGCGCTGTAGTAATCCAGGCGGAACGTCTCGGTTCCCAGCGCATAAACCTGCTTGTTTTGTACTGCAGGCAGGTGCGCGAGCAGCGGATTAGCATAAATAGCATCGGCGTCTTTCTGATCACCGGCGAACAGGAATAGTGACTCGCCATTTAACCCTGCAGCCAGATTTTCTCCACCAAGCTGAATGATGTCATGGCGTTTGCCCTGGCTTTGGCTGGCGTTTAAGCCTGCGGGCAACTTCGCCAGCGTAAAGCCGAGTTGTTCCAGCATCTGCCCTTGTGCTGATTCCGGCGTCCAGAGATTGGCACTGTGTGCAGCGGCGGTATAGACGATGGCAGTGACCGGCTGCGGCGGTAATTTGATTTGCTCTTTCGCCGCCGCCAGTTGCTTATCAAACTGTGCAATCCGCTCTGCCGCTTGTTTCTCATGCCCGGTAATTTCGCCAAGCTGCGTTAACAGCGACTGCCAGCTTTTGTCGTCGTAATTGATGATTAATGTTGGGGCGATGGTAGAAAGCTGATCGTACAGCGCCAGCGCCGAATCGCCGCCGGTTGCGCTAATTAAAATCAGATCCGGCATTTGCGCGGCAACGGCTTCTGCACTCGGTTCGCCGATATAGAGCCGTTGCAGTTTGCGTTCTTTCGCCACCTTGCTCCACTGGCGTAAAAAGCCCTGGTCATCCGCGACGCGGTTATTTGGCGTGGTCGCGCCGCTGGCGATCACCGGAGCATCAATCGCCAGCAGTGAGCCGGTCAGGGTGACGCTGGTGGAAACTATACGCTGCGGCTGGCTTTCCAGGGTATGAGTGCCACGGCTGTCAGTAATCTGACGCGGCCAGTCGGCGGCCTGAACTGCGGCTATTCCTGAAAGCAAAAGTCCTGTTAATAGAAGGGCGTTGCGGTAGAGCGGGGCGAGTCTCACAAGTCAGCTTCCTGTTATTAATGAAGTTAATGCTTCTCATTTTCATTGTAACCACAACCAGATGCAACCCCGAGTTGCAGATTGCGTTACCTCAAGAGTTGACATAGTGCGCGTTTGCTTTTAGGTTAGCGACCGAAAATATAAATGATAATCATTATTAAAGCCTTTATCATTTTGTGGAGGATGATATGGATACGTCACTGGCTGAGGAAGTACAGCAGACCATGGCAACACTTGCGCCCAATCGCTTTTTCTTTATGTCGCCGTACCGCAGTTTTACGACGTCAGGATGTTTCGCCCGCTTCGATGAACCGGCTGTGAACGGGGATTCGCCCGACAGTCCCTTCCAGCAAAAACTCGCCGCGTTGTTTGCCGATGCCAAAGCGCAGGGCATCAAAAATCCGGTGATGGTCGGGGCGATTCCCTTCGATCCACGTCAGCCTTCGTCGCTGTATATACCTGAATCCTGGCAGTCGTTCTCCCGTCAGGAAAAACAAGCTTCCGCACGCCGTTTCACCCGCAGCCAGTCGCTGAACGTGGTGGAACGTCAGGCCATTCCGGAACAAACCACGTTTGAACAGATGGTTGCCCGTGCTGCCGCACTTACCGCCACGCCGCAGGTCGACAAAGTGGTGTTGTCACGGTTGATTGATATCACTACTGACGCCGCCATTGATAGTGGCGTATTGCTGGAACGGTTGATTGCGCAAAACCCGGTTAGTTACAACTTCCATGTTCCGTTGGCTGATGGTGGCGTTCTGCTGGGGGCCAGCCCGGAACTGCTGCTACGTAAAGACGGCGAGCGTTTTAGCTCCATTCCGTTAGCCGGTTCCGCGCGTCGTCAGCCGGATGAAGTGCTCGATCGCGAAGCGGGTAATCGTCTGCTGGCGTCAGAAAAAGATCGCCATGAACATGAACTGGTGACTCAGGCGATGAAAGAGGTACTGCGCAAACGCAGTAGTGAGTTACACGTTCCCTCCTCTCCACAATTGATTACCACGCCGACGCTGTGGCATCTCGCAACTCCCTTTGAAGGTAAAGCGAATTCGCAAGAAAACGCACTGACTTTGGCTTGTCTGCTGCATCCGACCCCCGCGCTGAGCGGTTTCCCGCATCAGGCCGCGACTCAGGTTATTGCTGAACTGGAGCCGTTCGACCGCGAACTGTTTGGCGGCATTGTGGGTTGGTGTGACAGCGAAGGTAACGGTGAATGGGTGGTGACCATCCGCTGCGCGAAGCTGCGGGAAAATCAGGTGCGTCTGTTTGCCGGAGCGGGGATTGTGCCTGCGTCCTCCCCGTTGGGTGAGTGGCGCGAAACGGGCGTCAAACTTTCTACCATGTTGAACGTTTTTGGATTGCATTAAGGAGCGAGGATGAGCATTCCATTCACCCGCTGGCCGGAAGAGTTTGCCCGTCGCTATCGGGAAAAAGGCTACTGGCAGGATTTGCCACTGACCGACATTCTGACTCGCCACGCTGCGAGTGACAGCATCGCGGTTATCGACGGCGAGCGGCAGTTGAGTTATCGGGAGCTGAATCAGGCGGCGGATAACCTCGCCTGTAGTTTGCGCCGTCAGGGCATTAAACCTGGTGAAACCGCGCTGGTACAACTGGGTAACGTCGCTGAACTTTACATTACCTTTTTCGCGCTGCTGAAACTGGGCGTTGCGCCGCTGCTGGCGCTGTTCAGCCATCAGCGTAGTGAACTGAACGCCTATGCCAGCCAGATTGAACCGGCGTTACTGATTGCCGATCGCCAACATGCGCTATTTAGCGGGGATGATTTCCTCAACACATTTGTTGCAGAGCATTCTTCCATTCGCGTGGTGCAGCTGCTCAACGACAGCGGCGAGCATAACTTGCAGGATGCGATTAACCATCCGGCTGAGGATTTTACTGCCACGCCGTCACCTGCCGATGAAGTGGCCTATTTTCAGCTTTCCGGCGGCACCACCGGCACACCGAAACTGATCCCGCGCACTCATAACGACTACTACTACAGCGTGCGTCGTAGCGTCGAGATTTGTCAGTTCACACAACAGACGCGCTACCTGTGCGCGATCCCGGCGGCTCATAACTACGCCATGAGTTCACCGGGATCGTTGGGGGTATTTCTCGCTGGCGGCACTGTCGTTCTGGCTGCCGACCCCAGCGCCACGCTTTGCTTCCCATTGATTGAAAAACATCAGGTGAACGTCACCGCGCTGGTGCCGCCAGCAGTCAGCCTGTGGTTGCAGGCACTGGCTGAAGGCGAAAGCCGGGCGCAGCTTGCCTCGCTGAAACTGTTACAGGTCGGCGGCGCCCGTCTTTCTGCCACCCTTGCGGCGCGTATTCCCGCTGAGATTGGCTGTCAGTTGCAGCAGGTGTTTGGCATGGCGGAAGGGCTGGTGAACTACACCCGTCTTGATGATAGTGCGGAGAAAATTATCCATACCCAGGGTTACCCAATGTGCCCGGACGATGAAGTATGGGTTGCCGATGCCGAAGGAAATCCACTGCCGCAAGGGGAAGTTGGACGCCTGATGACGCGCGGGCCGTACACCTTCCGTGGCTATTACAAAAGCCCGCAGCACAATGCCAGCGCCTTTGATGCCAACGGTTTTTACTGTTCCGGCGATCTGATCTCTATTGATCCAGAGGGTTACATCACTGTGCAGGGGCGCGAGAAAGATCAGATCAACCGTGGCGGCGAGAAGATCGCTGCCGAAGAGATCGAAAACCAGCTGCTGCGCCATCCGGCGGTGATCTACGCCGCACTGGTGAGCATGGAAGATGAGCTGATGGGCGAAAAAAGCTGTGCTTATCTGGTGGTAAAAGAGCCGCTGCGCGCGGTGCAGGTGCGTCGTTTCCTGCGTGAACAGGGTATTGCCGAATTTAAATTACCGGATCGCGTGGAGTGTGTAGATTCACTTCCGCTGACGGCGGTCGGGAAAGTCGATAAAAAACAATTACGTCAGTGGCTGGCGTCACGCACATCAGCCTGAAGGAGAGAACACGATGGCTATTCCAAAATTACAGGCTTACGCACTGCCGGAGTCTCATGATATTCCGCAGAATAAAGTCGACTGGCCCTTTGAACCGCAACGTGCCGCGTTGTTAATCCATGATATGCAGGACTATTTTGTCAGCTTCTGGGGTGAGAACTGCCCGATGATGGAGCAGGTGATCGCGAATATTGCGGCACTACGCGACTACTGCAAACAGCACAATATCCCGGTTTATTACACCGCCCAGCCGAAAGAGCAGAGCGATGAAGATCGGGCGCTGTTGAATGATATGTGGGGGCCTGGCCTGACCCGTTCGCCGGAACAGCAAAAGGTGGTGGATCGCCTGACGCCAGATGCCGACGACACGGTGCTGGTGAAATGGCGCTACAGCGCATTTCATCGTTCTCCGCTGGAGCAAATGCTCAAAGAGAGTGGACGTAACCAGCTGATTATTACCGGGGTATATGCCCACATTGGCTGTATGACCACCGCAACGGACGCATTTATGCGCGATATTAAACCGTTTATGGTGGCGGATGCGCTGGCCGATTTCAGCCGTGACGAGCATTTGATGTCGCTGAAATATGTGGCCGGACGTTCTGGTCGGGTGGTGATGACCGAAGAATTGCTGCCAGCACCTATCCCCGCCAGCAAAGCGGCGCTGCGTGAGGTGATCCTGCCGTTGCTGGACGAGTCCGATGAACCCTTCGATGACGACAACCTGATCGACTACGGTCTGGATTCGGTGCGGATGATGGCGCTGGCGGCGCGCTGGCGCAAAGTGCATGGCGATATCGACTTTGTCATGCTGGCGAAAAACCCGACCATCGACGCCTGGTGGAAGCTACTCTCCCGCGAGGTGAAATAATGGATTTCAGCGGTAAAAATGTCTGGATAACTGGCGCGGGGAAAGGTATCGGCTATGCCACGGCGCTGGCATTTGTTGAGGCGGGGGCGAAAGTTACAGGTTTTGATCAAGCGTTTACTCAGGAGCAATATCCTTTTGCGACCGAAGTAATGGATGTTGCCGATGCTGCGCAGGTGGCGCAGGTATGTCAGCGACTGTTAGCTGAAACGGAGCGACTGGACGTGCTGGTCAATGCGGCGGGAATTTTGCGCATGGGCGCGACCGATCAGCTCAGTAAAGAGGACTGGCAGCAGACTTTTGCGGTCAACGTCGGCGGTGCATTTAACCTGTTTCAGCAGACCATGAACCAGTTTCGCCGTCAGCGGGGCGGGGCGATTGTTACTGTTGCGTCCGACGCCGCACACACGCCGCGCATTGGTATGAGTGCTTATGGCGCGTCGAAAGCGGCGCTGAAAAGCCTGGCGTTGAGCGTCGGGCTGGAACTGGCGGGTAGCGGCGTGCGCTGTAATGTGGTTTCGCCGGGCTCCACCGACACTGATATGCAACGCACGCTGTGGGTGAGCGATGACGCCGAAGAGCAGCGTATTCGCGGCTTTGGCGAGCAGTTTAAACTCGGCATTCCGCTGGGGAAAATCGCCCGTCCGCAGGAGATTGCCAATACGATTTTGTTCCTCGCCTCTGACCTCGCCAGCCATATTACCCTACAGGATATTGTGGTCGATGGCGGCTCAACGCTGGGGGCATAAGCATGATCTGGAAACGCCATTTAACGCTCGACGAGCTGAACGCCACCAGCGATAACACAATGGTGGCGCATCTGGGAATTGTGTATACCCGTCTGGGCGATGATGTACTCGAAGCCGAAATGCCGGTTGATACCCGTACTCATCAGCCGTTTGGCCTGCTGCATGGCGGCGCGTCGGCGGCGCTGGCGGAAACGCTGGGATCGATGGCCGGATTTATGATGACCCGCGACGGACAGTGTGTGGTGGGCACGGAACTTAACGCCACACATCATCGCCCGGTGTCTGAGGGAAAGGTGCGCGGTGTCTGCCAGCCGCTGCATCTTGGACGACAAAATCAGAGCTGGGAAATCGTCGTTTTCGATGAACAGGGGCGGCGTTGCTGCACCTGTCGGCTGGGCACAGCGGTTTTGGGATGAACCCGACAGAATAAAATGAGATTGCAGGAAAATTCGGTTAACGGAGTGATCGAGTTAACATTGTTAAGTTAAATATTGGTTTCAACTCCGATTTACATGGTTGCTGTGTTGTTAAATTGTACAAAGATGTTATAGAAACAAAATGTAACATCTCTATGGACACGCACACGGATAACAACTATGAACAAATCAGGGAAATACCTCGTCTGGACAGTGCTCTCTGTAATGGGAGCATTTGCTCTGGGATACATTGCTTTAAATCGTGGGGAACAGATCAACGCGCTGTGGATTGTGGTGGCGTCGGTCTGTATCTATCTGATCGCTTACCGTTTTTATGGGCTGTATATCGCCAAAAATGTGCTGGCGGTTGACCCGACGCGTATGACGCCAGCGGTGCGCCATAACGACGGGCTGGACTATGTGCCGACGGACAAAAAAGTGCTGTTCGGTCACCATTTTGCGGCCATTGCCGGAGCAGGTCCGTTGGTTGGGCCGGTACTGGCGGCGCAAATGGGTTACCTGCCAGGGATGATCTGGCTGCTCGCAGGGGTGGTTCTCGCCGGTGCGGTGCAGGATTTCATGGTGCTGTTTGTTTCCACGCGCCGTGACGGTCGCTCGCTGGGTGAGCTGGTCAAAGAAGAGATGGGGCCAACCGCCGGGGTGATAGCGCTGGTGGCCTGCTTTATGATCATGGTCATTATCCTTGCCGTGCTGGCGATGATCGTGGTTAAAGCCCTGACTCATAGCCCGTGGGGAACGTATACCGTTGCGTTCACCATTCCGCTGGCGCTGTTTATGGGGATCTACTTGCGTTATCTGCGTCCGGGGCGTATTGGCGAAGTGTCGGTGATTGGTCTGGTGTTCCTGATTTTCGCCATTATCTCTGGCGGCTGGGTGGCAGAAAGTCCGACCTGGGCACCGTACTTTGACTTTACCGGCGTGCAGCTGACCTGGATGCTGGTGGGTTACGGTTTTGTGGCGGCGGTGCTGCCGGTGTGGTTGCTGCTGGCTCCGCGTGACTACCTCTCAACCTTCCTGAAAATCGGGACTATCGTCGGTCTGGCGGTGGGCATTTTGATTATGCGCCCGACGCTGACCATGCCTGCGCTAACTAAATTTGTCGATGGCACTGGCCCGGTATGGACCGGTAACCTGTTCCCGTTCCTGTTTATCACCATCGCCTGTGGCGCGGTGTCTGGCTTCCATGCGCTGATCTCTTCCGGCACTACACCGAAGATGCTGGCGAACGAAGGGCAGGCGTGCTTTATCGGCTACGGTGGGATGTTGATGGAATCCTTCGTGGCGATTATGGCGCTGGTTTCCGCCTGTATCATCGATCCGGGTGTGTACTTCGCCATGAACAGCCCGATGGCGGTGCTGGCTCCGGCAGGGACGGCGGATGTGGTTGCTTCTGCCGCGCAGGTGGTGAGTAGCTGGGGCTTTGCGATTACCCCGGATACGCTAAACCAGATTGCCAGCGAAGTGGGTGAACAGTCGATCATTTCTCGTGCGGGCGGTGCGCCGACCCTGGCGGTGGGGATGGCCTACATTCTGCACGGTGCGCTGGGCGGCATGATGGATGTGGCGTTCTGGTATCACTTCGCCATTCTGTTTGAAGCACTGTTTATTCTTACGGCGGTGGATGCGGGTACGCGTGCTGCGCGCTTTATGTTGCAGGATCTGCTGGGCGTGGTGTCTCCGGGCCTGAAACGGACCGATTCACTGCCTGCTAACCTGCTGGCAACGGCGCTGTGCGTGCTGGCGTGGGGCTACTTCCTGCATCAGGGCGTGGTCGATCCGCTGGGCGGTATTAACACCTTGTGGCCGCTGTTTGGTATTGCCAACCAGATGCTGGCAGGGATGGCGCTGATGCTTTGTGCTGTGGTGCTGTTCAAAATGAAACGTCAACGTTACGCCTGGGTGGCGCTGGTACCAACGGCCTGGCTGCTGATTTGTACCTTGACCGCAGGCTGGCAGAAAGCGTTTAGCCCGGATGCGAAAGTCGGCTTCCTGGCGATTGCTAACAAGTTCCAGGCAATGATCGACAGCGGCAATATTCCATCGCAGTATACTGAGTCACAACTGGCGCAACTGGTGTTCAACAACCGTCTTGATGCCGGGTTAACCATCTTCTTTATGGTGGTCGTGGTGGTTCTGGCGCTGTTCTCGATTAAGACGGCACTGGCGGCATTGAAAGAGCCGAAGCCAACGGCGAAAGAAACGCCATATGAGCCGATGCCGGAAAATGTCGAGGAGATCGTGGCGCAGGCGAAAGGCGCGCACTAAAGTCAGAGTGAGGGGGAATGTGCTGAGCGCTCCCCTTACTCTCATCCCGAGCGTGTTGATAGCAATTAAGCCCTCTTAATTCAGGAGGGCATTTGTATTACCGGAGGTTTAGATGTTTGATTCACTGGCAAAAGCCGGAAAATATTTAGGTCAGGCGGCGAAACTGATGATTGGTATGCCTGATTACGACAACTATGTCGAACATATGCGGGTTAACCATCCCGATCAAACGCCGATGACCTACGAGGAGTTTTTCCGTGAGCGGCAGGACGCGCGCTACGGTGGAAAAGGCGGCGCGCGCTGCTGCTAAATTTGTACGTCAGGCTTTAAACGATTCCACTTTTTCGAACGCTGCACGCAAGGTATCTGGTGTCAGCGTGACTGGCAGGTAATGAATGGATTCCACCGGACGTAGGGTGTGGGCAATCATTTTGTCGATCTCCACCTGATTATTGATATCCACTTCCAGCTCCGCCAGCGTAGTCGGCAGATGAAAACGCTGATACGCCCCGGTTAATTGCGCCAGCACATCATCCTGACCCAGCAAGGCGCTTTGCACCAGAATTCCGTAGGCGACTTTGGTGCCGTGGAGAAACTTCTCGGTTTGTGGCAAAACGGTAAGACCGTTATGCACGGCATGGGCCGCCGCCACACGCGTAAAACGATCGCCCAGACCACCGACCATCCCACCACCAGCAATAATGGCATCCACCACATCGCAAAATGATTGCGTTAATTGCTGATTTTGCTGATCGGCAAGCGCCTGTTCGCTACTGTTTAACAAGACGTCGCGAATGGCCTGCGCATTATTGATTCCCAGCCGCACGGTTAGTGGCAACGTTTCTGGTTGCGGAGCCAGCACCACCGCTTCATACCATTTCGCCAGCGTGTCACCGATCCCCGCCAGCAGATATTCTTGCGGCGCATTGAGGATAATCTCTGGCTCCAGCAGCACCATAAAATTGGCGTCGTCGAAAATCTCATAATGCAGCGCCTGTCCGGCATCGTTATACCAGACGGAGAGCGGTGTCCAGGCGGCGCAGGTGGCGGCGATCGTCGGAACGGCAACAAACGGCAGACCGAGACGGCGGGCGAGGGCTTTTGCGGTGTCGAGCAGTGCGCCGCCGCCGACGCCAATCACCACGCTGCGATCGTCACCGGACTCAGCCGCCAGTTGTTGTACATCGCTTTCGCTGCAATGGCCGCGAAACAAAATATGCTTTACCCCTGGCAGTTCAAACGCTGGCGGCAGTTTGGTTTGTGCCGCAGCAATGGCGCGTTCGCCGTAGATCCACACCGCGCGAGAAAGTTGTTCATCAGTGAAAAAATCGTGCAGGTGATTGAAACTTCCGGGATGTGAAAAGTAGTTAGCCGGGCCGACTACCACGCGGATAGGATTGTGAGGCATGTTGTGTTGTCCTTATTGTTTTATTTAGACATCTAAACGTCTTGATTGCCAAATACTAGCATCGTGTTATAGTGCCTTCAACACGCAACCAACACGCAACTTCGTCAGGTACAATAAAAATGACAAATAACCCTCTGATTCCACAAAGCAAACTTCCACAACTTGGCACCACTATTTTCACCCGGATGAGCGCGCTGGCGCAGCAACACCAGGCGATTAACCTTTCGCAAGGCTTTCCTGATTTTGATGGTCCGCGCTATTTACAGGAGCGGCTGGCGTACCACGTTGCCCAGGGGGCAAACCAATACGCGCCCATGACCGGCGTGCAGGCCTTGCGCGAGGCGATTGCTCAGAAAACGGAACGTCTGTATGGCTATCAACCGGATGTCGACAGCAATATCACCGTGACGGCAGGGGCGACGGAGGCGTTATACGCGGCGATAACCGCATTGGTGCGCAATGGCGACGAAGTGATTTGTTTTGATCCCAGCTATGACAGTTACGCCCCCGCCATCGCACTTTCGGGGGGAATAGTGAAACGTATTGCACTGCAACCGCCGCATTTTCGCGTTGACTGGCAGAAATTTGCCGCATTGTTAAGCGAGCGCACCCGACTGGTGATCCTCAACACCCCGCATAACCCCAGTGCAACTGTCTGGCAGCAGACTGATTTCGCCGCTCTGTGGCAGGCGATCGCCGGGCATGAGATTTTTGTCATTAGCGATGAAGTCTACGAGCACATCAATTTTTCACAACAGGGCCATGCCAGCGTGCTGGCGCATCCGCAATTGCGTGAGCGAGCGGTGGCGGTGTCATCGTTTGGCAAGACCTATCATATGACCGGCTGGAAAGTGGGTTATTGCGTTGCGCCTGCGCCCATCAGCGCCGAGATCCGCAAAGTGCATCAGTATCTGACCTTTTCGGTGAATACCCCGGCACAACTGGCGCTTGCCGATATGCTACGTGCAGAACCTGAGCATTATCTTGCGTTACCGGACTTTTATCGCCAGAAGCGCGATATTCTGGTGAATGCCTTAAATGAAAGTCGGCTGGAGATTTTACCGTGCGAAGGTACATACTTTTTGCTGGTGGATTACAGCGCCGTATCTACGATGGATGATGTTGAGTTTTGCCAGTGGCTGACGCGGGAGCACGGTGTAGCGGCGATTCCGCTGTCGGTGTTTTGCGCCGATCCCTTCCCACATAAACTGATTCGTCTCTGTTTTGCCAAGAAGGAATCGACGTTGCTGGCAGCAGCAGAACGCCTGCGCCAGCTGTAGTTATTTAACCGTCCAGGCGCGGGAAAATTGACGGTCGGCAAACAACTCTTGCAGGCCGTTAATTTGCTTCAGGCGTAACACTTCGTCGCTGTCCATTCCCAGCTCTTTGCCTATTTTATTATCGTCCCATCCCAACTGGCTGAGTTCTCGGACGATTTCTGACATGGCAGTGATTTGGTGACGTCCACGAGCGCGATTATGACGAATAGTCGCGGCGATGCGTTGATTACGCGTACCTTCCAGACAGGTCACCGGCAAATAACCTTTTAAGCGTAATTTTAACGATGATGAGCCTTTACCAATTTCATGGCGGTGAAAACCATCCACGATTTCCAGAGCATTTTTATCCGTATGCGTGACCACAATGGGTTGGGTAAAACCATCTATTTCAATGGATTTTTTCAGCAGTTTTTTTTCGGGTGGTGCCACGTTGTTTGGGTTGTAATCATTAGGCATAAGTTGGCTGTTTTTAACCCACAGAACGCAATCCACTGGCTCTTCACGAAAGGGGCTAACCTGATGGATCGCCATGCGGATTTCATTAATCGCTTTGATGCGATCATCTTCCGGCAAGCTGGCGAGAAATTGGGTTAAATCCTGCGTTAATCGTTGTTGCATAGTATCCCCCATTCCTGACGTTTTCCTTTTATCCGTTCGTTATAACGCTGATAGTTCTTCGCTTTCGTAGGACTAAATGATAATGCCCGGCACCAGTAATCGTTATTGAGTAAAACTTTGCATATTCGCCGCCAGGAGGGGATATCTTTCGCGCCAATGTCCCCTTGCTGGGTTTGTGGAACTTCGATGCCTTTTTTCTGATACCAGTGCAAATAAATGGCGATTTTATTGCGGTAATGCTCAGCTGTTTTTTCCGGCATGCTATTGAGCAGCAATAATGCATATTCTTGCCAGTCTAAATGTTCTGGCTTGAGGATTTTCCGATGACCATAAAAATGATTATCATGTCCGGCGTAAATGCCGCCACTTTTTACCCCGCTGACTCGTGCGCACATAGCAGCCCAGCGATCCGGTTCGATAACGTGATAGAGCCATAATCCTTGCCGTTGCTCCGGGCCAAAAGGTTCGCAAATTCGCATATGACGCAGAGGAACGCCTGCCTGATACATTATATTATACAGTGGGTTACAGAGCTGTTGATGGTTAGCATACCAGGTCCAGATATCAGCCACTTTCCAGTCGTAGATGGGGTAAATGTACCAGCTATGACCGCCTGGTGCGGCGGTGGTCCAGGGCTTATCATCGGCAAAACGTTGTTTATTTAAACTGGCGATGGCGACAAAACGGTTGTAGGACTCATCTGCACGGATGCCGATCATCATCGCCGCCGGACGCTTTTGCGAAAACCATTCGGCAAACTCACGCACAAATTGTTCGAAGGTCATACCAGGCTGGTAAAAGGAGAAAAAGTCAGGATCGGTTATCGCATCTTGCGGGGGCTGACGCACCCATTCGACATCAGGTTCCCAGCACTGCCATTCGGGTTGGTATTGAGAAAGGGAATTTTGCGTCGTAAGCGGGAGCGCAACCCAGTAAAACTCTTCGATGACATCGGCGTAAAACTCACGTAATGACTGAACATAGTTAATAGTGCATGAGAACTGCGCTTCCCAGTCGATAAACAAAACGCAGATTTTTTTGCCCATTTGTCGGGCAATTTCAGCTGTCAGATGCAGCATTAATCCGGAATCTTTACCACCCGAAAAAGAAACACAGATACGGGGTAGGGTATTAAGTGTCCAGGTAATACGTTCTTTTGCAGCTTCCAGAATATTCAGTGGAAGCGGGATTTTATAAATAGACATCTAAAAACGCTCTCTGAACGTTACGGGGTGACTCGTGAGATGAATCCGCTAATTATAGGATAAACGAAGCAAGATAGAGCACATTATTTTATATTCACACAATGAATTAATTGATGCGTAATATATTATTTGTCAGTGGTAATGAATCAGAAGCTATCATTTAAACGATCTATGAATCGGGAGAAGACAAGGTTGTTCAACGAAGCCTTGTTATAGGAAATATAAAGTTTAACCGCAGGAAGAGGTTGTTCCAGTTTTATTTCTTTTAACTTCAAAAAGTCACGATGTAAATCGTACAGTTCGGTGGGCACAATGCCTAATAAGTCAGTAACAGAAATACTATTAATTATAGTCATCAAAGAAGAACTGCGAAATGAAACTTTACGGTTCATAAAACGTTCATCTATGTCCATTTGAATTTCGTCAATCCCTGCTGATTTAGATATCAACAGGGTGAATTCTTCGGCGATAATTTGTTCATAGTTACTGGTATCAGTAATACGAGGATGTTTGTTGCTACATATAAGGGAATTGCGAATAGTGTGTAACGGCATGCAGATGACAGAGCGACTAATTACTGGTTGCAGCGTAATTGCCAGGTCAGTTTTGCGTTGAACCAACAGTTCTTCGGCATTTTCAGCTGAAAGCAGGATGTCATGGCATTCTATATCGATTGAAGTATCTTGTCTAAGACAGCGGATTAGCATGTTGTTATTAGTACAAGAAATAAGCTGAGGACCGTAGATAATAAAATTTTTCTTTAGTTCAGACTTATTAACGATATTGATCGTTTGTTCAAGGCCTCTGAGATTTTTCTCAAGATGGTGATGCAGGTTTAACCCTGTTGTAGTCGGCGCGATACCTTTCCCTGAGCGAATGAATAACGGGTCATTAAATTGCGCACGTAAACGTTGTAACGACTGACTAACAGCAGAGGGCGTTATATATAATGATTCTGCCGCTTTACTAATGCTGAGATGTTGATAAATACATTCAAATATGACCAGTAAATTGAGGTCAAATTTTTTTAGATCATAAAGATTAGCCATAACATACTCCGTTGTATTGTCTCTTCCATAAATCATTCACTTGATCAATAATGTTGTTGTATTTATATGTATTATGTTTTTCTGCTTAACTTTGGATTAAGATTTTCTAAAATAGCATAGCTGTCAGGTGGGTTACGAGCAATTCATGCGTTTTTAGGATGGTTGAAAAGCAGAGAGAGATTTCAACCATCGATGAATTATATTCTATTTATTCCCCATAATGATATTAAGTGTTTTCTGATCGGGTAATCCGACGGCTTGTTGCAGGGTATTTTCCTTACTCATGTAATAGATAGCTGGTGTGACATTTGCCCCCAGATCGTCCATGAGTTTCTCGTTGTCGCTTAACACTTTCATTTGCTCTGTGCTTACGTTTGCAGGCACGCTTAGCTTAAGCTTGCCACCAGAGGCTTCATATTGTTGCCAGGTTTTTGCGGGATCTTTGGAGGCAAGAATTGCCGCTGCTGTCGCCGGGCTTTCTGGCTTGATAACCCCAACCAACAATGTTCTCAATTGCACTTTGCCAGAATCTACCCACGGACGAGCCTGCTGCCAGAACTGTTTACAATATGGGCAGAACGGATCGGCGAAGACGTAGACAATGACCGGCGCGTCTTTTTTACCGTCGAGGAGCCAGTGGGATTGTTCCATCCGTTGCCACATTTCACGTCCGGCGGGTGCGTAAATTTCTTTTTCGATAAGCGTGTTACTCAGGTTTTCACCTTTTTCGTTGTACATGTAACCAGAGATAGCGTGCTTACCATCTGGAGTCAGGTAGATGGTGACGCCCATATCCTGATACTTACCGAGATAACCTTTCATTCCTCCAGGGGCATCGAACGTTTTGATGATTGTAATACCCTGTTTTTCAATCGCTTTTACTGGGGCAGGAAGTTCCTCTGCGAAGGCGATTGCAGGAAGCAGAGCCAGTAAAAGTATCTTTTTTAACATTAATTTGTCCTTTTCAGTCAGTGCAAAAGTCGAGTAAAAGGCATAACCTATCACTGTCATAGGTAAGAGCTTAGATCAGGTGATTGCCCTTTGTTTATGAGGGTGTTGTAATCCATGTCGTTGTTGCATTTGTAAGGGCAACACCTCAGCCTGCAGGCAGGCGCTGAAGATACCAAAGGGTAGTTCAGATTACACGGTCACCTGGAAAGGGGGCCATTTTACTTTTTATCGCCGCTGGCGGTGCAAAGTTCACAAAGTTGTCTTACGAAGGTTGTAAGGTAAAACTTATCGATTTGATAATGGAAACGCATTAGCCGAATCGGCAAAAATTGGTTACCTTACATCTCATCGAAAACACGGAGGAAGTATAGATGTCCTTGATTAACACCAAAATTAAACCTTTTAAAAACCAGGCATTCAAAAACGGCGAATTCATCGAAATCACCGAAAAAGATACCGAAGGCCGCTGGAGCGTCTTCTTCTTCTACCCGGCTGACTTTACTTTCGTATGCCCGACCGAACTGGGTGACGTTGCTGACCATTACGAAGAATTGCAGAAACTGGGCGTAGACGTATACGCAGTATCTACCGATACTCACTTCACCCACAAAGCATGGCACAGCAGCTCTGAAACCATCGCTAAAATCAAATATGCGATGATCGGCGACCCGACTGGCGCCCTGACCCGTAACTTCGACAACATGCGTGAAGATGAAGGTCTGGCTGACCGTGCGACCTTCGTTGTTGACCCGCAGGGTATCATCCAGGCAATCGAAGTTACCGCTGAAGGCATTGGCCGTGACGCGTCTGACCTGCTGCGTAAAATCAAAGCAGCACAGTACGTAGCTTCTCACCCAGGTGAAGTTTGCCCGGCTAAATGGAAAGAAGGTGAAGCAACTCTGGCTCCGTCTCTGGACCTGGTTGGTAAAATCTAAATTTCCTTTGTCTTTCGCGCTACTAACTCCGGCGCGAGATACTTCGGAAATTCACCTAATTCTTCGGGTGCTGCGGCACCCGATTTTCTTCCCCGCACCATGATGCAAGCTGCATCCAGCTAGCCGCAGAGGCCGCTTGCATGATGATGTTTAAAGCCCAGGAGATAAACATGCTCGACACAAATATGAAAACTCAACTCAAGGCTTACCTTGAGAAATTGACCAAGCCTGTTGAGTTAATTGCCACGCTGGATGACAGCGCTAAATCGGCAGAAATCAAGGAACTGTTGGCTGAAATCGCAGAACTGTCAGACAAAGTCACCTTTAAAGAAGATAACAGCTTGCCGGTGCGTAAGCCGTCTTTCCTGATCACCAACCCAGGTTCCAACCAGGGACCACGTTTTGCAGGCTCCCCGCTGGGCCACGAGTTCACCTCGCTGGTACTGGCGTTGCTGTGGACCGGTGGTCATCCGTCGAAAGAAGCGCAGTCTCTGCTGGAGCAGATTCGCCATATTGACGGTGATTTTGAATTCGAAACCTATTACTCGCTCTCTTGCCACAACTGCCCGGACGTGGTGCAGGCGCTGAACCTGATGAGTGTACTGAACCCGCGCATCAAGCACACTGCAATTGACGGCGGCACCTTCCAGAACGAAATCACCGATCGCAACGTGATGGGCGTTCCGGCAGTGTTCGTAAACGGGAAAGAGTTTGGTCAGGGCCGCATGACGTTGACTGAAATCGTTGCCAAAATTGATACTGGTGCGGAAAAACGTGCGGCAGAAGAGCTGAATAAGCGTGATGCTTATGACGTATTAATCGTTGGTTCCGGACCGGCGGGTGCAGCGGCAGCAATTTACTCCGCACGTAAAGGCATCCGTACCGGTCTGATGGGCGAACGTTTTGGTGGTCAGATCCTCGATACCGTTGATATCGAAAACTACATTTCTGTACCGAAGACCGAAGGCCAGAAACTGGCAGGTGCGCTGAAAGTTCATGTTGATGAATACGACGTTGATGTGATCGATAGCCAGAGCGCGAGCAAACTGATCCCGGCAGCGGTTGAAGGCGGCCTGCATCAGATTGAAACAGCTTCTGGCGCGGTACTGAAAGCACGCAGCATTATCGTGGCGACTGGTGCAAAATGGCGCAACATGAACGTTCCTGGCGAAGATCAGTATCGCACCAAAGGCGTGACCTACTGCCCGCACTGCGACGGCCCGCTGTTTAAAGGCAAACGCGTAGCGGTTATCGGCGGCGGTAACTCCGGCGTGGAAGCGGCAATTGACCTGGCGGGTATCGTTGAGCACGTAACGCTGCTGGAATTTGCGCCAGAAATGAAAGCCGACCAGGTTCTGCAGGACAAACTGCGCAGCCTGAAAAACGTCGACATTATTCTGAATGCGCAAACCACGGAAGTGAAAGGCGACGGTAGCAAAGTCGTAGGTCTGGAATATCGCGATCGTGTCAGCGGCGATATTCACAACATCGAACTGGCCGGTATTTTCGTCCAGATTGGTCTGCTGCCGAACACCAACTGGCTGGAAGGCGCAGTCGAACGTAATCGCATGGGCGAGATTATCATTGATGCGAAATGCGAAACCAACGTCAAAGGCGTGTTCGCAGCGGGTGACTGTACGACGGTTCCGTACAAGCAGATCATCATCGCCACTGGCGAAGGTGCCAAAGCCTCTCTGAGTGCTTTTGACTACCTGATTCGCACCAAAACTGCATAAGAAGAAGTAAGATTCACCTGTAATTGCTTAGCCGCCGGGGTCAAACCTGGCGGCTTTTTTATTGCATTAAAAAGCCCTGCAGGGATGGCTCCGGGCAGGGCGGGAGACTTATTCTGGCAATTAACGCACAACCAGCACCGGCAAATTGGCGTGGCGGATCACGCTCGAGGCGTTAGAACCCAACAGATGAGTTGAAATTGATGGGTTACGCGAACCAATCACTACTACATCTGCATCAAGTTCTTTCGCTAACTCGTTAACTTCATCCCGCACACTACCAAAACGGACATGTTGCTTAATGCGGGAAGGATCGATGGTGAAGTGGCTGACCATCGTTTGTAAACGTTCTTCTGCTTCATGTTGCAGATGCTCTTCAAAACGACGTACATCAGCGGCAAAACGGTGCAGGCTCAGGCTGGCTGACCCCGGTAGTACGTGAAGTAGATGAATAACTCCGTCATCCTGGGCGAGGAATTCAGCGTGGCGAACCGCTTTGTCGCTCAATTCCATTTCGAAAACATCCACTGGCATGATGATTGTTTTGTACATAAGCATTCTCTCCTTGTTTTTGCATGTATACATAACAGCACATTATTGGTTATGAATCTATAATTTGCGAGGCTGATTTGATCTGAATTTGCTATTGAGCTGGAAAATAAATAAAACCAGGCGCTACCAGCGTTGTTCAAAGTACAGCACTGCAGCAACAATAATTGCTGCTATGAATATATAAAATGCAGTGATACCGAGAGCTTCGCTCATATGAGGTTCCGCAGATGAATAACCAGTTCAGATTAGAATGCTGCGCTTAAGAGCAAAATGATAAATCTGGTTGATATTTGAGCGGAAAGAGGATGCGAGTGCATCCTCTGGGCAAAGCGAGTTATCGCTTGTGCAGATGGGATTAAAGCAGGTAGTCGCCAGCAGCTTCTGGCTGGTATTCGAGTTCCAGCACTTCAAGGTGGGTTGCAACGCCGCCCGGAAGTTCCCAGTGAATGGAATCGCCAACGCGCAGCCCCAGCAGTGCGGCACCTACCGGAGCCATAACGGAAAGCTGAGTATTGCTGTCGGTCATTTTTGCCGGATACACCAGCGTGCGCACACGCACTTCGCCATCGCTAAGATTGCGGAATTTAACCCGGCTGTTCATTGTCACCACGTCGTGTGGCATCTCTTCTGGCGAACACATTTGGGCGCGATCCAACTCTGCGTTTAACGCGTCGGCGATTGGCAAACCAGCATAGGCGGGTTGCTCCAGCAGAATATCGATGCGTTCGGCATCCAGGTCGTTAATGATGATAGTTGGTCTGGACATTTTTACTCCATGTCGTCGGTACTGCGAGTGTCGCAGATAAACATACCCAAAAGAAAACCCTCACCGTCAGGCGGCGAGGGTTTAACTCACATGATGATACTGACTGTTGCTCACTCTTTGAAGTGATTTGCGTCACATTCAGGGAATTCCTCAATGTAGCGCATTATGTATAAATCTTAATCGTCATGGTTTATGGGAGACGAATTAGCGTGTTTTGTAAATCAGAGGATTAATAACCTGCTTTATCAATCACAAAGGTTTTGCCACAGTTACCTGGGTGTGGTTGTGGCAAGAATGAGTTTGCAGAAAGCGGAGCGTTGATGGCGTCAGCTTTGATCGAGATCTGAATTTCAGTCAAATACGCAGGGTTACCCTGGCACGTTAGCTTAACTGCTTTCACGTTCTCTTTTCCCCAGCTTTTGGCAAAGGCGGCGTCAAAGTCACGGCGGCTCACTGTTTTACCGTAATTATCCGCAAGGAATTTTCCGGCTTCGCTCTCTTTAATTTCTTGATTCAGGCGTACCATCGTGCCGAAGTATGCGTCTGGATCAAAACCAAAGCAGGCACCGTGTTTGGCATATTCGTAGCGTTCCAGGCAGGAACGTCCGCCAGCTCCTGGCATGACTTCACTTAGTTTAGCTGCCGTTTCCAGTGATAACCCGGTTTCCGGCGATGAACACATCCGGCTGGCACGTGCTTCTGGCAGATTCGGGATTGGGCGAGTAGCGCAACCGAAGCGCATCCAGCGGCGTTCATCAACACCACGGGCAGCAACCGATTTAGGCAATCCTGGCCACAGACCATGTACGGTCAAAAAATCAGCTTTGTTGGTCGTTTCGGTTTGCAGGCGACATTCATCTCGTTCGTTACGATTTCGGTCGTATTGACTCTGACAAAATCCGGTTTGCCATGAGAGGGCCAGGACATAGCGATCAAAATCGTCATACTGTTTTGCCTGCAACGCCACGGCGTTGGCAGAAGAGAAGGGAAGCAGAGAAACCGCGAGCAACGCGGCGTTACGCCAGAATGCTTTCATAATGGGTGTGGAACTCATACATACACTGAATATTATCTATTAAATCATAAAAAAGCCCGCCAGGTGGGCTTACCTGGCGGGCGTGATGATTTATTCAGCGTTTGGCGAACGTATTAGTTCCACATGGCGAGAATCGGCCAGCCAACCAACAGCAGCATAGAGATGTAAATCACCCCGAAGATTGCGCCAAGACGCCAGTAATCTTTTGATTTCACATAGCCACAGCCGTAAATAATCACCCCAGGACCGGTTGCATAAGGCGTCAGACAGCCCATGATACCGATAGACAGCACCAGCAGGATACACAGTTGTTCCATTGGTACGCCCGGAATCCCTTTACCGACGGCCAGAATAACCGGCAGCATGGTTGCGGTGTGCGCAGACAGGCTGGCAAACAGGTAGTGGGCAAAGTAGAACACCAGAACCAGTACAATCACCGTTGCGTTTGGTGAGAAGCCTTCCAGGTGCGTACTCATCGTGTTGGCGAACCAGTCGATAAAGCCAGAACGGGTCAGACCATTCGCCATAACAACCAGCGTTGCCAGGTTGACCAGCGTGTTCCATGCGCTGTTATAGCGAGTAATGTCTTTCCACGGCACAACGTGCAGCGCCAGCATCAGCGAAACTGCCAGCAGACCTACCGCAGTAGCATTAATGACTTCACTGCCAAATACCCACAAACCTAAGCTGAGCAATACAAGGCCAATCAGCGTCCACTCTCTGCGTGTCAGCGCACCCATGGTTTTTAGTTCATCACCCGCCCAGGTTGCCACTTCTTCACTGTGTGTGATTTCCGGTTTGTACAGCACGTAGGAAAGCCACGGCGCAATGATAAGCAAGATAACCCCAACCGGCAGGAAGCAGAGGAACCACTGCAACCAGCTAATCTGGATACCGGCAATTTTGCTGACGAACTCCAGACCCAGCACGTTTGGTGCCGCACCGGTGACAAACATGGACGAACTCAGACTGGTACTAATGACCATCATCCACATCAAATAGCCGCCAATACGACGCGCGGACGGATCGTTCGGGAATGATTTAAACAGCGGCGGCAGGTTTTTAATGACCGGAAAAACCGTACCCCCGGTACGCGCGGTGTTGGACGGTGTAAACGGTGCCAGCAGAATGTCGATAATGACAATCGCATAACCCAACGTCAGCGTGCGTTTGCCCATGAATTTCACCAGGAAAAGGGCAATACGACGGCCTAACCCGGAAACTTCATACCCTAATGCAAAAATAAATGCGCCAAATACCAGCCATACCGTGGTGCTGGAAAAACCAGCCAGACCCCATTTCAGCGCCTGTTTTTGCGCATTAAACGCTGGGTCAGCTAATTCTTTGGCATCAAAGAGCAGGTAATTACTGCCAATAACGCAAATAGTAACCGCAATAAAACTGATCGCCGTTGCCGGAATTGGCTCGAGGATCATGCCGACAATCATTGCCACAAACACTGCAAAGTAATGCCACGCCTGCGGCGGCATACCGTCAGGTACAGGGATAAGAAACATGACACCCATCACCACCAGGGGCGCCAATAATTTCCATATATTATCTTTTGCTAAAGACATACGGGTTCTCCGAAAATTAATATTTCCAAATTTATCAAGTGCTTAAATAATTAAATCTGTGCTAAAAACCAGGTAAGAATCAGCAGGTCGGCACTGCCGCCTGGACTGATATTTCGTTCGATACACTCCCTGTCGAACTGCCGGAGATAATCGAGATCGGCGGGGGTTCGGATGCCCCCATTGTTTAATAATGTTTGCGCCTCGCGCTGTAGCCAGCGCAGGCCCCCCTCGCCACCGCGCGATGCAACGTTGGTATCGCCGTTGGTAGCCATCAGTAGGAGCAAGGTATCGAGCAATGCCAGCTCAGGATCTAACCCCTGATCCAGCAGAGTGAGGTAATGCGGCAAGGCGTGGTTGATCACCAGTGGATAACCCGCTTCGGCTTCACCGCGTGCGCCGGTAAGGCCAAGCTGCTGGTACAACCGTTGACCTGCCGTCAGTTGTGAATTATTGGTACGCAGTTCGCGATCGGTCAGGCCACGGCAGAAACTTGCCGCCGTCGCACAAATTGTTATTGGCGTTACCGACTGGTTGAGTTGAAGCAAACGGCCAATTGCCGCACACAGTAGCCCTAAAGAAAAAATGCTGCCTTTATGCGTGTTTACGCCCGCAGTGGCGCGGAACATATCACCTTCGCAAGCCATACCTATTGGGCGTAATCCGTGGAGTACCTCTTCTGGTGCCATTTCAGCACTACAGGCACCAAATTCAATGAAACGGGGTAACCAGCCCTGAATCGCCAGCGCGCTGCGGTGAAAATCTTCCAGCGCCATATCTTTATGCGCACCGCAGTTAATCCGATCCACGAGGCCTGGTTTCGGTGACAGATTGACTTCAGTCAGCATGGCGCGCCAGCCCAGCAGGGCGTACTCATCGATTAATGACGTCGCAAGCTTTGTGGTTTTAGTTGACGTTGCAGGCATCGACATCGTTCAGCAGCGCCTCCATGCGGTTGAGTAAATCGGTCAGTTGATGGGTTTTTCCACGCGCGCAAACAGCTGCGCTTTGCTCGCACAACAGGCAGCGGCGAGGCGGCAGTGAATAGTCGCGGCGGGAGAGAATGTCGCCTTCGGGTGTCAGGACATCGATATCCCATAACCGCCCGAGAGGATGACTATGTTCAAGCTCAATGGTGGCGAGCTTGAGGTCGCGAGCCGGGGCGGCAATGCTCAACATGCCCTCCGGCCCGCTGGCGGAAACCAGTGCAGCCTGCTCCTGAATTTGCCAGCCCTGCTTTGTGGCTAAGGCACGCAAGGCTGTCACGCCATGATTAAAAATTCGGCGTGTGACCTCGCTGTCTTTAATCGGCCCAGGCGCAACCACGGTAAAGGAGACCAGTGGAACAGGATGGCGCTTGAGCCAGGCGTGTTGCCGTGCTTGCCTTTCATCCCGGCTGACGAGCAGCTCGGGAATTGACACCGCATGGTGGCTGGCGAATTCAGGAAGCAGGTGCATGGCTTATTCCTTCACCTGATGCACAACATCGATCACCGAGCCATCGCGGTAACGCACAACGGCAACGACGCGGTCGGTGAATTCAATCGGCTGTGGTTCACCGGTCAGCAGACGCGCACGTTCACGCAGCCACTCAATAGAAACCACTTTGATCCCCGCTTCCTGCAGACGTTCTGCCAGCTCCGGACGTGCCGGGTTAACAGCGATGCCGTGGTCTGTGACCAGAATATCGACACTGGAGCCCGGGGTGATGCAGGTCAGCACGTTATCCACCAGCGTCGGAATACGACCGCGTACCAGCGGCGCGACGATGATGGAAAGCGCAGAAGCAATCGCGGTATCGCAGTGACCACCGGAAGCACCACGCAGTACGCCGTCAGAGCCGGTCAGCACGTTAACGTTGAACTGGGTGTCAATTTCCAGCGCGCTCAGTACCACCACGTCGAGACGATCAACCGCTGCGCCTTTCGACCCCCAGTTAGCGTACTGGTTGGCGCTGATTTCGATGTGATTGGGGTTACGGGCCAGCGATTGCGCAGCATGGCTGTCAAAGCTCTGCACATCCAGCAGTTTGCGGATCAGACCTTTTTCGTGCAGATCAACCATCGTTGCGGTAATACCGCCGAGGGCGAAGTCGGCGCGAATATCGCGGCTACGCATTTTGTCTTCCAGGAAACGGGTTACCGCCAGCGAAGCGCCGCCGGTGCCGGTCTGCATGGAGAAACCTTCTTTGAAGTAGCCAGAGTTAACAATCACATCCGCAGCGCTACGGGCAATAAGCAGTTCGCGCGGGTTAGTGGTCATACGGGTAGCACCAGCGCCGATTTTTGCAGCATCGCCAACGCGATCAACTTTGACGATCAGATCAACCTGATCTTGCTCAATGCTTGCCGGATTATGCGGATAAGGCAGCAGTTCTTCGGTAAGCATCACGACCTGTTTTGCGTTGTCGGCATCAACCATTGCATAGCCGAGGGAGCCGCAGCAGGCTTTACCGGAGTAGCCGTTGGCATTACCGAATTCATCACAGGACGGGACGCCGAGGAAAGCCACATCGATATTCAGTTCGCCGCTCTGTACCAGATGCACACGTCCGCCGTGAGAGTGGATTTGCACCGGTTCCGCCAGCAGACCACGGGAGATTTCTTCCGCCAGTGGACCGCGCAGGCCAGAGGTATAAATGCGGGTAACCACGCCCTGGCGAATGTGTTCTACCAGTGGCGCATGGCAATCACTCAGGGAGCTGGAGGCCAGAGTCAGGTTTTTAAAGCCCATCTTCGCGATGACGTCCATCACCATATTGACGGTCAGGTCACCGCCACGGAAAGCGTGATGGAAGGAAACCGTCATGCCGTCCTGTAAACCAGAGCGACGAATCGCTTCTTCCAGGTTGGCGCACAGTTTGCGATCGCGCGCTTTTTCAGCCTGGTAGGTTTGCTTTGGCGAGTTCTGGAAAGCGGCAAGATCGCATTCAGCGCGACGATTCCAGGCCGCTACCCGTTCTTGTCGTTGAGATTGTTCAATTTTCTGCGTCATTTTGATTGCCTTATTCTTCGCGGATGCCGGAAAGTTCTGCACGGGAGAGCACCAGACGGGCGCGATCGATAACCGGACCGTCCACCATCTTGCCGTTCAGGGAAACCACGCCGAGGCCTTCGCGAGCGGCGGCTTCAGCGGCTTCTACGACGCGGCGGGCGTGATCCACTTCTTTCTGGGTCGGTGCGTAGAGGTTGTGCAGCAGATCAATCTGACGCGGGTTGATCAGCGATTTGCCGTCAAAGCCCAGCTGTTTGATGTGGGCGGCTTCTTGCAGGAATCCGGCTTCGTTGTTAGCGTCGGAATAGACGGTATCGAACGCCTGAATACCCGCAGAGCGCGCGGCCTGCAAAATGGAGCAGCGAGCGAACAGCAGTTCAGTTCCTTCCGGGGAGCGTTCTGTACGCAGGTTGCGCACATAGTCTTCTGCACCGAGGGCGATACCGATCAAACGCTCGGAAGCGTGAGCGATTTCCACTGCGCGGGTAATGCCCAGCGGAGATTCAATCGCCGCCAGCAGGCCGGTACTGCCGGGTTCACGACCACAGGCTTTTTCGATACGCAGGATCTCTTTTTCGATATCCAGAACATCCTGAGCGGTATCGGTTTTCGGCAGACGCACAACGTCCGCACCACCGCGAACGACGGCTTCCAGGTCGTTAACACCCCATTCGGAATCCAGCGCGTTTACACGCACAATGGTTTCAATATCGCGATAAAGCGGATGTTGCAGCGCGTGGTAAACCATGCGGCGGGCGGTGTCTTTTTCACGCAATGCTACGGAGTCTTCGAGGTCAAACATCAGGGCATCAGCCGGGTAGATGAAGGAGTTGCTGACCATCGCGGCATTAGCACCAGGCACAAACAACATACTGCGGCGGGTGCGAGTTTTACGTTGTTGCAGCGAAGCGGAAATCATTGGCAATCCTCCCATGGCAGAGCCGGGATACCGCTGGCGCGTGCCAGCAGGGCTTCCAGTCGTGCACGTAAAATGCAGTCCAGTGCGCCTTTGTCATCGACATTCAGCTGTACGCCGCGCACGTTGTAGCGGGCGAGAACGTCCAGAATGGTGGTGCGAATTGCATCGCCAAACTGTTTCTCAACGCTGCTGTTGATTTGCAGGTCGATATCCTGCGTATCGAGTGGGGCGATGCGTATCATCACATCCCCAGACTCAAGGGTGCCTGCAACGGCGGGCTGGTTTATTTTCATTTTTCACCTGTTTCTCATGCGGGGGTCTTTTGACGAGCTGCCGCGTCCTGGCGGGAGTGCTCAAGCAGGTTCTGCAAATAATGCAGCGTGACTGCAGGGACCAGCGGCGCGATAGCCGTGAGATCGTTTTTCGCCAGCAGTTGACGTACCCGGGAAGCGGATATCGGCATCTCCTGGTAACGCAGCCGCTCAATTTCAACCAGTTCGATGGGCGGTGCGGAGATAGTCGGCGTTTCCAGCCAGTAGCGCATATCCTGGTTGTACTGGGCGGTAACGCGACAAAAGGGTTCAGTACCGACAAAGCGGTGAGTTACACCCAGCGCGGGAGCGAGGTACTGACGGAAAATCTTCAGATCAATTTCGGTGTAACAATGGTTAATGACGCTCTGTTCTTTAATGAAGTAGCAAGGGAACGTAGCGCGGGAGATGATGTATTCGGAGCCGCGATGCACAGTCAGGCGTGGAATATCGGCGGTGCCTTTTAACACCAGATCCAGCCGGTCTTCATAGGGGAAGCGTGAAGAATCTTCTTTGACTAAAAACAGATGCAACCAGTCGCACTGTGCCGCAGCCTGTTGAATCAGATAACGGTGACCATTCGTAAAGGGATTGGCGTTCATCACAATGCAGCCAATCTTGTTCCCTGGATGACGAAATTTTTTCAGCGATTCGGCATAGCGTTTCAGTCGCGTGGCGCTGTTTTCCATCAGCACCATCACGCCGGGTACGCTGGTCAGCGTGGAAAAACCGCACTGGCGGAACAGCGCCTCGTATTCGGTTTTGGTATAAATAAACAGATGCGTGCTATGCCGCTCATAGGCGAGGTTTATCAGTTCAGTGGCTAATGTCAGCGCCAGTCCTTCACCGCGAACGGATTCACTGATAGCAACGCATTTAATAATATTTCCGGCAATTCCACCGCACGCGATAAGCTTTTCATCGCGGGTTACGGTAATAAATACTTCGACTGTGGTGTCAACGCTCAAATCATTTTCATGCAGGAATTGGGCGATTTCCGCCATTTTTTTATTTTCTGAACGTTTTACGCGGGTGAAAATATCATTGCCGAACATAATAAATAGTATCCTGAAGGTGCATGTTGTTATCGATTTGCAACGAATGTTGTTCAATGTTGCAAATTGATAACCTTTTATTTTCACTTGGGAGAAAGGGGGCGATCGAGGTATATCTTTTTCTCCTTTCGCTATACATCCTAAGGAGTATTTCGGCGTGAAATTTTGATTTATTTCACATAGAGTTAGTGGTTTTTTATTTATTTAATGGTTTTAAGTTTTTTAACTAATGTAATTACGAAATAACCCGCAGGTTTAAGTGATTTAATTGATTTAATGAATAAAATTTGCCACGATCATATTTAATATCTATGTATTTTGATTCAACATTTTAATTACATCCGTCAAAGAGGCTCGGGACAACCCGCAAGGAAAACAATGTTGCAGCTTAAAGAGAATAAACAGTTTGCATTTTTCCAAAGACTGGCATTTCCGCTGCGTATCTTTTTGCTGATTCTGGTGTTCTCAATATTTGTCATTGCAGCCCTGGCGCAATATTTTACAGCCAGTTTTGAGGACTATTTAACGCTTCATGTGCGCGACATGGCAATGAATCAGGCAAAAATTATTGCTTCTAATGACAGTATCATCAGTGCAGTGAAAACGCGTGACTACAAGAGGCTGGCGACCATCGCTGACAAATTACAAAGAGATACTGATTTCGATTATGTGGTGATTGGCGATCGGCACTCGATTCGTCTTTACCATCCTAATCCGGAGAAAATTGGTTATCCTATGCAGTTCACCAAACCGGGCGCGCTGGAGAAAGGGGAGAGCTACTTCATCACCGGGAAAGGGTCAATTGGCATGGCGATGCGTGCCAAAACGCCAATCTTTGATGACGATGGAAAAGTCATCGGCGTGGTGTCGATTGGCTATCTGGTGAGTAAAATCGATAGCTGGCGGGCTGAGTTTTTATTACCGATGGCAGGCGTGTTTGTCGTGCTGTTAGGGATTTTGATGTTGCTGTCGTGGTTCCTGGCCGCGCATATCCGTCGGCAGATGATGGGCATGGAGCCAAAGCAAATCGCTCGCGTGGTCCGTCAGCAAGAGGCGCTGTTTAGTTCGGTTTATGAAGGGCTGATTGCGGTGGATCCGCACGGGTACATTACCGCCATCAATCGTAACGCAAGAAAGATGCTGGGGCTGAGTTCCCCCGGACGGCAATGGTTGGGTAAACCCATTGCTGAAGTGGTCAGGCCCGCCGATTTCTTTACCGAACAGATTGATGAAAAACGTCAGGATGTGGTGGCGAACTTTAACGGTCTGAGCGTTATTGCCAACCGGGAAGCTATTCGTTCTGGCGATGATTTACTGGGGGCCATTATTAGCTTTCGTAGTAAAGACGAAATTTCCACCCTCAATGCGCAACTGACGCAAATTAAACAATACGTCGAGAGCCTTCGTACATTGCGACACGAGCATCTCAATTGGATGTCGACGCTCAATGGTCTGTTGCAGATGAAAGAGTATGATCGCGTGCTGGCGATGGTGCAGGGGGAGTCTCAGGCCCAGCAACAGCTTATTGACAGCCTGCGTGAGGCGTTTGCCGATCGCCAGGTGGCGGGGCTGCTTTTTGGTAAAGTGCAGCGCGCCCGCGAACTGGGGCTAAAAATGGTCATCGTCCCCGGTAGCCAGCTTTCGCAACTGCCGCCAGGACTGGACAGAACCGAGTTTGCAGCCATTGTTGGCAATTTACTTGATAACGCCTTCGAAGCAAGCCTGCGTAGCGATGAAGGAAACAAGATCGTTGAATTATTCCTCAGCGATGAAGGCGATGATGTGGTGATTGAAGTCGCCGATCAGGGCTGCGGCGTTCCAGAGTCTCTACGAGACAAAATATTTGAGCAGGGTGTCAGTACGCGTGCTGACGAGCCCGGTGAACATGGCATTGGGTTGTACTTGATTGCCAGCTACGTAACGCGCTGCGGTGGTGTTATCACTCTCGAAGATAATGATCCCTGCGGTACCTTATTTTCAATCTATATTCCGAAAGTGAAACCTAATGACAGCTCCATTAACCCTATTGATCGTTGAGGACGAAACGCCGCTGGCAGAGATGCATGCGGAATATATTCGTCACATTCCCGGATTCAGTCAGATATTACTGGCGGGAAACCTGGCGCAGGCCCGAATGATGATCGAGCGTTTTAAGCCGGGGCTAATCTTGCTCGATAACTATCTTCCTGACGGTAGAGGGATTAATTTACTGCATGAACTGGTGCAGGCGCATTATCCCGGCGACGTGGTGTTTACCACTGCAGCCAGCGATATGGAAACGGTGTCTGAAGCCGTACGTTGTGGTGTATTTGATTATCTCATTAAGCCCATTGCCTATGAACGGTTGGGGCAAACGCTAACCCGTTTCCGCCAGCGTAAACATATGCTGGAAAGTATTGATAGCGCCAGCCAGAAGCAAATTGATGAGATGTTTAATGCCTATGCTCGCGGTGAACCCAAAGACGAACTGCCGACCGGCATTGACCCCTTGACGCTAAACGCGGTGCGAAAACTGTTCAAAGAGCCTGGTGTGCAACATACGGCAGAAACGGTGGCGCAGGCACTGACCATCAGCCGCACCACTGCCAGGCGTTATCTTGAATATTGCGCCAGCCGCCATCTGATTATTGCTGAAATTGTTCACGGCAAAGTTGGCAGACCGCAACGCATATACCACAGTGGGTGACATGATAAAGCCGGAGGAAACTTGCCTCCGGCATTACTATTTACTTGCCTGTGACCGCTGCTGCCGTTCCTGGCACCATCAGCTCTGTAGCAACGATAACAATCACCAAACCAACAAGCACCGGCACCGAGGTGCGTTTTACGACTTCAAACGGCGAGATCTTCGCCATCCCGGCAACCGCAACGACTACGCCAGAAACGGGTGATAGGGTACGACCCAGGTTTGACGCCTGCAGCATCGGGATAGTCAAATACGCCGGGTTAATGCCGGAGGAGTGCGCCAGTTTCGGGATCATCTCAACAAACGCATAAAACGGCGCATTGCCTGAACCGGTCGTGACTGCCGCCAGCATTGTCAGGATCACCAATACCAGCATCAGGATGATACTCGCCGAACCAAACGAGGTAGCGATAGAAATCAGACTTTGAATAAAGCCGATGGTGCTAAGCCCCTGAGCGAATACCCCAGCGGCAACCAGCAGCATCACCACGTTAGCAAATGCATCTGCCATCCCGCGATAAGCCACTTCCAGACCAGAGAAAACTTTCTGGGTATTAAAGCTGCGGATGAACTCCAGAATGGAGGCAATTAGCATACAAATCACCAGAATAGTGATGATGTGTAATTGCGGACCCCATTTGCCGTCAAAAATCAGTACTCCGATGATCGGCGTGAACGGCAAAATGGCATAAAACGCAGGGGCAGTGGTGGTGATTTCACTGACATCTAACATTTCATGAGAGATGTGCTCTTTTTTATCCAGATAACGTTGCCAGAAGAAGTGGGCGATCGCCATGCCGATAATTGCAGCAATTGAGATAGGCAGCGTTGTTTTGAAGGCGAAGTCAATCAGCGACATTTCGGAAGCCTGCGCCGCCAGCACCACATCCCCTGAAGTCGGTGCGAGAATAATCGCCGCCGGGGAGGCACAAATGGCAGCAGCTGCGCCACGACTGATACCAACGTTTACCATCACCGGAAACAGGGTTGCCATCAGCAAAACACCCAGACCGGTTGCGGAAGAGACGGCCAGTGACATCAGACAGGCAACAAAATAGGCGGCAATCATCAGAAGGTAAGGGGAGTTAATATACTGCAATGGTTTTGACGCCAGCTTGACCACCATATCATTCGCGCCGATATGGGTCATGTAAGCGGCAAAGCCACACAGCATCATAATCATCATGCCGAGGTCGCCACCGCGGCTCATTAGCAATATTTTAACGTATTCAACGATATCCGTGGCGCTGTAGCCTGTTGAAGCCTGGCTGGACGGTAACACTTTGTGCCCCATAATGGCACTGATAATCAGCAATAACAGGCCACCGACAAATAACACGCCAGTGGCCGAATACCCTTTAATGATGTAGCGAGCTACACCCACAATAACCACAACCCCAATAAGGAGTTCAATGAATGTCAGCATAATTTTTCCTGTCTCCAGGCCCCAAAGTAAATAATAAAAAATTCCTAAAAGTTAAGGAAAAAATATGCCCAATAAATTGGCGGTGAATGCTGATTAAAATCAAGAAAAACTGCCATTAAGACATTGAAGTTGCTGTTTTTATGCGTAGATAACAAAACGCATATTTAGCGGTTGGCAAATATCACATAATAATGTGTGTAAATTGATGGTGGATTGATGCAAATTTGTTAATTGTAAGGTGTTAGCTGCGGTTGTGTGCTCAAAAAATAATCTTCCATGAGCATGAGTTGACGATACATAATATATTTTTCGTTAAGATATTTTTTATATCTTATTAAAAAATAAAGTAATTTTTATCGGTTGTATTTTGTTATCAGAAACGACTTGGTTTTTCTTTTATGACTATTCCCATCGCAGAAAACGATGCGTCGTCTTTAATCGATGCGCGGAAATATTTATCTTGAACTAGCGGAAATAAATAGGGCAGCTATTCATATTATTCTTCATGTTGGGGCTATTGAGGTTATGTTAATTGTAGCTTTGCTATGTTAGTAGTAGATTTCTGATAAATGTTTAATGGTCACAAATGAACGTGAGTAAATATGTCGCTATATTTTTCTTTGTTTTTATTCAGTTAATCAGTGTTGGTAAAGTTTTTGCTAACGCTGATGAGTGGATGACAACGTTTAGAGAAAATATTGCACAAACCTGGCAACAGCCAGAACATTATGATTTATATATTCCTGCCATCACCTGGCATGCACGTTTTGCTTACGACAAAGAAAAAACCGATCGCTATAACGAGCGACCGTGGGGCGGCGGTTTTGGTCAGTCGCGTTGGGATGAAAAAGGAAACTGGCATGGCCTGTATGCCATGGCATTTAAGGACTCGTGGAACAAATGGGAACCGATTGCCGGATACGGATGGGAAAGTACCAGGCGACCGCTGGCGGATGAAAATTTTCATTTAGGCCTGGGATTTACCGCTGGCGTAACGGCGCGCGATAACTGGAATTACATCCCTCTTCCGGTTCTACTGCCATTGGCCTCTGTGGGGTATGGCCCCGCGACGTTTCAGATGACCTACATTCCGGGTACCTACAACAATGGCAATGTGTACTTTGCCTGGATGCGCTTTCAGTTTTGAGACAAATGAAGTTTTAGTAAATCCTTTAAAATCAACCAGTAAAATAATTAACATCAAAAATAACGCGACTTTTATCACTTTTTAGTAAAGTTGCACTGGACAAAGCGTACCACAATTGGTGTACTGGTAACCGACACAGCATTTGTGTCTATTTTTCATGTAAAGGTAATTTTGATGTCTAAGATTAAAGGTAACGTTAAGTGGTTTAATGAGTCCAAAGGATTCGGTTTCATTACTCCGGAAGACGGCAGCAAAGACGTGTTCGTACACTTCTCTGCAATCCAGACTAATGGTTTTAAAACTCTTGCTGAAGGTCAGCGCGTAGAGTTCGAAATCACTAACGGTGCCAAAGGCCCTTCTGCTGCAAACGTAATCGCTCTGTAAGATACGTCAGCAAGAATTCAAAACCCGCTTAATCAGCGGGTTTTTTTTGGTTTTTAGTGTGCGGTTGAGGCCGAAAACAGCCAGAAAGCCAGTGCGGTCATGGCAAAAGACCCCAAAAGATTGACGAAAACGTTCAGTAACGCCCAGCCAAAGCGGCCCTCTTGTAACAAAAACACCACTTCTGCCGAAAATGTTGAGAAGGTTGTTAGACCGCCACAAAATCCGGTGGTGATTAATACTTTCCACACTGGATCAATGTTCGTCATCCTGCTGAACCAGGCGAATCCCATTCCTATGATGAATGCCCCAATCAGGTTTGCTGCCAGCGTCCCCAACGGAATCGCCTGATGCAGCGGGTTAAATCGCATACTTAACAGCCATCTCGCCACGCTTCCCGTACCACCGCCTATAAAAACTGCTAAAAGAAGTTGTAACACTGCAAAATCCTGCTATTTGATTTGTATGAGTGATAAGTGTAACGCCGAATAATCGCCGTTGGCGAATTTTACGACTCTGACAGGAGGAGGTGGCAATGCTGGTTGCCGCAGGACAGTTTGCTGTTACATCTGTGTGGGAAAAGAACGCTGAGATTTGTGGCTCGTTGATGGCGCAGGCGGCGGAAAACGACGTTTCGCTGTTTGTCCTGCCGGAAGCATTACTGGCGCGTGATGATCATGATGCAGATCTATCGGTTAAATCAGCACAGCTGCTGGAAGGCGAATTCCTCGGACGTTTACGGCGAGAAAGTAAACGTAACATGATGACGACAATTCTGACGATTCATGTTCCTTCAACGCCGGGGCGCGCATGGAATATGCTGGTGGCGCTACAGGCAGGAAACATCGTCGCCCGTTATGCCAAACTGCATCTCTATGATGCATTTGCCATTCAGGAATCACGCCATGTTGATGCCGGTAATGAAATAGCTCCGTTACTGGAGGTGGAAGGGATGAAGGTCGGTCTGATGACCTGTTATGACTTACGCTTTCCAGAGCTGGCGCTGGCACAGGCATTACAGGGAGCTGAAATCCTGGTACTTCCTGCCGCCTGGGTTCGTGGGCCGCTCAAAGAGCATCACTGGTCAACGTTGCTTGCCGCTCGTGCGCTGGATACCACCTGTTATATGGTGGCGGCGGGGGAGTGCGGGAACAAAAATATCGGGCAAAGCCGGATTATAGATCCCTTTGGCGTCACCATTGCGGCAGCGTCAGAAATGCCAGCACTCATTATGGCGGAAGTGACGCCCGAACGTGTGCGTCAGGTACGCGCGCAACTGCCCGTCTTAAACAACCGTCGCTTTGCGCCGCCGCAATTATTATGATGTTTTTTTACTCGGCGCTTGATTCACCTTGTTACAGATTGCTATTGTGTGCGCGCGTCGAATGACCGTTAATATTCTCTGGTTTTTAAGGCGCGTTCTGTTGCCGGTTATATGTCAAGAAGGTATCTATGGGTGAGATTAGTATTACCAAACTGCTGGTAGTTGCGGCGCTGGTCGTTCTGCTGTTTGGGACTAAGAAGTTACGTACGCTGGGCGGAGACCTTGGAGCGGCCATTAAAGGGTTCAAGAAGGCGATGAATGATGACGATGCTGCGGCGAAAAAAGGCGCAGACGTTGATCTTCAGGCTGAAAAGCTCTCTCATAAAGAGTGACGTGGCGAGCAGGACGCTCCCTCAATATCTTGTTCGATACAAAAACCCGCTTCAAAAAGCGGGTTTTTTATCAGACAGATGTAAGTAATTATTACAGGATTACTTAACTTCCATCCCTTTCGCCTGCAAATCGGCGTGGTAAGAAGAGCGGACAAACGGACCGCATGCAGCATGGGTAAAGCCCATCGCCAGCGCTTCGGCTTTCATTTCGTCGAACTCATCCGGGCTAACGTAACGTTGAACCGGCAGGTGATGGCGGCTTGGCTGCAAATATTGCCCCAGCGTTAGCATCGTCACACCATGACGGCGCAGGTCGCGCATTACCTCAATAATTTCTTCATTGGTTTCACCCAGTCCCACCATCAGACCAGACTTGGTCGGGATTTCCGGATGCGCTTCTTTAAAGCGTTCCAGCAGCTTCAGCGACCAGTTGTAATCTGCACCAGGCCGTACCTGACGGTAAATACGCGGTACGTTTTCCAGGTTATGGTTGAACACATCTGGTGGTGTGGCGGTCAGAATATCCAGAGCACGATCCATACGACCGCGGAAATCCGGCACCAGAGTTTCAATTTTGATTTGCGGGCTTTTTTCCCGAATGGCAGTAATGCAATCCGCAAAGTGCTGGGCACCGCCATCGCGCAGGTCATCACGGTCAACGGAGGTGATAACCACATAACGCAGCGCCATATCGGCAATGGTCTGCGCCAGTTTCACTGGTTCATTGGCATCAGGAGCTACCGGGCGACCGTGGGCAACGTCACAGAACGGGCAACGGCGGGTACAAATAGCGCCGAGGATCATAAACGTTGCTGTGCCGTGGTTAAAGCATTCCGCCAGGTTAGGGCAGGAGGCTTCCTCACAGACAGAATGCAGGCCATTTTTGCGCATTGCGGCTTTGATGCCCTGGATACGTGTAGAGTCCGCTGGAAGCTTGATTTTCATCCATTCCGGCTTGCGCAGCAGGGCTTCGCGCTCTGTTGCCACGTTTTTAACCGGGATAAGGGCCATCTTATCGGCATCGCGGTATTTAACACCGCGTTCCATCACAATGGGTTTACTCATAGCGTGCGTGTTCCAGTTGCGAATTACGAAGGAAAGCGTTTCAATTCAATAGATTGTTGTAATTATCAACTATTTTTGAATTAACGACTGGCAGTATATCATTGAAACGGACCTGAAAGCAGCCAAAGCGGTCGCGAAAATGTAAAATTGTTGTTGGATTGTGCCATTTTATCGTTCTGCGCTGTGATCTGGCTGTAACAATACTTTTTCAAAATGCATTACGGATAACATCTATGGTCCTGTGCAAAACATGTTATCGGTGATGAGATCGGTTTGAAACTGACTGAGTTGGTTTTCCGCGCCGCCGATGGGCGGGTTGCGCAGTAAAAGCTGTGGATAGTGAGTTTTAATCGCCCGATAGATGACAGGAAGGACCAGGGCTCCGACCGAGGGGGGCAGATTAAGCACTTTCGCTGCATTAACGATTCCTTTATGGACATATGCAACTTCAAAATAGTCAGAAGAGTAAGATCAATATTTCGTAAGGTTGTAAATATTTGTGGTTTACCTTCTGACGATTTTCTACTTAAACAGGGTTCAATTTGATTATTACTATCCACGCACTTACTCAAATTTTATTCATGGAAAAATAATATTTATAAAAATTACAATAATCTTATGTCTAATTGGGACGGAACGCTTTTGCTCACCATGGTCAATTATTTCAATGAGTTAATCAATTAGGTGGGCTACGGAGCAAGGCGTAGCATCGCATTTCTGCAAGTGATAAAGAAAATATACAAACGCGAAGGAGATGTAAAGCATTAGCAGGTATTATGAGTAATGACCCAGTGTAAATTGGGCCATTGATGTATGGAATTAAGCGGTAATATATTCGAAGTCAGGATTGTTTAGTAGCGCTAAAATATTTTCCAGTAAACGTGGTGCAATATTATTAGTTGTCGCTTCGGGTTTCCATTGTGATATTTTAGCCATTTCCATTCCTGCATACCCACAAGGATTAATACGTAAAAATGGTGAAAGATCCATATTGACGTTTAATGCCAGACCGTGGAATGAACAACCGCGTCGAATACGTAAACCCAGTGAGCAAATTTTCTTTTCCCCGACATAGACACCAGGCGCGTCAGCCCGAGGATGCGCTTCTATACCCAGTTCAGCCAGGGTATTCACCACTGTTTGCTCAAGCAAGGTCACCAGTTCACGCACACCGAGTTTACGGCGTTTCAGGTTAAGCAACACATACATCACCTGTTGCCCCGGCCCGTGATAAGTCACCTGCCCACCGCGATCGCTCTGGATCACCGGAATATCACCCGGCATTAAAATGTGCTCCGCCTTTCCTGCCTGCCCTTGGGTGAATACCGGATAGTGCTCGACCAGCCAGATTTCATCAAGGGTACTATCATCGCGGGTATCGGTGAATTCATGCATAGCCTGGGAGATTGGCTCGTAAGGCTGAAGACCGAGCTGGCGGACAAGAATTTTATCCTGATACAAAACGGCGTCTCCGTGGAGAATGAGTAAAAGTGGGGGAAAAGTATATCACAGCGAGGAGAGGGGAGTTACCCGACCAGGAGCCGGGTAACGGAGAAGCGAGTTACAGAACCATGCGGACAATATCGATTTTGCCCAGTTCTTCATACAGTGTTTCAACCTGCTCGATATGAGTGGCGTTGATAGTGATAGATACCGAGTGGTAGTTGCCTTTGCTGCTTGGTTTTACCGTTGGGGTGTAGTCACCTGGCGCATGGCGCTGTACCACTTCAACCACCTGATCAACCAGCTCAGGTAACGCCTGCCCCATAACTTTGTAAGTAAAAGGAGTGGGGAATTCAAGCAGTTCGTTAAGTTTGGTTTTCATGTCAGCTCCGGCGTAACGTAATTAAATAGCAACTCCCGCCAGAAGGCGGGAGTTTTTTACTGATGCTTAGTATATGGGGACGGAAATTACACTTTCAAGTGTTCAATTTTTAACCAAACCAGTGATGGAACATTAATTTAATGTAATCAATGATTTTGCCGAAGAAGTTACCTTCCGGGATTTCTTGCAGCACAACCAGCGGGCGTTGTTCGATCGTTTTGCCATCAAGCTGGAAGTTGATAGTACCGACGACCTGATTCTTTTGCAGCGGCGCATGCAATTCACTGCTGTTCAGCACATAGCTGGCTTTCAGATCTTTCATGCGACCACGCGGAATGGTCAGGTACACGTCTTTATCAACCCCTAACGAAGCGCGATCAGAATCACCAAACCAAACCGGTTCAGAGGCGAACTCTTTACCTACTTTCAGTGGGTTAACGGTTTCGAAGAAACGGAAGCCCCAGGTTAGCAATTTTTTACTTTCGGCTTCACGGCCTTTAAAAGTACGTCCGCCCATCACCGCAGAGATCAAGCGCATCTGGCCTTCAGTCGCAGAAGCAACAAGGTTGTAACCTGCTTTGTCAGTGTGTCCGGTTTTGATGCCGTCGACATTCAGGCTGTTATCCCATAACAGGCCGTTACGGTTCAGCTGGCGAATACCGTTAAACGTAAATTCTTTTTCTTTATAGATCGAGTATTCATTCGGTACGTCACGGATCAACGCCTGGCCGATCAGCGCCATATCTCGCGCGGAGCTGTACTGACCATCAGCATCCAGACCGTGTACCGTCTGGAAGTGGGTATTTTTCAGGCCCAGGGCGTTAACGTAGCTGTTCATCAAGCCAACAAAAGCGTCCTGGCTACCAGCGGCAAAATCGGCCATGGCGACACAAGCATCGTTACCCGATTGCAGGTTAATACCGCGGATCAGCTGAGAAACCGGAACCTGCATGCCCGGTTTGAGGAACATCAGCGAAGAACCTTTAAACACCGGGTTACCGGTGGCCCATGCGTCGTTGCCGATAGTGACTAAATCAGTTTCTTTAAATTTACCGGCTTTCATTGCCTGGCCGATAACGTAACTGGTCATCATTTTGGTCAGGCTGGCAGGATCGCGGCGGACATCAGCGTTCTGTTCGGCGAGTACTTTGCCGGAGTTATAGTCAATCAGGATGTAGGACTCCGCGTCGATCTGCGGTACACCCGGGATCATGGTTTTGATATTCAGGTCATCGGCATGTGCAGCAGAGATAAAGGCTGTGCAAAGAGCCGTGGTGAGCGCCAGGCGCTTCATGATACGAGCGGAAAAAATGGTATTCATGGTCTGAACTACGACATCCGTGATGGAATTAAAAAAAGTGCCCTACTATAGCAAATGCACTACCGGCAGGCATCTGACTTTCCGCGTGACTTTGTTAACGTCATTTACAGAAATTGACACATCAGATGCCTGCTTTACGCTACTGCGCGGTGGTAATAAATGACTGTAATTGGGCTTCGGTTTGCAAACGTTGCTGCAAGGTACTGGCTTCGGCTTTGCTGGCGAATGGGCCAAGCTGGATCCGCCAGACCGCGCCATTTTGAGTTACGCGACCGGGGACGCCGAACTTCTGTCCCAGTTGCTGTTGGTACTGTTGCGCACGAGCCTGATCGCTAACGGCCCCGACTTGCACCATAAAGTTGCCGCTGGCGCTTTGCGAGGCGGCTTGCGGTGTCACCATTGCAGGTGAGGTTGCAGGCGTTGTCGACGGAGCTGTAACAACGGGCTGTGGCGCAGGCGTCGGTTCGCTGCCTTCCAGTACACCAGGCGCTAAGGTCGTTGGTGCGCCGAGGAAACCGCTGCTGGTTACCGGCGCGCCGGTCGGATCTTCGCTTTTTAGCGTCGAATTACTGACCGGAAGAATGTCACCCTGCGGGACAGGCACTGAACTTGTTCCCGCGCCACCGCTTAAATCGGGAGGTGCTGGCAGGGCGTAAGTCTGTTTGGCGACTGTGGTACAAGCCATACCAGGACCAGAAAGCGAACCATCCTGGGCGACAATAATCGGATCGATACGAACTTTGGTGTTGTTTGACGTGTTAAGACGGTCAGCTGCCGCGCGAGAAAGCGAAATCACGCGGTCGTTGCCATAAGGGCCGCGATCATTAATGCGCACCACGATCATTCGCCCGTTAGCCAGATTAGTGATTCTGGCGTAGCTGGGGATTGGAAGCGTTGGATGGGCCGCCGTCAACTGTGTCGGATCGAAAGCTTCGCCAGAGGCCGTCAGGTTACTGCCGGGTTCGGCATCATAGATTGCCGCCAGTCCCGCCTGGCTAAATCGAGACGGATCCTGCACGATTTTGTAGCTTTTACCGTCGCGCTGGTAATCCTGATTTGCCGTCGCGTTCAGTGGTTCGAAACGCGGGTCTGCCCCGCTAATTTCAACTATGGGGCCGTTACATACCGCAGGCTGCGGTACACTTACCGTCTGTTGCTGACTATCATCGCTTGTACATGCCGCGAGCATTCCTGCCGCGATGCAGATCCCGAGCCACTGCTTACGCATTGCGCACCTCTTACACGCTTTTCGACAACATTTTCCTGTGGGTGTGGATTGACATTACAATCCCGAACCCAGCCATCAGCACAATTAGCGCCGATCCTCCATAACTGACCAGTGGGAGCGGAACCCCTACAACCGGCAGAATACCGCTTACCATACCAATATTTACGAAGACATAAACGAATAATATCAGCATTAAGCCGCCAGCCAAGACGCGACCAAAGGTGGTTTGCGCTCTGGCGGCTATCCACAGCCCGCGCATGATCAGCAGAATGTAAAGAGCGAGCAGAATCAAAATGCCCACTAATCCCAGCTCTTCCGCCAGTACCGCGAAGATAAAGTCGGTATGGCGTTCGGGGAGAAATTCAAGCTGTGACTGAGTGCCGTGCAGCCAGCCTTTGCCGCGTAATCCGCCGGAGCCAATAGCAATTTTAGACTGAATAATGTGATAGCCTGCGCCGAGTGGGTCTGATTCCGGGTCCAGGAGCATCATTACGCGCTGGCGCTGGTAATCATGCATCAGGAAGAACCACAGAATCGGAATGAACGCCGCTACCAGCACTACTGCGACGCCAATCAGACGCCAGCTAAGGCCAGAGAGGAACAGTACAAACAGGCCGGAAAGCGCAACGAGGATTGATGTTCCCAGGTCAGGCTGTGCAGCCACCAGCAGCGTGGGCATAAATATCAGTACCAGCGCGATAGCTGTATTCTTCAATGAAGGTGGGCAAACGTCGCGGTTGATAAAGCGTGCAACCATCAACGGTACGGCTATCTTGGCAATTTCCGACGGTTGAAAACGAACAATACCGAGGTCCAGCCAGCGTTGAGCGCCTTTAGAGATGGCACCGAAAGCATCTACCGCCACCAGCAAAATAATACAGATGATATAGAGATAGGGGGCCCAGCCTTCATAAACGCGTGGAGGAATTTGCGCCATCACCACCATGATGACCAGACCCATCGCAATCTGGCCGATTTTACGCTCCATCATGCCAATATCCTGACCGCTGGCGCTCCAGATAACCAGGGCGCTGTAAACCAGCAATGCCAGTAAGATCAGCAGCATTGTGGGATCGAGATGGACTTTATCCCAGAATGTTTTTTTATTCGGATTATCCGTCATGATTAATGGTCCTCCGCTGCGGCAACCGCTGGATTTTCCGCAGGCAGATCGGTGTTGTTATCACCCAGCATAATGTGGTCGAGGATCTGGCGCATCAGCGTACCAACCGCCGGACCCGCGCCACCGTTCTCCAGAATCATGGCGACAGCCACTTGCGGATTGTTGTATGGCGCAAAGGCGGTCATCAGTTTGTGGTCACGTAAACGCTCGGCAATTTTGTGCGCATTATAGGTTTCGTTCGCTTTCAGACCGAAGACCTGAGCGGTACCGGATTTCGCCGCAATTTTGTACGGTGCGCTGGCAAAATATTTATGCGCCGTACCGTTAGGGCGGTTAGCAACACCGTACATACCGTCTTTCGCCAGCTCCCAGTAACCGGAATGAATATCGCCGACGGGCGGTTCATGCGGTTGTACCCATGGCACCTGTTTGCCGTCTTCGGCGGTGCTCATCAGTAAATGCGGAACCTTCACGATACCGTCATTAATCAGGATCATCAGTGCCTTACTCATCTGGATTGGGGTCGCTGTCCAGTAACCCTGACCGATACCAACCGGAATGGTGTCACCCTGATACCACGGTTTTTTAAAGCGTTTCTGTTTCCATTCGCGGGTAGGCATGTTGCCGGAACGTTCTTCCGCCAGGTCGATACCGGTGTAATGACCATAACCGAATTTCCCCATCCATTCGGAGAGGCGATCGATCCCCATATCGTAGGCCACCTGATAGAAGAAGGTATCCGCAGATTCTTCCAGCGATCTTGTGACATTCAGACGCCCGTGGCCCCATTTTTTCCAGTCACGATAACGTTTTTCCGACCCTGGCAGTTGCCACCAGCCGGGGTCAAACAGCGTCGTATTGCGCGTGATCACCCCGGCACTCAATGCCGAAACCGCAACATAGGGTTTAACTGTAGACGCGGGAGGATAAACCCCCTGTGTGGCGCGGTTCACCAGCGGTGTATTCGGGTCGTTCAGCAAGGCGGAATAATCTTTGCTGGAGATACCGTCAACAAACAGGTTTGGGTCATAACTAGGCGTGGAAACCAGCGCCAACACCCCACCTGTACGCGGATCGGTGACTACCACAGCTGCGCGGCTACCCGCCAGCAGCGTTTCAATATATTGCTGGAGTTTGAGATCCAGCGTCAGGTAAATATCGTGTCCGGCTTGCGGTGGTACTTCTTTTAACTGGCGGATAACACGCCCACGGTTGTTAACTTCAACCTCTTCATAACCGGTCTGACCGTGCAGCACGTCTTCATAGTAACGTTCAATGCCCAGCTTACCGATATCATGCGTTGCCGCATAGTTGGCCAGTTTGCCGTCATTATTCAGGCGTTCGACGTCTTTATCGTTGATTTTCGACACATAGCCGATGACGTGGGTCAACGCCGAACCGTAAGGATAGTAACGACGTTTATAGCCTTTAACTTCAACACCCGGAAAACGGTACTGGTTGACGGCAAAGTGAGCTACTTGTACTTCGGTCAGGTTAGTTTTCACCGGAATAGAGGTGAAACGGTGTGAACGTGCGCGCTCTTTTCGGAATGCCGCAATATCATCATCGGTCAGATCAACCACGCTGCGCAAAGCGTCCAGCGTTTGCTGCACGTTATCGACTTTCTCCGGCATCATTTCTATCTGGTAGATAGTGCGGTTGAGAGCCAGAGGGATACCGTTACGGTCGTAGATAATGCCGCGGCTGGGTGCGATAGGCACCAGCTTAATGCGGTTTTCATTAGAGCGGGTCTGGTAGTCGGTAAAGCGAACAATTTGCAGATTATACAGGTTGGCGATAAGCACGCCGGTCAGCAGCAAAATCCCCAAAAAGGCGACCAGCGCCCGGCGCACAAACAGCGCGGACTCTGCCGTATAGTCGCGAAAAGAGTTCTGTAGTTTCATCCGCTGCGTTTTCTACTCAAAGCTCACTTATCACTCACGGTGATAAGGATGGTTGGTGGTGATGCTCCACGCCCGGTACAGACTCTCTGCGACCAGCACGCGAACCAGCGGATGGGGAAGGGTAAGTGCCGACAGCGACCAGCTCTGCTCCGCCGCCGCTTTACAGGCAGGCGACAACCCTTCAGGCCCGCCAATCAGTAGACTGACGTCGCGACCATCCAGCTTCCAGCGTTCCAGCTCAGCGGCTAACTGCGGCGTATCCCAGGGCTTGCCTGGAATATCGAGGGTGACAATGCGGTTTTTGCCTGCGGCCGCCAACATCTGCTCACCCTCTTTGTCGAGTATGCGCTTGATGTCCGCATTCTTGCCGCGTTTTCCGGCCGGAATTTCAATCAGCTCGAAGGGCATATCTTTCGGAAAACGACGCAGGTACTCGGTAAAACCGGTTTGTACCCAGTCCGGCATTTTCGTTCCCACGGCGACAAGTTGCAGCTTCACGCATTAACTCCAGAGTTTTTCCAGTTCATACAGGCGACGGCTCTCTTCCTGCATGACATGGACAATCACATCGCCCAAATCCACGACAATCCAGTCGGCGCTGTTTTCACCTTCTACGCCGAGCGGTAACAGGCCCGCTGCGCGAGACTCCTGCACAACGTGATCAGCAATGGACATAACATGGCGGCTGGACGTACCCGTACAGATGATCATGCAGTCGGTGATGCTGGATTTGCCCTGAACGTCTAAGGCGATGATGTCCTGACCTTTGAGGTCATCAATTTTGTCGATAACAAAATCCTGGAGTGCTTTACCCTGCAAGTTTTCCCCCTGGGTGAATCAAATAGATAAAAATGGTCTGTCAGTATACCTGAACCAGAGGCGATTTCGGGACAATTGTCGCCGAATCGGCTTTCGAAAGTGGGCTATCATCCCACCCCGCGCCGCAGATTGCATCGCCATTTTTGTAAAACAATTTCTACAAAGTCGTGTCTGGCGGAAAAAGTCTGGCTGCGGAGAATATCAGCCTGCCCGGGGCTGTCAATGGTCGTTGCGGCTTACCCGTAAAAAAACAGAAAAGTCATGCATTCTCGACCCCGATGGCACGGCTATTGAGGACGCGTAGCGTCGCGAATTTTTGGTTGATATCAATGGCGCTCCAACACCCCTGGTCAACGCGGAAATGCCACATAGACTCGGCAGGCATGCCAATTAAACGAGCAATTAACAGACTCAGTACGCCCTGATGGCTGACGACTAAAATATTCTGATAGTGCTGATATTCACTAAGCCTTGCGATAAATCGTTCCACACGTTGCGAAAATGCCTGAAATCCTTCACCGTTCGTGGGGATAGCATGCTGCCAGTCATTGCACCACGCGCTATAGTTTTCGGCATCTTCTTGCATGAGGTCACGATGATGTCGCATCTCCCAGTCGCCAAAAAACATTTCATTGAGTTCAGGGATGATATGAACGGGGTGCTGGCGGTCACTAAGAACCAGTCGCGCGGTATGCTGTGCCCGTTCCAGTTCACTGCATAAAACCAGGTCAAAGGAAACATCATGTAGCAGCGTATGCAGATTTTGCGCTTGCTCAATACCGCGCGCGGTCAGGGGTGTGGGCGCATGACCGCTGTACAGACCATCGACATTCGCTTGCGTTTCACCATGACGAATTAACCACAGTCGCATCATGCCCTCCGTAACGACAGGTATCAGCGATACAAGCCTTGTTGGTTAATGTAAGTCAGTACCGGTTCCGGTAATAAATCCTCACACGATTCACCATTTTGCAAACGTTCGCGGATGATGGTCGCCGAGATGTTAAACCACGGCGTTTCAGCCAGATAAATTTTACCGGCAGGCTGAAGGTGAAGATCTTCCGGGTTATGTGTCAAATGATCCTCCAGCCATTGCTGATATTGTGGTTGTGCCATTTCAAGTGGGTAACCAGGACGCCGACAGACGATCAAATGTGCATTGTCGAGTATCGTTTCGTATTCGTACCAGGTCGGAAAGGTCAGCAATGAATCCTGACCAATAATAAACGCCAGCGGCACGTCCGGTCCTTGCTCCTGCCGCCACTCTTTCAGTGTTTGCGCAGTGTAAGAGGGGGCATTGCGCTTTAGCTCGCGTTCATCAAGAGTAAATAATGGCTTGTCGGCAATCGCCAGTTCAAGCATGTGTTTACGCTGCATGCTGTTTGCTTCCGGCTGGGGACGATGCGGAGGAACATTATTAGGGATGATTGTGACCCGCGTCAGACCAATCAAATTCGCCAGCGTTTCCACGGGTTTAAGATGACCATAGTGCACCGGATCAAAGGTGCCGCCAAACAGAGCCTGTAAAGATTTCATATCAACCGTCGATAAATACGTCCGCCAGGGGTTTATGGCACAACAGAAGAGATAACCCTTCAAGCTCTGCCCACACTGACTGACCGTAATCTTGTTTGAGGGTGAGTTCCGTTCGTGTCAGGAGTTGCACGGCCTGACGTAACTGCGACTGGCTTAAGCGATTTAACGCCTCGCTCATCATGCCCCTGCGGTTCTGCCATACCCGATGCTTATCAAACAACGCACGCAGTGGCGTATGGGCAGACTGGCGTTTCAGGTTAACCAGTAACAACAGTTCACGTTGTAATGTGCGCAACAAAATAACCGGTTCGCTGCCTTCCAGACGCAGTTGCTGAAGAATATGCAACGCGCGCTTACTTTTTCCCATCAACAAAGCATCAACCCAATGAAAAGGGGTGAAATGCGCGGCATCATTCACCGCCTGTTCAACGCGCGGTAATGTCAGTTTGCCGTCCGGCCAGAGTAGCGATAAACGCTCCAGTGCCTGGGCCAGCGCCAGCAGGTTACCTTCATAACAGTAGCAGAGCACCTGATTTGCAGCGTCATCCAGTTCTAAGTTGAGCTGTTTTGCGCGCGCAGCAACCCAGCGGGGCAGCTGAGCCTGCTCCGGTGTCTGACAGGTCACCTGCACGCTGCGATTCGCAAGAGCAGTAAACCAGGCGGCATTTTCTTGCGCTTTGCTTAATTTATTACCGCGGACGATCAACAGCAGGTCGTCATGCAGAAGTCCGGTGAGTGTGAGAAGTTGTTCATTGATCGCCGCATTCGGTCCGTTTTCGGGTAACAACAGCAATAGCGTTTGTCGACTGGCAAACAGGCTCATGGCCTGGCATAACGAAAAAATCGCATTCCAGTCGGTGTTGGGATCAATGGAAAAAGTGTGGTGTTCTTCGAACCCTTGCGCCGCAGCGACCTGACGAACAGCGTCCTGGCTTTCCTGCAATAACAGAGGATCGTTACCAAGTAAAAGATACGCCGCGCGCAGCCCTTCATTGAGCTGCGCGCGGAGTTGTTCCGGGTACAACCGAATCATCAGTTACCCAGCGTGGTGGAGACGCGTGCAGGCGTTGCCGGAGTATCCGTTGTGGTCGACGTCTGTTCTTCGTCGGAACGAATATCCGCAGCACGGATGCTTGGCAGCTTACGAATCAGCTGTTCGGCAGCACGGTCGTACATCTCTTTTACGATCATGTCTTGTTCGTTATCTTTCGCTAACGCCATTTGCGGGTTATCGAAGAACGAACGGAAGACTTTGGCGCTAATCGGGTAGATATCACGGCCGGGGATCAACACGGTCGCATTCACCGTCATGATCATCTGATACTCTGCTGTTTGACCGTTACGGAATACCGATGCGGTATCTTTCGCGATGCTCACTTTACCCAAACGCAGGGATGGAACGTCCTTACGCGTGGTTTCTTTATCAAGCAACTCGACACCATTCAGACGTAACTGATTACGCACCGCACGGCTTAATGGCCCGTTCGGATCGCCTGAGTCCAGGATCATGACTTTCATAGTGGAAGGAACCTGCGTGGTGTCACGCAGATGCCAGCCACACCCGGCGGTGATTAACACCGCCAGAGATAACAACAATGTTGCCAGATATCGCACGCTTCCTCCCGCGCTTAGCCAACGACCAGATTGAGGAGTTTACCTGGTACGTAAATCACTTTACGTACAGTAACGCCATCAAGATATTTTGCTACCAGATGTTCCTGGCCAGCACGTTCGCGAACCTGTTCTTCCGTTGCGTCCACCGGAACGGTGATTTTTGCACGGACTTTACCGTTAACCTGCACCACGACCAGCGTGGAGTCTTCCACCATCGCTTTTTCGTCAGCAACCGGCCACGGCGCGTTGTCGATATCGCCTTCGCCTTTCAGTTCCTGCCACAGCGTGAAGCAGATGTGCGGGGTGAACGGGTTAAGCATACGGACTACCGCCAGCAGCGCTTCCTGCATCAGGGCGCGATCCTGCTCGCCATCGGTCGGTGCTTTCGCCAGTTTGTTCATCAGCTCCATAATCGCCGCAATTGCGGTGTTGAAGGTCTGACGACGGCCGATATCATCGGTTACTTTAGCGATAGTTTTATGCACATCGCGACGCAGCGCTTTCTGATCTTCAGTCAGCGCATCGACGTTCAGTGCCGCAACATCACCTTTTGCTGTATGCTCGTACACCAGTTTCCAGACACGTTTCAGGAAGCGGTTAGCCCCTTCCACGCCGGACTCCTGCCATTCGAGAGTCATATCAGCCGGAGAAGCAAACATCATAAACAGACGAACGGTGTCCGCGCCGTAACGTTCAACCATCACCTGCGGGTCGATACCGTTGTTCTTCGACTTGGACATTTTGCTCATGCCGGTATAAACCAGTTCATGGCCTGCCGCATCTTTCGCTTTCACGATACGGCCTTTCTCGTCACGTTCAACGATAGCATCAACCGGGGAAACCCAGTTACGTTCGCCGTTTTCACCAACATAGTAGAAGGCATCTGCCAGCACCATACCCTGACACAGCAACTGTTTCGCTGGTTCGTCAGAGTTCACCATGCCTGCATCACGCATCAGTTTGTGGAAGAAGCGGAAGTAGAGCAGGTGCATAATGGCGTGTTCGATACCACCAATGTAAATATCCACCGGCAGCCAGTAGTTAGCCGCTTTGGAATCCAGCATACCTTCTTTGTACTCCGGGCAAGTGTAGCGCGCATAGTACCAGGAGGACTCCATAAAGGTGTCGAAAGTGTCGGTTTCACGCAGTGCTGGCATACCGTTAACGGTAGTTTTTGCCCATTCCGGATCTGCTTTAATCGGGCTGGTAATGCCGTCCATCACCACATCTTCCGGCAGGATCACCGGCAGCTGGTCGTCCGGGGTCGGCATTACGGTACCGTCTTCCAGCGTCACCATCGGAATCGGCGCGCCCCAGTAACGCTGACGAGAAACACCCCAGTCGCGCAGGCGGTAGTTCACTTTACGCTCGCCAACGCCCATTTCAGTCAGTTTGTCGGCAATGGCGTTGAAGGCCGCTTCATGGTCAAGACCATTAAACTCGCCAGAGTTGAACAGCACGCCTTTTTCAGTCAGGGCTTGCTGAGAAAGATCTGGCTCAGAGCCGTCAGCTGCCAGGATAACCGGTTTGATGTTCAGGCCGTATTTAGAGGCAAACTCGTAGTCGCGCTGGTCGTGACCCGGAACCGCCATAACTGCGCCCGTGCCGTATTCCATCAATACGAAGTTTGCTGCCCAAACGGGAATTTCTTCGCCCGTTAATGGGTGAACCGCTTTAAAGCCAGTATCGACGCCTTTTTTCTCCATCGTCGCCATTTCAGCTTCGGCAACTTTGGTGTTACGGCATTCGTCAATAAAGGCGGCCAGTTCAGGATTATTTTCCGCCGCTTTCTGTGCCAGCGGATGACCCGCAGCCACCGCCAGGTAGGTACAACCCATAAAGGTGTCCGGGCGGGTAGTGTAAACGGTCAGCGTGTTGTCATAGTCCTTAACGTTGAAGGTGATTTCCACGCCTTCGGAACGACCGATCCAGTTACGCTGCATTGTTTTAACGGTGTCTGGCCAGTGATCCAGTTTATCCAGATCGTTGAGCAGCTCGTCAGCGTAAGCAGTGATTTTGATAAACCACTGCGGGATCTCTTTACGCTCAACTTTGGTATCGCAGCGCCAGCAGCAGCCGTCGATAACTTGTTCGTTCGCCAGTACGGTCTGGTCGTTCGGGCACCAGTTGACCGCAGAAGTCTTCTTATATACCAGGCCTTTTTTATACAGTTCGGTGAAGAATTTCTGTTCCCAACGGTAGTATTCCGGCGTACAGGTCGCCAGCTCGCGGCTCCAGTCATAACCAAAGCCCAGCATTTTGAGCTGGTTTTTCATATACGCGATGTTGTCGTACGTCCACGGTGCTGGCGCGGTGTTGTTTTTCACCGCCGCGCCTTCCGCAGGCAGACCAAATGCGTCCCAGCCGATTGGCTGCAGGACGTTTTTGCCCAGCATACGCTGGTAGCGGGCGATCACGTCACCGATGGTGTAGTTGCGAACGTGGCCCATGTGTAGTCGACCAGAAGGATAGGGAAGCATAGACAGGCAGTAATACTTCTCTTTGCTCTCGTCTTCGGTTACTTCAAATGTGCGCTTCTCATCCCAGTGAAGCTGTACTTTGGATTCTATCTCTTCCGGGCGGTATTGCTCTTGCATGGCAGCCAGTGGTCCTGTTTTCAATACGGCTACAAATGTAGCGTTGATGTGGTTTTTCAGATCCGCATAGCATAGCCCAAACGCCCGCGTCAAAACAGCCTTTCGCGCACTCGACGTTGAAATGATGCCCGGATTATTCATACATTAATTTACAGAGTTTGTGGGCGTATTAGCAAAGCAAGGAACAAAGAACGTCTATTATTATAGTCAGTTAACGACCCGGGAGATGAAACGATGAACAAGGTTGCTCAATATTACCGTGAACTGGTCGCGTCATTGAGCGAACGCCTGCGCAATGGCGAACGTGATATCGACGCACTGGTGGAACAGGCGCGCGAGCGCGTAATAAAAACAGGGGAGTTAACGCGAACCGAGGTCGATGAGCTGACGCGAGCTGTCAGACGTGACCTGGAAGAGTTCGCCATGAGCTATGAAGAGAGCCTGAAAGAAGAGTCTGACAGCGTCTTTATGCGGGTGATTAAAGAAAGCTTGTGGCAGGAGCTGGCAGACATCACCGATAAAACGCAGCTTGAATGGCGCGAAGTTTTCCAGGACCTCAATCATCACGGGGTTTATCACAGCGGAGAAGTGGTAGGGCTGGGAAATCTGGTCTGCGAGAAATGTCACTTCCATCTCCCGATCTATACACCGGAAGTGCTGACGCTATGCCCGAAATGTGGTCATGATCAGTTCCAGAGACGCCCGTTCGAGCCGTAATGAAATGAGTGGCGCCGGATGGCGTGATGTCATCCGGCGAGTGATTAAGCGTAAAATTTCAGACGATCAGCCAGTAAATCAACAAAGCCCTGACGATCAACATCGACCATTACGGTGGCATTCGGTTTATTGCCAGTCAGATAATAATAATCAACAACCGTCATACCCTGGGTATATTTCCCTTGTGTTTCCACGCCAACCCAGCGCTCAACAGTGGTAAACAACTCCGGTTTCAACAGCCAGGCGATGGTGCATGGGTCATGCAGTGGTGCGCCGACAAAGCCCCATTTTTCGTCTTTATGATATTCGAGGAAGAAATCCAGCAGTTCGGCAACAATGGTTGAAACAGGGTTGCCAATCGCGCGGAAACGCTCAGTGTCTTCAACGTGGATTTGTGCTTTGTGAGTAACATCCAGACCGGCCATCACCACCGGAATTCCTGACTGGAAGACAATTTCTGCCGCTTCCGGGTCAACGTAAATATTAAATTCAGCCGCAGGCGTCCAGTTACCAAGCCCCATTGCGCCGCCCATAATCACGATACGGGCAATTTTGCTATGCAGTTCCGGGTGGCTATTGAGCAGCAAGGCAACGTTAGTTTGCGGTCCGGTAGAAACAATGGTGACAGGTTCCTCACTTTCACGCAGCGTTTTCGCCATCAGCTCCACCGCCGTACAGTTTTGCGGTGCGAACGTCGGTTCCGGTAATGCCGGGCCGTCGAGACCGCTTTCGCCGTGCACGTTGTCCGCAATAATCAAATTACGCATTAACGGTTTTACCGCACCGCTTGCTACCGGAATATCGGTGCGATTAAGCAAGGTCAGCATACGCAGAACATTGCGTAAGGTTTTTTCTGGTGTCTGGTTTCCGGCGGAAGACGTAATTGCTTTGACATCAAGCTCTGGTGAGGCGAGGGCGAGAACGATTGCGATAGCGTCGTCATGACCTGGGTCGCAATCTAACAGAATTGGCAGTGCCATTGTTGCTCCTTGTTGTGTGTTTCTTTGCGACAAGGGTAACGCCGGGATGTAACAGATACGAGGGACGAAACGAGAAAGCGTGAGATGGCGCGCAATTGAGTATGCGCGCCAGAGTGATTAATGCAGGATTTTTGCGAGGAAGTCTTTTGCGCGGTCCGATTTCGGATCATCGAAGAAAGCGTCTTTCGGCGAGTCTTCGACAATTTTACCCTCGTCCATAAAGATCACCCGATTCGCCACTTTACGGGCAAAGCCCATTTCGTGGGTCACCACCATCATCGTCATTCCTTCGTTCGCCAGTTCGACCATCACGTCCAGCACTTCGTTGATCATCTCCGGATCCAGCGCCGACGTTGGTTCGTCGAACAGCATGGCAATAGGATCCATGCACAATGCGCGAGCGATCGCCACACGCTGCTGCTGGCCGCCGGAAAGCTGCGCCGGAAACTTATTGGCATGTGCGGAAAGCCCGACGCGCTCCAGCAATTTCAATGCTTTTTCACGAGCCGGCGCTTTATTGCGTTTAAGCACTTTCACCTGCGCCAGGGTCAGGTTTTCGATAATCGACAGATGGGGGAACAGCTCGAAATGCTGAAACACCATCCCGACGCGGGAACGCAGTTTCGCCAGATCGGTTTTCTTGTCGTTAACCACGATGCCATCGACGGTGATTTCACCTTGCTGCACCGGTTCGAGGCCGTTGACGGTTTTAATCAGCGTTGATTTGCCTGAACCAGACGGGCCGCAAACCACCACCACTTCGCCTTTTTTCACTTCGGTTGAGCAGTCGGTCAGCACCTGAAAGTGACCATACCATTTTGAAACATTTTTCAGGGTAATCATTATGCTGTCCTTCTTTTCAAGTAGCTGACCAACAACGACGCGCTAAGGCTAATAACGAAATAAACAAATCCGGCAAACAGGATCATCTCAACCTGCGTACCATCACGCTCACCAATGGTTGAGGCGGTACGGAAGAAATCGGCCAGAGATAACACATACACCAGTGAGGTATCCTGAAACAGTACGATGCCCTGAGTGAGCAACAGCGGCACCATCGCGCGGAACGCCTGCGGCAGAATAATCAGTTTCATCGACTGCCAGTGAGTCATTCCCAACGCCAGCGCGGCGCTCGACTGACCACGAGAAATACTTTGAATACCAGCACGGATAATCTCTGAATAGTAGGCCGCTTCAAACATCGAAAACGCCACCATCGCCGAAATTAAACGGATATCATTTTTGGGTGATAATCCCAGCACGTTTTGCAGAAAACCCGGTACGATCAGGTAAAACCACAGCAAAACCATAACTAAAGGAATCGAGCGGAATACGTTAACGTAGGCTTTGGCAAACCACGCTACGGGCGCAAAGCTGGACAAGCGCATCACCGCCAGCATGGTGCCCCACAAAATACCAATCACCACTGCCGTGACGGTGATTTTCAGCGTGATCACCAGCCCGTCGAGCAGATATGGCAGGGAAGGAACAATGGAACTCCAGTCAAACTCGTACATTATTTGCCCCCCATGTTGCCGGGCAGGCGAACTTTACGTTCAACCAGCGTCATCACCAGCATGATAAAAGCGTTAATCAATACATACGCCAGCGTAATGGCGGTAAACGACTCCCAGGCGTGGGCCGAGTAATCGAGCAATTTACCCGCCTGCGCCGCCATATCCACCAGACCGATAGTCGAGGCGATGGCGGAGTTTTTCACCAGGTTCATCATCTCTGAGGTCATCGGCGGGACGATAACGCGATAAGCATTAGGCAGCAGTACGTAGCGGTAGGCCTGCGGTAGCGTCAGACCCATCGCCAGCGCGGCATTTTTTTGCCCACGCGGCAGCGACTGAATAGCTGCGCGTACCTGTTCGCAAACACGGGCGGCGGTAAACAGCCCCAGGCAGAGCATGGATGAAAGGAAAAACTGAATATTGGGATCCAGCTCTGCCTTAAACCACATGCCGATTTTCTCTGGCAGCAGCTCCGGGATCACCAGGTACCAGGTAAAGAATTGCACAATCAACGGCACGTTGCGGAACAGTTCGACATACAACGTACCCAGACCGGAGAGAAAACGGTTTGGAACGGTACGTAAAATGCCGAAAAATGAACCGACGAGGAAAGCGATAATCCAGGCGCAGATCGACAAAGCGATCGTCACCTGAAAACCACTCCAGATCCAACCAAGATAGGTGGTGTTGCCGAACGGGGCTTGTTGTAAAAAAATACCCCAGTTCCAGTCTATAGACATAAATCTACTCCAGAAAAAAGAGGGTAGCAGCGTTAACTGCTACCCTCGAAGATTGTTACCCAGCGTATTGCGGTTTTCAGGCCCGATGGGGAACGACCACCAGGCGTATAGTTCCGTGCTACGTAACAATCGAGAGGGCTGGAATTTCCGCCCCTGGTTCTTGTAATTAGTTCAGTGCCTTGTCATTCGGTTCTTTGAACAGTGCTTTCATTTCGTCTGACAGTTCGAAATTCATGTTCAGGTTTTTCGGCGGAATTGGGTTTTTGAACCATTTATCAAACCATTTTTCCGCTTCACCGGAGGTCTGCACCTGAGCGATAGTGTCATCCATCAGCTTTTTGAACTGCGGATCGTCTTTACGCAACATGCAACCGTAGGCTTCCTGAGACTGCGGCTTGCCGACGATTTCCCAGTTGTCTGGTTTCTTCGCTTTCGCACGTTCACCGGCCAGCAGGGCATCATCCATCATAAAGGCAACGGCACGACCGCTTTCCAGGGTGCGGAAAGAGTCACCGTGATCTTTGGCGCTGATGATGCGCATATTCATTTTTTGCTCTTCATTCAGTTTGTTGAGCAAAACTTCAGAGGTAGTGCCGGAAGTGACGACTACGGCTTTGCCTTTCAGGTCGGCAAAATCTTTGATATCGCCGCCCTTTTTGGTCAGCAGGCGCGTACCGACCACGAAAATAGTGTCAGAGAAAGCCGCCTGTTTTTGGCGTTCGGCATTGTTGGTGGTAGAACCGCATTCAAAATCGAAAGTGCCGTTTTGCAGCAGTGGAATACGGTTTTGTGAGGTGATCGGAATCAATTTCACCTGTAAGTCTGGTTTGTTGAGTTTCTTTTTCACTGCTTCAACAATGGCGTTGGAGTAATCCTGCGAGTAGCCCACCACTTTTTGCTGATTGTCGTAATAAGAGAAAGGTACTGAAGATTCACGGTGACCGACGACAATCACGCCGTTTTTGGCGATTTTGTCCAGCGTGCTGCCTGCTGCCGGGGCGGCGTCATCTGCCTGTGCCAGTCCTGCGGAAAGCGCCAGGGCCAGGATTGCTGTGGCAGGTTTACGTAATTGCATATCCAACTCCTTTATCTTCTGCGTTAAAAACGCATGGATACCCGTTGTGAGTGTTTGTGTTGTTATCATCTGCGACTTTATTGTGCAGTGTTGTGTTTGTTAGGTAACATTTAGTTTGGATAAATGTAAAGATATTGCTGTTTTATTGTTTATTTTTGCGAGGTGCGCCGCACCATTCCGAAGCAAAATTCTTAAACCGCACCTTTTTGGTGCTACCGCTGATTTGTGGTGGTGCAACCCGGTTGCGTTGCGGCTGATTTCATTGCTTACACAGTAAATAAAGCAACTTACATGCCAAAAAATACTTAGGGGTGAATTAATTACGATTGTAATTTCAGTTTGAAAAAGTCATATTTCGGACAGTGTTAACTTTTCGGTGTGGGACGTTTGCCGGGATGATAACTACACTCGGGAAAATGCTTTTTACTAGTCTTTTCAAGGAAGAATCACCTTATGTCTGCATCTTCGGTTAAGCCGTTAAATGTTCAATTACCCGCAATAACCCTGATCCTTTTTGCGCTCTGTGTTGGGATATTTTGTTACCTCGCACAATGGATGAGTTACGAAGAAGTCGATCAATCCGCACTCATCCATCTCGGCGCTAACGTTGCTTCTCTCACGTTGTCGGATGAATCCTGGCGCTTATTGAGCAGTGTTTTTCTGCACAGTAGTTTTTCCCATTTGCTGATGAATATGTTTGCACTCCTGGTGGTGGGGACAGTGGCGGAACGGATACTGGGGAAATGGCGACTCCTGATTATCTGGTTATTCTCCGGCATCTTTGGTGGGCTGATCAGCGCCTGTTATACGTTACGCGAAAGTGAGCAGATAGTCATCAGCATTGGGGCATCCGGGGCAATTATGGGAATAGCGGGCGCTGCGATAGCAACACAGCTTGCTTCAGGTGCGGGCACACACCATAAAAACCAGCGGCGAGTATTTCCTCTGTTGGGTATGGTGGCGCTGACACTGTTGTATGGTACCCGGCAAACAGGAATAGATAACGCTTGCCACATTGGCGGCCTGATTGCGGGGGGCGCGTTGGGTTGGCTGAGTGCGCGTTTAGTTGGGCAAAATCGGCTCGTTACGGAAGGCGGGATTATTGTTGCGGTCACTCTTCTTCTGACCGGGACTATCTGGTTTGTGCAGCAGCAGATTGATGAATCAGTTTTACAGGTCGGGCAAAGCCTGCGTGAAGCGTTTTATCCGCAGGAGATTGAACAAGAGCGACGACAAAAAAAGCAGCAGTTAGTGGAGGAGCGCAACGCCCTCAGGGAAACATTATCCGCTCCGGTAAGTCGTGAGCAGGCCAGTGGTGATTTACTCGCTGAGATTGCCGATATCCATGATATGGCGATCAGTCGGGATGGTAATACGTTGTATGCCGCAATTGAAAACACGAACAGTATTGTTGTTTTCGACCTCGGACAAAAGAAAATCCTGCATACCTTTACAGCGCCCATAGCGAAAGAAAAGTCAGTCAAACATTGTGGTGGCTGTAAAGATCAGGGCGTCAGATCGCTGGCATTAAGCCTGGATGAAAAGTTGATTTATGCGACTTCATTTGAAGCGAATGCGTTATCGGTCATTAACGTGGCGACGGGGGAGATTATTCAGTCGATTACCACCGGCGCACATCCTGACAGCTTTATCCTCTCGCGTGATGGCACAAAAGCCTGGGTGATGAATCGCACCAGTAATAGTGTGTCAGCGATTGATCTGGTGGCTTATCAGCATGTGGCGGATATCCCGCTGGAGAAATACGACGGGACGGGGATGAGCGGTAAACCAGGCGCCTGGGTTATGGCACTTTCCCCGGATGAAAAAACATTACTGGTTCCGGGAGCAGGCAGAGGTAACATCGTGCGGATCAATACCATCACGCATCAGAAAGAAGACTTTCCCGCAGGTAATGCGCGTGGTGTCGTTTCTGCGATGGGATTCCGACCAAAAAATGGTGAGATTATTTTTGCCGATAGCCAGGGGATTTCACGTATAAGAGCTGAGGATCAACAAGCCAGCATTATGACGCAATGGTGTAGCAGGAGCGTTTATTCCGTTGAGGGTATTAGCCCGGACGGTCAGTATTTAGCGTTGGTGTCATATGGCCTGCAAGGTTATGTCATCCTGCTCAATATTAATGCCGGGCAGATTATTGGCGTTTATCCCGCCAGCTACGTGAATCATCTTCGTTTTTCAGCGGATGATAGAAAGATATTTGTTATGGCGAAGAACAGGTTAATCCAAATGGACAGGACGCGCTCGCTTGATCCGCAGGCAATTATTCGGCATCTCCAATATGGCGATGTGGCTTGTATCCCTGAACCGTAAGAAAAAAGGGCATGATAATCATGCCCCAGAGCGTGTTGAAAAAGTACGCTTTATCCTACAAAATCGCGAAAATTCAACATATTGTAAAAATCGCGTAGGCCTGATAAGCGTCGCGCATCATTCACATCAACGTTTACGTCGCTGACGCAGACTCATCAGTACAGCGGCAAAACCAAACAGCGCCGTCAGCACCCACAGCGGCCAGTTGCCGGTTTGTGCGTACGGTGTGAGTCCGGTGGTTGGTGTCACGTTAGTGGTCAACACCTCGCGGGTGAACTGCGGGATCATCGCCTGAATCTCACCCTGCGGGCCAATCACCGCCGTAATGCCGTTGTTGGTGCTGCGCAACAGTGGGCGCGCCAGCTCCAGCGCACGCATTCGCGCCATCTGGAAGTGCTGCCATGGACCAATAGACTTACCAAACCACGCATCGTTGGAGATAGTCAGCAGATAGTCGGTATCCGGGCGGAAGTTATCGCGCACTTGCTCGCCGAGAATGATCTCGTAGCAAATAGCCGCAGTAAGCTCAATACCATTTACCGACAGCGGTGGTTGGATATATGGCCCACGGCTGAACGACGACATCGGCAGATCAAAGAACGGTGCTAACGGACGCAGAATCGACTCCAGCGGGACAAACTCGCCAAACGGCACCAGATGGTTTTTGTTATAGCGATCGGCTGATTCGTAGCTGTACGGCGCACCTTTACCCAGCGTGATGATGGTGTTGTAGGTATCGTAGCGGTTCTGCTTATTGAGACGTGCGTCAACAATCCCGGTTACCAGCGAGCTACCTTTATCGCGCAACTCACCGTCCAGTGCTTTGAGGAACGGTTGCTGATTAATTTCCAGATCGGTTATCGCCGACTCCGGCCAGATAATCAACGATGATTTGCCCATCAGCGGTGCCGTTGCGTTGTAGTAAATCTTCAGCGTATTAAGAAGCTGGCCTTCGTCCCATTTCAGCGATTGCGGAATATCGCCCTGAACCATCGAAACCTGAATGGTTTTCTCCGGTTGCGGGGTAAACCACTGGATGTAACGCAGCGGGAAGGGAAGGGCAAACAGCACGACGGCCACCACCAGCGGACGCCAGTTGCGTTTGACCAACGCCAGTGCCAGCAGGCCGCTAACCATCATCAGCAGGAAGTTAATGGCTTCCACGCCCATTATCGGTGCCAGCCCTTTTAACGGGCCATCAATCTGGCTATAGCCGAACTGTAACCACGGGAAGCCAGTCAGCACCCAACCGCGCAGAAACTCGGTCATTTGCCAGAGAGCAGGGGCGGCAATCGCCACGCGCAGCCAGGTGGTTTTTGACCACAACCGCGACAGCACGCCAGCAAACAGTCCGGTATACAGCGACAAATACGCCGCCAGCAGCACCACCAGGAAGACGTTAACCGGGCCAGGCATTCCACCAAAGGTCGCGATGCTGACATAGACCCAGTTAATACCGCTGCCAAAGAGACCAAATCCCCAGCAAAAGCCAATAGCGGCAGACTGGAGTGGACGACGGTTAAAGGTCAACGCCTGAAGCCCCATCAGCGAAATAATCGCCGCAGGCCAGACGTCGTAAGGAGAGAAGGCCAGCGTTCCGCAGGCACCGAATAATAACGCCAGCAGCAGGCGAATGCGCTGGCGTTCAATTAATGAGGCAAAAGCCATGTAGTTATCTATCCAGTTTCGGTTTTATTCATCCAGCTTCGGCTGGGGTGAGTCATCCGGGATTTTGACATGAACCTGAATAATACGCCGACTGTCGGCCATCGCCACTTTGAACTGGTAACCGTCGATGTCGATGGTTTCGCCACGCGCCGGAAGATGCCCAAATGCCTGCATCACCAGACCACCGATAGTGTCAACCTCTTCATCGCTAAAGTGGGTGCCGAACGCTTCGTTGAAGTCTTCAATAGAAGCCAGTGCGCGCACGGTCCAGGTATGACGACTCAGCTGACGGAAGTCGATATCATCTTCTTCGTCATACTCGTCTTCAATCTCACCAACAATCAGTTCCAGGATGTCTTCAATGGTCACCAGACCGGAAACCCCACCGAATTCGTCAATGACGATCGCCATGTGGTAACGCTGAGAGCGAAACTCTTTCAGCATCCGGTCTACGCGCTTACTTTCAGGAACGACAACCGCCTGACGTAACACTTTGTCCATGCTGAAGGCTTCAGCATCGCTGCGCATAAACGGCAGCAAGTCTTTCGCCATCAGAATCCCTTCAATGTGATCTTTGTCTTCGCTAATCACCGGGAAACGTGAGTGGGCGGACTCGATGATGACATCAAGGCATTCGTCCAGCGTCTGGTTGCGTTTCAGGGTAATCATCTGGGAGCGGGGGATCATGATGTCGCGGACGCGTTGGTCTGCGATGTCCATCACCCCTTCGAGCATATCGCGCGTATCTTCGTCGATAAGGTCGTTCTGCCCGGAATCACGGATCAGCGCCAGCAGTTCGTCACGGTTTTTTGGTTCACCGTGGAAAAGTTGGCTGAGTAACAGGGAGAAAAATCCCTTCTTGTTGCTTATCGTGTCACTACTGTGTGAATTGTCGTCGCTCATGGCGTCGTATGGGTTCTCATGTTAGTTAATCAAAACGCCGTCGTTAATCACCAACGGCGGGGACGTCTGCCAGTCAAATGCCTGGCAAATTATTCTTTCTCGGCAATGTACGGATCCTCATAGCCCAGAGCAAGCATAATCTCTGTTTCGAGGGCTTCCATTTCTTCTGCTTCGTCGTCTTCGATGTGATCGTAACCTAACAAATGCAGACTGCCGTGCACCACCATATGCGCCCAGTGCGCCTCCAGTGGTTTGCCTTGCTCCTGAGCTTCCTTCTCAACCACCTGACGGCAGATAACCAGATCGCCCAGTAGCGACATTTCCATGCCAGGCGGTACTTCAAACGGGAAGGAGAGCACGTTGGTCGGCTTATCCTTACCGCGATAGGTCAGATTCAGACTGTGGCTTTCGGCGGTATCGACCACGCGAATCGTCACTTCCGATTCTTCCTGAAACTGCGGGATCACCGCATTCAGCCATGTCTGAAACTGGCTCTCTTCCGGTAACCCGGAATTATCTTCACATGCCAGTTGTAAATCGAGGATCACCTGACTCATTTTTGTTCCTGTTCTTCGCGCTTGCGTTCTGCTGCCAGCGCCGCTTTACGTTTTTGTTCGGCTTCTTCCCAGGCTTCATAGGCGTTAACGATACGCGCCACCACCGGGTGACGAACCACGTCTTCGCTGTGGAAGAAGTTAAAGCTGATCTCTTCGACATCAGCCAGCACTTCGATGGCATGACGCAAACCAGACTTGGTATTACGCGGCAGGTCGATCTGTGTGACGTCGCCGGTGATAACCGCTTTTGAGTTAAAACCGATACGGGTCAGGAACATCTTCATCTGTTCGATGGTGGTGTTCTGGCTCTCATCAAGAATGATAAACGCGTCGTTCAGCGTACGACCACGCATATAGGCCAGCGGTGCGACTTCAATAACGTTGCGCTCAATCAGTTTCTCGACTTTCTCAAAGCCCAGCATTTCAAACAGCGCGTCGTACAGCGGGCGCAGATACGGGTCTACTTTCTGGCTTAAATCGCCAGGCAGGAAGCCCAGTTTCTCACCGGCTTCGACCGCCGGACGAGTCAGCAGAATACGGCGAATTTCCTGACGCTCCAGGGCATCAACTGCCGCAGCCACTGCCAGGTAGGTTTTACCCGTACCCGCCGGGCCAACGCCGAAGGTAATGTCATGGTCGAGAATATTGGCGATGTACTGCGCCTGGTTTGGCGTGCGCGGCTTAATTACGCCGCGTTTGGTTTTGATATTGACTGCTTTGCCGTACTCCGGCACGCTCTCCGCGCTTTGCTCCAGTACCCGCGCTTCTTTAATCGCAAGGTGGATCTGTTCCGGTTCGATATCCTGAATCTGACCGCGCATCGGGGCAGTATCGACATACAGGCTACGCAGAATGTCTGCCGCTGCGGTGACGCAAATCGGACGGCCGGTCAGTTTAAAGTGGTTATCGCGGCGATTGATCTCGATGCCGAGACGGCGTTCGAGTTGTTTGATGTTGTCATCAAACGGGCCGCACAGGCTCAACAGACGCGCATTGTCTGCTGGCTCCAGGGTGATTTCGCGAGTGTCTATGTTCAAACCGTTCCTCTTATCTGTATGCCGCCGGAAGCTGAACATTCACCGGCCTATAAGGAAATTATTCACGCCACAGGAAAAAGGCGCAAGCATTGCGATAAAGATGGGGATAAAGAGAGAAAAAACAAGGCCCACCGGAACGGCGGGCCTGAGAATTACGGCTGATAATAACCCACGCCAAGGTCGTTTTCTTTGCGGGTACGGGCAATCACCGATTCCGGTGTTTCTGCCACGCGCAGACCCATTTCATCTTCAGTTCGCACCACTTTACCGCGCAGAGAGTTCGGGTAGACGTCGGTAATTTCTACATCGACGAATTTACCGATCATATCCGGTGTGCCCTCGAAGTTGACCACGCGGTTATTTTCAGTGCGACCGGAAAGCTCCATGATGCTCTTACGTGAAGTCCCTTCTACCAGAATGCGCTGGGTGGTGCCGAGCATCCGGCGGCTCCATGCCATCGCTTGCTGATTAATGCGCTCTTGCAGAATATACAGACGCTGCTTCTTCTCTTCTTCCGGAACATCATCAACCATATCGGCGGCTGGTGTACCCGGACGTGCAGAGAAGATAAAGCTGTAGCTCATGTCGAAATTGACGTCGGCAATCAGCTTCATCGTTTTCTCGAAGTCGTCGGTGGTTTCGCCAGGGAAGCCAACGATGAAGTCAGAACTGATCTGAATATCCGGACGCGCCGCACGCAGTTTACGGATGATCGCTTTGTACTCCAGCGCCGTGTGAGTACGGCCCATCAGGTTCAGAATGCGATCGGAACCGCTCTGTACCGGCAGGTGCAGGAAGCTCACCAGCTCCGGCGTGTCGCGATACACTTCGATGATATCGTCGGTGAATTCGATCGGATGGCTGGTGGTAAAGCGAATACGATCGATCCCGTCGATCGCCGCAACCAGACGCAGCAGATCGGCAAACGATCCGGTGGTGCCGTCGTAGTTCTCACCGCGCCAGGCGTTCACGTTCTGGCCGAGCAGGTTAACTTCACGCACGCCCTGAGCCGCAAGCTGGGCGATCTCAAACAGAATATCGTCGGACGGACGGCTTACCTCTTCACCACGGGTGTATGGCACTACGCAGTAGGTGCAATATTTATTGCAGCCTTCCATGATGGAGACAAACGCGGTCGGCCCTTCGGCACGCGGTTCCGGCAGACGGTCAAACTTCTCGATTTCCGGGAAGCTGATATCTACAACCGGGCTGCGGTCGCCGCGCACGGAGTTGATCATCTCCGGCAGGCGGTGCAGCGTTTGCGGCCCAAAAATAATATCGACATAGTGGGCGCGCTGGCGAATGTGCTCGCCTTCTTGCGATGCCACGCAGCCGCCGACGCCGATAATCAGGTCTGGATTCTTCTCTTTTAACAGTTTCCAGCGACCCAACTGATGGAAGACTTTTTCCTGAGCCTTCTCGCGGATTGAGCAGGTGTTCAGCAGCAGCACATCCGCTTCTTCCGCCACGTCGGTCAGTTGATAGCCGTGGGTGGCATCCAGCAGATCGGCCATCTTCGATGAATCGTACTCGTTCATCTGACAGCCCCAGGTTTTAATATGGAGTTTTTTGGTCATCGACTTGCTCTTGCGAAATAGTAGCCAGGAATGCAGGGCGCATAGTGTAATGCTTTGCTGCCGTTGTGACCAGTATGAGCGTTATCAGCCCTTGGGGGTAAAAATCCTGTAAACTTAAAGCATATTGCTAACAGGATGATTGACCATGACAAATCAACCAACGGAAATTGCCATTGTCGGCGGAGGAATGGTCGGCGGCGCACTGGCGCTGGGGCTGGCACAGCACGGATTTGCGGTAACGGTGATCGAGCACGCAGAACCTGCGCCGTTTGTCGCTGACAGCCAACCGGACGTGCGGATCTCGGCGATCAGCGCGGCTTCGGTATCATTGCTTAAAGGGTTAGGGGTCTGGGATGCAGTACAGGCTATGCGTTGCCATCCTTACCGCAGACTGGAAACGTGGGAGTGGGAAACGGCGCATGTCGTGTTTGACGCCGCTGAACTTAAGCTACCGTTGCTTGGCTACATGGTGGAAAACACTGTCCTGCAACAGGCGTTGTGGCAGGCGCTGGAAGCGCATCCGAAAGTAACGTTACGTGTGCCAGGCTCGCTGATTGCACTGCATCGCCATAATGATCTTCAGGAGCTGGAACTGAAGGGCGGTGAAACGATCCTCGCGAAGCTGGTGATTGGTGCCGACGGCGCAAATTCGCAGGTGCGACAGATGGCGGGAATTGGCGTTCATGCCTGGCAGTATGCGCAGTCGTGTATGTTAATTAGCGTACAGTGTGAGAACGATCCCGGCGACAGCACCTGGCAGCAATTTACCCCGGACGGACCGCGTGCGTTTCTGCCGTTGTTTGATAACTGGGCATCGCTGGTGTGGTATGACTCTCCGGCGCGCATTCGCCAGTTGCAGAATATGAATATGGCGCAGCTACAGGCGGAAATCGCGAAGCATTTCCCGTCGCGTCTGGGTTACGTAACACCGCTTGCCGCTGGTGCGTTTCCGCTGATACGTCGCCATGCGTTGCAGTATGTGCAACCAGGGCTTGCTCTGGTGGGCGATGCCGCGCATACCATCCATCCGCTGGCGGGGCAGGGAGTGAATCTTGGTTATCGTGATGTCGATGCCCTGATTGACGTTCTGGTGAACGCCCGCAGCTACGGCGAAGCGTGGGCCAGTTATCCTGTGCTCAAGCGTTACCAGATGCGGCGTATGGCGGATAACTTCATGATGCAAAGTGGTATGGATCTGTTTTATGCTGGATTCAGCAATAATCTGCCACCGCTGCGTTTTGTGCGTAATCTTGGTTTGATGGCGGCGGAGCGTGCTGGCGTGTTGAAACGTAAGGCGCTGAAATATGCGTTAGGGTTGTAGCCTCACAACATTGCTGGATGCATGCCAACCGTAGGTCGGATAAGACGCGGCAGCGTCGCATCCGACTTTGTAAGGATAAGACGAGTCAACATCGTATTCGGCATTGAATATACGCAGAAAAGCAAAAAGCTCGCCGAAGCGAGCTTTTTTAATGTGGCTGGGGTACGAGGATTCGAACCTCGGAATGCCGGAATCAGAATCCGGTGCCTTACCGCTTGGCGATACCCCAACTGGGTGCACTTACAAGGTAAGCGTCTTGAATAAATTGGCTGGGGTACGAGGATTCGAACCTCGGAATGCCGGAATCAGAATCCGGTGCCTTACCGCTTGGCGATACCCCAACAAATTGGTTTTTGAATTTGCCGAACATATTCGACACATTCAGAATTTGGTGGCTACGACGGGATTCGAACCTGTGACCCCATCATTATGAGTGATGTGCTCTAACCAACTGAGCTACGTAGCCAGATTGTTTCTTCGATGGCTGGGGTACCTGGATTCGAACCAGGGAATGCCGGTATCAAAAACCGGTGCCTTACCGCTTGGCGATACCCCAATAACCGGGCGGTGAACCGCTTACTCGAAGAATATGGCTGGGGTACCTGGATTCGAACCAGGGAATGCCGGTATCAAAAACCGGTGCCTTACCGCTTGGCGATACCCCATCCGTACAACGCTTTCTGGTGAATGGTGCGGGAGGCGAGACTTGAACTCGCACACCTTGCGGCGCCAGAACCTAAATCTGGTGCGTCTACCAATTTCGCCACTCCCGCAAAAAAAAGATGGTGGCTACGACGGGATTCGAACCTGTGACCCCATCATTATGAGTGATGTGCTCTAACCAACTGAGCTACGTAGCCATCTTTTTTTTCGCGATACCTTATCGGCGTTGCGGGGCGCATTATGCGTATAGAGCCTTGCAGCGTCAACCTCTTTTTCAAGGAAAATTGCTCGAAAGTGACTGTTTGGTTAGGTTGCGAACAGCATGGCGCTATATTCGTCAATTATTGTTTACTTTGTGTTTTTTCCCCACCCTACAGCCATTCTTTTGTCATACAGGATGAAATTCGGAATTCAACAATAGTGGTGGGAAATTAATCTATGAAATACTGGCCTACAGTAATGAGTTGTCAAACATCGATGTGGCAAACCCGGAACATTTCCTTACTGCATATCAGAATCAACAAGCGCCCCAGTAACTGAAATTGCCCCGGATTTCTCCGGGGCAATATTACACGTCTTATTTATATGCCGACTGGTGAACGCCAACCGCGCGACCAGACGGATCGTCCATTTTCTTGAACGCTTCATCCCACTCAATCGCTTTAGCGGAAGAACAAGCGACGGAAGGACCGCCCGGCACGCACTCAGCGGCGCTCGGAAGCGGGAACAATTCTTCAAAGATCTCCCGGTACAGATACGCTTCTTTTGAGGTCGGCGTGTTGTACGGGAAGCGGAAGCGGGCAGTTTCCAGCTGTTGATCAGAAACCTGCTGCGCTGCCACTTCTTTCAGGGTGTCGATCCAACTGTAACCGACGCCATCGGAGAACTGCTCTTTTTGCCGCCAGGCCACGCTTGCAGGCAGATACGCTTCAAAACATTCACGCAGGATGTGTTTTTCCATTTTGCCGTTACCGCACATTTTATCCTGTGGGTTAATGCGCATCGCCACATCAAGGAATTTTTTGTCGAGGAACGGAACGCGTGCTTCCACGCCCCAGGCTGACATCGCTTTGTTGGCACGCGCGCAGTCATACATATGCAGGGCCAGCAGTTTACGCACCGTCTCTTCATGCAACTCTTTAGCGTTCGGCGCTTTGTGGAAGTATAGATAACCGCCAAACACTTCGTCAGAACCTTCACCGGACAGCACCATTTTAATGCCCATCGCCTTGATCTTACGCGACATTAAATACATCGGTGTTGAAGCGCGGATTGTCGTCACGTCATAGGTTTCGATGTGGTAAATCACGTCGCGGATGGCATCCAGACCTTCCTGTACAGTGAAGTGAATTTCGTGATGCACCGTGCCAAGATGGTTTGCCACTTCCTGGGCTGCTTTCAGATCCGGTGAGCCCGGCAGACCTACAGCAAAGGAGTGCAACTGCGGCCACCAGGCTTCAGAGCGTTCCTGATCTTCCACGCGACGGGCGGCGTATTTCTTGGTGATAGCGGAAATAATTGAGGAATCCAGACCACCAGAAAGCAGCACACCGTAAGGCACATCAGACATCAGATGGCTTTTAACGGAATCTTCCAGTGCCTGACGCAGCTCGTTTTTGTCGGTCACGTTATCTTTCACCGCATCGTAGTCGAACCAGTCGCGATGATAATAAGAACGGATTTCGCCGTCCTGACTCCACAAATAGCTCCCCGCCGGAAACTCTTTAATCGTGCGGCAAACTGGCACGAGGGCTTTCATTTCTGAGGCCACATACAGCTGACCGTGTTCGTCATAGCCCATATACAGTGGGATGATCCCCAGATGGTCGCGACCAATCAGATATGCATCTTTTTCGCTGTCGTACAGGGCAAAGGCAAACATGCCCTGCAAGTCGTCGAGAAATTCCGGCCCTTTTTCCTGATACAGCGCGAGGATCACTTCACAGTCAGACCCGGTCTGGAACTGGTAACGATCGCCATATTCAGCGCGCAATGCCTGGTGGTTGTAGATTTCACCGTTTACTGCCAGCACATGAGTTTTTTGTTGGTTGTAGAGAGGTTGCGCCCCCGCGTTAACGTCAACAATTGACAGACGTTCGTGGGCGAGAATGGCGTTATCGCTGGCATAAATACCGGACCAGTCCGGGCCACGATGACGCATCAGGCGTGACAGCTCGAGTGCTTTCTTACGCAGCTCAACTGCGTCTGTTTTGATATCGAATACGCCAAAAATTGAACACATAACCTTCTCCGTTAACCTGGTGTTTACTGCGTGTTGTGTTTGCTTGTTAAAAAAATGCCGCAAAGCAGCACGGTGCGCAAGCGATTTGGCGGTGGAAAAATAAAAAACGTAATGGCGATTGCTGATTGATGAAAAAGGGGAGGGCTTTTGGGTATATTTATTGATGGATCGATAATTTTTGACGGGTTTTATTGAATGGGGTGATTTTAATGATGGGTAAAAATAAGAAACCACGCCCTGAGGCGTGGTTGCTATTCAGATAACGTCGATTTCAGCGACCGATGGGTAAATCCAACTTGGGCGGAACGGCATACTGTCGATATCGTCGAGTGACGAAACACCAGAAAGCACCAGAATCGTCTCCAGACCGGCCTGGAAGCCCGCCAGAATATCGGTACGCAAGTTATCGCCGACAATCACCGTTTCTTCCGAATGCGCCTGCATTTTGTTTAATGCCGCGCGGATGATCCACGGACTCGGCTTTCCAACATAGAACGGTTTGCGCCCGGAGATTTTCTCGATCCCTGCACACAACGCGCCACAGGCGGGATAAAAACCGCGCCCGTGGGTGTCCGGGTTGGTGGCGATAAAGCGTGCACCGTTAGCGACGAAATAGGCTGCTTTATGCATCATGTCCCAGTTGTAGGAACGCGTTTCGCCAACAATCACAAAATCAGGGTTCACATCGGTAATAGTGAAACCGGCTTTGTACAGTTCATGAATCAGTGCGCCTTCGCCCACCACATACGCTTTCTTGCCTTCCTGGCGACGCAGGAAATCGGCGGTCGCCATCGCGGAGGTATAAAACACGCTATCCGGTACATCGACACCGGCAGTGGCAAAGCGATTCGCCAGATCTTGCCCGGTCTGTGAAGGATAGTTGGTCAGCAACACCAGCGGCAGGCCTTTATCCATAATCCCGTGCAAAAATTCCGCTGCACCGGGTACGGCGACGTTATCGTGCATCAGCACGCCGTCGATATCGCAAATTACATTTTTAATGGTCATGGACTACCCAGAATATTGACAACAATAAGCGCCACTATAAAAGCACATTAATTTTCCAGCAAATGCTGGAGCAAAATACCGTTGAGCATGGCGCGTTTTACCAGCGCAAAAGCGCCGATTGCCGAGCGGTGATCCAACTCAGAACGTACCACCGGTAGATTAGTACGAAACGCCTTCAACGCCTGGGTATTAATGCAGCTTTCAATAGCAGGGAGCAGCACTTTATCGGCTTCGGTGATTTCTCCAGCAATAACAATTTTTTGCGGATTAAATAAGTTGATAGCAATGGCGATGGTTTTACCCAGATGACGACCGACATATTCAATCACTTCCGAGGCCAGGCTATCGCCTTTGTTCGCGGCTTTGCAGATAGTTTTGATGGTGCAGTCGTCCAGTGGCACACGGCTCTGGTAGCCCTGCTTTAACAGATTCAACACCCGTTGTTCAATGGCAGCATTGGCGGCGATAGTTTCCAGGCAGCCAAAGTTGCCGCAGTGGCAGCGTTCACCCAGCGGTTCGACCTGAATATGGCCAATTTCACCGACGTTGCCGTTGCGCCCGATAAAAATTCGCCCGTTAGAGATAATCCCGGCCCCGGTTCCGCGATGGACACGCACCAGAATGGAGTCTTCGCAATCCTGACTTGCACCGAAGTAGTGCTCTGCCAGCGCCAGACTGCGGATATCGTGGCCGACAAAACAGGTCACTTTAAAACGCTCTTCCAGTGCTTCAACCAGCCCCCAGTTTTCTACCTGAATATGCGGCATGTAATGAATTTTGCCGCTGTCCGGGTCTACAAGCCCTGGCAGGATCACCGAAATCGCGATCAGCTCGCGTAGCTTGCGCTGGTAGCTATCAATAAACTGAGCAATGGCATTCAGCAGGGCATGTTCCAGCGTCTGCTGGGTACGTTCCGGCAGCGGGTAATGTTCTTCTGCCAGCACTTTGCTGCTGAGATCAAACAAGGTGATGGTGGCGTCGTGACGACCAAGCCGTACGCCGATTGCGTGGAAATTGCGGGTTTCGGTGACGATGGAGATAGCGCGGCGGCCCCCGGTGGAGGCCTGCTGATCAACTTCTTTGATCAGCCCGCGTTCGATAAGCTGACGCGTAATTTTGGTTACGCTGGCGGGGGCAAGCTGACTTTGCTCGGCAATCTGAATCCGCGAGATTGGCCCGTACTGGTCAATCAGGCGATAAACTGCCGCGCTGTTAAGCTGTTTTACGAGATCAACATTACCTATCTGAGCTTGTCCGCCTGGTGTCATACTTTCTCTTATTGAGTTACGACCTCGTTACCGTTAACGATGGTCCTGGTGATTTTAAAATCAGGTGTGAATGCAGTCAGGTTGGCAACTTTACCTGCGGCGAGCGTGCCGAGACGTTTCTCAACGCCAATCGCACGTGCCGGATAGAGCGTCGCCATACGCAGCACTTCATCCAGTGCGATACCACAATGTTCGACCAGATTACGCACGCCTTCAATCATGGTTAAGGATGAACCGCTTAACGTACCGTTCTCATCCACACAAAGTCCGTTACGGTAGTATATTGTTTTACCCGCAAAAATGAACTGTTCAATGTTGGCACCTGCTGGCGCGGTGGCATCGGTAACCAGACACAATTTGTCGCCTTTCAGACGTTTAGCGTTACGAATGTTGGCGTAATCAACATGCAGGCCATCAGCAATAATACCGCAATAAATGTCAGCTTCGTCGAGGATCGCGCCCGCCAGGCCCGGTTCACGACCGGTAATATACGGCATCGCGTTGTACAGATGGGTGGCAAAGGTAATCCCCGCGCGGAAACCGGCTTTCGCTTCTTTCAACGTCGCGTTGGAGTGACCAGCAGAAACCACAATCCCGGCATTTGCCAGTTTGCTGATGACTTCCGCTGGAACCATTTCCGGTGCCAGAGTCACTTTGGTAATGACGTCGGCGTTCTCACACAGGAAATCGACCAGCGCGGCATCAGGCTTACGCACAAAATTCGGATTATGGGTGCCTTTTTTTACCAGATTCAGCCACGGACCTTCCAGATGCAGACCTAACGCCTGGTTCGGATGTTTTGCCAGGTACTCGCGCATAACGCGCACGCCCTGTTTCATCAGCTCATCGCTGGTGGTGATAAGCGTCGGCAGATAGTTAGTACAGCCTGATTTCTCATTGGCTTTCTGCATGATTTCCAGCGTTTCCACGCTGACCGCTTCAGCGGTGTCGTTAAACTGTACGCCGCCGCAGCCGTTTAACTGCACATCGATAAAACCGGGGGAGAGAATGGCCCCGTTCAGTGAACGTTGTTCGATCTCTGGCGGCAGTTCCGCTACCGGACAGACGCTTTTAATCAGGCCATCAGCGATAACAACCGCGTGGTCATCAAGAAATTCGTGGCCGGTAAAGATCCGGCCCTGGGTTAATGCATACATTCTGACCCCCGATTTTAAAAAATATTGCCCTGAGCAAGGTGTCAGGGCAGGGATAATAATTACAGACCTTTGATATTTTCTGCTTCTAATTCATTGAAATATCTTAAAGTCTTAACTTTCAGCTCCATGGTGGAAGGTTCATCGCACACCATGATCGCTTTTGGATGCAGTTGCAGACAGCTGATGGTCCACATGTGGTTCACGCAACCTTCAACGGCGGCCTGCAGTGCCAGTGCTTTCTGACTACCCAGCACCAGAATCATCACTTCTTCGGCATCCAGCAATGTACCAACACCGACAGTCAGGGCATATTTTGGCACCTGATTAACATCGTTATCAAAGAAACGAGAGTTCGCGACGCGAGTGTCATGAGTCAGGGTTTTGATACGAGTACGAGAAGCCAGAGAAGACGCCGGTTCGTTAAATGCAATATGACCGTCGTTACCTACACCGCCCATAAACAGATGAATTTTTCCGTAAGAACGGATTTTTTCTTCATACTGGCGGCATTCGGCGTCGATATCCGGGGCGTTGCCGTTGAGAAGGTTGATATTTTCTGCTGGAATATCAACGTGATCGAAGAAATTACGGTGCATAAAGCTGTAGTAGCTTTCCGGATGCTCTTTCGGCAGACCGACATATTCGTCCATGTTGAAGGTGACAACGTGCTTAAAGCTGACCTGGCCTGCTTTATGCATTTCGACTAACGCTTTATAGGTGGTCATCGGCGTGCCGCCAGTCGGCAGGCCCAGTACAAACGGACGATCGGCAGTCGGTTTGAACGCATTGATACGATTGACGATATGGCGAGCAGCCCATTTGCCGACCTGTTCAGCGGTAGTCAGGGGGATCAGTCTCATTATTCACCTCAATAAGTAAAATGTAAGCCGTTGGCGGATTAGGCATCTTTAAGCGTAACCTGGATTTGCGCAGACAGGCGTCAATCCGACCTGATTTTTTGAATGATAAAATAAGTTTTCTGGTTTAGCCAGTAAAAGGGAGTGATGATAACGATATTTGGTGACAAAACTCACAAAAGACACGCGTTTAATTTGCGATACGAATTAAATTTTCACACACTCTGTAGCAGATGATCTAACAATCTGATTACAGAACATCGGCAGTACAATTTGCAGCAAAATAAAAATACGGCTTTAAACGAGCCAAATAGGGTTCTCGTAGGGGGAATAAGATGAATATTTTAGGTTTTTTCCAGCGACTCGGTAGGGCGTTACAGCTCCCTATCGCGGTGCTGCCGGTGGCGGCGCTGTTGCTGCGATTCGGTCAGCCAGATTTACTTAACGTTGCGTTTATTGCCCAGGCGGGCGGTGCGATTTTTGATAACCTCGCATTAATCTTCGCCATCGGCGTGGCATCCAGCTGGTCGAAAGACAGCGCAGGTGCGGCGGCACTGGCGGGTGCGGTAGGTTACTTTGTGTTAACCAAAGCGATGGTGACCATCAACCCAGAAATTAACATGGGTGTACTGGCGGGTATCATTACCGGTCTGGTTGGTGGCGCAGCCTATAACCGTTGGTCCGATATTAAACTGCCGGACTTCCTGAGCTTCTTCGGCGGCAAACGCTTTGTGCCGATCGCCACCGGCTTCTTCTGTCTGGTGCTGGCGGCCATTTTTGGTTACGTCTGGCCACCGGTACAGCACGCTATCCATGCAGGCGGCGAGTGGATCGTTTCTGCGGGCGCGCTGGGTTCCGGTATCTTTGGTTTCATCAACCGTCTGCTGATCCCAACCGGTCTGCATCAGGTGCTGAACACCATCGCCTGGTTCCAGATTGGTGAATTCACCAACGCGGCGGGAACGGTTTTCCACGGTGATATCAACCGCTTCTATGCCGGTGACGGCACCGCGGGGATGTTCATGTCCGGCTTCTTCCCGATTATGATGTTCGGTCTGCCGGGTGCGGCGCTGGCGATGTACTTCGCAGCACCGAAAGAGCGTCGTCCGATGGTTGGCGGGATGCTGCTTTCTGTTGCTGTTACTGCGTTCCTGACCGGTGTGACTGAGCCGCTGGAATTCCTGTTCATGTTCCTTGCACCGCTGCTGTACCTCCTGCACGCACTGCTGACCGGTATCAGCCTGTTTGTGGCAACGCTGCTGGGTATCCATGCCGGCTTCTCTTTCTCTGCGGGGGCTATCGACTACGCGTTGATGTATAACCTGCCGGCCGCCAGCCAGAACGTCTGGATGCTGCTGGTGATGGGGGTTGTCTTCTTCGCTATCTACTTCGTGGTGTTCAGTTTGGTTATCCGCATGTTCAACCTGAAAACGCCGGGTCGTGAAGATAAAGAAGACGAGATCGTTACTGAAGAGGCTAACAGCAATACTGAAGAAGGTCTCAATCAACTGGCAACCAACTATATTGCTGCGGTTGGCGGTACTGACAACCTGAAAGCCATTGACGCCTGTATTACTCGTCTGCGCCTTACCGTGGTTGACTCAGCTCGCGTCAACGATGCGATGTGTAAACGTCTGGGTGCTTCTGGGGTAGTGAAACTGAACAAACAGACTATTCAGGTGATTGTTGGCGCGAAAGCAGAATCCATCGGCGATGCGATGAAGAAAGTCGTTGCCCGTGGTCCGGTAGCCGCTGCGTCAGCTGAAGCAACTCCGGCAACTGCCGCTCCTGTAGCAAAACCGCAGGCTGTACCAAACGCGGTATCTATCGCGGAGCTGGTATCGCCGATTACCGGGGATGTTGTGGCACTGGATCAGGTTCCTGACGAAGCATTCGCCAGCAAAGCGGTGGGTGACGGTGTGGCGGTGAAACCGACAGATAAAATCGTCGTATCACCAGCCGCAGGAACAATCGTGAAAATCTTCAACACCAACCACGCATTCTGTCTGGAAACCGAAAAAGGCGCGGAGATCGTCGTCCATATGGGTATCGACACCGTAGCGCTGGAAGGTAAAGGCTTTAAACGTCTGGTGGAAGAGGGCGCGCAGGTAAGCGCAGGGCAACCGATTCTGGAAATGGATCTGGATTACCTGAACGCTAACGCTCGCTCGATGATTAGCCCGGTGGTTTGCAGCAATATCGACGATTTCAGCGGCCTTATCATTAAAGCTCAGGGCCATGTTGTGGCGGGTCAAACACCGCTGTATGAAATCAAAAAGTAATCTGCTTTATGTCTGATGCGACGCGGCAGCGTCGCATCAGACAATAAAAAGCGGCAGGGATCTTTTCTGCCGCTTTTTTTGTCTGAGATTACATTGGGAAGATAAAAACAGCGCCTGCACAAAGCGCCAGAATGCGGATGAGATACATTGGTACAGAGAACACCCAGAATTCGGGAAGTTTGTATTTCCCCATTCCGAGGATCATGGCTGGCATTCCGTCAATAGGCATATAGCCGCCATTCCAGCCAGAAATCACCACCGCAATCGCGGCAGCGGTCGGGTTAAGCCCAAGGCTAGTACAGGCGGCAATGGCGATGGGGGCAAAAATATATACTGACCCCATATTCGAACCCGTGAAGGTGGCGCAGGTACTGGTAAGCAAAGCAAAGGCGACAATAAATACAAACGGTGAGACGCCAGAACCGAGCACACCTGCAACGGCATCGCCAACCATCGCCGTAAAGCCGGTGCCCGCCAGTGCATCAGCTATACCGATCACCCCCGCCATCATTAAAATGACCGGAGCCCCCATATGATCGCGAACTTCTTTGAAGTCCAGTACATCGATCATCAGAACAAACGCACCCGCAAGACCCGGAATAACGAAGGCGATATTTCCCAGAATGTTCATTAGCATCATGCCGATAACGCTGACAGCGAATGCGGCAATAGTGCAATATTCTTTCCAGGCAGGAAGGGCGTTAAACGTTTCCTCGCGTGCCGCCAGCGCATCCTCGGAAGCATCCGCAATGGGATGATCCGGAAGAAAACGGTAGGCAATAAGACTCCATGCGAGGAAAGCCGCTGACATGATGAGATTCACCAGCGCAAAGCGCCCCATCGAAATCTCCTGATGAAACCCCGCGGTTTCGAGTACGGTCGCCGTAACGCCAAAGAGAAGCGCGAGATTGATAGGAAGAAGCGGGTGGTTGGTGGCAAATCCCAGGGGCATCATTAATTTCGATGTTGGTAGCTTTTTACTGTACGGAATGGTGGATACCAGCGACAGAATTAGCACGTAATAACCGGTCGCTCCGGTGCCGGCAAGACTGGCACCCAGCATAACAATGACTAACAACAGCCCATAGCTGCGGTAACTGCCTTTATTGACCAGGCTTATCATCGCAGATTTAACGTTGCTGATAAGCCGGGTTTTTTGTAGCGCCGCCATGACCACCATAAACCCTGCAATCATCACCACGCTTGGATTGACGAATCCGGCAAAAGCCTGTTGAACGGTCGAAAGTCCCGATACAACCAGCAATAAACACGCAAGCAGTGGCGGTGCGCCAAAAGGCATTTTGTCCGACATGATCAGCACGATCATCAGGACCAGTATTCCTAATGCCAGGATCATTTCCATTGTCATTTTTTCTCTCCTTTTAGGCTTCCAGCATGTCGCGCGGTACTTTAAAGACCGCTTTGCGTATTGAAGTAGCCGTGCCAATTGCGCACAGCGCCTGGTGAGGTTCCTCAGGCATAAAGACGGCGAAATCACCGGCGTGTAGGGTGATGGCGACACTGTTTTCAGGGGATGGGGCGATAAACAGATCGGGCTTACGTTCTTCATCGTTTTCGCGAGCGATGGGCCGCGTTCCCGCATTAATGCCCTCACAACCAGTAATCACCACCTGTATATCGGCCCATAAATGGTGATACTCCGTATGGCGGAGTTCGGCGGGTTGCGTGTCTGAAGTTCCCAGCGTGCAGAACCACCGACATCCTTCAGGTTGCCAGCGACCGTCCTCTCTGGTGGATAACGCCGATAATGAACACTCCGGGCGCAGCAGAATATTTCTCACCCAGGCAGGAAGCCCCGCCAGCGACAAATGGTTGAGATTACCGATAATCATGATGCCTGCCCCTTAACCCACTCGGGGGAGATGCGTACGTACTTGATGGCCTGACGCCACCAGGTGTAAGCGATATGTAGCGTACCGTCCGGGCTTTGTTTGATGCTGGGGTAGGAGAACTCACGATTTAGCTTTTCCAGGGAATTGTTGGTCATGCAGTAGCCGTCGCCTTCATCGAGATTGCGCCGCCACGGCCAGCTTTTCCCACCATCGGCAGAAATCGCTACCGTCATCGGCGCGCGTGGGGCACCCCAGAAAGCGGAGCGTCCGACGGCTGTCGGTTCTTTGCGGCTGTCGTCGCCATCGACGATTTCGTCATAAAGCGACGCGCGACGTTCTACTGCGCCTGCCGCACTCATCGCGTTGTACACCAGCGCCAGTTCGCCGCTGGCAAGCGTCGTTACCTGAATAGACGAATTGTTGTTGGGCAATTCGGTTGCTTGCGGCACCGACCAACTCTCGCCGTTGTCCACTGAATGGCTGATATAGATGTTGTCTGCCCAACGGCTGCGAAAGAGAGCAACCAACGTACCGTCGTGCAACATTGTGATATTCATATGAACACAGCCGAGACTTTGCGGCACCTCGACATCGCGCCAGGAGTGACCACCGTCAGCGGAAATTTTCACTGCGCTGATATCATCATTGCCGACCCATTTTTCGCCGGGTTGGGTACGGCAATAAAAGACGGGCAGCAGCCAGTTGCCGTTATCAAGCACCGTGATTGGCTGTCGAATGAACGTACCGGGTTTATCAAGCAGGGTGGCAATCTCGCCCCAGGTTTGTCCGAGGTCGTCTGACTTACGGTAGCGGACGATGGCGGTGTCCTGATTACCGGATATTTGTGCGGTCCATAGGAGCCACAGCACGTTATCCGGCGCGAGAAACAGCACCGGGTTTTGCTCTGAACGCGTGTCATCGTGGGAAAGTTTGACCGCATCGCTCCACTGCATTCCGCCAGCGGGCAATCGCGATCCCCAGACAGAAATATCGGCAATACCTTCCTGCGTTCCCGCAAACCAGACGCACATTAACGCGCCATCCGGCAAAGGCAGAATATTCGCCGCGTGGTTTTGCGGGCAGGACGAGGGCAGCATGGCGGTAAGCACATGCGAATCGTTTTCGGATGGACGGATGACGCCGTCACGAATAAGGGCTACAGACATAGTTAGACTCCATCTTAAAGTTGGTAATAGATTTATTAATGCGAGTGCGATTCATGCGTTTCGATCAATGTCGAAACTTTCTTCTTTCACGGATAATATTGAGTGTCTCAACACTTAATGAGAAAAATATCGCGAAGTAGAGATACTCTTTGGCAATATGAATGTTGAGACTATCGGCAACCAGCAATACACCGACAAACAATAAAAAGGTTAACGCCAGTATTTTTATTGACGGCGTGGCGTTAACGAAATCACCAATTGTTTTCGCCGCAAACATCATGACACCGACGGCAATCATTACGGCGGCAATCATGATAAATATATGCTGAGAAAGGCCGACGGCGGTGATCACCGAATCCAGGCTAAACACGATATCGAGCAGCATTATCTGTACAATGGCACCGCACAACGACAGTTGCCGCGATCCGCTGCCATGTTCGTCTTCCTGCGCGGGCGACAGCTCTTCGCGTATCTCCTGTATCGCTTTATAAATCAGGAACAGCCCGCCCCGAGCAGAATCAACGTGCGGAACGAAATCTCCAGCGTCAGCACGGTAAAAAGCGGCTGGGTAATATGTGAAAGCCACGCAATGGATATCAGCAATAATATCCGCATAATCATCGCGCAGCTTAAACCCAGTTTACGCGCCATATTTTGTTGTGATAACGGAAGTTTTGCCACCACCAGTGAAAGAAAAATAATATTATCCACCCCAAGAATAATTTCCAGAAAGGTGAGGGTAATTAAAGTGAGCCAGATATCTGGCTGCATAAACCACAAAAACATGGGGTAATCCTTTATTCTCTTTATCTAAACTTTATAGCGGGCTGGATAATAGAGTTAATTTAATTAATGTTATAATGACGAATAATTTGTTGAATCTCGCTGATCTGTTCAGGCGTGAAATTAACCGCGTAGCGGCTATCACCAACATCATGCCCCATAAGCTGCAACGCTTTTTTCACCGCAGCCGGGGAGAATGCTACTTTATAAAGATCGGTACGCAGGCCCGTTACACTCTCCTGTGCTTCATAAGACCCTTCAATATCACCGGCATGGAAGCGAGACCAGATGGCATTGATTTCTCGCGGCGCGATGTTGGCGAGCCCAGAGATACAGGCTGAACATCCCTCGACAAACCCTTTATGGATCAGCGAATCCGGGCCGTTGAGCACATTAAAGCCGTCAATGTCGCGCACCGCATCGAGAAAACCCTTCAGGCTTTCGTCGCTTCCGGCGCTGTCTTTAATCCCAATGATATTGGGGTGCGACGCCAGAGCACGCGCGGTTTCTGGCTGGATCGTATTGCCAGTGCGGGCCGGGATGTTATAGAGAAACATCGGAATGCTCAGTGCGTCGGCAATTGCGCTGTAATGCGCAATCAACTCTTCCTGTTTCAGCGGTACGAAGTAAGGGGCAATGACCGACACGGCATCTACGCCAAGTTTTTCAATCTGCTGACCCAGACGAATCGTTTCGCGCGTAGAGATCTCGCCAATGTGTGCCACGACCGGCGCACGACCAGCCACTTCATCCACGCAGGTTTGCGTAACGCTGAGCTTCTCCTGTTCATTCAACACAAAAAACTCGCCGTTGGTGCCGCCGCAAAAAATCGCGTTACCCGCTTCCAGTTGACGATTCACCTGCACTTTTAACGCCGGGATATTCAGACTGCCGGTCGCGGTAAACGGGGTGACGATAGCGGTTAATACACCTTCAATGGTTTTCGGCATGATTTATTCCTTAAATTGATGTTGCGGAAACAGTGTTTGGTAAATGGCCTGTACGTCCTGTAGATCAAGCTGGCACGGCACATTGTTCATAAGGCGCTTCACGTTCAGTGCCGCCTCGCTCAGAGAGGCAATATCCTCTGGCGGTACGCCGAGATCCGCGAGATTGTTGGGTAGCTTGAGTTGATTGACTAATGCCTGTAACCAGGTCACCAGGGCATGAGATTTTTCTTCCGCGCTCAGGGCGGTTTCCGCATCGGGAATGCAATCCCAGACCCGGGCAAATTTCTCGACCGCCCAGGGGCGAACAAACGCCATGCACGGCGCCAGCAAGATGGCATTCGCGACGCCATGCGGCAGATGATATTTGCCACCTAACGGGTAGGAGAGCGCATGAACGAGATGCGTGCCCGCATGGGTTATCGCTACGCCGCCATAGTAAGACGCCCACAGCATTTCCAGTTTTGCGCGCAGATCCTGAGGATCGTTCACGGCGGGTTGAATGTGCCGGAAAAGTTTACTTAACCCAGTCAGCGCCGCGTTATCGCTGACCGGATTTGCCACGGTCGCGGTAAAACACTCCAGTAAGTGGCAAAGAGCATCAATGCCCGTGGACGCCGCAATATGCGCGGGCATGCTGGTGGTCAGTTCCGGGAAAAGCGCCACATAGTCTGGTAACAGCACCTGGGAAATAATACCCACCTTCGTGCTTTGTTCAGGGATTGCCAGAATCGCATTCGGCGTGGCTTCTGAGCCGGTTCCGGCGGTTGTAGGAATCAACCATGATTGCACCCGCTGAGTCGGTTTTTCACCCGCAAGCAGCGCATCCAGCCCCGGTGATTGTGGATGGCAAAGCACCGACAGCAGCTTCGCCACATCCAACACGCTGCCACCGCCGATCCCGACCACCACATCAAAAGAGGCATCGCCAAGGGCATCCATTAGCTGGCGCACATCATGATGCGTGGGCTCAGCGGGCACATTATCGATAACGTTAACCTGCGGGCAGTGCTTTTCCAGTAAGGCGCGAATCTGCTGCACACCGTCGAGCTGCGCAATATTACGGTCAGTGACCAGCAGCATTTTTCTGATGTCGGGTAAGAGCGACGTCAGGGAAGGGATAGCGCCTGCGCCGCTCAGTATCGTGCTATTGATAATTACCACAAATAACCTCTCTTCTGGTGATTGAATTCAATCATTCAAAATGCCGTAGCCTACGTAACATGGTCTAATTTTATAATTTATTCGAGTGATTAATAAATTGAGCTTGCTCACATTTAATCAATCATGATTGAATATAATCATTGTTATCATAAAACAACCTGGAGTGATGATGGAAAAGGGAATCACTAAGCCGAGCATTCTCGTCGTTGCCGATGATTTCACGGGAGCCAACGACGCGGGGGTAAGCCTGGCGCAGGTGGGGCATACAGTTGATGTGGCCTTTGAAATGCATTATCGCGGTGATGCCAGCGTATGGGTGATTAACAGCGACAGCCGGGCGATGGATCCTAAGCTGGCGGCGATGAAAATAACCTCGCTGATGAGTCATCTCCCTCTGGCGAATAATCCGCCGCTCGTGATTAAAAAGATAGATTCCACGCTGCGAGGCAATATCGGCGCAGAAATTGAAGCCCTGATGAAGGCATGCGGTATAACGGGCGCAGTGGTTGCCCCCGCATTTCCTCAGGCGGGAAGGACCACAGTGGCCGGTGAGTGTTGGGTAAACGGTGTGCGGATAACGGAAACCGAGTTTGCCAGCGATCCGAAAACCCCGGTATTGAGCGCCCGAATTGCGGATATCATCCGGTTGCAGACGGCCATTCCATGCCAGCCCGTTACGGTTTCTCAGCTCAGCCATTTGTCTTATGAGCAACCGTGGATTGGCGTGATAGATGCGCAGACGGACAGCGACCTGGATCGCATCGCTGCCGCTGTGATGCAGGCTAAACAACCGCTGCTGCTGGTCGGCTCCGCTGGTATTTGTGATGCCGTTGCCCGGCGCTCCGCGATTATGTCGCCACCCACCGTGCTGGCCATTATTGGTTCAATGAGCGAAATCGCTCAACGGCAGATCGCCACACTTCATTCACACCCACGTATCACACAGATATACGTCGATGTTGAACACATTCTGGCAGGCAATGCCAGTGACTATGACGCGCGTATTGTGCAGGCCTTGCAGAAAGGCGACCACTGCATTGTCCACACCTGTAACGATTCTGTAGCAAGACATCAGATCGACACCCTTTGCCAGCGTTGGCAGATGAGTCGCGCTGCACTTGGGGAAAAAATTTGCCGGTTTCTTGGCGAACTTACCCGGCAAGTTCTGCTTCGCACAATGCCCGATGCGCTTTATCTCTCTGGTGGTGATGTCGCAATGGCAACAGCCAGTGCGTTAGGCGCGACCGGATTTCGTATTACGGGGAAGGTGGCGCAATGCGTTCCATACGGTCACTTTCTGGGCGGTGTCTGGTCCCGTTCGGTGATGACGAAAGCCGGTGGGTTTGGCGATGAGACCACGTTGCATCAGGTTCTGAATTTTATCGAGGAGAAGTGTAGTGAATAATATTATTGCGGTAACGATGGGTGACCCGGCGGGTATTGGCCCGGAGATCATTATTAAATCCCTGAGCGAAGCCGGGCTTGCTGGTGCCCCGGTGGTGGTGGTGGGCTGTGTGCGTACGCTGCGACGTATTATGGCGATGAATATCACGCCGCAGGCAGAGTTACGCGTCATTCAAAAGGTGTGCGACGCCCATTTTGCTCCCGGCGTGATTAACGTGATGGATGAGCCGCTGGCTAACCCCGATGCGCTGACACCCGGAGTGGTACAGGCTGCGGCAGGCGATTTAGCGTATCGCTGTATCAAACGTGCAACGGCTCTGGCCTTATCAGGCGAGGTGAAAGCCATAGCCACTGCGCCGCTGAATAAAGAAGCGCTGCATCTTGGCGGGCATAACTATCCGGGGCATACGGAATTGCTGGCCCATCTTACCGGCAGCAAAGAGTACGCGATGGTGCTCTATACCGATAAGCTCAAGGTTATCCATATTTCGACTCACATCTCACTGCGTAAATTCCTGGATACTTTGAATGGTGAAAGGGTCAAAACGGTTATTCGAGTTGCGAACCACTTCCTGAAACGTGTTGGTATTGAGCGTCCGCGTATTGCCGTGGCGGGTGTAAATCCACATGCAGGGGAACATGGTTTATTCGGCACTGAGGAAATCGAGATTATCGCGCCTGCGATTGAAGCAATGCAGGCCGAAGATATTGATGTTACTGGCCCGTGCCCGCCAGATACCGTGTTTATGCAATGCCATGAAGGGCTATTCGATATGGTAGTGGCTATGTACCACGATCAGGGGCATATCCCTTTAAAACTGCTTGGATTTTATGATGGGGTGAATATCACCGCCGGGTTGCCATTTATTCGCACTTCTGCCGACCACGGCACCGCGTTTGATATTGCCTGGACAGGAAAAGCCAAGTCTGAGAGCATGGCAGTTTCCATCCAGTTAGCAATGCAGATTTCGCGAGAATAAAATGAAGGGATATAACCGGTTAGAGCAGATCATGGATTACCTGAAAAGCCATAATCTGGTCACCGTTGATGAGCTGGTGGCGGTAACCAATGCGTCGCCGGCTACGATTCGTCGAGACCTGATAAAACTCGATGAGCAGGGTGTTATCAGCCGTACACACGGCGGTGTGACCCTCAACCGGTTTATTCCTACCCAACCGACTACCCATGAGAAAATGCAGCGCAGCCTGGCGGAAAAACATGCCATCGCCAGCGCAGCGGCGTCAATGGTCAAAGCGGGGGATTCCGTCGTCCTTGATGCCGGTACGACAATGATTGAACTTGCGCGGCAGATTACACATTTACCGCTTCGCGTGATCACCAGCGACCTGCATATCGCGCTTTTTTTGGCTGAATTCAAGCAAATTGAAGTGACGATTATCGGCGGACGTATCGACGACTCCAGCCAGTCCTGCATTGGCGAACATGGTCGTAAATTGCTGCAAAATACCTGGCCGGACGTGGCATTTTTAAGCTGTAACAGCTGGGATCTTGAAAAGGGTATTACAGCACCCACGGAAGAGAAAGCCGCACTAAAACGCGATCTTATCGCGCATGCTTCGCGCAAAATTCTCCTGGCTGACAGCTCAAAATACGGTTCATGGTCGCTGTTTAATATCGCGCATCTTAATGAACTGACAGAGATTATTACGGATAGTCAGCTTGATGGGCAGACGCGTAGAACGCTTGCGTCCTTGTCGACGCGTTTAATCATAGCCGACTAATCTATGACTCTGCGGCCAGCTCATCCGGCAATTTAATAAATGCGTCAGGCTGGCGACGTTTGGCCTTACGTTTCCAGCGCGAGGATCTGCTGGCAGTAGCGCAGAAAACGCCCCAATATCTTACGCAAAACCATTTTTTCTCTAACTAACAGTTGTCAGCCTGTCCCGCTTATAAGATCATACGCCGTTATACGTTGTTTACGCTTTGAGGAATCCACGATGAGTGAGGCAGAAGCCCGCCCGACTAACTTTATTCGTCAGATCATCGATGAAGATCTGGCCAGTGGTAAGCACACCACAGTACACACCCGTTTCCCGCCGGAGCCGAATGGCTATCTGCATATTGGCCATGCGAAATCTATCTGCCTGAACTTCGGGATCGCCCAGGACTATAAAGGCCAGTGCAACCTGCGTTTCGACGACACTAACCCGGTAAAAGAAGATATCGAGTATGTCGATTCGATCAAAAACGACGTAGAGTGGTTAGGTTTCCACTGGTCTGGTAACGTCCGTTACTCCTCCGATTATTTTGATCAGCTCCACGCCTATGCGATCGAACTGATCAATAAAGGCCTGGCGTACGTTGATGAACTGACGCCGGAACAGATCCGCGAATACCGCGGCACCTTGACGCAGCCGGGTAAAAACAGCCCGTACCGCGATCGCAGCGTTGAAGAGAACCTGGCGCTGTTCGAGAAAATGCGTACCGGCGGTTTTGAAGAAGGTAAAGCCTGCCTGCGTGCGAAAATCGACATGGCTTCGCCGTTTATCGTGATGCGCGATCCGGTGCTGTACCGCATTAAGTTTGCTGAACACCACCAGACTGGCAACAAGTGGTGCATCTACCCGATGTACGACTTCACCCACTGCATCAGCGATGCGCTGGAAGGTATTACGCACTCTCTGTGTACGCTTGAGTTCCAGGACAACCGCCGTCTGTACGACTGGGTACTGGACAACATCACCATTCCTGTTCACCCGCGCCAGTACGAATTCTCGCGCCTGAATCTGGAATACACTGTGATGTCCAAGCGTAAGCTGAACCTGCTGGTGACCGATAAGCACGTTGAAGGCTGGGATGACCCGCGTATGCCGACCATTTCTGGTCTGCGTCGTCGTGGTTACACTGCGGCTTCTATTCGTGAGTTCTGCAAACGCATTGGTGTGACCAAGCAGGACAACACCATTGAGATGGCGTCACTGGAATCCTGCATCCGTGAAGATCTCAACGAAAATGCGCCGCGCGCAATGGCGGTTATCGATCCGGTGAAACTGGTTATCGAAAACTACCAGGGCGAAGGCGAAATGGTTACCATGCCGAACCATCCGAATAAACCGGAAATGGGCAGCCGTCAGGTGCCGTTTAGCGGTGAGATTTGGATCGATCGCGCCGATTTCCGCGAAGAAGCTAACAAGCAGTACAAACGTCTGGTGCTGGGTAAAGAAGTGCGTCTGCGTAATGCTTACGTCATTAAGGCAGAACGCGTGGAGAAAGATGCCGAAGGCAATATCACCACCATCTTCTGTACTTATGACGCCGACACCTTAAGCAAAGATCCGGCAGATGGTCGTAAAGTCAAAGGTGTTATTCACTGGGTGAGCGCGGCACATGCGCTGCCGGTTGAAATCCGTTTGTATGACCGTCTGTTCAGCGTGCCGAACCCTGGTGCTGCGGATGATTTCCTGTCGGTGATTAACCCGGAATCGCTGGTGATCAAACAGGGCTTTGCTGAACCGTCGCTGAAAGATGCGGTTGCGGGTAAAGCATTCCAGTTTGAGCGTGAAGGTTATTTCTGCCTCGACAGCCGCCATTCTACGGCGGAAAAACCGGTATTTAACCGCACCGTTGGGCTGCGTGATACCTGGGCGAAAGTTGGCGAGTAATTTTAAGTTCTACCAGGCCGGGTGAAGCGTTTACGCCGCATCCGGCAAGAAATATGCAAACAATCCCAAACGCCGCGCTCTGCGGCGTTTTTTTTCTGCTTTTCTTCGCGAATTAATTCCGCTTCGCAATTTATCCAGAAAACAAATTTAAAATCACAAACCATAATTAAGTAAAATGTAACCGTTTTCATCTTGCTGGAAATTCACGCTTTTATTCTTCTGCAAGCCTTTCAACTACAACTTAAGCCTTGTAACAAAAATCATCAAAATATGTGCGGTTGCTCATGTTCTTACATTCTGGTTACAGAAAGAGATTGATAATTCGCGTCGCGAAAAATAGTCTGTTCCTGTAGTCAGCGAGACTTTTCTCAACGCTACTTTTTTAATTTTTATTTTTTTCGCTGTTCACCTTTGGTGCAGCAATTTATACGTCAAAGAGGATTAACCCATGCGTACGTTTAGTGGCAAACGTAGTACGCTGGCGCTGGCTATCGCCGGTGTTACAGCTATGTCGGGCTTTATGGCAATTCCGGAGGCTCGCGCCGAAGGATTCATCGACGATTCAACCTTAACCGGCGGTATCTATTACTGGCAGCGTGAACGCGACCGTAAAGATGTTACCGACGGCGATAAATACAAAACCAACCTTTCTCACTCCACCTGGAACGCCAACCTCGATTTTCAGTCTGGTTATGCTGCTGATATGTTCGGCCTTGATATTGCCGCGTTTACGGCGATTGAAATGGCGGAAAACGGCGACAGCTCTCACCCGAACGAAATCGCGTTTTCAAAAAGTAATAAAGCCTATGACGAAGACTGGTCCGGCGATAAAAGCGGTATAAGCCTGTATAAAGCAGCGGCCAAATTTAAATACGGTCCGGTTTGGGCGAGGGCAGGTTATATTCAGCCAACCGGTCAGACGCTGTTAGCGCCACACTGGAGCTTTATGCCGGGTACTTATCAGGGGGCGGAGGCCGGGGCGAATTTTGATTACGGCGATGCTGGTGCGTTGAGTTTCTCCTACATGTGGACCAACGAATACAAAGCACCGTGGCATCTGGAAATGGATGAGTTTTATCAGAACGATAAAACCACCAAAGTTGATTATCTACACTCCCTTGGGGCGAAGTACGACTTCAAAAATAACTTCGTACTGGAAGCGGCGTTTGGTCAGGCCGAAGGGTATATCGATCAATATTTTGCCAAAGCCAGCTACAAATTTGATATCGCCGGTAGCCCGTTAACCACCAGCTACCAGTTCTATGGTACGCGCGATAAAGTTGACGATCGCAGCGTCAACGATCTTTATGACGGCACCGCCTGGCTGCAGGCGTTGACCTTTGGTTACCGGGCGGCTGACGTAGTGGATTTGCGCCTCGAAGGTACCTGGGTTAAGGCTGACGGTCAGCAAGGATACTTCCTGCAACGTATGACTCCAACCTACGCTTCCTCGAACGGTCGCCTGGATATCTGGTGGGATAACCGTTCCGACTTCAACGCCAACGGCGAAAAAGCGGTCTTCTTCGGTGCGATGTATGACCTGAAAAACTGGAATCTTCCAGGCTTCGCCATCGGCGCTTCCTACGTTTACGCATGGGATGCTAAACCTGCGACCTGGCAGAGCAATCCGGATGCGTACTACGACAAGAACCGGACTATTGAAGAGTCTGCCTACAGCCTGGATGCGGTTTACACCATTCAGGACGGTCGTGCCAAGGGCACGATGTTCAAACTGCATTTCACCGAATATGACAACCACTCCGACATCCCAAGCTGGGGCGGTGGTTACGGCAACATCTTCCAGGATGAGCGTGACGTGAAATTTATGGTAATCGCACCATTCACCATCTTCTGATGCCCGACGCGGCAGGTTTTGTGCCTGCCGCACGTTTGAGGAATTTGCAATGAAAAAATTGATTCTCATCGCCATGATGGCATCGGGGCTGGTGGCTTGTGCACAATCCACCGCGCCACAGGAAGACAGTCGTCTGAAAGAGGCATACAGCGCCTGTATCAACACCGCACAAGGTTCGCCGGAAAAAATTGAAGCCTGCCAGAGCGTGTTAAACGTGCTGAAGAAAGAGAAACAACATCAGCAGTTTGCCGAGCAGGAAAGTGTCCGCGTACTGGATTATCAGCAGTGTATTCAGGCAACGCAAACCGGAAATGATCAGGCGGTGAAAGCCGATTGTGATAAGGTCTGGCAGGAAATTCGCAGTAATAACAAATAAGTGAGAGCTGTAACTCTCGCTTTTCTTATTTTCCTTGTATAAAAAAGCCAACCTGCAGGTTGGCTTTTCTCGTTCAGGCTGGCTTATTTGCCTTCGTGCGCGTGCTCATCTTCGCGGCAATCGCCTTCGGCACAGTGACCGTAAAGATAGAGACTGTGGTTAGTCAGGCGAATGCCATGTTTTGCGGCGATTTCACGCTGACGCGCTTCGATGGAATCATCACTAAATTCGATAACCTTACCGCAGTCGAGGCAGATCAGGTGATCGTGGTGATGTTGCTGTGTTAGTTCAAATACGGATTTACCGCCTTCAAAATTGTGGCGGGTGACGATACCAGCGTCGTCAAACTGGTTCAGTACGCGATATACCGTAGCCAGACCAATTTCTTCACCCATATCGATCAGACGTTTGTATAAATCTTCCGCACTGACGTGATGGTTGTCCGGCTCCTGAAGAACTTCCAGGATTTTCAAGCGAGGAAGCGTTACTTTCAGGCCAGCTTTCTTTAGGGCGGTATTGTTATCAGTCATGCGGAATCTGTCCTGTTACTAAGCGGTTCACTTCATTAGAAGAAGTGACAGAATTTGCTCTTGAGATAATGCGTATCATTATAGAATTGCCACGCCTAAATGAAAACCACAAGTCCCTGGCAAATATTGTTAATAAAAACGTGGCACAGCTTACATTTACAACGGCAAGGCCACTTGAACACCGGGACATTGTACAGGTACAACAGCAAAAGTTACAAATTTGTAGCAATTATTTTGATTGGCATTATCTATTAATACGGCGTAGACATGAGTCTACGCCGCATCACATCAGGCATTGAGAATTTCGTCGAGATGCAGCTCTTCAGAAATTTGTTTAACCCATTTTTCTACACGTTCAGCGGTCAGTTCCGGCTGACGATCTTCGTCGATAGCCAGACCGACAAAGTGGTCATCATCAGCCAGACCTTTTGACGCTTCGAAGTGGTAGCCCGCGGTTGGCCAGTGACCAACGATAGTTGCGCCGCGCGGTTCAATGATGTCGCGGATGGTGCCCAATGCATCGCAGAAGTATTCTGCGTAATCTTCCTGGTCGCCACAACCAAACAGCGCAACCAGTTTACCATTAAAATCAATCTCTTCGAGAGTCGGGAAGAAGTCATCCCAGTCACACTGCGCTTCGCCGTAATACCAGGTTGGGATGCCCAGCAGCAGAATGTCATATGCTTCCAGATCTTCTTTGCTGCTTTTTGCAATGTCATGGACATCGGCAACGTCTTTACCAAGCTGTTTTTGAATCATTTTTGCGATATTTTCGGTATTACCGGTGTCGCTGCCGAAAAAGATGCCAGTGATAGCCATGAGTGAAATAACCTCTTGAAACTTATTGAAATGGGGGTGGAAAATTGCCCACGGATAAAGGCAATCATAGCAGAACAGGCAGTCTTGCGGAATCAGCAAACGAGCAGGACTGCACACTGTGCTACATGAAAGTGGAAATTTAAACGATGCCCTGACTACGCAGCGCCGCCAGTTGCTGCATTAACATCTCTTCGATCAGTTCGCTACGGCTCATATTGCGCGACTCCGCCAGCTCGTTCAGTGCCTCGACAGCTTCCGCGTTCAGCTTCAGTTCGACACGCTTAAGGCCACGTACTTTGTCGCGTTTTAGTTGGTTGCGTTTATTAATACGCAGCTGTTCATCGCGCGAAAGCGGATTAGTTTTCGGTCGTCCCGGTCGACGCTCGTGCGCGAACAGATCTAATGTCGTACGGTCCGTTTGTTCTTTGGCCATGATCTTGGTGACTTCGGGGGAAACAATCAGCCAGGCCTCTGCCCGGATGGATAGCGCGCCATAATACATCAGCGCGATGAGTCACGCCAACGTCCACGCGCGGAAAGCGACGCGGACGCTGGGTTTTTAATCAGTTGCGTTAATCATTGAGATAGCGACGGATAGCGCGTAATACCGCATCCGGTTTTTCAGCATGAACCCAGTGACCCGCGCCTGCAATCACATGAGCCCGAGCCTGTGGAAATTGTGCCAGTAAATCATCACGGTACTGCTCGCTAACATACGGAGAATTGCCGCCAGGGATAAACAGGGTAGGATGATCCCATGCCGGGATTTTCTCCCAACCCACAATATGCGGATACTGATCCCACAATACTGGCACGTTAAAGCACCACTCCCCGTCAACAAAAGATTTCAACAGAAACTGAATCACCCCTTCTTCATTAAGATGCTGGCGCATTATTGCCGCTGCTTGCTGGCGTGTTTGTGCGTCTGATTCACTGACTGCGTTGATGGCCGCGAAAATCTCATCATGACGGCGAACGTGATAATCGACCGGCGCAATATCAATCGCCACCAGCTTGTCAATGCGATCGGGGGCTAGTGCAGTAAGAGCCATTACCGCTTTACCGCCCATGGAGTGACCGATAAATGTTGCTTTGTCGATCTGCAGTGCATCCAGGGTATCAACAAGATCCTGGGCCATCGCCGGGTAATTCATTACCGGATCTCTCGGTGAAAGACCGTGGTTACGCATATCAACCTGGATGATATTGTGATCGTTTACCAGATCGCGAGCCAGTACGCCAAGGTTGTCGAGGCTGCCAAACAGACCATGGACAAGAATGATGGGAGAATTATTGTGCTGGTTTTGTGCAGTTTGCGCGCGGATATTCAATTTCATGGCAAAGTTCTTTTTTTCGCGTTGTCGGGTTAGGGTATTATGTTGACCATTGTGCCACAGGGCTGCAACAAATAAGGTTTATTCCGAGTTTTTCTGCAAGCCAGGCTTGACGCTATCCGCTGCCGGGATTTATTCATATACTCCTGGCGACTTGTATTCAGCTAAGACACTGCACTGGATTAAGATGAAAACGATTGAAGTTGATGATGAACTCTACAGCTATATTGCCAGCCACACTAAGCATATCGGCGAGAGCGCATCCGACATTTTACGGCGTATGTTGAAATTTACCGCCGCATCACAGCCTGCTGCTCCGGTGACGAAAGAGGTTCGCGTTGCGTCACCTGCTATCGTCGAAGCGAAGCCGGTCAAAACGATTAAAGACAAGGTTCGCGCAATGCGTGAACTTCTGCTTTCGGACGAATACGCAGAGCAAAAGCGAGCGGTCAATCGCTTTATGCTGCTGTTGTCTACACTATATTCTCTTGACGCCCAGGCGTTTGCCGAAGCAACGGAATCGTTGCACGGTCGTACACGCGTTTACTTTGCGGCAGATGAACAAACGCTGCTGAAAAATGGTAATCAGACCAAGCCAAAACATGTGCCTGGTACGCCGTATTGGGTGATCACCAACACCAACACCGGCCGTAAATGCAGCATGATCGAACACATCATGCAGTCGATGCAATTCCCGGCGGAATTGATTGAGAAGGTTTGCGGAACTATCTAAAACGTTGCAGACAAAGGACAAAGCAATGGCAATCCACAATCGTGCAGGCCAACCTGCACAACAGAGTGATTTGATTAACGTCGCCCAACTGACGGCGCAATATTATGTACTGAAACCAGAAGCAGGGAATGCGGAGCACGCGGTGAAATTCGGTACTTCCGGTCACCGTGGCAGTGCAGCGCGCCACAGCTTTAACGAGCCGCACATTCTGGCGATCGCTCAGGCAATTGCTGAAGAACGTGCGAAAAACGGCATCACTGGCCCTTGCTATGTGGGTAAAGATACTCACGCCCTGTCCGAGCCTGCGTTCATTTCCGTACTGGAAGTGCTGGCAGCGAACGGCGTTGATGTCATTGTGCAGGAAAACAATGGCTTCACTCCGACACCTGCCATTTCCAATGCCATTCTGGTTCACAATAAAAAAGGTGGCCCACTGGCAGACGGTATCGTGATTACACCGTCCCATAACCCGCCGGAAGATGGTGGTATCAAGTACAATCCGCCAAATGGTGGCCCGGCTGATACCAACGTCACTAAAGTGGTGGAAGACAGAGCCAACGCACTGCTGGCTGATGGCCTGAAAGGCGTGAAGCGTATCTCCCTCGACGAAGCGATGGCATCCGGTCATGTGAAAGAGCAGGATCTGGTGCAGCCGTTTGTGGAAGGGCTGGCCGATATCGTTGATATGGCGGCGATTCAGAAAGCGGGCCTGACGCTGGGCGTTGATCCGCTGGGTGGTTCCGGTATCGAATACTGGAAGCGCATTGGCGAGTATTACAACCTCAACCTGACCATCGTTAACGATCAGGTCGATCAAACCTTCCGCTTTATGCACCTCGATAAAGACGGTGCGATCCGTATGGACTGCTCCTCCGAGTGTGCGATGGCGGGCCTGCTGGCACTGCGTGATAAGTTCGATCTGGCGTTTGCTAACGACCCGGATTATGACCGTCACGGTATCGTCACTCCGGCAGGTTTGATGAATCCGAACCACTACCTGGCGGTGGCGATCAACTACCTGTTCCAGCATCGTCCGCAGTGGGGCAAAGATGTTGCTGTCGGTAAAACGCTGGTTTCATCTGCGATGATCGACCGTGTGGTCAATGATTTGGGCCGTAAGCTGGTAGAAGTACCGGTAGGTTTCAAATGGTTTGTTGATGGTTTGTTCGATGGCAGCTTCGGCTTTGGCGGCGAAGAGAGTGCAGGCGCTTCCTTCCTGCGTTTCGACGGCACGCCGTGGTCCACCGATAAAGACGGCATCATTATGTGTCTGCTGGCGGCGGAAATCACCGCTGTCACCGGTAAGAACCCGCAGGAACACTATAACGAACTGGCAAAACGCTTTGGTGCGCCGAGCTATAACCGTTTGCAGGCAGCAGCGACTTCCGCACAAAAAGCGGCGTTGTCTAAGCTGTCTCCGGAAATGGTGAGCGCCAGCACCCTGGCAGGTGACCCGATCACCGCGCGTCTGACGGCGGCACCGGGTAATGGCGCTTCTATCGGCGGTCTGAAAGTGATGACTGACAACGGCTGGTTCGCCGCGCGTCCGTCAGGCACGGAAGACGCATATAAGATCTACTGCGAAAGCTTCCTTGGTGAAGAACATCGCAAGCAGATTGAGAAAGAAGCGGTTGAGATTGTTAGCGAAGTTCTGAAAAACGCGTAAACATATCAAATAAGAAAAAGGGCGGTCGGAAGATCGCCCTTTTTTGCTTTGCTTAATTAACCGTGTTTATTTTTCAGTTCAAAGCGTGGTGAGACCAGACCATACAGTGTCCAACCGAGGAAGGTCACGATGGAACCGTATAGCATGGCTTCTTCCCCGGATGAGTACAGCGCATAAAAGCTGTACATCGCGCCAACAAAAGCAACAAAGTTTGCAACTTTCGCTTTTGAGGGGGGCACATTAGCGACCTTCTGAATAATGACTAATGCCGCCATTGACAGAATATACGGGATGATATTGGTCACCACGGCCAGGTTAACCAGCACGTTGAACTGACTGTTCAGCGACGGGCTAATGGTCATCAGTGATAATCCGCTCTGGATGATGACAATGGTCAGCATTCCCTGTACTGGTGCATCGACTTTGCTCACACGGGAGAAAATTTTCGGGAAGTACCCTTCATCGGCAGAAGATTTAAACACCTGGGCAATGGTGAACTGCCAGCCAAGCAGCGAACCGCAGCAGGACATCACCATCAGCGCCATAATGACTTTACCCACTTCTGGCGTGAACATCTGCGCGAAGGCCAGACCAAATGGTGCCGTTGAATTTGCCAGCTCCATATTTGGCACAATCCCGGCAATCACGTTGGTGGAGACGATATAAATCACCGCCGCACCTAACGTACCGCCGAGTACCGCGATTGGCACATTACGTTCCGGGTTTTCCACTACATCAGTATTCGCACACGCAGACTCCAGACCAAGAAAAGCCCACAGCGTCATAGCGATGGAAGAACCTACCGCACTGAAGAACGGTGCATGATGCGGATTCCAGGAATCAACGTAAAGCGTCGGGCTAAACCAGAACCAGCCGATAATGCACAGGCCTACCACCGGAATAATGACCCCCCACACGGTAATGCTACTGATTTGCCCGGTAATGCGCGCACCACCAAAGTTAGCCACGGTACAAATCCACAGCACCCCGATGGTCGCAAGACCAATCTGCACTGGCGACAAACTCGCGCCGAGCAGTTCGGTGCCGTAACCAACCGCCGAAATAGCAATCGCGACGTTAGCAATCAGCAGCGAGACGCCGTAGGTATAGTTCGCCATAAAGTTACCGGATTTACCGAAAGCATACTCGGCATAACCGCCCATACCTCCTGATTTACGGCTGAACATACCGCATTTTGCGAATGCCCATGCCAGTGCCATTGAGCCTACGGCTGTCACCAGCCAGGAGATAATTGAGATTGTCCCGACTTCGGCAAGCTTTGTCGGCAGCATGATGATACCGGAGCCCATCATGTTGACCATCGTCAGTATGGTTAACTGAACGACACCCATTTTGTTCGATTTCGCCTGACTCATAATTTTTCCCCTTTCAACAGGGCGCTTTGCGCATCACGAGGCTTGATGACATAGCACCAAACTTGCTTACGACCATCATGTTCTTCGATATAGACACCCTGCAGCTCCGGTGCAAAACCTGGCAGCAGGTTGATGCCTTCTTCCAGAGCGCTGAAGTAACGCAGAACAGCACCACCCCAGATTTCACCAGGAACAACACACAGCACACCCGGAGGATAAGGAAGCGCACCTTCGGCAGCGATACGGCCTTCTGCATCCGGCAGACGAACCAGCTCCACTTCACCGCGTAAGTAGGCGTAGTTGGCTTCTTGCGGATTCATGCTGACGCGTGGGAAGTGTTCCTTACGGAACATCTCTTTTTGCAGTTGTTTCACGTTGTGGCGGGCATACAAATCATGCATTTCCTGGCACAACTGACGCAGGGTATAACCGGCGTAGCGCTCTTCATGCTGTTTGTAGATGGAAGGCAGTACTTCCGCCAGAGGCGCATCAGCTTCCAGTAGTTTTTCGAAGCGTACCAGCAGGGCAACAAGTTGCTGCAGTTTGGCCATATCTTCTGCCGGAGTCAGCAGGAAGAGGATGGAGTTAAGATCGCATTTTTCCGGCACTACGCCATTTTCGCGCAGGAAGTTAGCAAGAATCGTTGCGGGTACACCGAACGCTTCATATTCGCCGTTACGTGCATCAATACCTGGAGTTGTCAGCAACAGTTTGCACGGATCGACAAAGTATTGGTTCTCTGCGTAGCCTTCAAAAGAATGCCAGTGCTCACCGGGTACAAATTTAAAGAAGCGCAGATCAACCGCAATTTGCGCTGTTTCATACGACTGCCAGGGTTTACCATCCACCAGTTCAGGAACGAACGGGCGAATGTGCTGGCAGTTATCGAGGATCAATTTGCGGGCATTAATACCGTTAACCACACAATCCATCCACATATTACGACCGCTGACACCTTCATGCATTTTGGCGTTGATATCCAGTGCGGCAAACAGCGGATAGAACGGGCTGGTGGAGGCGTGCATCATAAATGCGTTGTTCATGCGTTTGTGCGGTACATAACGCTGTTGCCCTTTGATATGGCTGTCTTTTTTATGAATTTGTGAAGTCTGAGAAAAACCAGCCTGTTGTTTATGCACAGATTGCGTAACCAGAATACCCGGATCGTTCTCATTAAGCTCCAGCAGCAGTGGCGAACAGTCCGCCATCATCGGAATAAACTGTTCATAGCCGACCCATGCTGAGTCAAACAGGATGTAGTCACACAGATGACCGATTTTATCCACCACCTGGCGGGCGTTATAAATAGTACCGTCGTAGGTGCCTAACTGAATCACAGCGAGGCGGAACGGACGCGCCTCTTTTGCCCGTTGCGGTGCAACTTCTGTAATCAGTTCACGCAGATAACTTTCTTCGAAGCAGTGCGCATCAATGCCACCGATAAAACCATACGGGTTACGTGCTGTTTCCAGATAAACCGGTGTTGCACCAGCCTGTAGCAAGGCCCCGTGGTGGTTAGACTTATGGTTATTGCGGTCAAACAGCACCAGATCACCCGGTGTCAGCAGGGCGTTTAAAACCACTTTGTTGGAAGAGGAGGTGCCGTTTAAAACAAAGTACGTTTTATCAGCATTAAACACTTTAGCCGCATGTTGCTGTGCAATGCATGGCGCACCTTCATGAATCAGTAGATCGCCCATTGCAACGTCGGCATTACACAAGTCGGAGCGGAAGAGCATTTCGCCAAAATATTCCACGAACTGATTGCCTGCCGGATGGCGACGGAAAAACTCACCTCCCTGATGACCCGGGCAGTCAAAAGCGCTATTGCCCTGATTGACATAATCGACCAGTGCGCGGAAGAAGGGCGGGCGCAGTTGCGTTTCATAATGGCTGGCAGCGGTTTCTAACTGACGTCCATAAAACTCTTTCCGTGATTCGCAATGCTCGAAGACACCAGAAATACGTGGCAGATATTCTGCTGGTACACGTTCTTCATTTTCCGTTGCAATAAAAACAGGAATGCCATAGCCAGTAGCGTCTATTTCATCGAGTTTTCCACGTTCAACATCATTGACTGATAAAATAATGGCGGCAACGTCAATATAATTACTTTTGTCAATATTCACGCATTCACGATGAGTGGAAAAACAATCCGGGCAAGAACGGCTAACGGCAATTTTTAATTCTGACATTTTGTTCATCTCTTTATTTCAGGTAATAGCAGGTCCTCAATTTCTCAAAGGAGAAATTGATCACGCCGGAAAAAAGCAAAACCCCACCGCTGATAAATAAATCAGTAGTTTGCTTTTTGCAGATGCAATAACCCAGACCAGCCCGGTAACTGGCTATACTCGTCATACTTCAAGTTGCCTATGCTGCGACTCGAATTATTAAGAGGTTAAAAGGGTTAGCAGTATATGAGCACCGAGGGATACAGGTATTAACCTGTAATGCTTAAAGTCAGGGAGACCTGTACGCTGGGGTGCCCTTTAGTCAGAAGACTAGCGGGCATTAAAGAAATGAAAGTCAAAACTATTACGATGGGCAAACTTCATGATATGGGTTGTCCGCCTTATATGAGGCATTAAGCGGTTATTATTTTCCATTTACCTTTACCTTTTTCTGTGTCAGTTGAAGGTAGGGTTATTCTATCCATGAAATGGCTATAATCTGTGAAGAAGATCAACAAAAAACGATCATATCCCAAATAATAAATCATTAATGATGAATAGCGCCATATTAGATGCTGTTTTGTTGTTTAAATGTTGCAATTTTGTGGGTTGTATTTTCATTAAGAAATTAAACCTGCCAAATAATAATTTTCGGGGCAGGTTTAATAATAAATTAATAATTATTTAAGCGTATTTATTGAATAATAATTCATGGCATAAACCGATACCCAATACCGGTTTCAGTAATAAAATGGCGGGGGCGGGCGGGATCCTGCTCCAGTTTTTGTCGCAGATGCCCCATATAAATACGCAAATAATGACTGTGTTCGACCGCGTTTGGCCCCCACACCTGGTTGAGGAGCTGGCGCTGGGTGAGCACTTTTCCCGCATTATTAAGCAACACTGCCAGCAGGCGGAACTCAATCGGGGTGAGATGCACCTCTTCCTCGCCCCGATGGATCACACGAGCTGCTAAATCGACGGTAACATCGGAAAATTTCACCAGCGGATCGGGCGTGGTGGTGGCGGAGTGGCGGCGTAATGCGACGCGCAGACGGGCCTGCAATTCGCCAATGCCAAACGGCTTACTCAGATAATCATCCGCTCCGGCATCCAGCGCGGCGATTTTATCGCTCTCTTCGCTGCGTGCGGAAAGCACAATCACCGGCACCGCGCTCCACTGGCGCAGGTCGCGGATAAACTCAATCCCATCACCGTCGGGCAGGCCGAGATCGAGAATAATCAAATCTGGCTTACGGGTTGCCGCTTCCAGCAAGCCGCGTTGCAGCGTTTCGGCCTCAAAGACGCGCATACCGTCGCCCTCCAGCGCCGTGCGCAGAAAGCGACGAATAGCCTGTTCATCTTCAACAATCAGAACGTTTGTCACATATCCTCATGAAATTCTTCAAGTTCAGGGGCTGTTTGCTGGGGAAGTGTAACACGAAAACAGGCACCACCTTCCGGTCGGTTGAATGCGGTAATGGTGCCGCCGTGTACATCCACTATCGCCCGACAAATTGCCAACCCAAGCCCTACACCCGGTACCGCCGACTCTTTATTCCCGCGAGCAAACTTATCAAATATCGTCTGCTCCTGGCCTGGTGGAAGACCGGGGCCGTTATCCCAGACATCCAGTTGTAGATTTTCGCCCTCAACGTGGGCATTGATACCAATTTCGGCCTGCGCCCCCGCATATTTCACCGCGTTCTCTAGCAGGTTAATCAGCACCCGTTCAAAGAGTGGCCCGTCAACGTGGATTAAGGTCAGCGGCTCTGGCAGAGAAAGATTGATGGGCGACGATAAACCCGGTTCCAGCATTTGCAGCGCGCTGCCGACCACTTCTTCCAGCGTTAACCACTCTTTCTTCAAATTAAAGCCGCCGGACTGAATTCGCGCCATATCCAGTAGATTATTCACCAGTCGGGTGGTGTTCAGCACATGCTGACGAATCTCGCTGGCCTGGCGGGCGTGGGGCGATCCTTCGCTTGCCAGATCGAGCGTTAAGATTTCTGCCTGACCGAACAGCACCGTAAGCGGCGTGCGTAAATCATGCGAAAGCGCCGCCAGCAGGGCGTTGCGGATCTGTTCACGTTCGCTTGCCATCCGCGCCTGTTCTTCGCTGGCGGTCAGTGTCAGTCGCTCAAGGGCATTGGCGACTAACAGCGTAAACGTCTCCAGCAGGCGCTGCTGTTCCGGGATCATCAACTGGCGCAGATTCCCCGGTTCCACCACCACCAGCCCGTAGGTTTTCTCGCCGCTTTTTAGCGGCAAAATCTGGTACGGTACACCGGGTAACGTGTCGGTGCCTGCGCCCGCAGGCAGGCCTTTATCAAAACTCCACTGCGCGATGGCATCGTCCCACGGCGTCATTCCTTGCGGATGTGTTAAAGGCTGCAATTTACCGTTGTCATCAGGCAGCAACACCTGGCTACGGGCATGAAACGTGGAGGCAATAAACTGTTCGCTGGTGGCGGCGATATCCTGCGAACTACGGCCCACAGCCAGAGCTTTGGACATTTCATATAAGTGCCGTGTGCGTTGTTCGCGGTAACGGGCTACCCGCGCCTGATAACGCACGCCAGCAGTAAGGTTCCCGATCACCAGCCCGACGGTTAACATCACCGCGAAGGTCAGCAGATATTGCACATCAGAGACGGCGAGCGTGCCGCGTGGGGCGATAAAAAAGAGATCGAAACTCACCACATTAATGACGGTGGCAACCACCGAAGGCCAGCGTCCGTAAAATAGTGCCACCACCACGACGCCAGGCAGATACAGCATCACCAGGTTGGCGGCATCAAACGCTATCAGCCACTGCATGGCAATTAAGGTGATAACGGCGCATAACGCGGCGGCAACCACGCATCCCTGAATCTGTACCCGCCACTTGTCTTTAAAAGAGCGGCTATCCGGCGCGTTGTTAATCGTGCGGGCGGGTGGTTCATCAAGCGCGACCAGCACCTGATCGAGATCGGGGGCGATGCGTGCCAGCCGGTCAGCAAATGTTTCCCGACGCCACCAGCGGCGCGAAGCCGGGCGACCGAGAATAATCTTGCCGAGATTATGTTCACGGGCATAACGCACTACCGCTTTCTCTTCCGCTGGATCAGAAAGTGTTGCCGTCTCCGCGCCCAGCTCCTGCGCCAGACGTAAGGCGCTGAGAATTGCCCGACGTTTTTTCTCCGGTAAGCGATGCAGGGCAGGGGTTTCAACATACACCGCGTGCCAGACACTGCCCAGGCGCGAGGCCAACCGCGCCGCCGCGCGGACCAGTTTCTCACTGCCGGTGTTATGCCCGATGCATAATAGGATCGCGTCGCGTGTGTGCCAGACTTTCTCTTCGCCAGGATGCCCCCGCCAGGCGCGCATTTGCTCATCTACGCGATCGGCAGTACGGCGTAGTGCCAGTTCGCGCAGGGCGATCAGATTACCTTTGCGGAAAAAATGTTCAATGGCGCGCTCCGCCTGCCCGGCAATATAGACTTTGCCTTCTTTCAGTCGCTGGCGCAGATCGTCCGGGGGCAAGTCCACCAGCACCACGTCGTCGGCGGCATCGAAAAAAGGATCGGGCACGGTTTCCCGCACCTGAATTCCGGTGACGCCGCTGACCACATCGTTCAGGCTTTCCAGATGCTGAACGTTGACGGTAGTGAAAACATCAATGCCTGCTTCCAGCAGCTCCTCAATGTCCTGCCAGCGTTTAGGATGACGAGAACCTGGCGCATTACTGTGCGCCAGTTCGTCCATTAAGATCAGTGCCGGACGGCGGGCGAGGGCGGCATCGAGATCAAACTCGCTGATGTGCCGCCCACGGTACGCCTGGCGTTTTAACGGCAGAACAGCCAGACCTTTCAGCATGGCGGCGGTATCTTTCCGACCGTGGGTTTCTACCACGCCAACCACAATATCCAGCCCTTGCGCCCGCAGTCGCTGGGCTTCCGCCAGCATCGCCCAGGTCTTCCCGACGCCTGCGCAGGCACCGAAGAATACTTTCAGCTTCCCCCGATGCGGCGCGGCAGCTTGTTCCAGCAGACGATCGGGGTCGGGACGTAAGGGTTCGTTATTCATCAAGCCTATCCAGTGCCAGATTGAGTTCGACAATGTTGACGACCGGCTGGCCGATATATTTCACCAGCGGTTGTTGGCTGTATTTTGCGATCAGTTGCGTGAGCTGTTCAACGCTGAGATTACGCGCTTTCGCCACGCGTGGGATCTGCCAGGCCGCCGCTTGCGGGGTGATGTTATTGTCCAGCCCGCTTGCTGACGCCGTCACCAGTTCAACCGGAACGTTCGTGCTGGCATCCGGGTTAGCAGCCCGTAATGCGGCAACGCGTGCGGCTATCTGTTTATCCAGCTCCGGGTTACTGACTGCCAGATTGCTCCCGCCAGAAGCCTGTGGATTATAGGGCATTTCTGCTGTTGCCGACGGGCGACCATGAAAATAGCCGTTGCCGGTAAAATTTTGCCCGATTAATGCCGAACCGCGCACCGTATCACCTTCACGAATCAATGAACCGTTGGCCTGCCAGGGAAACCACCATTGCCCCAGTGCGGTGGTCAGCAGCGGGTAAACGCCGCCAGTAATCAATAACAGAAAGAGAAATGTCGATAATGCCGGACGTAATCCACGCATGGTAAACCTCACACCAGACCGCAAACGGTTAGCAGTAAATCAATGACTTTGATACCAATAAACGGCACCAGCAGCCCACCCAGACCGTAAATCCATAAGTTACGGCGCAACATGGCAGAAGCGGTAAGCGGTTTATAACTCACGCCTTTTAACGCCAGGGGAATCAAAAAGACGATAATCAAGGCGTTGAAAATGACCGCACTGAGAATGGCGGAGTCGGGCGAATGCAGGCGCATGATGTTCAGCGCATTTAACTGCGGATACGTTGCCGCGAACGCCGCTGGAATAATGGCGAAGTATTTCGCCACATCGTTGGCAATGCTGAAGGTGGTCAACGAGCCACGGGTCATCAGCATCTGTTTGCCAATGTGCACTACCTCGATCAACTTGGTCGGGTTGGAGTCGAGATCCACCATATTGCCCGCTTCTTTCGCCGCCTGGGTGCCGGAGTTCATCGCCACCGCAACATCGGCCTGTGCCAGCGCCGGAGCATCGTTGGTGCCATCGCCGGTCATCGCCACTAAACGGCCTTCCGCCTGATACTGACGAATCAGTGCCAGCTTGGCCTCCGGTGTTGCTTCGGCGAGAAAATCATCGACACCCGCTTCCGCAGCTATCGCGGCGGCAGTCAGGCGGTTATCGCCGGTAATCATCACCGTTTTAATGCCCATTTTACGCAGCTGGGCGAAGCGCTCTTTAATACCGCCTTTGACGATATCTTTCAGCGCAATAACGCCCAGCACACGAGAACCTTCCACCACCACCAGCGGCGTGGCTCCCTGACGCGCAACCTGATCGACTTTTTGATCAACATCGGCAGGGAAGTGACCGCCGTTAGCCTCAACATGGCGGCGAATGGCATCGACAGAACCTTTACGGATCATGCGGTTGTCGATGTTGATCCCGCTCATCCGGCTTTGCGCAGTAAACGGTACAAAGGTGGCATGGAGCGACTGCACATCGCGCTCGCGCAGGTTAAAACGCTGCTTGGCGAGGATCACAATACTGCGGCCTTCCGGCGTTTCATCAGCCAGCGAAGCCAGTTGTGCGGCGTCGGCCAGCGCTTTTTCCTCCACGCCTTGTGCGGGGATAAACTCTGACGCCTGACGGTTACCGAGTGTGATGGTGCCGGTTTTATCCAGTAGCAGAACGTCAACGTCACCTGCCGCTTCAACTGCACGTCCGCTGGTGGCAATCACATTCGCGCCCAGCATCCGACTCATTCCGGCGACGCCAATCGCTGACAACAGGCCGCCAATAGTGGTTGGGATCAGACAGACCAGCAGTGCCACCAGTACCGTTACGCTGACGGCATTACCGCCCCACGCGGAAAACGGCCACAGCGTGGCGGTTGCCAGTAAAAAGACGATAGTCAGGGCAATCAGGAGAATGGTCAGGGCAATCTCGTTCGGCGTTTTACGTCGCTGCGCACCTTCCACCATCGCGATCATCCGATCCAGAAATGTCTCGCCGGGGTTAACGCTGCACTCAATCACCAGCCAGTCAGAAAGAATACGCGTGCCGCCAGTGACGGAGGCAAAATCACCGCCGGATTCACGGATCACCGGAGCCGATTCCCCGGTGATGGCGCTTTCATCGACCGATGCGCCGCCTTCAATGACTTCACCATCGCAGGGGATAATATCGCTAGCTTCTACCAGCACGATGTCACCTTTACGCAGTTGATCAGCAGGAACTTTGTCCGCCGCAGCGCCATATTTCGGTTCGCGCAGCTTGCGAGCAAAAGCGGTTTTTTTCACCCCTTTCAGACTGTTGGCCTGCGCTTTACTGCGGCCTTCTGCCAACGCCTCGGCGAAATTAGCGAACAGTACGGTGACCCACAGCCAGCCGCTAATTGCCGCGCTAAACAGCGCATTGCCAGGCATCACATCGCTTGCCATCGCGATGCTAATACAGGTGGTCAGCAGACTGCCGATCCAGACGATAAACATCACCGGATTGCGCCATTGCGCCTGCGGGTTTAATTTTTTCACCGCTTCTTTCAGCGCCTGAACGACAAGTGTTGGTTCGAATAGCGCCAGTTGTTTACGACTCATATTCAGTGCTCACTCAATATCATCAGGAGAGATATTCCGCCACCGGACCAAGCGCCAGGGCAGGGATAAAGGTCAGTGCGCCAACCAGCAACACGGTGCCGATTAACAGGCCAACAAACAGCGGGCCGTGCGTTGGCAATGTGCCGGAGCTGGCGGGTTGGCTCTTTTTACTCACCAGCGAACCGGCAATTGCCATCACCGGGATAATCACCCCGAAGCGCCCGACAAACATGCACAACGCCAGTAAACAGTTCCAGAATGGAGAGTTGGCGCTTAATCCGGCAAAGGCGCTGCCGTTGTTGTTAGCGGCGGATGACACGGCATACAGCACTTCGCTAAAACCATGCGGGCCAGGGTTGAGCATGGCGCTACGTCCGGCGTCGGTCATCATTGCCAGCGCCGCGCCCATCAGCACCAGCGTCGGGGTGACCAGAATCGCCAGTGCAGTCAGTTTCATCTCGCGTACGTCGATTTTTTTACCCAGATATTCCGGTGTACGACCAATCATCAGCCCGGCAATAAACACCGCCAGCAGGACAAACAGCATCATGCCGTAAAGGCCGGAACCGACGCCGCCGAATACCACTTCACCAATTTGCATCAACCACATCGGCACCATGCCACCAAGAGCGGTAAACGAATCATGCATCGCAATCACCGCGCCGCAGGAAGCCGCCGTAGTCACGACCGCAAACAGGCTACTGACCAGCACGCCGAAACGGCTCTCTTTACCTTCCATATTGATGCTGCTGTCCGCGCCGAGCGCCAGCAGATGAGGATTACCCTGAACTTCTGCCCACATCACTACGCCTACGCAGATGACAAAAATCACCGACATCGCCCACAGCAACATGCGCCCCTGGCGACGATCGCCCGCCACTTCACCAAAGGCAAAGCACAGCGCTGTTGGGATCAAGAAAATCGCCAGCATTTGCACGAAGTTGGTCAGTGCGGTTGGGTTTTCAAACGGATGCGACGAGTTGGCATTAAAAAAGCCACCGCCGTTAGTTCCGAGCATTTTGATCGCTTCCTGAGAAGCTACTGGCCCCATTGGTAACAGCTGTTGCGCTCCTTCAATGGTCGTCACAGCCTGATAAGGCAAAAAGTTTTGCAGCGCACCTTGTTGAATAAAAAACAGTGCGATCAGCAATGCTACGGGGGTTAACACCCATAACGTAATCCGCAACAGGTCTACCCACGCATTACCCAGCGTGTTCATGCTCTGGCGGGTAAACGCGCGAATAAGCGCAAAAATCACCGCAATCCCGCTGGCGGCAGAAAGAAAGTTTTGCACCGTTAAGCCCGCCATCTGGCTGAAATAGCTCAACGTGGTTTCACCGCTATAAGATTGCCAGTTGGTATTCGTGACAAAGCTGACGGCGGTATTGAGCGCCAGATCCCACGACAGCCCCGGCAACTGCTGTGGATTAAGCGGCAGATAGTGCTGACCGAGCAACATAAAAAACAGCACCGCCAGCCCCAGTATATTCAGGCCAAGAATGGCTGAGAGATACTGCTTCCAGTTCATCTCGCGGTCAGAGACGCCAAGCGCGCTAAAGAGTACGCGTTCAACGCCCGTCGTACCAGGAAGAGGTATATCATTAATCAGCCGCGCCAGCCCGCTACCTAAGGGACGCGCCAGCACCATAAATACCAGTAAAAACGTGGCAATCAGTAAGAACCCTTGCGCAGCCATCAGAACGCCTCCGCATTGATCAGGGCATAAACCAGATAACCCAGTAATAAAAACACCAGCAACACGCCGGTTATCACGCCTGCACTCACAGTGCACCTCCAGTGGCCTAAAAGTGATACCGGAAGGGTAGAGTTCTGGCTGCAAAGATTTCGCAAAAATCTGCGGGCGTGGTGTAAAAAAAGTATAAAAATGGCAAAAGCCATGATTTAACTAATGTTTAGTATTAATTTAACTTTTATGTAACTTAATTACACGGTGAATGTAAATAAACCATCAATAAGCAAAAATAAGTGGTCGGATGAGTAGTAAAATTACACAAACAGCGGTACTATTTTCATCAGATAAACGAATTCATTTTTCCGGTGCTATTCACCGGGTAGATACAAAAGGGGGAGAAAAGTATGGAACTCTACAAAGAATATCCTGCATGGCTTATCTTTTTACGCCGTACTTGTGCGGTTGCAGCGGGCGTTCTGGCGCTGCCTTTCATGCTTTTCTGGAAAGACCGCGCCCGCTTTTACAGCTACCTGCACCGCGTCTGGTCGAAAACCAGCGATAAACCGGTGTGGATGGATCAGGCCGAAAAGGCAACTGGTGATTTTTACTGATTGCCAAACATGACGTTTAAAGAAAACCGCCGGTGGAAACGCTGGCGGTTTTCTTTTTTCGGCGTCTACACTTACTCCTGTAAACCGTTCAGGAGCAGTAATGAATCAACAACTTTTTGATGACAGCACCCTTATCCGCATTTTTGCTTTGCATGAGTTACACAATCTCAAAGATCGAGGACTAACGCGCGGGGCGCTTCTCGATTATCACAGCCGCTATAAACTCGTCTTTCTGGCACATTCTCAGCCGGAGTACCGCAAACTTGGCCCGTTTGTGGCTGATATTCACCGGTGGCAAAGTCTGGATGACTATTACAACCAGTACCGCCAACGCGTAATTGTTTTGCTTTCTCACCCTGCCAACCGGCGTGATCATACTAACGTTTTGATGCACGTTCAGGGATATTTTCGCCCACATATTGATTCCACAGAACGCCAGCAGCTGGCGGCGCTTATCGACAGTTATCGCCGTGGCGAGCAACCGCTTCTTGCGCCGCTGATGCGTATCAAACACTATATGGCGCTTTATCCTGACGCCTGGCTTTCAGGGCAGCGTTATTTCGAACTTTGGCCGCGTGTGATTAACTTGCGCCATGCAGGAGTTTTATGACTACCCATCTGGTCTGGTTTCGCCAGGATTTACGTCAGCACGATAATCTCGCGCTGGCTGCCGCCTGCCGCAATTCGTCTGCGCGCGTGCTGGCGTTGTATATCGCTACACCACGCCAGTGGGCGGCGCATAATGTGTCGCCGCGTCAGGCTGAACTTATCAATACACAACTTAATGCGCTGCAAAACGCGCTGGCGGAAAAAGGCATTCCTTTATTGTTCCGCGAAGTGGATGACTTTGCTGCCAGTGTCGAAACAGTTAAACAGGTGTGCGCGGAAAATCGCATTACCCATCTGTTTTATAACTATCAGTATGAGGTGAATGAGCGGGCGCGGGATGTGCAGGCTGAGAGGACGCTGCGTAACGTGGTGTGTGAAGGATTTGATGACAGCGTGATCCTGCCGCCGGGGGCGGTGATGACTGGCAATCATGAGATGTACAAAGTCTTTACGCCTTTTAAAAACGCATGGTTGAAACGGCTGCGGGAAGGGATGCCGGAGTGCGTCGCTGCACCAAAATTTCGTAGTAGCGGATCGATAGAGCCCGCGCCATCCATTACGCTGAATTATCCTCGTCAGTCTTTCGATACTGCGCATTTCCCGGTGGAAGAAAAAGCGGCGATTGCGCAATTACGCCAGTTTTGCCAGAACGGTGCCGGAGAGTATGAGCAACAACGAGATTTTCCGGCAGTGGAAGGCACCAGTCGTTTGTCCGCCAGCCTGGCAACGGGCGGGTTATCGCCTCGCCAATGTTTACATCGCCTGTTGGCGGAACAACCGCAGGTGCTGGAAGGCGGACCGGGGAGCGTCTGGCTTAATGAGCTGATATGGCGCGAGTTCTACCGCCATTTGATGACGTATTATCCTTCGCTGTGTAAACATCGTCCGTTTATTGCCTGGACGGATCGTGTACAGTGGCAAAGCAATCCCGCCCATTTAAAGGCCTGGCAGGAGGGCAAAACGGGATACCCGATTGTCGATGCTGCCATGCGTCAGCTTAACAGCACTGGCTGGATGCATAACCGGCTACGGATGATTACAGCCAGTTTTCTGGTGAAAGATTTGTTGATCGACTGGCGCGAAGGCGAGCGATATTTCATGTCGCAGTTGATTGATGGTGATTTGGCAGCTAATAACGGTGGCTGGCAGTGGGCTGCTTCTACGGGTACTGATGCAGCGCCGTATTTTCGTATTTTCAACCCGACAACTCAGGGCGAGAAATTTGACCGCGAAGGCGAATTTATCCGCCAGTGGCTACCGGAGCTGCGCGATGTACCGGGGAAAGCGGTGCATGAGCCGTGGAAGTGGGCAGAGAAAACAGGTGTGACGTTGGATTATCCGCAACCGATAGTCGATCACAAAGAGGCAAGGCTGCGAACGCTGGCAGCGTACGAAGAAGCGAGGAAAGGAGCCTGATAAAACGCAGCGAGCGTTTTATCAGGCATGGTGCTGGCTTATTAAGACTCCAGCGCCAGCGCGCGGTTTCTGAACTTAAGCGCCTGATACAGCCAAATCATCAGTACCAGTCCTACACACGCCAGTGCGCCCCAGGTAATTTGATCAAATACTTCAATATATGCATTGATGGAGTAGTTGATCGCCCCGGAAGCATCAAACGAAGCCTGCGATGTCTGATCGGCAATCACGCCCGCCAGATAGTTCGCAATCGCGCCGGAAAGCAGCATATAAATGCCGGTTAATACGCCGGTCACGCCGGGGATTTCAATGCGCGTAATCTGCGACATAGCAACCGGATCGATAAACAGTTCCGCAAAGCCCATCACCGCCAGGCCTAACACCATCAGTGGCAGAGAAGAGTGACCATACATTGCGGACCAGCGGGCGCTTAAGGTCAGAATGCAGAATCCGGCGCTCATCAGGCCAAGGCCAAGAGCAAATTTTCCCCAGATGCGCACGGTACGATTACCTGCGACGCTTTCTTTAACCACCCACGCCAGGAACACACCGCACAGCATAACTGCGAAGGCATTAATCGACTGGAACATAGCAGTCGGAACGGTATAACCAAACATATCGCGGTTAACGAAGCGGTCGATATAAAGGCTAATCGAGCTACCCCCCTGTTGTGCGAATGCCCAGAACAACATGCTGAAGAAGGTGAGGGTAACAATCAGCCCCAGCTCCTTACGCTGTTTTTGGTTTTCTGCTTTGCGATAAATTTTTGCCAGAACCCCAAGGCCAATGATCGTCGCGACAATCAAGGCGTATACCGACCACTCTTTCCAGAACAACACGGTAATCAGCGCAGGCGTTGCCACCAGCAGAACCAGTAGCCATCCCCAGTTGGGCAGGAGAAAGTTTGTCGCACGCAGTACCTTTTTGTTAACGCCGCGGGTGTGTGTGAAATGACGATTGCCACATAAGAAAATGACCAGACCCGCGATCATACCCACCGCCGCCAGGCCAAAGCCCATCGCCCAACTGTACTCTTCCTGGGCGAAACCACAGGCGATAGGTGCGATAATAGACCCCACGTTACCCGCCGCATACATCAGCGAGAAACCGCCATCACGACGTGGATCGGTTGGCTCATACAGCTCGCCGAGCAGGCAACTGACGTTGGATTTAAACAGACCATAGCCGCAGACGATAATCGCCAGGGACAGATAGAGGAATGACGGATGGATCTCACTGGCACCCAGCACCACATGACCGATCGCCATCAACAACGCCCCCAGCATCACCGCCATGCGATTGCCGAGAACTTTATCCGCCAAAAAGCCACCGAGGATTGGCGTGACATATACCAGCGAACAGTAGGCGCTAAATAACTCGTAGGCGTGATTATCGCTATATTTTAGTTGATTGGTGAGATAGAGGATCAGCAGGGCACGCATGCCGTAAAAGCTAAAATATTCCCAGATTTGCAGCGCAACGACATAGTAAATAGCGCGCGGTTGTGATGCGTGTTTATTCATAATAATTCCACAATTGACTGCAACGTCACGTAATAGTTGCGCGGCGTGCTTGTGTTTCCTTAAAGTTAAAACTTTGATACAGATCTGATTATTTATGCAATATGCTGTCTGATTGCATAAATATACATTAGCTGAAGCGTGATGATATAAACAATTTGCGTCTTTTGGCGTCGTGTTTGTTTCTTAATATGTCAAAAGATTGGCTATCGACGAACAGGCGAGGTAACGCTATGTTAACGGTGTAGCTATCAGAATACGGAAGGCGCGAAGATGAAAAACACCGAACTGGAACAACTGATTAACGAAAAACTGAACAGCGCGGCGATTAGTGATTACGCGCCGAATGGTTTGCAGGTGGAAGGCAAAGAGACGGTGCAAAAAATTGTTACCGGTGTCACTGCCAGCCAGGCTTTGCTCGATGAGGCAGTGCGTCTGGGCGCGGATGCGGTCATTGTGCATCATGGCTACTTCTGGAAAGGCGAATCTCCGGTCATTCGCGGAATGAAGCGTAACCGCTTAAAAACATTGCTGGCGAATGATATCAACCTGTATGGCTGGCATTTGCCGCTTGACGCACATCCTGAGCTGGGCAATAACGCACAGCTGGCGGCGTTACTGGGGATCACGGTCATGGGCGAAATTGAGCCGTTGGTGCCGTGGGGCGAACTGACCATGCCTGTGCCGGGACTGGAACTGGCCTCCTGGATTGAAGCGCGTCTGGGACGTAAGCCGTTATGGTGTGGCGATACCGGACCTGAGGTGGTCCAGCGCGTCGCCTGGTGCACGGGCGGCGGGCAAAGTTTTATCGATAGCGCCGCGCGTTTTGGCGTGGATGCTTTTATTACTGGCGAAGTTTCTGAACAGACCATTCATTCAGCCCGCGAGCAGGGATTGCATTTTTATGCTGCAGGTCACCATGCCACTGAACGTGGTGGTATTCGCGCATTGAGCGAGTGGCTGAATGAAAATACCGATCTTGATGTGACCTTTATTGATATTCCTAATCCTGCATAACGAATAATCAGAGGGATCGAAAGTGCAACGAGCGCGTTGTTATCTGATAGGTGAAACGGCGGTAGTACTGGAACTGGAACCGCCGGTGACGCTGGCTAGCCAGAAACGGATCTGGCGACTGGCACAGCGTCTGGTGGATATGCCGAATGTGGTTGAAGCCATTCCTGGCATGAACAATATCACAGTGATTTTGCGTAATCCTGAGTCGCTGGCGCTGGATGCCATAGAGCGTTTGCAACGCTGGTGGGAGGAGAGTGAGGCGCTGGAGCCGGAGTCTCGCTTTATTGAAATTCCGGTGGTTTACGGTGGCGCAGCCGGACCGGATTTGGCGGTGGTCGCGGCGCATTGTGGATTGAGCGAAAAACAGGTTGTTGAATTACACTCCTCCGTGGAATACGTGGTCTGGTTTTTAGGTTTTCAACCGGGCTTCCCGTATCTCGGGAGTTTGCCGGAACAACTACACACGCCACGGCGCGCTGAACCGCGCTTGCACGTTCCAGCAGGTTCTGTCGGGATCGGCGGGCCGCAGACCGGTGTTTATCCGCTGGCAACGCCGGGTGGCTGGCAGTTGATTGGTCATACCTCACTCAGCCTGTTTGATCCGGAGCGTGACGAACCCATCTTATTACGTCCGGGAGACAGCGTGCGCTTTGTACCCCAGAAGGAGGGAGTATGCTGAAGATTATTCGTGCGGGCATGTATACCACTGTGCAGGATGGCGGTCGTCACGGTTTTCGCCAGTCGGGTATCAGCCACTGCGGCGCACTGGATATGCCTGCGCTGCGCATTGCTAACCTGCTGGTGGGTAATGACGCCAACGCCCCCGCGCTGGAGATCACGCTCGGTCAGTTAACGGTTGAGTTCGAAACTGATGGGTGGTTTGCCCTGACGGGTGCCGGTTGCGAAGCGCGGCTGGATGATAACGCCGTCTGGACCGGCTGGCGATTGCCAATGAGAGCAGGCCAGCGTTTAACGCTTAAACGCCCGCAGCACGGGATGCGCAGTTATCTGGCGGTCGCGGGTGGTATTGATGTTCCGCCGGTAATGGGATCATGCAGCACCGATCTCAAAGTGGGGATTGGCGGGTTGGAAGGCCGTTTACTGAGGGATGGTGACCGACTCCCGATTGGCAAAGCGAAGCGTGATTTTATGGAAGCGCAGGGCGTTAAACAGCTGCTGTGGGGCAACCGCATTCGCGCCTTGCCGGGGCCGGAATATCATGAGTTCGATCGCGCCTCGCAGGATGCATTCTGGCGTTCGCCCTGGCAGCTTAGCTCGCAAAGTAACCGCATGGGCTATCGCTTACAGGGGCAAATTTTAAAACGCACCACCGATCGCGAACTGTTATCTCACGGTTTGTTACCAGGTGTGGTGCAGGTGCCGCATAACGGGCAGCCCATTGTGTTGATGAACGATGCGCAAACCACCGGTGGTTACCCGCGTATTGCCTGTATCATTGAGGCTGATATGTACCATCTGGCGCAAATTCCGCTCGGTCAGCCGATTCATTTTGTCCAGTGTTCACTGGAAGAGGCACTGAAAGCACGGCAAGATCAACAACGTTATTTCGAACAATTAGCGTGGCGGCTGCACAATGAAAATTGACCTGAACGCCGATCTGGGCGAAGGCTGCGCCAGCGACGCAGAACTATTAACGCTGGTTTCCTCTGCCAATATTGCCTGTGGATTTCATGCAGGCGATGCGCAAACCATGCAGGCTTGCGTGCGTGAAGCAATAAAAAACGGTGTTGCGATTGGCGCGCACCCGAGTTTTCCCGACAGGGAAAATTTTGGTCGCAGCGCCATGCAGCTGCCGCCAGAAACCGTTTTCGCCCAGACGCTGTATCAAATTGGCGCGCTGGCAGCGATTACCCGTGCGCAAGGCGGCGTAATGTGTCATGTCAAACCGCACGGCATGTTATACAACCAGGCGGCGAAAGAGGCACAACTGGCAGACGCCATCGCCAGAGCGGTATACGCTTGCGATCCGGCATTGATTCTCGTCGGGCTGGCAGGAAGCGAGCTGATTCGTGCAGGCGAACGATATGGCCTGGTAACGCGCGAGGAAGTGTTTGCCGATCGCGGTTATCAGGCAGACGGTTCGCTGGTGCCGCGAAGCCAGCCAGGCGCGTTGATTGAAAACGAAGAACAGGCGCTGGCGCAAACGTTGGAGATGGTGCAATACGGCAGAGTCAAAAGTATCACCGGCGAATGGGCAATGGTCACGGCGCAAACGGTCTGCCTACATGGCGATGGCGAGCACGCACTGGCGTTCGCCCGCCGATTACGAGCTACATTTGCTGAAAAGGGGATTGTTGTCGCAGCATAACCCCGCTTAATAAAGAATGAAAAAAGGATATCACCATGCCTGAAGGCCCGGAGATCCGCCGTGCAGCGGATAACCTGGAGGCGGCGATCAAAGGCAAACCACTAACTGATGTCTGGTTTGCCTTCCCGCAGTTAAAATCTTATCAATCACGACTTATCGGTCAACACGTTACCCATGTGGAAACGCGTGGTAAGGCGTTGTTAACTCATTTTTCCAACGACTTAACGCTCTACAGCCATAATCAGCTTTACGGTGTCTGGCGCGTGGTTGATACAGGCGAAGAGCCGCAGACCACGCGAGTACTGCGGGTAAAACTGCAAACGGCTGACAAAACCATTCTGCTTTATAGCGCCTCGGATATTGAGATGTTGACCCCGGAACAACTGACCACGCATCCGTTTTTACAACGCGTTGGTCCCGATGTGCTGGATCCGAATCTGACGCCGGAGGTGGTAAAGGAACGATTATTGTCGCCGCGCTTTCGTAACCGCCAGTTTGCTGGATTACTGCTCGATCAGGCGTTTCTGGCAGGACTTGGCAATTATTTGCGGGTGGAGATCCTCTGGCAGGTTGGGTTGACCGGAAATCATAAAGCGAAAGATCTCAATGCGGCGCAACTGGATGCACTCGCACACGCGTTACTGGATACTCCGCGACTTTCTTACGCTACGCGGGGCCAGGTGGATGAAAACAAATATCATGGGGCGCTGTTTCGCTTTAAGGTTTTTCATCGTGATGGCGAACCTTGCGAACGCTGTGGCGGCATCATTGAGAAAACCACGCTGTCATCGCGCCCGTTTTACTGGTGCCCAGGCTGCCAGCACTAGGCCGAACGCTTCGGCGCATAGGTTGAAATAAACCGTGCGATGGCAGGCCCCGTCAGCAAAATACTGAACAGGCGCAGGGTTTGCATCGCCATGATGAGCGCCATATCGGCATTGCTCCCTGCGGCGATGACCGCCACGGTATCAAGCCCGCCGGGGCTGGTGGCGAGGTAGGCGGTCATAAAATCAATATGCATAAACCGGGTCAGCCCCCACGCCATACCCGCACAAATAGCCAGCAGAGCAAAAATCGACAGCAGGATTTGTGGCAGTGGGCGCAATGCCCGCAGTAATATTTGCTTATCGAAACCAAGACCAATCCGCCAGCCAATTGCCATATATGCCATCGCCAGCAGCCATTCCGGGAGTTCAATCGTGATGAGCTGACCAGACTGGAGCACTGCGCCCGCCAGCATCGGGATGAGCATCGTGCCGGAAGGAAGACGTAGCAAGCATCCCGCCGTACCGGCAACGACCGCGAGCAAAATCGTAAGCAGGAGATTAATGCTCACTGGCGGGAACCAGACGATCTGCTGGTTAACCGCTTCAGCGTTATCGCCCAGCATCATGCGGGTAACCAGAACAGCGGCCCCCGCGACGAACAGCACTCGCAGATATTGCATAAACGCCACCAGGCGAATATCTGCGCCGTAATCTTGCGCCATTGCGACCATTGCCGCCGCGCCGCCAGGAGAAGAACCCCAGGCCCCGGTATTTCCAGGCAGTGAGCTATAGCGCACCAATAACCAACCCACGATGGCGCTGGAAAGCAGCGTCACCAGTAAAATCGCAAGCACGATCGGCCAGTTGACGGCCAGCGTGGTGAGAATCGAACCAGTGAGGTTTTGTGCAATCATGCAGCCAAGAATGGCTTGGGCAGCGAGAAAAGCGGAGCGGGGAAGTTGCAGAGTGACTCCGCGCATACTGAAGATGATCCCGGCGATCATCGGGCCAAGCAGGAGTGCCGCCGGGAGATGTAAAGCGAGGAAGCCAATAGAAAGGAGAAGTGACAGAACACATAACATTCCCCACTGCAATACAGGCATTCTTCGCTTCCTCATTATTTTATCTTTGGTGTATCGATACAGCATAAAGAAAGCTGGGTCTGGAAAAAATAACGGTAATCAAGGAAAAGGGGAAAATCAGCAATAATCTGAATACGTTGCCCTTTCCGGCTGAAAAGGGCGTCGTGTTAAATCAGTTATAGTTAATCTTAAAAAGTACCACTGTATCGAAGGGACCCGCCGCGATGGGAGTGCCAGGTGTGGACGATAATTCAGCCGTATAGGTTTTTTCGTAGATCAGCATATCACTGGTGAAATCGGCGTATTCAGCATATTTATTGAATGTATAAGGCGAGGCGTTTTCATCCAGTATACGTAGCTTCAGACCATTACCAATCAACAATGCTTTATCTTCTTCAACCAACGTTTTTTCGGTATAAAACGAGGAGCTGACCTTAAATCCGTCGGTACACTGGTCATTTTGCGATTTTGTTGTCTTGATACTGAATGTTTTCGACATTGTGTGGCGGCGAATATCCAGTAAGTTAAATTTACCCAAATCAATCACCAGTGTTTCCGGTGAAATATTTTTTCACCATTATTAATGGGTATTTGCATCTGGTTTAATTTTTACAATTTTTTATGTTCAGCCATATAAAAAGAACCCGCTCTATTAAAGGCGGGTCCGGAAAGTGAACGGCTTAGCAATCAACCATTAACGCTTGATATCGCTTTTAAAGTCGCGTTTTTCATATCCTGTATACAGCTGACGCGGACGGGCAATCTTCATACCGTCACTGTGCATTTCGCTCCAGTGGGCGATCCAGCCAACCGTACGTGCCATAGCGAAGATCACGGTGAACATAGAAGACGGAATACCCATCGCTTTCAGGATGATACCAGAGTAGAAATCGACGTTCGGGTACAGTTTTTTCTCGATAAAGTACGGGTCGTTCAGCGCGATGTTTTCCAGCTCCATAGCCACTTCCAGCAGGTCATCTTTGGTACCCAGCTCTTTCAGAACTTCATGGCAGGTTTCACGCATTACGGTGGCGCGCGGGTCGTAATTTTTGTACACGCGGTGACCGAAGCCCATCAGGCGGAAAGAATCATTTTTGTCTTTCGCACGACGAACAAATTCTGGAATGTGTTTAACGGAGCTGATTTCTTCCAGCATTTTCAGCGCCGCTTCGTTAGCACCACCGTGCGCAGGTCCCCACAGTGAAGCAATACCTGCTGCGATACAGGCAAACGGGTTCGCACCCGAAGAGCCAGCGGTACGCACGGTGGAGGTGGAGGCGTTCTGTTCATGGTCAGCGTGCAGGATCAGAATACGGTCCATAGCACGTTCCAGAATCGGATTAACTTCATACGGTTCGCACGGCGTGGAGAACATCATATTCAGGAAGTTACCGGCGTAGGAGAGATCGTTGCGCGGGTAAACAAATGGCTGACCAATGGAATACTTGTAACACATCGCGGCCATGGTCGGCATTTTTGACAGCAGGCGGAACGCGGCAATTTCACGATGACGAGGATTGTTAACATCCAGCGAGTCGTGATAGAACGCTGCCAGCGCGCCGGTAATACCACACATGACTGCCATTGGATGCGAGTCGCGACGGAAAGCATGGAACAGACGGGTAATCTGCTCGTGGATCATGGTATGACGGGTCACCGTAGTTTTAAATTCGTCATACTGTTCCTGAGTCGGTTTTTCACCATTCAGCAGGATGTAACAAACTTCCAGGTAGTTAGAATCGGTCGCCAGCTGATCGATCGGGAAACCGCGGTGCAGCAAAATACCTTCATCACCATCAATAAAAGTAATTTTAGATTCGCAGGATGCGGTTGAAGTGAAGCCTGGGTCAAAGGTGAACACACCTTTTGAACCGAGAGTACGGATATCAATAACATCTTGACCCAGCGTGCCTTTCAGCACATCCAGTTCAACAGCTGTGTCCCCGTTGAGGGTGAGTTTTGCTTTTGTATCAGCCATTTAAGGTCTCCTTAGCGCCTTATTGCGTAAGACTGCCGGAACTTAAATTTGCCTTCGCACATCAACCTGGCTTTACCCGTTTGTTATTTGGCTCGCCGCTCTGTGAAAGAGGGGAAAACCTGGGTACAGAGCTCTGGGCGCTTGCAGGTAAAGGATCTATTGATGACGAATAAATGGCGAATCAAGTACTTAGCAATCCGAATTATTAAACTTGTCTACCACTAATAACTGTCCCGAATGAATTGGTCAATACTTCCACACTGTTACATAAGTTAATCTTAGGTGAAATACCGACTTCATAACTTTTACGCATTATATGCTTTTCCTGGTAATGTTTGTAACAACTTTGTTGAATGATTGTCAAATTAGATGATTAAAAATTAAATAAATGTTGTTATCGTGACGCAGATCACTGTTCGGGATAAAACCCGACAAACTATATGTAGGTTAATTGTAATGATTTTGTGAACAGCCTATACTGCCGCCAGGTCTCCGGAACACCCTGCAATCCCGAGCCACCCAGCGTTGTAACGTGTCGTTTTCGCATCTGGAAGCAGTGTTTTGCATGACGCGCAGTTATAGAAAGGACGCTGTCTGACCCGCAAGCAGACCGGAGGAAGGAAATCCCGACGTCTCCTGGTAACAGAAAGTTAACCTCTGTGCCCGTAGTCCCCAGGGAATAATAAGAACAGCATGTGGGCGTTATTCATGATAAGAAATGTGAAAAAACAAAGACCTGTTAATCTGGACCTACAGACCATCCGGTTCCCCGTCACGGCGATAGCGTCCATTCTCCATCGCGTTTCCGGTGTGATCACCTTTGTTGCAGTGGGCATCCTGCTGTGGCTTCTGGGTACCAGCCTCTCTTCCCCTGAAGGTTTCGAGCAAGCTTCCGCGATTATGGGCAGCTTCTTCGTCAAATTTATCATGTGGGGCATCCTTACCGCTCTGGCATATCACGTCGTCGTAGGTATTCGCCACATGATGATGGATTTTGGCTATCTGGAAGAAACATTCGAAGCGGGTAAACGCTCCGCCAAAATCTCCTTTGTTATTACTGTCGTGTTTTCACTTCTCGCAGGAGTCCTCGTATGGTAAGCAACGCCTCCGCATTAGGACGCAATGGCGTACATGATTTCATCCTCGTTCGTGCTACCGCTATCGTCCTGACGCTCTACATCATTTATATGGTCGGTTTTTTCGCTACCAGTGGCGAGCTGACATATGAAGTCTGGATCGGTTTCTTCGCCTCTGCGTTCACCAAAGTGTTCACCCTGCTGGCGCTGTTTTCTATCTTGATCCATGCCTGGATCGGCATGTGGCAGGTGTTGACCGACTACGTTAAACCGCTGGCCTTGCGCCTGATGCTGCAACTGGTGATTGTCGTTGCACTGGTGGTTTACGTGATTTATGGATTCGTTGTGGTGTGGGGTGTGTGATGAAATTGCCAGTCAGAGAATTTGATGCAGTTGTGATTGGTGCTGGCGGCGCAGGTATGCGCGCGGCGCTGCAAATTTCCCAGAGTGGCCAGACCTGTGCGCTGCTCTCTAAAGTCTTCCCGACCCGTTCCCATACCGTTTCTGCGCAAGGTGGTATTACCGTTGCGCTGGGTAATACCCATGAAGATAACTGGGAATGGCATATGTACGACACCGTAAAAGGGTCGGACTATATCGGTGACCAGGACGCGATTGAATATATGTGTAAAACCGGGCCGGAAGCGATTCTGGAACTGGAACATATGGGCCTGCCGTTCTCGCGTCTTGATGATGGTCGTATCTATCAACGTCCGTTTGGCGGTCAGTCGAAAAACTTCGGCGGCGAGCAGGCGGCACGTACTGCGGCGGCTGCCGACCGTACCGGTCACGCACTGTTGCACACGCTTTATCAGCAGAACCTGAAAAACCACACCACCATTTTCTCCGAGTGGTATGCGCTGGATCTGGTGAAAAACCAGGATGGCGCAGTGGTCGGTTGTACCGCACTGTGCATCGAAACTGGTGAAGTGGTTTACTTTAAAGCTCGCGCGACAGTGCTGGCGACTGGCGGGGCAGGGCGTATTTATCAGTCCACCACCAACGCCCACATTAACACTGGCGACGGTGTCGGCATGGCTATCCGTGCAGGCGTACCGGTACAGGATATGGAAATGTGGCAGTTCCACCCGACAGGTATTGCCGGTGCGGGCGTACTGGTCACCGAAGGTTGCCGTGGTGAAGGCGGTTATCTGCTGAACAAACATGGCGAACGCTTTATGGAACGTTATGCGCCGAACGCCAAAGACCTGGCGGGCCGTGACGTGGTGGCGCGTTCCATCATGATCGAAATCCGTGAAGGCCGCGGCTGTGATGGTCCGTGGGGGCCACACGCAAAACTGAAACTTGACCATCTGGGTAAAGAAGTTCTTGAATCCCGTCTGCCGGGTATCCTTGAACTCTCCCGCACCTTCGCTCACGTCGATCCGGTGAAAGAGCCGATTCCGGTTATCCCAACCTGTCACTACATGATGGGCGGTATTCCGACCAAAGTGACCGGTCAGGCGCTGACTGTGAATGAGAAAGGCGAAGATGTGGTTGTTCCGGGGCTATTTGCCGTTGGTGAAATCGCTTGTGTATCGGTACATGGCGCTAACCGTCTGGGCGGCAACTCGCTGCTGGACCTGGTCGTATTTGGTCGTGCGGCAGGTCTGCATCTGCAAGAGTCTATCGCCGAGCAGGGCGCACTGCGCGATGCCAGCGAGTCTGATGTAGAAGCGTCTCTGGATCGCCTGAACCGCTGGAACAATAACCGTAACGGTGAAGATCCGGTGGCGATCCGTAAAGCACTGCAAGAATGTATGCAGCATAACTTCTCGGTCTTCCGTGAAGGTGATGCGATGGCGAAAGGGCTTGAGCAGTTGAAAGTTATCCGCGAGCGTCTGAAAAATGCCCGTCTGGATGACACTTCCAGCGAGTTCAACACCCAGCGCGTTGAGTGCCTGGAACTGGATAACCTGATGGAAACGGCGTATGCAACGGCTGTTTCTGCCAACTTCCGTACCGAAAGCCGTGGCGCGCATAGCCGCTTCGACTTCCCGGATCGCGATGATGAAAACTGGCTGTGCCACTCCCTGTATCTGCCAGAGTCGGAATCCATGACGCGCCGAAGCGTCAACATGGAACCGAAACTGCGCCCGGCATTCCCGCCGAAGATTCGTACTTACTAATGCGGAGACAGGAAAATGAGACTCGAGTTTTCAATTTATCGCTATAACCCGGATGTTGATGATGCTCCGCGTATGCAGGATTACACCCTGGAAGCGGAAGAAGGTCGTGACATGATGCTGCTGGATGCGCTTATCCAGCTGAAAGAGAAAGATCCCAGCCTGTCGTTCCGCCGCTCCTGCCGTGAAGGTGTGTGCGGTTCCGACGGTCTGAACATGAACGGTAAGAATGGTCTGGCCTGTATTACCCCGATTTCGGCACTCAACCAGCCGGGCAAGAAGATTGTGATTCGCCCGCTGCCAGGTTTACCGGTGATCCGCGATTTGGTGGTAGACATGGGACAATTCTATGCGCAATATGAGAAAATTAAGCCTTACCTGTTGAATAATGGACAAAATCCGCCAGCTCGCGAGCATTTACAGATGCCAGAGCAGCGCGAAAAACTCGACGGGTTGTATGAATGTATTCTCTGCGCATGTTGTTCAACCTCTTGTCCGTCTTTCTGGTGGAATCCCGATAAGTTTATCGGCCCGGCAGGCTTGTTAGCGGCATATCGTTTCCTGATCGATAGCCGTGATACCGAGACTGACAGCCGCCTCGACGGTTTGAGCGATGCATTCAGTGTATTCCGCTGTCACAGCATCATGAACTGCGTCAGTGTATGTCCGAAGGGGCTGAACCCGACGCGCGCCATCGGCCATATCAAGTCGATGTTGTTGCAACGTAATGCGTAAACCCAGGCCTGATAAGACGCGCAAGCGTCGCATCAGGCAACCAGTGCCGGATGCGGCGTGAACGCCTTATCCGGCCTACAAAAGAAATGCAGAAACCGTAGGCCTGATAAGACGCGCAAGCGTCGCATCAGGCAAACAGCGCCGGATGCGGCGTGAATGCCTTATCCGGCCTACAAAAGAAATGCAGGAAATCTTTAAAAACTGCCCCTGACACTAAGACAGTTTTTAAAGGTTCCTTAGCGGACGCAGAAAACACGACAAGTCCGCAACAAGTGAACCCCGGCACGCACATCAGATATGAAATGTGCGTGGTAGTATCCACGGCGAAGTAAGCATAAAAAAGATGCTTAAGGGATCACGATGCAGAACAGCGCTTTGAAAGCCTGGTTGGACTCTTCTTACCTCTCTGGCGCAAACCAGAGCTGGATAGAACAGCTCTATGAAGACTTCTTAACCGATCCTGACTCGGTTGACGCTAACTGGCGTTCGACGTTCCAGCAGTTACCTGGTACGGGAGTCAAACCGGATCAATTCCACTCTCAAACGCGTGAATATTTCCGCCGCCTGGCGAAAGACGCTTCACGTTACTCTTCAACGATCTCCGACCCTGACACCAATGTGAAGCAGGTTAAAGTCCTGCAGCTCATTAACGCATACCGCTTCCGTGGTCACCAGCATGCGAATCTCGATCCGCTGGGACTGTGGCAGCAAGATAAAGTGGCCGATCTGGATCCGTCTTTCCACGATCTGACCGAAGCAGACTTCCAGGAGACCTTCAACGTCGGTTCATTTGCCAGCGGCAAAGAAACCATGAAACTCGGCGAACTGCTGGAAGCACTCAAGCAAACCTACTGCGGCCCGATTGGTGCCGAGTATATGCACATTACCAGCACTGAAGAAAAACGCTGGATCCAACAGCGTATTGAGTCTGGTCGCGCGACTTTCAATAGCGAAGAGAAAAAACGCTTCTTAAGCGAACTGACCGCCGCTGAAGGCCTTGAACGTTACCTCGGCGCAAAATTCCCTGGCGCAAAACGCTTCTCGCTGGAAGGCGGTGACGCGTTAATCCCGATGCTTAAAGAGATGATCCGCCACGCTGGCAACAGCGGCACCCGCGAAGTGGTTCTCGGAATGGCGCACCGTGGTCGTCTGAACGTGCTGGTGAACGTGCTGGGTAAAAAACCGCAAGACTTGTTCGACGAGTTTGCCGGTAAACATAAAGAACACCTCGGCACGGGCGACGTGAAATACCACATGGGCTTCTCGTCTGACTTCCAGACCGATGGCGGCCTGGTTCACCTGGCGCTGGCGTTTAACCCGTCTCACCTTGAGATTGTAAGCCCGGTCGTTATCGGTTCTGTTCGTGCCCGTCTGGACAGACTTGATGAGCCGAGCAGCAACAAAGTGCTGCCAATCACCATTCATGGTGACGCCGCAGTGACCGGGCAGGGCGTGGTTCAGGAAACCCTGAACATGTCGAAAGCGCGTGGTTATGAAGTTGGCGGTACGGTACGTATCGTTATCAACAACCAGGTTGGCTTCACCACCTCTAACCCGCTGGATGCCCGTTCGACGCCGTACTGTACTGATATCGGTAAGATGGTTCAGGCACCGATTTTCCACGTTAACGCGGATGATCCGGAAGCCGTTGCCTTTGTTACCCGTCTGGCGCTCGATTTCCGTAACACCTTTAAACGTGATGTCTTCATCGACCTGGTATGCTACCGCCGTCACGGCCACAACGAAGCCGACGAGCCGAGCGCAACCCAGCCGCTGATGTATCAGAAAATCAAAAAACATCCGACGCCGCGCAAAATCTACGCTGACAAGCTGGAGCAGGAAAAAGTCGCGACGCTGGAAGATGCCACCGAGATGGTTAACCTGTACCGCGATGCGCTGGATGCTGGCGATTGCGTTGTAGCAGAGTGGCGTCCGATGAACATGCACTCTTTCACCTGGTCGCCGTACCTCAACCATGAATGGGACGAAGAGTACCCGAACAAAGTTGAGATGAAGCGCCTGCAGGAACTGGCTAAACGCATCAGCACGGTGCCGGAAGCGGTTGAAATGCAGTCTCGCGTTGCCAAGATTTATGGCGATCGCCAGGCGATGGCAGCCGGTGAGAAACTGTTCGACTGGGGCGGCGCGGAAAACCTCGCTTACGCCACGTTGGTTGACGAAGGCATTCCGGTTCGCCTGTCGGGTGAAGACTCCGGTCGCGGTACCTTCTTCCACCGCCACGCGGTGATCCACAACCAGTCTAACGGTTCCACTTACACGCCGCTGCAACATATCCATAACGGCCAGGGCGCGTTCCGCGTCTGGGACTCTGTACTGTCTGAAGAAGCCGTACTGGCGTTTGAATACGGTTATGCCACCGCAGAACCACGCACCCTGACCATCTGGGAAGCACAGTTCGGTGACTTCGCCAACGGTGCACAGGTGGTTATCGACCAGTTCATCTCCTCTGGCGAACAGAAATGGGGCCGGATGTGTGGCCTGGTGATGTTGCTGCCGCACGGTTACGAAGGGCAGGGGCCGGAGCACTCCTCCGCGCGTCTGGAACGTTATCTGCAACTTTGCGCTGAGCAAAACATGCAGGTTTGCGTACCTTCTACCCCGGCACAGGTTTACCACATGCTGCGTCGTCAGGCGTTGCGCGGGATGCGTCGTCCACTGGTCGTGATGTCGCCGAAATCCCTGCTGCGTCATCCGCTGGCGGTATCCAGCCTCGAAGAACTGGCGAACGGCACCTTCCTGCCAGCCATCGGTGAAATCGACGAGCTTGATCCGAAGGGCGTGAAGCGCGTAGTGATGTGTTCTGGTAAGGTTTATTACGACCTGCTGGAACAACGTCGTAAGAACAATCAACACGATGTCGCCATTGTGCGTATCGAGCAACTCTACCCGTTCCCGCATAAAGCGATGCAGGAAGTGTTGCAGCAGTTTGCTCACGTCAAGGATTTTGTCTGGTGCCAGGAAGAGCCGCTCAACCAGGGCGCATGGTACTGCAGCCAGCATCATTTCCGTGAAGTGATTCCGTTTGGGGCTTCTCTGCGTTATGCAGGCCGCCCAGCCTCCGCCTCTCCGGCGGTAGGGTATATGTCCGTTCACCAGAAACAGCAACAAGATCTGGTTAATGACGCGCTGAACGTCGAATAAATAAAGGATACACAATGAGTAGCGTAGATATTCTGGTCCCTGACCTGCCTGAATCCGTAGCCGATGCCACCGTCGCAACCTGGCATAAAAAACCCGGCGACGCAGTCGTACGTGATGAAGTGCTGGTAGAAATCGAAACTGACAAAGTGGTACTGGAAGTACCGGCATCAGCAGACGGCATTCTGGATGCGGTTCTGGAAGATGAAGGTACAACGGTAACGTCTCGTCAGATCCTTGGTCGCCTGCGTGAAGGCAACAGCGCGGGTAAAGAAACCAGCGCCAAATCTGAAGAGAAAGCGTCCACTCCGGCGCAACGCCAGCAGGCGTCTCTGGAAGAGCAAAACAACGATGCGTTAAGCCCGGCGATCCGTCGCCTGCTGGCTGAACATAACCTCGACGCCAGCGCTATTAAAGGCACGGGTGTGGGTGGTCGTCTGACCCGTGAAGATGTGGAAAAACATCTGGCGAAAGCCCCGGCGAAAGAGTCTGCTCCGGCAGCGCCTGCTCCGGCGGCGCAACCGGCCCTGGCTGCACGTAGCGAAAAACGTGTGCCGATGACTCGCCTGCGTAAGCGTGTGGCAGAGCGTCTGCTGGAAGCGAAAAACTCCACCGCCATGCTGACCACGTTCAACGAAGTCAACATGAAGCCGATTATGGATCTGCGTAAGCAGTACGGTGAAGCGTTTGAAAAACGCCACGGCATCCGTCTGGGCTTTATGTCCTTCTACGTGAAAGCGGTGGTTGAAGCCCTGAAACGTTACCCGGAAGTGAATGCGTCTATCGACGGTGATGATGTGGTCTACCACAACTATTTCGACGTCAGTATGGCGGTTTCTACGCCGCGCGGTCTGGTGACGCCGGTTCTGCGTGATGTCGATACCCTCGGCATGGCAGACATCGAGAAGAAAATCAAAGAGCTGGCTGTTAAAGGCCGTGACGGCAAGCTGACGGTTGAAGATCTGACCGGTGGTAACTTCACCATCACCAACGGTGGTGTGTTCGGTTCCCTGATGTCAACGCCTATCATCAACCCACCGCAGAGCGCAATTCTGGGTATGCACGCTATCAAAGATCGTCCGATGGCAGTGAATGGTCAGGTTGAGATCCTGCCGATGATGTACCTGGCGCTGTCCTACGATCACCGTTTGATCGATGGTCGCGAATCCGTGGGCTTCCTTGTAACGATCAAAGAGTTGCTGGAAGATCCGACGCGTCTGCTGCTGGACGTGTAGTAGTTTAAGCTTCACCTGCACTGTAGACCGACGTGGATAGGGTGTCGGTCTACGGTTTAAAAGATAACGATTACTGAAGGATGGACAGAACACATGAACTTACATGAATATCAGGCAAAACAACTTTTTGCCCGCTATGGCTTACCAGCACCGGTGGGTTATGCCTGTACTACTCCGCGCGAAGCAGAAGAAGCCGCTTCAAAAATCGGTGCCGGTCCGTGGGTAGTGAAATGTCAGGTTCACGCTGGTGGCCGCGGTAAAGCGGGCGGTGTGAAAGTTGTAAACAGCAAAGAAGACATCCGTGCTTTTGCAGAAAACTGGCTGGGCAAGCGTCTGGTAACGTATCAAACAGATGCCAATGGCCAACCGGTTAACCAGATTCTGGTTGAAGCAGCGACCGATATCGCTAAAGAGCTGTATCTCGGTGCCGTTGTTGACCGTAGTTCCCGTCGCGTGGTCTTTATGGCCTCCACCGAAGGCGGCGTGGAAATTGAAAAAGTGGCGGAAGAAACTCCGCACCTGATCCACAAAGTTGCGCTTGATCCGCTGACTGGCCCGATGCCGTATCAGGGACGCGAACTGGCGTTTAAACTGGGTCTGGAAGGTAAACTGGTTCAGCAGTTCACCAAAATCTTCATGGGTCTGGCGACCATTTTCCTGGAGCGCGACCTGGCGCTGATCGAAATCAACCCGCTGGTTATTACCAAACAGGGCGATCTGATTTGCCTCGACGGCAAACTGGGCGCTGATGGCAACGCACTGTTCCGCCAGCCTGATCTGCGTGAAATGCGTGACCAGTCGCAGGAAGATCCGCGTGAAGCACAGGCTGCACAGTGGGAACTGAACTACGTTGCGCTGGACGGTAACATCGGTTGTATGGTTAACGGCGCAGGTCTGGCAATGGGTACGATGGACATCGTTAAACTGCACGGCGGCGAACCGGCTAACTTCCTGGACGTTGGCGGCGGCGCAACCAAAGAACGTGTAACCGAAGCGTTCAAAATCATCCTCTCTGACGACAAAGTGAAAGCTGTTCTGGTTAACATCTTCGGCGGTATCGTTCGTTGCGACCTGATCGCTGACGGTATCATCGGCGCGGTAGCGGAAGTGGGTGTTAACGTACCGGTCGTGGTACGTCTGGAAGGTAACAACGCCGAACTCGGTGCGAAGAAACTGGCTGACAGCGGCCTGAATATTATTGCAGCAAAAGGTCTGACGGATGCAGCTCAGCAGGTTGTTGCCGCAGTGGAGGGGAAATAATGTCCATTTTAATTGATAAAAACACCAAGGTTATCTGCCAGGGCTTTACCGGTAGCCAGGGGACTTTCCACTCAGAACAGGCTATTGCATACGGCACTAAAATGGTTGGCGGCGTAACCCCAGGTAAAGGCGGCACCACCCACCTCGGCCTGCCGGTGTTCAACACCGTGCGTGAAGCTGTTGCTGCTACTGGCGCTACCGCTTCTGTTATCTACGTACCAGCACCGTTCTGCAAAGACTCCATTCTGGAAGCCATCGATGCAGGCATCAAACTGATTATCACCATCACTGAAGGCATCCCGACGCTGGATATGCTGACCGTGAAAGTGAAACTGGATGAAGCAGGCGTTCGTATGATCGGCCCGAACTGCCCAGGTGTTATCACCCCGGGGGAATGCAAAATCGGTATCCAGCCGGGTCACATTCACAAACCAGGTAAAGTGGGTATCGTTTCCCGTTCCGGTACGCTGACCTATGAAGCGGTTAAACAGACCACGGATTACGGTTTCGGTCAGTCGACCTGTGTTGGTATCGGCGGCGACCCGATCCCTGGCTCTAACTTTATCGATATCCTCGAAATGTTCGAAAAAGATCCGCAGACCGAAGCGATCGTGATGATCGGTGAGATCGGCGGTAGCGCTGAAGAAGAAGCAGCGGCGTACATCAAGGAACACGTTACCAAGCCAGTTGTGGGTTACATCGCTGGTGTGACTGCGCCGAAAGGCAAACGTATGGGTCACGCAGGTGCGATCATTGCCGGTGGTAAAGGGACTGCGGATGAGAAATTCGCTGCTCTGGAAGCCGCAGGCGTGAAAACCGTTCGCAGCCTGGCGGATATCGGTGAAGCACTGAAAACTGTTCTGAAATAAATATCTGTAATAAGAAATAGCCCTCGCCGCTTCCCCCTACAGGAAGGGCGAAGGGCTGTCGGTTTCGACATGGTTGGCCATCTTATGATGGCCTTTTTTATTCGGGCACTAATCTGAAAAGTTTGCCCACTGCTTTTCTCCCATCCTCTGCGCAATAATGCCCGGCAAAATATCCCCTCTCCGTTCTGTAAAAGCATTTATACAAGAAGAAAATTGTTCTGCCGGTTGCTCTGGCCCTGATGGGTGTAAATTCGGACGTTTATGCGGCCGATGTAAATATCGATATTTTAAGTGCGACAGTGAAAGATAAACGCATTGAGGGAGTATCGGTGACGCTGCAACGCAATGGCGCACAATCTGTTTCTGGAACCACAAATGCATCGGGCAGCGTTAATCTGGGTTCTACATTTGCTGATGATCAAGATGCTTTATTGATCGTCAAAAAAGAGGGCTATTCTAATCTGGTGGTCAAATGTTCGTGTGCTGGCATGACTTATGCGATTAGTCCGGCAATGACTAGTCTGGATGGCATGCGTGTAGTTTTGAGCTGGGGCGAAAAGCCTTTTGATCTTGATTCACATTTGATCTTCCCTGGCGGACATATCTATTTTGATAGTAAAGAGGGGACTGATGCTAATCTGGATGTTGATGATACGGATAGCTATGGATCAGAAACTGTCACTATCAGCAAAAAGCATTTTGGCGAAAGTTACATCTATGCCGTGCAGGACTATAGCAACAAAGGGTTGCCCAACAGTAATTATCTCTCTGCCAGTAAGGCAAAAGTGTTTGTTTATGTAGGGAGCTCCCTGGTGCGTAGTTATAGTGTCCCTGCTGGAAAACGAGGGAACATCTGGACCGTGTTTAAACTCAATCCAAACGGCGAGTTTGAAGATATCAACTCTGTTACCAGCGCCAATTTTAACGACACCACATTAGGCGTCAGGGATTTAGCCACTGTGATAATGCCTGCGACGGGTTCTTCAACTCCGGCTTCACCTGCGATGCAAAACAGTGGAGATACTCAACTGGCAAGAAAATATAATCGTGAAGGCGAAGCTGTTTACAAAACCGGTCAACTTGAGCAAGCCATTCAACTCTTCCAACAGGCAACAGAATTAGACGGCAATTACGGACAGGCATTTAGTAACCTGGGGCTGGCGTATCAGAAAAATGGCAACATCGCGGAAGCAATTTGGGCAAATCGTAAAGCGATCTCGTTAGCCAGTGGAGCAAATGCGGCGACAACGCGCGCTAACTCCTATTATAACATTGCCAAAATTTATGAAACTGCTGGACAGGACGCTGATGCATTGCAGCATTATCAACTCGCTCTTCACGATGCCATTTTATAAAAATGAAAGTGGAATCATATTTTTTAATTTTATATGCTTGCTTGTTTTTCTGGTCAAGTTATCCATCATTCACTGTTTTATTATCTTAAGGATGATGGAAATAAAAGGTTTTTTAATGATAATAAAACATATTCTTATGTTATTTAATCACGAATTTTTTAATATGATTATGTATCAATACGTTATATTACCCGATGTGCTACTGAATTATCGACTATTACTTTAATATTTAGTGATCGTAAACATGGTTCTCCAGATTACTAAATTTCTGGCATCTTACAATATCATCATCTTCAAATAGTTAAATTAAGATTATGGCACTGCCAAAACAGATAAATTGAAGCAGTCTGGTAGATATTGCAGAACAACCTTGATTCCAACGGCGAAATCATGTTTATCCTCCAGGTTGCCGCCCATATGGAGCTGAATATCATTCAGTCCACGCTTGATGAGTTGATATCGCTATATCCATAGACAGGGTAGCTTTTTACACGAGAGTGTCCGGTGTTTTCTAACGGCTGGCAATCATTCCGTTTTGTTGTTTCGTATCACTGCTATAACAATTTCTCTTGAATTTCAATCTTTGAGCGAATCATTGAATACAGATCGGGAAATATTAATACCATATATATTTTATTTTGAAAATCCTTGTTCCATCTGACTATACCTAAGGTATCTATTTCTTCTTGTGATTATTACCAATGAAACAATAAGTGACGGATTTACAGTACGTTGCTCATAAAGACAACAATCAATTAACGTTGATAAAAATATGTTATGTAAAATGGCAATAAAGTAGCTACTCTAACTAATTAGTATTATAAAAAGTCGATAAAGCGGCTCTGTTAAATAAAATACTGGTTTTTTATCTATATATTTCCATGTGGGTAATTTTACTGTGCTATTTTGTTACAATAAATTAACAATAAAGTTACCAGTGGCTCATGATTCACACATAATTAACATATGTGGTTGATTTTGATATAAATCAATTTTTAATTCTTGAAAAAAATCTGCAAAACACGATAAATTGTTGTAGATCAAATTGGTGAGATCGTGACAATTTCGCTATAAATTGATCACTGTCGAAAAATGCAAATTTGCTCAATAAAAACCTGTTTATTGTAAGGATTTTGCGGCGTAATATAATTACGGGATCAATTTGGTTTATTCATTAACACATTTGTAACTTTTTTATCATTGTCTTTTCCTCTTTTGATGAAATGGCAACGATAGAGGCGAGCAAATAATTTTGTATTGGGGCATGCGTGTGACCCTTTCTAACGGGGTTCACTCTCGGAGTCTTCATGCGATGAGCAAGGAGTCATGATGTTAGATATAGTCGAACTGTCGCGCTTACAGTTTGCCTTGACCGCGATGTACCACTTCCTTTTTGTGCCACTGACGCTCGGTATGGCGTTCCTGCTGGCCATTATGGAAACGGTCTACGTCCTTTCCGGCAAACAGATTTATAAAGATATGACCAAGTTCTGGGGCAAGTTGTTTGGTATCAACTTTGCTCTGGGTGTGGCTACCGGTCTGACCATGGAGTTCCAGTTCGGGACTAACTGGTCTTACTATTCCCACTATGTAGGGGATATCTTCGGTGCGCCGCTGGCAATCGAAGGTCTGATGGCCTTCTTCCTCGAATCCACCTTTGTAGGTCTGTTCTTCTTCGGTTGGGATCGTCTGGGTAAAGTTCAGCATATGTGTGTCACCTGGCTGGTGGCGCTCGGTTCAAACCTGTCCGCACTGTGGATTCTGGTTGCAAACGGCTGGATGCAAAACCCAATCGCGTCCGATTTCAACTTTGAAACTATGCGTATGGAGATGGTGAGCTTCTCCGAGCTGGTGCTTAACCCGGTTGCTCAGGTGAAATTCGTTCACACCGTAGCTTCTGGTTATGTGACTGGCGCAATGTTCATCCTCGGTATCAGCGCATGGTATATGCTGAAAGGTCGTGACTTCGCCTTCGCTAAACGCTCCTTTGCTATCGCTGCCAGCTTCGGTATGGCTGCCGTTCTGTCTGTTATTGTTCTGGGTGATGAATCCGGCTACGAAATGGGCGACGTGCAGAAAACCAAACTGGCTGCTATCGAAGCCGAGTGGGAAACGCAACCTGCACCTGCTGCCTTTACTCTGTTCGGCATTCCTGATCAGGAAGAGGAAACGAACAAATTTGCGATCCAGATCCCTTACGCGCTGGGCATCATTGCAACGCGTTCCGTGGATACTCCAGTTATCGGTCTGAAAGAACTGATGGTGCAGCATGAAGAACGCATTCGTAACGGGATGAAGGCGTACTCTCTGCTCGAACAACTGCGTTCTGGTTCTACTGACCAGGCCGTTCGTGACCAGTTCAATAGCATGAAGAAAGATCTCGGTTACGGTCTGCTGCTGAAACGCTATACGCCAAACGTGGCTGATGCGACTGAAGCTCAGATTCAACAGGCAACCAAAGACTCCATTCCGCGTGTAGCGCCGCTGTACTTTGCGTTCCGTATCATGGTGGCGTGTGGCTTCCTGCTGCTGGCAATCATCGCGCTCTCTTTCTGGAGTGTCATCCGCAACCGCATTGGCGAGAAAAAATGGCTGCTGCGCGCCGCGCTGTACGGTATTCCGCTGCCGTGGATTGCTGTAGAAGCGGGCTGGTTCGTGGCTGAATATGGCCGCCAACCGTGGGCTATCGGTGAAGTGCTGCCGACAGCTGTGGCGAACTCGTCACTGACCGCAGGCGATCTCATCTTCTCGATGGTGCTGATTTGCGGCCTGTATACCCTGTTCCTGGTGGCAGAATTGTTCTTAATGTTCAAGTTTGCACGCCTCGGCCCAAGCAGCCTGAAAACCGGTCGCTATCACTTTGAGCAGTCTTCCACGACTACTCAGCCGGCACGCTAAGACAGGAGTCGTCAAATGATCGATTATGAAGTATTGCGTTTTATCTGGTGGCTGCTGGTTGGCGTTCTGCTGATTGGTTTTGCAGTCACTGACGGTTTCGACATGGGGGTGGGCATGCTCACCCGTTTCCTCGGTCGTAACGACACCGAGCGTCGAATTATGATTAACTCCATCGCACCACACTGGGACGGTAACCAGGTTTGGCTGATCACCGCAGGCGGCGCACTGTTTGCTGCCTGGCCGATGGTCTATGCCGCTGCGTTCTCCGGCTTCTATGTGGCGATGATCCTCGTGCTGGCGTCTTTGTTCTTCCGTCCGGTCGGTTTTGACTACCGCTCCAAGATTGAAGAAACCCGCTGGCGTAACATGTGGGACTGGGGCATCTTCATTGGTAGCTTCGTTCCGCCGCTGGTGATTGGTGTAGCGTTCGGTAACCTGTTGCAGGGCGTACCATTCAACGTTGATGAATATCTGCGTCTGTACTACACCGGTAACTTCTTCCAGCTGCTTAACCCGTTCGGCCTGCTGGCAGGTGTGGTGAGCGTAGGGATGATCATTACTCAGGGCGCAACCTATCTGCAAATGCGTACCGTGGGCGAACTGCACCTGCGTACCCGTGCAACGGCTCAGGTGGCGGCACTGGTGACGCTGGTCTGCTTCGCACTGGCTGGCGTATGGGTGATGTACGGTATCGATGGTTATGTCGTGAAATCGACAATGGACCATTACGCAGCCTCTAACCCGCTGAATAAAGAAGTGGTTCGTGAAGCTGGCGCATGGCTGGTTAACTTCAACAACACGCCAATTCTGTGGGCTATTCCGGCACTGGGTGTGGTTCTGCCGCTGCTGACCATCCTGACTGCACGTATGGATAAAGCCGCGTGGGCGTTTGTATTCTCCTCCCTGACGCTGGCCTGCATCATCCTGACTGCCGGTATCGCAATGTTCCCGTTTGTGATGCCGTCCAGCACCATGATGAACGCAAGTCTGACAATGTGGGATGCAACTTCCAGCCAGCTGACGCTTAACGTCATGACCTGGGTTGCGGTGGTTCTGGTACCGATCATTCTGCTCTACACCGCCTGGTGTTACTGGAAAATGTTCGGTCGTATCACCAAAGAAGATATTGAACGTAACACCCACTCTCTGTACTAAGTAAGGAGCTAAAAATGTGGTATTTCGCATGGATTCTGGGAACGCTTCTTGCCTGTTCGTTTGGGGTAATCACCGCGCTGGCGCTTGAGCACGTCGAATCAGGCAAAGCCGGTCAAGAAGACATCTGATGAGTAAGATTATCGCAACCTTGTATGCGGTAATGGACAAGCGCCCCCTGCGGGCGCTTTCCTTCGTGATGGCACTTCTGTTAGCAGGATGTATGTTTTGGGACCCATCACGTTTCGCCGCGAAGACCAGTGAACTGGAAATCTGGCATGGCTTACTGCTTATGTGGGCCGTCTGTGCTGGTGTGATTCACGGCGTGGGCTTTCGTCCGCAGAAGGTTCTCTGGCAAGGGATTTTTTGCCCATTGCTTGCCGATATTGTTCTCATTGTCGGGCTGATTTTCTTCTTCTTTTAAATCAGAATTCTCTTTAAAAATTTATGGGCCGAGTCAGGCCCATAAATTTTTACGCTCCCTTAACTTGCCCTCATTCCCAAACCTCAATCGCGCGCGTATAGTAGCAGCGTTTAAAAGCTCTAACTTTTGTTGCATTACCGGGATGTAAAGTGAATACAACGCTGTTTCGATGGCCGGTTCGCGTCTACTATGAAGATACCGATGCCGGTGGTGTGGTGTACCACGCCAGTTACGTCGCTTTTTATGAAAGAGCACGCACAGAGATGCTGCGTCATCATCATTTCAGTCAACAGGCGCTGATGGCTGAACGCGTTGCCTTTGTGGTACGTAAAATGACGGTGGAATATTACGCACCTGCGCGGCTCGACGATATGCTCGAAATACAGACTGAAATAACATCAATGCGTGGCACCTCTTTGGTTTTCACGCAACGTATTGTCAACGCCGAGAATACTTTGTTGAATGAAGCAGAGGTTCTGGTTGTTTGCGTTGACCCACTCAAAATGAAGCCTCGTGCGCTTCCCAAGTCTATTGTCGCGGAGTTTAAGCAGTGACTGACATGAATATCCTTGATTTGTTCCTGAAGGCTAGCCTTCTGGTTAAACTTATCATGTTGATTTTGATTGGTTTTTCAATCGCATCCTGGGCCATTATTATCCAGCGGACCCGTATTCTTAACGCAGCGGCGCGCGAAGCCGAAGCGTTTGAAGATAAATTCTGGTCTGGAATCGAACTCTCTCGCCTCTATCAAGAGAGCCAGGGGAAACGGGATAATCTGAGCGGTTCGGAACAAATCTTTTACAGCGGCTTCAAAGAGTTTGTGCGCCTGCATCGTGCCAATAGCCATGCGCCGGAAGCCGTAGTGGAAGGGGCGTCGCGTGCGATGCGTATTTCCATGAATCGTGAACTTGAAAATCTGGAAACGCACATTCCGTTCCTCGGTACGGTTGGCTCCATCAGCCCGTATATTGGTCTGTTTGGTACGGTCTGGGGGATCATGCACGCCTTTATCGCCCTCGGGGCGGTAAAACAAGCAACACTGCAAATGGTTGCGCCCGGTATCGCAGAAGCGTTGATTGCGACGGCAATTGGTTTGTTCGCCGCAATTCCGGCGGTAATGGCTTATAACCGCCTAAACCAGCGCGTAAACAAACTGGAACTGAATTACGACAACTTTATGGAAGAGTTTACCGCGATTCTGCACCGCCAGGCGTTTACCGTTAGCGAGAGCAACAAGGGGTAAGCCATGGCCAGAGCGCGTGGACGAGGTCGTCGCGATCTCAAGTCCGAAATCAACATTGTACCGTTGCTGGACGTACTGCTGGTGCTGTTGCTGATCTTTATGGCGACAGCGCCCATCATCACCCAGAGCGTGGAGGTCGATCTGCCAGACGCTACTGAATCACAGGCGGTGAGCAGTAACGATAATCCGCCAGTGATTGTTGAAGTGTCTGGTATTGGTCAGTACACCGTGGTGGTTGAGAAAGATCGTCTGGAGCGTTTACCACCAGAGCAGGTGGTGGCGGAAGTGTCCAGCCGTTTCAAGGCCAACCCGAAAACGGTCTTTCTGATCGGTGGCGCAAAAGATGTGCCTTACGATGAAATAATTAAAGCACTGAACTTGTTACATAGTGCGGGTGTGAAATCGGTTGGTTTAATGACGCAGCCTATCTAAACATCTGCGTTTCCCTTGCTTGAAAGAGAGCGGGTAACAGGCGAACAGTTTTTGGAAACCGAGAGTGTCAAAGGCAACCGAACAAAACGACAAGCTCAAGCGGGCGATAATTATTTCAGCAGTGCTGCATGTCATCTTATTTGCGGCGCTGATCTGGAGTTCGTTCGATGAGAATATAGAAGCTTCAGCCGGAGGCGGCGGTGGTTCGTCCATCGACGCTGTCATGGTTGATTCAGGTGCGGTAGTTGAGCAGTACAAACGTATGCAAAGCCAGGAATCAAGCGCGAAGCGTTCTGATGAGCAGCGCAAGATGAAGGAGCAGCAGGCTGCTGAAGAACTGCGTGAGAAACAAGCGGCTGAACAGGAACGCCTGAAGCAACTTGAGAAAGAGCGGTTAGCGGCTCAGGAGCAGAAAAAGCAGGCTGAAGAAGCCGCAAAACAGGCCGAGTTAAAGCAGAAGCAAGCGGAAGAGGCGGCAGCGAAAGCGGCGGCAGATGCTAAAGCGAAGGCCGAAGCGGATGCTAAAGCTGCGGAAGAAGCAGCGAAGAAAGCGGCGGCAGACGCGAAGAAAAAAGCAGAAGCAGAAGCCGCCAAAGCCGCAGTCGAAGCGCAGAAAAAAGCCGAGGCTGCTGCTGCGGCGCTGAAGAAGAAAGCTGAAGCGGCAGAAGCAGCTGCAGCTGAAGCAAGAAAGAAAGCGGCAACCGAAGCTGCTGAAAAAGCCAAGGCAGAAGCTGAGAAGAAAGCGGCTGCTGAAAAGGCTGCAGCTGATAAGAAAGCGGCAGCCGACAAAAAAGCAGCAGAAAAAGCGGCTGCTGAAAAGGCAGCAGCTGATAAGAAAGCAGCGGCAGAAAAAGCCGCCGCAGACAAAAAAGCGGCAGCGGCAAAAGCAGCAGCTGAAAAAGCCGCTGCAGCAAAAGCTGCCGCAGAGGCAGATGATATTTTCGGTGAGCTAAGCTCTGGTAAGAATGCACCGAAAACGGGGGGAGGGGCGAAAGGGAACAATGCTTCGCCTGCCGGGAGTGGTAATACTAAAAACAATGGCGCATCAGGGGCCGATATCAATAACTATGCCGGGCAGATTAAATCTGCTATCGAAAGTAAGTTCTATGACGCATCGTCCTATGCAGGCAAAACCTGTACGCTGCGCATAAAACTGGCACCCGATGGTATGTTACTGGATATCAAACCTGAAGGTGGCGATCCCGCACTTTGTCAAGCTGCGTTGGCAGCAGCTAAACTTGCGAAGATCCCGAAACCACCAAGCCAGGCAGTATATGAAGTGTTCAAAAACGCGCCATTGGACTTCAAACCGTAATCGCGATGTTGACTGTTCCGACGGTCAACATCAGGCACCGGTTGCCACGGGGTTCTGGTAGTTTTGTGTATTTTAGTTTGTTAACATTCTGCTAAATTATCGTGGGCCATCGGTCCAGATAAGGGAGATATGATGAAGCAGGCATTACGAGTAGCATTTGGTTTTCTCATACTGTGGGCATCAGTTCTGCATGCTGAAGTCCGCATTGTGATCGACAGCGGTGTAGATTCCGGTCGTCCTATTGGTGTTGTTCCTTTCCAGTGGGCGGGGCCTGGTGCGGCACCTGAAGATATTGGCGGCATCGTTGCTGCTGACTTGCGTAACAGCGGTAAATTTAATCCGTTAGATCGTGCTCGTCTGCCACAGCAGCCGGGTAGTGCGCAGGAAGTACAACCAGCTGCATGGTCCGCGCTGGGCATTGACGCTGTGGTTGTCGGTCAGGTCACTCCGAATCCGGATGGTTCTTACAATGTCGCTTATCAACTTGTTGACACTGGCGGCGCACCGGGTACTGTACTTGCTCAGAACTCGTACAAAGTGAACAAGCAGTGGCTGCGTTATGCTGGTCATACCGCCAGTGACGAAGTATTTGAAAAACTGACCGGTATTAAAGGTGCGTTCCGTACCCGTATTGCCTACGTTGTTCAGACTAACGGCGGTCAGTTCCCGTATGAACTGCGCGTATCTGACTATGACGGTTACAACCAGTTTGTCGTTCACCGTTCACCGCAACCGCTGATGTCTCCGGCGTGGTCACCAGACGGTTCTAAACTGGCTTATGTGACCTTCGAAAGCGGTCGTTCCGCGCTGGTTATTCAGACGCTGGCAAATGGCGCTGTACGTCAGGTGGCTTCATTCCCGCGTCACAACGGTGCACCTGCATTCTCGCCAGACGGCAGCAAACTGGCATTCGCCTTGTCGAAAACCGGTAGCCTGAACCTGTACGTAATGGATTTGGCTTCTGGTCAGATCCGCCAGGTAACTGATGGTCGCAGTAACAATACCGAACCGACCTGGTTCCCGGACAGCCAGAACCTGGCATTTACTTCTGACCAGGCCGGTCGTCCGCAGGTTTATAAAGTGAATATCAACGGCGGTGCGCCACAACGTATTACCTGGGAAGGTTCGCAGAACCAGGATGCGGATGTCAGCAGCGACGGTAAATTTATGGTAATGGTCAGCTCCAACGGTGGGCAGCAGCACATTGCCAAACAAGATCTGGCAACGGGAGGCGTACAAGTTCTGTCGTCCACGTTCCTGGATGAAACGCCAAGTCTGGCACCTAACGGCACTATGGTAATCTACAGCTCTTCTCAGGGGATGGGATCCGTGCTGAATTTGGTTTCTACAGATGGGCGTTTCAAAGCGCGTCTTCCGGCAACTGATGGACAGGTCAAATTCCCTGCCTGGTCGCCGTATCTGTGATAATAATTAATTGAATAGTAAAGGAATCATTGAAATGCAACTGAACAAAGTGCTGAAAGGGCTGATGATTGCTCTGCCTGTTATGGCAATTGCGGCATGTTCTTCCAACAAGAACGCCAGCAATGACGGCAGCGAAGGCATGCTGGGTGCCGGCACTGGTATGGATGCGAACGGCGGCAACGGCAACATGTCTTCCGAAGAGCAGGCTCGTCTGCAAATGCAACAGCTGCAGCAGAACAACATCGTTTACTTCGATCTGGACAAGTACGATATCCGTTCTGACTTCGCTCAAATGCTGGATGCACACGCAAACTTCCTGCGTAGCAACCCGTCTTACAAAGTCACCGTAGAAGGTCACGCGGACGAACGTGGTACTCCGGAATACAACATCTCCCTGGGTGAACGTCGTGCGAACGCTGTTAAGATGTATCTGCAGGGTAAAGGCGTTTCTGCTGACCAGATCTCCATCGTTTCTTACGGTAAAGAAAAACCTGCAGTACTGGGTCATGACGAAGCGGCGTATGCCAAAAACCGTCGTGCGGTACTGGTTTACTAAGAGAATTGCATGAGCAGTAACTTCAGACATCAACTATTGAGTCTGTCGTTACTGGTTGGTATAGCGGCCCCCTGGGCCGCTTTTGCTCAGGCACCAATCAGTAGTGTCGGCTCAGGCTCGGTCGAAGACCGCGTCACTCAACTTGAGCGTATTTCTAATGCTCACAGCCAGCTTTTAACCCAACTCCAGCAACAACTCTCTGATAATCAATCCGATATTGATTCCCTGCGTGGTCAGATTCAGGAAAATCAGTATCAACTGAATCAGGTCGTGGAGCGGCAAAAGCAGATCCTGTTGCAGATCGACAGCCTCAGCAGCGGTGGTGCAGCGGCGCAATCAACCAGCGGCGATCAAAGCGGTGTGGCGGCATCAACGACGCCGACAGCTGATGCTGGTACTGCGAATGCTGGCGCGCCGGTGAAAAGCGGTGATGCAAACACGGATTACAATGCAGCTATTGCGCTGGTGCAGGATAAATCCCGCCAGGATGACGCAATGGTGGCATTTCAGAATTTCATCAAAAATTACCCTGATTCAACTTACCTGCCAAACGCCAATTATTGGCTGGGTCAGTTAAACTACAACAAGGGTAAAAAAGATGATGCGGCGTATTATTTTGCTTCGGTAGTGAAAAACTATCCGAAGTCACCGAAGGCTGCAGATGCGATGTTTAAAGTCGGCGTCATCATGCAGGACAAAGGTGACACCGCAAAAGCGAAAGCCGTATACCAGCAGGTTATCAGTAAATACCCTGGTACTGATGGCGCTAAACAGGCGCAAAAACGTCTGAACGCGATGTAATGCATAACACACGACCAGAAGTCGCATTATTTCTGGTCGTGTCGTGCGAATCATAAGCAGTTGAGTGATCTACATCGAAATTTTTGTTGCGCTCAAGTCTGAAATCAGTAATATATGCCGCCGTTGCCACGGGATATCAAACAAACCGAAAGCAACGAAAAAGTGGGTCGTTAGCTCAGTTGGTAGAGCAGTTGACTTTTAATCAATTGGTCGCAGGTTCGAATCCTGCACGACCCACCACTAACATAGTTAGTTGTAGTATCCAGCGTAGTATCGGGTGATTAGCTCAGCTGGGAGAGCACCTCCCTTACAAGGAGGGGGTCGGCGGTTCGATCCCGTCATCACCCACCACTCGGGTCGTTAGCTCAGTTGGTAGAGCAGTTGACTTTTAATCAATTGGTCGCAGGTTCGAATCCTGCACGACCCACCACTAACATAGTTAGTTGTAGTATCCAGCGTAGTATCGGGTGATTAGCTCAGCTGGGAGAGCACCTCCCTTACAAGGAGGGGGTCGGCGGTTCGATCCCGTCATCACCCACCACTCGGGTCGTTAGCTCAGTTGGTAGAGCAGTTGACTTTTAATCAATTGGTCGCAGGTTCGAATCCTGCACGACCCACCAATTTTAAACATTGGTTCCGAGTAGAAATCTTTCAGGTAACACCCGTATGGGTCGTTAGCTCAGTTGGTAGAGCAGTTGACTTTTAATCAATTGGTCGCAGGTTCGAATCCTGCACGACCCACCACTAACATAGTTAGTTGTAGTATCCAGCGTAGTATCGGGTGATTAGCTCAGCTGGGAGAGCACCTCCCTTACAAGGAGGGGGTCGGCGGTTCGATCCCGTCATCACCCACCACTCGGGTCGTTAGCTCAGTTGGTAGAGCAGTTGACTTTTAATCAATTGGTCGCAGGTTCGAATCCTGCACGACCCACCAATGCAAAAAAGCGCCCTAAAGGCGCTTTTTTGCTATTCAGGCATCTCTCAATTTCAATTCTTGACCCTGATGACATACTCCGCGCTTGCTGCGTAAACAACTCTACGTCGGAGGAATAAGACGCAAAGTGTGGCATTCGGCATCTCATACGTAATTCGAGTGACTTTTCCCCACCATTCGACTATCTTGTTTAGCATATAAAACAAATTACGCCGATAATAGCGAATATCACGCTTAAGTCGGTTTTAACGTTAAGCCTGTAAAACGAGATGGTAAGATGAGCGTGATGTTTGATCCAGACACGGCGATTTATCCTTTCCCCCCGAAGCCGACGCCGTTAAGCATTGATGAAAAAGCGTATTACCGCGAGAAGATAAAACGTCTACTAAAAGAACGTAATGCGGTGATGGTTGCCCACTACTATACCGATCCCGAAATTCAACAACTGGCAGAAGAAACCGGTGGCTGTATTTCTGATTCTCTGGAAATGGCGCGCTTCGGTGCAAAGCATCCCGCTTCTACGTTGTTAGTTGCTGGGGTGAGATTTATGGGAGAAACCGCCAAAATTCTCAGTCCGGAAAAAACAATTCTGATGCCGACACTTCAGGCTGAATGTTCACTGGATCTCGGCTGCCCTGTTGAAGAATTTAACGCATTTTGCGATGCCCATCCCGATCGTACTGTCGTCGTCTACGCCAACACTTCTGCTGCGGTAAAAGCGCGCGCAGATTGGGTGGTAACTTCAAGCATTGCCGTCGAACTTATTGATCATCTGGATAGTTTGGGTGAAAAAATCATCTGGGCACCTGACAAACATCTGGGGTGTTACGTGCAAAAACAGACGGGCGCAGACATTTTATGCTGGCAGGGTGCCTGCATTGTGCATGATGAGTTTAAGACTCAGGCGTTAACCCGCTTGCAAGAAGAATACCCGGATGCTGCCATACTGGTGCATCCAGAATCACCGCAAGCTATTGTAGAGATGGCGGATGCGGTCGGTTCCACCAGTCAACTGATCGCTGCTGCGAAAACATTGCCACATCAGCGGCTTATCGTGGCAACCGATCGGGGCATTTTCTACAAAATGCAGCAGGCGGTGCCAGATAAAGAGTTACTGGAAGCACCAACCGCGGGTGAGGGCGCAACCTGTCGCAGCTGCGCGCATTGCCCGTGGATGGCCATGAATGGCCTTCAGGCCATCGCAGAGGCATTAGAACTGGAAGGAAGCAATCACGAGGTTTATGTTGATGAAAGGCTGCTAGAGAGGGCGCTGGTGCCGCTCAATCGTATGCTGGATTTTGCGGCTACACTACGTGGATAATTGATAATAAGGCGTCACATTACGCTTTGGGGGAACGATGGATTTTTTTAGTGTGCAGAATATCCTGGTACATATACCAATAGGGGCAGGCGGTTATGATCTCTCATGGATCGAAGCGGTAGGCACGATCGCCGGGTTGCTGTGTATTGGCCTTGCCAGTCTGGAGAAGATCAGTAACTACTTCTTTGGCCTGATCAACGTCACCTTGTTTGGCATTATTTTCTTTCAGATTCAGCTGTATGCCAGCCTGCTATTACAGGTGTTTTTCTTTGCCGCGAATATTTACGGCTGGTATGCGTGGTCGCGACAAACCAGTCAGAACGAGGCGGAGTTGAAAATTCGCTGGTTGCCATTGCCGAAGGCGCTAAGCTGGTTGGCGGTTTGCGTTGTTTCGATTGGTCTGATGACGGTATTTATCAATCCGGTGTTTGCATTTTTGACCCGCGTGGCAGTCATGATCATGCAAGCATTAGGATTACAGGTTGCGATGCCTGAACTACAGCCGGACGCTTTCCCGTTCTGGGATTCATGCATGATGGTGTTATCTATCGTGGCAATGATTCTGATGACGCGTAAGTATGTGGAAAACTGGCTGTTGTGGGTGATTATTAACGTGATTAGCGTCGTTATTTTTGCACTTCAGGGCGTTTACGCCATGTCTCTGGAGTACATCATCCTGACCTTTATTGCCCTCAACGGCAGCCGGATGTGGATCAACAGCGCACGCGAAAGAGGTTCACGCGCGCTGTCCCATTAATGGTGATGATGTGAATGGCCAGACACCCCTTCATTCAGGTGGCAGTCTGGCCCATGACAAGGTTGATATTCCATCTGAATAGTGGCGTGCTCAATCTGATAGTGATCCATCAGGTAGTGTTGGATCTGATCTAACAAGGCATCGTGATCGTGTGGCGGGATCACCTGCACATGCAGCGTCATCACCGGCTTCTCGCCTACCATCCATACATGCACATGGTGCACATTGCGGACTTCCGGGATTTCCCGGCACAAGCGACGCTTCAGTTCAGCGATATCCAGCGATACCGGTGCACCTTCAAGTAATTCATTCACACTATCTTTCAACAGTCGCCACGCGCTACGCAGAACCAGAAGCGACACCAGTATTGAGAGAATGGGGTCAGCAGGTGTCCAGCCGGTCCAGATAATAATCAACGCGGCAATAATAGCCCCAACCGAACCCAGCAGGTCCCCGAGCACATGCAGTGCCGCTGCTCGCACGTTGAGGTTTTTCTCTTCGCTACCGTGATGAAGTAACCAGAAAGAAAGTATATTTGCCAACAGCCCAGCCACGGCAATTGCCATCATCATGCCGCCCTCGACCGGACGCGGTGTGCGGAAGCGTTCTATCGCCTCCCAGACAATCAAAATGGTAATCACCACCAGGGCGATAGCATTCACAAATGCTGCGAGCGTGGTCAATCTTAGCCAACCGAAAGTGTGGCGAATGGTGGGAGGTCGACGTGAAAATTGCACGGCGAGTAGGGCGAAAAGCAGGGCGGCAGTATCGGTCAACATATGACCCGCATCGGCCAGCAATGCCAGAGAACCGGAAAGAAAACCGCCAATGACTTCTACGAGCATAAACCCGGCAGTCACGCCGAAAGCATACAACAAGCGACGAGCATTATTATCTTCTGGCAGGTGTGAGGAAGCGTGTGAGTGTGAGTGCGCCATGACGAGTCATCCCTTAATTATTCTCACTTAACTTTATGACATCATACTGCTTGTAGAAGGGAAAAATTAAAAGGGAGAGACTCCGCTCTCCCATTATTGGCTATTTTGCAGGGTTACTGCGTGGTACCGTCGGTTTTGGTATCGACATCATTATTGATGCCATCACCAGTTTGTACCTTTTTATTGATATCCGGGCAGCGACCATCTTTACACATGGTGTTCTTGTGCTCTTCATCTTTGGTCATGCCGTCATTGTTCATTGAAGAACCATCCGGATGCAGCATTGTGCCGTCGGAACCGGTATTTACCCCGTTATTGTCGACGTTATTTGGCGCGACATTTTCACGGGCGTCAGGGGCTACCTGGCCCGCATCAGCTGCGGCGTTTGCCTGGCCGTTATTGCTTTGCGCTCCGCTATCGGCAGCCAGTGCGGCACCGCTGGCAAGGCTTAGAGTGGCAGTCAAAAATAGTGTGGCCAGTTTTGTCATTTTCATAGGATGCTCCTGTTATGGTCGTTATGTCGGATAACCTCTTCCAACAGTGCATTTGCAGGTGAATATCAGGCATTGGTTTAAGATTTCAGCCAGCTTATGAAACGCAGCAGAGAATCTTGAAATAATTAACAAACAAAGGAGTTACAGTTAGAAATTGTAGGAGAGATCTCGTTTTTCGCGACAATCTGGCGTTTTTCTTGCTAATTCCAGGATTAATCCGTTCATAGTGTAAAACCCCGTTTACACATTCTGACGGAAGATATAGATTGGAAGTATTGCATTCACTAAGATAAGTATGGCAACACTGGAACAGACATGAATTATCAGAACGACGATTTACGCATCAAAGAAATCAAAGAGTTACTTCCTCCTGTCGCATTGCTGGAAAAATTCCCCGCTACTGAAAATGCCGCGAATACGGTCGCCCATGCCCGAAAAGCGATCCATAAGATCCTGAAAGGTAATGATGATCGCCTGTTGGTGGTGATTGGCCCATGCTCAATTCATGATCCTGTCGCGGCTAAAGAGTATGCCACTCGCTTGCTGGCGCTGCGTGAAGAGCTGAAAGATGAGCTGGAAATCGTAATGCGCGTCTATTTTGAAAAGCCGCGTACCACGGTGGGCTGGAAAGGGCTGATTAACGATCCGCATATGGATAACAGCTTCCAGATCAACGACGGTCTGCGTATTGCCCGTAAATTGCTGCTTGATATTAACGACAGCGGTCTGCCAGCGGCGGGTGAGTTTCTCGATATGATCACCCCACAATATCTCGCTGACCTGATGAGCTGGGGCGCAATTGGTGCACGTACCACCGAATCGCAGGTGCACCGCGAACTGGCGTCTGGTCTTTCTTGTCCGGTAGGTTTCAAAAATGGCACTGATGGTACGATTAAAGTGGCTATCGATGCCATTAATGCCGCCGGTGCGCCGCACTGCTTCCTTTCAGTGACCAAATGGGGTCATTCGGCGATTGTGAATACCAGCGGTAACGGCGATTGCCATATCATTCTGCGCGGTGGTAAAGAGCCTAACTACAGCGCGAAGCACGTTGCTGAAGTGAAAGAAGGGCTGAACAAAGCAGGCCTGCCAGCACAGGTGATGATCGATTTCAGCCATGCTAACTCGTCGAAACAATTCAAAAAGCAGATGGATGTTTGTGCTGACGTTTGCCAGCAGATTGCCGGTGGCGAAAAGGCCATTATTGGCGTGATGGTGGAAAGCCATCTGGTGGAAGGCAATCAGAGCCTCGAGAGCGGGGAACCGCTGGCCTACGGTAAGAGCATCACCGATGCCTGCATTGGCTGGGATGATACCGATGCTCTGTTACGTCAACTGGCGAATGCAGTAAACGCGCGTCGCGGGTAAAGTTTAATTGTCGGATGCGCCGTCAGAGTGGCGTATCCGATTAATCACCGGAGGCCTGATAAAACGCGCAGCGTCGCATCAGGCAATGTGCTCCATTGGTAGCAACGAAAAATAAAAAAGCCGACTCATTTTGCAGTCGGCTTTCTCATTTTTAAGCGAATGACGTTTACTTCGCTTTACCCTGGTTAGCAACCGCCGCTGCTTTCGCCGCGATCTCGTCAGCATTACCCAGATAATAGCGTTTCAGCGGTTTGAAGTTCTCGTCAAACTCATAAACCAGCGGCACGCCGGTCGGGATATTCAGCTCAAGAATCTCTTCTTCGCTCATGTTATCGAGATATTTCACCAGCGCACGTAACGAGTTACCGTGTGCGGCGATGATGACGCGCTCACCGCTCTTCATACGCGGCAGAATGGTTTCATTCCAGTAAGGGATCACGCGGTCAATGGTCAGCGCCAGGCTTTCCGTCAGCGGCAGTTCTTTCTCGCTCAGTTTCGCGTAACGCGGATCGTGACCCGGATAACGCTCATCATCTTTAGTCAGTTCCGGCGGAGTCACCGCAAAACCACGACGCCACTGTTTCACCTGCTCGTCGCCATACTTTTCAGCGGTTTCCGCTTTGTTCAGACCCTGCAACGCACCGTAGTGACGTTCGTTCAGTTTCCAGGATTTCTCAACGGGCAGCCATGCCTGATCCAGTTCGTCCAGCACATTCCACAGGGTATGAATAGCGCGTTTCAGCACAGAGGTGTAAGCAAAGTCAAAGCTGTAACCTTCCTCTTTCAGCAGCTTACCTGCTGCTTTTGCTTCGCTTACGCCTTTCTCAGACAGATCCACGTCGTACCAACCGGTGAAACGGTTTTCTTTGTTCCACTGACTTTCGCCATGACGAACCAGAACCAGCTTAGTTACAGCCATATACTTACTCCTCAAATCATCTTTTAATGATAATAATTCTCATTATATTGCCGTGACGAAGCAACAGCAATGCTTACGCATAACCATAGCGAAAATAGTGTCGCAGTGTAAGGTTGTTGTGAATATTGAGTTGCAAATATGTCGGTGTTTGCTGGTGATTTGAACAATATGAAGATAAAGCCCTCATGACGAGGGCTTAACATTACTGAGCAATAAACTGATATTCCGTCAGGCTGGAATACTCTTCGCCAGGACGCAGGAAGCAGTCCGGTTGCGGCCATTCAGGGTGGTTCGGGCTGTCCGGCAGAAATTCGCTTTCCAGAGCCAGCCCTTGCCAGTCGGCGTAAGGTTCGGTTCCCCGCGACGGTGTGCCGCCGAGGAAGTTGCCGGAGTAGAATTGCAGAGCCGGAGCGGTGGTGTAGACCTTCAGCTGCAATTTTTCATCTGCTGACCAGACATGCGCCGCCACTTTCTTGCCATCGCCTTTGGCCTGTAACAAGAACGCGTGATCGTAACCTTTCACTTTGCGCTGATCGTCGTCGGCAAGAAACTCACTGGCGATGATTTTGGCGTTGCGGAAATCAAAAGAGGTTCCGGCGACAGATTTCAGGCCGTCGTGCGGAATGCCGCCTTCATCAACCGGCAGATATTCTTCCGCCAGAATCTGCAACTTGTGATTGCGCACGTCAGATTGCTCGCCGTCAAGATTGAAATAGACGTGATTAGTCATATTCACCGGGCAAGGTTTATCAACTGTGGCGCGATAAGTAATGGAGATACGGTTATCGTCGGTCAGACGATATTGCACCGTCGCGCCGAGATTACCCGGGAAACCCTGATCGCCATCATCTGAACTCAGGGCAAACAGCACCTGACGATCGTTCTGGTTCACAATCTGCCAGCGACGTTTGTCGAACCCTTCCGGGCCGCCATGCAATTGGTTGACGCCCTGACTTGGTGAAAGCGTCACGGTTTCACCGTCAAAGGTATAACGGCTATTGGCGATGCGGTTGGCATAACGACCAATAGAGGCCCCCAGAAATGCGGCCTGATCCTGATAGCATTCCGGGCTGGCGCAGCCAAGCAGCGCCTCGCGGACGCTGCCATCGGAAAGCGGAATACGGGCGGAAAGTAAAGTCGCACCCCAGTCCATCAGCGTGACTACCATCCCTGCGTTGTTACGCAAAGTTAACAGTCGGTACGGCTGACCATCGGGTGCCAGTGCGGGAGTTTCGTTCAGCACTGTCCTGCTCCTTGTGATGGTTTACAAACGTAAAAAGTCTCTTTAATACCTGTTTTTGCTTCATATTGTTCAGCGACAGCTTGCTGTACGGCAGGCACCAGCTCTTCCGGGAACAACGCGACGATACAGCCACCAAATCCGCCGCCGGTCATGCGTACGCCACCTTTGTCGCCAATCACAGCTTTGACGATTTCTACCAGAGTGTCAATTTGCGGTACGGTGATTTCGAAATCATCGCGCATAGAGGCATGAGACTCCGCCATCAACTCGCCCATACGTTTCAGGTCGCCTTGCTCCAGTGCGCTGGCAGCTTCAACGGTGCGGGCGTTTTCAGTCAGGATATGACGCACGCGTTTCGCCACGATTGGGTCCAGTTCATGCGCAACAGCGTTGAACTCTTCAATGGTGACATCGCGCAGGGCTGGCTGCTGGAAGAAACGCGCACCGGTTTCGCACTGTTCACGACGGGTGTTGTATTCGCTGCCAACCAGGGTACGTTTGAAGTTACTGTTGATGATGACGACAGCCACACCTTTGGGCATGGAAACTGCTTTGGTCCCCAGTGAGCGGCAGTCAATCAGCAAGGCATGATCTTTCTTGCCGAGTGCGGAAATCAGTTGATCCATGATTCCACAGTTACAGCCTACAAACTGGTTTTCTGCTTCCTGACCATTAAGCGCGATTTGTGCGCCGTCCAGCGGCAGATGATAAAGCTGCTGCAATACGGTTCCGACCGCGACTTCCAGTGAAGCGGAAGAACTTAACCCTGCACCCTGCGGCACATTGCCGCTGATCACCATGTCCACACCGCCGAAGCTGTTGTTACGCAGTTGCAGATGTTTCACCACGCCACGAACGTAGTTAGCCCATTGATAGTTTTCATGCGCGACAATGGGCGCATCGAGGGAAAACTCGTCGAGCTGATTTTCATAATCGGCTGCCATTACGCGAACTTTACGGTCATCGCGTGGCGCACAGCTGATCACGGTTTGATAATCAATCGCGCAGGGCAGAACGAAACCGTCGTTGTAGTCGGTGTGTTCACCAATCAAATTCACGCGGCCAGGCGCCTGAATGGTGTGAGTGGCAGGGTAGCCAAATGCGTTGGCAAACAGAGATTGTGTTTTTTCTTTCAGACTCATTTCTTACACTCCGGATTCGCGAAAATGGATATCGCTGACTGCGCGCAAACGCTCTGCTGCCTGTTCTGCGGTCAGGTCTCGCTGGGTTTCTGCCAGCATTTCATAACCAACCATAAATTTACGTACGGTGGCGGAGCGCAACAGAGGCGGATAAAAGTGCGCGTGCAGCTGCCAGTGTTGATTCTCTTCGCCATTAAATGGCGCGCCGTGCCAGCCCATAGAGTAGGGGAAGGAGCACTGGAAGAGGTTGTCATAACGACTGGTTAGCTTTTTCAACGCCAGTGCCAAATCGCTGCGCTGGGCGTCGGTCAAATCGGTGATCCGCAAAACGTGGGCTTTGGGCAGCAGTAGCGTTTCGAACGGCCAGGCAGCCCAGTAAGGTACAACGGCTAACCAGTGTTCGGTTTCGACAACGGTACGGCTACCGTCTGCCAGCTCGCGCTGAACATAGTCCACCAGCATTGGCGATTTCTGTGCGGCGAAATATTCTTTTTGCAGACGGTCTTCGCGCTCAGCTTCGTTAGGCAGGAAGCTATTTGCCCAAATCTGTCCGTGCGGATGCGGGTTAGAGCAGCCCATCGCCGCGCCTTTGTTTTCAAAGACCTGCACCCATGGGTACGTTTCCCCCAGCTCTGCGGTTTGCTCCTGCCAGGTTTTGACGATTTCCGTCAATGCCGCAACGCTCAGTTCTGGCAACGTTTTACTGTGATCCGGTGAAAAGCAGATCACCCGGCTGGTACCGCGCGCGCTCTGGCAACGCATTAGCGGATCGTTGCTTTCTGGCGCATCTGGCGTGTCAGACATCAAGGCCGCAAAGTCATTAGTGAAAACGTAAGTCCCGGTGTAATCGGGGTTTTTATCGCCTGTCACCCGCACATTACCTGCGCAGAGGAAGCAATCTGGATCGTGCGCAGGTAACACCTGTTTGGCTGGCGTTTCCTGCGCCCCCTGCCAGGGGCGCTTAGCGCGGTGCGGTGAAACCAGAATCCATTGCCCGGTGAGCGGGTTGTAGCGGCGATGTGGATGATCAACGGGATTAAATTGCGTCATGGTCGTTCCTTAATCGGGATATCCCTGTGGATGGCGTGACTGCCAGTGCCAGGTGTCCTGCGCCATTTCATCGAGTGTGCGCGTTACGCGCCAGTTCAGTTCATGGTTGGCTTTGCTGGCGTCCGCCCAGTAGGCCGGAAGGTCGCCCTCGCGACGCGGTGCAAAATGATAATTAACCGGTTTGCCGCAGGCTTTGCTGAAGGCATTAACCACGTCCAGCACGCTGCTGCCCACGCCAGCGCCGAGGTTGTAGATGTGTACGCCTGGCTTGTTCGCCAGTTTTTCCATCGCCACGACGTGACCGTCCGCCAGATCCATTACGTGGATGTAATCGCGCACGCCAGTACCGTCTTCGGTCGGATAATCGTTACCAAAAATCGCCAGCGAGTCGCGACGGCCTACAGCAACCTGGGCGATGTATGGCATCAGGTTATTCGGAATGCCTTGCGGATCTTCGCCCATATCGCCCGACGGATGCGCGCCAACTGGGTTGAAGTAGCGCAGCAGGGCAATGCTCCAGTCCGGCTGGGCTTTTTGCAGATCGGTGAGGATCTGTTCCACCATCAGCTTGCTTTTGCCGTAAGGGCTTTGCGGTGTGCCGGTCGGGAAGCTTTCAACATATGGAATTTTGGGCTGATCGCCATAAACGGTGGCGGAGGAGCTAAAGATAAAGTTTTTGACGTTAGCGGCGCGCATGGCGCTAATCAGGCGCAGAGTACCGTTGACATTGTTGTCGTAATATTCAAGCGGTTTTTGTACCGATTCGCCAACGGCTTTCAGCCCGGCGAAGTGGATCACGGTGTCGATAGCGTGATCGTGCAGGATCTCGGTCATCAACGCTTCGTTACGGATATCGCCTTCAACAAACGTTGGATGTTTGCCGCCTAAACGCTCGATAACAGGCAGTACGCTGCGCTTACTGTTACAGAGGTTATCAAGAATGATGACATCATGACCGTTTTGCAGTAATTGCACACAGGTATGACTTCCAATGTAACCGCTACCACCGGTAACCAGAACTCTCATAATTCGCTCCATTAGGCTTATGGTATGAAATAACCATAGCATAACAAAGATGCGAAAAGTGTGACATGGAATAAATTAGTGGAATCGTTTACACAGGAATTTAGCCGTTTTTTATGCGCGATTAAGTGATTATAAAACAGCGGCTTTATGAATGATTGCGCTTTTTATCTGAAAAAAAAGACGCGGTTTCATGCCTGGATGCGTCAAACCGTTGGCCGGATAACACGTTTACGCCGCCTCCGGCACGGTCAGCACTACCGACTCAGTTTATTTTTGTCAGCGCATAGCGATAAAAGTCACCGTCCGGCACGAACTCAAGACGATGGGTAATACAGGCAGGCGCATCTTCAGCGTGGTGCGAAACAAACAACAATTGCGTTTTACCTTCGCTAATCAGCACATCAACAAAACGGCGGATAAGCTGGCGATTGAGCGGATCAAGCCCCTGTAGTGGTTCATCGAGAATAAGCAACGTCGGATGTTTCACTAGCGCACGGACGATCAGCGCCAGACGCTGCTGTCCCCAGGAAAGACTATGGAAAGGAGCGTCAGCCGTGCGTTTATCAATGCCGAGAATATCCAGCCACTGCTGCACCAGTTTTTGCTGGCGATCCGAAACGGCCTGATAAATGCCAATCGAATCAAAATAGCCAGAAAGAATCACATTACGCACAGTAGTGCTGACCCGGTAATCCAGATGCAAACTACTGCTGACGTAACCGATATGCTTTTTGATATCCCAGATGGTTTCGCCGCTGCCGCGACGTCGTCCGAAAAGCGTCAAATCGTTGCTGTAACCTTGCGGATGATCGCCAGTAATCAGGCTTAATAACGTCGATTTTCCCGCGCCATTTGGCCCGACAATTTGCCAGTGTTCGCCTGGATTCACCTGCCAGCTAAGGTTATTAAGAATGGGGCGATCGTTATAAGAAACCACGCCATTGTTCAGCACAATGCGCGGTTCGTTGGCGGGTAAGGCGTGACGTGCTGAAGGTTCATCTGGCTCCGGCATTTGCACACCTTCAAGCAGTTCGCTATGCGCCAGTTGCGCAACGAGTGCTTGTTGGAGCAGTTCTTCTTTAGCGCCAGTTTCCGCTAACGTGCAATCCGCCAGCACGCCAGCAAACTGGACAAATTCCGGGATCTCATCGAAGCGATTGAGCACCAGTACCAGAGTAATACCGGACTGATGTAACGAGGCGAGTAGCTCAGCCAGATGCTGACGTGAGGCAACATCCAGGCCATCGAACGGCTCATCAAGGATCAACAAGTCAGGCTCCGACATCAGCGCCTGACACAGCAGGGTTTTTCGCGTCTCGCCAGTGGAAAGGTATTTAAAGCGTCGGTCGAGGAGGGCGGTAATACCGAACTGCTGCGCCAGTTGCATGCAACGCGGAGCATCCTTTACTTCATCCTGAATGATCTCAGCCGTGGTACGCCCGGTGTCATCTTCGCCAGGACTAAGCATATCGGTGTTATTCCGCTGCCATTCGTCGCTGACGAGCTTTTGCAATTGCTCGAAGGAGAGACGAGTGATGTGGGAAAACTGGCTTTGCCGTTCACCTTTCAAAAGCGGAAGTTCCCCCGACAGCGCGCGGGCCAGCGCCGATTTCCCGCTTCCATTCGAACCGACAAACGCCCAACTATCACCCGCGTTTAACGTTAGCCGAGGCAATTGCAGCGTTTTTGTGTCGCCAAGACGAAACGTGCCTTGCAAAATTTGCAACGATGACATTTTATATCCCATTTTGTGCAGCGATTACTGACAGGGATACGTGTTTCATAACAAATTGTCAACACGCTTAGCACAGCGTGGCGATAATCACGCTGTCGGCATTAAAGTAGGCCGTGACATTCTGTCCTTGCTGAAGAGAAGTCGCTTCATTTACCGGCACTGTGGCGCACAGTGTTTGCCCGTCGGGTAGCGCCATTAATACTTCGCACTGCTCTGCGCCGCGCTCAATATGACTAATAATACCTGGTAATTGGTTGTCAGCGTTTTGCGCGACCGCATCGTCCTGAGTAATACCTACCCACGGCGCTTTTAGCAATATCAACACTTCTTTGCCTTCATCCAGCCCCAGACGCGCGCCGCTTTGTGCGGTAACTGCGACTTTCAGGCGTGTTTTTCCATCAGCCAGTAAGACATCAACATGCTGTTGAACGTCATCATGATCGCGGGCGGTGATGGTACCGAACCACTGGTTACGGGCGCTGGTTTGCAGTGAAAAACGTGAGATCGCGGCCAGCAGGCTGTTCAGCGGCAGGGCGTCATCGTCACTTAACACATCAAAGGCTTTTTGCTGTATTTGCGCCAGTAAGTCATAGAGCTGAATCAGTCGCTGACCATAGCGGGTCAGTACTGCGCCGCCGCCACCTTTACCGCCTGTTGCGCGCTCAACCAGAATATGCTCACTTAACTGATTCATCTCGTTAATGGCATCCCAGGCGCTTTTATAGCTGATACCGGCATCTTTCGCTCCCTGGCTAATGGAACCGGAAAGCGCAATGTGTTTTAGTAGCGAAATGCGGCGCGGGTCGGCGAATAATTTTTGTTGGAGCTTAAGGGTGAGAAGGATTTCGGCCTGCATAACAATGTCCTGGCAAAAGTCTTATTGTGACGGAAAACGAACGCCACGCAAAGCTGACCGCACAAAAGGGGAGTGCTTTTCTGTGCTTAGCGGTTAGAATAGTCTCATGACTATATCTGGAGTTGACCATGTTAGAGTTATTAAAAAGTCTGGTATTCGCCGTAATCATGGTACCTGTCGTGATGGCCATCATCCTGGGTCTGATTTACGGTCTTGGTGAAGTATTCAACATCTTTTCTGGTGTTGGTAAAAAAGACCAGCCCGGACAAAATCATTGATTCCCTGAATGCCCGCTTAGTCGGGCATTTTCTTTTTCTCAACTTCCTGCTTTTTCTGCCGATATTTTTTCTCATCTACCTCACAAAGGTTAGCAATAACTGCTGGGAAAATTCCGAACTTGCCGTTATATTGACGCCTACATAACGTTACATTAAGGGGTTACCAATGGCTCGTAAATGGTTGAACTTGTTTACCGGGGCGGCACTCTCTTTCGCTGTTGCTGGCAATGCACTGGCAGATGAAGGGAAAATCACGGTGTTCGCCGCCGCATCACTGACTAACGCAATGCAGGACATTGCTACGCAGTATAAAAAAGAGAAAGGCGTGGATGTGGTTTCTTCTTTCGCTTCGTCATCTACTTTGGCCCGTCAGATTGAAGCGGGTGCGCCTGCGGATCTATTTATTTCTGCCGATCAGAAATGGATGGATTATGCGGTTGATAAAAAAGCGATCGATACGGCTTCGCGCCAGACACTGCTCGGCAATAGCCTGGTCGTTGTAGCACCGAAAGCCAGCGAGCAGAAAGATTTCACCATCGACAGCAAAACCAACTGGACTTCGCTGCTGAATGGCGGTCGCCTCGCGGTTGGTGATCCGGAACATGTCCCTGCTGGCATTTATGCGAAAGAAGCACTGCAAAAACTGGGCGCATGGGATACGCTCTCCCCGAAACTGGCTCCGGCGGAAGATGTTCGTGGCGCGCTGGCGTTGGTCGAACGCAATGAAGCGCCGCTGGGTATTGTTTACGGTTCTGACGCAGTTGCCAGCAAAGGGGTAAAAGTGGTTGCCACCTTCCCGGAAGATTCACATAAAAAAGTGGAATATCCGGTTGCTGTTGTGGAAGGGCATAACAATGCGACAGTGAAAGCATTTTATGATTATCTGAAGGGGCCGCAGGCTGCGGAAATCTTTAAACGTTACGGATTTACAACCAAGTAATGATACTGACCGATCCAGAATGGCAGGCAGTTTTATTAAGCCTGAAAGTTTCTTCCCTGGCTGTGCTGTTTAGCCTGCCGTTTGGGATCTTTTTTGCCTGGTTACTGGTACGTTGCACGTTTCCGGGCAAAGCTCTGCTCGACAGTGTACTGCATCTACCGCTGGTGTTACCGCCCGTGGTCGTCGGTTACCTATTATTAGTTTCGATGGGACGGCGCGGATTTATCGGTGAACGTCTGTATGACTGGTTTGGTCTTTCTTTCGCGTTTAGCTGGCGCGGTGCGGTTCTCGCTGCCGCTGTCATGTCTTTTCCGCTGATGGTGCGGGCGATTCGTCTGGCGCTGGAAAGTGTTGATATCAAACTGGAGCAGGCCGCAAGAACACTGGGGGCCGGGCGCTGGCGCGTTTTCTTTACTATCACGTTACCGCTGACCTTACCGGGAATTATTGTTGGTACGGTGCTGGCATTCGCTCGTTCGCTCGGTGAATTTGGCGCAACCATCACCTTTGTGTCGAACATTCCTGGTGAAACGCGAACCATTCCTTCTGCCATGTATACCCTGATCCAGACCCCTGGCGGGGAAAGTGGCGCGGCGAGACTGTGTATTATTTCTATTGCGCTGGCGATGATCTCCCTGTTGATTTCAGAATGGCTGGCCAGAATCAGCCGTGAACGGGCGGGGCGCTAATCATGCTGGAACTGAATTTTTCCCAGACGTTGGGCAACCATTGCCTGACGATTAATGAAACGCTGCCCGCCAATGGCATCACCGCTATTTTTGGTGTCTCTGGTGCCGGAAAAACCTCGCTGATTAACGCCATCAGTGGGCTGACACGTCCGCAAAAAGGGCGGATTGTCCTCAATGGTCGGGTACTAAATGATGCCGAAAAAGGTATCTGCCTGTCGCCGGAAAAGCGTCGCGTTGGCTATGTTTTTCAGGATGCGCGGCTGTTCCCGCATTACAAAGTGCGTGGCAATCTGCGCTACGGCATGGCGAAAAGCATGGTCAATCAGTTCGATAAGCTGGTGGCGCTTTTAGGCATTGAACCGTTGCTTGATCGTTTACCAGGCAGCCTGTCCGGAGGCGAAAAACAGCGCGTGGCGATTGGTCGGGCTTTGCTGACAGCACCGGAATTGCTGTTGCTGGATGAACCGCTGGCGTCACTGGATATTCCGCGTAAACGCGAACTGTTGCCTTATCTGCAACGTCTGACGCGGGAAATCAACATTCCGATGTTGTATGTCAGCCATTCGCTGGATGAGATCCTCCATCTGGCAGACAGAGTGATGGTACTGGAAAACGGTCAGGTGAAAGCCTTTGGCGCGCTGGAGGAAGTGTGGGGCAGTAGCGTGATGAATCCGTGGCTGCCGAAAGAGCAACAAAGTAGCATTCTGAAAGTGACGGTGCTTGAGCATCATCCGCATTACGCGATGACCGCGCTGGCGCTGGGCGATCAGCATTTGTGGGTTAATAAGCTGGACGAACCGCTGCAAGCTGCGCTACGTATCCGCATTCAGGCTTCCGATGTTTCTCTGGTTTTACAACCGCCGCAGCAAACCAGCATTCGTAACGTATTGCGGGCAAAAGTTGTTAATAGTTATGACGACAACGGCCAGGTGGAAGTGGAGCTGGAAGTCGGCGGTAAAACGCTGTGGGCGCGTATCAGCCCGTGGGCCAGGGATGAACTGGCGATCAAACCTGGCCTGTGGCTGTACGCGCAAATTAAAAGTGTGTCGATAACCGCCTGATTAAATCAGGTGGCTATAAATGAACTGGGCAATGCTGTCGGTGGTGTTATCACCAATCACAATGTTGGCGCGCGCTTTTACCGCGTCATCGGCGTTGCCCATCGCCACGCCTGTACCAGCGGCCTCCAGCATACTGATATCATTAAAGTTATCGCCGAAGGCCACGACGTTTTCCATCGACCAGCCTTGCGCCTCAACCCATTTCGTCAAACGTTTACCTTTGCTGTTGCCGCCGCGTGCAATATCAACCTGATCGTGCCAGGACCATTCACACTCAAGTCCCAGTTCATGTTCGACATGCTTACCAAAATGCTGCAATTGCGGCAGGTCATCGTGCGTCAGGGCGAACTTCCATACGGCGTTAACTTGTTGCGCCGTTTCAGCCAGAGAAGCGACTTGTGTGAAAGTCGGACGCTGTTCCGGCGGCAGGGTTTGCGCCCAGTTAGACGTGCGAATGACATGCCCGGTCGGGTGCTCATAGACCATCGCATCATCCACATACATCAGACCGTGAATGTGGTGTTCATTCAGCATCTCAATGAGTTGCAGGGCTTTATTAACGGGCATTGGGTCCGCTTCCAGCACTGTTTTTGCATGATAATCATACAAATAGGTGCCATTACAGCAAATAGCAGGTGTATCCAGCGCCAGCGCCTGATAAAAAGGATGAATAGCGACGTGATGGCGACCTGTGACGATGATTAATTGATAGCCTGCTTCGCGAGCGCGGGCCAGGGCTTCTATCGATGAAGGAAGCAGGGTCTTTTTCGGGGTCAATAAGGTGCCGTCTAAGTCGAGAGCAATCACGCGTGTGGTCATGGCGTATTCCAGATTAAGGTTAAGAATTTTCTTCTGCGCGAATGGTACACCGATACCACTATCGGACAAAATTCTGCGTTTTAATTCAGCATTCACCGCCAAAAGCGACTAATTTTAGCTGTTACAGTCAGTTGCTAAATGCAAAGGAGCATTCATGAAGCAAACAGTTTATATCGCCAGCCCTGAGAGCCAGCAAATTCACGTCTGGAACCTGAATCATGAAGGCGCACTGACGCTGACACAGGTAGTCGATGTGCCGGGGCAGGTGCAGCCGATGGTGGTCAGCCCGGACAAACGCTATCTCTATGTTGGTGTTCGCCCTGAGTTTCGCGTCCTGGCGTATCGTATCGCCCCGGACGATGGCGCGCTGACCTTTGCTGCAGAGTCTGCGCTGCCGGGGAGCCCGACGCATATTTCCACCGATCACCTGGGGCAATTTGTCTTTGTCGGTTCTTATAATGCGGGTAACGTGAGCGTAACGCGTCTGGAAGATGGCCTGCCAGTGGGCGTCGTCGATGTGGTCGAGGGGCTGGACGGTTGCCATTCCGCCAATATCTCACCGGACAACCGTACGTTGTGGGTTCCGGCATTAAAGCAGGATCGCATTTGCCTGTTTACGGTCAGCGATGATGGTCATCTGGTAGCGCAGGACCCTGCGGAAGTGACTACCGTTGAAGGGGCCGGCCCGCGTCATATGGTATTCCATCCAAACGAACAATATGCCTATTGCGTCAATGAGTTAAACAGCTCAGTGGATGTCTGGGAACTGAAAGATCCGCACGGCAATATCGAATGTGTCCAGACGCTGGATATGATGCCGGAAAACTTCTCCGACACCCGTTGGGCGGCTGATATTCATATCACCCCGGATGGTCGTCATTTATACGCCTGCGACCGTACCGCCAGTCTGATTACCGTTTTCAGCGTTTCGGAAGATGGCAGCGTGTTGAGTAAAGAAGGCTTCCAGCCAACGGAAACCCAGCCGCGCGGCTTCAATGTTGATCACAGCGGCAAGTATCTGATTGCCGCCGGGCAAAAATCTCACCACATCTCGGTATACGAAATTGTTGGCGAGCAGGGGCTACTGCATGAAAAAGGCCGCTATGCGGTTGGGCAGGGGCCAATGTGGGTAGTGGTCAACGCGCACTAACCGCTGATTTAACCGGCGCAGTCTCTCCTGCGCCGGTGTATTAACCTATCTCCTGTAACGCATGTCTCTGGCGTTCGACGATATTGGTCCACAAATTGTCTTTATCGTCAGTCCACAAATTAATCAGCAAGGCAAAAAAGCGTTCAGCTGCCGGAGAAAGCACGGCATCTTTGCGGCGAATAATCCCCAATGTCCGACGTATAACGGGTTCCACCAGTGGGATACCAATAATCGAAGAATAGGGCGCATGGGGCATTGCCAGACCAGGAAGCGCCGAAATCCCCAGTCCCGCCTCCACCAGCCCTAATGACGTCGAAAGATGACGCACTTCGTAAAACCAGTCCAGCTTCCAGGGCTTGTCGGCTAGCTGTTGTTCTATCAATAGTCGGTTGCCGCTGGAGGAGCGTACGCCAATCATTTTGTAACCCACTAACTCCTGCCATTCTACAAGCTGCTTTTTGGCCAATGGATGGTCACGCCGACAGGCCAGCACGAACGGCTCGTTGACCAGTGGGGTAAAATCAATGGATGAATTTGTGACGTTGTTCATGTTTATGCCAAAGTCTGATTCGTTACACAGCACCGATTCCATGCAATTATTCGTGCCTTGTTCCAGAATCCGCACTTTAATATTGGGATACAGCTCATTAAATTTACCGATTGCCAGCGGTAAAAAATAAAATACTGCGGTCGGAATACACGCTAACGTCACCATACCACGATGATAAGCATTCATATCACGAATATTAAAAAGCGTTTCATCGAATTTTTTTATTAATTCCCGCGCCTCCGGGAGCAACCTTTTTCCTGCTTTTGTTAACGTAACCTTGCGAGTTGTACGCTCAAATAGTTGAATGTGTAAATCTTCCTCCATCTTTTTTATTCTTCGCGTTAATGCAGGTTGCGTAATATTGAGTAATTTAGCAGCATTGTTAAATGAACTGGACTCTGCCAGTATGACAAATGCCTTCATACTTGATAATTCATGCTTCATTATTACTCCGGAAAATGGAAGCGTCGATTTTGGGTGGCTGGCCATTAAAAATTTTAACTGCATTTAGCCAACTTAAATTAATGAAAAAATGTTATTAATCGTTGAGCTAAAGTCATTAGAGATGCTTTGCCCTTAATGTAACCATATCGCAATAAGTTATGTTTTTAAATTGAGGGCATTATTATGAAAAAAATACCCTGCGTGATGATGCGAGGTGGAACCTCGAGGGGCGCGTTCCTGTTAGCGGAACATTTACCCGAAGATCAAACGCAGCGCGATAAAATATTGATGGCAATTATGGGTTCCGGTAACGATCTGGAAATTGACGGTATTGGCGGCGGTAATCCGCTGACCAGTAAAGTCGCCATTATTAGCCGCTCCAGCGATCCGCATGCAGATGTCGATTATCTGTTTGCTCAAGTTATCGTCCATGAGCAACGTGTCGATACCACGCCTAACTGCGGCAATATGCTGTCTGGCGTTGGGGCATTCGCCATTGAAAATGGTTTGATTGCAGCGACTTCGCCAGTTACCCGCGTACGTATCCGCAACGTCAATACGGGTACGTTCATCGAAGCTGATGTGCAAACGCCAAATGGTGTTGTCGAGTACGAGGGTAGCGCCAGAATTGACGGCGTACCGGGTACTGCCGCACCGGTTGCGCTCACTTTCCTGAATGCCGCCGGAACGAAAACCGGAAAAGTCTTCCCGACTGATAATCAGATTGATTATTTTGACGATGTCCCGGTGACCTGTATCGATATGGCGATGCCAGTTGTCATTATTCCTGCTGAATATCTGGGAAAAACAGGCTATGAATTACCGGCAGAGCTGGATGCCGACAAAGCATTATTAGCCCGCATTGAATCTATCCGTCTACAAGCGGGTAAAGCAATGGGCTTAGGCGATGTCAGTAATATGGTTATCCCTAAACCTGTACTTATTTCTCCAGCGCAGAAAGGCGGGGCAATTAATGTGCGTTATTTTATGCCGCATTCTTGCCATCGCGCTTTGGCGATAACCGGTGCTATTGCTATTTCCAGTAGTTGTGCATTGGAAGGTACCGTCACCCGACAAATCGTCCCTTCTGTAGGATACGGCAATATCAATATTGAACACCCCAGTGGTGCGCTCGACGTTCATTTAAGTAATGAAGGTCAGGATGCCACGACGTTACGCGCATCTGTTATTCGGACGACCAGAAAAATATTTTCCGGTGAAGTTTATCTTCCCTGAAAAATTTTGTTGTCGTGATAATGATACTCAATAAAGGAATTCTGTATGAGTCATACAGAAAGAACAGGATATTAAATGAATAAAAAATCGTTATGGAAGCTAATTCTGATATTAGCGATCCCATGTATTATTGGCTTTATGCCAGCTCCGGCAGGATTAAGCGAACTGGCGTGGGTGCTTTTTGGTATTTACCTGGCGGCCATTGTGGGGCTGGTTATCAAGCCTTTCCCGGAACCTGTCGTACTGTTAATTGCCGTCGCCGCATCGATGGTCGTGGTGGGTAACTTATCAGGTGGGGAATTTAAAACCACCGCCGTATTAAGCGGTTACTCTTCCGGTACCACCTGGCTGGTGTTTTCTGCGTTTACTTTAAGCGCCGCGTTTGTAACCACAGGCTTAGGTAAACGTATTGCCTATCTGCTGATTGGTAAAATTGGTAGCACTACCCTGGGTCTGGGTTACGTTACGGTATTTCTCGATCTGGTACTGGCTCCGGCAACACCGTCTAACACCGCGCGTGCGGGCGGCATCGTGTTACCGATCATCAACAGCGTGGCAGTGGCTTTGGGATCAGAACCGGAAAAAAGTCCGCGTCGTGTTGGACATTACCTGATGATGTCCATTTACATGGTCACCAAAACCACCAGCTATATGTTCTTTACCGCAATGGCGGGGAACATTCTGGCGCTGAAAATGATCAACGACATTCTGCACCTGCAAATTAGCTGGGGTGGATGGGCGTTAGCCGCCGGATTGCCGGGCATCATTATGCTGCTGGTCACCCCGCTGGTGATTTACACCATGTATCCACCAGAAATTAAGAAGGTGGATAACAAAACCATCGCTAAAGCGGGCCTTGCCGAACTGGGACCGATGAAAATCCGCGAAAAAATGCTGCTCGGTGTCTTTGTACTGGCGCTGCTGGGCTGGATTTTCAGTAAGTCTCTGGGGGTTGATGAATCCACCGTGGCAATCGTTGTTATGGCAACTATGCTGCTGCTGGGCATCGTTACCTAGGAAGACGTGGTTAAAAATAAAGGCGGCTGGAATACCTTAATCTGGTACGGCGGTATTATCGGCTTAAGCTCCTTATTATCGAAAGTTAAATTCTTCGAATGGTTAGCTGAAGTCTTTAAAAATAACCTGGCATTTGATGGTCACGGTAACGTTGCTTTCTTCGTTATTATTTTCCTCAGCATCATCGTGCGTTATTTCTTCGCTTCTGGTAGTGCCTATATCGTTGCCATGTTACCGGTATTTGCCATGCTGGCGAACGTCTCCGGCGCACCGTTAATGTTAACCGCGCTGGCACTGTTGTTCTCTAACTCCTATGGCGGCATGGTTACTCACTATGGCGGCGCGGCAGGTCCGGTCATCTTTGGCGTGGGTTACAACGATATTAAATCCTGGTGGTTGGTCGGTGCGGTACTGACGATATTAACCTTCCTGGTGCATATCACCCTCGGCGTGTGGTGGTGGAATATGCTGATCGGCTGGAACATGCTGTAAATATACTCGTCATACTTCAAGTTGCATGTGCTGCGTCTGCGTTCGCTCACCCCAGTCACTTACTTATGTAAGCTCCTGGGGATTCACTCGCTTGTCGCCTTCCTGCAACTCGAATTATTTAGAGTATATCCATTTATTATCTTTCTGCGCACTTCACGGTGCGCAGATATCTGGAGCATTTGATGATCAAGTTATCTGAAAAAGGCGTGTTTCTCGCCAGCAATAACGAAATAATTGCCGAAGAACATTTCACCGGCGAAATAAAAAAAGAAGAAGCAAAAAAAGGCACTATTGCCTGGTCTATTCTCTCTTCTCATAATACGTCCGGAAATATGGATAAACTTAAAATTAAGTTTGATTCATTAGCCTCTCACGATATTACCTTTGTTGGTATTGTACAGACCGCTAAAGCGTCCGGTATGGAACGTTTCCCGCTGCCGTATGTGCTGACCAACTGCCATAACTCACTCTGTGCTGTGGGCGGCACCATTAACGGTGATGACCATGTTTTTGGTTTATCGGCGGCCCAGCGTTATGGCGGTATTTTTGTGCCACCGCATATTGCGGTCATCCATCAATATATGCGTGAAATGATGGCGGGCGGCGGCAAAATGATCCTCGGATCAGACAGCCATACCCGTTACGGTGCGTTAGGGACAATGGCGGTTGGCGAGGGCGGCGGCGAGTTGGTAAAACAGCTGCTTAATGACACCTGGGATATCGACTATCCGGGCGTGGTTGCGGTGCATCTGACCGGAAAACCTGCGCCGTATGTGGGGCCGCAGGATGTGGCGCTGGCTATCATCGGTGCCGTGTTCAAAAACGGTTACGTCAAAAACAAAGTGATGGAGTTCGTAGGTCCCGGTGTTGCAGCGCTCTCTACCGATTTCCGTAACAGCGTTGACGTGATGACCACTGAAACGACCTGTTTAAGTTCTGTCTGGCAAACCGATGAAGAAGTCCATAACTGGCTGGCGCTGCACGGTCGCGGCCAGGATTACTGCCAACTTAACCCTCAACCAATGGCGTACTACGATGGCAGCATCAGCGTTGATTTAAGCGCCATCAAACCAATGATTGCGCTGCCATTCCACCCGAGCAACGTGTATGAAATCGACACGCTGAACCAGAATCTGACCGACATTCTGCGTGAGATTGAAATTGAGTCCGAACGCGTGGCGCACGGTAAAGCCAAACTCTCGCTGCTGGATAAAGTGGAAAATGGTCGCCTGAAAGTGCAGCAGGGGATTATCGCGGGCTGTTCTGGCGGTAACTACGAAAACGTCATCGCGGCGGCGAATGCGCTGCGCGGTCAATCCTGCGGCAACGATACCTTCTCGTTGGCGGTTTACCCGTCATCACAGCCGGTGTTTATGGATCTCGCCAAAAAAGGTGTGGTAGCAGATTTGATTGGCGCAGGCGCAATCATCAGAACCGCGTTCTGCGGCCCATGCTTTGGTGCGGGCGATACGCCAATCAACAACGGTTTGAGTATTCGCCACACCACGCGTAACTTCCCGAACCGCGAAGGCTCTAAGCCAGCTAATGGGCAGATGTCAGCGGTGGCGTTGATGGACGCTCGTTCTATCGCTGCGACTGCGGCAAACGGTGGCTATTTAACCTCTGCCAGCGAACTCGATTGCTGGGACAACGTGCCGGAGTACGCCTTCGATGTAACGCCGTATAAAAATCGCGTCTATCAAGGCTTTGTGAAAGGGGCGACCCAGCAACCGCTGATCTACGGACCGAACATCAAAGACTGGCCGGAATTGGGCGCGCTGACTGACAATATCGTCCTCAAAGTGTGCTCGAAGATCCTCGACGAAGTAACCACCACCGACGAACTGATTCCTTCCGGTGAAACCTCTTCTTATCGTTCAAATCCGATTGGTCTGGCGGAGTTTACCCTGTCACGCCGCGATCCAGGTTATGTTGGCAGAAGTAAAGCGACTGCTGAGCTGGAAAATCAGCGTCTGGCGGGAAATGTCAGTGAGCTGGCAGATATGTTTGCGCGCATTAAGCAGATTGCTGGTCAGGAACATGTTGATCCGCTGCAAACTGAAATTGGCAGCATGGTTTATGCGGTGAAACCAGGCGATGGTTCTGCGCGTGAACAGGCGGCGAGTTGTCAGCGTGTGATTGGCGGTCTGGCGAATATTGCCGAGGAGTACGCGACTAAACGCTATCGTTCTAACGTCATCAACTGGGGGATGTTACCGCTGCAGATGGCGGAAGTACCGAACTTTGACGTAGGTGATTACATTTATATCCCTGGCATTAAAGCGGCGCTGGATAATCCTGGAACGACGTTTAAAGGTTATGTGATCCATGAAGATGCACCGGTAACGGAGATTACGCTCTATATGGAAAGTCTGACTGCTGAAGAGCGCGAGATTATCAAGGCGGGTAGTTTGATTAACTTCAATAAAAACCGTCAGATGTAAAAAGCGCCATGTGAATGTAGGTCGCATCCGGCACTTATTGTCGGATGCGATGCTGGCGCATCTTATCCGACCGACAAATCGCATCGAACCGTAGGCCGGATAAGGCGTTTACGCCGCATCCGGCACATAGTTAACAGCTCCTACTTCTTCGCCTCTGCAACCACTTTGCTACCCACGCCGCGGTTATTGTATTCCCACATGCGGTTGTAGTTAGTGTCATTCAGATTGCGCTGTACTTCGTCGTTATCATCAACGCTGCCGGTGTTACCCGCAAACGGACGATTAGAGATCACCGCATCAGCCCACGGTTTGGCTGTGTTAAAACCTTCGTTGATGGCGCTATCACGGATCACTACCTGACCGTTGGTATTGGCATCAACATCCAGCGAGCGGCCCAGTTGCGCCACGCCATCACCGGAAGCATTGAAACGGCTGTTTACGGCGAGGAAACCGTAGTAAATGTTGGACAGCGTAGCCGGTGCAAACACATACGCTTCTTGCTGGGTACGGGAGTTCACCACGCGGAATTCGGTGTTATCGAACACCACTGCGCCGCGACCAGAAACGATATCCACATCCCCTTCAATATAGCTGTTGGTCACCAGCGTACGCGGCTGGCGATTCGTTTCCAGACGGTTCTGCACACCGCTGTTGGTGACAAAGAAGGTGTTCTGACGACCGAGAATGTTGACGTTATTGATCTGCACTTTGTCGCCATCAGTACGCAGTGCCACCGCCGGATGGTTACCCGCATCTACGCTATCGCCCAGCGTGTTTTCGATGGTCAGGTTTTGCAGTTGCAGGCCATTGTTTTGTGACCAGAAGACCGCAGAGCAGAGAACACCGATACTGTCGCTGCGTTTACTCTGGCAGCTATCGTACATATACCACGCCGGTTTACCTGGCATATATTTGCCGCGCGGGTTGACGTCGTGACGCCAGTCGGCAGGGCTCATGCCACCATCAAGGGAAAGCCCAATCTTCACATCAATCGGTTTTTCACCTGTACCGTACAGAGTAATTCCACCCGGAGCGGCAGGGACATACACCGTTCCCTGATACTCACCAGGCATCACGGCAATATACTGGCGCTTGTTGGTACGCTTGATAATTGCCGCATCTACCGCCGCCTGAATCGTGGTATGCGTTACACCTTGAGTACCCGCCGGGCCGACAACAAAGTCAGGTTGCGCAGGCAGGGTAATCGGGGAAGGATTCCACGCTGCCGCACCTGGTGTCAGGGATGCAAAATAGTGTTGAGCATCGAAATTCTGCGCTTCTTTTGCCGACAGAATCGGGCGCGAAGAGGTACCAGGCGCGGTTTGATCAGAAGGACGTTGATCGGGCGGTGTTGAGCTACAGGCGGTCAGCGTCACGCCAAAAGCCAATGCCAGCGCCAGACGGGAAACTGAAAATGTGTTCACAGGTTGCTCCGGGCTATGAAATAGAAAAATGAATCCGTTGAAGCCTGCTTTTTTATACTAACTTGAGCGAAACGGGAAGGTAAAAAGACAAAAAGTTGTTTTTAATACCTTTAAGTGATACCAGATGGCATTGCGCCATCTGGCAGAGTGATTAACTAAACATCGCAGTAATCGAGGCACTCGCCAGAGAGTGAAAATGAACGTTAAACCCGACCATCGCGCCGCTGGCACCTTCATCGACATCAATACGTTCTACATCCAGCGCGTGAACGGTAAAAATGTAGCGATGGGTTTCGCCTTTCGGCGGCGCTGCGCCATCGTACCCGGTTTTACCAAAGTCGGTACGCGTCTGCAAAACGCCGTCTGGCATAGCTACCAGACCAGAGCCAAACCCTTGCGGTAATACGCGGGTATCAGCGGGTAAATTAACAACTACCCAGTGCCACCAGCCGGAGCCGGTTGGCGCATCCGGGTCATAGCAGGTGACAACAAAACTTTTCGTTCCCACAGGAACATCATCCCACGCCAGATGCGGTGAAATATTATCGCCATCGTAACCCATGCCGTTAAAGACATGACGATGCGGCAGCTTATCGCCATCGCGCAGATCGTTACTGATGAGTTTCATGAACCCTCCTTTCTTGTTTGCAGAAAGTGTAGCCAGAAACCCTCACGCTGACTTCCCGTTATTGGCAAAAAAATGTTTCATCCTGCACCGCACGGTTAACCGCTGCGGTCAGACGCTGCAACTGTTGCGGGAGAATAATATAGGGCGGCATCAGGTAAATCAGTTTGCCAAAAGGCCGGATCCAGACACCCTGTTCGACAAAGAATTTTTGCAGCGCTGCCATATTCACCGGACGAGTGGTTTCGACCACGCCGATTGCCCCCAGTACGCGCACATCGGCAACCATTTCGGCGTCACAGGCGGGGGCAAGTTGCTCGCGTAGCTGCGCTTCAATAGCCGCCACCTGATGCTGCCAGTCGCCAGATTCAAGAATCGCCAGGCTGGCGTTTGCTGCTGCGCAGGCCAGCGGATTGCCCATAAAAGTTGGCCCATGCATAAAGCAGCCGGCTTCGCCGTTACTGATGGTTTCCGCAACCTCGCGCGTGGTGAGCGTGGCGGAAAGGGTCATTGTGCCGCCGGTTAAGGCTTTACCGAGACACAAAATATCCGGCGCGATTTCTGCATGTTCACAGGCAAACAGTTTGCCGGTACGACCAAATCCGGTGGCGATCTCGTCGGCAATCAGCAAGATACCTTCGCGATCGCACATTTTGCGGATTCGTTTTAACCATTCCGGATGGTACATGCGCATCCCGCCTGCGCCCTGGACAATCGGTTCAATGATCACCGCCGCGATTTCATGACGATGCGCTGCCATCAGGCGGGCAAAGCCCACCATATCGCGCTCATCCCATTCGCCATCCATGCGGCTTTGCGGGGCGGGAGCAAACAGGTTTTCTGGCAGATAGCCTTTCCACAGGCTGTGCATTGAGTTGTCCGGATCGCACACCGACATCGCGCCAAAGGTATCGCCATGATAACCATTGCGGAAGGTTAGAAAACGCTGGCGCGCTTCGCCTTTGGCCTGCCAGTACTGCAACGCCATTTTCATCGCCACTTCTACCGCTACGGAGCCGGAGTCCGCGAGAAAAACGCACTCCAGCGGTTGCGGCGTCATTGCCACCAATTTGCGGCACAGCTCAATGGCGGGCGCATGGGTGATACCGCCAAACATCACATGCGACATAGCATCAATTTGCGACTTCATCGCCGCATTAAGCTGCGGGTGATTGTAACCGTGGATCGCCGCCCACCAGGACGACATACCGTCAACCAGGCGCCTGCCGTCAGACAAAATTAGCTCGCAACCTTCGGCGCTTGCCACCGGATAAACCGGCAGCGGGGAGGTCATGGATGTGTATGGGTGCCAGATATGGCGTTGGTCAAAGGCAAGATCGTCCGTTGTCATAATCGACTTGTAAACCAAATTGAAAAGATTTAGGTTTACGAGTCTACACCGAATTAACAACAAAAAACACGTTTTGGAGAAGCCCCATGGCTCACCGCCCACGCTGGACATTGTCGCAAGTCACAGAATTATTTGAAAAACCGTTGCTGGATCTGCTGTTTGAAGCGCAGCAGGTGCATCGTCAGCATTTCGATCCTCGTCAGGTGCAGGTCAGCACTTTGCTGTCGATTAAGACCGGAGCTTGTCCGGAAGATTGCAAATATTGCCCGCAAAGCTCGCGCTACAAAACCGGGCTGGAAGCCGAGCGGTTGATGGAAGTTGAACAGGTGCTGGAGTCGGCGCGCAAAGCGAAAGCGGCGGGATCGACGCGTTTCTGTATGGGCGCGGCGTGGAAGAATCCCCACGAACGCGATATGCCGTACCTGGAACAAATGGTGCAGGGGGTAAAAGCGATGGGTCTGGAGGCGTGTATGACGCTGGGCACGTTGAGTGAATCTCAAGCGCAGCGCCTGGCGAATGCCGGGCTGGATTACTATAACCACAACCTCGACACCTCGCCGGAGTTTTACGGCAATATCATCACCACCCGCACCTATCAGGAACGTCTCGATACGCTGGAAAAAGTGCGAGAAGCTGGGATTAAAGTCTGTTCAGGTGGCATTGTGGGCTTAGGCGAAACGGTGAAAGATCGCGCCGGATTATTACTGCAACTGGCAAACCTGCCGACGCCGCCGGAAAGCGTGCCAATCAACATGCTGGTGAAGGTGAAAGGCACACCGCTGGCGGATAACGATGATGTCGATGCCTTTGATTTTATTCGCACCATTGCCGTAGCGCGGATCATGATGCCGACCTCTTACGTACGCCTTTCTGCCGGACGCGAGCAGATGAACGAACAGACTCAGGCGATGTGCTTTATGGCTGGCGCAAACTCGATTTTCTACGGTTGCAAACTGCTGACTACGCCGAATCCGGAAGAAGATAAAGACCTGCAACTGTTCCGCAAACTGGGGCTAAATCCGCAGCAAACTGCCGTGCTGGCGGGCGATAACGAACAACAGCAGCGTCTGGAGCAGGCGCTGATGACCCCGGACACTGACGAATATTACAACGCGGCAGCACTATGATCTGGCAGGAGAAAATCGACGCGGCGCTTGATGCGCGGCGTGTTGCTGATGCCTTGCGTCGCCGTTATCCGGTGGCACAAGGAGCCGGACGCTGGCTGGTGGCAGATGATTGCCAGTATCTGAACTTTTCCAGTAACGATTATTTAGGTTTAAGCCATCATCCGCAAATTATCCGCGCCTGGCAGCAGGGCGCGGATCAATTTGGTGTCGGTAGCGGCGGTTCCGGTCACGTCAGCGGTTATAGCGTGGCGCACCAGGTGCTGGAAGAAGAACTGGCCGAATGGCTGGGCTATTCGCGGGCGCTGCTGTTTATTTCTGGTTTTGCCGCTAATCAGGCTGTCATTGCCGCGATGATGGCGAAAGAGGACCGTATTGTTGCCGACCGGCTTAGCCATGCCTCATTGCTGGAGGCTGCAAGTTTAAGCCCGTCGCCGCTTCGCCGTTTTGCTCATAACGATGTCACTCATCTGGCGCGACTGCTTGCTTCCCCCTGTCCGGGGCAGCAACTGGTAGTGACAGAAGGTGTGTTCAGCATGGACGGCGATAGTGCGCCACTGGAGGAAATCCAGCAGGTAACGCAACAGCACGATGGCTGGTTGATGGTCGATGACGCCCACGGCACGGGCGTTATCGGGGAGCAGGGGCGTGGCAGCTGCTGGCTGCAAAAGGTAAAACCAGAATTGCTGGTGGTGACGTTTGGCAAAGGATTTGGCGTCAGCGGGGCAGCGGTGCTTTGCTCCAATACGGTGGCGGATTATCTGCTGCAATTCGCTCGCCATCTTATCTACAGCACCAGTATGCCGCCCGCTCAGGCGCAGGCATTACGTGCGTCGCTGGCGGTCATTCGCAGTGATGAGGGGGATGCACGGCGCGAAAAACTGGCGGCACTCATTACGCGTTTTCGTGCCGGAGTGCAGGATTTGCCGTTTACGCTTGCTGGCTCATGCAGCGCCATCCAGCCATTGATCGTCGGTGATAACAGCCGTGCGTTACAACTGGCAGAAAAACTGCGCCAGCAAGGCTGCTGGGTCACGGCGATTCGCCCGCCAACCGTACCCGCTGGTACTGCGCGACTGCGCTTAACGCTAACCGCAGCGCATGAAATGCAGGATATCGACCGTCTGCTGGAGGTGCTGCATGGCAACGGTTAATAAACAAGCCATTGCTGCGGCATTTGGACGGGCAGCCGCACACTATGAGCAACACGCCGATCTACAGCGCCAGAGTGCTGACGCCTTACTGGCAATGCTCCCACAGCGTAAATACACCCGCGTACTGGATGCGGGTTGTGGACCAGGCTGGATGAGCCGCCGCTGGCGAGAGCGTCACGCGCAGGTGACTGCGTTAGATCTCTCTCCGCCAATGCTTGTTCAGGCACGCCAGAAGGATGCCGCAGACCATTATCTGGCGGGAGATATCGAATCCCTGCCGTTAGCGACTGCGACGTTCGATCTTGCATGGAGCAATCTCGCGGTGCAGTGGTGCGGTAATTTATCCACGGCACTCCGCGAGCTGTATCGGGTGGTGCGCCCCGGAGGCGTGGTCGCGTTTACCACGCTGGTGCAGGGATCGTTACCCGAACTGCATCAGGCGTGGCAGGCGGTGGACGAGCGTCCGCATGCTAATCGCTTTTTACCGCCAGATGAAATCGAACAGTCGCTAAACGCCGTGCATTATCAACATTATATTCAGCCCATCACGCTGTGGTTTGATGATGCGCTCAGTGCCATGCGTTCGCTGAAAGGCATCGGTGCCACGCATCTTCATGAAGGGCGTGACCCGCGAATATTAACGCGTTCGCAGTTGCAGCGATTGCAACTGGCCTGGCCGCAACAACAGGGGCGATATCCTCTGACGTATCATCTTTTTTTGGGAGTGATTGCTCGTGAGTAAATGTTATTTTGTCACCGGAACGGATACCGAAGTGGGGAAAACTGTCGCCAGCTGCGCGCTTTTACAAGCCGCAAAGGCAGCAGGCTACCGGACGGCAGGTTACAAACCGGTGGCCTCTGGCAGCGAAAAGACCCCGAAAGGCTTACGTAATAGTGACGCGCTGGCGTTACAGCGCAACAGTAGCCTGCAGCTGGATTACGCAACGGTAAATCCTTACACCTTCGCAGAACCCACCTCGCCGCATATCATCAGCGCGCAAGAGGGCAGGCCGATAGAAGCATTGGTAATGAGCGCCGGATTACGCGCGCTTGAACAACAGGCTGACTGGGTGTTAGTGGAAGGTGCTGGCGGCTGGTTTACGCCGCTTTCTGACACTTTCACTTTTGCGGATTGGGTAACACAGGAACAACTGCCAGTGATACTGGTTGTGGGCGTGAAACTCGGCTGTATTAATCACGCGATGTTGACTGCGCAGGCAATACTACACGCCGGACTGACTCTGGCGGGGTGGGTGGCGAACGATGTCACGCCTCCGGGAAAACGTCACGCTGAATATATGACCACGCTCACCCGCATGATTCCCGCGCCGCTGCTGGGCGAAATTCCCTGGCTTGCAGAAAATCCAGAAAATGCGGCAACCGGAAAGTACATCAATCTTGCCTTAATGTAGTCATCCTGTGCTTGGTTAAATTGTGAGCGAGATCGCGTCTCCGATTGACTGCAATTTAACCAATTAAATTCTAAAAAAATCACGAAAAAAATTTTACCTCCGCATCATGCGGTGAATGTGGGAATTGCCCAGGCGGCGGGGGATAGGGGCTGCAGACAGTTATCCACTATTCCTGTGGATAACCATGTGTATTAGAGTTAGAAAACACGAGGCAAGCGAGAGAATACGCGGCTTGCACGCGAATTGGCGTTAAAGACGGCTCAAAGAAATATCTTTTATTTTTTAACAGGTTAGATAATTGCAATGGCAGTCACTGAACAGGCATCTCTTGCCATAAAACTGTCATCAATCATCTTGACAAATGTTAAAAAAGCCGTTGCTTTGGGGATAACCCGGTAAGGCCGGAGTTTTATCTCGCCACAGAGTAAATCTTGTTCATGATTGACAGCGGAGTTTACGCTGTAACAGAAATATTATGGTGATGAACTGTTTTTTTATCCAGTATAATTTGTTGGCATAATTAAGTACGACGAGTAAAATTACATACCTGCCCGCCCAACTCCTTCAGGTAGCGACTCATGAGTAAACCGTTCAAACTGAATTCCGCTTTTAAACCTTCTGGCGATCAGCCGGAGGCGATTCGACGTCTCGAAGAGGGGCTGGAAGATGGCCTGGCGCACCAGACGTTACTTGGCGTGACTGGCTCCGGGAAAACCTTCACCATTGCCAATGTCATTGCTGACCTTCAGCGCCCTACCATGGTACTTGCGCCCAACAAAACGCTGGCGGCCCAGCTGTATGGCGAAATGAAAGAATTCTTCCCGGAAAACGCGGTGGAATATTTCGTCTCCTACTACGACTACTATCAGCCGGAGGCCTATGTACCGAGTTCCGACACCTTTATTGAGAAAGATGCCTCGGTAAACGAACATATCGAACAGATGCGTTTGTCCGCCACCAAAGCGATGCTGGAGCGGCGTGATGTGGTTGTGGTGGCGTCTGTTTCCGCGATTTATGGTCTGGGCGATCCTGATTTATATCTCAAGATGATGCTCCATCTCACGGTCGGTATGATTATCGATCAGCGCGCGATTCTGCGCCGACTGGCGGAGCTGCAATACGCTCGTAATGATCAGGCATTCCAGCGCGGTACTTTCCGCGTTCGTGGTGAGGTGATAGATATCTTCCCGGCAGAATCGGATGACATTGCACTTCGCGTGGAACTGTTTGACGAGGAAGTGGAACGATTGTCGTTATTTGACCCGCTGACCGGGCAGATTGTTTCCACTATTCCACGTTTTACCATCTACCCGAAAACGCACTACGTCACGCCGCGCGAGCGCATCGTACAGGCGATGGAAGAGATCAAAGAAGAACTGGCCGCCAGACGCAAAGTGCTGTTGGAGAACAACAAGTTGCTTGAAGAGCAGCGGCTGACCCAGCGTACCCAGTTTGATCTGGAGATGATGAACGAGCTGGGCTACTGTTCCGGGATTGAGAACTACTCGCGCTTCCTCTCCGGTCGTGGACCGGGTGAGCCACCGCCGACGCTGTTTGATTACCTGCCTGCCGATGGGCTGTTGGTCGTCGATGAATCTCACGTCACCATTCCACAAATTGGCGGCATGTATCGCGGTGACCGGGCGCGTAAAGAGACTCTGGTGGAGTACGGCTTCCGCCTGCCATCAGCGCTGGATAACCGTCCGCTGAAATTTGAAGAGTTCGAAGCATTAGCGCCGCAAACCATCTATGTTTCGGCGACGCCGGGTAATTACGAGCTGGAAAAATCCGGTGGCGATGTGGTGGATCAGGTGGTGCGTCCAACAGGCTTACTCGACCCGATTATCGAAGTGCGGCCAGTGGCAACACAGGTGGATGATCTTCTTTCGGAGATTCGTCAGCGAGCGGCAATTAACGAACGCGTACTGGTTACAACTCTGACCAAGCGGATGGCGGAAGATCTCACTGAATATCTCGAAGAACACGGTGAGCGCGTGCGTTATCTTCACTCAGATATCGACACCGTCGAACGTATGGAGATTATCCGCGACTTGCGTCTGGGTGAGTTCGACGTATTGGTAGGGATCAACTTACTGCGCGAAGGTCTGGATATGCCGGAAGTTTCGCTGGTGGCGATCCTCGACGCTGACAAAGAAGGCTTCCTGCGTTCCGAACGTTCGTTGATCCAGACCATTGGTCGTGCGGCACGTAACGTTAACGGTAAAGCGATTCTCTATGGCGATAAGATCACCCCATCAATGGCGAAAGCGATTGGCGAAACCGAACGTCGCCGCGAGAAACAGCAGAAGTACAACGAAGAACACGGCATTACGCCGCAAGGCTTGAACAAGAAAGTGGTCGATATCCTGGCGCTGGGGCAGAACATTGCCAAAACCAAAGCGAAGGGCAGAGGAAAATCGCGCCCGATTGTTGAACCGGATAATGTGCCGATGGATATGTCGCCTAAAGCGTTACAGCAGAAGATCCATGAACTGGAAGGGTTGATGATGCAACACGCGCAGAATCTGGAGTTCGAAGAAGCGGCGCAAATTCGTGACCAGTTGCATCAGTTGCGTGAGCTGTTTATTGCCGCGTCGTGACAAGATGACGAAGCCGGAATATTCTTCCGGCTTCGTGTTAACCTAAAGCCTGTAATGCCTTTTCCAGCGCGCTATGCAACAACTGGCGGTCATGACGATACGGAATATCGCTGGCCTCCAGCACTTCCTGAATCACAATCCGCTCTTTCACCGCCGAGACATCCTCTTTTGGCCCGACGATGACCGCATCAATTACCTTTTTACCAACATACTGCTCCATAATTGCCAGCTTGCTTTCCAGCTTCAGATTAGCCGCAGGTAAACTCAACTCACGCCCCAGATTGCCGATATAGACCATCGGCGCTGGCGTGCGGCGTAATGCCTGTGCGATTTCCTTCAGCAGCAGAATTGGCATCAGGCTGGTGTAAAAACTGCCAGGCCCAATAATGATGAGATCCGCTTCACTGATAGCGTGAACCGCCTCACGCGTTGCGGGTACATTCGGCGTTAACAATAACTCTTGAATCGGCGCAGTTAACTGGTCGATATTGACCTCGCCGTATACTTCATGCCCCTGATCGTCAATCGCCATCAGATCAACAGGATGCTCCGACATCGGAATCAAATGTGCGTCCACTTTCAGCAGATTTCGAATCAGATTGATCGCTTCAAGAGGTCGCACGCTAAGGTGATCCAGTGCCTTTAACATCAGGTTTCCAAGGTTGTGCCCGGAAAGTTCGCCATTACCGCCGAAACGATATTCAAACATTGCGGAAGCGACGCTGGGTTCAGTTATCAGCTGATTGAGGCAGTTGCGCATATCGCCCCAGGCAATGCCGCCTTCTGAGCGGCGAATACGCCCCGTCGAGCCACCGTTATCGGTGGTGGTGACGATACCCGTTAAACGAGAACCCAAAGACGAAAGTGATGAGAGAACGCGTCCCAGTCCATGCCCTCCGCCGAGAGCAACGACACGATCAAGATCAGCCAGCGTACGATTGCGCATATAGTTTCCTGGAGTCAGATTATCCGCGCTACAGTAGCGCAAATTGCGAGGAAACAGCAATTAACCTGCCAATATTGAGGATACAAACTATTTTCTTCTACCTCTAAAGGACGATGCACGCTATGCCTCCCTGATGATGTATATCAAAGTAAAACCGCCATTTTCCCTTATTCTGTAGCGAAATAGCACGATCATGACGCTATATACATGATTACATAGCGAAAGTGTGGATGGTAAAAATCTCATTTACACGCTAGTATCGGCTTAACCACTAAACACTCTAGCCTCTGCACCTGGGTCAACTGATACGGTGCTTTGGCCGTGACAATGCTCGTAAAGATTGCCACCAGGGCGAAGGAAGAAATGACTTCGCCTCCCGTATCTGGAAAGGTGTACATGGCTTCACAACTGACTGATGCATTTGCGCGTAAGTTTTACTACTTGCGCCTGTCGATTACTGATGTGTGTAACTTTCGTTGCACCTACTGCCTGCCGGATGGTTACAAGCCGAGCGGCGTCACCAATAAAGGCTTTCTGACCGTCGATGAAATTCGCCGGGTTACGCGCGCCTTCGCCAGTCTGGGCACCGAAAAAGTCCGTCTGACAGGTGGTGAGCCATCTTTACGCCGCGACTTTACCGATATCATCGCCGCTGTGCGAGAAAACGACGCTATTCGCCAGATAGCGGTCACCACCAATGGTTACCGTCTGGAGCGCGATGTGGCGAACTGGCGCGATGCTGGACTTACTGGCATCAACGTCAGCGTCGACAGTCTGGACGCTCGCCAGTTTCATGCCATTACCGGGCAGGATAAATTCAACCAGGTCATGGCAGGAATCGATGCTGCATTTGAGGCCGGTTTTGAGAAGGTCAAAGTCAATACCGTGCTGATGCGTGATGTTAATCATCACCAGCTCGACACCTTTCTGAACTGGATCCAGCATCGTCCCATCCAGCTGCGTTTCATCGAACTGATGGAAACGGGCGAGGGCATCGAGCTCTTCCGTAAGCATCACATCTCTGGTCAGGTTCTGCGTAACGAGCTACTGCGTCGCGGCTGGATCCACCAATTACGTCAACGCAGCGACGGTCCCGCGCAAGTCTTTTGTCATCCGGATTACGCCGGAGAGATTGGCCTTATCATGCCGTATGAAAAAGACTTCTGCGCCACTTGCAACCGCCTGCGCGTTTCCTCCATTGGTAAACTCCATCTCTGCCTGTTTGGTGAAGGCGGCGTTAACCTGCGCGATCTGCTGGAAGACGATACCCAGCAACAGGCGCTGGAAGCGCGTATTTCAGCGGCGCTGCGGGAGAAAAAACAGACCCATTTCCTGCATCAAAATAACACCGGTATTACGCAAAACTTATCGTACATTGGTGGCTAAAACGTCAAAAGGAGAGATCAGATGAGTCAGGTAAGCACTGAATTTATCCCGACCCGTATTGCTATTCTTACGGTTTCTAATCGTCGCGGTGAAGAAGACGATACCTCCGGTCACTATCTGCGCGACTCGGCGCAAGAAGCGGGCCATCACGTTGTCGATAAAGCCATTGTGAAAGAAAACCGCTACGCTATTCGCGCTCAGGTATCTGCGTGGATCGCCAGCGACGATGTACAAGTGGTGTTGATTACGGGTGGTACTGGCCTGACGGAAGGAGATCAGGCTCCCGAAGCGCTGCTGCCGTTGTTCGACCGTGAAGTTGAAGGTTTTGGTGAAGTGTTCCGGATGTTGTCGTTCGAAGAGATTGGCACTTCCACGTTGCAATCTCGTGCGGTAGCGGGCGTCGCTAACAAAACGCTGATTTTCGCCATGCCGGGTTCGACCAAAGCGTGCCGTACCGCATGGGAAAATATCATTGCGCCGCAGCTGGATGCCCGTACGCGTCCGTGTAATTTCCATCCACATTTGAAGAAATAAGTATGTCGCAACTGACCCATATCAACGCCGCTGGCGAAGCGCACATGGTGGATGTCTCCGCCAAAGCGGAAACCGTGCGTGAAGCGCGCGCCGAAGCCTTTGTCACCATGCGCAGCGAGACGCTGGCGATGATTATTGATGGTCGCCACCACAAAGGCGACGTATTTGCCACTGCGCGTATCGCCGGTATTCAGGCGGCAAAACGCACCTGGGATCTGATCCCGCTGTGTCACCCGCTGATGCTCAGCAAAGTTGAAGTCAATTTACAGGCCGAGCCGGAGCACAATCGGGTACGTATAGAAACCTTATGCCGCCTGACCGGGAAAACCGGTGTCGAAATGGAAGCGTTAACCGCGGCCTCCGTGGCGGCGCTGACCATTTATGACATGTGCAAAGCGGTGCAAAAAGATATGGTGATTGGTCCGGTACGTTTGCTGGCGAAGAGCGGCGGCAAGTCGGGTGACTTTAAGGTGGAAGCGGATGATTAACGTTCTTTTTTTCGCCCAGGTGCGCGAGTTGGTGGGAACAGATGCAACCGAAGTGGCTGCGGATTTCCCAACCGTTGAAGCGTTACGCCAACATCTGGCTGCGCAGAGCGATCGCTGGGCGCTGGCGCTGGAAGATGGCAAATTGCTGGCTGCTGTCAACCAGACGCTGGTGAGTTTTGACCATTCGCTGACTGACGGCGACGAAGTGGCTTTCTTCCCGCCGGTAACCGGAGGTTAAGATGGCAGAAACCAAAATTGTTGTCGGCCCGCAGCCGTTCAGCGTAGGAGAAGAGTACCCGTGGCTGGCTGAGCGTGACGAAGACGGTGCGGTAGTCACCTTTACCGGTAAGGTGCGCAACCATAACCTGGGCGACAGCGTCAAAGCATTAACCCTCGAACACTATCCGGGAATGACAGAAAAAGCACTGGCAGAAATCGTTGATGAAGCGCGTAACCGCTGGCCGCTGGGGCGCGTCACGGTAATTCACCGCATTGGTGAATTATGGCCGGGCGATGAAATTGTTTTTGTCGGTGTTACCAGTGCGCATCGCAGCAGTGCGTTTGAAGCCGGGCAGTTTATTATGGATTATCTCAAAACCCGCGCACCGTTCTGGAAGCGCGAAGCCACGCCGGAAGGCGACCGTTGGGTCGAAGCTCGGGAGAGCGATCAGCAGGCGGCAAAACGCTGGTAGTTTATTGTTAGCCGGATAAGGCACCGCTGCGTCCGGCAATTTCACCGCTCAGTACATACGTTTACGCTGCGTCGATGCACAGCCTCATCATTTTGCAGTATCCTTAAGATATTCCTTATATCTTCAGGAGAAAGTCATGGACAGATTCCCACGTTCTGATTCAATCGTACAACCCCGGGCTGGCTTGCAAACTTATATGGCGCAAGTCTATGGCTGGATGACCGTTGGCTTGTTGCTGACAGCATTTGTTGCCTGGTATGCGGCTAATTCCGCGGCCGTGATGGAGCTGTTGTTTACTAACCGTGTCTTTTTAATCGGTCTGATCATCGCGCAATTAGCATTGGTTATTGTGTTATCAGCGATGATTCAAAAGCTGAGCGCAGGTGTAACGACGATGCTCTTTATGCTTTATTCGGCGCTGACGGGTCTTACGCTTTCCAGTATTTTCATTGTCTATACCGCTGCTTCTATCGCCAGTACTTTCGTCGTTACTGCCGGGATGTTCGGCGCAATGAGTCTGTACGGTTACACCACGAAGCGTGATCTAAGCGGCTTTGGCAATATGCTGTTTATGGCGTTAATCGGCATTGTGCTGGCATCGCTGGTTAACTTCTGGCTGAAAAGCGAAGCATTGATGTGGGCAGTCACCTACATCGGCGTGATTGTCTTTGTCGGATTGACGGCGTATGACACCCAGAAACTGAAAAATATGGGTGAGCAGATTGATACTCGCGACACGTCGAACCTGCGCAAATATTCCATTCTTGGCGCGTTAACCTTGTATCTGGACTTCATCAACCTGTTCCTGATGTTGCTGCGGATCTTCGGCAACCGCCGTTAATTCTTTTTCACCATCAATATCCCGGCCATGTGTCGGGATTTTTTTTCTTACTAAAAACGACACTTAACAAGTACCAGGTATAAAATATGCCTTATGGACGAGCGGAAGCGTTTTCTGTATCCATAAATGCAAAAGTATTTTGTATGCGTAGTTTTAAATTTATTGATGGTGAATATTAATGTTTTTTCTAAGGACAACTAAAAGAATGGAATCATACTCGCAAAATAGCAATAAAGTAGATTTTCAGCACGAAGCCAGGATATTAAACGGCATATGGCTCATTACCGCTTTGGGTTTGGTGGCAACCGCAGGGCTGGCCTGGGGCGCTAAGTATCTCGAAATTACGGCAACAAAATATGATTCACCGCAAATGTATGTTGCTATAGGATTATTATTACTTTCTATGTATGGCTTAAGTAAAGATATCAACAAGATAAATACCGCCATCGCGGGCGTAATATATTTGTTTTTAATCTCTTTGGTGGCGATTGTCGTTGCGAGTTTAGCGCCTGTATCTGCCATTATCGTCGTGTTCAGCACTGCGGGATCGATGTTTTTAATCAGTATGCTGGCAGGTCTATTGTTTAAATTTGATCCTGGTTCTCACCGTTTTATCATTATGATGACGTTGACAGGGTTGGCCCTGGTAATCATCGTGAATGCCACATTAATGAGTGAACGACCCATTTGGGTAATAAGTTGCTTAATGATTGTCTTATGGTCAGGCATTATCTCGCATGGACGAAATAAGCTCCTTGAACTGACAGGAAAAAGCCATAGTGAAGAATTATGGAGTCCGGTTCGTTGTGCTTTTGTAGGTGCATTAACACTCTATTACTATTTTATCGGCTTCTTTGGGATTCTTGCCACTATAGCTATAACGCTTGTCTGGCAAAGGCATACGCGGTTTTTTCATTAGCCGTAAATGCACATACTAAAGAACTTAACTATACTTCACATCGCCGCTTCATTTTTCGCCCGTAGCTTCTTCGCCTGGCTTTCCAGCAACAGGTAACAGATCAGCGCCAGCAGCAGTGGGATAAAGTAATACAGCACACGGTAAGCGAGCAGGGCGGCGATAATTGTGCCTTTGGAGGTATGCTCCCCAGCCAGTAGCGCGATAAACACCGCTTCCAGCACACCAATTCCCGCCGGAATATGCACGATGACGCCAGCAATACTACTAACCAGCAACACGCCCACTACAAAGAAATAGCTTACGCTTTGACCAAGTAACAGCCAGATAATCGCTCCCATTACCATCCAGTTAACGCTGGAAATCAGCATCTGGGCGAGGGCGAATTTCCACGAAGGCAGCACCAGCTTTTGCCCTTTGATGGTCATATGGCGGTGCTTCGCGAAAGCGCAAAACCACAAATAAACCGCGATAATCATCAGTAAGCCAATACCGAGAATACGCAGCGTAGTTTGATCGACATACCAGTGATCCGGCAACTCCACCACGCCTGCGGTAAAGATAACCCCCGCTAGCAAAATATAGCCTAGCCAGTTGGTGGTAATACTGAGCGAAAAAATCCGCGTAATAGTGCTGCCCGGTAACCCCAGTCGGGAGTACAAACGATAGCGCATACCAATGCCGCCGACCCAGGTACTGAGTGTCAGGTTGAAGGCGTAGCAGATAAACGACACCAGCATCACCTGGCGCTTCGCCAGTTTGTGACCGCAGTAGAAACGGGCGAGCAGGTCGTAGCAACCGTAAATCAGATAACTGACGACCACCAGCCCGACCGCACTAAGCAGCGCAACGCGATTGTAGTCGCGGATGACCTTCCAGACCTCTTCCCAGTCCACTTTTTTGGCGTAGACCACCAGCAACACAATCACCGCGATAAAAAACAGCCAGGTGAGGAGTTTCTTTGCTAAGCGCCAGCGCGGGTGTGATTTACTCATCAGGGTTTTACCCCCGTGTTTTCAGTTTCTACCCGATCCTGCGTTTCCATTGTCGGTTGTGCGGGGGGACCAACCTGCGCCAGACGTGGCGTGTGCGCCGGAAGCCAGCCCACCAGCGCCGGGAAGTGGCGTAAAAAGTGGAACGCCAGCACGCTTTTGGTCAGGTTCCACCAGGTGCGTTTCGGCAGCATGGTCTCATCGACCTGCTGACAATCTGCGGCGATAATGCCGTTCAGATTATCGCGCAGCGTCTGGTTAAAATTACGATCGTGGATGATGACATTTGCTTCGAGATTCAGTGACAAACTGAGCGGATCGAGATTACTGGACCCTACTGTCGCCCAGTGATCGTCCATCAATGCCACTTTGCCGTGGAGCGGGCGGCGGCGGTACTCAAACACCTGAACGCCGCCTTTAACCAGATAGTTATACAGCAAATGTGCGCCGACTCTGACAATCGGCATATCCGGTTCGCCCTGAATGATCAGTTTGATCCGCACCCCGCGCCGTGCCGCTTTACGCAAGGCGTGTAAAAAACGATAGCCGGGGAAGAAGTAGGCGTTGGCGATAATCACTTCCCGCCGCGCCTGAGTGAGCATTTTCAGATAGTGACGTTCGATATCATCGCGATGTTCTTCGTTATCGCGCCAGACCAGCAATACCTGCGCTTCTCCCGGCTGGCGGTTCTCTTCCGCTTTATGATGACGTCGCCACCAGCGTCGCGCCGCGCTCTGTCCTGGCAGGTTTTCCAGCTCAAACTGGAGAATATCTTCGACAATCGGCCCTTCGAGGCGAACCGCGTAATCCTGTTTGGCCTCCGGGCCGTAGCTGGACATATGCTCGGCGGAGTAATTCAGCCCGCCAATAAAGGCGATACGCGCGTCGATCACCACAATTTTGCGATGCATCCGGCGAAACACATTGGTGCGCATACCAAAAAGGCGAGGGCGGGGATCGTAGTAGCGGAACACCACGCCAGCTGCCGTCAGTTCATTGACAAACTCATCGCTGAGATCCGGCGAACCGTAGCCATCCAGCAAGACTTCCGCTTTTACCCCGCGTTGCGCTGCTGCCAATAGCGCCGCATGCAGCTGTTTGCCGACGTCATCCTCAAACCAGATAAACGTTTCAAGAATGATGCGTTCTTGTGCCTCTCCAATCGCCTTAAACACCGCGGGATAATATTGCTCGCCGTTTTCCAGCAACTGGATCTTATTGCCTTCGCGCCAGCTACATTTCATAAATGAATCTCCGCACTTAAAGGGGCATGATCAGAAAGGTGTCGCCATGTCCGCAGCGGCAACGCGGTTGGTGCGCTGGCGCTGGCATTTTTGACGTAGATCCTGTCCAGTCGTAGTAGAGGAAATTGCACCGGAAACGTGCGCGCCGGGCGTCCGTGGGCGCGGGTAAAAATCTCATCCAGCCCGGCCTGCACTTTTAACGGATGATTAGCTTTTTGCCGCCAGTCGTTGAAATCACCCGCTACCAATACCGGTTCGCCGTCCGGTAGCTCATTCACCCATTCGGCGAGCATCGCAAGCTGCGCCTGACGGTGCGCCTCACGCAGGCCCAGATGTACGCACATCACATGAATCGCTTTCCCGGTCATCGGCGGCACAATGCGGCAGTAGAGCACGCCGCGCTTTTCCGCACCATCGACCGAAACATCACGATTCTCATAATGTTCAATGGGATAACGTGAAAGAACCGCATTACCGTGATGTCCTTCCGGGTATACGGCATTGCGACCGTAGGCGAAATCGCTCCACATGGTGTCGGCGAGAAACTCGTAGTGCGAGGTATCGGGCCAGTTTTCCACATGCAGCGGATGAACTTCGTGCGCGCCCATCACTTCCTGCAGGCAAACAATATCGGCGCTGACGGTACGCACGGCGTCGCGAAGTTCCGGCAAAATGAAGCGTCGGTTAAACGCGGTAAAGCCTTTGTGAATATTGATGGTGAGCACCTTGAACGAAAATTGTTGTGTTTGATCGGGCATAATTTTCCTGTCTTTGCCTCTTATCTCATTGAAATAGTGTAGTCGGCGTCACAAAAAGGTGCGGTCTTACGGAATTTTCCGTAAAGTTCGGTACTCTGAATAAGTAGAGATAAATTCTTCAGGAGAGAAGCCATGAAGTGGCAACAACGTGTTCGTGTCGCAACTGGCCTAAGTTGCTGGCAGATTATGTTGCATTTACTGGTAGTGGCGCTGCTGGTGGTGGGCTGGATGAGTAAAACTCTGGTTCACGTCGGCGTAGGATTATGCGCACTGTATTGTGTCACGGTAGTGATGATGCTGGTGTTTCAGCGCCACCCCGAGCAACGCTGGCGTGAGGTGGCAGACGTGCTGGAAGAGCTGACCACGACCTGGTATTTTGGCGCAGCGCTGATTGTTCTGTGGCTGTTGTCCCGCGTACTGGAAAACAACTTTGTGCTGGCGATTGCAGGGCTGGCAATCCTTGCCGGCCCGGCGGTAGTGTCTTTGCTGGCGAAAGATAAGAAGTTACATCACCTTACGTCTAAACATCGCGTACGCCGCTGACCCTGTCGTGGCCGTTATCACCAGTAGCGGCCACAAACTATTCCACACAATATCCAGACTCGCATCCTTCAAATAAATCTGCTTGGTAATGTCCGTAAAGTGGCGAATAGGGTTAATCCACGTCAGATTTTGCAGCCACACTGGCATGTTTTCCACCGGCGAAACGTAACCGGAAAGGAGAATGGCGGGCATCATAAAGACAAACACGCCGATAAACGCCTGCTGTTGTGTTGAACAGAGTGATGAAATCAACAGACCGAATCCCACCAGCGATAAACCGTAAATCACCATCGTGAAGTAGAACAGCGCCAGCGATCCGGCGAAGGGGATTTGATACGCCCAGATACCAATCGCCAGCACAATGGTGGCCTGGAAGGTGGCGACAATTAATGCCGGTACGGCTTTGCCGATGAATATCTGCCAGGTGGTGAGGGGCGAAACCAGCAACTGATCGAGCGTACCTTGTTCACGTTCACGGGCGACGGAAAGTGAAGTGACTATCATTACGCCGATAGTGGTGATCATGGCGATCAGCGACGGCACCACAAACCATTTGTAGTCGAGATTCGGGTTATACCAGTTGCGTACCACCAGCTCGCTGTTGTTGGGTTTCGGTTTTCCTTCCAGCAGCTCCTGCTGATAATTTTTGACGATCTGTTGCAGGTAGTTGGCGGCAATTTGCGCACTGTTGGAGTTACGCCCGTCGAGGATCAACTGCAACGGCGCGGTCTGGAAGGTATCCAGTTTGCGCGAGAAGTCAGCCGGGAAACGCACCAGTAGTAACGCCTTTTGTGTGTCGATGGTCGGGCGGATCTCCTGCGGGCTTTTCAGCAGCAGCACATGGGTAAAGGCGCTGGCGCGGGCAAAACGTTGAGTAAGTTCTACCGAGTGCTCGCCGTTATCTTCATCGTAGATGGCGATGGTGGCGTTGGTCACTTCCAGCGTGGCGGCGAACGGGAACAGGATCACCTGAATTAGCACGGGTAAAATCAGAATTGCGCGGGTTTGCGGTTCGCGCAGCAGCGACTGCAACTCTTTGCGGATTAACGTCCATAAGCGATGAAACATGCTCTTCTCCCTAATCCAGCCGACGTTTGATTTTCAGCCACGTCAGGCCGATAAACATCACCGCCGAAGCGATCAAAAACAGCACGTTCACTATCAGCACCACTGGAATATTCCCGGCGAGGAACAGGCTTTGCAGGGTGCTGACGAAATAACGTGCGGGAATAATGTACGTCACCGCGCGGATCACCGCGGGCATACTGTCTATCTGAAATATAAAGCCGGAAAGCATAATCGACGGCAGAAAAGCCGCGTTCAGGGCCACCTGAGCGGCGTTGAACTGGTTGCGGGTAATCGTGGAAATCAGCAGCCCCATCCCCAGGGTACTGAGTAAAAACAGGCTGGAGATAAAAAACAGAATCAGCAGCGACCCGCGATACGGCACGCCGAGAATAAACACCGACACCAGCATACACAGCAACATCGCCAGCATCCCGAGAAAGTAATAAGGGATCAGCTTACACAGCAGCAGCTCCGTGCGGGTAATCTCCGTAGAGAGCAAAGCCTCCATGGTGCCGCGTTCCCATTCTCGCGCTACCACCAGCGAGGTGAGAATCGCGCCGATGACCGTCATGATAATGGTCACCGCACCGGGGATAATAAAGTGCTGGCTTATCGCCGCGGGGTTAAACCAGTAGCGGGTTTGTACATCAATAAGCGGTTCAAAAGTCTGCCCGTTATCCTCCGCGCGCTGCATTTGCCAGATCTGCCAGATCCCTTCGACATACCCCTGCACAAAGTTAGCGGTATTCGGCTCACTGCCGTCGGTGATCACCTGAATCGGTGCGGTGGCGTTGGCGCGCTCCATCTGTTCGGCGAAATCCACCGGAATAACCACCAGACCGCGAATTTTCCCCGCCTGCATTTTGGCGATCAGTTCCTGACGGTTATCGCTGATGGTGGCGTCGATGTAGGGCGAACCGGTCATGGTGTGGGTGAAATCCAGCGCCGCTTCGCTACGCTGTTCCAGTAAAATCCCGACGCGCAGCTTGCTGGAGTCGAGGTTAATGCCGTATCCAAAAATAAACAGCAGTAGCAGTGGGATCACTACCGCAATCAGCCAGCTACTCGGATCGCGAACGATCTGCCGTGTCTCTTTGACGCACAGCGCCCGCACGCGACGCCAGGACAGGATCGGATTACTCATTGCTATGCTCCTTATCCCAGTCGTGGATCAACTGAATAAAGGCTTGCTCCATAGTGGGATCGGGTTGTTCATCGTTGGCCGACTGCGCTTTCAAATCGTCCGGTGTGCCGCTGGCGATTAATTTCCCGCGGTACACCAAGCCGATGCGGTCGCAATATTCCGCTTCATCCATAAAGTGGGTGGTGACCATCACCGTGACGCCTTTCTCTACCATACTGTTGATATGTAGCCAAAATTCACGGCGGGTGAGGGGATCAACGCCGGACGTCGGTTCGTCGAGAAACAGAATGTCCGGTTCATGCATCAGCGAACAGGCCAGCGCCAGCCGCTGTTTAAAACCTAATGGCAGTTCATCGGTCGCGTGGGAGGCGATACTTTTCAGGCCGAACGCCTCGCTCATACGGGAGATTTTTTCGTTCTGCGCCCGACCGCGTAAGCCATACACACCAGAGAAAAAGCGTAAATTCTGTTCGACCGTCAGGTTGCCGTAGAGCGAAAATTTTTGCGCCATATAGCCGAGATGCTGGCGCGCTTTACCGGAACTCTCTTTCAGATCCATGCCCAGCACCAGGGCCTGACCAGAGGTCGGTACCAGCAAACCGCACATCATCTTAAAGGTGGTCGATTTACCCGCGCCGTTTGGTCCGAGCAAACCAAAAATCTCCCCGCGTTTAACGGCAAAGTTGACGTGATCGGTGGCGGCAAAATCACCAAATTTCTTGGTTAGTTCCTTCGCTTCGATCACCGTCTCGCCGGGTGTGCCTTCTACCGTATGTAATATTGCGCCCAGCGGCGATTCCGAGGTTCCGGCACCGCCCAGCAAATCAATAAACGCATCTTCAAAACGCGGCGTAGTTTCGTTGATGTCGATTTCCGGCATCCCGTCGGCATGGCGAATATCGTCTGGCGTGGTCTCTTTTTTGAGGATCAGACGTACCGATTTCCCCTGAATCATGCCGTCGCTGACCTGCGGCAGTTTCAATGCCCGTTGCAACAGTTTGCGGTTGCCCTCGTGCGGGCTGGTCATCAGAAAGCTGCGTCCGGCCATAGTTTGAGTCAGGGCCGTCGGTTCTCCCTGATACAGCAGCTCGCCTTCGTTCATCAGTAACACGTCACGGCACTGCTCGGCTTCGTCGAGATACGAGGTACTCCAGAGGATTAACATCCCTTCGCCCGCCAGCTCATGCACCATCTGCCACAGTTCGCGCCGTGAGATAGGGTCAACGCCGACGCCGGGTTCATCGAGCAGCAACACTTTCGGTTCGCCTACCAGGGTACAGGCCAGGCCGAGTTTTTGTTTCATCCCACCGGAGAGCTTGCCCGCCAGGCGTCCGGTAAACGGGCCAAGAGATGTAAACTCCAGCAGGCGAGCAAAAGTCTGCTTCCGTGCCTCGCCGGTGACGCTGCGCAAATCCGCGTACAGATTGAGATTTTCCATCACCGTCAGATCTTCATACAGGCCGAATTTCTGCGGCATATAGCCGAGCACGGCGTGCAGCGCAGCGTCGTTTTTGATCGGATCAAAGCCAATCACCGTGGCACTGCCGCTGTCGGGTTTCAGTAATCCCGCCAGCATCCGCATCAGCGTGGTTTTGCCCGCACCGTCCGGCCCAACCAGCCCCGTCACATAACCGGCGTGAATGGTGCAGTCGAGCGGTGCGACGGCGGGCTTGTCCATGCCCGGAAAGCGTTTTTCCAGGCCGTTCAGCGTGATAACGGCATCATTCATGTCCTGCCTCGTCACCGAATTGCACCGTTACCGGCATTCCCTGGCGTAACGCATCATCGGCGTCGGTCACCACAATACGCAGGCGATAGACGAGGTCGGTACGCAGATCCGGTGTTTCGACGGTTTTCGGGGTAAATTCAGCAGTCGGCGAAACGAAACCAATCTGCCCGTGATACGGTTTGTTCGGACGACCATCGGTATAAAGCAGCACTTTGCGCCCCGGCTGGGCCTGGTCAAGATTACGTTCATCAACATAGGCGCGTACCCACACCGGACGCGTCAGCGAGACGGTAAATACCGTGCCACCTTCATTAAGCACCGTGCCGGGCTCTACCGCGCGCGTTAACAGCGTGCCATCAGACGGTGCTATCAACGTTGAGTCCTGCAAATTCAGCTCCGCCTGCGCCAGTTGCGCCTGCGCTTGTTCGAGGCTGGCTTTCGCCTGGGCGATGTCCTGTTCGCGGTTACCGGAACGGTACTGACGCAATTTATCCTGCGCTGATTTCAGCGTGGCCTGCGCCTGGTCGCGCGAGGAGCGGGCATTTTCCAGGTCATTTGCCGAAATGGTGCGGCTTTTCCACAGTCCTTGCTGGCGGTTATAGAAGTTCTGCGCATAGTCATAGGCAGCTTGCGCCTGTTTCACCGCTGCGGCGGCCTGAGCGATTTCTTCATCGCGATACCCGGCAAGCATCAGGTCATACTGCGCCTGAGCCACCGAAACGCCCGCTTTCGCCTGCATCAGGGCAATCTCATACGGCTTGTGATCCAGTTCGCCCAGCACCTGGCCCGCTTTGATCGCATCACCTTCGTCCACCGCCAGCGACTCAACGCGCCCCCCAACACGGAAACTAAGATTCACCGTACGAATATCCACGTTGCCATACAGCGTCAGGCCGTTATCCTGGCGGCTTTGATACCACCAGTAGCCTCCGGCAACCACGGCGGCAAGTACTACTACCGCCAGTCCGATCACGACAGGTTTTTTCATCACTACAAACTCCTTTGCGATAATCCTTGCAAAATCAGGTCAATATGACAGGTCACCGTCTGGTTGATCAGTTCGGTCTTTTCTTCATCGAACGCGGTCCAGCCGGTACGTAACAGAATAGTTTCTTTGCCAAGACGAAACGCCAGAATCTCACCAATCAACGCATGGGTATGAAGGATCATGCGGGTATCGCTAGCGTCGCAGCCGGTCCAGGCGGCAATCAGGCGTGTAAGGTGACTGTGTAGCGGACTAATCACCTGTTCGTGCACCAGGTGGTAGGCTGCCGTGGGAGAGAGCTGCTCACGGGAGATAAATTTGCTGAGGTTGACGGTGTCATCCTGGGTGAGCAGCTTAATCATGTTTCTGCAGGCGCGAAGGATCAGTTCACGGATGGCTGCCCGATCCGGCTGTGGTTGTGCGAACAAACGTTCGGCTTCTTCGGCGTGTGGACGGAACTGCTCGCCAATAAAATCAGCAATCCACTGGGCGCAGGCGAGGTACAAATCTTCTTTCGAACCGAAGTAGTAGGTGATGGCTGCGATATTCTGCCCGGCCTGGGCGGCTATCTCGCGGGTGGTGGCGTTCATTCCATATTCACCAAACTGTGCCAGTGCCGCAGCAATCAGCTGTTTTTTCGCCTGTTCACCCTTGATTGTCATGGCAGGATTATTCATCGCACAGTCCATTCTTAATCAAATGATTGATTAAGATTATGACTCCATAGGGGAGTTGTCCAGTATGGCTAAGAATTTTAGCTACGCCAGTCACAGGGATAATTTATGCGCTGCGTCACAAAAACTGCTACACTCCGCTCCCTCATGACATTGTGGTTTTTGTCATTTTCCTTTTCAGTATCTCCCTGAAAACTACACCGGTAACGGTCGGGGCGGTTCGGAGTAGTTATGTCTTTCGATTCTTTGGGTTTAAGCCCTGATATCCTGCGCGCCGTTGCCGAGCAGGGTTACCGTGAACCCACCCCTATTCAGCAGCAGGCGATCCCTGCGGTGCTGGAAGGCCGCGACCTGATGGCCAGCGCCCAGACCGGTACCGGCAAAACAGCGGGCTTTACGCTGCCGCTGTTGCAACACCTGATCACTCGCCAGCCGCACGCCAAAGGGCGTCGTCCGGTACGCGCGCTCATTCTTACCCCGACCCGTGAACTGGCGGCGCAGATTGGCGAAAACGTCCGTGATTACAGCAAATATCTGAACATTCGTTCGCTGGTGGTGTTTGGCGGTGTCAGCATTAACCCACAAATGATGAAGTTGCGCGGCGGCGTTGATGTGCTGGTGGCAACGCCGGGACGTCTGCTGGACCTGGAACATCAAAATGCAGTGAAGCTGGATCAGGTTGAAATCCTCGTCCTTGATGAAGCTGACCGCATGCTCGACATGGGCTTTATCCACGATATCCGTCGCGTGTTAACAAAACTGCCAGCGAAGCGCCAGAACCTGTTGTTCTCCGCGACCTTCTCTGACGATATAAAAGCCCTGGCGGAAAAACTGTTGCACAACCCGCTGGAAATCGAAGTGGCACGCCGCAATACTGCGTCTGATCAGGTGACCCAGCACGTTCACTTTGTCGATAAGAAACGCAAACGCGAATTGCTGTCGCATATGATTGGGAAAGGGAACTGGCAGCAGGTGCTGGTGTTTACCCGTACCAAACATGGCGCTAACCATCTGGCTGAACAGCTTAATAAAGACGGCATCCGTAGTGCGGCGATCCACGGTAATAAATCGCAAGGTGCGCGTACTCGTGCGCTGGCCGATTTTAAATCGGGCGATATTCGTGTACTGGTGGCAACTGACATCGCTGCGCGCGGTCTGGATATCGAAGAGTTGCCGCACGTCGTCAACTATGAGTTACCAAACGTACCGGAAGATTATGTTCACCGTATCGGGCGTACTGGCCGTGCGGCGGCAACTGGCGAAGCATTGTCGCTGGTGTGTGTTGATGAACACAAACTGCTGCGTGATATCGAAAAACTGCTGAAAAAAGAGATCCCGCGCATTGCGATTCCGGGGTATGAGCCGGACCCGTCAATCAAAGCCGAACCGATCCAGAACGGTCGCCAGCAACGTGGCGGCGGTCGTGGACAGGGCGGTGGTCGCGGTCAACAGCAACCACGCCGTACGGAAAGTGGTGCGAAGTCTGGTAACGCGAAGCCCGCAGAAAAACCGTCTCGTCGTCTCGGCGATGCCAAACCGGCAGGCGAACAACAACGTCGCCGCCGTCCGCGTAAACCTGCCGCTGCGCAGTAATCTTTTATGCCGGGCTATGCCCGGCATGAGACTGATGACAAACACAAAACTGCCTGATGCGCTACGCTTATCAGGCCTACGTGAACTCTGCAATATATTGAATGTGCATGTTTTTGTAGGCCGGATAAGGCGCTCGCGCCGCATCCGGCATTTCACAACAAGCACTTGTCAGCCATTTGCGAGCGCGGCAAAAAGATTTCTCTGTTTTAACGCCCACAAGCCACCCGATGCGTTACTTCTCCGCAGCCAATTGTCCGCGCAACGCCATTAAAAGGTACCCCAGGCGATTCTTGCCCTGACCATTACCGCCATCTCCCCAGTAAGCATCATTTTGCGTATGCTCAACCAGTTTTGCGGACGCGGTTGCCCGCAAGAGTGTACGCAGTTCTGCATGTTGTTCGAATTTAGCGCGAAGCGCTTTACGCATCATCCTGCTGGTTATTGCGAGCCGCTTTCCCGAAACAGAAAAACCATTACCCCTGAAAACCGAAAAATGCCACAATATTGGCTGTTTATACAGTATTTCAGGTTTTCTCATGGCATTAACCGCCGCGCTTAAAGCGCAAATTGCCGCCTGGTATAAGGCGCTTCAGGAACAGATCCCCGACTTTATTCCCCGTGCGCCGCAGCGGCAGATGATTGCGGACGTCGCCAAAACGCTGGCCGGAGAAGAAGGGCGGCATCTGGCGATTGAAGCCCCTACCGGCGTTGGGAAAACGCTCTCCTATTTGATCCCCGGCATCGCCATTGCCCGCGAAGAGCAAAAAACGCTGGTGGTAAGTACCGCCAACGTGGCATTGCAGGATCAGATCTACAGCAAAGATTTACCGCTGCTGAAAAAGATCATTCCCGATCTTAAATTCACTGCCGCTTTTGGGCGTGGGCGCTACGTTTGCCCGCGTAATCTGACAGCGCTCGCCAGCACTGAGCCCACGCAACAGGATCTGCTGGCGTTTCTTGACGATGAACTGACGCCGAACAATCAGGAAGAGCAAAAACGTTGTGCGAAGCTGAAGGGCGATCTCGACACTTATAAATGGGATGGTCTGCGCGATCATACTGATATCGCTATAGATGATGATCTCTGGCGTCGTTTGAGTACCGACAAGGCCAGCTGCCTCAACCGCAACTGTTATTACTATCGCGAATGCCCGTTTTTTGTCGCTCGTCGGGAAATTCAGGAAGCGGAAGTGGTGGTGGCAAACCATGCGCTGGTGATGGCGGCGATGGAAAGCGAAGCGGTATTGCCTGACCCGAAAAATTTACTGCTGGTGCTGGACGAAGGTCATCACCTGCCGGATGTGGCGCGGGATGCGCTGGAGATGAGCGCCGAAATCACCGCGCCGTGGTATCGGCTACAGCTGGACTTGTTCACGAAACTGGTCGCTACCTGCATGGAGCAGTTTCGCCCGAAGACCATCCCGCCGCTGGCGATCCCTGAACGTTTGAATGCGCATTGTGAAGAGTTGTATGAGCTTATCGCCTCGTTAAACAACATTCTCAATCTCTACATGCCTGCCGGGCAGGAGGCAGAGCACCGTTTTGCGATGGGCGAACTGCCAGATGAAGTGCTGGAGATCTGCCAGCGGCTGGCAAAACTCACCGAGATGCTGCGTGGCCTGGCGGAGTTATTTCTTAACGATTTAAGTGAGAAAACCGGCAGCCATGACATTGTACGTCTGCATCGGTTGATTTTGCAGATGAACCGCGCATTGGGGATGTTCGAGGCGCAAAGCAAACTCTGGCGGCTGGCGTCTCTGGCGCAATCTTCCGGTGCGCCGGTGACCAAATGGGCGACGCGGGAAGAGCGCGAAGGGCAGCTACACCTTTGGTTTCACTGCGTGGGAATACGTGTCAGCGATCAGCTGGAAAGGCTGCTGTGGCGCAGTATTCCGCACATTATTGTTACCTCCGCAACCTTGCGTTCGCTGAACAGTTTTTCGCGTTTGCAGGAGATGAGTGGGCTGAAAGAGAAAGCGGGCGACCGTTTTGTGGCACTGGATTCCCCTTTTAACCACTGTGAACAGGGCAAAATTGTTATTCCCCGGATGCGCGTTGAGCCTTCCATCGACAACGAAGAGCAGCACATTGCCGAAATGGCGGCCTTTTTCCGTGAACAGGTGGAGAGCAAAAAACATCTCGGTATGTTGGTGCTGTTTGCCAGCGGGCGTGCGATGCAGCGCTTTCTCGACTATGTGACGGATTTACGCCTGATGTTGCTGGTGCAGGGCGATCAGCCACGTTATCGCTTAGTTGAACTGCACCGCAAACGCGTTGCCAACGGTGAGCGTAGCGTGCTGGTGGGCTTACAGTCCTTTGCCGAAGGTCTTGATCTGAAAGGCGATCTGCTCAGCCAGGTGCATATCCACAAGATCGCTTTTCCGCCCATCGACAGCCCGGTGGTGATCACCGAAGGTGAATGGCTGAAAAGCCTCAACCGCTATCCGTTTGAGGTGCAAAGCCTGCCGAGCGCTTCGTTTAACCTGATTCAGCAGGTTGGGCGACTGATTCGAAGCCACGGTTGCTGGGGGGAAGTGGTTATCTACGACAAACGCTTGCTGACAAAAAATTATGGCAAGCGACTACTGGATGCATTACCGGTATTTCCGATAGAGCAACCGGAAGTCCCTGAAGGTATAGTTAAAAAGAAAGAAAAAACGAAATCCCCACGCCGTCGGCGGCGTTAATGATGTGAGTCAGGTAAGGAGTCGTAAATGGACTATCGCAAAATCATTAAAGAGATCGGGCGCGGGAAAAACCACGCGCGCGATTTAGACCGGGATACTGCGCGCGGTCTGTATGCCCATATGCTCAATAGTGAAGTCCCTGACCTTGAGTTGGGCGGCGTATTGATTGCGCTACGTATCAAAGGGGAAGGGGAAGCAGAGATGCTCGGCTTTTACGAAGCCATGCAAAATCACACCATCAAGCTGACGCCGCCTGCAGGCAAGCCGATGCCGATTGTCATCCCCAGTTACAACGGCGCGCGTAAACAGGCCAACCTGACGCCGTTGTTGGCGATTCTCCTGCACAAACTCGGTTTTCCCGTGGTGGTTCACGGGGTTAGCGAAGATCCAACCCGCGTGCTGACAGAAACCATTTTCGAACTGATGGGTATTACGCCAACGTTGCACGGCGGGCAGGCGCAGGCGAAGCTCGACGAACATCAACCGGTGTTTATGCCTGTCGGCGCGTTTTGCCCGCCGCTGGAAAAACAACTGGCGATGCGCTGGCGGATGGGCGTGCGTAACAGTGCACATACCCTGGCGAAACTGGCGACGCCATTTGCCGAAGGTGAGGCACTGCGTCTTTCCAGCGTTTCGCATCCGGAATACATTGGACGCGTCGCGAAGTTCTTTAGTGATATCGGCGGGCGGGCGCTACTAATGCATGGTACTGAAGGTGAAGTGTATGCTAATCCGCAGCGCTGCCCGCAGATCAATCTCATTGACCGTGAAGGGATGCGGGTACTGTATGAAAAACAGGACACTGCTGGTAGCGAGTTACTGCCACAAGCAAAAGATCCGGAAACCACGGCGCAGTGGATTGAGCGTTGCCTTGCTGGCAGCGAACCGATTCCCGAATCGCTGAAAATCCAGATGGCTTGCTGCCTGATGGCTACGGGTGAAGCGGCAACTATCAGCGACGGCCTGGCGCGCGTTAATCAGGCATTTTAATTTTTATCTCAGCCGGATGAGCCATGTCATCCGGCTTTTACCCCACCGCAATATGAAATTCCTGCATCTTTATTGACCTTCCCGCGCCCGGCGTGCAGCATAAAAAAACAACAAACACATAACATAAACAGGAGTTAACCATGGTAAGTGGTCATCGCTTTGATGCTCAGACGCTGCACAGTTTTATTCAGGCTGTATTTCGTCAGATGGGTAGTGAGGAACAAGAAGCGAAATTAGTCGCCGATCATTTAATCGCGGCAAACCTGGCAGGGCATGATTCACATGGTATTGGCATGATCCCAAGCTATGTGCGCTCCTGGAGTCAGGGGCATCTGCAAATTAACCATCATGCCAAAGTCGTTAAAGAAGCGGGGGCGGCGGTCACGCTCGATGGCGATCGCGCATTTGGTCAGGTCGCGGCACACGAAGCGATGGCGCTGGGGATTGAGAAAGCGCGTCAGCACGGCATTGCCGCCGTGGCGCTACATAACTCGCATCATATCGGCCGTATCGGTTACTGGGCAGAACAGTGCGCGGCGGCGGGGTTTGTCTCTATCCACTTTGTTAGCGTGGTCGGTATTCCAATGGTCGCGCCGTTCCACGGTCGCGACAGCCGCTTTGGCACCAATCCGTTCTGTGTGGTTTTCCCTCGTAAAGATAATTTCCCGCTGTTGCTCGATTACGCCACCAGCGCCATTGCATTTGGCAAAACCCGCGTCGCCTGGCATAAAGGCGTCCCCGTGCCGCCAGGTTGCCTGATTGACGTTAACGGCGTGCCGACGACCAATCCGGCGGTAATGCAGGAGTCGCCGTTGGGTTCGCTGTTGACCTTTGCCGAACATAAAGGCTACGCCCTTGCAGCGATGTGTGAAATTCTTGGCGGGGCGCTTTCTGGCGGTAAAACGACGCATCAGGAAACGTTACAAACCAGTCCCGATGCCATTCTCAACTGCATGACCACTATCATTATCAACCCGGAACTGTTCGGCGCGCCGGATTGTAGTGCACAGACCGAAGCCTTTGCCGAGTGGGTGAAAGCCTCGCCGCATGATGACGATAAGCCGATTTTGCTACCGGGCGAGTGGGAAGTGAACACGCGTCGCGAACGGCAGGAGCAGGGGATTCCACTGGATGCGGGAAGCTGGCAGGCCATTTGTGATGCAGCGCGGCAGATTGGTATGCCGGAAGAGACGTTGCAGGCTTTCTGTCAGCAGTTAGCCAGCTAAAAAAAGCCCGTCCAGTGGCGGACGGGCAAACAAGGGTAACATAGGATCAATGAGGGTTAGAGCATATGCGTCTGTCGGCAAACAGACAGGGAAATACTTGTGCTGAACGTAGCGTAAACGCCTGATCCAGCCAACGGTTCGGATTTTGTAGGTCTGATAAGACGCGGTAGCGTCGCATCAGGCATCTGTTGCCGGATGCGGCGTAAACGCCTTATCCGTCCTACGAATTACTTATAAATTACCGCAGTACCGCTTAATTTATTGTTGTTGGTGGCAGAAGTGATGCTGTATCCACTGGCACCGGCCGCCGCGGCTTTCTCAGCCAGTTTCGCTTCCAGGGCATCGAGGGTGGATGCGCCATCGGCAGAAACCACGCCGATTTTATTCATGTTCTGTGCCTGGGATGCCGTTACCGGTTCCGCCGCGAACACGCCAAATGACAGAGTTGAAAGAGCCATAGCAGCAACAACAGTATTGATAGTTTTCATAATTAATCTCTCGCAGGTGATTTTTGTATAAGTGACGTTGTTTCGTCGATGTGATGAGTATCACGTTTTTTTACGAGAGATAAAATCGAAGAGAATTGACCGCCTTGTTCAAATAAATTGATTGATATCTAACATACTGATAAACCATTTATTTGTTGTATTTATGAATCCGTTTTGTACCGCGTGGTGCTCACGGCAGCGTTAAAGGCACGGAATGCCACGCAAAATACAAATTACACTCACTAAACATCCCGTCAGTTGCAGTTAACGTAACTGGCTGTCTTTCGAACCTCTGCGATTATATCCTGTATAAGCTGGTTTTTGTAAATCTTTCTCCTGTTGGCAATGAATGCATAAGCGCACGCCAGGAATGGCTTCCCGACGGGCCTGCGGGATAGGGGCACCGCACTCTTCACATTCATACAGGCTTTCGCCACGCGGAATTTCACCCCGAGCGCGGGCAATCGCATCTTCAATTGTACTGTTGATCTGTTCGTTGACGGCGTCATCATTAGCCCAACCGGATGCCATATCGTCCTCCCCATATCAATACTTGTACAGTTAAGTGTAGCTAATATAGGGACGAACTCGGGCAGTTCAAGCGTCAGATCTCCGACCATTCCCGCAGCAGATTATGATAAAGATTGAGCAGTGACAGGATCTCTTCACTTTCGCCGTAGCGGCTTTTCAGCGACTGAATATTGTTGTCCAGTTCAAACAGCATGGCGCGCTTTTTATCATCACGGATCATCGACTGGATCCACATAAATGATGCCACTCGCACGCCGCGGGTTACGGGTGTCACGCAATGCAGGCTGCTGGAGGGATACAACACCAGATCGCCTGCCGGGAGTTTTACCCGATGTTGCCCGAAGGTGTCATTAACGACCAGTTCGCCGCCGTCGTAGCTTTCTGGATCGCTTAAAAACAGCGTGGCAGAAAGGTCAGTGCGCATCCAGCCGTTTTGTGGATGGCTGCGTACTGCGCCATCCACATGAAAACCATAGGTTTCATTGTTCTGATAGCGATTAAACAGCGGCGTGGAAAGGGTACGCGGCAAGGCCGCGGCAAAGAACAAAGCATGTTGGTTAACCGCGTTCAGCACCTCATTTTGCAGGGCGGCGTACAGGGCGCTGCGGGTGTCTACTTGTTGATTGTTCTTAACTTGCGCACCTTGTGCGCCGGTGGTGACGCGCCCATCCACCCATTCGGCTTGTTCCAGTTGTTCGCGAAAACGGGCGACGTCCTGTGGCGATAACACGCCGGGAATGTGGTACATCATACAAGTTCTCCAAAAAGTGGGGCCTGCGCCCGCCCCACACCGATTTTTAACAGCAGGCAATGGTGCTCAGGTGCCGGATGCGGCGTGAACGCCTTATCCGGCCTACCAAATGATGTGAATTCAGTGTATTGCACAACCTTGTAGGCCTGATAAGCGCAGCGCATCAGGCAGTCCTGCTCTCGCCATCAACATTAGTGAGCCTTGCGCCCCACATCTGAATCAGAAATGCATATTGGCTGTGAGCAAGAAGGTTCTTGGCTCGCCCGGGTGATAACGGTAGCCGCTCTTATTGATTGAGGCGACGTAATCGGTATCAAACAGGTTGTAGACGTTTAGCTGGAAGTCGAGATTGCGATTAACCCGATACCCCAGTTTGGCGTCGGCGACCCAATAACCTTCGGTAAATGCTGGCGTCCCCACCGCGCCGTCTGAACCTTTATGCATACTGCCGATATACCGTGCGCCCGCACCAACAGAAATATCATCGGTTGCCTGATACTGGCTCCATAAGGTGAAGGCGTGTTCCGGGGTATACGGCAGCGATGAGGAACCATCCTGGGCAACATCTTTGCCGTTTTTGATAGTTGCTTTTTGCTGGGTATAGCCGCCAATCATCTGCCACGCGGGAGTGATATTCCCGGCCACGGATATCTCGTAGCCTTCGACACGTTTCTTACCATATTGCGAATAAGTCCCGTCATCATTTTGCTCAACTTCATTTTCAATATCAGTACGGAACAGCGCGGCGGTAAGTAGCAGGCGTTTATCCAGAACCTGCCATTTGGTGCCAATCTCGCTGGTGTTGGCTTTTTGCGGTTTAAAATCGGTGCGGTTGGCACTGTTACCGCTGCCAGACTGCGCAAGGGCGAAGTTGTTGCCGCCCGGCGGCTGCTGGGAAACGGCATAGTTAATATAGATATTGCCGTTTTCCGTCAGGTGATACAGCGCCCCGGCTTTCCAGTTCACCAGATTGCCCGACTTGGCGGTGTCGACGGTGGTGACCGGAGAACCTTTTGCCACGCCAGCAGGGCAGGTGATGGCACCGCGCCCGCTGCCGCCGCAGGCGGTGGCACTGTCATATTCAGTATGATAATTATCCAGACGGATCCCACCGTTCAGCTCAAAATCACGGGTGATTTGCAGCGTATCGAAGGCATAAATTGCGAAGGTATCCGTCTGACCATTGGCGTTTGCGCCGTTGCGCGTCAGGCCACCGGGATGAATGCTGCTGTCAGGATGATAAATATTTACCGCCGGTAACGTCACCGGATTAACGCCATAGTTAGTCTGTGTTTCGCGGGTAAATTCCACGCCGGTACTGACATCATGACCGATAGCGCCGGTATAGAACGTCGAGGTCAGGTTGGTCTGGTTGGTGAGAATTTTGTTACTCACATCTTTGGTATTCGCCGTACGTGACCACGTCCAGCTATTCACATCGCTGGTGGGCTGGGTAATATTCGACGCTCCACCCATAATCGCCGTCATCAGGTAATCCTGCTTTACGCGCGACCAACGCGTAGTGTTGCGAATGGTGGTGTTATCGTTGATGTCGTGCTCAAAACGCATGGTAGCGGTGTCGGTGGTCGAATCGTTGTAATCGGAATCCGTGCCGTAAAAGTTATGAGTATCAACTTTTCCGGAATGATTCAGGGCCGCTGTTCCCGCAGATGGGGCAGAATAACCCGGTAAACCGATGGTCGGAATGCCGCCGTCTGGCGTGTTGTGTTGGGTGACATGCAGATAATTAAGATACAAACGATTCGCTGTACCAAGGCCAAAAGCGACAGAAGGGGCGACGCCGTAACGCTCATTTTTGACTTTGTCGCGTCCGGCATCGTGCGTTTTTTCGCCCATTACATTCAGGCGCACCGCAGTGGTATCACCAATGACCTGATTGACGTCCAGCGTGCCGCGGCGGAACCAGGCGCTGCCAATACTGGCGGAGGCGTCAATGCCGGAATCATTGCGCGGCTGTTTGCTGATCATATTGATCGAGCCTGTCGGCGCGCTGCGCCCGTAGTCGGTGCCGGACGGCCCTTTAATTACTTCGACCTGCTCGGTATTGAAGGTGTCGCGCGAGACGCTGCCGATATCGCGAATGCCATCGATATAAATACTGTTAGAGGTATCGGCACCGCGCATATAAATGGCGTCGCCAGTGGTGGAGTTACCGTTCTCACCCGCAAAAAACGCACCCACGCCGGGGACGTTTTTGAGCGCGTCGGTAAGGTTGGTTGCACCCTGATCTTTAATCACTTGTTCAGAAATCACCGTCATCGTGCGGGTAGTATCCGCTACCGGACGCGAGAATTTCGGATCGGCAGATTGTTGTGGCGCATAAAGCGAAGGCGTTGATGCTTCGACAACCAGCGTGTCATCCGCGTTAGCTTGCCCTTCGGCAGCGAGTGCCTGCGCCACAGGCGTAATACCAATACAAAGACCGGCAAAGAACGTGAGCGAATGAAATTGTCTGGCAGGGAAATTGCGATTGTTTTCCATTTTGCAGGTGACTTTTTCTTATATGGTGAAATTTTCACTGTCACGAGAAAGCATCTCTGCGGATGCGATGCCACTGTTAATCCCGTGATAGCGTCCGTGCAAGTGATAATAATTTTGATAAGTATTATCACTTGGCGCGATTTTCTATCACCCATTGCGCGAAAAAGAAATACATTTATTTACATTGCGTTCATATTTGATGTTTTTTGCTTACAAATCGGACGAAAACTGCATCCAGAGGCGAATGCAGTTACGTTGGTGGGGTTATTTGTAGATGATTGCAGTACCGAACATCTGGTCATTTCCGCCTGCGGAATTAATGACATAACCTTTCGCGCCTTGTTCGCGCGCTTTTTCTGCCAGTTTATCCTCCAGATCGCTTAGGTTTGATGCGCCAGTTGCCGAAACGGTACCGGCGGGCCGTAGTTGACCACTGTCCAGGTTACTCATCGGTTGCGCGGCATAAGCCGTGAGAGAGATTCCGCTCAGGACGGTGGCAATCAGTAGTGTGAGGCACTTTTTCATAATGACATCCTCATAAATACAACGGGTAGTGCCAGATAAGTGTAGGTCGCCTGCGCGATGAAAATGACGCAAAAAATTGACAGAGATGTGCTTATTTTTTGAACGATATGTTTTTACAAAATAAGACAAATCAATGACATGCATGATGATGATTTTTATGGTGAATTGCCATAAACCATAGCCATGTGAAGGTTTTTAGAAATGATAAACGCAGCCAGATATTTACCCTGTCGCGTTATGCGGGTATCTTACGCCGCTGCTTAAAGGAGAATGCTATGTCCGCCCAGAAACCGGGGTTGCATCCGCGCAACCGTCATCACAGCCGCTACGATCTCGCCACGCTTTGTCAGGTCAATCCTGAACTCAGGCAATTCCTCACGCTTACACCCGCCGGGGAGCAAAGCGTAGACTTTGCCAATCCGCTGGCGGTGAAGGCGCTCAATAAGGCGTTGCTGGCCCATTTTTACGCCGTAGCGAACTGGGATATCCCGGACGGTTTTCTCTGCCCACCAGTACCGGGTCGGGCGGATTATATTCATCACCTTGCCGATTTACTGGCAGAAGCAAGCGGAACAATTCCAGCTAATGCCAGCATTCTGGATATCGGCGTTGGTGCGAACTGTATTTATCCGCTGATTGGCGTACATGAATATGGCTGGCGTTTTACTGGTAGTGAAACCAGCAGCCAGGCGTTAAGCAGTGCGCAGGCGATCATCAGTGCTAATCCGGGGCTTAACCGCGCCATTCGTCTGCGTCGGCAAAAAGAGAGTGGGGCGATTTTTAACGGCATCATCCATAAAAACGAGCAATACGATGCGACCTTGTGTAACCCGCCATTCCACGATTCCGCCGCTGCGGCACGGGCAGGTAGTGAACGTAAACGCCGTAACCTGGGGCTGAACAAAGACGATGCACTGAACTTTGGTGGTCAGCAACAGGAGTTGTGGTGTGAAGGCGGTGAGGTCGCTTTTATCAAAAAGATGATTGAAGAGAGCAAAGGCTTCGCGAAGCAGGTGATGTGGTTTACCTCGCTGGTATCTCGTGGTGAAAACTTACCGCCGTTGTATCGTGCTCTGACGGACGTAGGTGCGGTGAAGGTGGTAAAAAAAGAGATGGCCCAGGGGCAAAAGCAGAGCCGCTTTATAGCCTGGACCTTTATGAACGACGAGCAGCGCCGCCGTTTTGTCAATCGCCAGCGTTAAAGCGTTGGTTCCCCCGGCGGCAACGGTTCAGCCGGGGTCGCGCCCGGAGCAGGCAGCACCTGATAAGTCTGCACTGGCGCGCGAACGCCCGCCAGGTCGAAATGTTTTTTCACCTGGCTGTCGAGGGCAAAGCGTACCGTCCACTGTTTGAGTGGCAGCGTGGTGAACGAAACACGCAGTGTAAACGCGGTATTGCTTAAGCCGACAATCCCGGCAAAATTCGGTTCACCAATAATCAGCCCGCGAATTTCTTCGTTTTCCATTAATTCCGCTACCGCATCTTTCAGTGCCTGATTGGCTTTATCAGCATCTTCATGGCGATCAACATCGTAGTTTGCCACTACCGAACCAATACCGCGGACGAAGTTAGCAAAGGTGGTTATCGAAGACCACGGAATGATGTGATACGCCCCGGTATCCTGGCGCACGCCCACGGAGCGAATCGACATCCGTTCCACAGTGCCGGTCAACGGCCCGATAGTCACCAAATCTCCAGTGTTCATGCCGTTTTCAAACTGAATAAATACTCCGGTAATAATATCTTTCACCAGCGTTTGCGAACCAAACGAGATAGCCAGACCTAATGCCCCGGCACCTGCCAGCAATGGCGCGATATTGACGCCGATTTCCGACAACACAATCATGATGGTGATGGTACTGATAATCACCGCCAGCGCGTTACGGAACAGCGTCAGCAGGGTTCGCGTACGGGCGCTGGGTAGCGGGCGGCCATGAATATCCGAAGCCAGCCGGTTTTCTATCAAACTGGCGAGCACCGTCCAGCCAACCGCCGAGAAGAAAAGAATGAGTGCGATACGGATCAGGATATCTACGGTTTTCTGCCCCGCGCCGTTTTGCAGCCAGTTCCAGAAATCGAACAATCCCCATGCGCTCAACAGCAGCATTACCGCCACGCAGACTGTCAGAATACGCGCTGTTTTCAGTGCCGCCGAAAGCCAGCCATTCAGCCGTTTTTGCAGCTCCGGATAATTTCGCTGAGTATGTGGCGAGAGGGTGATGGTTTTCGCCAACCAGCGGGAAAACATACCGGAAACAAATGCTGCGATACCAATAATCGCCAGGCTGCGCACCGTTGCACCCATCATAAATTTCAGGCTGTTGCCCGGATCGAACAACGAAAAGAAAAACAGCACGATAAAATAGGCGCTTGCCAGCCAGTGCCACACCAGCGCAAAGGCGCGGATAAACAGGCTGAAAAAGGCCAGCGAATGCTCCGCAAAGTTGAGCAAATGCTGGGTGATCTCTTTTTTATTACGAAAAATCAGGTACAACGCCCAGACGGTCATGCACAGCATAATGATGACGTTCGCCAGCGCACCTATCTGTACATTCACCTGATTAGAGATAATCGGCACAGCCACAATCAGACCATAGCCAATCAGGCTGCTTAACCAGCTCAGGCGACGACTCCAGTAACGGGCGGTCTCGTCATGAATCGTGAACGGGCGCAGTTCAGCCACGTTTGGGCAAAAAATCAGGCGTAGTACGGCTTTGAAAAATTCAATCAGGGCAAAGGCGTTGAGAAACAAACTTTGTTGGAAAGCGATGGTGCGACTGCCCGCATTCAGGTTGTCGCTTAATACCTGGCCGACAAATAATGTCAGTGCCAGTAACAGCAGGTCGATAATAAACGCCCCGATGATCATCGCCGGAAGCTGCAACCAGTTACTGCGCTCACGATTTTTTTGCCGCGCCCACTGGCCCATTTTGCGATACAGCGGCAGTGCGCACAGACGAATCAGCCAGTAAAAACCAAACACTAATACCGCTAACATTGAAAAGTGGGTCAGCGCATTGCTGAAGGTTTGTGGATTAAACGGCTTATGCGGGGAGCCGGTGATATTGCGATAAAGTTGCCCGAAGCGGGCGGAAAGGGCTTCACCATAATGGCGGCTGACTTCGGTGACTTTTTGTAGCACGGTTTGCTCTTCAACCAACGTCGGCGGCACGATCTTCGGTACGGGTTCCGCAGGAGGCGTAGCGGCGACGGTGCGCAACTGGTCGATCAACTCTTTACGCGAGGTGTCATTATCCAGCACATCCGCCAGTGCGCCATAGGCCGCTTTTTTTTGTTCGATATCCGGTTCCGGGGCCGGTTCAGTCGTTGAGTCCGTTGTCGTTGTGGTTGTAACGCCGGGTATGGATACCGCGTGGGCAGGTGCGCCCAACAGGCAGAAGAGGATGAACAGGATCCACCGCATGACTCCTCCAGTGAGAAAATAGAGCAAAAAGATAAGTATAGATGCTGGAGGCTGGGCGATTTTAAATGAGAGGAATCTGGTGTGCCTCCCTTTCGGGGGAAAGGGAGGCTGAGAAGTTAAGAGACGTGCTGCAAAAATTCCTGCAAGCGCTGGCTCGGTGGGTTCTTGATCAACACCTGCGGATCGCCATCTTCCGCAATCCGGCCTTTGTCGATAAAGATCAGGCGCGAAGCTACTTTCTCGGCAAAACCGATTTCGTGTGTCACGATCACCATCGTCATCCCTTCTTCAGCCAGATCCTGCATAACCTTCAGCACTTCATGGCGCAGTTCCGGGTCAAGAGCGGAAGTCGGTTCATCAAACAGCATCATTTTCGGCTTCACCGCCAGCGCGCGGGCAATCGCCACACGCTGCTGTTGACCACCAGAAAGTTCGGAAGGGTAGTGATGTGCACGTTCTGCCAGACCGACTTTCGCCAGGAGCTCACGCGCCAGTTTTTCCGCCTCTTCTTTATTCGCGCCACGCACGCGTAGCGGGCCAAACATGACGTTTTCCAGCGCCGTCAGATGCGGGAAGAGGTAAAACTGCTGGAACACCATACCCGCTTCCTGGCGAATCAGGCGCTCATCAACTTTCGGATCGTTAACCTTCAGGCCATCGACAATCAGATCGCCGGAGGTGATTTCTTCCAGTTTGTTGATGCAGCGCAGCAGGGTCGATTTACCGGAACCGGACGGCCCGATAATCACCACGACTTCGCCCTGAGCAATGTTCAAATCGATATTGTGCAGCACCTGGGTTGGACCAAAATGCTTGGAGACGTTTTTAAATTCAATCACAGGATTTTCATCCTTCTTTCCAGACGACGCAGAATAAAGCTCAGCACCAGGGTAATAATCAGATAGAACACCGCCACGGCGCTCCAGATCTCAAGGGCGCGGAAGTTACCGGCAATAATTTCTTGCCCCTGACGGGTCAGTTCCGCCACGCCGATAACAATAAACAGCGAAGTGTCTTTAATGCTGATGATCCACTGGTTACCCAGCGGCGGCAGCATACGACGCAGTGCCAGCGGTAAAATGACGTAGCGAATGGTTTCCCAACGTGAAAGACCGAGCGCCAGTCCTGCTTCACGAAAACCTTTGTGAATAGATAGCACCGCACCACGCGTGATTTCCGCAATGTACGCGCCGGAGTTGATCATGATGGTGACCACCGCCGCAGTAAACGGGTCGATGCGTAAATCGTTAAACGCCATCGGCAGGGCGAAATAGATAAACATCACCTGGACGACGATAGGTGTGCCGCGGATCACTTCAATAAAGACCAGCGCGACGTGGTTGGCTATCCAACCACCGAAGGTGCGTGCAAAACCTGCCAACAATCCGATCACCAGACCGCCAGCCAGACCGAGGACCGAAATCCACAGGGTCATTTTGGCACCTTCAATCAGAAGCGGAATGGCAGGCCAGATGGCACTCCAGTCAAACTGCATATGTTGTTCCTGTTACCGTGGTGTAAATAATCAAATTCAGGGTAATTAATGGCCCCGGAGCGGGTTTGCGCCCTTCACCCTAATCCTCTCCCCGGCGGGGAGAGGGAACTGCCAGTGCGCTTTACAGGCGCCGCGTTATTATTTCGGTTCAGTACCGAACCATTTTTTGTAGATTTCGTTGTAAGTTCCGTTCTCGCGCAGGGTTTTCAACGCGCCGTTGACTTTGTCACGCAGCTCGTCGCTACCTTTCGGGAACGCAATACCGTATTGCTGTGCTTCCAGAGAGTCACCTACCGCTTTGAACTGACCGTTACCGGCGGTTTTGATGAAGTACAGAATGTTTGGCGTATCGTGCAGAACGGCGTCTGCGCGGTTGGTGCCCAGTTCCATATAGGCGTTATCGATATTCGGGAACTGACGCAGATCTTTAGTTTTGATGTTTGCTTTCGCGTAATCAACGGAGCCAGTGCCGCTCTTCACAGCAACCACTTTCCCGTCGAGATCTTTCACGCTTTTCACATCGTTATTGTTAGCTTTCACCATCACTAACAGGCCGCTTTTGTAGTAGCCGTCAGAGAAATCGATCGCTTTTTTACGCTCGTCGGTGATGGTAATGCCCGCCAGCGCCAGATCGACGTTTTTGGTTTGCAGTGCTGGAATGATCCCACTGAAATCCATCGGCTTCAGTTCGTAATCCAGCTTCAGTTCTTTAGCGATGGCAGCCCACAGATCAACGTCAAAGCCCACGTATTTATCGCCCTGTTTAAATTCAAACGGAACGAAGGCAGTATCCGTCGCGACAACTAATTTTTTATCCGCGGCATGAGAAGAAACCGCAAAAGCCAGGGTCAGTGCAGCCAGTGAAACTTTTAATACAGACTTCATAGCATTTCCTTTTTTCTATCCACGGGACGATCCCCTGCGTGACATTCACATATATGAAAAAATCGTGCCAGTTTTGCAACTCATTGATTTTTCGAGATGCGGCAAGAACGTGATGCACGATTTATAGGGCAATACCCTGAAGATGCACCATTCTGGGGCACCAAACTGGTGCGCTAAAATTGTGCACTCAACACAGTGATTATTTAGCGTAAAACCTGATGAAAAAACAATCTTTATGTAACGATTGTGTGATGATGTGGATACAAAAAATTTACTTAACCAGCTGGGGATAGCAGATGGATGCACTAAATAAGTGCGTTGAGGCGGGCTACAAAACAAAACGGCCTCCTGTCAGGAAGCCGCTTTTATCGTGTACTAAAGTTCTGCACCATCAGCGATGGATTTATTCGATGTTAGACTCGATAAACCACAGGAATTTATCCAGGTCGCGAGACGCGGCGGTCAGGATATCTGCGGTGTCGTCATCTTTCGCTTCGCCAATCGCTTTGCGTACGTCATTAGCGACGATTGCGTAACGGTCAGCCAGCTCTTTCAGGTGATCCTGAACGTTGTGGATGTCCAGCGGGTAACTTTTCAGCGGAGTTTTGCTGTTGATAACTTGAGTGGTCCCCAGAGCTACACCGCCCAGCTGCACTGCACGTTCTGCCATGGTATCCAGATGATCGATCAGTGCAGTGCGGAAGCCATCCAGCATTTCATGTACGGCAATGAAGTTAGCGCCGCGCATGTTCCAGTGCGCTTGTTTCGTAATCAAAGAAAGATCAATAAACTGGATAACCTGGCGATTCAGCAACTCTACTGTTGCTTTTTTCTCGCTGTCAGAGACATCGTTGCGGGTATAAAGCAGATTGGTCGCTTTTGATTTAACTAATTTAGCGGTACTCATAATTTCATATCCTCTTGATGTTATGTCCCAGTAATTAACGAGACTAAGTATAGCACCAGCTATGTGTTCCGCTATTCTGGCTGTTCCTATCACACTAATAGTGGTAACAAGCGTGAAAAACAAAACCAATAAAAATTCAATAAGTTAGATATATTGATAAGAACAATTCTTATTTATTTGCTCGCTAGGAATTTTCGGAATAAATATGCTTTTGCATAATTCGATATATAAAGACGGTGTAGAGGAAAAGTAGCGAGAAAATCTGCATGGTTATGCATAACCATGCAGAAATGTAAATTTAATTTATGTCTAATTCTTTTATTTTGCTCTCTTTGCGTACTGTCAGCGTAGAACCCATTGAAGCGGCGATGATAGCGCCGAGCGCCAGCAGCTGTATGGGTGTCAGTGTTTCTCCGAGGAAAATCATCCCGGAAACGGCAGCCAGCGCCGGTTCCATGCTCATTAGCGTACCAAATGTGCGTGTTGGCAAACGGGTGAGGGCAATCATTTCCAGCGAATAAGGCAGAGCGGTCGAGAGAATAGCGACAGCCAGACCCAATGGAATAACCGACCAGTGCCAGAGTGCTTCACCAGCCTGAAGCGCTCCAATTGGCACGAAAATTAACGCTGCAATCAACGAACCAATTGCCACCGTCGCAGGACCATGTTCCGCTCCAGCGCGTTGCCCACTTAAAATGTAAATAGCCCAACAAGCCCCGGCCCCCAGTGCCAGTGCACAGCCGGTTAAATCGACATGGGAAACGTCTTGCCCCAGCGGTAGCAGGAACCATAGACCAAGAACCGCCAGCACAACCCAGACGAAATCTACCGGGCGACGAGAAGAGAACAGTGCCACCGCCAGTGGTCCGGTGAACTCCAGCGCCACCGCTATACCCAGCGGTACCGTCTGAATAGAAAGATAAAAAAGATAATTCATTCCACCCAGCGAAACGCCGTAAAACAACAGCGGTAATCGTTGCTCTTTGGCAAAGCGCAGTCGCCATGGCTTAAAGAACGCGATGAGGATCAGCGTGCCTAATGCCAGACGCAGCGCAGTGACCCCCGGTGCGCCCACCAGAGGAAAAAGTGACTTAGCTAACGAGGCTCCACCCTGAATAGACGCCATGGCAACGAGCAATATGACTATTGGTAACCAGACCGGCATTTTACGTAATGAACCAGGCATCCTTTCTCCCACAAATATCTAAACCTAAGTAAAGCGTGGAGTGTACTGGATATACCCAATGCTGGTTGAGCATTTGTTGAAAAAATTTTCCCCCGTTTTGACTAAAATGCGCCAGGATTGATGGAATCATTAGTCTGGTGATTAGGAATAATCTGGATGAATGACAGGGAAAACATGCGTAATACTTACGCAGTTCTCTGAAAAAGTGATTTAAATTTAGATGGATAGCGGTGTATGGAAACGTTCTGTTACATGAAATGGTCCGTTAGACATCATAAATCGCGAAGAGTTTCCCATTAATTTTTGATATATTTAAAACTTAGGACTTATTTGAATCACATTTGAGGTGGTTATGAAAAAAATTGCATGTCTTTCAGCACTGGCCGCAGTTCTGGCTTTCACCGCAGGTACTTCCGTAGCTGCGACTTCTACTGTAACTGGCGGTTACGCACAGAGCGACGCTCAGGGCCAAATGAACAAAATGGGCGGTTTCAACCTGAAATACCGCTATGAAGAAGACAACAGCCCGCTGGGTGTGATCGGTTCTTTCACTTACACCGAGAAAAGCCGTACTGCAAGCTCTGGTGACTACAACAAAAACCAGTACTACGGCATCACTGCTGGTCCGGCTTACCGCATTAACGACTGGGCAAGCATCTACGGTGTAGTGGGTGTGGGTTATGGTAAATTCCAGACCACTGAATACCCGACCTACAAACACGACACCAGCGACTACGGTTTCTCCTACGGTGCTGGTCTGCAGTTCAACCCGATGGAAAACGTTGCTCTGGACTTCTCTTACGAGCAGAGCCGTATTCGTAGCGTTGACGTAGGCACCTGGATTGCCGGTGTTGGTTACCGCTTCTAATCACTTCGGTGATATAAAAAATCCGCCTCTCGGGGCGGATTTTTTTGTTTTAAGGTTTCGGGTCGAAAATATCGGTTCCGAGATGGTTGTAATCCACCTTCTGTAACTGGAAGTTGGTGATGTATATCGGCCCGGCTTTCTTCTCAGATATAAACGGGTATTTGATATTTATTTCCTTCGCTTTAATTCCCGTCCACTGCGAGAAAAAGCCTAAGAAGTCATTGGCCGAGCGGCGGGCTTTAATCACCCGATGCGCTTTATCGTCGCTGGAAATGACCATAAAAGGCACCTGGAAATTTTGCTGATACTTATCATCATGGGCAAGGTATTGCACGTCTTTGCCGCGCTCTTTAAAGGCCAGACCGTGGTCGGAAAAGTAAACCAGCGAGAAGCTGCTGCCGCTGTTGCGTAACTGATCGTACAGCTTGCGCAGTAAATTGTCTGTTTGCGTCATGGTATAGAGATAGCACGACGTTTCTTTCGATTGCACAAAGGTTTCGTATTTTCCTTGTGTCCGGTCGCAGGCCTGCGGATGCGAGCCCATCAGATGTAGAACAATCAGCTGCGGTTGCGAGTGCTCTTGCGCCAGCACTTGAGCGGTCATATCCAGTAACGCTTCGTCTTTCGTGTTTTTATCTGCTTCAAAATTACCTTCTTTCAGGAAGTACACTTCATCTGCTCGTTTGGCGATGCTGGCGATGGCGGTATCGTATTCGCCGATTTGGCCCTGGTTGGAAAACCACCAGGTCTGGAAGCCCGCGCGATTTGCCAGGGTGACAAAGTTATCCTGAAACTGTGGTTTGCCATCGACAACGCGATTGAGCGTTAAGCCAAGCGATTTCTGCGTGGAGCCACTGGCGGCAATGTAGTCAGCAAATATCAAACCGTTAACGCTGCTGGCAAACGGGGTATTGTCCCAGTGACCGCCAAAGGCACCGAGGGCATCGCGACGCGCGCTTTCTCCGATCACCACCACATAGGTCTGATACTTCGGCTTAACGGCAGTGACCGTCCAGGTATCTTTCATTCCGGAAAGTTTTGCCATCCGTTCTTGCTCTTCAATCACCTCGTTATTATTGACGATGACATCCTTAGCAAAACGAAATACCGGATAGCCAGTATCTTTCAGTTTAAATACGCCGCCCCAGGCCAGGTTTTGCACGGGAGCAACAAAAAATGTCGCCACACTGAATACCAGGCACAGGCTGTCGAAGGTATTCCAGCGCGCTTTTTCACTCTCTTTTTTTCGCCTGATTGCTATTACGCCGAGCGCAAAAATAAATATGCCGACCAGGTAGCTGTACCACGGAAAAATCGTCAGGATTTCGGTCGACTCTTCCATATTGGTGGAGTGCAATGCCAGCAATGTATTGAAGTTAGGCGCGCCGTAGGCCTGAGCAAAAGGGAAATAACAAGCCGCCACCAGCGAACTGATACCGACCAGAACTTTTTGTACGCGAGGCAATGTTCGCCATAGCAAAAGCAAAATAGCCGTAAACGCAGCGGTGTAGAGCAAACTGAAGGGGTAACCTAAGCCGAGGTTAATTAATAGCGACTGTAAAAAGTAGAACGCAGTCCACGGGCTAAATACCCGGCTACGGGTAACAAGCGATTCTTTGAGGGTTAAATTCATATGCCACTATCGTAACAAACGCCATGTGCTTACCCTGGCGTCAAGGGTCAATACCTGCAAGAGTGCGTGAAGAGGGGAAAGGGGTCCGCATCCGCGAGCCGCAATATACGCAGGGCTGCAAGAAGATAGAGCGAGCTGCTGTTCAGGTCAACTACCGACGAACAAATCTTTTGCGAAGGGGATTGCAAATCCGACAAAAAGTGGGGTTTTTCAGACCAAAACGCGTTGTGCCTGCATAAAAGCAGGAGTGAAGCGGCGTACCGCGACGCCGCTATTTATCGGAAGGTTTATCCTGCTGCGGTTTGTTGTTGACCATATCGCACAACATAGAGAGCAGCATTAACCGTACTTTAAAGGGAGAATGACTAAACACGCGCATACACCTCTTGAACTCATTCATAAGACCTCCTGACTTGCTAATCCCATCGATCCTTGAGGGATGATTGCATTACATACAGATATAGCACAGGCTATATTATATAGCTATTGCTAAAACGTTAATTTTTTGTACCTTCGCAACTCTGGTTTACAATGTGCGCACGAAATGAGAACGCTATGTATGCGTCACCATAATGAGGAAGCACAATGAGTCGTCGCGCAGGTACGCCAACAGCAAAAAAAGTGACGCAGTTAGTGAACGTGGAAGAGCACGTTGAAGGGTTCCGCCAGGTCAGAGAGGCGCATCGGCGCGAGCTGATTGATGATTACGTTGAGCTGATTTCTGACTTGATCAGGGAAGTGGGGGAAGCTCGTCAGGTGGACATGGCTGCTCGTCTGGGGGTTTCGCAACCGACGGTGGCTAAAATGCTTAAGCGACTGGCAACCATGGGGCTGATTGAAATGATCCCCTGGCGTGGCGTGTTTTTAACGGCAGAAGGAGAGAAGCTGGCGCAGGAAAGCCGCGAGCGACATCAGATAGTCGAAAATTTCTTGTTGGTGTTGGGCGTCAGTCCGGAAATCGCCCGTCGCGACGCGGAAGGTATGGAGCACCATGTTAGTGAAGAGACGCTGGATGCCTTTCGTTTGTTTACCCAGAAACACGGTGCCAAATGAGCCTGCCTTTTTTACGCACGCTGCAAGGCGATCGTTTTTTTCAGTTATTAATTCTTGTTGGCATCGGATTAAGTTTTTTCGTTCCCTTTGCACCGAAATCCTGGCCTGCTGCTATCGACTGGCACACCATCATCACCTTAAGCGGCCTGATGCTGCTGACCAAAGGTGTCGAGTTAAGCGGTTATTTTGATGTGCTGGGGCGCAAAATGGTGCGCCGTTTTGCTACGGAGCGTCGGCTGGCGATGTTTATGGTACTGGCGGCAGCGCTGCTTTCTACCTTTCTGACCAACGATGTCGCACTGTTTATAGTTGTTCCGCTGACTATCACGCTAAAAAGACTGTGTGAGATTCCGGTTAATCGGCTGATTATTTTTGAGGCGCTGGCAGTCAACGCTGGTTCGCTACTGACGCCAATTGGCAACCCGCAAAATATTCTTATCTGGGGACGTTCTGGTCTTTCGTTTGCCGGATTTATTGCCCAAATGGCACCGCTGGCTGGCGCAATGATGCTGACACTCCTGCTGTTGTGCTGGTGTTGTTTCCCTGGAAAGGCGCTGCAATACCATACGGGGGTGCAAACGCCGGAGTGGAAACCGTGGCTGGTGTGGAGTTGTCTGGGGCTGTATATCGTCTTTCTGACGGCGCTGGAGTTAAAACAAGAGCTGTGGGGACTGGTGATTGTGGCGGCGGGCTTTGCGCTGCTGGCGCGTCGTGTGGTGCTCAGTGTGGACTGGACGCTGCTGCTGGTGTTTATGGCGATGTTTATCGACGTCCATTTACTAACCCAACTGCCAGTTTTGCAGGGGGTGTTAAGTAACGTGAGTCATTTATCCGAACCCGGATTATGGTTAACGGCGATCGGTTTATCGCAGGTGATCAGTAACGTGCCGAGTACCATTTTGCTGCTCAATTATGTGCCACCGTCTTTATTACTGGCATGGGCGGTAAACGTGGGGGGCTTTGGTTTATTACCCGGATCGCTGGCAAATTTGATTGCGTTACGGATGGCGAACGATCGCCGTATCTGGTGGCGTTTTCATCTTTATTCGATACCGATGCTGTTGTGGGCGGCGCTGGTGGGATATGTTTTGTTGGTTATGATCCCGGCGGGATAAGGTCTGTCAAATTAAAAAGGCGGATTATGAGTCCGCCTTTGCTTTACGTTTTGAAGATTAATTCAGACGAACCGGCATCCCGGAACGATTTTTGATCGCTTCATCCAGAACAACCTGGTCAACATCTGGCTGACCGGTCACTGTCTGCACGCTCTTCGTCAGGGTAATTGGCACAATTTCCTGACCTTCAAACTGGGCTTCAGTGGTAGACAGCGGGTTATGGACTTCAATATAACGGCTGCCGTCTGGCTCGGTGGTCGCTTTTACCGGCTCATCAATAAACTGTACGCGGGTACCGACCGGTACTTTCTCGAACAGGAATTTGATGTCTTCGTTACGCAGACGCACACAACCATGACTTACACGCAGGCCGATACCGAAGTTGGCGTTGGTGCCATGGATAGCGTACAGGCGACCGATGTAGAGTGCATACAGCCCCATCGGGTTATCCGGACCAGCCGGAACGACCGCCGGAAGCGGTTCGCCCGCAGCGCGGTACTCTGCGTGCATTTTAGCGGTCGGCGTCCAGGTCGGGCCTGCTTTTTTACGCTCAACTTTGGTGGTCCAGTTGATAGGCGTGTCTTTGCCTAACTGACCAATGCCGATCGGCAGCACGATAACGGTGTTGGTCCCTTTCGGATAGTAATACAGACGCATCTCTGCACTGTTAATGACGATGCCTTCATGAACGGTATCCGGCAGGATCAGCTGCTGCGGAATATTCAGTACAGTACCGCCTTTCGGCAGGAAGGTATCCACACCCGGGTTCGCTTCCATCATATTGGAAAGTCCCATCTGGTACTCGGCGGCAAAATACTCCAGCGGCTGAGTGTTACCTTCAGGAATGGTGATCACCTGATTCTGACCAACCAGGCGACTCCCGTCGGTTGGCAGAGGATAAGTTACCGCAGAGGCGGTACTGCAAAAGCCGACAACAGCGAAGGCCGCTGCGAATAATGTTTTCAATTTCATATTCATGTTAAGCGAGATTTTGTGCCTGGCAGGCCATTGGGTTGAGAATATTAGAGTATTGGAAGTGCATTATAAGTTCATTCCAGCTCACAGTGAAATCAGATGTGTACGAAATCACATTTTTTGCCTTTGGCTTGAGTGTAGACCTTAAGCGAGGAGCAGGATCTTCTTTCAGACTTATGGCATAATGCGCGGTTTGTCATATCTCTTTTCAGGATACGCCTGTGTTAGTTTCCAGTAACGTCACCATGCAGTTCGGCAGTAAGCCGTTGTTTGAAAACATTTCCGTCAAATTTGGCGGCGGCAACCGTTACGGCCTGATTGGCGCGAACGGTAGTGGTAAATCCACCTTTATGAAGATCCTCGGCGGCGACTTAGAGCCGACGTTGGGTAACGTTTCCCTCGATCCCAACGAGCGCATTGGTAAGCTGCGTCAGGATCAGTTTGCCTTTGAAGAGTTCACTGTGCTGGATACGGTGATCATGGGGCATAAAGAGTTGTGGGAAGTGAAGCAGGAGCGTGACCGCATCTATGCTTTGCCGGAAATGAGTGAAGAAGACGGCTATAAAGTGGCCGATCTGGAAGTGAAATACGGCGAAATGGACGGTTACTCTGCGGAAGCTCGCGCTGGTGAACTGTTGCTTGGCGTGGGAATTCCAGTGGAACAGCACTACGGCCCGATGAGTGAAGTTGCTCCTGGCTGGAAGCTGCGTGTGCTGCTGGCGCAGGCGCTGTTTGCTGATCCGGACATTCTCCTGCTCGACGAACCGACCAACAACCTCGACATCGACACCATTCGCTGGCTGGAACAGGTGCTGAACGAGCGTGACAGCACCATGATCATCATCTCGCACGACCGTCACTTCCTTAACATGGTTTGTACCCACATGGCGGATCTGGATTACGGCGAGCTGCGCGTTTATCCGGGCAACTACGATGAGTACATGACGGCGGCGACTCAGGCGCGTGAACGTCTGCTGGCTGATAACGCCAAGAAGAAAGCGCAGATTGCTGAGTTGCAATCTTTCGTTAGCCGCTTTAGCGCCAACGCCTCGAAATCTCGCCAGGCAACTTCGCGCGCGCGCCAGATTGATAAAATCAAACTGGAAGAGGTGAAAGCCTCCAGCCGTCAGAACCCGTTCATCCGTTTTGAACAGGATAAGAAACTGTTCCGTAACGCGCTGGAAGTGGAAGGTCTGACTAAAGGGTTTGATAACGGTCCACTGTTTAAAAATCTCAACCTGCTGCTGGAAGTGGGTGAAAAACTGGCTGTACTGGGTACCAACGGCGTCGGTAAATCAACGCTGCTGAAAACGCTGGTGGGCGATCTGCAACCGGACAGCGGCACCGTAAAATGGTCTGAGAACGCGCGCATTGGTTACTACGCCCAGGACCATGAATATGAGTTCGAAAATGATCTGACCGTGTTCGAATGGATGAGCCAGTGGAAGCAGGAAGGCGATGACGAGCAGGCGGTACGCAGCATTCTCGGTCGTTTACTGTTCAGCCAGGACGACATCAAAAAGCCAGCGAAAGTGCTTTCCGGTGGGGAGAAAGGGCGGATGCTGTTTGGTAAGTTAATGATGCAGAAGCCGAACATTCTGATCATGGACGAACCGACCAACCACCTGGATATGGAATCTATTGAGTCGCTGAACATGGCGCTGGAACTGTATCAGGGCACGCTGATCTTTGTTTCACACGACCGTGAGTTCGTAAGCTCCCTGGCGACCCGTATTCTGGAAATCACCCCGGAACGCGTGATCGACTTTAGCGGTAATTACGAAGATTACCTGCGTAGTAAAGGGATCGAGTAAGTTATTATCAGTAGCCCTGATATGGTCAGGGCTACTGAAACTGATGACAAACGCAAGATTGCCTGGTGCGCTACGCTTATCAGACCTGGCAGTGTATCGCAATATATTGAATTTTCATGATTTTGTATGCCAAATAAGGCGGTCACGCCGTATCCGGCATAATGACATGCACTTTCTCAATAAACTGAATTGGCGATAATCAAAGATTAAACGGCGGTTTATTTTCCAGCACCGCCTGAATCACATTCAGCGCGCCTTCATGATTATTATCATCGGTAGCGTAACGGGCGATTTGTTTAATGTTTTCCGCAGCATTGCTCATCGCAAAGGAATAACGCGCCATTTTCAGCATCTCCGCATCGTTACCGCTGTCGCCAATCGCTACCACATTTTGCGGTGACAGATCCCAGCGTTTCAGTAACCGCGAAATACCGTTTGCTTTATGTAGACCGGGAATAATCAAGTCGATAAAGCCAAAACCACTGGTGACGGGTTTCATAATGCCATCCAGCGCTATGTGCAGTTTGTCGATCACTAACGGGATTTGTTCATCCGGCAGGTTGAGCGAAAACTTGAACAGTACGTCGTCAATCTCCTGATAATCTTTTACAGGTTTCAGGCGATGGTAGTGTTTTGCCATCAGTGCGACGAATGCTTCGGGGGCATTTTCGCTGACATATGCACTTTGCAGACCGCAGGCGACAAAATTGAGTTGCTTATCTTTTAGCAACTCGCCAATAACAATCCGCGATTCATGTCGGGTCAGTTCGCCGTGGAACAACTGCTTGCCATGTTCGTAAACCAGTGCGCCGTTTTCCGCGACAAAAGAGATCTCATCCTTTAGCTCAGGAAAGAACGAAATAAGCTGGTAATACTGATTACCGCTGGCGACAACGAACTCAATGCCGCGCTTTTTCAGTTCCTGATATTGCGCCATAAAACGTGGTTGGTTGTACGTTTTGGCGTCGTTAAGAAAAGTACCGTCCATGTCTGTGACGATAACTTTTACGCTCATAGGTGTGCTCCTGGCTCGAAAATGAAACCGTAACAGTGTAATAACAATGTGACGCAGAGCACAAATTATATTTCGAATGAAAGCGAGGCTGAAATTGATGATGTGAATGATTTGGCCCGGCGACGACGACGCCGGGCTGAGGGGATTACAGCATGTGTTCGGTACGGGCGATGATATCGTCCTGTGCGTCTGGAGAGAGCGCGGTGAAGAAGGCGGAATAACCCGCTACGCGTACCACCAGATCGCGGTATTGATCCGGATGTTTCTTCGCCTCCAGCAATGTTTCGCGGGAAACAATGTTGTACTGAATATGCCAGCCTTTATGCACTTCAAAGAAGGTACGCAGCAGGATCATCAGTTTCTGCTTGTCAGATTCATTCTCCAGCGTTGCCGGATTCAGTTTCTGGTTGAGCAGCACGCCGCCGAGAATTGCTGCCGTAGGCAGTTTACCCACCGAGCCAATGACCGCAGTAGGGCCGAGATGGTCAGTACCGGAGGCCGGACTAGCGCCTTCTGCCAGCGGGGTATGTGCTTTACGTCCGTCCGGCGTTGCCATAGTCTGCGCGCCAAACGGTACGTTAGCGGAGATAGACGATGTGCCCGCATAATAGTTGCCGCCAATCGGACCACGACCGTAGCGCGGGTTATGGTACTGCTTCAGTTCGTCGATATAGGTCTGATAAGCGCGAGCCAGCAGCGTATCGACAGTATCATCGTCGTTGCCGTACTTCGGCGCACCGTTAATCAGCCGCTGACGCAGCTGCTCGTGAGTCAGGCCGTCGAAGTCATCCGCCAGTGCGGCAGCCAGCTGTTGCTGACCAATCGCGCCCTGTTCAAATACCAGTTTCTTCACTGCCGCCAGGCTGTTGCCGAGGTTAGCAATGCCGACCTGCAGGCCAGAAACCCAGTCATATTTCGCGCCGCCTTGCTTGATACTTTTCGCTCGCTCAATACAGTCATCGACCAGCGCCGAGCAGAGAATATCGTGTACGTTCTCTTCCAGCATGGTATCGACGACATATTCGATTTCGATTGATTTACGCGTGTAGTAACGGATTTGCGTATCCCATGCGTCCATTACTTCATCGAAGTTGTTGAAGTTACCCGCTGACAACGCTTTTTCTTGTGGCAGGAACACTTTGCCGCTGGTGGCATCACGACCGCCTTCCAGCGCCGCCAGCATCACGCGGGCGAAGTTGATAAAGCTCATGCCGGTACAGCGATAGCCCCATTTGCCACCGACGGCGGTTTCGATACAACCAATCGCTGCATAGTCGTAAGCGTCCTGCGGTTCAATACCGAGTTTAATAAATTCCGGGATGACGATTTCGTCGTTGTTGAACGCCGGCATCCCGAAACCACAGCGGATCACCTGAACACAGGCATCGAGGAAATCGTTGCTCATTCCCGCGTGGTAGCGCACGCTGAGGTTAGGCTGAGTGGAACGCAGGCGACCGCAAGATTCGAGGATCGCATAAGAGAGTGGATTTACCGCGTCCATCGGTTGACCATCAACCAGATTTTGCCCGCCAATGGTGACGTTCTGATACAGTGGACTTCCCGCAGAGGCTTTTGAGTGTGAGCCGGAGCGGATTTTGTTCACTTCCAGCAATTTCAACCAGCAGCTATGCAGCATCTCGATGGCGTGTTCGCGATCCAGTGTCTGGTTCAGTTCAACGTCGCGGCGATAGTATGGGTAGAGATACTGGTCCATACGACCAAACGATACCGAGTGACCGTTAGATTCGATCTGCAAAATCAACTGGATGAAGTAACACAGTTGCAGCGCCTGCCAGAAAGTCTGCGGCGGCTGGTGGGCGATAAGATCGCAGTTTTCTGCTATCGTCAGCAGTTCATCGCGACGGCTTTCGCGGGTTTCGGTCGCGGCCATTTCACGCGCCAGGGCAGCGAAACGTTCAATGTGTTCACTGACTGCCACCAGCACGATATCAATCGCTTTCAGGAATTGCTCGCCATGTAAATCTTCCAGTACCGTCAGATTGATGCGCGAGCGACGTTCCGCCACTTTCTCACGCAGACCATCAAGCCCTTTTTCCAGCAGTAGCGGGAAATTCACCGCCAGGTGCGCATCGCCGGAGGTCATATTGCCCTCCGCTTTAATGATGCCGGTCGCCAGCAGACCTTTTTGCTCATCGGTAAACATGCCGTAGCAGCGATCCTGTACGGTCTGACCGCGCCACCACGGGCACACTTCATGCAGAACACGTTTGTTCTCCTCGCTCACCGCAAAACCAGCACCCGGACGATCTGCCAGATCATCAATCTCTTTTTCGATCCAGGAGACGGTATATTCCGGGAAGATCGGCGCGGCGCGAACTTCGCTTGCCTGGTTGCCAATGATCAACTCATCGTGCTTGATCCAGATGGTGCGATTCGCCAGGTGATGCGCCAGTGCCAGCGCGCGACGTACCGGGATTGGCTTATCGAGATGTTGTTGATACATCTCGGTATAGTGTTGTGCTCGTTCGGTACAGACCGGCGGTTTCACAATATGCACCAGCGCATTTTTGTGCGCTTTAATGCGGTCGCTGAGCGTATCCAGTTTTAGTGTTGTCATGATTGTTATCCTCGTAAGGTCGCGGTTAACCCTTTCTGGCAGGCATACTGCTGGGCAAAGTCGAGCAGTTCTGGCGCATCAAGCGGTTTTTCCGGGGCGTCATAGGGCAGATTAAGTAAGTGATATTTGTTGATGCCCAGTGTGTGGTAGGGCAGAAAATGAATTTCGCTAACGTGCAGCTCGTCGGCGGCAAAATCGGTAATGGCTTTCACAGAAGTTTCGTCGGCATTAAAGCCCTGAATCAGTGGCACGCGGATAATGATTTTTTTGCCGGCTGCGGCGAGTTTTTTCAGGTTATCCAGCACCCTGGCGGCGTTACCGTCGGTCCACTGTTTAAACGGCGCGTCGGCAACGTGTTTTAAATCGGCAAGAAACAGATCGATATAGGACAGAGAAGGGGCGATATATTTCCACGGCACATGCAGACAGGTTTCTACCGCAGTATGAATACCGGCTTCGTGGCTGGCTTGCAGTAGCCCCATCGCCATTTCCGGCTGCATAAACGGTTCTCCGCCAGAAAGTGTTAAGCCGCCGCCGCTGCGATCGTAAAACGGTTTATCGCGCAAAACGGTTGCCATGATCTCCTCAACGCTTTTCACTTCACCACACACGGTTAACGCCTGTGTTGGGCAGCAGTCGGTTAGCGCCGTAAAATGCTCCGGGGTTAACTTTTCCCGATGAATAAGCAAACCATTCAACGCGCGCTCAATCACTTCCGGTGCGGTCTTAGCGCACAGCTCACAGCCTTCCAGACAGAGTCGTGGGTCATACAGCAGATCCTGCGTGCGGGCGCGGCTTTCCGGGTTCTGACACCAGCGGCAACCCAGCGAACAGCCTTTAAGAAATACGACCGTGCGGATACCGGGGCCATCATGGGTCGAGTAGCGTTGAATATTGAAAATCATAGTTGCCTCTCTGTTTCGTTCAAATATTAAAATACTTTCGAATGAAAGTTAGATTGATGTGCGTCAACTGTTCAGAGAGTTTTCCCGTGATAGTCTACATTCAGACAAAAAGTACATTTTGAGGATGGTTATGGAACTGTATCTGGATACTTCAGACGTTGTTGCGGTGAAGGCGCTGTCACGTATTTTTCCGCTGGCGGGTGTAACCACTAACCCAAGCATTATCGCAGCGGGTAAAAAACCGCTGGAGGTTGTGCTTCCGCAACTTCACGAGGCGATGGGCGGTCAGGGGCGTCTGTTTGCCCAGGTAATGGCTACCACTGCTGAAGGGATGGTGAATGACGCACGTAAATTGCGTTCTATTATTGCGGATATCGTGGTGAAAGTTCCGGTGACCGCTGAGGGGCTGGCAGCTATTAAGATGTTAAAAGCGGAAGGGATTCCGACGCTGGGAACCGCGGTATATGGCGCAGCACAAGGGCTACTGTCGGCGCTGGCAGGTGCGGAATATGTTGCGCCTTACGTTAATCGTATTGATGCTCAGGGCGGTAGCGGTATTCAGACTGTGACCGACTTACACCAGTTATTGAAAATGCATACGCCGCAGGCGAAAGTGTTAGCCGCGAGTTTCAAAACCCCGCGTCAGGCGCTGGACTGCTTACTGGCAGGGGGTGAATCAATTACTCTGCCGCTGGATGTGGCACAACAGATGATTAGCTATCCGGCAGTTGATGCCGCTGTGGCGAAGTTTGAGCAGGACTGGCAAGGAGCGTTTGGCAGAACGTCGATTTAACCGGACGTTCTGCATTCTCATAAATTGCTGATGACGTGGCGGAGTGCCGCGTCTTATCTGGCCTGGAGGTGGCAGTTACTGCCCGCACACCTCACACCCCGGATTACGCATCAGTTTCATTTCGCGAAACTGACAGGTCATCGCATCGTACATCACGATTTTTCCGCTGGCAGGTTTGCCATAACCGGCCAGCAGTTTAATCGCTTCCATTGCCTGCAATGAACCAATTACGCCGATTAACGGTGCCATCACGCCTGCTTCTACGCAGGTTAACGCGTTCTCGCCAAACAAACGGCTAAGGCAGTGATAGCACGGTTCGCCGTCCTGATAAGTGAAGACCGTGATTTGCCCTTCCATACGAATTGCCGCGCCGGAAACCAGCGGCACCTTCGCGGCAAAACAGCCTGCGTTCAGTTGATTACGTACCGCAACGTTATCCGTACAGTCGAGCACCAGATCGTGTTTTGCAATCATCGCAGCAAGTTCAGCGTCATCAAGCAGCGCATTGACTGGCGTAATCGCGATATGTGGGTTGATCCGCGTCAGGGCGTCACGGGCGGATTCCACCTTTGGTTGCCCGACCGTGGCATCACTGTGCAGCGTCTGGCGTTGCAGATTGGAGAGCGAAACCGTGTCGAAGTCGAGCAGCGTCAGGTTGCCGACACCGGCGCTTGCCAGATATTGCGATGCCGCACAGCCGAGGCCACCAAGCCCCACCACCAACACGCGAGAATCCTTCAGCGCTTCCTGACCGTCAAAATCAAAACCACGCAGGATGATTTGCCGGTTGTAGCGCAGCATCTCCTGATCGCTGAGTTCTGCCATTACAGGCCTCCGAACAACGCGTTAAACGGTTCGACTTCCACCCATTCGCCCACGTCAACATTGCCGCGCTCGCGTTCCAGCACGATAAAGCAGTTGCCGAGGCTAAAGGAGCTAAATATATGTGAACCCTGATGTCCGGTGGTCGTCACTTCCAGTTCGCCATCGGCGTTGCGTTGCAGCACGCCGCGCTGGAAATCAAGGCGTCCTGGCGTTTTTTTCAGGCGGGACGCTGTGCGTACACGCTGGCGCGCGGGCAGGCCACTGGCGGTATTGCCGCTTAGTTTTGCCAGCAAAGGCTGTACCAGTTGATAGAAGGTCAGCGTCGCTGAAACCGGGTTGCCCGGCAGGCCGCAGAACCAACTATTAGAAAGTTTACCGAACGCGAACGGTTTACCCGGTTTAATCGCCAGTTTCCAGAAGGCGATCTCCCCCAGCTCTTCAAGAATCGTTTTGGTGTAATCCGCTTCACCCACTGAAACACCGCCGGAACTGATCACTACATCCGCCTGGCTGTCGGCTTCAATAAATGCGGCGCGCAGGGCATGGGGATCGTCGCGGATAATCCCTAAGTTGATTACCTCGCATCCCAACTGTTCTAACATCAGGTGTACGGCGAGACGGTTGGTATCGTAGATTTGGCCGTCGCCCAACGGCTGACCGGGCAACTGGAGTTCATCACCGGTAGAAAAAAGCGCTACACGCACTTTACGAATCACCGGAACTTCGGCAATCCCTAGCGAAGCAATCACTGGCAGTTCAGCGGTAGTCAGGCGAGTCCCCGCCGGGAAAACAACCGCACCTGCAGAGATATCTTCACCGCGACGGCGAATATTTTGCCCGCTACGCGCTTCAGCAGTAAAACGCACGCCATTGTCCGTTTGTTCAGTCTGCTCCTGCATCACCACCGCTTCGCAGCCTTCCGGCACCGGCGCACCGGTCATAATACGAATGCAGGTACCCGCAGGCCATTCACCATGGTACGGCTGACCGGCAAAGGATTTACCGGCAACGGGCAGCGGTTGCCCGGAGGCAATATCGGCTAAACGCACCGCGTAGCCGTCCATAGCGGAGTTATCAAACCCCGGGACATCCAGTGGCGAAACGACATCACTCGCCAGAATACGACCAAAACACTGAACCAGTGGCAGCGTTTCCTGGGCGGTCAGTGGGGTAACGCGAGAAAGCATCTCATTAAGCGCGGTGTCGAGCGACATCAATCCGGTGGTAAATTCCATGAAAACACTCCTGCGGAGGCAAAATCGAATTTGCCTATTATGTCAGAAAAACGCCACAGACTGTATGCCACCTCGGGTGTAGCGCTGGCTCCTGCCTTTACATGCCATATCCATCTTTCTATATTCAAAAATTGAATGAGTCATTCATAAAAATTCTGATATTTATAGCAAAAGTGGCGAGTCACCCTTAATGGACGAATACTATGGGCAAAGCAGTCATTGCAATTCATGGTGGCGCAGGTGCAATTAGCCGCGCGCAGATGAGTCTGCAACAGGAATTACGCTACATCGAGGCGTTGTCTGCCATTGTTGAAACCGGGCAGAAAATGCTGGTAGCGGGCGAAAGTGCGCTGGATGTGGTGACGGAAGCGGTGCGTCTGCTGGAAGAGTGTCCACTGTTTAACGCCGGAATTGGCGCTGTCTTTACGCGTGATGAAACCCATGAACTGGACGCCTGTGTGATGGATGGTAACACCCTGAAAGCCGGTGCGGTGGCGGGCGTTAGTCATCTGCGTAATCCGGTTCTTGCCGCCCGACTGGTGATGGAGCAAAGCCCGCATGTGATGATGATTGGCGAAGGGGCAGAAAATTTTGCGTTTGCTCATGGCATGGAGTGCGTCTCGCCGGAGATTTTCTCCACGCCTTTGCGTTATGAACAACTACTGGCAGCGCGCGAGGAAGGGGCAACAGTCCTCGACCATAGCGGTGCGCCACTGGATGAAAAACAAAAAATGGGCACCGTAGGGGCCGTGGCGTTGGATTTAGACGGCAATCTGGCGGCAGCCACGTCCACGGGCGGAATGACCAATAAATTACCCGGACGAGTTGGCGATAGTCCCTTAGTGGGGGCCGGATGCTATGCCAATAACGCCAGTGTGGCGGTTTCCTGTACCGGTACGGGCGAAGTCTTCATCCGCGCGCTGGCGGCATATGATATCGCCGCGTTAATGGATTACGGCGGATTAAGTCTCGCGGAAGCCTGCGAGCGGGTAGTAATGGAAAAACTCCCTGCGCTTGGCGGTAGCGGTGGCTTAATCGCTATCGACCATGAAGGGAATGTCGCGCTACCGTTTAACACCGAAGGAATGTATCGCGCCTGGGGCTACGCAGGCGATACGCCAACCACCGGTATCTACCGTGAAAAAGGGGACACCGTTGCCACACAGTGATGAACTTGATGCCGGTGATGTGCTGGCGGTTGAAAATCTGAATATTGCCTTTATGCAGGAGCAGCACAAAATAGCTGCGGTCCGCAATCTCTCTTTTAGCCTGCAACGTGGTGAGACGCTGGCAATTGTTGGCGAATCCGGCTCCGGTAAGTCAGTGACTGCGCTGGCATTGATGCGCCTGTTGGAACAGGCGGGCGGTTTAGTGCAGTGCGATAAAATGCTGTTGCAGCGGCGCAGTCGCGAAGTAATTGAACTTAGCGAGCAGAGTGCTGCACAAATGCGCCATGTGCGCGGGGCGGATATGGCGATGATATTTCAGGAGCCGATGACATCGCTGAACCCGGTATTTACTGTGGGTGAACAGATTGCTGAATCTATTCGTCTGCATCAGAACGCCAGTCGTGAAGAAGCGATGGTCGAGGCGAAGCGGATGCTGGATCAGGTACGCATTCCGGAGGCACAAACCATTCTTTCACGTTATCCGCATCAACTCTCTGGCGGGATGCGCCAGCGAGTGATGATTGCGATGGCGCTGTCATGCCGCCCGGCGGTGCTGATTGCCGATGAGCCAACCACCGCGTTGGATGTCACTATTCAGGCGCAGATCCTGCAATTAATCAAAGTATTGCAAAAAGAGATGTCGATGGGCGTTATCTTTATCACTCACGATATGGGCGTGGTGGCAGAGATTGCCGATCGGGTACTGGTGATGTATCAGGGCGAGGCGGTGGAAACGGGTAGCGTCGAACAGATTTTTCATGCACCGCAACATCCTTATACCCGTGCGCTGTTAGCTGCTGTTCCGCAACTTGGTGCGATGAAAGGGTTAGATTATCCCCGACGTTTCCCATTGATATCGCTTGAACATCCAGCGAAACAGGAGCCACCCATCGAGCAGAAAACGGTGGTGGATGGCGAACCTGTTTTACGGGTGCGTAATCTGGTCTCCCGTTTCCCTTTGCGCAGCGGTTTGTTGAATCGCGTAACGCGGGAAGTGCATGCCGTTGAGAAAGTCAGTTTTGATCTCTGGCCTGGTGAAACGCTATCGCTGGTGGGCGAGTCTGGCAGCGGTAAATCCACCACCGGGCGGGCGTTGCTGCGCCTGGTCGAATCGCAGGGCGGCGAAATTATCTTTAACGGTCAGCGAATCGATACCTTGTCACCCGGTAAACTTCAGGCATTGCGCCGCGATATTCAGTTTATTTTTCAGGACCCTTACGCTTCGCTGGACCCACGTCAGACCATCGGTGATTCGATTCTCGAACCGCTGCGCGTACACGGTTTATTGCCAGGTAAAGAAGCGGCTGCACGCGTTGCGTGGTTGCTGGAGCGCGTGGGCCTGTTACCGGAACATGCCTGGCGTTACCCACATGAGTTTTCCGGCGGTCAGCGCCAGCGCATCTGCATTGCTCGCGCGTTGGCATTGAATCCAAAAGTGATCATTGCCGACGAAGCCGTTTCGGCGCTGGATGTTTCTATTCGCGGGCAGATTATCAACTTGTTGCTCGATCTCCAGCGTGATTTCGGCATTGCGTATCTGTTTATCTCCCACGATATGGCCGTGGTTGAGCGGATTAGTCATCGTGTGGCGGTGATGTATCTCGGGCAAATTGTTGAAATTGGTCCACGGCGCGCGGTCTTTGAAAATCCGCAGCATCCTTATACGCGTAAATTACTGGCGGCAGTTCCGGTCGCTGAACCGTCCCGACAACGACCGCAGCGTGTACTGCTGTCGGACGATCTTCCCAGCAATATTCATCTGCGTGGCGAAGAGGTTGCAGCCGTCTCGTTGCAATGCGTCGGGCCGGGGCATTACGTTGCACAACCACAATCAGAATACGCATTCATGCGTAGATAACATTCAGGCGGAGAATAAAATGGCAAGAGCTGTACACCGGAGTGGGTTAGTGGCGCTGGGCATTGCGACAGCGTTGATGGCATCTTGTGCATTCGCTGCCAAAGAGGTGGTGGTGGCGGTAGGATCGAACTTCACCACGCTCGATCCGTATGACGCAAATGACACGTTATCTCAGGCCGTAGCGAAATCGTTTTACCAGGGGCTGTTCGGTCTGGATAAAGAGATGAAACTGAAAAACGTGCTGGCGGAGAGTTACACCGTTTCCGATGACGGCCTTACTTACACCGTGAAATTGCGGGAAGGCATTAAATTCCAGGATGGCACCGATTTCAACGCAGCGGCGGTGAAAGCGAATCTGGACCGGGCCAGCGATCCGGCGAATCATCTTAAACGCTATAACCTGTATAAGAATATTGCCAAAACGGAAGCGATCGATCCGACAACGGTAAAGATTACCCTCAAACAGCCATTCTCAGCGTTTATTAATATTCTTGCCCATCCGGCGACCGCGATGATTTCACCGGCAGCGCTGGAAAAATATGGCAAGGAGATTGGTTTTCATCCGGTGGGAACCGGGCCGTATGAACTGGATACCTGGAATCAGACCGATTTTGTGAAGGTGAAAAAATTCGCGGGTTACTGGCAGCCAGGATTGCCCAAACTGGACAGCATAACCTGGCGTCCGGTGGCGGATAACAACACCCGCGCGGCAATGCTGCAAACCGGTGAAGCGCAGTTTGCTTTCCCCATTCCCTACGAGCAGGCCGCACTGCTGGAGAAAAACAAAAATATCGAGTTGATGGCCAGTCCGTCAATTATGCAGCGTTATATCAGTATGAACGTGACGCAAAAGCCGTTCGATAACCCGAAGGTCCGTGAGGCGCTGAATTACGCCATTAACCGCCCGGCGCTGGTGAAAGTGGCCTTCGCGGGCTATGCAACGCCAGCTACTGGTGTGGTACCGCCGAGTATCGCCTACGCGCAAAGTTATAAACCGTGGCCTTACGATCCAGTGAAAGCGCGCGAATTACTTAAAGAGGCGGGATATCCCAACGGTTTCAGTACCACGCTGTGGTCGTCACATAACCACAGCACCGCGCAGAAAGTGCTGCAATTTACCCAGCAGCAGTTAGCGCAGGTTGGGATTAAAGCCCAGGTGACTGCGATGGATGCCGGGCAACGGGCGGCAGAAGTTGAAGGTAAAGGGCAAAAAGAGAGCGGCGTGCGGATGTTCTACACTGGCTGGTCGGCTTCAACCGGCGAAGCCGACTGGGCTCTATCGCCGCTGTTTGCCTCGCAGAACTGGCCACCAACGCTGTTTAATACCGCGTTTTACAGCAATAAACAGGTGGATGACTTCCTGGCTCAGGCACTGAAAACTAATGATCCGGCGGAAAAGACCCGCTTGTATAAGGCGGCGCAGGATATCATCTGGCAAGAGTCGCCGTGGATCCCGCTGGTGGTAGAAAAACTGGTGTCGGCACACAGTAAAAACCTGACCGGTTTTTGGATCATGCCAGACACCGGCTTCAGCTTTGAAGATGCGGATTTGCAATAAGCAACGCAGGGAGTGGAATGCTTAATTACGTTATCAAACGCTTACTGGGGTTGATTCCGACGCTGTTTATCGTCTCGGTGCTGGTGTTTTTATTTGTCCACATGCTGCCCGGCGATCCGGCGCGATTGATTGCCGGGCCCGAAGCTGATGCGCAGGTTATAGAACTGGTGCGTCAGCAGCTGGGGTTGGATCAGCCGCTGTATCACCAGTTCTGGCACTATATCAGCAATGCTGTGCAGGGGGATTTTGGCCTGTCGATGGTGTCGCGTCGTCCGGTTGCCGATGAGATTGCCAGCCGCTTTATGCCAACGCTGTGGCTGACCATAACCAGTATGGTCTGGGCGGTGATATTTGGTATGGCGGCGGGAATTATCGCCGCCGTCTGGCGTAACCGTTGGCCGGATCGATTGAGTATGACTATTGCGGTGTCGGGGATTTCGTTTCCGGCATTTGCTCTGGGGATGCTTTTAATTCAGGTATTCTCTGTTGAACTGGGCTGGCTGCCTACCGTGGGAGCAGACAGTTGGCAGCACTACATTTTACCCTCCCTGACGCTCGGCGCGGCAGTGGCCGCCGTGATGGCGCGCTTTACCCGCGCGTCGTTTGTCGACGTTTTAAGCGAAGATTATATGCGTACCGCGAGGGCGAAAGGGGTGAGCGAAACCTGGGTTGTCCTTAAACACGGGCTACGTAACGCGATGATCCCGGTAGTGACCATGATGGGTTTACAGTTTGGCTTTTTGCTCGGTGGTTCCATCGTGGTGGAGAAAGTTTTCAACTGGCCCGGACTTGGACGCTTACTCGTTGACTCCGTAGAAATGCGCGATTACCCGGTGATTCAGGCGGAAATTCTGCTTTTCTCGCTGGAATTTATTCTTATCAACTTAGTGGTGGATGTGCTTTACGCCGCCATTAACCCGGCTATCAGGTACAAGTAAGGATGCGACTATTTAACTGGCGACGTCAGGCGGTGTTAAACGCCATGCCACTGGTCAAACCTGACCAGGTACGTACACCGTGGCATGAATTCTGGCGACGATTTCGCCGTCAGCATATGGCGATGACCGCCGCATTGTTCGTTATTTTATTGATTGTGGTGGCTATTTTTGCACGCTGGATCGCTCCCTATGACGCCGAAAATTATTTTGATTATGACAATCTGAATAACGGACCTTCTTTGCAGCACTGGTTTGGCGTCGATTCACTGGGGCGTGACATTTTCAGCCGTGTCCTGGTTGGTGCGCAAATCTCGCTGGCGGCGGGCGTGTTTGCCGTGTTTATCGGTGCGGCGATCGGGACGTTGCTGGGCTTGTTGGCTGGATATTATGAAGGCTGGTGGGATCGGCTGAGCATGCGCATTTGCGATGTGCTGTTTGCCTTCCCGGGTATTTTACTGGCGATCGCTGTTGTTGCGGTGTTGGGAAGCGGCATTGCTAACGTGATTATCGCAGTCGCCATTTTTTCCATCCCCGCGTTTGCCCGCCTGGTGCGCGGCAACACGCTGGTGTTGAAACAGCAAACCTTTATTGAGTCAGCACGCAGTATTGGTGCCAGCGATATGACCATTTTATTGCGTCATATCCTGCCTGGGACCGTCTCTTCTATCGTGGTGTTTTTCACCATGCGCATTGGCACCTCGATTATCTCTGCCGCCAGCCTGTCATTTCTCGGCCTCGGTGCGCAGCCGCCGACACCAGAGTGGGGGGCAATGCTCAATGAGGCACGAGCGGATATGGTTATCGCGCCGCATGTCGCTGTTTTTCCGGCCCTGGCTATTTTTCTGACCGTACTGGCGTTCAATTTGTTGGGCGATGGTTTACGCGATGCGCTGGATCCGAAAATTAAAGGATAGTTACGTTTGAATATTGCTTGAAAGGGTAATCACCTCACAGGAAATTATTGCCCTAAGCAAGTGTTGTAACTTTCTGCTGATTTTGTAGAATCGGGTAATTTGGTTAAAAAGCCGCAGCAAGGGACTATTTTGCAGCGGCACAGCGTTCAGACAGTTATTTTGTTAAATGTATTAACATGCTGAGTTTATACGAAAAGATAAAGATAAGGCTGATAATTTTATTTTTATTGGCAGCACTGTCATTTATTGGTCTTTTTTTCATCATTAACTATCAACTGGTATCGGAACGCGCGGTAAAACGTGCCGATAGCCGCTTTGAACTTATTCAGAAAAACGTTGGCTATTTCTTTAAAGATATTGAACGTTCGGCCCTGACATTAAAGGACTCACTGTATTTATTAAAAAATACAGAGGAGATTCAACGTGCCGTGATTCTGAAAATGGAAATGATGCCATTTTTAGACTCGGTGGGACTGGTACTTGATGATAATAAATATTATCTCTTTTCGCGGAGGGCGAATGATAAAATCGTTGTTTATCATCAGGAACAAGTAAATGGACCGCTTGTCGACGAGTCAGGGCGGGTTATTTTTGCCGATTTTAACCCATCGAAACGACCGTGGTCGATGGCTTCAGATGACTCTAACAACAGCTGGAATCCGGCATACAATTGCTTTGATCGTCCGGGTAAAAAATGTATCTCTTTTACGCTACACATCAACGGCAAAGATCATGATTTGTTAGCGGTAGATAAAATTCATGTCGATTTAAACTGGCGATATCTGAACGAGTATCTTGATCACATCAGCGCTAATGATGAAGTTCTATTTTTAAAGCAAGGTCATGAGATCATTGCTAAGAATCAACTCGCTCGTGAAAAATTGATTATTTATAATAGCGAAGGTAATTATAATATTATTGATTCTGTCGATACGGAATATATTGAAAAAACATCAGCGGTGCCAAACAACGCATTATTCGAAATCTATTTTTATTATCCTGGTGGTAATTTATTGAACGCATCAGATAAACTTTTTTATCTGCCGTTTGCTTTCATTATTATCGTATTGCTGGTGGTTTATTTAATGACCACTCGAGTGTTCCGTCGGCAATTTTCTGAAATGACAGATTTGGTCAATACGCTGGCGTTTTTGCCCGACTCTACGGATCAAATCGAGGCTCTGAAGATTCGTGAAGGCGATGCGAAAGAGATTATCAGCATCAAAAATTCGATCGCGGAAATGAAAGATGCTGAAATTGAACGGGCAAATAAATTGCTCTCGCTGATCTCTTACGATCAGGAAAGCGGTTTTATTAAAAATATGGCGATTATTGAGTCCAACAATAATCAGTATCTGGCTGTGGGGATCATCAAACTGTGTGGTCTGGAAGCTGTGGAAGCGGTGTTTGGTGTTGATGAACGCAATAAAATCGTCAGGAAATTGTGTCAGCGAATTGCCGAGAAATATGCGCAATGCTGCGATATCGTGACATTTAATGCCGATCTCTATTTACTCCTGTGCCGGGAAAATGTACAGACGTTTACCCGTAAGATAGCGACGGTAAACGATTTTGACAGCAGTTTTGGCTACCGCAATCTGCGCATCCATAAGTCTGCTATTTGTGAACCTTTGCAGGGGGAAAACGCCTGGAGTTACGCAGAAAAGCTGAAACTGGCGATTTCCAGTATCCGCAACCATATGTTCTCAGAGTTTATTTTCTGTGATGATGCGAAACTCAACGAAATAGAAGAGAATATCTGGATTGCGCGTAATATTCGCCATGCAATGGAAATTGGCGAACTATTCCTGGTCTATCAACCGATTGTTGATATTAACACCCGCACCATTTTGGGCGCGGAGGCGTTGTGCCGTTGGGTGTCTGCGGAGCGGGGGATTATTTCACCGCTGAAGTTCATTACCATTGCTGAAGATATCGGGTTTATCAATGAGCTGGGCTATCAAATTATTAAAACCGCGATGGGTGAATTCAGACATTTTAGTCAGCGTGCGTCGCTGAAGGATGATTTCTTACTGCATATTAATGTTTCGCCCTGGCAGTTAAACGAACCACACTTTCATGAGCGTTTTACTACCATCATGAAAGAAAATGGCCTGAAGGCGAACAGCCTTTGTGTTGAGATCACCGAAACCGTGATCGAGCGAATTAATGAACATTTCTATCTCAATATTGAACAACTGCGTAAACAAGGGGTACGGGTATCGATTGATGACTTTGGCACCGGTTTGTCAAACCTGAAACGTTTTTATGAAATTAATCCAGACAGTATAAAGGTGGATTCGCAATTTACCGGCGATATTTTCGGTACTGCAGGAAAAATTGTGCGCATTATTTTCGATCTGGCACGCTATAACCGGATCCCGGTGATTGCGGAAGGCGTAGAGAGCGAAGACGTTGCGCGTGAATTAATCAAATTAGGATGTGTTCAGGCTCAGGGGTATCTGTACCAGAAACCCATGCCATTCTCCGCCTGGGATAAAAGTGGAAAATTAGTAAAAGAGTAGTTTACGTATGTCCAGAATCAATAAATTCGTACTTACAGTCAGTCTGCTGATTTTTATCATGATTTCAGCAGTTGCCTGCGGGATCTACACTCAAATGGTAAAGGAACGGGTGTATGGCCTGAAACAGTCCGTTATTGATACTGCTTTTGCGGTGGCAAATATTGCTGAATATCGGCGTAGTGTGGCAATTGATCTCATCAACACGCTAAATCCTACGGAGGAACAGCTGTTGGTTGGCTTACGCACAGCTTACGCCGACTCGGTTTCACCCTCTTATTTGTACGATGTCGGTCCTTATCTGATTTCCAGTGACGAATGTATTCAGGTAAAGGAGTTCGAGAAAAATTATTGTGCAGATATTATGCAGGTTGTTAAGTATCGACATGTCAAAAATACAGGGTTTATCTCTTTTGATGGTAAAACCTTCGTCTATTACCTCTATCCGGTAACTCACAATCGTAGTCTGATATTTTTGCTTGGTCTGGAACGTTTTTCTTTACTGTCAAAATCGCTGGCGATGGATAGCGAGAACCTGATGTTCTCCCTGTTCAAGAACGGTAAATCGGTGACCGGTGATGAATATAACGCTAAAAACGCCATCTTCACCGTTTCGGAAGCAATGGAGCACTTCTCCTATTTGCCGACCGGGTTGTACGTATTTGCTTATAAAAAAGACGTTTATTTTCAGGTATGTACATTGATTATTTTCTTTGCCGCATTGGTGGCAGTGATATCGGGTGCCAGTTGCCTCTATCTGGTACGCAGAGTGATTAATCGTGGTATTGTGGAGAAAGAAGCCATTATTAATAACCATTTTGAACGCGTACTGGATGGCGGGCTTTTCTTTTCGGCTGCCGATGTCAAAAAACTCTACAGTATGTATAACTCGGCATTCCTGGACGATCTGACCAAAGCGATGGGCAGAAAATCCTTTGACGAAGATTTAAAAGCGCTGCCGGAAAAAGGCGGTTATTTGTGCCTGTTTGACGTCGATAAATTCAAAAACATTAACGACACCTTCGGTCATTTGCTGGGCGATGAAGTGTTGATGAAAGTGGTGAAAATCCTTAAATCACAGATCCCGGTAGATAAAGGTAAAGTTTACCGCTTCGGAGGTGACGAATTTGCGGTGATTTATACTGGCGGCACGCTGGAAGAGTTGCTATCGATTCTAAAAGAAATCGTTCATTTCCAGGTGGGAAGCATTAATTTAAGCACCAGTATCGGTGTAGCGCATTCAAATGAATGTACTACCGTTGAACGTTTGAAAATGCTGGCGGATGAGCGGCTGTATAAGAGTAAGAAAAACGGCAGGGCGCAGATTAGCTGGCAGTAATCATTATTCGCAGGCCGGACAAATGATTTTGCCCGGCCTGAATTAATTAAACCCGGCTACCCCACAAATCGTACTCATCGGCGTGCTCGACTTTCACTCGCAGGATATCACCCGGCTTAACGTTGGTTTCACCATTGAGATAAACCGCGCCGTCGATTTCCGGTGCATCTGCCATGCTGCGACCAATCGCGCCTTCTTCGTCCACTTCGTCGATAATCACCAGAATTTCACGGCCCACTTTCTCTTGCAGGCGCTCGGCGGAAATTTGCTGCTGCAACTGCATGAAACGGTTCCAGCGTTCTTCTTTCACTTCTTCCGGAACCTGGTCAGGCAGGGCATTGGCGTCTGCACCTTCAACCGGGCTGTATTTAAAGCAGCCAACGCGATCCAGACGTGCTTCTTTCAGGAAGTCGAGTAGCATCTGGAAATCTTCTTCCGTCTCGCCAGGGAAGCCAACAATAAAGGTTGAGCGTAGGGTCAGTTCCGGGCAGATTTTGCGCCACTGTTTGATGCGCGCCAGTTGGCGATCTACAGAACCCGGACGTTTCATCAGTTTGAGAATGCGCGGGCTGGCGTGCTGCAACGGAATGTCCAGATACGGCAGGATTTTGCCCTCTGCCATCAGTGGGATGACGTCGTCCACATGCGGATAAGGGTAAACGTAGTGCAGACGTGTCCAGATCCCCAGTTTCGATAACTGTTCGCACAGGCTGACCATGCTGGTTTTTACCGGCTCGCCGTTGTGGAAGCCAGTACGATGTTTAACATCGACGCCATACGCGGAAGTATCCTGCGAGATCACCAGAATTTCTTTAACGCCCGCATCAACCAGACGTTTCGCTTCACTTAACACTTCGCCAATCGGACGGCTCACCAGATCGCCGCGCATAGACGGAATAATGCAGAAGGTGCAGCGGTGATTACAGCCTTCAGAAATTTTCAGATAGGCATAATGACGCGGCGTCAGTTTCACACCTTGTTCTGGCACCAGGCTCAGGAATGGGTTGTGTTTCGGTTTTGGCACGTAGTGATGAACGTGCTCCAGAACCTGCTCATAGCTATGAGGCCCGGTGATTTCCAGCACTTTCGGGTGGACTTCGCGGATCTGATCTTCTTTTGCCCCCAGACAACCGGTCACAATTACCTTGCCGTTTTCATTCAACGCTTCACCAATGGCTTCCAGTGATTCTTGTACCGCGCTGTCAATAAAGCCGCAGGTGTTGACGATCACCATGTCCGCATCATCATAGCTCGGTACCACGTCATAACCTTCAGTGCGTAGTTCGGTGAGAATACGCTCTGAATCGACAAGGTTTTTCGGACAGCCAAGGGAAACAAAGCCGATTTTCGGCTGGGGAGTTACTTTGCTCATAGCTTAAAAAATATTCAGTTACAGGAAAGGTCAGGGCAGGGATTCTACAGAGTTCTGGATAAAATTTGTATCGCAATCTCATTCGCTGGCGGAGTTGAAGGAAATGTAAATTTTGTTAATTCGGCGTGAAGAATTGATCCTGGACAGCATTTTGCTCAAAAAACAGCCATACTATTTAATTGCAACAAGGCTGGAAAGAGGAGGATCGAAGTATGTTCGTTGACAGACAGCGAATCGATCTGCTGAACCGGTTGATCGACGCACGCGTTGACCTCGCCGCATACGTGCAACTGAGGAAGGCAAAAGGATACATGTCCGTCAGCGAAAGCAATCATCTACGAGATAACTTTTTTAAACTGAATCGCGAACTGCACGATAAATCGCTGCGGTTGAATCTTCATCTGGATCAGGAAGAATGGAGTGCTCTTCATCATGCTGAAGAAGCATTAGCGACAGCCGCAGTATGTTTGATGAGTGGGCACCATGATTGCCCGACTGTTATTACCGTCAACGCCGATAAGCTTGAAAATTGTCTGATGAGCTTAACGCTGAGTATCCAGAGCCTGCAGAAGCACGCCATGCTTGAGAAGGCCTGAAAACTAAGGGGGAGAAAGCGTCTCCCCCTTCATGTTTAAGTTTTTGTAAAAATGAATTTGTTATCTCCTCCACTGACTACGCTTTAAGCCAGAGTCAATCCGGAGGCGTTATGCATCGACAATCCTTTTTCCTTGTGCCCCTTATTTGTCTTTCTTCCGCTCTCTGGGCAGCTCCTGCAACGGTAAATGTCGAAGTACTGCAAGACAAACTCGACCATCCCTGGGCGCTGGCCTTTTTACCCGATAATCACGGTATGTTAATCACTCTGCGCGGCGGCGAGTTGCGTCACTGGCAAGCAGGAAAAGGATTATCTGCGCCGCTTTCCGGAGTGCCGGACGTTTGGGCGCACGGGCAGGGCGGCCTGCTGGACGTGGTTTTAGCGCCCGATTTTGCTCAGTCGCGCCGCATCTGGTTAAGTTATTCCGAAGTTGGCGATGATGGCAAAGCCGGAACTGCTGTGGGTTATGGCCGCTTAAGTGATGATCTCTCAAAAGTGACCGACTTCCGCACCGTCTTTCGTCAGATGCCAAAACTGTCTACCGGCAACCATTTTGGCGGGCGGATGGTATTTGACGGTAAAGGTTATCTTTTTATTGCTCTGGGCGAAAACAATCAGCGCCCGACGGCGCAGGATCTGGATAAATTACAGGGCAAACTGGTGCGACTGACCGACCTGGGAGAAATCCCGGATGATAATCCTTTTATAAAGGAATCTGGTGTGCGCGCCGAGATCTGGTCTTATGGCATTCGTAATCCGCAAGGAATGGCGATGAATCCGTGGAGTAATGCACTATGGCTGAATGAACATGGCCCGCGCGGTGGCGATGAAATTAATATCCCGCAAAAAGGCAAAAACTACGGCTGGCCGCTGGCAACCTGGGGAATCAACTATTCAGGCTTTAAGATACCGGAGGCGAAAGGGGAGATCGTCGCCGGGACCGAGCAACCTGTTTTTTACTGGAAAGATTCGCCCGCCGTGAGCGGCATGGCCTTCTATAACAGCGATAAATTCCCCCAGTGGCAGCAAAAATTATTTATTGGCGCGCTGAAAGATAAAGATGTCATCGTGATGAGCGTCAACGGCGACAAAGTGACAGAAGATGGCCGTATTTTAACGGACAAAGGGCAGCGAATTCGTGATGTTCGCACTGGACCCGACGGTTATTTATACGTTCTCACCGACGAGTCCAGTGGGGAATTACTTAAAGTTAGCCCACGCAATTAGCTAACGGGAATCATCACCACTTTGCGCACTGCGGGGCGTTCAGTGAGTTGCTGATACCAGCGTTGCAGATTTGGACGCGGTGTCCAGGTCAGGCCAACGTTAAACAAATTGTAGATGAACGGTGCGATAGCGATATCGCCCACACCAAACTCGTCGCCTGAGAACCATTTTACTTTTGCCAGTTCCGCATCTAGCAGGGCAAACAGGGCGTCGCACTCTTTGCAACTGGCATCAATGGCGGCCTGATCGCGCTCTTCCGGTGGTGTTCTGACTAATCCCATCAGGATCCCGCGATGAGCATTACTGAGCGTCTGGTTTGCCCAGTCCATCCATTTTTCTGCTTCCGCACGACGTGCCGGTGAGTCGATCCACAGGCGTTTTTGCCCGTACTGTGCCGCCAGATAGCGGACAATGGCGTTTGATTCCCAAAGAATGAGATCACTTTCGTCGTCACGCAACAACGGCACCAGCCCGTTAGGGTTCATCGCCAGAAAATCAGCATCGTGATTTATCCCAAACTCACGGCCCGCGAGAATTTGCTCATAAGGTAGTTCCAGTTCTTCGAGCGTCAGCAATACTTTTTTTACGTTGGTTGAATTATTCCGACCCCACAGCGTAATCATACTCACCCCTTTTCCGACAGGCAGCCACAGGCTGAACAGGACTCCGATGGTGAAGTAAAGTTAACTTTTAAGCAACAGCTGGCAAAAAAATGACACCAGAAGCAGCGAAGCGGCAGGATATTGCATAAACTTTAAAAACTTTACCAACTTACGGTTTCTTTAAGTTTGTGTGTGCGTTATTAATCACCGAACTTATCATACGGCGATATAACGTATTTTTTTTGAATGGATACTCGGGTGGCATTTATGACGCAATACTCCTCTCTCCTTCGTGGTCTTGCAGCGGGTTCTGCATTTTTATTCCTTTTTGCCCCAACGGCATTCGCGGCGGAACAAACCGTTGAAGCGCCGAGCGTGGATGCGCGTGCATGGATTTTAATGGATTACGCCAGCGGTAAAGTGCTGGCAGAAGGCAATGCGGATGAGAAACTGGATCCCGCGAGCCTGACTAAAATCATGACCAGCTATGTGGTTGGGCAGGCGCTTAAGGCCGATAAGATTAAACTCACCGATATGGTGACGGTCGGTAAAGATGCCTGGGCGACGGGAAATCCGGCACTGCGTGGTTCATCGGTAATGTTCCTCAAACCGGGCGATCAGGTTTCGGTGGCAGACTTGAACAAAGGTGTGATTATCCAGTCCGGTAATGACGCCTGTATTGCGCTGGCTGATTACGTTGCCGGGAGCCAGGAGTCATTTATTGGTTTGATGAATGGTTATGCCAAAAAACTGGGTCTGACCAACACTACCTTCCAGACGGTGCACGGCCTGGATGCGCCGGGGCAGTTCAGTACCGCGCGCGATATGGCATTGCTGGGTAAAGCATTGATCCACGATGTGCCGGAAGAGTACGCCATTCATAAAGAGAAAGAGTTCACCTTCAACAAAATTCGTCAGCCTAACCGTAATCGTCTGCTGTGGAGCAGCAATCTGAATGTTGATGGCATGAAGACAGGAACCACGGCAGGCGCGGGATATAATCTGGTTGCTTCGGCTACCCAGGGCGATATGCGTTTAATCTCCGTAGTGCTGGGGGCGAAAACTGACCGTATCCGTTTTAATGAGTCTGAGAAATTATTGACCTGGGGTTTCCGCTTCTTTGAAACCGTGACGCCAATTAAACCTGATGCCACATTTGTGACTCAGCGCGTCTGGTTTGGTGATAAGAGCGAAGTGAATCTCGGGGCAGGCGAAGCGGGCTCAGTGACCATACCGCGTGGGCAGCTGAAAAACCTGAAGGCGAGTTATACGTTAATGGAACCGCAGCTTACCGCACCGCTGAAAAAAGGTCAGGTTGTCGGCACCATTGATTTCCAGCTTAACGGTAAATCCATTGAGCAGCGTCCGCTGATCGTGATGGAAAATGTGGAAGAGGGCGGATTCTTTGGTCGGATGTGGGATTTCGTGATGATGAAATTCCATCAGTGGTTCGGCAGCTGGTTCTCTTAATCTTCTGATAACCGGATGGCGCGAAACGTCATCCGGTTATACGTCATTAATACATCAACTTAATACGCTGCGTCTGCGCGTACTTCACATACTCATCTTCCGGGCAACAATCGCTCACAACAATATCAAAGCGTTTCAGGTCACCCATGCGCGCCGGACGCACCTTGCCAAATTTACTGTGGTCGACAACCAGCACATGCTTTTGCGCCATCGACATGGCCCAGTGTTTTACCGGCAACTCTTCAAGATTAAAGCAGGTAGCGCCTTTACTGACATGCACGCCCGCAGCGGAATAAAAAGCGATATCCGGGCAAAAATTATTCAGCGTTTGCTGAAAATCGATGGGTTTGAAAATGGCGTTGCTGGCGTGAAATTCACCACCGCAAAGAAACGCGCGGCAATGGGGTTTCTCTTTCAGCGCCAGAAAGGTATTTAGCGAATAACAAACGGCGGTAAAAGGGATTTCATTATCAATTGCTTCAATAATCCACGGCGTGGTGGTGCCACAGTCAAAAAAGAGGGTCTGATCGGGTTCTACCAGCGTCGCAGCCAGTTTTGCCGCCCGGCGTTTTTCTTCCACCAGGCGGGATTTTTGATCGCTTAACAGGTAATGGCTGGCGCTGCGTGGTTCCAGAACAATATAGCCGCCGAGCAAAACGACGGGCGCACTGTGGTTGTTCAGATCGCGACGAATCGTCATCTCCGAAACCCCAAGCAGGGCGGCGGCGTCTTTAAGATGTAACTTATCACTGCGTTTTAATTCTTGCAGCAGCTGCCCGATACGCTCTTCGCGACGTGTTTCCATAATCCCTCTGAATAGTTATTGAAGCGAGCCGCTCAATACTACACTTTTTAGCAGAGATCAGTCACGCACCCAGCCTTTGCGGATCGGTAATGCAAAACAGAAGCGATACCACGATTGCAGACGTTGATAGAGTTTATGCCCCATCGCTTGCCAGATAATCTGGGCGCTAAGGCAGCCAATCATACCTGCCAGCAATCCACCGAGCATATCCAGCGGCCAGTGGACGCCAAGATAAACGCGCGACCAGGCAATGACGACGGCCAGCACCATTAAAAGTGAGCCGGACCACAGGCGATGCCAGCATAAAAATGCCAGTGCAAAGGTGAAAATCACCGTACCGTGATCGCTCGGGAATGAGTCATCCGCCGCATGATGCAGGAAGTTATAGCCGATATTTTCGACAAAGGGTCGGTCGTGCGGAAAAAGATGTCCCATCGTCCAGGACACAAACAGGCTGACCGCCAGCGCGATAGCGATTTTTATCACCAGTTGCCGTTGTGCTGTAAGCCCCCACAACCAAAGTACTGCGGCCAGCAACGGCACCACGGTAATCAAATCTTTAGCAATAAAAATCGCCAACGAGATCATCCACGGCGCAGAGTCTGGCGTTGCGTTAATAAGAGAGAATAGAGAGAGATTCAAATTTTCCAGCATAACTTCCCGACGCAAAGTGATTAAAAGGGAGCCAATACAGGCAAGTCGTTGAGAATAAAGTGCAGGTTAAACTGGGTAAAGCGGCATCGTCTTATTTCCCTCAAGCGGCCTGTTTACGGTAGGTGATTGTAACGGGCAAAGGTTAAATAAAACTTAAAGAAAGCGTAGCTATACTCGCAATAATGTAAGAATGTGCTTAACCGTGGTTTCAGCTACAAAATTCGCTTTCTCGTTAGCTGCGCTTTTATTAAACTTTGCGCGATTATTATTGGCGAAGAAATTGCATGCAAAATAAATTAGCTTCCGGTGCCAGGCTTGGACGTCAGGCGTTACTTTTCCCTCTCTGTCTGGTGCTTTACGAATTTTCAACCTATATCGGCAACGATATGATTCAACCCGGTATGTTGGCCGTGGTGGAACAATATCAGGCGGGCATTGATTGGGTTCCTACTTCGATGACTGCGTATCTGGCGGGCGGGATGTTTTTACAATGGCTCCTGGGGCCGTTGTCGGATCGTATTGGCCGCCGTCCGGTGATGTTGGCGGGAGTGGTGTGGTTTATCGTCACCTGTCTGGCAATATTACTGGCGCAAAACATTGAACAATTCACCCTGTTGCGCTTCTTGCAGGGCATAAGCCTCTGTTTCATTGGCGCTGTGGGATACGCCGCAATTCAGGAATCCTTCGAAGAGGCCGTTTGTATCAAGATCACCGCGCTAATGGCGAACGTGGCGCTGATTGCTCCACTACTTGGTCCGCTGGTGGGCGCGGCGTGGATCCATGTGCTGCCCTGGGAAGGGATGTTTGTCTTGTTTGCCGCATTGGCAGCGATCTCCTTTTTCGGTCTGCAACGAGCTATGCCTGAAACCGCCACGCGTATAGGCGAGAAACTGTCGCTGAAAGAACTCGGTCGTGACTATAAGTTGGTGCTGAAGAACGGCCGCTTTGTGGCGGGGGCGCTGGCGCTGGGATTCGTTAGCCTGCCGTTGTTGGCGTGGATCGCCCAGTCGCCGATTATCATTATTACCGGTGAGCAGTTGAGCAGCTATGAATATGGCTTGCTGCAAGTGCCTATTTTCGGGGCGTTAATTGCGGGTAACTTGCTGTTAGCGCGTCTGACCTCGCGCCGCACCGTACGTTCGCTGATTATTATGGGCGGCTGGCCGATTATGATTGGTCTGTTGGTCGCTGCTGCGGCAACGGTTATCTCATCGCACGCGTATTTATGGATGACCGCCGGGTTAAGTATTTATGCTTTCGGTATTGGTCTGGCGAATGCGGGACTGGTGCGATTAACCCTGTTTGCCAGCGATATGAGTAAAGGTACGGTTTCTGCGGCGATGGGGATGCTGCAAATGCTGATCTTTACCGTCGGTATTGAAATCAGCAAACATGCCTGGCTGAACGGGGGCAACGGACTGTTTAATCTCTTCAACCTTGTCAACGGCATTTTGTGGCTGTCGCTGATGGTTATCTTTTTAAAAGATAAACAGATGGGAAATTCGCACGAAGGGTAAAAAAATGCCTGATTGCTTTGTGCGATCAGGCATTCTCGAATTAATGGTGATGGTCGTCAATCTGGTGTTCGATAACCATCCCTTCACCTACGCTGGCAAGATGGCGAACATAAGGATGCGGGCGGTAAGCCGGAGCTGGCGCAGGAGCCACATAGACGGTTTGCGGCACAGTCGCGACGCTGACTGAATCAGGAACCACAACCACTTTGTATCCACTCGGCACATCGACGGTGACACTTTGCGCCATCGCCACACCAGTAAAGCCCATTAAAAGCGCGCCCAACAGTAGACAATTTTTCATAATCATTTCGCCTGAAATAATGCAGCGGGTTAATTTCCGCGAATTATGCAATCTTCATTCAGGCATTGTGTTGCCGGGCGTGCTGCCGTTTTATTGGTTAAATGGCGCTTCGTGTTTAAGCACTTTATCGATCACATCCAGTACGCCTTCACGGTTATTGGAGCCTGCCCGGTATTTTGCCGCTGCGACGACCGCGCTGCCGGCATTTTCCATTGCAAAACTAAAGCCTGCCTGACGCAGCATCTCAATATCGTTACCGCCATCGCCAAAGACCACCACTTCGCTGTCGTCTATTCCCCATAATTTCTGCAGTTGGCGAAGGCCATTGGCTTTATGTACACCGGGGATAATCAGATCGATGCTGCCGTTGCCGGTATGGACCGGTACCATGATATCGCCGATGGCCTCATGTAATGCTTTTTGCACTTGTGGGATCAGTTCGTCAGAGAGATTAAGGCCAAATTTAAAGAAGATATCTTCTAAGTTGTCAAAGTTATCGACGTATTCCAGACGGTGATAATACATTTCCGCCACCGTTTTCATGGCATCGTCATATTTTTTGAGGGTATAGGCGCTATTTTTTCCGCAGGCAATAATTTCCACTTCCGGGCGCGTCAGCAAATGTTCTACGACAGTAGTAAACGCATCCTTCGACAGCTCGCCATTAAAAACATCTTTGCCTTCGCTCACTACCCAGCCGCCGTTTTCAGCCACAAAGGCAATTTCATTAGCAATTTCAGGAAAGAAAGAGATCAACTGATAATATTGATTCCCGCTGGCGACCACAAAGCGAATGCCTTGTGCTTTCATTTGCTGATACTGAGCCATAAACCGCTCACGGTTATAGGTTTTTTGATCGCTTAAGAAAGTACCATCCATGTCTACCGCAATTAATTTAATGCTCATCAACTATTCTCCATCGCCGTCTGCGTTTTGGTATCGGGTTTGGCGACGGCTTTCGCGACAATAGCCGCGAGAATAACCAGCGCCAGTACAACCAGCATTGCACTACGTAATCCATAATGTTCGCCGAGATAGCCCAGCAGCGGCGGCCCGACGAGGAAAGCCAGATAACCGGTCGTAGCTACCACGCTGACGCGGGTTGGTGCATCGGGGCCGGTATCGCTGGCGGCAGAAATAGTCAGCGGGAAGCCCAACGAGGCACCCAGTCCCCAAAGTACAACAGACACCCCAGCGACCCAGGCGCTATCGACAAAAATAATCAGCCCAATACCCAACGCCCCCATTAGTGCACTGGCCCGAACCACGGCAACGCGACTGTAACGGTCAATGAACCAACCGCCGGTAAAGCGTCCAACGGTCATCCCCAGGGTAAAACCGGCATAAATCAGCGAGCCGGAAGTAGGGCTAAAACCGTGACCATCAACCATTAATAAGGGTAACCAGTCGTTGGCAGAACCTTCGGCAAAGGCCATCGCCAGCACCACAACACCAATCAACAGCAACTGGATATCCCGATAAAAAGGTACGCCTTTTTCACCATGCTGGGTGCCATCGGCAGCATTTTTGCCCGTACCGTCAGGGATTGCCTGAATGGCGATATAAATAGGTGCGATGCCTACCAGCGCCGCCAATAAAATATGCACCGTTGCCGGAACGCCAAAGGCCGTCAGTGCCATCCCGACACCTGCGCCTGCCAGCGTGCCCAGGCTATAAAAACCGTGCATCATCGGTAAAACCGTCTTATTCATTTCTCTCTCAACGGCGGCACCTTCAACGTTTATCGCCACTTCCGCAGAACCAAAACTAGCCCCAAAGACGCCGAGACCAACGGCAAAGAGCAAGGGCGATGTCAGCCAGAGTGCCAGACTTAATATCATCATCCCAATCAATGCGCAGGACATCGTCACAAGGATGACATTACGCGTCCCAAAGCGTTTCACTAACCACGCCGAGCAGAGAATACCGCTCATCGAACCGATCGACAGACCAAAGAGAACACCGCCCATTTCAGCGATCGAGACAGAGAGAATATCGCGGATAGCAGGCGTACGGGTTGCCCAGGACGCCATTAACAGGCCTGGCAAAAAGAAGAACATAAACAGCGCCCAGGTTCGGCGTTTCAATGCATTACGTGAAGAATTTACGGTCATAGACCACGTCAAAATAAGAAGAGGGAAGACAACATTAGCAAGACTGTGTACATTTGTACACAATTGCAGAGAGAGGAAATGACATGCGTCGCGCTAACGATCCGCAACGGCGAGAAAAAATTATCCAGGCCACGCTGGAGGCGGTGAAACTTTACGGAATACATGCTGTTACACACCGCAAAATTGCTACCCTTGCCGGGGTGCCGTTGGGATCGATGACCTACTATTTTTCAGGAATTGATGAGTTGTTGCTGGAGGCGTTCAGCCGTTTTACTGAGATCATGTCCCGGCAATATCAGGCATTTTTTAGCGATGTTAGTGATGCTCCAGGCGCATGCCAGGCTATCACCGATATGATCTACAGCTCACAGGTCGCAACGCCGGATAATATGGAGCTGATGTACCAGCTCTACGCGCTGGCTAGCCGAAAACCGCTCTTAAAAACGGTAATGCAAAACTGGATGCAGCGCAGTCAACAAACGCTCGAACAATGGTTTGAACCCGGAACCGCCCGCGCGCTTGATGCGTTTATTGAGGGAATGACGCTGCATTTTGTCACCGACCGTAAGCCGCTATCACGCGAGGAGATTTTGAGGATGGTTGAGAGGATTGCTGGGTAGTAGATAAATTTCAGGCAACAAAAAACCCATTTATGTAAATGGGTTAATGGAAACAATAAGTTAGAGTAAAAACAATAAGTTGGGTTGGTGGTCAGTGGTGGTGATTACGGGGTAATGCCAACCGCTGCCGCCACTTTGTCGCCACTTGTTTTACCTTAGACGCCATGGGCCCCTATCTTCAATCTGTTCGACTAACCCCTCCTCTTCTAGTTCACGCAATAGTGCAACAACCCAATATTGTTGGTTCGAACTTGTGGCTTTCCGTTTTTCTCCCCAATCGAGGCCGCTTAGACGAAATACCTCAGCTTGCTTAACGCCGTTGCCGTTTTTTTGGGCATCTGGGTGAGTTTTAAGTACGGATAAAGCCAATTCTTTGGCTCTGTTGCGCAATTCCGCTCCCTGATGCTGAAACTTATTCATTGATAGTGCTCCATGTGAAAAAAAAGAATATTAGCTCAACAGGGCAAAATACGCATTTTCAAAAACTTGCTATTGATGTTGGTAGTGTTGCCAGCGGATTAAACCGTAATGCAGTTTCCAGGTGATCCGGTGCTAGATGTGCGTAACGCATAGTCATTTTTATGTCGTGATGTCCGAGGATTTTTTGCAAAGCAAGGATATTTCCACCCGACATCATAAAATGCGCCGCAAACGTATGGCGCAGAACGTGTGTCAGTTGACCGCGAGGGAGCACGATAGACGTTTTTTCCATCACGGATAAAAATTGAAAATAGCAGTCTGTGAAGAAATTGAACCCATCGAGCGCCATGATCTCTTCGTAAAGCTCTTTACTGATAGGGATGCTTCTGTTTTTCTTCCCCTTCGTTCTGACAAAGGTAATTCGGTATTTGGTCACCTGTGAGCGGGTAAGGTTTATTGCTTCTCGCCAGCGTGCGCCTGTGCTTAAGCATATCTTGACTACCAGTGCCAGAATTGGGTCCTGACGTTTGCAATCATCCAGCAGTTCAACAATCTGCTCATGGGTAAGCCATGCCATCTCTTTTTCTGCGATGGTGAATTTTCGCATGTTCTCCAGTGGGTTTGGATACGACCATTCGCCCAGGCGGGATAGTTCGCTAAAAACACTACTTAGATAGCTTTGCTCCAGGTTAATGGTGACCGGGCTGGCCCCTTTCTTCCATTTCTCGCTGAAGTAGATCTCACCTGTCAGTCGTTTATCTCGATAATGGGCAAACATTTTAGATGTGAGATCGGTTGCAAGGGGATTGCCCAGAGCGTCAACCATCAGCAGCAATTTGTCATAGACATGCTGCCCAGCAGTCAGAGATTTACCATGTAGTTTGAACCATAGCTCAACCACGTCTTTCAGGGTTCGACGATCTACTGATTCGCCCAGCCAGGGCTTTGCTTCGGTTTCTTCCATCGTGTGACGCTCAAAAGCCAGTGCTTCGCCTTTGGTGGCGAATTGTTTACGCACACGACGCCCACTACGTCCGGCGGGGTAACATTCGCAAAGCCATTTTCCTGTGGTGAGTTTTCGTACTGCCATAAAAAATGCCCTCCAATAGAGAGCATTTTTACTGTATGTATAACCAGTGTCAATGTATGAAATCTTGCGACCATACATCTCACTGAAGCCATAATGAAGTTGGCTATTTTTTGCTATGTGAGTATGTGACTTTTGCGGTTAGCCTGCGGCTCATTGTTATATTAGGCGCAGATATAAAAGCAAAAATTATCGCGAGTTTTTAGTACAGATTTTTTTTGATTTACTAATGGTTCCATCATTGCAAACGAACTTTCCATCGGAGGTACAGTGAGAGACACCTCCCTTTTTCCCAGAACAAGGATAATTTTTAGCATAGGTAGTTAGTGGGTTTAATAACAAAGAGCATGATAAAACCACAAAAAATACCTTACCAAGCATAGTTTACTCCCGGTATTACCTAACGTACTTAATTGTTAAACTTATAATTTTTCCAATTATTTCAACATCTTCTATCTTGCACTCGAAGGATCTGTTTCCACCTTCAACGAAGATTCTTCCACCGGGTAAACGAGTAATGTCGCGGATTGTTATTTCGCCATCAATACTTATTACCCATTTACCATCACGTATATCATCAAATTCTTTATCACAAATAAATTCAGAATTGTTATCTGTGATGACAAAAGGTTTTTTAAACGTAGAGGGTAGAAATCCCTTATCAAAAATATAAAAACCGTCTTCACGCAAGGCACCATCAGATAATACATACTTAGCAACTTCCATCGTATTTGTATTACCTGAAGTTTGCTTTGAACCATGTCCAGTTGTGAGCCAATTAAGCGAGGTGCCCGTTTCAAGGGCGCACTGGATTACCCATTCTGCTGGGAATGAGTCACGCATGTAGCGTGTAGCGAGTGTACTTTTAGAGATTCCTAAATGATCGCACAACGCCTGTCGAGTTTTGAATCCATAAGCTTCTACCATGCGCTCTATAGCGCCTCGTCCGCCTTTCTCCAAATTCATGGTCACTCCAAGTGAACTTTTATCTTGACGATTTCATGATGCGATCGTATGTTTATGGTGTTCACAAAATACAAACGATCCGTATTCGTCCTGATTAATCATCATTAAACGAGGAATGTTGCATCATGAGACCTAACATTTCAATCACTCTTACCACGCCTCATGTGACTATTGAACGCTATAGCGAGCTGACAGGACTGTCCATCGATACCATCAATGACATGTTGGCTGATGGACGCCTTATCCGTCACCGTTTGCGTAAAGATAAAAAACGCGAAAAAGTGATGATCAACATAGCAGCCATGACCGTTGATGCGCTTTCAGAATGCAATCTAAACCTTAATTAGTTCGATTCTGAAATACATCAGAGGCATTGACCATGTTTGATTACCAAGTTTCCAAACATCCACATTTTGATGAAGCCTGTCGTGCATTTGCACTGCGCCACAATCTGGTGCAACTGGCAGAACGTGCAGGCATGAATGTGCAGATTCTGCGGAACAAGCTGAACCCAGCTCAGCCTCATTTATTAACCGCACCAGAAATCTGGCTGCTTACCGATCTGACTGAAGATTCAACGCTGGTAGATGGTTTTCTGGCACAGATTCACTGCCTGCCATGTGTACCGATTAATGAGGTTGCAAAAGAGAAACTGCCGCATTACGTCATGAGCGCAACTGCAGAGATCGGACGTGTTGCAGCAGGTGCGGTATCTGGTGATGTAAAAACTAGTGCCGGTCGTCGTGATGCTATCAGCAGCATTAACTCTGTAACACGACTGATGGCGCTGGCTGCTGTTTCATTGCAGGCCCGTTTACAGGCTAATCCTGCGATGGCGAGTGCAGTTGATACCGTGACTGGCCTCGGTGCTTCATTCGGTTTGCTGTGAGGTGCTTATGCTGACGAAAGAACCATCATTTGCATCGCTGCTGGTAAAACAAAGCCCGGCAATGCACTACGGTCACGGCTGGATCATGGGTGAGGATGGTAAACGCTGGCATCCGTGCCGTTCACAAGATGAATTGCTGGCAGAACTATCTACGAAAAAACGGGGGAACAAATGGCTATTGAAGGCGCTGCGGCGACTGTTCCATTAAGCCCCGGTGAACGCCTGAATGGACTTAATCACATAGCGGAATTAAGGGCGAAAGTTTTTGGCCTGAATATTGAGTCAGAGCTTGAGCGGTTTATTAAAGATATGCGTGATCCACGGGATATCAATAACGAACAAAATAAACGAGCACTGGCAGCCATATTCTTTATGGCAAAAATTCCGGCTGAACGTCATAGCATCAGCATCAATGAGCTGACCACTGACGAAAAGCGGGAGTTGATTAAAGCAATGAATCATTTTCGTGCAGTGGTGAGCTTATTTCCCAGACGGCTAACCATGCCGAATTAACCAACTAATGAAATTAATGGCGTAAACCCGCCGGGTATCCCTTTATCTAAATTCAGGAGAATTGATTATGCGTAATATTGAAATCCTCACGACTAAAACCGGACCGGATGATGCAGGGCTTAATATTTTACTGACAGAGGCTCGTCTGGAAGAACGCCGGGCAAGGGCTGAAGCAATGGCAGCTCGCCTTGATAGCCTGGCGTGTCATATCTCATCCCGTCAGCTAAACCACGTGGAAGCGGCAGAACTGCTGCGTGTGACTGCTGAAGCAATCCAGAACGAAGCGCAGGAGATCCACTAATGGCTGATGCAATGGATCTCGTACAGCAGCGCGTTGAAGAAGAACGCCAGCGCCATATCCGTGCTGCCCGTGCCAAAACACCGGGCGTGTCTCGCGTGCTTTGCATTGAGTGTGAAGCGCCAATTCCGCCAGCACGCCGCCGTGCCATTCCGGGTGTGCAGCTTTGCATTACCTGTCAGGAAATCGCAGAGCTGAAAGGCAAACATTACAACGGAGGTGCTGTATGAGCACTATCCTGAAATGGGCGGGAAATAAAACCGCCATAATGTCCGAACTGAAAAAACACCTTCCTGCTGGCCCGCGACTGGTTGAACCTTTCGCGGGTTCCTGTGCTGTGATGATGGAGACGGATTACCCCAGCTATCTGGTTGCGGATATTAATCCTGATTTAATCAACCTCTATAAAAAGGTTGCCGCTGATTGTGAATCGTTTATATCTCGCGCCAGAGTTTTATTTGAGATCGCAAACAGGGAGGTGGCTTATTACAACATAAGGCAGGAGTTTAATTACTCCACTGAAATTACTGATTTCATGAAAGCGGTATATTTTCTGTATCTCAATCGTCACGGTTACCGTGGTTTATGCCGCTATAACAAGAGCGGGCATTTCAACATTCCCTACGGTAATTATAAAAATCCGTATTTCCCTGAAAAAGAAATTCGCGCATTTGCAGAAAAAGCCCAGCGGGCAACGTTTTTCTGCGCCAGCTTTGATGAAACGCTGGCGATGTTGAAGGCGGGGGATGTGGTGTATTGCGATCCGCCGTATGACGGTACGTTTTCCGGCTATCACACTGATGGTTTCACTGAAGATGACCAGTATCACCTGGCATCCGTTCTTGAACATCGAGCATCTGAAGGACATCCGGTCATTGTTTCTAACAGTGACACGTCTTTGACCCGGTCTCTTTATCGTAATTTCACTCACCACTACATCAGGGCGAAACGCAGCATCGGCGTTGCAGCGGGGGAGGGAAAATTTGCAACAGAGATGATTGCCACTAAATCTGCTAATTGGTTTAGTGCCGATTTTAGTAGGGGACGTGACTCTACTGTTATTTTCGGGGTGCAAGTGTGAAAGAAATGCACCACGGAATTCATCATTTCCATGGGACGCCTGTCTGGGGAAGTGCTGGCGACGTTCATCGTATTGCGGTGAGCGGAGCTGGTGCTTTCGTCTCCTATGTACGACCAGATCAGATTGCGGCGTCCATTCAGCACGCTCAGGTCGTTGGCATTGATAACGGCGCATTTTCTGCATGGGGGCGTGGGCTAAAAATTAACTGGAGTGATTTTTATAAATGGCTCCTGAACTATTACCACCATCCTAAGGTCGCTTTTTTTGTCATTCCTGATGTTGTGGACGGAGGTGAACGTGACAATGATGCCCTGATAAACGAAGTTCCGAAAATGTTCTACGGGAAGGCAACTCCCGTCTGGCATCTGCACGAGTCAATCGATCGGCTTATCGAGCTATGTCGTGAATGGCCTCGTGTCTGCTTTGGATCGTCTGGTGAATATGCGGCTATTAGAACTGCGCACTGGCATCGTCGTATGCAGGACGCTTTTGAAGCAATTTATTGCCGACACAATTTCAAAACAGCTGTTCATGGTTTGCGCATGCTTGACGGTCGTGTGTTGGGAAATTACCCACTGGCGACTGCCGACAGTACAAATCTTGCCTGCAATGTCCCCAAATTTAATAGCAAATATCCTGAGCTTACGCGGGCTATTCAGGAGGCTGAGTATTCGCGCAATCTGACGGAAAAGGAGCTGAAAGCTGTCATTCTGAAAAACCGTTGCGCAATTTTAAAAGGTGCAATTGAAGCTGTTCGCCCACCTTCAGTTTCTGACTGGCTGTCGAATGGTTTGCAGCCTTCACAGCTCGAACTGGAGATTGCGTAATGAACTACAGCTATTCCTGGAATGCTGAGAAAAAAGCAATCAATCCTTACGTAGAGACAGAAGAGCAATCTTCAGTTTCTGCGCTTTCAAACCTGATCGCTCTGTACGCTGCCGATAACGAGCAGGAACACCTGCGCCGCGAGGTACTGAGTGATCAGGTCTGGGAGCGTTATTTCTTTAATGAATCCCGTGATCCTGTCCAGCGCGAAATGGAGCAGGATAAGCTCATTAGTCGGGCAAAGCTGGCGCATGAGCAGCAGCGTTTTAATCCAGATATGGTCATTCTGGCGGACGTCAATGCCCAGCCTTCCCATATCAGCAAGCCGCTGATGCAACGTATTGAATACTTCAGCAGCCTTGGCAGGCCAAAGGCTTATTCCCGCTATTTGCGTGAGACGATTAAGCCATGTCTGGAACGGCTGGAGCATGTACGCGACAGTCAGCTATCCACTTCTTTTCGCTTTATGGCAAGCCATGAAGGGCTGGACGGCCTGCTGATTCTGCCTGAAATGAGTCAGGATCAGGTGAAACGCCTGTCCACCCTGGTAGCTGCGCATATGAGTATGTGCCTTGATGTAGCTTGTGGTGATTTGTATGCCACCGATGATGTTAAGCCAGAAGAAATCCGCAAGACATGGGAAAAGGTGGCTGCAGAAACCCTGCGACTGGATGTCATACCGCCTGCGTTTGAGCAACTCCGCCGGAAAAGAAACCGCCGCAAACCTGTGCCTTATGAACTCATTCCGGGTTCGCTGGCGCGTATGCTGTGCGCCGACTGGTGGTATCGGAAATTATGGAAGATGCGTTGCGAATGGCGGGAAGAGCAGTTGCGTGCTGTCTGCCTGGTCAGCAAAAAAGCATCTCCCTATGTCAGCTATGAAGCCGTGATGCATAAACGTGAGCAGCGCCGTAAGTCGCTGGAGTTTTTCCGTTCTCATGAACTGGTGAACGAAGACGGCGACACGCTGAACATGGAGGATGTGGTAAACGCCAGCAGCAGCAACCCGGCGCATCGCCGCAACGAGATGATGGCCTGTGTTAAAGGCCTGGAGCTTATCGCGGAAATGCGTGGTGACTGCGCCGTTTTCTACACCATCACCTGTCCGTCACGTTTCCATTCCACGCTAAATAACGGCAGGCCAAACCCGACCTGGACCAACGCGACAGTAAGACAAAGCAGTGATTATTTGGTCGGCATGTTTGCTGCATTTCGTAAGGCGATGCACAAAGCCGGATTGCGCTGGTATGGCGTGCGGGTGGCTGAGCCGCATCATGACGGTACAGTTCACTGGCACCTGTTGTGTTTTATGCGCAAAAAAGACCGCCGCGCCATCACTGCATTACTGCGTAAGTTTGCCATTCGTGAAGACCGCGAGGAGCTGGGTAATAACACGGGACCACGCTTTAAGTCTGAGCTGATAAACCCGCGCAAAGGTACGCCAACAAGCTACATCGCGAAATACATCAGTAAGAACATTGACGGGCGTGGTCTGGCTGGTGAGATCAGCAAGGAAACGGGTAAATCCCTGCGTGATAACGCTGAATACGTTAATGCCTGGGCGTCTCTGCATCGTGTTCAGCAATTCCGCTTCTTTGGTATTCCGGGGCGTCAGGCTTACCGTGAACTGCGATTGCTGGCTGGTCAGGCGGCAAGGCAGCAGGGGGACAAAAAAGCAGGTGCGCCGGTACTGGATAACCCACGCCTTGATGCCATCCTGGCTGCTGCTGATGCTGGCTGTTTTGCCACCTACATCATGAAGCAGGGCGGCGTGCTGGTTCCCCGCAAATATCACCTTATCAGAACAGCTTATGAAATTAACGAAGAGCCGACCGCCTATGGCGATCACGGTATTCGTATTTATGGCATCTGGTCACCCATTGCAGAGGGTAAGATCTGCACTCATGCAGTGAAGTGGAAAATGGTTCGTAAAGCCGTTGACGTTCAGGAGGCGGCAGCCGACCAGGGCGCTTGCGCCCCTTGGACTCGTGGCAATAACTGTCCCCTTGCTGAAAATTTGTACCAACAAGGGAAAGACAAATCAACTGATGGAGATACCAGAACGGATATCACCCGCATGGATGACAAGGAGTTGCACGATTACCTGCACAGTATGAGCAAAAAAGAGCGCCGGGAACTGGCAGCAAGGTTACGCCTGGTGAAACCGAAACGGCGTAAAGACTACAAACAGCGAATTACAGACCATCAGCGACTGCAGCTCGTGTATGAACTGAAGTCCAGGGGATTTGATGGCAGCGAGAAAGAGGTCGATTTACTGCTTCGCGGCGGCAGTATTCCGTCAGGAGCAGGCCTACGTATCTTCTATCGGAACCAGCGTTTGCAGGAAGATGATAAGTGGCGAAACCTGTATTAATTACGCGGGTTAACAATTCGTGCTCTTAATAATACCAGGCATATCAGGCTGATGAGCGTAAAAAAACGTTTTACATCAGTAAGATTATTATATACTGTAAACATAAACAGTGGTTATATATACAGTATTGCTTTGGTGTCATAGGAGGAAAGATGCAGGACTATTTTTTGGAGTCTTTGAAGCTCCAGCGCATTGATTTTTTTCTTAAGCTTGTAGCGGCTAGTGAGTGTAGTGATGAAGAGAAGGGGCTGGCCCTGCAGTGGGTTTCTGAACTGACAGATGAACTCATGGCAAAAATCAGAACCCACGAATACAACCGCTCAATGGATGTCATCAGCTGAGGTGACTTTTATGCGCATTGAAATAATGATCGATAAAGAGCAGAAGATTAGCCAGTCTACACTGGACGCCCTTGAATCCGAGCTTTACCGCAATCTGCGCCCCCTGTATCCCAAAACGGTAATTCGTATCCGCAAAGGTAGCTCTAACGGTGTGGAACTGACCGGACTGCAACTGGACGAAGAAAGAAAACAAGTGATGAAAATTATGCAGAAGGTGTGGGAAGACGACAGCTGGCTGCATTAAGAAACGTTGCTGGCGTCTGAACTTGTTTCTGGCGTCAGCAAGGTTGAACAACGAGCCCTTGCGAGGCGTTAGCTCTGTAGTGCATGTCTATGCCGCATGAGATCGCATGATCGTTTGAGGATCGTTTTTGCTAAGGCCCGCCAGAACTGGCGGGCTTTTGCGTAGATCATGCAGGTGCATGAAAACCACTACATAAAGCGGGCAGGCGTGGCGGGGATACGAGCGCGCGCCTTGCCTTATATCTATTTGTTCATTAAAATCATTACGCTCTTTAGTGTAGGAACATTGGTTCCAGCCGGGTGATTAGCCAGGCTTAAATTTATTGTCCGGTTTAGGGTTGCGAAAGACACAGATTTCTCCTTCGCATCCCTGCCCGGGGCAGATATGCGAAGGAGAAATCTGTGTCTTTCGCTGTCTTTAGTGAAGAGTCAAAGCGCTATGTAAAGTTGCATGGCGCTTTGGTTTTAAGAGGGGTTATATGCAACTAACTTCTAAAATTATCAGTAAGTTTAATTATAATAGATTAGCTTTCCAATTACTTTTAAATGAGGCCCCCAAAAAATATAAAGTTTATTATATTCCTAAACGTGGCGCAGGTTTTCGGGTGATAGCTCAGCCGACAAAGGAACTAAAAAACGTACAGAGATTTATAGTATCTTTGCTACAGCCAAAGCTGCCTGTTCATCATAAGGCAATGGCATATGAATATAAAAAAAGTATTAAAGATAATGCATTGTTGCATAAAGATAATAATTATATTCTTAAAATGGATTTTCAGAACTTCTTTAACAAAATTAAACCTGATATATTTTTCTCGAAACTTGAGAACACAGGGCTGAAATTGGATTCATTTGATGAGAACACCCTACGTAATTTGCTTTTTTGGCGTCCGGGAAAAAAGAGAAGTACAACGTTGATATTAAGTGTAGGGGCGCCAAGCTCACCATTTATTAGTAATTTTGTTATGTATGACTTTGACAAGAGTCTTGATGATTGGTGCCGTAACAATGGTATCACTTATTCAAGGTATGCAGATGATATAACTTTTTCAACTAATATTAAGGATATATTGTGCAGGGTTCCTAAGGTGGTAAAAAAAATGTTGTCGCTCCATGTTCCCGGTCTATCAATCAATGAATCTAAAACAATTTTTACATCGATGGCTCATAATCGGCACGTGACTGGTGTAACACTTACACCTCAGGGCAATTTATCAATTGGTCGCGATCGTAAAAGGATGCTGTTTGCAAAGATTCATAAATATTCTTTGGGACTCTTATCTTCCGAAGAAATAAATAAAACCAAAGGGATGATTGCGTTTGCAAATTATTTGGAGGGTGATTTTTTATTAAGGTTACAAAAAAAATATGGTTGTGAGTTAATAACTAAGTTCCTGATGGAAGGAAACAAATAATGATAAATAAAATGAATTTAGAGACTTGCTATGTTGATTTTTTAGAGTTGGAATCACATGTGATAAACGAGGATTATTTGAAGGAGTCTGTTGAGCTTCAAAAGCTAATATCTACTTTAAATGAGAGTAAGTTTCATTTAAATAAAATAGGTATACATGATTTTAAACGGATAAGAGAACTACAGATTTCTTTAGAAGATGATTTGACTGTTTTTGTCGGGGATAACGGATTCGGTAAAAGCACTATTTTGGATGCAATAGCAATTGTTTTGAGTTGGTTGAGATCAAATATTGAAAAGGAGAGTAAGCCTGGTACTTATATTAAAAGCCATGAAGTTAATAACTCTGTTGATGTTGAGTATGCATCAATTGATGCAAATATAAAACTCAAGGACTTTAATACCAGTATTTTGATTACTAAAGCGAAAGAGGGGGCATATTATTCTAGAAATAATGAATTGTTGGAGATAAAAAAACTTGCAAGTATTTATAGACTTGTGAATAAATATGTTGATAATGCAAGCTTGCCTTTGATGGCATATTATTCTATTGCGCGTTCTTATATAGGCGGTGGGGTTGATAGGAAAAGAAAAAATGCTAAAACTAAAACTGTATGGTCAAAATTCGATGTGTATGATGAAATCGAGTTTGACAGAAATGATTTTACCGATTTTTTTCAATGGCTTGTATTTCTTCATAACAGAGCTTCACAAGAGAAATTGAGTGAGTCACAAACGACAATCAATGCGTTATTTTCAGATATTCAGAGTTTGAAAGCAACATTAACTCAACTATCTGCGATTGATAATATTGATTCAACAGTTATAAAAGGTTTAGAGCTTTCGCTTAAAGAAAAATTGAACTACATGAAATCTCTGCAATCAGGAGAACATAAGTTTAATAATGCAGTATCACTTTATGATAGTGTTATAAATACCATTCTAAAGTTCTTGCCTGAATTTCAGTGGATTAAGCTTGTTTATGGTGATGATGATTATAAGATTATCCTTAAAAAAGGAGAGGTTGAATTAGATATTCAACAGTTGTCTCAAGGTGAGAAAACTATATTTACTTTAGTTGGTGATTTGGCTCGACGTTTAATTTTACTTAATCCAAATTTATCTAATCCTCTATTGGGATATGGGATTGTTTTAATTGATGAAATTGATTTGCATTTGCATCCGCAATGGCAACAGACAATTATTGAGCGTTTGACATCTACATTCCCAAATGTTCAATTTGTAATTACTACCCATAGCCCACAGGTTTTATCCACTGTTAGCTCTCGTTCAGTGCGTATTCTACAGGAAGTGGAAGTAGATGGTGTTAATGATTTGATAGTGTCTCACCCCGACTATCAAATAAAAGGTGTTAGTAATCAGGATGCACTTTTATATGGAATGAGAACTGATCCTATACCCTCTACTAAAGAAAATGGTTGGCTTGAAGAATATAAAAAATTGGTTGAGCTTAATCGTTATAGCAGTGACGAGGCTCTTTTGTTAAGAGAAAAAGTTATTAAACATTTCGGATTAGACCATCCTTTAGTTCAAGAGTGTGATGATCTTATATCTGTTTTGGAGTTCAAAAATAAGATAAATCAGCACTTTTCTGGAAGTAAGGATGTAAAATGAAATATCTATCTAGGCAAATGCCAGGGCCTTCCGTTCTTAATAAATTTGACTATAGGAGGGATGATTGGAATTCCCTATCATCAAATGATAAAAAAGAAATATGGGAAGAAATAATAAAAATGCAAGGTAAATTATGTGCTTATTGCGAGAAAAAAATAGAGCATCATAAAAGTGGTGGCAAAAATAAAGTTGAGAGGCATATTGAACATTTTTACAGGAAAAGTTATTACAAAAATTTAACTTTCGAGTGGTCTAATTTGTTTGGCTCATGTGGTGAGCCGCAAAGGTGTGGGTTTTATAAGGATAAGCAAAAATATAACGATGATGATTTAATTAAAGCTGATAGACAAAATCCAGATGTTTTTTTCCATTTTTTGGAAAATGGTGATGTTCATATTAGAGAAGGCTTGAATGAGAAAGAACACAAAATGGCAGAGGTTACGTTAAGAGTATTTAACTTAAACCCGTCCTCAGGAGGAGTCAAGGCGGAAAGAAGACGTGCAATAGAATTAAGCATGACATTAATAAAGGAACTGGTCGGATGTGCATCTCAGCTTATTGAATCAGGATGTGAAATTGAAGATGTTAGATCTATGGTCTTTGATGAGTTTAAAAAGAATGTAAAAGATAGATGCTTTACCACTGCGATAAAGCATGTTTTTGAGAATAGAATGCCTTAAAGGTTAGAGGGATGTATATATAATTAATCTATATTATATTCTGAGAAATTGATAATATGCATCCCTATCCACTGATTAAATTCATGGATTTTTTTTTGTAGAGGTACTAATTCATTTGTCACAAAAACCTTACTAGCTTTCTCCACATCCCCAAACCCCCCAACATTATTCGGCATAATCCCCATCATTTGCGGCGGCACACGGTGTGCCGCCATCATGTCGTCCCGGCTCACGTTCTTGATATTCAGAAATTCATCCTTCGCTGCAACTTCTGACAACGGGATGATCTGAAGCCCGTCCTTTTTGCCGTTAGGCGAGTACATAAACAAGTTACGGAAGTTGCCCGGTCCTTTGGCGCTTTTCATCGCGTTGCGGAGGTTGTTCACATCCTCCTGGTTCTGCGCGGCGTCAGTCATATACATGATGAAGCCTGCATGACTGCCGTTAATGTAATACTTGCGGCGGAACAGCGTGGCGGACTCGTTGAGCAGGGCTGACGGAATGGCAGAAAGATAACCGGGCAGGCCGTAGATCTCCTGGTTGATGTCCGGTTCCATCAGATGAAAAATGCTGCCTTTCGCGAACTGATACGGCTGGGTTGTCATACCGTATTGTACAAACCAGTAGGTATCCAGGTCTAACCCGCGTCGGGTGTATTTTGCCAGCGCAGGCTCAAGGGCGATAACTTCACCGAATCGGTTCGTGCGTTTCTCCAAGTAGGCGTTACCAAATACCAGATAGTCCAGCACAAAACGCGAAAAAGCCTGCTGGCTGAGAAGCGGGTGAGGGATGTAGGTGCTGGTCAGAATGTTGCATTTCACTGCAATTGGTGAACTGTGATGCACGGCAGCGCGGAAGGTGCGCGCCAGTCCGTCAAAGCTGACGGGAGGCTCATACCAGCGATCTGTCTGTACGCATTCCACATAGTCCAGCAGTTCGCGGCGGTCAAGTACTGGAATGGGATCACCGAAGCTGAATGCTTCGGCTGAAGCTTGGCTTTTATGCTGGATCTGGTTCGTCGCCGCAGCGCGTTTTTTTTTACTCTTTCCCATCAAAAAATCTCCACAATATTGCTGGTATTGGCGGACTCGCCCTGCAGCGGTTCGTTAAACAGTGCGTGCATTGTTGCCCAGGCCAGATCGGCATGGCTGGCTTCTTCACTGCGGCTTGCTTCATAGGTCGGGCGGTTGCCGCTGGCGGTGGTTGCGCGACGGATTGCCATAAATGACTGCGCTATGTCGGTGTGTCCGGCGTCAAACTCCAGACGACGGTGACTGATAATGTCGTAGGCCTTGAGTACCAGGGCGTTTTTAACGTTGGGGTTGTAGACAAACTCCCGGACGGCTGGAAAAAACGCTTTCACGTTTTCATAAACCCCGTGACCGACACCCGTCGAGTCGATGCCGATATAGGTCACGTTGTACTGTTCGGTCAGTTTTTTGATGGCGTCAGCCTGGGCGCGGAAGTCCATCCCGCGCCACTGGTGACGCTCAAGAATGCGGAACTTACCGCCCGGCACGGCTGGCGGTGCCACCACCACGCATCCGGCGCTGTCGCCGTTTTGCGTACCTTTTGCCGGGTCATAACCGATCCACACCTCGCGCCAGCCAAACGGGCGCAGGGCCAGTGCATGAAAGTCGGTCCAGACTTCCCAGCTGTCCACCATGCACGCCTGCAGCTCGCTGAGCGGGAACACGGACGCGAGATCGTCCACGAACTCGCACATCAGCAGGTTCTGGTATTCGTCCGGGCTGTACTCCATGCGCAACTGGTCAAGGTCGAACAGGTTACAGCCGCCGCGCACCGCATCTTCCACGGTGACTATCTGGCGGTATTGCCCGTCTGCGCACAGCAGGCCGGGGGCCAGATTGCTATGGGACAGGTCGATGTCCACCTTGTCGGCTTTGTTGCGTCCACGGTTGAACAGCGCACCGGACCAGAACGGATAAGCACTGTGGGTCAGGCTGGATGGCGTGGAAAAATAGGTTTGTCGCCATTTTTTGTGAATAGCCATACCGGAAGCCACTTTGCGCAGCTCCTGGAATTTCGGTATCCAGAAATATTCATCCAGATACAGGTTGCCGTGGTAACTCTGGGCCGTGCGGGCATTGGTGCCGAGGAAGTAAAGAGTGGCCCCGTTGGGAAGCACCATCGGATCGCCTTTCAGCTCCACCTCCACTTCTTTGGCGAAGTCGATGATGTACTGTTTAAAGACGTGGGCCTGTGCCTTACTGGCGGAAAGGAAAATCTGGTTACGTCCGGTTAGCAGGGCGTCAATCAGGGCTTCACGGGCAAAATAGAAGGTCGCGCCGATCTGGCGTGACTTCAGCAGGTTGCGGATGCGGTTGGTTTTTCCGGCTTCCCACCAGTGGCGCTGGTAGTTGAACATGGAGGAATGGAAGATTTCTTCCAGCTTCTCAATCTGTTCATCGGTGAAAACATTCTTTTCCGGCTGACGGCGCGGGCCTTTGTTGCGGTTGGCGACGTTAGGGTTTAAGTCGGCTTCGTTGCCGCCATTGTTAAACTTGCCGATCCGCGCGTGGCGCTCCGACTGGCGCGCCAGCAGGTCAATTTCTTTAAAGTCTTTCCCTTCTTTGTGCTCCTTCATGATGAGCTGGCAGTAGCGTGCGGCGGTGGTGAGCTGCATCTGATCCAGCGGCCCATAGTCACCCCACTTGTCGCGTTTTTTCCAGCTGTGAACGGTTGCAACTTTCTCGCCCAGCATTTCAGCAATGCGGGCTACGCGGTATCCCTGAAAGTACAGCAGCATGGCCTGCCGACGGGGATCGAGATCTGCGGGTGTCAGTGTGGTGTTCATGGCACAAACCTACAGCCTTGAATGACGGCTTTCCCCGCCTGCGGTTTGTGTGGTTGTCGGTACAAATACCGCGCATTGTTTCACTGCCCCCATCACCGCAACCATAAGGCTCCAGTAAGTTTTTTCTAACGGAGCACGGCTCATGACAGTGAAAGCAAAGCGTTTTCGCATCGGGGTGGAAGGTGCCACCACCGACGGACGCGAAATCCAGCGTGAATGGCTGGAACAGATGGCAGCCAGCTACAACCCGGCGGTGTATACCGCGCTGATTAACCTTGAGCACATCAAGTCTTATCTGCCGGACAGCACCTTTAACCGCTACGGCAAGGTGACGGCGCTGTTTGCTGAAGAAATCACGGAAGGTCCGCTGGCGGGCAAGATGGCGCTGTATGCCGACGTTGAGCCAACGGAGTCCCTGGTGGAGCTGGTGAAAAAAGGCCAGAAATTATTCACCTCTATGGAAGTCAGCCCGAAGTTTGCTGATACGGGCAAAGCCTACCTGGTCGGCCTGGCTGCCACTGATGATCCCGCCAGTCTGGGTACGGAAATGCTGACATTCAGCGCCAGTGCAGCCCATAACCCGCTGGCAAACCGCAAGCAGAATCCCGCCAATCTTTTTACCGCTGCAGAGGAAACGGTGATCGAACTGGAAGAAATCCAGGAGGACAAGCCGTCCCTGTTTGCCCGTGTCACGGCGCTGTTTACCAAAAAAGAGCAGTCCGATGACGCCCGGTTCTCTGATGTGCATAAGGCCGTGGAGCTGGTTGCCACTGAGCAGCAGAACCTGAGCGCACGCACCGAAAAATCCCTGTCTGAGCAGGAAGAACGTCTGTCTGAGCTGGAGACTGCCCTGCAGGCACAGCAGACCGCCTTTAACGAACTGGTGAATAAGCTGAGTCATGAAGACAGCCGCCAGGACTACCGCCAGCGTGCAACAGGCGGTAACGCCCCCGCTGACACTCTGACCAATTGCTGATGGAGCACAAAACCTGATGAAGAAGAATACCCGCTTTGCTTTTAACGCTTACCTGCAGCAGCTGGCGCGTCTGAACGGTGTGGCAGTTGAAGAACTGTCCAGCAAGTTCACTGTAGAGCCGTCTGTGCAGCAGACGCTGGAAGACCAGATCCAGCAATCCGCCGCATTCCTGACGCTGATTAATGTCACGCCAGTGACTGAGCAGTCTGGTCAGTTGCTGGGGCTGGGTGTTGGCAGCACCATTGCCGGAACCACTGATACCACCGCAAAAGAGCGTGAGCCTGTCGATCCGACGCTGATGGTCGATGTGGAATATAAATGCGAGCAGACCAACTTTGACACGGTGCTGACCTACGCGAAGCTGGACCTGTGGGCGAAGTTTCAGGATTTCCAGGTGCGTATCCGTGACGCCATCGTGAAACGTCAGGCACTGGACCGCATCATGATCGGCTTTAACGGCGTGAAGCGTGCGAAAACCTCCAACCGTAGCGAAAACCCGCTGCTGCAGGATGTGAACAAAGGCTGGCTGCAGAAAATCCGTGAGGATGCACCGGATCACGTCATGGGCAGCACCACCACGGGCGGTGAAACCACACCGGGCGCAGTGAAAGTCGGCAAAGGTGGCGAATATGCCAACCTGGACGCTGTAGTGATGGATGCGGTCAATGAGCTTATCGACGTGGTCTACCAGGACGATGACGATCTGGTGGTGATTTGCGGTCGTGAACTGCTGTCTGACAAGTATTTCCCGCTGGTCAACAAAGAGCAGGAAAACAGTGAAAAACTGGCTGCCGATATGATCATCAGCCAGAAACGCATGGGTGGCCTGCAGGCCGTGCGTGCGCCATTCTTCCCGCCGAATGCGCTGCTGATCACCCGTCTGGATAACCTGTCCATCTACTGGCAGGAAGACACCCGCCGCCGTTCAGTTATCGACAACCCGAAACGTGACCGGATTGAAAACTTTGAATCCGTTAACGAAGCCTATGTGGTTGAGGACTACCGCTGCGCAGCACTGGTGGAAAACATCCAGATTGGCGATTTTAGCGCCGCTGCAGCAGAAGCCGGAGCGTAACCCATGAGCCTGAGTCCCGCACGGCAGCATCGCCTGCGCGTTCAGGCTGAACAGGCCGCTCGTGAGGGTGGCAGTGTTCGCCACGCGTCGGGCTATGACCTGATGCTGCTGCAACTGGCGGAAGACCGCCGCCGCCTCAAGGGCGTTCAGTCCACGGTCAAAAAAGCGGAAATCAAAGTGGAGCTGCTGCCAAAGTACGCCGCCTGGGCGGAGGGTGTCCTGGCTGCCGGAGGCGCTCAACAGGATGACGTGCTGATGTACGTGATGCTGTGGCGCATTGATGCCGGCGATTATGCCGGGGCGCTGGAGATTGGGCGTCATGCTCTGCGTCATGGCTGGGTGATGCCGCTGGGTAACCGCAACGTGCAGACCGTGCTGGCAGAGGAAATGGCAGACGCGGCACAGAGCGCAATGCTTGCCACTACCGGCTTCGATGTCGATCTGTTGCTGCAGACGCTGGAGCTGACAGACGGTCTGGATATGCCGGACCAGTCACGGGCGCGTCTGCATAAAGCGATTGGCGCTGTCCTGAGTGAAAGCAATCCGGCTTCCGCCCTTAATCATCTCAACCATGCGTTACAGCTCGATCCCCGCTGTGGCGTGAAAAAAGACAAACAGCAGCTGGAGCGCAGACTGCGCAATGACAGCCGCTGACAGAACGTGCCCCCGCGCACGGGCGGCACGGGGTGGCGAAAGGCACTGCCACATCAAAACCCCGTCCACCGCCCTCTATTTCAGGAGAAAGCAGCATGAAGTTTGTTGCGCCAGAACAGGCACCGGAACAGGCGGAAATCATCAGGAATACGCCGTTCTGGCCTGATGTGGACCTGTCGGAGTTTCGCAGCGTGATGCGCACTGACGGCACGGTGACGCAGCCGCGTTTAAAGCAGGTTGCGCTGTCGGCAATTTCGGAGGTCAACGCAGAGCTGTATGAGTTTCGCAGATGCCAGCAGATGCTGGGGTATGCCTCGCTGGCAGAGGTTCCGGCGGAACAGCTGGACGGCAAAAGTGAGCGCATTCAGCACTATTTCAACGCGGTTTACTGCTGGGCACGCGCCATGCTCAACGAACGTTACCAGGACTATGACGCCACGGCGTCCGGTGTGAAGCGGGGCGAGGAACTGGCGGAAGCAAGCGGTGATTTGTGGCGTGACGCCCGCTGGGCCATCAGCCGAGTGCAGGATGCGCCGCACTGCACAGTGGAGCTTATCTGATGAAAGTGCGTGCGCATCAGTATGACACGGTGGACGCGCTTTGCTGGCGTCATTACGGGCGCACGCAGGGTGTCACGGAGCAGGTACTGAAGGCAAATCCGGGGCTTGCCGAATACGGCCCCTTTTTACCTCACGGGCTGCAGGTGGAGCTGCCGGACATTCCGACCACCACCACTGTGCAGACCGTCCAGCTATGGGACTGAATTATGACGCTTGAGCGAATCAGCGCCTTTATCACGTATTGCATCGCCGTCGTGCTGGCCTGGCTGGGCGATTTGTCCATCAAGGATGCCTCAACGCTGGGCGGCCTGATGATTGGTGTGCTGATGCTGGCTATCAACTGGTACTACAAACACAAAGCCTACCAGCTTCTGCGCGACGGGCAGATCTCGCGGGAGGACTATGAATCCATCAATCGTTAAACGCTGCCTTGTCGGGACCGTGCTGGCTATTGCTGCCACGCTGCCGGGTTTTCAGCAGCTTCACACCTCCGTGGAGGGGCTGAAACTGATTGCCGATTACGAAGGCTGTCGTCTGCAGCCGTATCAGTGCAGCGCGGGTGTCTGGACCGACGGCATTGGTAATACATCGGGCGTCATTCCCGGCAAAACCATTACGGAACGACAGGCAGCGGAAGGGCTGATCTCCAACGTGCTGCGTGTGGAGCGGGCGCTGGAAAGGTGTGTGAAGCAACAGCCGCCGCAGAAGGTGTATGACGCTGCGGTGTCGTTTGCCTTCAACGTGGGAACGGGCAATGCCTGCAGTTCCACGCTGGTGAATTTACTCAATCAGCGGCGCTGGGCAGATGCGTGCCGACAGTTGCCGCGCTGGGTTTATGTGAAAGGTGTTTTTAATCAGGGGCTGGATAACCGCCGTGCGCGGGAGATGGCCTGGTGTTTACAGGGAGCAAACTGAAATGAAAAAGAAATTAATCAGCGGACTGTTTCTGATGTTATGGATGGCGCTGTTAATCGCAGCAATGGTGTATCCGCAGGGGATTTTTCCGGTACTGGCAGCGTCCGGCGTTTGGGTAGCCTGTTTGCTGACATGGGCGGTAATTCCGGTAGCACTGGCTGCGTTAATTAAGAATGGCCCGCTCTGGCAGGAGTTAAGGGCATCTTTGCTGAAGACAATTACCCGAAAAGAAAACGTATTTACCAGTTGGGTGATGCGATTGCTGATTGTTGTAAGTCTCGCCTGGACGGGGGGGGCTATTACCCTGGTCTTTTATCTACTGACCGTTATTGCCTTCTGGATCACCCGTAATCAGATGGCGCAACAGGTAGCAGCATGAACCGGTTGCTGCTGGTTGTGCTGGCGTTATTACTGGCGGCGCTGGGCTGGCAGACGTGGCGGCTGGCTGATGCCAGCCAGACCATCAGCACGCAGGCAGACGAGCTGCAGAGCAAAAGCCAGGCACTGGCAAAGAGCAACAGCCAGCTTATCAGCCTGTCCATTCTGACTGAAACCAATAACCGGGAGCAGGCGCGGCTCTATGCCGAAGCAGAACAGACCAGCGCACAGCTGAGACAACGACAACGCCGGATCGAGGAACTGAAACGTGAGAACGAGGATTTACGCCGCTGGGCTGATACTCCTTTGCCTGCTGACATTATCCGGCTGCGGGAACGTCCGGCACTCACCGGAGGTGCAGCTTACCGTCAGTGGTTGTCCGCGAGTGACGCCGTGTCGGCTGGTGCAGGCAGCGCCGCGCACTAACGGTGACCTGAACGAGTTGCTGGATGAAACGGAGGCCGCCTGGGCGGTCTGTGCAGACAAAGTGGACATGATTATTGCGTGTCAGGAGCGAAACAGTGAACAAACCACAATCCCTGCGCCACGCCCTCAATAAAGCGGTGCCTTATGTCCGCAATAACCCGGACAAACTGCATCTGTTTGTGGATAACGGTTCGCTGGTTGCCACGGGGGCCAGCTCCATGTCATGGGAGTACCGCTACACCCTGAACGTGGTGATTGAGGATTTCAGCGGCGACCAGAATCTGCTGATGGCCCCGGTTTTGCTGTGGCTGCGGGATAACCAGCCCGATGCCATCAATAACCCGGCGTTACGGGAAAAGCTATTCACCTTTGAGGTGGATATTCTGCGCAACGATGTCTGTGATATCAGCCTTAACCTGCAACTGACGGAGCGTGTGCTAGTCAGCACTGACGGCAGTGTGTCGAACGTTGAAGCGGTAGCGGAACCTGATGAACCTGAAGAAATGTGGACGGTGAAACGTGGCTGAACTGCAGAAGGTGGACAACTGGCTGAGTGCATTATTGGCGAATCTGGAGCCAGCCGCAAGAAGCCGCATGATGCGCCAGCTGGCGCAGGAACTGCGCCGGACACAGCAGCAGAACATCAGGATGCAGCGCAATCCTGATGGCAGCAGTTATGAGCCGCGCAGGGTAACAGCACGCAGCAAAAAGGGGCGCATCAAACGTCAGATGTTTACAAAGCTGCGCACCACAAAATACCTGAAAACTGCCGCCAGCGCCGACTCTGCCAGCGTGCAGTTTGAAGGCAAGGTACAGCGCATTGCCCGTGTTCATCACTACGGCTTACGTGATCGCGTCAGCCGCAAAGGACCGGAGGTCCGTTACGCAGAGCGTCGCCTTCTGGGTGTAAATGATGATGTTGAGGCAATGACCCGCGACATGATTCTGCAATGGCTGGCGGGGTGATCTTTGTATCAGCACTGATACAAGTTGCAGCACTGCCGCCTTTCTTCCCCTGATGGCAACCTTTCCCTATGAACGCACAATTAACCGAAATCATGCGCCTTATCACCAACCTGATCCGCACTGGGGTAGTCACCGAAGTGGACAGGGAAAACTGGCTTTGCCGGGTGAAAACGGGCGAGCTTGAAACCAACTGGATCAGCTGGCTGACGCTGCGTGCCGGGAATGCCCGCACATGGTGGCGACCATCGGAAGGTGAGCAGGTGGTGCTGCTGAGTCTGGGCGGCAATCTGGAAACCGCCTTTGCGTTACCCGCCATCTATTCGAATCAGTTCGCGCCACCGTCGACGTCGGCGGACGCCTGCGTGACAGAACATCCTGACGGTGGCTGGTTTGAATACGAACCCGCCACCGGACGCTGGTATGTCAGGGGCATCAAATCAATGGTCATTGAGGCCGCTGACAACATCACCATGAAAACCAGTGAGTTTGTACTGGAGGCTGACCGCACGCGTATTAACAGCGAAGTGGTGATCAATGGTGGCGTTACCCAGGGCGGCGGAGCGATGAGCTCTAACGGGATTGTGGTTGATGCGCATCAGCATACTGGCGTCCTGAAAGGCGGCGATACAACCGGAGGCCCGGTATGACGCTTTATAGCGGGATGAACAATACCAGCGGCAAAGTCATTACTGATATTGATCATCTGCGCCAGTCGGTGCGGGACATTCTGCTGACACCGCAGGGTAGCCGCATTGCCCGCCGGGAATATGGTTCCCTCCTGTCGGTTTTGATAGATCAGCCACAAAATCCGGCATTACGCCTGCAGGTCATGTCGGCAGTGTATGTGGCGCTGAGTCGCTGGGAGCCACGGCTGACGCTGGATTCCATCACCATCAACAGCAACTTTGACGGTTCTATGGTGGTGGAGCTGACCGGGCGGCGGAATAACGGTGTGCCTGTGTCCCTTTCCGTATCAACAGGAGCAGAGAATGGCAGTGATTGACCTTTCGCAGTTGCCTGCACCGCAGATTGTGGATGTGCCGGACTTTGAGACACTGCTTGCCGAACGCAAGGCAGAATTTGTGGCGCTTCATCCGAAAGATGAGCAGGAAGCCGTGATCCGCACGCTGGAACTGGAATCTGAACCCGTCACTAAATTGTTGCAGGAGAACGCTTACCGTGAGTTGCTTCTGCGCCAGCGCATTAACGAAGCCGCGCAGGCGGTGATGGTGGCTTACGCGATGGGCGGCGATCTTGACCAGCTCGCTGCCAACTACAACGTGACACGCCTGACGGTGACGCCTGCTGATAATGATGCTGTGCCGCCCGTTGCAGCTGTGATGGAAAGCGATGAAGCGTTACGCCTGCGTGTGCCTGCAGCCTTTGAAGGGCTTTCAGTTGCGGGGCCAACTGCAGCTTATGAATTTCATGCCCGAAGCGCCGACGGTCGGGTGGCGGATGCCAGTGCAACCAGCCCGGCACCTGCAGAGGTGGTGCTGACAGTCCTTAGCCGCGAAGGCGATGGAACTGCAGAAAAAGACCTGCTGGACGTGGTGGAAAAAGCTCTGAACAGTGAGAACGTCCGCCCGGTGGCTGACCGTCTTACGGTTCGCAGCGCAGAAATCATCCCGTATCGCGTGGAAGCCACCATTTTTCTCTATCCGGGACCGGAAGCAGAGCCGGTAATGGCAGCGGCAAAAGCCAGCCTGCAGAAGTACATCGCCAGTCAGACGCGTCTTGGTCGGGATATTCGCCGTAGCGCCATCTTTGCCGCCCTGCATGTTGAGGGTGTGCAGCGTGTGGAGCTGGCTTCTCCTCTGGCGGATGTGGTCCTGAACAAAACACAGGCGGCATCATGTACGCAGTGGAGCGTAACCAACGGAGGAACGGATGAATAGTCTGCTGCCACCGGGTTCAACACCACTGGAGCGCCGACTGGCGCAAACCTGCAGCGGGATTTCTGATCTGCAGGTGCCGCTTCGTGACTTGTGGAATCCGGCAACCTGTCCGGTCAGTTTCCTGCCTTATCTCGCCTGGGCGTTCTCTGTGGATCGCTGGGACGAGGGCTGGACAGAAAGCGTCAAGCGCCAGGTGGTGAAGGATGCTTTTTATATTCATCAGCATAAAGGGACCACCAGTGCCGTGCGGCGGGTGGTGGAGCCGTTCGGCTTTCTGATCCGCATTATTGAGTGGTGGCAAACCGGAGAGGCACCGGGCACGTTTCGCCTGGATATCGGCGTGCAGGACCAGGGCATCACTGAAGATACCTATCTGGAACTTGAGCGACTGATAAGCGATGCCAAACCATGTAGCCGCCACATGATCGGCATGTCCATCAATCTGCAGACCAGCGGCCCGCATTGGGTGGGAGCCGCCAGCTATATTGGCGAAGAAATCACGATCTATCCGTATATCAACGAAACGATTATTTCCGGTGGCACCGCGCATGAAGGCGGGGCGGTCCATGTTATTGACACAATGAGAGTGAATCCATGAGCACAAAATTTTATACCCTGCTGACGGATATTGGCGCGGCGAAACTTGCCAGCGCCGCCGCGCTCGGTGTGCCGCTAAAAATTACCCATATGGCGGTGGGCGATGGCGGCGGAGCATTGCCGACGCCGGACGCAAAGCAGACGGCACTGGTAAATGAGAAACGCCGGGCTGCGCTGAATATGCTCTATATCGACCCGCAGAACAGCAGCCAGATTATTGCTGAACAGGTGATCCCTGAAAACGAGGGCGGTTGGTGGATACGTGAAGTGGGCCTGTTTGATGAGTCAGGGGCATTGATTGCCGTGGGGAACTGCCCGGAAAGCTATAAACCGCAACTGGCTGAAGGCAGCGGGCGTACCCAGACCGTGCGCATGGTGCTGATTACCAGCAGCACGGACAATATCACCCTGAAAATCGACCCTGCCGTAGTGCTGGCAACCCGCAAGTATGTGGATGACAAGGTACTGGAGCTGAAGGTGTACGTGGATGATCAGATGGCAAAACATCTTGCCGCACCGGACCCGCATTCACAGTATGCACCCAAAGAAAGTCCGACGTTTACCGGGACACCAAAAGCGCCAACGCCAGCGGCAGGGAATAACACCACGCAGGTTGCGACCACCGCGTTTGTTCAGGCGGCACTGACGGCCCTGATTAATGGTGCGCCAGCCACGCTGGACACGCTGAAAGAATTAGCCGCAGCCATTAACAATGATCCGAAATTCAGTACCACCATTAACAATGCGCTGGCACTGAAAGCGCCGCTGTCAAGTCCGGCACTCACCGGAACGCCAACAGCCCCCACTGCCGCACAGTCGGTTAACAATACACAGATTGCCACCACGGCTTTTGTGAAATCGGCAATTGCAGCAATGGTGGGGTCAGCACCTGCTGCACTGGATACACTGAACGAACTGGCGGCGGCACTGGGGAATGATCCGAACTTTGCCACGACAATGCTTAATGCGCTGGCAGGTAAACAACCGCTGGACAATACGCTGACTAATTTGAGTGGAAAGGATGTCGCTGGTCTTCTCTCATACCTTGGTTTAGGAGAAGGCTCTGCATTACCCGTAGGTGTGCCTGTTCCGTGGCCTTCAGTCACACCGCCAACAGGCTGGCTGAAATGCAACGGTGCAGCTTTTTCTGCCGAAGAGTATCCGGAACTGGCAAAAGTTTATCCGACAAATAAATTGCCAGATTTACGCGGCGAATTCATTCGTGGGTGGGATGATGGAAGAGGAATTGATTCAGGACGGACTCTCCTGTCTGCTCAGGACGGGAGCATTGAGGCACACGGCCATGATTACAATGGGGTCATCTATACTTCTAGCGGTCCTTCCTGGGCTAATACGACGGATGCGGGACACCGGGCATATTCGGGATTTACATCATCATATGGCGGGAGCGAAACCCGTCCACGAAATATTGCATTTAACTATATCGTAAGGGCTGCATAATGGATAACGCCGTATTAAATAGCGAGCTTATTGCCACGAAGGCGGGGAATATTACCGTCTATAACTATGATGGTAAAACTCGGGAATATATTTCTACTTCAAATGAATATCTTGCCATTGGTGTCGGTATCCCTGCATATTCCTGTTTAGATTCACCAGTTACACGTAAAGCTGGTTATGCAATCTGCCGTTCTGCAGATTTTAACTCATGGGAATATGTGCCAGACCATCGCGGTGAAATCGTTTTTAGCACCGAAACAGGAGAATCAAAAGAAATCACAGCACCAGGTGATTACCCTGAAAATACAACCACTATCGCCCCGTTAACGCCATACGATGAATGGGATGGTGAGAAATGGGTGACAGATACTGAGGCACAGCATAGCGCCGCACTAGACGCGGCAGAAGCACAGCGTCAGTCACTGATTGATACTGCAATGGCTTCCATTAGTCTGATTCAACTGAAATTGCAGGCCGGGCGGAAGCTGACGCAGACAGAAAACACCCGACTTAACGCTGTGCTGGATTACATTGATGCGGTGACGGCAACAGATACCAGCACAGCGCCGGACGTCATCTGGCCTGAACTGCCGGAGGCGTAGGCCATTCAATATCTGGAGCACTGGAGGTATCAACCAGTTCCAGTGCGTCCAGATAATCCAGCCACAAATTATATTGCGCCAGTTCCTCACCTTTTAGGCGACCAATCGCTGCTTTACCAGGCCATTGCTTACTGTTTATGTATTCGTTGACCTGATTAATCAATTGCTGCTTTTCCAGTTCGGCTGCGGCAATTTGTTCCTCATGAGTTGGCGGTGGAATTTCCCCCCAGGTGGGAAGGCCATCATCACCCGCGATGCGTACTTTCCCTTGCAACGTTCTGTCTTCAATAAATTCCAGGTAAGTGTCATATGTCACTTCGACAATATCAGCAAGTTCCCATCCGGCCTGTTCATATTTCGCCACATCATTTTTAGCGAAAAAACTATTATTTGAGGCGCTATAAACCATTTCCATATTAATACCCTACTGCAATATAAAAAACTGATTCACCAGCGTCCTGAGCACCTGTCCCCGGAATTCCAGACCAGGCTTTGTTAATGAATGCAAAACTGGTATTACTCAGATCAGATGCTCTGTACATCGGGCTGAACATCCAGTAGTTGGCTCCATATGTTTGTCCGAAAACAATGCCATAGCACTGATTTGTAAATGGCGTAGAAAATAATTTTCCACCATTACCAGCGATAGCACCGAATCGCATCTGGAATCCATTAGGGAAATTAACGCCACCCGATGCGGAAGACCAGAAAGACATATCCGGTATCTGATTATCTCCTGTGCCCACATCCCTTTTCGCCGCTTCTCCTAAACCAACGTTTATGAAAATGCAGAGATAACGGGCAACAGGCATCAT